>VYLZ01000005.1_pt1 | contig 400728 bp, 349 predicted proteins | sample 5115361 | NCBI WGS metagenome assembly VYLZ01 (sample SAMN12291805, study PRJNA351875) | freshwater metagenome | isolation source: freshwater lake | place: USA: Michigan, Sixteen Lake | collected 2013-08-07 | reverse complement strand
GCCGAAGTAGCGCAGGCCGCGCGGGCTCTGCCCTGCGCCGATGGCCATGAACACTACGGGGGTGTTCTTGATGCGGATGGCGAAGTTGCTCTTGCTGAAGTGGTGGGTGATGGGGGTGATGTTGTAGGCATCGCAAAACTCTTTGTTGTGCTTGATAATGTAGTACAGTTCGGCAAGCTGCTTGACGGCGGCTTCGCGGCTGTGGCCGACCAGGAGCATAAAGCGGAAAGCGGGGCCGCTGCTCTGGGTGAGTAGGTAGAGGGGGAGGAAGGTGCCTGCATGCAGGCTTTTGGCTGCCCCGCGGAACCACTGCCAGATGCCGCGGTAGTTGGGCCTAAGGGCGGCATCGGCGGCGTCAAGGTGGTAGTCGGCGCAGGGGGACAGGCGGAATCCTTCCCCGAAATGGGTAGTGAGGAATTGTTCATAGGTGAGTTTGGTGGACAAGGGTGTGGGTTTGTTTGATTGTTAGGAGAGATTCCGGCCTGCGCCGGAATGACGTAGGGTAATGGCGGAATCGAACCGCCCCGTCCTAGAAACGCTTGCTAGCGTTTCTAGTCCACCCCGCCTTAACCAAGGCGGGGAGCTTGCGCCGCGGTGCGGCGAGTGGGGTATGTCATCCTGAGGCCCCGCCAGGGGCTGAAGGATCTGTGGGTGTCATTGCGAGGGAAGCCACGCAGTGGCTGACCGCGGCAATCTCCTGCCGGGACTCGGGGTGTGGGCAGGGGATTGCTTCACTGCGCTCGCAATGACATGCGGGGGCCCCATCCCGCGCTGCGGGATAGACTTCAGCTTGGGGTGACAGTTTATGGGTGTGGTGCATACCGCAATGAGATACGGCCGACCTGCCCGTGCAAATGGTTGTGCGCGCAGGTGCTTTTAAGGTACACCTGGGGTGCCTGTAGGGGACGCGCAGGTGCCGCGCCCTAATGGCTTAGTGCGGTCTGGCTCAGGGAGATGCGCGCTGTGGAAAAGTATTTGTGCTGGGAGCGGGGTAGCTCAAGCTACACAAGGGGCTTAGGTAGGGTATTTTAATTAGGTAGAAACATAGACAAAGCTCATGTAAACCATAGACCAAATGGTCTGATGTTGATGAACCCTCACAAGTATTGCGGGAGCACTGTAGCACATGCTACATTTGTATAACCTACGAGGCACAGCCTTGCGTGGACTTAGGGTATTTTTAATCCACCAACTAAAACGTTTCAGGTAATGCTAGAGAATAAATTATTCTTCTATAAGGGGAAAGAGGATTCGTTAAAAAATAGAGAACATAGTCAAAATGAAAAAGAAGATCTAAAGAAAATACAAAAAGAAGATCTAAAGAAAATACAAAAAGAAGATCTAAAGAAAATACAAGATGCATTCAGTAAAGTATTGGATGGAAAAAGCCTCTCATTTTTACTTGGTGCTGGCTGTTCCTCTTTTCAAATTGTCGATGAAAATGTAGCTGGTGAAAACAAGTTAAAAGAAGTTGGTATCCCAACAATGGTACCTTTAGCTAAGGATTTTTATGAAAAAGAGCTTACTAAAGAAAAAAAAGACTGGCTGAAAAAGGAATTAAAGCTAGATATATCTGATCAAAAGTATATTAGAAATATTGAAATGCTACTAGGTGTGCTGCACAGCATATACTATTTTTATGAGAATACACAACAAGAGGATATTGAACTTGAAAAAACAATTAAGGAAATCATTGAACTTACTAGGAATTTCCTACTTAAGAAATGTCTAGACCAAGAAAGCAAGAATGACTCTGAGCTCATTGACTTGTATAAGACATTTTACAGAAAGCTTTTGTACCGAAATTCAAATCTTCCATAGCCCAATATCTTTACTACCAATTATGATTTATACTCTGAAATGGCATTAGACAAGCTGGGAATCCATTATGTAAATGGTTTTTCTGGCGGCATAAAGAAATACTTTAATCCAACCATTTTCAATTATGCGCTAGCTGAAAAAATAGATTTATCACAAAGTAAGTGGAGTATCATTGACAATTTTATCTACCTATACAAGTTACATGGGTCTGTAAATTGGACTCAAGATGAACAAGATTCTAAACTGTTTAAGGTTCGGGAAATTCAAGAGGTAGATTATGAAATTCTTTCAAAAAAGAAAGTCCTGATGATACACCCAACACCCCTAAAGCAAAATGCGAGTATGGGAAGCCCCTACTCTGATTTGTTTAGGGAGTTTCAAAAGAAACTAATGCAAAATAATAATGTGTTTGTTACAGTTGGGTATAGCTTCAGCGATGAACATATCAATAATCTAATTTATCAAGCTTTCAAAATACCATCATTTCGACTAATTATTCTAGGGGATCCAGAAAAAAAGTTCAGAAATTAAAAAAATTATAGACCTTGATGACCCTAGGGTTTGGGTTATTGGTGGTGAATTTATAGATGGGAACAAACTGCATTACTTTAAGGGATTTGTTGAGCATATCCTACCAGGTATGACTAATGACGAAATGGAAAAGAAAATTGAAGAGACTGTAAAAAAATTATTAAAAGGGTAATGAATAGAGAAGATAAACAAAGAGTAATAGGCAAAGTAGTAGCCATTAACTCAGATCGATTCACAGTTGAACTGCTAAGTGGCATTGATAACTTCAATGTTAGTGGCTTTGATGACATACATTATTTTGCTCAGCTTAATAGTTTTGTTATAATACCCTACCAGAACTACTATATAATTTCAGAAGTAGTAAGTGTGCGAGAAAAGGATTTAAACGCTTCTATTAGTAACGTAACAGATCAAATTCTGAGTAAAGCAAAATATGGAAAGTATCTAGAGGTGGTACCCGTAGGGTCACTAAAGCTCAAGGAGGGCTTTAATGATGTTTATGATTTTAGTTTTGGTATAAGTGTTTATCCTGCATTGTATTCAGATACACTTTACATCAAAGAGTCTGAATTGGATTCAATCTTTAACGTAAAAGACCAAGAAGCAAAAGTTTGTTTTAAGCATAAAACAGAAGCAGAATGTGATTGTACAACAAAAAGATATAAAACTTTATCAATTGGAAAGTCAACTATATTTCCAGATTACAGTATTAAGATTGATATAGATAAATTTTGGGGAAACCATGCTGCAATATTAGGCAACACTGGGAGTGGCAAATCATGTACAATTAGTTCAATGCTTCAAGAAATATATAAGAAAGAATCATTTAGTGCTAATGGGAGTACTTTTATTTTTTTTGATGTTAATGGTGAATATGGTCATGCTTTTTCCGAAATATCGGAAACTAATAAGGATGTTTCAGTAGCTCAGTTTTCATTTGCTGAAGAGGCAGTAATTACAGGCCATAAAGTACTCACACTTCCGCATTGGTTCTTTAATTTTGATGAATGGTGTTTGCTTTTACAAGCAACCGAGAAAACGCACCAGCCAGTTTTGCGAAATGCTTTAAATTTCGCTTCATTATTAGAAAATGAAGGAGTTGAGGTAAGTGGTATTATAAATCATATTGTAGCCAAGTGTTGCATTAGTCTATTTACATCGTCTGATTCCCCAGTTTCTGTAGGCCATAGGGTCAGCGCTTTGTTAAGAAATTATGCAAGCGGAGAATTATCCCCGACGCTTTTAAGTAACTTTAGTTTTAACTGGCAGTATGGTAATTTTAATCCCCCCACTAATAAGGAATTATTTATGGAACAATTAAAAGCTGCAGTAATTGAAGATTTTGAAATACCCAACCAGCCTATTAAAAAATTTAAATTAGATAAAATATATGAATACTTAGATTTGGCAATACTTTATGAAGAGTCATTTGGCAATAAGCAAATACGTGACTATTGCTCATCTCTGCTTACCAGAGCAAAATCTATTACAGAAAGGAGAGATTTAAATTTTCTAAATGGTGATTATGATAGTAAAAATGCATACTGTTTAAACCTATTGGGTTTAAACGAAAAAGATTCAAAAATTACTAAGGAAAATCAAATTATAATAATTGATTTAAGTATGCTAGAGGATGAAGTGATAGAAATTATTTCTTGTGTACTATCTAGAATCATCTACGAAACCATTAAACAAGTAGAACCACGTAACTCTTACCCAGTAAACCTGGTATTAGAAGAGGCCCACCGATATATTAGCAATGACACTCATCGAACTTTTCTGAAAGCAAATAAAATATTTGAGCAAATCGCTAAGGAAGGAAGAAAATTCGGGATGCTTCTTCTTATATCATCTCAGAGACCCAGCGAGCTTTCTAAAACAGTTTTATCTCAATGCAGTAACTTTATCGTACATAGAATACAAAACCCTGAAGACCTTTCGCATATCAGGCAGATAACACCCCACATTCCAGAATCTATACTTAAACAGATACCCTCAATCCCTACCCAACATGCTCTAATTTTTGGTCATGCTGTAAACCTGCCAACAACATTTAAGGTTAATGACGCCTACCCTAGGCCTAAAAGTGATAATAATAAAATTAGTGAAAATTGGTTTAAGCCAAAGGATCACGAGGTAACTGTATTCAAGAGGTAACTGTATTCAAATAGATCCTCTGCACGCACATGCTTTGTTGCGGACATTGGGGCGCGTGCTGGGTGTATCAAAACTCAACCGCCCCGTCAATGAAACACCTATTGGCGTTTCATTGACACCCCGCCTTAACCAAGGCGGGGAGCTTGCGCCGCTGCGCGGCGGGAGAGATGCCGAAACAAGTTCGGCATGACGGGAACTTTGGAATAGATTCCAGCTTTCGCGGGAATGACGTGCATAGGTTGGGATGACGTGCAGGGTGGGCGAGAATGATGGAATGGTTTATCCAAGTTGTACACGTAGTGCGTCAGTTCAAGTAGAACTTGCTACCGCGTTACGAAAACGAGTACGTCATAGAGTGCGTGCGTCCAGGCGGTGATGCCGAAGTGGCGCAGCACCAGCAGCAGGCTCATGAGCAAACCAAAGACGAAGCGGTAAAAAAAGCTGTAGAGTTCAAACTTGTCGCCGAGCGCGCCGAGGTAGTGGGCGCCGCTAAAGGCCAGCGCCGAAAACGTAATGACGCCCATCACGCTCCACAAACTCTCAGTATCAATCTTAAACACCTGCATGAACAACTGCAACCCGCGCACCAGCAGGAAGCGGAAAAAGAATTCCTCGTAAAAGCCTGCGCCAAAGGAAAGGCCAATGTTGGCCACGAGGCCGGGCTGTTCTGGCACTGCGGCCGCTGGCACTGTGGCCGAACCCGCAAACATGCGGCCCATGAGCTGGGGCAGCAGCACGAAGAGCACGGCAGCCCAGAGCATGCTCTCCAGCACCATGAAACCGAAGTAGCGCGGCTCATACTTGACGCCCTCCTTCTGGTCCAGGTAAATGAACGCGATACCAGCGATGCCGATGCCGATCCACACCAGCCAGTTGCCATAGGGAATGAAGTGCAGGAACTGTGTGAGCAGCGCATCTACGCCATTCTGCACACCGCCGCCGCCAAACTGCTGCATGGTGAGCATCCAGCCCTCATAGATCAGCAGGACCACTACAGCAAGTGCGAAGTTATACGAGGGGCGTTTGGTAGCTTCCCAGTATTCCTGCATATCAGTGGGGTGTGGGTAGGTTACAAAAGTACACCGGATTCAGGTGGCATGGCATCCTGTGTAACAGACAGTAAAAATCGCCAACAGTTGCAGGGCTGTTTATGCAATAAAGTAGGTGCCCGCTGCCTAGAAATCTTCGGTTGTGGAGAACACCTGGCTGTCTTTGTTGGCCATGACACCAGACTTCTGGTAGTCGCCCACGCGCTTTTCGAAGAAGTTGGTTTTGCCCTGCAGGCTGATCATGTCCATCCAGGGGAAAGGATTGGTAGCGCCATACACTTTGGGCACGCCCAGCGCGCCCAGCAGCCGGTCTGCCACGAACTCGATGTACTGGGCCATGAGGGCAGCATTCATGCCAATGAGCGATACGGGAAGCGCTTCAGTTATGAATACTTTCTCAATGGCTACTGCATCTGTGATTACGCGCTGCACATGGGTGGGTTCCAATTTTTGCTGCAGCATGCTATACAGCAGGCAGGCAAAGTCGCAGTGCAGGCCTTCATCGCGGCTAATGAGTTCATTGCTAAAGCTGAGGCCCGGCATAAGCCCGCGCTTTTTGAGCCAGAAGATAGCGCAGAAGCTGCCACTGAAAAAGATGCCCTCTACAGCAGCGAAAGCGATGAGGCGTTCTGCAAAGGTGCCGTGGTTAATCCAACGCAAGGCCCACTCAGCTTTCTGCTTTACGGCAGGTACGGTTTCGATGGCATGAAAAAGCTTGTGCTTCTCGGCGGCATCCTTGATGTAGGTATCGATGAGCAGGCTGTAGGTTTCGCTGTGTATGTTCTCAATGGCGACCTGAAAGCCGTAAAAACAGCGTGCCTCGGGTATCTGCACTTCCTGCAGAAAATTGATGGCCAGGTTTTCGTTCACGATGCCATCGCTGGCTGCGAAGAAGGCCAGCACGTGCTTCACGAAATGCTGCTCTTCTGCCGAGAGGCGGTTCCAGTCGTTCTGGTCCTGGCTGAGGTCTATCTCTTCTGTGGTCCAGAAGCTGGCTTCGGCCTGCTTGTACATGCGCCACACGGCATCGTGCTTGATGGGGAAGAGCACAAAGCGGTCTTTGTTTTCTTTAAGGAGGGGCTCTTCGGTGGTAAGTGCAGATGACATTGGGGGGCAGATTTAATTGCAAAGAAAACAGCACCCGCACCATTAAGGTGCTGCATGCACCGTTCTTTTATGCACGGGGTGTAGATAAATGGCTGGCGCTTGCAGCACTATGTTTTCTTGAGGTCAGGTGGGTAGTTGGCGCGTTTGCCCTCGGCTGCCAGGGCCACGGTTTCGGCAACGCGTTTGGCGCGGGTTTCGGGCCGTTTGGCTTGCAGCACGTACCACAATATGTTCTTGCGCGAAGACTCGCTAAAGGCCTCAAAGTTCTTGCGGGCTTTGGCATTTTTGCTGAATGCTTTTTCGAGGTCTGGCGGGATGGTCAGGTTCTCAGCTTGGGTGAGGGTATCCCAGCTGCCGTCGGATTTGGCCTGGTCTATCTTGGCCTGGCCTGCGGGTGTCATCAGTCCCTCGGCTACCAACTTTACAATGTGGGCTTTGTTCACTTTGCTCCATACGCTGCGGAGCTTGCGCGGCACTATCATCAGTTTGTAGCGCAGTTTATCCAGCTTGTTGGGCGTGCTGTCTATCCAGCCAAAGCAGAGTAATTCCTGCACTACTTCGGTGTAGGGGATGGCAACACGGTCGCCACCTTTTTTGTGCAGTATCAGCCAGATGCCCGGGCTTTTATCGTGGTTTTTCGCCAGCCAGGCGCGTAGGGCCTTGCGGTCTTTGGGTTCAACGCTTTCTAGTGATTGTTTGAAACCGGCCATAGTTAAAAAGAGGCACTACCGCACACGCTTGCGGCGGTTGCGGATGTAGTCTTCGAAGATGAACTCACCCAAGCCCTCAAGGGTGCTGTAGAAGGCGCGGCCATTGTTGGTCTGGGTGAACTCCTGCACAAAGCGCTGCAGGTAGGCATCCTGCGCTATCATGAATGTAGTAATGGGGATGTTCAAGCGGCGGCATTGCGCGGCCAGGTTCAGGGTTTTGTTTACAATCTTACGGTCAAGCCCGAAGCTATTTTTGTAGTAGCCGCCGGGCTCCTTGAGGCACGTGGGTTTGCCGTCAGTAATCATGAAGATTTGTTTGTTGTGTGTTTTGCGGCGGCGCAGCAGGTCGAGCGCCAGCTCTAAACCCGCGACGGTATTTGTGTGGTAAGGGCCTACCTGCAGGTAGGGAAGGTCTTTGATTTCAATGGGCCAGGCATCGTTGCCGAACACAAGAATGTCCAGCGTGTCTTTGGGGTAGCGGGTGGTGATGAGCTCGGCCAGGGCCATGGCTACTTTTTTGGCAGGGGTGATGCGGTCTTCTCCATAGAGTATCATGCTGTGGCTGATGTCAATCATCAGTGCCGTGCTGGTGAGGGTTTTGTATTCCTGCTCGGCCACCTCCAGGTCGTTTTCGGCCAGGGTGAACTCACCGATGCCGTGGTTAATCTGGGCATTGCGTATGCTTTCGGTCATGCGTATCTGCTCTGCTGCGTCGCCGAACTCAAAAGGCCGCAGGTCTGCGGTCATTTCATCGCCTATGCCGCTGTAGGGCGTGTGGTGGTTGCCGGTGCCGCTTTTGCGCAGCTTGCCAAAGATTTCTTCGAGGCTCTCTCGGCGTATGGCCTGCTCGCCTTTGCCAGTAAGGGTGGGTATGAGCTGCCCGTTCTGTTCGTCGTCTCGGATGTAGCCTTTGTCTTTTAGGTCCTGGATGAAGTCCCCCATGCCGTACTGGTCGTCGGTAAGGTTGTGCTGGCGGTCTAGCTGGTTCATCCAGTCGAGTGCTTCGGCCACATCGCCGTTTGTGTACTGCAAAAGCTGGAGGAAGAGCTTGAGCAGGTTTTCAAAATTTGCTGCGCCATCAGGGCCGGGAGTATAGTTTGTAAAGCGAACGCCAATCATGCTGTGTAAATAAACGCAATCCTTTAACGATGGAAAGGGAGTAAAAGTTGAATGGGTACCCCAAAGCGTTAAAAGTTACTAATGGGCTGAAAAAAAGATGGCTGATGCACCCCAAAAGGCCGTAACTTTGCCCCTCAATGCGAAAGCAACTTTTGCCGTATCTGGCTATCATTCTGGGAGTTACAGCTTTACTCAGCACGGGCTGTAACAAATATGCACGGCTTGCCCGCAGCCGCAAGCTGAGCGACCGCGACAGTGCCGCTGTGTTTTACTACAACAAGCGGCAGTATGATGCTGCCAGCACCCTGTTTGAGGAGCTGATGAATGCCTATCGCGGGAACCCACGCGCTGAGCGCATTACCTACTTCTATGCGCAGGCCAAGTTCCGCCTGAAAGACTATGTGACCTCGGGGCATTACTTTCAGCAACTGGCGGACCAGTATCCTAACGGGCGCTATACCGAAGAGGCCCTTTTCATGGTGGGTTATAGCGCATTCAAGCTAAGCAACGACTACGAGCACGACCAGGGCGACAATGCCAAGGCTATGGAAAGCTTCCAGGTGTTCTTATCTATATACCCCAATAGCGACAGGCGCTACCTGGTGAATGAATATGTGGCGGAGCTGCGCGACCGGCAGGCCCATAAAGCATTTAACTATGCAAACCTGTACTTTAACATAGGCCACTACCGAGCGGCAACGCTAGCCTGCAAAAATATGATGGTGGACTTTCCTGATAGCAAGTACCGCGAAGAAGTACAGTTTAAGCTCTTTAAAGCGTCAGTGCTGTTTGCTGCACAAAGCATAGAGAGCAAACGTGAACAGCGCTACCTGGAAGCCCTGAGTTACTACAACCGCTTTCGTGAGCGCTACCCCGATAGCAAGTTCAACCGGCAGGTGCAGAACCTATACGAAGACACCGAGAAAGCACTCAAGAAACTATCCGGCAGCACAGCATCTGTGCAAGCACCCCAACCGTAAATAACTACATCCTCACGCACCCCTTCACACTACAACTTATGGCAGATACAAACATACAACCCCTAGACCTGTACGGTTTAAGCGCTACGACAGAAAACGTTTACAAGTCGGTTTCTATCCTGGGTGCACGCAGCAACCAAATAGGCTTGCGCATGAAGGCTGAGCTGAATGAGAAACTGGCCGAATTTCAAACCAGCGGCGACAACCTGGAAGAAGTAGTAGAAAACCGCGAACAGATAGAAATCGCGAAACACTACGAGAGCCTGCCTAAGCCTACGCTGCTGGCAATTGAAGAGTACCAGCGCGGCGAGGTGCTGTTTAAGGAACCAACCGCCCCCGAAGCTTAAGTCACCATTCCCCCCCTCCCCAAAGCCTTATGCGGCTGGCGGGCAAACGCATCATTCTGGGGGTAACGGGCAGTATAGCTGCCTATAAATCTGTATTGCTGCTGAGGCATCTGCAAAAGCTTGGCGCAGAAGTGCGCGTTGGGATGACACCCAACGCAGTCCGCTTTGTAACCCCGCTCACCTTTAGCGCCCTTGCACACTACCCCGTGTTTACCGATGCCTGGGATCAGGCAGGAAACTGGAGCGAGCATGTGCAGTGGGGCCAGTGGGCTGATGGCATGGTGGTGGCCCCCTGCACAGCCAACACACTGGCGAAGCTGGCCCACGGCAATGCCGACGATGCCGTGAGCATACTGGCCCTGAGCCTGCGTGCGCCCCTACTGGTGGCGCCAACCATGGACCTGGAGATGTATAAGCATGCAGCCACCCAGGCAAACCTGGCCGTGCTGCGCGCACGGGGTGTGCAGGTAGTGGAACCCGAAAGTGGCTACCTGGCCAGCGGGCTAGACGGCCAGGGCCGCCTGCCAGAACCTGAAGCACTGGTAGAAGCCGTAGAAGCCATGCTGGCTACGCAAGCGCTGGCCGGCGTGCAGGTGCTGGTGAGCGCAGGCCCTACACAAGAAGCGCTGGACCCTGTGCGCTACCTAAGCAACCACAGCACGGGCAAAATGGGAGTAGCACTCACGCGCGCACTACTGCAGCGCGGGGCAAGCGTAACCCTGGTAATGGGCCCCACGCACCAGACCCTGCCGCGCCACCCCAAGCTGAAACTGATACCCGTGGTAACGGCCCTGGAGATGCATGCGGCCATGCTGGCACAGCAACCCCTGCATGGGGCCATCATCAAAGCCAGCGCCGTGGCAGACTTCAGGCCGATTCACGAAGCAGGCCAGAAAATAAAAAAGAAACCCGGCCAGCGCTACTACAACCTGGAGCTGGAAACGACTGACGATATACTTGCGGCCCTGGGCCAGCATAAACCCGAAGGCCAGCTGCTGGTAGGCTTTGCGCTGGAAACGCAGGATGAGGTGAGCAATGCCCTGAAAAAGCTGGAAAAGAAAAACTTGGATTGCATTGTGATGAATAGCCTGAACGATGCCGGTGCGGGCTTTGGGCACGATACTAACCGCGTGATGCTACTGAGCGCAGACGGCACCCGGCACACTACCGAACTGAAGAGCAAAGATGAGATTGCGCAGGAGATAATAGCGCACTTGATGGCTCACCACGGGCTTGCTGCAAGAAAGAATAGTAAATAGCACATACCCACCCGTGTATGAGCCCAATGCCGTTGCTTTTCGGCAAGTAAATTGCATGCGTAATGTATATGCTACATAAAGTCCTACCCATTTTACTTCTGCTCATGGTAGCAGCCGCTGGCCGCGTACACGCCCAGGAGCTAAACTGTACTGTAGATATACAAGTACTGAATGTGGCAATAGAACGTAGCATACTGACCAACCTGCAGCGCGACATGGCCAACTACCTGAACACGCGCCGCTTTACCGACCACACGTATGAACCCCAAGAACGCATCAAATGCAACCTGACCTTGGTGCTGAACATAGCTACGGTGCAGGGCCGCTTTGAGGGCACCTGCCAGATACAAGCCATGCGCCCCGTGTATGGAACCAACTACGAAACGGTGACATTTAATTTCAATGACAAAACCTTTATATTTAACTACGACCCCAGCACCGTGCTGAACGCCAGCGAGAACCAGTACCAGAACAACCTACTCTCTCTGCTAGACTACTATGGGCTGATGATACTGGGCTTTGACTACGACAGCTTCTCGCTGGAGGGTGGCATACCTTACTTTCAGCGGGCGCAGCAAGTGCTAAACGTAGCCCAGACCAGCCAAGACATAAGCTGGACCAACCGCGACCCCAACCAACGCAACCGCTACTGGCTGGCTGAAAATATGCTAAACAACAGCTACAGCGCGCTGCACAAGGTGTGGCACACCTACCACCGCAAAGGCATGGATATGCTGGCACAGAAAGGCAGTGAAGGCCGTGCGGCCATTGCTGGCTGCATGACGGAACTGCAAAAACTGAATCAACTGAACCCGAACATTGTAGGCATACGCACATTTATAGATGCAAAGCGGGGCGAACTGGGCCAAGTGCTGCATGGCGCAACACCTGATCAGAAAAAAATAGTACTGGAAGTGTTGGGCATACTAGACCCTACCAACCTGGATGCCTATACTCAGGCCCTGCAAAACTAGGCTGGGGGCGGGGCACATAAAAGAAGTGCGCCGGATGAAACGCGCGCACTTCTTTTTCTTTATCAAACATTAGCTCACCGCATTTTTCATTGGCTCTACGGTAGCATCATGGCCTATGCCGTTGGTGTAAGCAGGGATGGGCTGAGGCTTGCCACCGCCGCCGAACCTGCGGAATAATCCGCGTACCCCGTCGATGGTTTTATCGGTAGCGTAAAACGCGACCGGTACTACTATCAATGTAAGGAACATGCTGCTGGTAAGGCCACCGATGAGCGCCCATGCCAGGCCGTTCTTCCACTCGCTGCCTGCGCCGCTTGCCAGGGCAATGGGTAGCATACCGAACACCATGGAAAGCGTGGTCATGAGGATGGGGCGCAAGCGTTCGCGGCCAGACTCAATGAGTGCCTCGGTGAGTGAGTAGCCTTTAGCCTTGAGGTGATTGGTAAAATCTACGAGCAGAATGGCATTTTTGGCCACGAGGCCCATCATCATAATGATGCCCAGCATACTAAAAATGGTGATACTTTTCACCGCCAGTGCCAGAGCCAACATTGCGCCTACAATAGCAACAGGTATAGAGAAAAGCACTACAAATGGATATATGAACGAATCATATAAAGCCACCATAATGAAGTACATAAACAGGATGGCAATAACCATTGCAGAGAGCATGCTTCCCATACTTTCGGCATTGTTTTTCATGTTGCCGTCCCAGGTCCAGGTTACGCCTTTTGGAAAATCAATTTGGGTGGTTTTGGCGGCAATCTCATTGCCTACGTCACCCTGCGGGCGGCCTATTACCTGGCTCATGACCGTTACACTGGGGTTACGGTTGTAGCGCTGCAGGCGGCTGGGGCCTGTGCTCTGGTATACTTCGGCAAACTGCTTGAGCTCAATGAGCTGGCCTTTCTGATTCAGGAAGGTGAGGGCGGCAAGTTTATCTATCTGGCTGCGGTCGAAGGCATCTAGCTGTACGCGTATGTCGTAGTCGTTGTTGCCGTCGCGGTACTTGCTCTCGTCATCACCGGTGAGGGCCGTGCGCAGTGCGCCCCCTACCTGTGCCAGGTTGATGCCCAGGCTGGCCATTTTTTCGCGGTCCATTTCCACACGTATCTCGGGCTTGCTGGCCTCTATGGAGAGGCGGGCATCTGAGGTGCCCCGCACAGTCTTGGCTGAATCTAAAATTTGCTGTGCGCTGCGGGTTACATCTGCATAGCTGGGGCCCGTTACGATGAGCTGAATGGGGGTTTCATCGGCAGTGCCGAAAAAGCCAATGGGTGCCATACGGATCTTGGTGCCCGGTATCTGTGAAAGCTCCTGTTTCAGTTTTACCATGAGCTGGTCTGTGCTCAATGTGCGCTCTTTCGCTTTGTTCAGCACCACTGTAATCTCGCTCAGGTTGTTGCTGCTTTGTGCCAGAAAGCCATCATTGCTTATGCCCACACTAGCCCGCACCTTGCGCACTTCGGGCATATCACTCAAGCGTTTTTCTATCTGCTGGGTCACTAGGTTGGTTTCTTCTATTGTAGCATTGGTGGGCAGCTCAAGGGTGATGGCAAACTCACCACGGTCGCTTTGCTCTATAAACTCGCCACCAATAAAGCCCAGGCCTGGCAGGCTCATGGCTCCAAAAAACATGAGCGTGGTAACTACACCTACAATTAATTTATGGTTTAGGCTCCAGTTCAGTATATCAGCATAGCCATCGCGCAAGCTGTTAAACATGCGCTCGAAGCCCAGCACAAAGCGGCCACCCAGCTTGTTGGGGTTGGGGTGCTCCAGGCGGCTGAAACGCGATGCCAGCATGGGGGTTATGGTAAAGGAAACGAAAAGGCTGAGCAGCGTGCTTACCACCACCACTATGCTAAACTGCTCTAGAATGTTACCTACGATACCGCCCACAAATGCCAGGGGCAGGAATACTACAACGTCAACGAGTGTAATGGCCATGGCAGTAAAGCCGATTTCGTTTCGGCCCACCAGCGCCGCCTCGCGCCTATCCATGCCTTGCTCAAGGTACCTGTAGATGTTTTCCAGCACCACAATGCTATCGTCCACCAGGATGCCGATAACTAGGCTCAGGCCCAGAAGGGTCATCAGGTTTAGCGTGTAGCCCAGCACATACATTGCTATGAATGTGCTGATAAGTGATGCGGGTATGGCCACCATTACAATGATGGAGTTACGCAGGCTGTGTAGGAATAACAGCATGACTGCACCTACCAGAAACACCGCCAGCATGAGGTCACTCTTTACGTGGTTAGCTGCTTCTATGGTGAAGTCGCTATTGTCTTGGACGATGTCAAACTTCAGGTTGATGTCTTTGTACTGGGTTTCTAGTTTGCCCAGTTCATCACGCACGGCTTTGCTCACAGCCACACCGTTTGCATCGTTTTGTTTCTGAATAAGCAGGCCAAGCGCATTTTTTCCATTGATGCGGTTGTACTGCTTTGATTCTGCTTTATCATCAATTACTTCGGCCACATCTTTTAAGCGGATGTTACCGCCTGTGCTCCTATCGCTGGCCACTACCATGTCTCTTAACTGCTCTATGCTGGCAAACTTACCTGCCACTCGCACCGTGTATTGATTTGCGGTGTTCTTTACGCTGCCCGTGGGGAAGTCCACATTTGCGGTGCTGATGGCCTGGCTTACCTGGCTTATGCTCAGCCCGTAAGTGCGCAGTTTATCAGCATCTATGTTTACGCGTATCTCGCGCCGCTCACCGCCAACTATTGTTACCTGGCCTACGCCCTCCAGACGAGTAAGGCGTGGCATGAGTTGGTCTTTTGTTAACTGGTAAAATGCGCGGCTCTCTATTTCAGCTGAAGCACCCATGTTAATGATGGGCATTTCATCCAGTGCAAACTTGCCTAGGGTAGGGGCTTTTACCTCACGGGGGAAGTCGGCCAGGATTGCATTTACGCGGCGCTGAGCTTCCTGCAGGCTCTTGTCAATGTTTGCATCCTGCTTAAATTCAATAATGACGATAGAAACACCCTCGCTGCTGGTGCTTTTCAGTTCGGTAACTTTCTCCAAACTGGCTACCGCATCTTCTATTTTCTTGGTTACGGTATTCTCTACCTCACTGGGGCTGGCACCTGGGTAAATGGTAGTAACTGATACCACTGGTGGAGACATCTTGGGTAGTAGCTCATAGCTCAAACTAAAGTAGCTAAAGAGCCCCAGCACCCCTAACACCAGAAAGATTACGATGATTAGGGAAGGCCGTTTGATGGCAATTTCTGTAATCGACATAGTTGTTTGTTTTGTGCGGCTAGAATATGGTTACCAGGCAGTATTACGTTTATTTTTTTACTTCTGGTTTTGCATCTGCCTTTGCAGTGTTTTCATCTAGCAGGCTTACAGCGCTGCCATCGCTCAAGTTAATCTGGCCACTGGTTACCACCTTGTCGCCGTCGTTCAGGCCTGCTGAGATTTCCAGCATATTTCCTACCTCACCAATGACCGTTACTTTTCGCAGGCGGGCTTTGTCGCCATCCAGTACATATACCTGGGCCTGCTTCACGCTGCCCACTAGTGCATCTCGTGGAATAACCATGCCGGCATGAGCAGCACGGCTGGTGAAACTTACACGGGCAAACATACCTGCCTTTAGAGGCGCGCTTGGGTTATTTGGCAATACTACTTCTATCGGGAAAGTATGGGCATCATCTCCTTTGTTGCTGATGGAGTACACGTTACCGTAAAAAGTTTTGCCAGGGTACACTGAGCTGGTAATCTCTGCGCGCTCGCCGAGGCTCATTTTGAAAGCGTCTTCTTCAGGCACGTTTACGCGCACCTTAAGTGTGCCTATGTCTATTACATTGGCTACGGGGGTGCCGGGGGCTACGTAAGCACCTGCATCTATCATTCGGTTTGCTATCTGGCCGCTAATAGGCATCTTGATGCGCGTATCGTTGAGGCGGCGTTTGGCAGTGACCAGGGCATTTTCTGCCTGCACCTGCCCAAGGCGCATCTGCTCATATTGGTTATCCGTGGTAGCGTTCTGGGTCTTGAGTTTTTCCATGCGCTCCAGGTCCAGCTTTGCTTTGTCGTAGTTGGCCTGGGCCAGCTTAAGGCCGCTCACTATCAGTTCGTCTTCTACTTGTACCAGCACCGCGCCCTGCTGCAGGTAGTCGCCATTTTTAGCGTTGATGGCTACCACCCGTCCCTGCGTCTCGCTTACCACGATTACGTCAGACATGGGATACACATTGCCTGTAAGGCTCACGGGCTGGCTAATCTGCTCGCGCTTAACCACTGCTACTTTCACGGGTATGTTCGTAAGCACAGGCGGCGCTATCACGCTCTTTTCCTTGCTCTTCACATTGTTGTAAAGGCCCAAAGCAATGAGCGCTGCCAGCACGGCGATAATACCAAAGACGCGTAAGGTTTTCATACGGAGGTAGAAGACAAAAAGGGGTATCTAAGAGGTTATTTGGTTGTTTGCCGACTTATCAAAGCCAATAAAAAAGGGTTAATAAGTAAGGCTAAGCTACAATCAAGTGCAAACTTCAGTAAAAAAGTGCTGATACGGGGTTTACCAATGGGTTACTTTAGCTCAAACGAGGGTTTTCATGTGCAAAAAGCGCCTTTGGGGTGCTGAAATGCTTTTTCATAAGGCATGTGGGCAGTGATTGGCACCTAGCATTTCTATAACCTAATACGTACAACTTTCGTGTAGATTGCAATCGGATTTGTAACAACCACTTAAATTGAATCTCGTACCCGCGATTTTACAAAAGCCTGCAATGGTAATGGCATACTGGATGCTACTTACTGGTATGCTGCCCGTGGGTGTGGTGCAATTAAGTGGCGTACCCAAACTTTTGACGCATTACAAGCAACATCAGGCTGAAGCTGATGCGGGAAGTTTTTGGCATTTTTTGTTAGAGCACTATTCAGATACTGCCCACCACGGCAATCGTCATGACCATAGCTCGCTCCCGCTGTTTCAGGCAGCTAGTTCTTCCGTTGCTTGCATTATCAAAGTAGAAATTTTTGTTTCCTTTCAAGCCCGGTTTCAATATGCTTGGGCTGAGTTGCCATTACCTAGCTATGCCGTGTTGCTATCGGCACCTTTACAGCCGCCCCGTAGTTAAATCTACACAGACAGGCACTGTTCACCCAAGGTCTGGGCCATATACTTGTATTTCGTTAGAACGGGTTCAAGTGGTAGCATTCGGGTTTACTATCCATTTACTTAATGGCCATAGGGCCGCTGCTTAGCAAAAAGCTGGCATGATAGACTATCTCATTTCTTTCAGCATACGCAACAAGGGCGTAATCGGTGCGCTGGTGGGGCTCTGGCTACTGTGGGGCCTCTATGCCCTAAGCCGCCTTCCTCTGGATGCCGTGCCGGATGTAACCAATAACCAGGTGCAGGTAATTACCCGTAGCCCTGCGCTGGCCCCTGTGGAAATAGAACAGTACATCACTGCACCCGTAGAATATGGCACTGCAAACATACCCGGGCTGGTAGAGCGGCGTTCCATTTCACGCTTTGGCCTCTCTGTAGTTACACTGGTTTTTGAGGAAGGTATAGATGTGTACTGGGCACGTGCGCAGGTGCTGGAACGCCTACAGGCCATAACAGCCAATATACCTGCGGGCATGGGTATGCCGGAACTGGGCCCTGTGAGCTCTGGGCTGGGCGAGGTGTATCAGTATACCCTACAAGCCACTACACCTGCTGATAGTAGCTTTAATTTGATGCAGCTACGCACCATACAAGACTGGACGGTGCGGCTACAGCTACTGGGCACACCAGGCGTGGCAGATGTAAGCAGTTTTGGGGGCTACGTGAAAGAGTATCAAGCGCAGCTAGACCCCATGCGCATGGCAGCATCGGGGTGTACCCTTACTGATGTATACAAAGCACTGGCTGAAGGCAATGGCAACACTGGCGGTGCCTATCTTGAAAAAGACGGCCAAGCGCTATTTGTGCGGGGGCTGGGCCTCATACAATCACTGGATGATATGCGTAGCCTGGTCGTTAAGAAAACCAGCACACATGCGCCCATTTTACTTAAAGAGGTAGCAACGGTTACATTCGGCTACAGCACCCGCTACGGTGCGCTTACTCAGAATGGCCATGAGGCTGTAGGCGGCATCGTACTGATGCAAAAAGGTGCAAACAGCCGTATGGTAATAGCGGCTGTTAAAGAACGCATCGCAGCCATCCAGCAAACGCTTCCCCCTGGATTGGTGATAGAAGCTTTTATTGACCGCAGTGAACTGGTGAACCGTACCATAAGCACAGTAGCGACGAACCTGATTGAAGGTGGGCTGATTGTGGTTTTCGTACTGGTGCTGCTGCTGGGTAATCTGCGTGCGGGCCTGGTGGTGGCATCGGTAATCCCATTGGCCATGTTGTTTGCGTTTGGGATGATGTATGCCACGGGCGTATCCGGGAACCTGATGAGCCTGGGGGCAATAGACTTTGGCCTAATCGTAGATGGGGCTATCATCATCGTAGAAAATGTGGTACGGCATATTGCGGAAGCTGTGCAGCAAAAGAACAGAAAACTGACCCCTACTGAAATGGATGATACTGTATACACCTCATCCATTGAGATTAGGAAAAGCGCTGCGTTTGGCGAGATCATTATTCTGATTGTTTATTTACCCCTACTGGCATTGTCAGGCATAGAGGGTAAAATGTTTCAGCCCATGGCGCTCACAGTATGTTATGCCATAATAGGTGCATTGATCTTATCACTCACCTATGTGCCCATGATGAGCGCGCTGGTATTGAAAAGAGATGGGGCGGAACACAAGCGCAGTTTGCCCGAGCGTTTTTTAAACTGGCTGTATCACAGCTATGAGCCATTTTTACACAAAGCACTGGCCTGGCCTAAAACCGTAATAGCACTGGCGGCAGGGTTACTGGCAGGGACCGCGCTACTATTCACCACGCTCGGTGGCGAGTTTATACCGAAGCTGGATGAGGGGAACTATGCCATAGAGTTCCGGCTGCCACCGGGTGTGAGCCTCAGCAAAACGATAGCCGTTTGTAGTGAGGTAGAGCGCGTACTGCTAGATACCTACCCCGATGAGATAAGCAAAGTAGTGGGCAAAATCGGGACCTCAGAAATCCCTACCGACCCCATGCCGATAGAAGCGGCAGATTTGATTGTGTCGCTAAAACCTATGGAAGGGTGGAAGCGTGCAAAAACCAAAGCCGAGCTTACCGATAAGCTGGCGGCCTCACTACGCCAGGTGCCAGGTGCCGCATTTAGCATACAGCAGCCCATAGAAATGCGATTTAATGAACTGATTAGTGGCGCAAAGAGTGACGTAGTTATCAAAGTTTTGGGCCCTGAGCTTGGCGTGTTATCATCTTCGGGAGAACATATTGCCACCCTCATCACACCCATAGCGGGTGTGAGCGATGTGTTTGTACAACGGATAGAGGGTTTACCCCAGGTAGAAGTGGTTTGCGACAGGCAAGCGCTTGCCACATACGGGTTAACCGTGATGGATGTAAACCGAGCCATTCAGACGGCATATGCGGGCGCCATTGCTGGGGTTGTGTTTGAAACGGGCAAACGCTATGCTCTAAGCCTGCGTATGGCAGAGGCTTACCGCAAAACCCCCGCACAAATGGAAGCATTGCTTATTGGTACAGAATCGGGCCAAGCCATCCCGCTGGGGCAGGTGGCACGTGTGCAGGTAGGCCCCGGCCCCGCCGAGGTAGCACATGAAAAAGCCCAGCGCAGAATTGCTATTAATTTTAATGTGCGCGGCAGAGATGTAGAAAGTGTAGTTACTGAAATTGATAATCGCTTACGAAGCAATCTCCCGTTACCCCCTGGCTACCGGATAACCTACGGCGGGCAGTTTGAGAGCCTACAGCATGCGCGCAGCCGTTTACTTGTTGTAGTACCTTTGGCCATCGCACTCATCTGTCTGTTGTTGTACTTTACCTTTCATAGTGTGGTTGAGACATTGCTTATCCTAACTGCCATACCGCTGGCAGCGATAGGTGGTGTAGTTGCGCTTGCACTACGCGGTATGCCTTTCAGCATATCGGCAGGGGTAGGCTTTATTGCACTCAGCGGGGTGGCAGTGCTAAACGGCATTGTGCTTATCAGCTACTTAAATCAACTGGAAGGCCAGGGCATTGTGCGCGTTAAAGAGCGCATTTACAGGGCCGTGCGTGTACGTTTCCGTCCGGTAATTATGACTGCACTGGTTGCCTCTTTGGGTTTTCTGCCCATGGCGCTGGGCAGTGGTGCTGGTGCTGAGGTGCAGCGGCCACTTGCTACGGTTGTAATTGGGGGGCTAGTGACGGCTACTATGCTTACGCTGCTTGTGCTACCTGTACTATATGCCTTGGTAAAAAACCGCGACAAAAAAGAGCTGACCCATGACGCGTAATATTTCAAATCTTTACATTTTATTGGTATTGGTTTGCTGGGGCAGCTGGCTTGGGGCGCAGCATATACTTACTGAGGCACAAGCCGTAGCGCTGACACTCGAGCGGCACCCCCAGCAAGCCTTGGGCCAAACCGAAGTGGCCAGGCTGCAAGCCTTGCGTGGCACGGCCTGGGCGCTGCCGCCTATAGAGGTACTCACCGAAGCACCCGCAGGCGATTTCTATACCATTGGTTTTATGCAGAACCTACCCCTGCCTACCCAGCTTATTCGCCAGCGCCAGAACCTGGGAGCACAGGTAGCAGTGGCGCAGGCTGAGGCTGCCGTGAGCCGTGCAGCGCTGGTGCTACAAGCCCGGCAAGCCTATCACTTGTTACAATACTGGCAGGCCCGCACGATGCTGTTACAAAAACAAGACAGTTTGTTAGCAGGCTATGCACGAACAACGGAAGTGCGCTACCGTTTGGGCCAAAGCAAGTATTTAGAAAAAGTAAGTGGTGAGGCACGGGCACGTGCCGCACGCCAGCTGGTGTTGCAGGCCATGCTCGCACAAGTTGCAGCATTTAAGCAGCTTGCTTTGTATACAGGCAGCCCAGATAGCTTTATGGTGCCCATGCAACAGATGCTGCCAGCTACTGTTTCAACAGCTGCTGGTACAGGTGCGCCTGATGTCGAAACCAGTAACAATCCTTTATTACTTAGCTTCAAGCAGCAAGTGCGGCTGAGCGAGAGCGTGCTCAAACTGGAGCGTAGCCGCATCGCGCCGGGCATTAGTTTTGGCTACCTAAATCAGGGCCCGCCAAATAATCCCACGAATAACAATTGGCGCCTGGGTGTGTTTGTACCTCTATGGATATGGGGCCCCCGCTCAGCCATGCGTAGTGCTAAGCTGGGGGTGACTGCGGCGCAACAACGCCAAGCCATAGAAGAAAAAAAGCTATCCGGCCAATACCTGCAGGCTGAAAGTGCCCTGCGGCAGGCAGCCCAAGCGATACAATACTATGATGCTACAGGCCTTCCGCAAAGCCGTGAACTGATACGCGCTGCCACCCAAAGCTACCAGCTAGGTGAAACCAACTATTTGGTTTATCTGCAAAGCCTGGAGCAGGCTTTTGGCATAGAACAGCGCTACATAGACGAAGTTTTGAACCATAACCTAGCCGTGCTTCAGCTATTGTATTTGAAAGGTGAATTGTAATATGAAAACACATTATCAATATTTCACACTGCTGCTGTTTGCGTGCTTAGTAAGTGTGGTGAGCTGTAGTAAGCAGAGCGGTGGTGTGCAGCAAGAGGCACCTGAAAACAAACAAACTGTTAGCATATCAGCAACGCAGTTAAATAGATATGGCATTAAGCTGGACACCCTACACCACCTCCAGCTGCAGCCCGAACTCACGGTGCAGGGCAAGGTTGTAGTACTGAGCCATAGCCAGGCAGAACTGAGTAGCCCACTTGCAGGGGTAGTAGAGCAGATAGTTACCAAAGAAGGCGCGCAGGTGAGCAAGGGGCAGGTGCTGATTACCGTGCGCAGCCTAGACTTTATACAACTACAACAAGACTACATGGCAGCGGCCGCTGAGCTGCGCTTCGCCACATTGGAATATACACGCCAGCAGGCCCTAAAACTAGAACGAGTAGGTGCCGAGATGGAATTGCAACAATCGACACTGCGCAACCAGGCCGCCCTGGCAAAAGTAAAAGCGCTGGCCGCCAAGCTTAACACCATCGGCATAAACCCTGCACTGCTGGACGATGCCGAGAAAGCTACTGTACAACCGCTCATCACAATTCACGCTCCTTTTTCAGGTTATGTAACGCAGCTACCAGCCATCATAGGCACGCGGGCTGACCCCAATGTGCCGCTGATACATATCGTAAACCTGAATGACCTGCACGCGGATCTGTACATCTTTGAAAAAGACGTTAACAATATCCGCGTGGGACAGGCTGTAACCACTGAGTTTACCAGCCAGTCCATTCCGCCCATTTCAGGCGAGATAGAATACATTGGGCGCACGGTAAGCCCAGTAGAGCGCGCCGTGGTAGCACATGTGCACCTCACTGCGCCTACGGGGTATATCGTTCTGCCCGAAATGGCGGTGCGTGCACGGCTCAAAACGCGCACATCGTCATCGCCTGTATCTACACTGCCTGCCAGCGCCATCGTAAAGGAAGATGAGCAGGCCTTTGCGTATTTCACCACCCAGCGCCCATCTGATACCACTTTCACCTTTCAGCGGATAGCTATACAAATAGGCGTGAGCGATGGTGAGCACACCGAAGTAAAGCCGCTGGCCCCATTGCCAGCGAATGCCCGCTTTGTAACCGCTGGCGCATTACAGATAAAGGCCGCACTAGAAGGCAACAAGCTAGATTAGACCGCGGCAGTAAGATGTTTTATAGCGTTACATATTCTAGCTTTGCTACATGGCACGGCCCGGCATAAGCGCAATCGTAATCTGTAAGAACGAAGCAGCGAACATATCCCGCTGCCTGGCAAGCCTACATTGGGTGGATGAGGTGGTGGTAGTGGACGGCCAAAGCGCAGACAACACGCGCGAACTAGCCATTTCTTTTCCAAATGTAAAACTACACGTTCATGACTGGCTGGGCTACAGCGCCACCAAACGGCTTGCGGTATCGCATGCTGTGAACAACTGGATACTGTGGGTGGATGCCGATGAAGCCGTGCGCCCTGAACTGGCGGCTGAAATTCAGGCACTGACTTTTGATGAAGCCTGCAGCGCCTATGACATGCCGCGGCGCACGTACTTCCTGGGCACCTGGGTGCAACATACGGGCTGGTATCCAGGGCGCGTGGTTCGCCTCTTTCACAAAGACAAAGCCGACTTTAACGACAACCACCTGCACGAAGGCGTGGAACAGAAAGAAGGCCAACTGGGCCACCTAGCACACGACCTGGACCACTGGAGCTACCCCACGCTCTACAGATATTTTGACAAGATGAATGCGTATGGCAAAGAAGGCGCCCGCGAACTGCTGCGCAAGGGCAAGCCCTTCAGGTTGCACCTGTTGCTCACTAGCCCGCTGGCAGCCTTAATAAAGTTTTACTTCTTCAAGGCTGGGTTTAAAGATGGTGCCGTGGGCCTCATCATCAGTGTGGGTAGCGCCTTTAGCCATTTCATCAAATATGTAAACTATTACTACTTGCTTAAGGAACAGGCCAAGCAGTAAAGTCAAGCAGGGAGTTTGTTTTCCTGCCATCTCCAAAATAGTGGAGGTTTACCTTCACCTTGCTTTTAAAGCCCAAAAAACTTACCCCACCTGGTTCCGTATAAAATCTACCAGCAGCCGCACGCCTACACCTGTACCGCCTTTGCCTCGGTAGCTGTCTGCGCCGTGTAAGAATGCTGGCCCCGCAATGTCCAGGTGTACCCAAGGGTAGCTGGTGAAGTGCTCTAGAAACTTGCCCGCCGTAATGGCACCTGCATACCTGCCGCCTACATTTTTCATATCTGCGACCTCACTCTTGAGCTGGTCGCGGTATTCAGGCCATAGGGGCAGCTCTATCAGGCGCTCATGCACGCGCAACCCACTCTCCTTCAGTGCGTCATTTACCGTAGCGGCTGCTGTGCTCATCATGACAATGCCGATGTTGCCTACTGCTATCACGGCAGCGCCCGTAAGTGTGGCCAGGTCTATCACCACTTCGGGCTTGTACTGGCGCGCGAATACTAGTGCATCTGCCAGTATCAGGCGGCCTTCTGCATCGGTATTCAGCACCTCCACGCTCGTACCGTCGCTGATGGTGATTACATCGTTCGGGGTGTAAGCATTTTCACCGGGCCGGTTGTCGGTGCTTGGTATCAGGCCTATCACATGTGCAGCTACCCCGCTCGCTGCAAGTGCAGCTAGTGTAGCAATTACCGCCGCAGCCCCGGCCATGTCGCTCTTCATGTAGTCCATGCTGTCGGCAGTTGGCTTCAGGCTTAGCCCGCCCGTATCAAACGTGACGCCTTTGCCCACCAGCACGATTGGTTTTTTGTTGCGTGCGCGCGCAGGTTTGTATTCCAATACACTAAAGGTAGGCGGGGTCTGGCTGCCCTGGTTCACAGCTAGGAGTCCGCCCATCTTCAGGCTTTCTATCTTTTTCTTTTCAAATACCTCTACCGAAAATCCATACTTCTTTCCTGCAGCCTGTGCGGCTTTGGCCAGGGTTACTGCCGTCAGCACATTGGGTGGCTCATTCACCAAGTCCCGGGCCAGACACACGGCTTCGGCGGTATGCACACCCATCTGTACAGCCTTTGCGGTATCGGGCGCATCCGTATATACCCGCACGGTTTGCAGCTTGAATTGCAGCTTGACCTTTTCTTTTGCGGCGCGGTATTTCAAGAACTGGTAGCTACCCAGCACCGCCACTTCCGCCAGCGACTGGGTTATTTCTTTCGCAAGCGCGTGTTGCTTAATACCTACAAACACAACCTGTAGCGTAGTATGCTTTTCTTCATTTGCGCGCGCCATAAGTTTATGTATGGCTTTGCGCACTTTTTCCAGTTGCACCTCGGCTGCTTTGCCAGCACCCTGCAGATACATAGTAGCCTGAGGCGTGGCAAATGTTTTCAGTTCATCAGCCGCAGCATAATTCTTCGCCAGTTTAACGCCAGCAATGGGTAGCAAGGCCTGCACAGCAGCCAGGTTTTCTTCCAGAACAAAAAAAGCAGTAGGAAGTTTGGCATCTAGCTTCGTTATGGCTTGTACTTTCATGGGCGCAGGGTTTAAGCGGTTGTAGATTTGTGCTGCAGGGTCGCGGCGCAATCGTTAGTATTGCATCAAGTAGCGAAGATAGAAAATAGGGGCCAGCCCACGCTGGCTATATGTGCGCATGTATGCCATGAATGAGAACCTAACTGTCAGGCCCAAGAAGCATCTCGGTCAGCATTTTTTGACCGACGGCGGCACGGCGCGTAAAATTGTTGCGCTGCTACAAGCAGCGCCGGATGAACTGGTAATGGAAATTGGCCCCGGCAAAGGCGTGCTCACACAGCACCTGGTGCAGCTGACCAATGCAGTGGAAGCTGTAGAATTTGATGCTGAGAGCGTGGCATACCTGGCTGCGCAGCTACCGGCACCCACGCTGCGAGTGGTGCAGGCAGATGTGTTGCAGCACACCTGGCCCGCGCAGCCGCTGGCGCTCATCGGCAACCTGCCCTACAACATCTCTTCCCCTATCTTTTTTAAACTGCTGGATCACCATGCTCACATCCGGCGTGCGGTAGTTATGGTGCAGCGTGAAGTGGCACAGCGCATAGCCGCAGGGCCGGGCAGCAAGACATATGGCATCCTCTCGGTGCTCATCGGCTACTATTACAACGTGAAGTATGAGTTCACCGTGCCACCCGGGGCATTCTTCCCACCACCGAAGGTGCATAGTGCTGTGATTAGCTTAACGCGCAATGCGCACATTGCGCCTATACACTACGCCGCATTTGCGCGGGTAGTAAAGGCGGCATTTAACCAGCGCCGCAAAACCCTGCGCAATGCACTTTCTGCCATCCAGTTTGTGCCGCCCGAGGCATTAGCAGGCCTGCGCGCCGAGCAGCTTTCGATTGAAACCTTTGCTGAGTTAACCCAGCTATACCTGGCTGCGCTTAAACAGTAAGGCTTTGTGGAATTGTACGTGCCCCAAGAAATATACAAGATTGGCTTTGTAGTTAAATACCACCTTCCCCATGTTGTCCTTAAACATGCCAATGTCAGATACTCTTAGCAAGCGTCTTTGGGGTATTCTTTTTTGTTGAGCCGCTCACTTGGCAGGTTATCCTGATCGGGTTTTCCATTCTGGCATCGCTGGTTGGCATCAGCCAGGTTTGGTGCTGCGTCCACTACCGCGAGATCTTTGGCTACGACTCGATATTGGTCTTAATTACTAGCAACTGCCGGCTGTAGTGTTTTGGGCTTTCGTAACTTGGCCTCACAAAAACATCTCTGCCTGCACCCCTCGGCGATGCACATGCTTTCCAAGTTCAGGTTAAGCCCTGAGAAACGGCCGGTTCCACCCAATGAAGAGGATGTCTTCACGAACCTGCCGCCGCAGGAAACCGACCGCCTGTTGCTACGCAAAATTACCCTGGATGATGTTGAAGATATCTTCCGCTATGCCACGGATCCGCTCGTAAGCCAGTACGTGCTCTGGGCGCCCCATAGTGCAATGACGGATACGGTTGCATTTGTAAAAAACATGCTGCGCAGGTATGAGGCTGGCGAGGCTGCGGAGTGGGTCATCGTACTCAAAGCGAACCACACCGTGATAGGCACTTGTGGCTTCGTGACGTACAGTGCCGAACATAGCAATGGTGAAATTGGCTACGCGCTTGCACGGTCCTACTGGGGCAAGGGCATAGCTACCGAAGCACTGGGTGCGGTGCTGGCGTACGCCTTCCGCAAGCTGGAGCTGAATCGCCTAGAAGGCCGCTGCCTTGTGCAGAACCTCTCCAGCCAGCGGGTCATGGAAAAAGTGGGCATGCGCTTTGAAGGCATCCTGCGCGAAAAACTCAATGTAAAAGGCGTGTACCAGGATGTGAAGTACTTCGCTGCACTCCGGCAGGATTACCTTGCGCGGAACCCCTAAGCGTAATTCCCCAAACACATAACTATTGGGTAGCTTTTGGTTATGAAAACTTAACATGGCCTGGCACGCCTTTCGTTACACATCTCACAGCTGTGGCCAGCTGCTTAACCCGTAGGCTTACCTTTAGCTATCCATTTGCAACAATAGCGTACCTTAGGGTTCCACAATGCTCAAACTGCCTCCCATGCCCCACCCACAGCTCCTACAAGTAGGGCGCCTGCTTCTACATGGTGGAATTGGCATACTCTTGCTCTACACCACGGCAGGTATTGCGCTGAAAGCCCCCCCACCCCGCTATACAAAAAGCATCACCTACCCCAAGGTAAGCTACCAGGCCTTTGCCCCAGGTGAGAAGCTCACTTACCGCCTGAAGTACTCTTTCTTTACCGCAGGCGAAGCCGTATTTGGCGTGGATAGCGGCCAGGTGAATATGCAGGATCAGCCTTGCTACCACTTCTATGGCGACGGCCGCTCGCTCAGCACCTTTGAGTGGTTTTTCAAAGCACATTACCGGCACGATACATACGCTAATGCAGGCACGCTGAGGCCCCTTCAATACACGCACAACCGCCGCGAAGGCAAGTACCGTTTTAACGATACCGTGCAGTACAATGTGGCAGAGAGCAATATCAAAGGCATCAAGGGCCTCTTTGCCATGCGCGAACCCACCTACGACCTGCTCACGGCCATCTACATGGCCCGCTGCTTAAACGTGCGCGAGAATGAGATAGGTAAGTACTACAGCATACCCACCTTTTATGAAGATGGCATCTACCCACTTGGCGTAAAAGTAGTGGGCCGTGAGCGCATACGTGTAAGTGCGGGCACCTTTGACTGCATATTGGTACAGCCCCGCGTGATAGCCGGTGACGTATTTAAGGAAGACAACAAAATGACCATCTGGGTTACTGACGATGGCAACTACATCCCGGTAAAAATTGAAAGCCCTATCCTAATTGGTACGGTGCGTGCCGAGCTGCACGGTTATTCGGGCACCCGCTTCCCTGTAACCTCGCGCGTAAAATAAGGGCGGGCAGCGAACCAGTAGCAGCGCTACTACGTTACCACTGCGATGTCTGATAAACCTCGAATAGTGGCCTGGTGGCTGCGACGAGACCTTCGGCTTACTGACAATGCCGCGCTGTATCATGCGCTGCGCAGTGGTTTGCCTGTACTCCCTGTTTTCGTTTTCGACCGCGCCATTCTGGATGCCCTGCCGCGCCAAGACTTGCGCGTCCAATTCATTCACCAAACACTTACCGCGCTCAATGCGCAACTTGCGCACTATGGGTGCAGCATCTGGGTGCATTATGGCAGCCCTGCTGAGGCTTGGGGCCAGTTGTGTCAGCAGTTCACCCTGCATGCTGTATATGCCGCGCATGACTATGAGCCCTATGCTATAGCACGTGATGCAGCCATTGCTACGCAGCTTGCAGCGCAAGGCGCAGCCTTTCACACCTACAAAGACCAGGTGATCTTTGACCGCGATGAGGTGCTCACGGGGCACGGCACGCCATTCAAGGTATTCACGCCGTATAAGCACGCGTGGCTGAACCGTCTTACGCCCTTTTACCTAAAGCCCTACGCCACCGAAAAATATCTGCATAACCTGTATCAGCACGTAGATACACACGCACTGCCTACACTTCAGCAGATGGGCTTTGAGGCTGTGCCGTTTGCCTACCCGCCGCCGAGTGTAGCCACGGCGCTGATGCAGCACTATGGGGAGCGGCGAAATTTTCCTGCCCTCACCAGTGGCACGTCTCGCATTGGCATACACCTGCGCTTCGGTACGCTTAGCATACGGCAGCTCGCCGCACGTGCGCAGCAACATGGCGCTACCTACCTGAACGAACTCATCTGGCGCGATTTTTACCAGATGGTACTGTACCACTTCCCGCATGTGGTCACGCGTGCCTTCCGCCCGCAATATGATACCATCCCATGGCGAGAAGATGCTGAGGCGCTCGCCCGTTGGCAGCAAGGCCTTACCGGCTATCCCATTGTGGACGCAGGCATGCGCGAGCTGAACGCGACCGGCTATATGCACAACCGCGTGCGCATGATAGTGGCCAGTTTCCTTACCAAGCACTTGCTGATAAGCTGGCAGCTGGGAGAGGCGTACTTTGCTGAAAAACTGCTAGACTTTGAGCTGGCCAGCAACAACGGCGGGTGGCAATGGGCCGCGGGTACAGGTGCAGATGCTGCACCCTACTTTCGTGTATTCAGCCCTGGCGAGCAGACCAAAAAATTCGACGCAAAACTGGAATACATCCGCCGCTGGGTGCCAGAGTTTGAAAGCCCTGCCTACCCCAAGCCTATTGTGGAGCACAGCTATGCGCGGCAACGTGCGCTCGCGGTGTACAAGGCCGCGCTGGCAGGCAGGGGTGACTAGATCTTGCGGTAAGGTTATCGTCCACAAATCGTAGGGCCCCCGCTTCACGGTTTCATTGACGTTTGCTTCCCTCACCCTTCGACAGGCTCAGGGTGCTAGAGTGAGGCCCCCTAGCCCTCTCTTACCTGTGCCTAGACAAGCTGACATTGGCGACACAACGCCAAAAGTCAGGCTTGCGTACTTGCTGCGCTACACTTTCGTCAGCCGAATGTCAATTTCACGGTCTACGTATTGCCACTCGGGGGTGGCCCGCAGTGTGGCAACTAGTTCTTCAAAAATGGCCGCGTGTTCTGGCGCGTATTCAACCCAGGTGAGAAAGTCGAACGGCTCGCCGATGTCTCGGCAGTGGTACAGTTTACGGGCAATGGCGGGTAGATACTTCAACCCTACAGCCGTGTGGTGCGAGCGGGCCTCGAAGATTTCGCGGCGCTCGTCCTGCGCCAGCGCCCACCAAGCTTCCGTTTTGCGGATTGGGATGAGGGCTGCACAGGTAGCCTCAGCCCTGCCCAGGCCTGCCTGTACACTGACAAGCATTTCCTTTTCCACCCTTTCTGTATATCGGTGGTTGCTGGTAAAGGCCCGCAACACCCAATTCACATCTGCACTTGCATCGGGGGGTTGAAGTGTAGGTCGCTCAACAATATCCAGATGTGAAGCTAAAGAGAGCGGTTCACCTAGTACTGTATTCATTTTTACAATGCTCCAAATGCCATTGGTGCCGCCCCGAAAATGAAAAAGGTTGCCTGACATGCTGTTATGCTAGTAGTAATGTGGCTGTAGTGACCACTCAAAACTAACACAACAGAAACGCCGGAACTGTCAGTTGCCCAACGTTACTATTTTCATTTCTACACGGCGGTTGAGGCGGCGGCCTTCCTCGGTGCTGTTGTCAGCCACGGCAAAGTTGCTACCGTAGCCCAGTACGCTGATACGTGCGGCATCGGCATGCAGGGTTTCCACCAAGTATTTGCGCACGGCTTCTGCGCGGTTATGGCTGAGCTGCAGGTTCAGGTCAAGCGAGCCGATGTTGTCTGTATAGCCCCCTACCTCAATGCTTAGGCTAGGGTTCATTTGTAGCAGCTCGGCTACCCGCTTGAGTTCAGGATAGGAAGCCGCACTGATAGCTGCGCTGCCAGTGGCAAAAAACAAGTTGTTCAGGCGAATGCTTTGGCCTGCCTGTAGCGGGGCTAGGGTGAGGTCGCGCTGCTGCTCCGCATAGGGTTTACCCGGCGGCAGGGTTACGGTGATGTTTTCACTAACTGCTACGCACCCGGCAGCAGTCGCCATAAAGCCATACTGCTTGCCAGCCGGCAGCAGGATGCGGTACTCGCCGGTGGTGGTGTCCGTCTGTGCGGAGCCTACTTCTATGCCCGAGGGCAGCTCTTGGTAGCTGATGGTGGCGAGCATGGTTTGTTTGGTGGCCTGGTTGTACACTTTCCCTTTCACGAGCATGACGGGCAGCGGGCGCAGGTATGGCGGTAAGTTCACCTGCCAGATGTCTTTGGTGGGCGTGCCGTTGTTGCTCACGTAGTAACCCAGCTTGGCATCTGCCGGAAACTTGAAGTAGTACTCGTCTCCGCTGCTGTTAATCTGTGGGCCCAGGTTGATGGGGCGGCTCCAGTTCTGCCAGGAATCGTCCAGCCTGCGGGTCATGTAAATGTCAAGCCCGCCCCGGCCGGGCAGGCTGTCTGTGCTATAGTAGAGCGTGATGCCATCTGGGGCCAGAAAGGGTGTAATGTCACTGCCGGGGGTATTGATGAGTTTTCCTAAACTTTTAGGGGTAGTGAAAGTGTGCAGTTTTTTGTCGTAGGTGCTTACATAGAGGTCTTCTTTGCCGCGTGTATCTGGCCCGATGATGGAGAGGAGCAGCGTTTTGCCGTCAGCGCCGAGGTAGGCCGTGATACCGCTCTGGGCCAGGTTTTCAAAATGCTCAAAGCGTAGCGGAACAGGCGCGCCCCAGAAAGCGGTAGTACGCTTGCTAATGGCTAGGTCGCTGTTGTTTTTGCTGGTGCCCTGGCGGTACACGAGCATGGTGGTATTGTCAGGGGTGAGTGCAAAGGCAATGTTGCAGGTGGGGTCGTTGAGGGGGCGGCCCAGGTTCAGGCCATCGCTCCAGACACCTGTGGCACTGTCTCGGGTGCTGTAGTATATGTCTTGCAGGCCTACGCCGTCAGGCCGCTCCAGGCTCCAGAAGTACATTACATTGCCATCAGCGCTAAAGGTGGGTGCGCTCTCATCGAAGCCGTCGGTGTTGATGGCAGTGCCCAGCCTCTCGGGCTTAATGGGCTGGGCACTCAGTACCTGCATCAGCAGGAGCAAGAGGGGCAGCAGGGCTACCTGTTTGCAAAAAGAAACTTTCATGGTTGTAATACAAATCAACACATTTTATATGTCGCATTTCGTGCCAAAAGCATGGAAACGCACTGCAGGTGGTTGCTCGCCGTGTTAAAATTATTCCACAAAGGGCTATCTTGGGGCTCCAGACTGGTTTTTCAGGTGCATAATCACATTCGCCTTACACTTCTAATTACGCTATTGGCGCTACTGGTTATGCTACCCACTGGTGCGCAGGGCTGGGGCTTCTGGGCGCACCGGCGCATTAACCGGGTGGCGGTGTTTACACTGCCACCGGAGATGCTGGGATTCTATAAAATGCATCTGGACTACTACACTGAAAGGGCTACCCTTGCAGATAGCCGTCGGTACACAGTGACAGGTGAGGCCGCCAAGCATTACATAGACCTTGAACACTATGGCAAGCTGCCGCTGCTGAACCTGCCCCCACACTGGAAGGATGCCGTGGCGCGGTACAACGAAGATACGTTGAACAAACATGGGATACTGCCCTGGAACCTAAGCCTGGTACAGTGGCAGCTTACTGAAGCCTTTTACAGGCAGGATGCAGGTGACATACTGAAACTTTCTGCAGACCTGGGCCACTACATGGCCGATGCCCACGTACCGCTGCACTGCACAAAAAACTACAATGGGCAGCTTACTGGCCAGCATGGCATACATGCGCTATGGGAAAGCCGTATACCCGAAACTTTTGGTGAAGCATACGATTACTACCTGGGGCAGGCGCAGTATGTTGAGAAACCCTCAGCACTCATCTGGCAGGTTATAAGCGAAAGCTATGCGGCGACAGACAGCGTGCTTACCCTGGAAGCTGCACTGGCACAACAAGTACCTGACGATAAACGGTACACCTTTACCAGCCGCAACGGCACTGCCCAGCGCAACTATAGCCCCGCCTATTTAGAACGGTATAGTGCTGTGCTCGAGGGCATGGTAGAGCGCCGTATACGGCTGGCTGCATACCGCCTAGGCTGCATGATTTTCACGGCATGGGTGAATGCAGGTCAGCCAGATCTGAATACGTTACACTACAACCCTACCCAAGAAAAACCTGATCCCGAAATGCCCAAGCTGCAAATGCAGGACCGTGAAGCGCACTAGGAGCCTATAGCCGAGCGCTATACCAACGTGGCATCCAGCGTGATGGGGATGCTGAGCACTTTGCTGATGATGCAATTTTCTTTGGCAGCGGTAACAATGCCCATGAATTGCTCCTGGGTAATGGCGGCCACTTTGCCTTTAAGCACAAGGTTCATGGCCGTTACCGCCCACATGTTGTTTTGCATTTCCATATTGGCTTCTGCGTGCACGTCAATGCTTTCTACGGCAAACCCCTGGCTGCCAAGGGCAAAGCTACAAGCCATGGCAAAACAACCGGCGTGCGCAGCCGCCAGCAGTTCTTCGGGGTTGGTGCCGGTGCCTTCGGCAAAGCGGCTGTTAAAGGAGTACTGGGTATCTTTCAGGGTACCCGTCTGGCTTGTAATACGGCCATTGCCGGTTTTAACATCGCCGGTCCATACGGCAGTTGCATTACGTTTCATATCTGTTTGAAGGGAGAGGTTGCGTTCTTAAATGCAAGCGTAACTTGCAACGCCTGCACACGAAACGCAAGGGGTTTACAATAAGTTATCATGAGCAATACGTTTGGCAATCGTTTCCGCATCACGACATTTGGCGAGAGCCATGGGCGCGCGGTAGGCGTGGTGGTTGATGGGTGCCCTGCCGGGGTACAACTAGATTTGGAATTTATACAACTAGAGCTGAACCGGCGGCGTCCGGGTCAGAGCCACATCACTACACGCCGTGACGAAAGTGACCGTGTAGAGCTGCTCTCAGGGGTGTATGAAGGGTATAGCACAGGTGCGCCCATTGCCATGCTGGTGTACAACCAGGACCAGCGGCCAGCGGATTACGAACATCTACGAACGGCATTCCGGCCCAGCCACGCGGACTACACCTACCATGCCAAGTATGGAAGGCGCGACCACCGCGGGGGCGGGCGTGCCAGTGCCCGCGAAACGCTTGCGCGTGTTGCAGGCGGTGCCGTAGCGAAACTAATGCTGCGAGAACGTACGCAAATAGAGATACTGGCCTGGGTTGAAAGTGTGGCAGAAATAGAGATGCCGAACGATTACACAACCTTCACGCATACCGAAGTGGAAGCTACCCCTGTGCGCTGCCCACACTTACCAACTGCCGAGGCGATGATATCGCTAATAGAAGCCACACGCAAGGCCGGAGACACAGTAGGGGGTGTAATCGGCTGCAGAATACACAATGTACCCGCTGGGCTGGGTGAGCCGGTTTTCGGCAAGCTGCATGCAGCGCTGGGCAGCGCGATACTTGGTATCAACGCGTGCAAAGGATTCGAATATGGGAGCGGATTTACTGGTACACGCATGCGCGGCAGCGCACACAACGATATCTTTTACACTGACGAAGCGGGGCGCACCCGCACACGCACCAACCACTCGGGTGGGATACAAGGCGGCATCAGCAATGGAGAGGAGATTTACTATCGGAGTGCTTGGAAGCCGGTAGCTACGATCTTACGCCCGCAAGAGACAGTAGATGAGCAAGGCAATGCTGTAACGGTGCAGGGAAAAGGGCGGCATGACCCCTGTGTACTGCCGCGCGCCGTGCCCATAGTGGAGGCGATGAGCGCGCTGGTGCTAGCGGACTATTTGCTGCAGGGGAGTAAATAGAAAAACCCCGCCAATGGCGGGGTTTCTTTGATGAAAAATCAGAAAATTTACAGTCCTGGATTTTGAACCATTAATGAATTTAAATCCACTTCTATTTGAGGAATTGGCCATAAGTAGCGTCCTTCTGTAACAGCTACCAGAGGCGCACTACCCTTGGCTGGCAAATCCAGCCCCAGTCGGGCCAAATCAGCATATCGGAAGCCTTCAATAAACAGCTCAAGTCGGCGCTCCAAGAGTATTTGGGTAATTACGCCTGCATCAGTATCAGTAGGCGCAACACCAAGGGTGTATCCATCAGCAGGTGCGGAACGCGTACGTACTGCATTAAGCAGGTTAACTGCGGTGGCATTGGGTGCCCCCGGGTTCTGTCTCTGAAGCGCTTCCGCGTAGTTAAGTAGTACCTCCGCGTATCTTATCACAGGAGCGTGATCACCGTTAGGAGCGGCCAATAGAAACTTATTCGAGAACGTGTTTGGGCCTACCACTGTTACAAAAGATGCCGCTCTGCGCGCATCGGTTGCATTTGGGAATAAGGTAAGAAAGTTAGGAGCCAAAGCGTACTCGCCACCACCATTTGGGGCAGCAGCATAGTAAAAAGTCAAGCCATTTTGCACACCAGGCCCGTCATTTGGACCAAAGCGAAAAGAGAAGATGCGCTCAACGGAAGTGTAAGGAGCTGCAAAAACACCAGCATACGTAGCATTCAACGCATGTGCCCTACCTGCTCCTATGTTTGAGAAAGGTGCTGTAGTCTGACCAACTATTTTAGTCGCTTCTGTAATCACATTCGCCCATTGACCCATATGCAAATAAACACGTGTTTTCAAGGCAATGGGGGCCGTACGCTGCGCCCGAGAAACCTGATCTTCTGCTGTGCCAAATGGCGCAGCGGGAATCAGTGTCTCGGCTTCGTTCAAGTCAGCAAGTATTCTTGCGTAGGTTTCAGCCAAGGTGGATCTTGCCAAGTTATCATTGGCAGGTCCTGTTTCAGCCTGCAAACGCAAAGGCAACCCAGAATTGGGAGCATTCACATTCGTAGTACCGGGGTTAGCAATCGCTACATACGGGCGGCAGTATAACTTAGCCAAGCTGTAGTACGTAAGCGCCCTGAGAAACAAAGCCTCTCCTCTATACTGATCCCGAAGTGTACTAGTAATAATACCACCTGTGACGGCAGTATTAATGCCCTCTATGAAAACATTTATACGGTTGATTGCAAGATAGCCAGCCGTCCAGCAGTTTGCCACTTCATTCGTAAATGAATTCACCGTGTGGTTCCAAGTATTTAAGTTGGTTACGGCATTAGAATTGATGTTGATCAAATCCTCACCGCGAATATCCACATAATTCTGGAAGCGGCCGCTGTATAAAGCACCACTACGAACACCTGATCCAGCGTAAAGGCCCAGCAATTGTCCCTGAATACGTGCTGAAGAAGTAAATGCTGCAGCATCTGTAAGCTGGTTATTTGGAGTTACATCCAACACGCTGTTACAGCTAACCACCAGCAAGAGAGCTAACAAACCAGTACCCTTAAAAAGGATACGGTTACGATATATTGAGAAAGTTTTCATTTTTTGAAAGTGGTGTTATTTAGAAACCAACGTTGATACCAACAGTCCAATTACGTGATTGCGGCAGAGAGTTAACATCCACGCCACGCCCGACGTTAGCACCTTGGTTGCCAGGGGAGGAGCTTGTAATCTCAGGATCAATCCCTTTATAACCAGTAAGCACACCCAAATTCTGTACTTGTGCATACACCCTGATTGAGGCAAGCTTCAGGCGCGAAACAATTTTTTGGGGTATTGTATACCCACAAATAATGTTCCTTACACGAATAAAATCACCCTTCTCCAGGTATCTGGTTGAGATTTGATTGGAAACATTGTCTCCAGCAACCAAGCGAGGTATATCGGTGATTTGCCCAACGGTACTCCAAGCACTCAACAAGTCGGGGCTTCCGTTAAAGAAACGGCCATCATGGAGTACAGCCCGTGTCCCGTTGTAAATGTAGTTCCCTCCTGAGAATTGAAGGAAGATAGAAACATCAAACCCATAGAAAGTGAACGTGTTATTGAAGCCACCAAAATAGCTTGGCAATGGATTTCCTACGATTCTACGGTCAGCGCCTCCCAGCGGAGAAACGTTAACATTGTTAATATCTTGCCACACGCCAGTCGCATGATTGTACTGAATAACAGCACCATCAGCACGCCGAAACTGGGCACGCCCGTCGTTAGGATTAACCCCCACCCATTCAGGCATAAAGAACGCTCCTAGTGGTTGACCAACACGTATAACATTGTGCTGCTGAAGTCCCCCTGTGAATGAACCATTAATGTCTTGGTTATTAATAATGGTTGCATTAACAGCATTCCAGTTGGAAGTGATGTTGAAATCAACTTTCCATGAGAACTTACTAGTCTTGATAGGTAAGCCGCTAATGGTTAGCTCACTACCCCAATTGGACATACGCCCAACGTTCGCTTCAATTGATCCGCCCGGAATACCTTTTGAAGGTGCCTGCGGGTTAGCGAGGCGAAGGTTATTGGTATTGTTCAGGTAGTAGTCATAGTTCACTTCAAGTCGGCCCTTAAACATTACCAAGTCAAAGCCTATATCGTACTTCTGGGCTACTTCCCAAGCTAATTCTGAATTGCCAGCCTGCGAGTAGAAGAAAGACCCAGATGTACCGTAGAGTGCAGAACCAAATAGGCCCAGGTAAGGATATGGGTTTACAAACCCACCTGACAAACCTGCATTGCCAGTTAAGCCAGCGCTGCCTCTAACTTTGAACATGTCTACGATATCAAGTACTGCGAAATTTTTGAAGAATTGCTCTTCCGAAATAACCCAGCCCAAAGAAACTGAAGGGAAATAACCAAATCGTCTGGCTACAGTAGAAAGGCCATCCTGCCGAATAGAAGCAGAGAAGAGGTACTTGGATGCATAGTTATACGTAACACGACCCAATGCAGATACTAGTCCGTTATTCAAGCCACCAAAATTGCTTCTAAGAGCAGATGGGGTTACAAACACCCCATTAACATTAGAAAACAAAGGATCTGTTTGATTAACTAAGTTAATACCATAAAAATCAAACAGCGTGTTTTGATACTCTAAGCCAGCGACTATTGAAACGTTATGCTTGTCTGCGAAAACTCTATCATAGGTTAGTAGATTCTGCCACTGCCACTGCCTGTTGGTTTGGTACTGTCCTATAGCATTGCCATTCGGAGTTGTTCCTGTTGCAGAAAGGTAGCTGTCGTAATCCCTATTGTCAATGTTAATGAGGTTCATACTATACCTTGTGGTGAGCTTTAAACCTCTCAGCACTTCCAAACCGCCAAATTTTCCAAAATCAATAGTTCCGGAAAAATCGCCGATAAGCGAAAAAGTTTCAGCGGTAGAATTGCTGTAGAGTAAATCTGTATATGGGTTTGACTGCTGAAAACCAAAAGGGTTTAGGTTGTTACCTCGGCCGATACGGCCATCTGCTTCACGCGTTGGGAAACCATTGGCATCATAGATTGGCACGTTAGGGAACATGATCAAGGCCAAGCGAGAAATATTAACCGTAGCAAACTGGTTGCCCAATGAACCCGTATTGGGTGCCTGAGAAGATGAGCCTGAAACCTGCACATTAGCACCAAACTGAAGCCACTCTGTTACCTTATGGTTTATATTCATACGAACTGAGGAGCGACGAAAATTGTTTTTTGGCACAAAGCCTGCCTGGTCGGTGTAATTCAATGAGAAGTAATAGCTGGTCTTATCTGTACCCCCACTAATGTTCAGGTTGTGCGTTTGGGAACGGCCTGTTCTCCAGAGTTCCTTTTGCCAATCAACGCTAATTGGATTTCCATTTGCATCCAATGATGGGCGCGCTCTATCCGCAGGCGATGGCGGAGCAAGCAGATTCGCAAAACCCGTATTCTTAACAGCAATAAACTGCTCAGCATTCATTACTGAAAGTGTACGGAAAGGCTGGGCCCACCCATAGAAAAATTCATAGTTTACGTTAACCTTGCCTTGCTTACCTTTCTTGGTTGTAACAAGCAAAACACCATTTGTTCCCCTAGACCCATAAATGGCTGTAGATGCGGCATCCTTCAAAATCTCTATCGATTCGATATCGTTAGGATTAATCTCAGAAAGCGGATTAACAGAAGCTGCACCAGATGCAGATTGCTGGCCTGAGATAATGGGTACATTGTCTATTACAACTAGCGGCTGAGAATTCTGCGAGATTGAATTGGTACCTCGTACTCGAATAATGGGAGGGTTATTTAGCAAGCCGTTTTGCGTAGTAATCTGTACACCCGCCGCTCTACCTTGAAGCGCTTGATCAAAACCCTGTACAGGGAGGTTGCGTATGCTTTCACCCGTTACTTTTGAAACGGATCCTGAAAGATCTCTCTTCGTCTGTGTGCCATATCCGATAACAACTACTTCTTCAATCAGCGTACTTTCTTCTTGGAGTGTATAGTTAAGTGTTTCGCTGTCACCCAAAGTAGTTTCTGTAGCTGTATAGCTAACTGATGATACTTTGAGCTTTAGGCCTGGAGCGGCTGACACCGAATAGTTGCCATCGGCATCGGTATAGGTACCCGCTACCGTTTTACCGGCCGCATCAACTACACTTATAGTTGCACCGACAACTGGTTGGCCATTTTGATCGAGGATACGACCTGAATAGCGTTTTTGCCCTTGCTGAGGCTGGGCGGGCTGGTCGGTGCCAGTACCTGAACCTCTGGAGCGTACATCCGTTTGCCCATATGAGATTAGGCAAACTGATAGGCTCATTAAACAGAGTATCAATTTCTTCATGTTTTACAGGGATTAATTAAAGATTGCAAAATAATTGCTTAACATAGATTAAGCAAGTGTAAATTGGTTTTTTGATAGATATTTCTAGGGTAAAGGCTAAACAACAATACCAACTTTTTTAAAACTTAAAACCCCGCAGGTAGCGGGGTTTTAAGTTTTAAAAGATTCTACCTAGTATCCAGGATTCTGTTGTGATCGTATACCTGGGTTTCGATCTAACTCCACTTGAGGAATAGGGAATATAACAAAGTTAGAATTCCAAGGCACTGCTGGTACTGCCGCACCCGCTGAAGTAACTTTTCCTGAAACACCTTGGCTAGTACGTAAAAGGTCAAAGAAATACTTCCCCTCCCCGTACAACTCCAAACGACGCTCAAGAAGGATTGCTGTTCTAAATGCAGCTGCGTTAGCAAAATCACCAACTACATATGCTGTTACACCTGCACGTGTACGTAAACTATTTACATAACCAAGTGCTGTAACATCTACCGTACCTGACTGCTGAACCAATGCTTCTGCCAAATTTAGCAATACTTCAGGATGACGAATGTGCGGAACCCAATCTGCTAGCGTTGAAGAGCGATACTTCGTTGTCCAAGTTCTGGTCGCGCTCGTAACTACAGACAAACTTGATAACCTCGTATCACCTACTGGGAAAGCGGCAATCAAATCTGGACCTAACGAGTACCGTTGAAGTCCCAATGAATTCAGGTTGTTGAACAGAGAATTGTTCGTATTTGGATTGTCTGCAGTGGAGTGGGCGATGTAAAATACCGCCTCAGCTGAGTTTGCCGGTGTAGCTGCTGCAAAAACAGCGGAAGGAGTACCTTCTAAGCTATATCTATTCAAAGCTATATATTGATTACCCCTAGTTATGACATTGTTCCATTCACCTTTATGCAAATGAACCCTGGTTAACAAGGCCAATGCTGCCCCACGAGTTGCCCTAGACACACTATTGTAATTTGATGTCTGATTACCCTGAGCCGGTTGGATAATCGGCAGTTTAGCAACAGCTTCAACCAAATCTGCTTCAATCTGGGTATAAACCTGCGCAACTGTTGACCTCTCTAATGCAGGGGGTTCACCCCCGAAGTTAGCGGTAAGACGTAGGGGCACTCCAGGATTGTTGCCGTTCCCGTCAACATAGGGTCTTGCAAACCAGTTAACAAGATGCCAGTAGCACAAAGCTCTAACAAACCTAGCTTCGCCAAGATATTGGTCAGAAAGTGCTGCCGATACCACTCCAGGGTTATCCGTAACGCCTTTCGTGACAATGTTTGCACGGTTTATAGCTGCATAAGCTGCATTCCAGATGGTAAAAGCAACGCCATCATTTGCAAGCATACTCTGCTGGAAGCCTACTGATGGAGTAAAATTAGCGGCGTCAATGAGGTTCGCTGTTCGGTTTTCAGCTTGAAGCAGGTTCCAGCCCGCCATGCCTCCGTTGTTGCCATCCTGCATTGCATTGTACATACTAAGCACGGCGCCTCCCATAAGTACAGGTGTACTAAAAGCAGCTTCAGGCGTAGATGTGTCTATCGGTTTAAGGTCAGTAACGTTACAGCCTGTGAAACCGAACAAAAGTGTAACCGTCAAAACAAATGTTTTGAAGATTACAAGGTATTTTGATTTTACAAAAGTCTTCATAGTATGTGTTTGGTTTGCCAGTTTTAGAAACTTAAAGTAACCCCGGCAGTGTAAATACGTGGTGTGGGTATACCATTCTGATCCAACGAAAAATTTGAGTTGGGGTTTGCGGCACCGCCTATGGCGTTGTTGTTGATGTTAGCATTAACCTCAGGATCTATTCCCTTGTAGTTTGAGAAAAGGAATAGATTCTGCGCTTGCCCGTACACGGTAAGCTTCTTAAGGCCTAGCTTTTGCAGAATCTTGCCTGGAAAGCTATACGCCAACGTCAACTGCCGTATCCTGATATGGTCACCTCTTTCCAGAAACCGTGTGGAGGTTTGATTTCCATCTATGCGGCCAAACCGGTATCTCGGTACACTTGCATCGGGGTTCCCCGGGGTCCACCTGCTCAGCGCATCAAAGTGCAGGTTGTTTGCACTGGTGCCAAAATTCATAAGCCCTTGATATGTGGCGTTGTAAATGTAATACCCGCCGGCATACTGAAGCAGTATAGATAGCTCAATACCCTTGTATGAGAAGGTGTTTGTGATACCGCCATACCAGGTAGGCGCAGAAGGTGGGCCCACTACGCGGTCATTTGTAGAAATGGCAGCTGCTGGAGCGCCGTTCTGATCCGTCCAGTTGTTTGCATCCTGGTTATACTCGCGAATGTTTCCATTGATATCATAGAAACGAGGGTCACCATCGGCAGGGTTCACACCAGCCCACTGTATTAAGAAGTAGCTGGTTTGGTTGTTCCCAACACGAACAATGTTTTGACCAAAAATGAGATCGTCTCCATTTAGATTTAGGCTACCCACACGGTTGTTTATAGTAGTCAAGTTAAAGCTCGTCTCCCACTTGAAGCCGGAAACATTAACGTTCGTGCTCCGAAGAGAAAACTCAAATCCTGAGTTTGTTAACCTTCCAAGGTTTGAGGTAACACTGTTGCCTGGTATACCTAAGCTGGGTGCCTGCGGGCTAGCCAAAATCAGATTTTCAACAAGGTTATTGAAGTAATCAAAAGTGAAATTGATTCGGTTATTCCATGCAGTTAAGTCCAAGCCTATGTCCAGCTTGTTAGAGGTCTCCCACTTCAACCTTGAGTCGCCAGCCTGTGTAAAGTCAAGCGCTGCAAAATCTCCATAGTTAACGCTACCAAACACACTTGCATAGGGGAAGTTAGCCTGGGCAAAAACAGCCCCTACTTCTGAGTTACCTGAAGTACCATAACTTGCTCTAAGCTTCAGATTATTGACAAAACTCAAAGCTGAAGTATTCTTAAAAAATGCCTCTTCAGAAATAGTCCACCCTGCAGATACTGAATAGAAAGTACCCCTACGGCTGTCTTTTGCAAATCTTGAGATACCATCATTTCTGAGTGCAACAGTGGCATAGTACTTATTCTGGTAGCTATAATTTACTCTACCAAAGTATGCATCCAAACCATAATTGGTTGGAACACCTGCCGGGGCTAACGGTGTGGTGGTACTGCTCAGGTATTGAAATACTGCTTGATCCAGGAACCCCTGACCAACGGCATACAGAAAGTTAGTTTCCCTGCGCAAATATTCAACACCCAGTACTGCATTTACATTGTGGGCCCCAAAAGATCTATCATATGTAAAATAGTTTTGCCACTGCCAAGACTCAGCCCTGTTGTATTGGTTTTGCGTTAAACCCCCACGTGGACCTCCTACTGCGTCTACCCGCGCATCCCACAGTTGTCTTGCAAAAAGGTAATAGTAATCTATACCAACTGCTGTTCTAAAACTAAGACCCGGCACAGGTAAAATCTTAAAGTCGAGGTACATGTTGCCTACTGTACGATAGTTAACAGAGTTCTCAACGTTGTTGTTTAAGACAGCCAAGGGGTGTCCTAAAGTAGTTACTTGACCATTGCCGCCATTGCCTACTCTATAATTTGTAAGTAGGTTATAGCCCAAAACACCAGCAGGGTTATAAACAGCAACGTTAGGAGGTAAAAGATTTGCAGTGAGTGCAGCAGCTTGCCCTCCGTTAGGGGCTGAGTTCTGACCAAAAATATCAAACCTTGAGAGGCTTAAATCAATACCCGCTGAAGTGAAATCATTAACCTTTGCCTGTACTGACATTCTTCCCGTGTAGCGGTTCTGGCGGTTGTTTACCACCAAACCAAACTGGTCAGAATACCCTATGCTAAGGTTATAGGTAATCTTTTCGTTACCGCCACTTATCGTGAGTGTATTGTTCATTACTGGTGCATGCCTGCGATACACCTCCTTCTGCCAATCTGTTCTGTCTGGGGCTCCACCTGCTCCGTTGGCGATAAAAGAGTTAAAAAAAAGCGCGGGTTGACCACTATTGATAACCCCTTCGTTTTTGAGGGCAATGTAATTGTCACCGTCCAATATTTTTAATCTGCGTAACGTTTCACTGTACCCATAATTGAAGTCATAAGTCACAGTAGCCTGGCCTGCTTTGCCCTTTTTAGTAGTTATCTGCACAACGCCGTTTGTAGCCCTAGACCCATAAATAGCGCCGGCCCCTGCGTCCTTTATAAATTCAACAGACTCAATGTCCTGTGGATTTAAATAGGCGAGAGGGTTGTTAAACTGTTGAAAGCCTAAATTATTGTTAAACAAAGGCATACCATCAACAACGTATAATGGCTCAGAACTACCTGTGATTGAGTTTATACCACGAATACGTACCGGAGTTGCCTCCCCCAAGTTACCCGAAGCGGTGCTTATCTGTACCCCAGCTACTCTACCTCCAAAGTTTGAAGCAAAGGTTGAAGCAACAAGGTTATTTATCTCTGCCCCTTTGATTGTTGCAATGGAGCCAGTCACCTCGCCTCTTTTTTGTGAACCATAACCTGTAACTACCACTTCTTCCATAAGCGTATTAGATTCCTGAAGCGTGTAGTTAAGCGTCTCGCTATCCCCAAGGACAGTCTCGGTTGCGGTATAGCTAACTGACGAGACCTTGAGCTTTAGACCCGGTGCGGCTGATACCGAATAGTTGCCATCGGCATCAGTATAGGTGCCCGCTACAGTTTTACCTGTGGCGTCGATTACACTAATGGTTGCGCCGACAACGGGTTGGCCATCTTGATCGAGAATACGACCAGAATAGCGCTTTTGACCTTGCTGCGGCTGGGCGGGCTGGTCCGTGCCAGTGCCCGAACCTCTGGAGCGCACATCCGTTTGCCCGTAACTAAACAGGCAAAAGCATGTAAGGAGGACTAAGAGTAACGGTTTTTTCATAACCAGATTTAAATGGAAGAAATATGAAAGAGTAACAAGTAAAGAGAAAACGTAGTAGTCACAAACTGAACCAAACTATACAAGCAAGTCTGATGAGATTAAACAGGTGAATGAGATGAGAAAGCGATAAACCCAAGGCAAATGCCTCTTTGCAAAACTGTATGTTAACTGAAAGTTTACTTTTTAGTTATACGGTGACAAATTAAGGCACTGTTGCCCAAAGGAAAAAGGATTTTTTAATCTATTTTAAATTTTTTTAACGTTATGTAACTTTTTTACTAATAATGGTTTTGCTTCATACGCCCGTAAATTATTGGAAATAAACTACTTACATTAAAAACCTTTGCTTGCATGTTTTCACTGAATTATCAATTTTGAATTTTTTCTACCTCAGTCCCATATTTTCGTTAACATTCCACTCATGCGGAGTTTCTTTCGTAATCGGCTGATAGCCACACTTTTTCTACTGTTTTGGGGAGGGTATATCGCGCTGTTTGGCTATCTGGTATCCGTAAGTGAGGGCGAAAAACCCTGGTTTTGGCTCACCGTATGTGGGGCGGCTTTTCACCTAGGCGCAATCGTTATAAACCTAGAACTGCTCATTCCGCGGCTCTTGGCAAAAAATAAGACCGGTGCATACGCAATTGCGCTGGTGGGCATGGTACTGGTGGTTGTGGTGCTACGTACCGCAGCCGAGCAAGGCCTCTACCAGCTTTTCGGATTAAATACATCCAGCCTGGGCACCTGGCAGCACAACTTAAGTGTGGGCCTCTCGGTATCTGTGCTGCTGGCGTTTTTCACTATGCTCAAGTTTTCAATAGACTGGTTTGAGCAAGAAAAGAACCGTCGCGTACTTGAGCGGGAGAAGATGGCAGCCGAGCTGAACTACCTGAAAGCACAGATCAATCCGCACTTCTTTTTCAATACACTGAACAACCTGTATTCACTAGCCATAAAAAATGCCCCTGAAACACCTGATGCCATACTGAAGCTATCTGAACTGATGCGCTACACCTTATACGAAAGCGCTGAACCCCGTGTGCTGTTGCAGCGCGATATAGTATACTTAAAGAGCTTCATTGACCTGCAACTGCTACGTATGATGGACAACCTGGAGTTTCTGTTTAGCGTAAAAGGGGATACTGAGAACCGCACGATAGAGCCCATGCTGCTGCTGCCATTTGTAGAAAATGCGTTTAAACATGCCCGCAGAAATGAAGCTGGCTTTTTTATTCATGTAGATTTGGAAGCCAATGGGCACTGGTTGAATATGAAAGTGTCGAACACGCATATGCCGAATACAACCTCAGCGCGCAAACACAGCAGTGGAATCGGGCTGGAAAATGTGCGCCGCCGGCTGGAACTGCTCTATCCGAAAGCACATACTTTACAGGTGCATGAATCAAGTGGTGTGTATAGCATCTCTCTATCATTGAACATGGAACCCCTATGACCCCTGCTAAAATAAACTGCATCATTGTAGATGATGAACCGCTGGCACAAGAGGTAGTAGAATATTATGTGCAACGCGTGCCTTTTTTGCACCTCTTAGGCAAAGCCAACGATGCGATGGGAGCCCTTCAGTTGTTGCAGGAGCATACCGTGGATCTAATGTTTCTAGATATCGAGATGCCCGACCTGAACGGTATGGAAATGCTGCGCACCAAGCGTGATCTGCCACCTGTGATATTTACCACTGCCTATCCGAATTATGCAGTAGAGGGTTTCACACTCAATGCGGTGGATTATCTGCTAAAACCGATACCCTTTGAGCGGTTTGTGCAGGCTGTGAACAAAGCGCAAGAACTGCTCTCCCATAAGAAAGAGACCGGGGCGCTTTCAGTTGGAGCAGGTGAGCCGCAGTTCATTTTTGTGAAGAGCGACACACAACTGTTACGTGTGTACTTACAGGATGTGCTGTACATAGAGGGCCTGGGCGACTATGTGAAAATACATACCAAAGGCAAACTGGTAGTTACGCTGCAGACACTAAAAAACTTGCAAGACAAGCTGCCGAAAGAGCGGTTTGTGCGGGTGCATCGGTCATTCATTGTAGCGCTGGATAAAATAGACAGCATCAATGGCCAAACCATATATATAGGCAACCACCAGATACCAATAGGCAACCTCTACCGTGACAGCTTCTTTGAAGTGGTAAACCAGCGGAACCTGTGATGCGGGTATAACCTAGTTTTTCAGCAAGCCTATTTCTCTCCCGATTAATCTATCCACCCAGCGCTTGGGAAGCAAGAGTGGCAGGGTGTACTTTACAAACTTGCCTTTGACCAGGGCGTAGCGCACCCGAGGAGAGTCGACAGTGCTTGCCTTGTAAATTACTTTTGCTATGTACTCTGCAGTTAGGCCATTGCGGCCATCGTTCAGCATGATGGCCAAGAACTTTTTCATGGCAGGTACATAGTCGGTATGGGAATAGGTAGTGGGGTCTTGCTGCTCGGCTTTGTCCCAAATGGGGGTGATTACACCGCCTGGGCCAATAATGATAACATCAATACCGTAAAGCAGGAGTTCCCGGCGCAGACTCTCGCTCATGCCTTCCAGCCCGTGTTTTGCAGCCGCATAGGCCCCCAGAAAAGGTGCTCCGATTTTACCTCCCATGGTACTAACGTTTATGATGCGGCCGGGTTTGCCTTGTAGGGTTCTATCGGCGCCGAGCAGCGGGGCAAAGGCCTGGATCACGGTTAGGGCACCAATTAGGTTGATTTCAATGTGTTGGCGAAATTCATCAATGGGCTGGTGGAGCAGCGGCCCGCCGATGGCAATGCCTGCATTGTTGACAAGGACTTGTAAGGTATGGCCCTTTAAGTGAGTGCGAACGAGGCCAGCAGCTTTGTTTATAGCATCTGCATCGCGAACATCAAACAGCAATGGGGTAAAGCCATTACCCAACTGCTGGGTAAGCCGCTCAGCATCAGCAGACTTTCGCACACTGCCAAATACATGGTAGCCCTGCGCAATAAAGTGCTTGGCGGTAGCAAGGCCAATACCTGTGGAAGCGCCGGTAATAACTGCTGTAAGCATGGAAAGCGGTTGTGGAATAAAGAATTACAAGTATAGAGGTCTCCTGTAGCAAGCCCTAGGTATGACAGGTGGCTCTGCAGGCTAACAGCAGAAAAGATGTTTGAAGGGTCGAAAAGGCAGGTGCGGGTGCAGAACTGTATGCATGAACAATGGCAAGCTTCGCCACACTTTCAGATACTTCTGTAACTTGGGCGCTAAACACAGGCGCATGGTGCGCCTACCCTGAAGTCCCTACCCTACTAACTGTAATTCTATGGCAGAAGCGATAACGATGCCCAAAATGAGTGACACCATGACCGAAGGTGTGATAGCCAACTGGCTAGTAAAAGTGGGCGACAAAGTGAAAGGCGATACCGTACTGGCCGAAGTAGAAACGGATAAAGCCACGATGGAGATGATGGGCTACCAAGACGGCGTGGTGCTACACATAGAAGTGCCTGCAGGTAAAGCCGCCCCAATAGACGGCCTTGTGGCAATAATAGGAAAAGAGGGAGAAGATATATCTGGAATCCTAGCGAAGTTCAAGGGCGGCGCAGCAGGTGGTGCTAAAGCCGCACCTGCCGCAGCACCAGCTACTGCCAGTGCAGGGAATGCCTCATCTGCAATAGCCACAGTAGCTGCTCCCGTAACAGCAACCACAACCAACGGCGATACACGTGTAAAAGCCAGCCCACTGGCCAAAGCCATGGCCGCAGATAAAGGTATAGACCTACGCGCGCTGCAAGGCAGTGGTGAAGGGGGGCGTATAGTAAAGCGGGATATAGAAACGGCACCCGCTACCCCAGCCTACACACCTGCTGCTGCGCCAGTGAAGACAGCCATAACAATGGTAGGCGGGCAGCCAGCTGCTGAAGATGTGCCCGTAAGCCAAATGCGCAAAACCATAGCACGCCGCCTAAGCGAGAGCAAGTTTACTGCGCCTCACTTTTACTTAACCATGTCAATTGACATGGAAAAGGCATCTGCTTTTCGCAAGCAGCTAAATGAGGAGAATGATGTAAAGATTTCATTTAATGACCTGGTGCTGAAAGCCTGCGCACTTGCACTGCGTAAACACCCCAAGGTAAATGCCAGCTGGCTGGGCGATGTGATTCGCTACCACAAGGTAATTAACGTGGGTGTGGCAGTAGCAATGGAAGAGGGACTGCTGGTGCCTGTAATTCGAAATGCTGACAACAAAGGCCTGAGCCAAATTGGCGCAGAAGTGAAAGATCTGGCAGGCCGTGCCAAAAGCAAACAGCTACAACCCGCGGACTGGGAAGGCAACACCTTTACTATAAGCAACCTGGGGATGTACGGCATTGATGAGTTTACCGCGATAGTAAACCCGCCTGATGCATGCATACTCGCAGTAGGGGCTATACACGAAGTACCTGTAGCACGCAACGGGGAGATACGTATAGGCCAGGTGATGAAGGTAACGCTAAGCTGCGACCACCGCGTGGTGGACGGTGCCGTGGGAAGTTCCTTTTTACAGACAGTGAAGGATTTGCTGGAAAATCCGCTGCGCATGCTGCTTTAGTTTAGCGGGTAATGGGATTTGTGGTGCTATGCATTACATGAGCTTGCACAAAAAAAGATATAGTAAGTGGGCCCAGGCATGCGCATGTACGCTGGTCACACTGGTATGTCTGCAAGTGCTGGTGATACCTGTATGGGTGCATGTACGGTTTGAAAACCGGTACGCACATGCCATGCTGCGATACGCCGATACGCTTTTGCAAACTGAAGCCGAAGCGCCATTGCTGTTAAAGTTTACAAATGCGGCCACGGACTCTTTGTTTCTAAAGCTGGCATGGGAAGATGAACATGAGTTCTTATATGCAGGGCAGTATTATGATGTTGTTGCAGAACAAGAGGCCAATGGTGTAGTAACGTATTTTGCCAAAGCAGACGGGCACGAGGTGGAACTTAGAAGTGCGCTCGCTAAAACAACAGATGCAACACCCGAAGGTGCGCTATTAAGAATAGCCATGTTATGGCAGGCTGTGCCCGCAGCAACGGTGCGTGTGGCAATGGCGGATGATGGTATGGCTATGCATGGATTGGTTGCCCTACGTCTGCACGCTGTATGCAGAGATGTACAGGCCCCGCCGCCTCGCAGCACGTGAGTTTGCATCAACCCAGCTGACATTTTTTACTGTGGATTTTTCACGGCAAGTGCGTGCTATGCTATTAGCATGCACTTGCATAACTCTTTATTGAACTTTTATGAAAAAAAAATATTTACTTCTTCTACTTATATGTGCTGCATCTGTACTGCGTGCGCAAAGGCTTACGGTGCAAGACCAGACAACCCTGCGCCCACTTGCGAGTGTGCAGGTAGCCAGCAGCAGTCCCACATTTGACGGCGTGACCAATAGTAAGGGGGTACTGGATATAGGTGCGCTAAAAGATGCTGCACAGATAACCCTAACCCTACCGGGCTATAAGCCCGTAACTACTACCTATGCAAATCTGGCAACCGTAGGATTTGTACTGGTACTTACGGAAGCCAGCTACAACCTGGACGAGGTAGTAGTGAGTGCCAGCCGTTTTGAAGAAAAACAAAAAGACGTAGCCCAACAAATACAGGTGATTCGGCAGGCTGATATACAGTTCTGGAACCAGCCTACTACAGCTGAGATGCTACAAAGCACAGGGCAGTTGATGGTGCAGAAAAGTCAACAGGGCGGGGGTAGCCCTATACTTCGTGGCTTTGAGGCGAACAAAGTATTGATTGTGATAGATGGTGTTAGATTGAATAACGCCATATATCGGGCTGGGCACCTTCAGAATGTGTTACGTATAGACCAGAATATGCTGGAACGTACCGAAATTGCTTTCGGGCCGGGTAGCGTGATGTATGGGAGCGATGCGCTAGGTGGTGTGATGCACTTTTACACCCAGCGGCCTAAGCTGAGCACAACCGGCAAGGCAGTTTTCAGCGGCAATGCCTATACACGGTATGCCAGTGCTGCGAACGAAATCACACCGCATCTGGACTTTAATATTGGACTAAAGCGTTTTGCCTTTTTAACCAGCATTACCTACAGCCAATTTGGCGACCTGCGTACGGGTAGTGTGCGCACAGGAGACTACCCTACGTTTGGCACTAAGCCATTTTATGTAGAACGTAACGGGGGTACAGATGTAGCCCTGGCAAACCCCGACCCCAATTTGCAGCGTACCACCGCCTATTGGCAGATGGACCTCTTGCAAAAGGTGCTGTTTCAACAAAACGAGAATCTCTCACATCTGCTAAACCTTCAATACAGTACCTCAGGTAACGTGCCCAGGTATGACCGACTTACCGAGGTGGGTGGGGGCGGCAACCCCAACTTTGCGCAGTGGTATTACGGGCCCGAACGCAGGTTGCTGGCTGCTTACACTCTTGCATACAAAAGCAAAACGCTCTTGTTTGATGAAGCTCGGGTAACGGCAGCCTACCAAGACATAGAGGAGAGCCGTGTGAGCCGCCGCTTTAACAACGTAAACCTACGCAGCCAGATAGAGCGAGTATGGGTGTACAGCTTAAACGCAGACCTAAGCAAAAACTGGGGGTCGCATGAATTGCGCTACGGGCTGGAGGCTACTCACAACCAGGTAAACAGCAATGCATTCAGTGACAATGTTAATTCTGGGGTGCGCGCTAATAACAACACACGCTACCCAGATGGTGGCAGCCAGCTTACTACTGCAGCGCTATATGCTCGCCATAGCTGGGAACTAAACCCAAAATGGATAGTAAGCGAGGGACTGCGCGTGAGTTATGTGCGACTGGCATCAAAGTTTGTCGATCAGACATTCTTTCCATTTCCTTACAGTGATGTTAACCAACAGAACGCTGCACTGAATGGTCACCTGGGCCTGGTATACCTGCCAGGTAGCGACTGGCGCTTGAGTGCTGCACTGAGCAGTGCATTTCGGGCACCGAATGTAGATGATGTAGGCAAAGTGTTTGACAGTGTGACGGGTAGCGCTTCTACCACGGGCACATTGGTGGTACCCAACCCAAGCCTACGGCCGGAATACAGCTACAATGCTGAGCTAAGCATAAGCAAAGTATTCTACCAAAGTGTGCGGGTTGAGGCTACTGGATACTATACCTGGCTCCAAGATTTGGCCAGCGTGCAGCCCTTTGCCCTAAATGGCAATAGCCAGGTGATATTCAATGGCTTTACGAGCAATGTGGTGGCGCAGCAAAATGCTGAAAGCGGGCGCATTTATGGCTTGAGCCTTGGCATGCAGGCAGATGTAAGCAGACAGCTACAGTTTTTGCAAACTTTAAATTACACCCTTGGGCGGCAGAATACAGTAGCACTGGGCACCGTACCACTTGACCACATACCGCCACTCTTTGGCCGCAGCGCTGTTGTGCTGAACCTGAAGCGCGTAAAGGCAGAAGCTTTTATGCTGTTTAGTGCAGCCAAGCCGCTGGGCGAATACAGCCCCAGCGGCGAAGATAACCTTCAGTATGCTACCCCAGCGGGTATGCCTAGCTGGTACACACTAAACCTGCGAGCAGGTTACCAGTTTACGCAAAACCTACAGCTTCAGGCAGGCCTTGAGAACCTGATGGATGTGCACTACCGCGTTTTTGCATCGGGCACATCGGCACCTGGACGGAACCTGGTGCTTACGCTGCGGGGTAGGCTTTAGTGACAAAGGCCCCATTTGGGCCTTTTGTTTTTTTACTGTTGAATCTGAGCTAGCAGCGGCGCCGATCGGATAGCGACCTGCTCTAGAAAGCGTTCGTCCTCGGCTGAGAAGGGGGAAATCACATGGCTGTCTATGTCCACTTCAGCGATGAGCTTGCCCTCGTGGAATACGGGCAGCACGATTTCGCTTTTTACATGGATGCTACAGCTGAGGTAGTTGCCCTCGGCGCTTACATCCTGTATCACATAGTTCTTCAGCGTTTCAGCAGCCTGGCCGCAGATGCCCTCACCAAATTTGATCCGGATGTGGTCGGTAGGCTCACCAGCAAAAGGGCCCAATACCAGCTCGCGTTCCGCTTTGAGGTCTACGATGTAAAAGCCTACCCAGTTGTAATAAGCTACGCTCTGGCGCAGCAGTTGACACACGAAGTCCAACTTCTCACGGGGCAGCAGGCTGCTAAATACAATTTCGCCTATACGTAAGAGCAGGTCAGCGAAGAGGCGCTGTTTTTCCTGGACCGGAACTTGCAGGGTCATGGTGATGGTGAGATGGTTTTTTACTGAACTTTGTGTGTTATGAAGCAATTAACGATTTGGAAAGCAAAACTAGTGCAAAAAAGGGTTCTCCTTAGTTGCCTGTTTACTTTGCTGGGGATGGCTGGCATATACGCACAGCAAGCGCCTATAAGACCTGCGCAGCTTCCAGCCTTTGCTTTTGCAACGCCAGCGGGTGGAATCTTTACTGAGGCAAACCTGAAGAAAGGGATGGCCACGGTGGTGCTATTCTTTGAGCCAGATTGCGAGCATTGTGTCAAACAGGCCACCTGGCTGCGCGAGGGGGCTGCACACCTACCAAACACCCAGTACCTATGGGTAAGCTGGGCAGCAGCAGAGCAGATAGCTGCATTCAACAAGCAGTATTTTGGCAATATGATGAACCATCACTTTGTAAAAGATGCCAAGTACACCATTGACAAAAGCTTCGGCTATTGCACGGTACCTACGGTGCTGGTGTTTGATAAAGCGGGGAAGTTTAAAAAGGCGTATAATGCGGAGACGGCAGCAGAAGAGATAGCAACGAATCTTAAGTAAATTTTTCAACGAACAATTATGTCACTCAAAGCAACGATAGATACCGCCATAACCACGGCCATGAAGGCAAAAGACGCCGTAAGCCTGCGCGCGCTACGGGCCATCAAGAGCGCCATACTATTGGCCGAAACTGCCGAGGGTCATACGCAAGGTGCACCCTTAACCCAAGCCGAAGAAATGCAACTGCTGATGAAACAGGCCAAACAACGGCGCGACAGCATCGAGCAGTTCCGGACCAACGCCCGCGCTGATCTGGCGGTAGGCGAAGAAGAAGAACTTGCCGTGATAGAACAATACCTGCCAAAAGGGTTAAGCGCTGATGAGCTGGCTGCTGAAGTGAAGAAAATAGTAATAAGCGTGGGCGCTACCAGCCCTGCCGACATGGGCAAGGTGATGAAGGCGGCTACAGCGGCACTGGCTGGCCGTGCGGATGGCAAAGCTGTGAGCGAGGCGGTGAAGGCCGCGCTGGCTGGTATGGGTAAGTAATGTGCAAATGCGGGGCTTGGTGTGAATGGTAGTAATTCTAGACAACTACGACAGCTTTACATACAACCTGGCTGCCTATGTGCAGCAGTGCGGGGCAGCGGTAACGGTGCTCCGCAATGATGTAGCCACCGTGGCAGGCGTGGCCAGCCTAAACCCTAAGGCATTGCTCATTTCACCTGGCCCCGGGCTACCGCTGCAGGCAGGCAACACGCCCGCGATATACACAGTCTTTGCTCAGCAGCTACCCATACTGGGCGTGTGCCTGGGGCATCAACTCATGGGCCAGCTTGCAGGTGCAAAACTGGTGCAGGCCATCCTGCCTGTACATGGCAAAACCAGCACCATAGTGCATGATGGGCAGGGAATTTTTGTAGGTTTACCTAAGCGAATGCAAGCCATGCGCTATCACTCCTGGGTGCTGGCACCTGAAAGTTTGCCCGCAGAATGGGAAGCCGCCGCTTACGCTGAAAGTACCGATGACGCAACTTCGGAACTGATGGCGATACGGCACCGGCGCTTGCCCCTGCACGGCATACAGTTTCACCCGGAGAGTGTGGGCACACCCGATGGCTTGGCATTGGTGAAAAACTGGGTACAGTCTTTCAGCTGAAGGGCTGTGTGCTGGGTAAGGTACAGGTAAACATGAGCAGCTACACGCTACAGCACGAGCGCACAGCGCAGCACGACTTTGAGTTCATAGAGGCGGGGCAAGGCCCTACCCTGTTACTGCTGCACGGCCTCTTTGGTGCACTGAGTAACTGGCAAGGCGTGCTGGATGAATTCAAAGACAGCCACCATGTGCTGATACCGCTGCTACCCATCTACCTTTCAAATGAAAAAGTAGAGCCCTCTGTAGAAGGCATTGCAGGGTTTGTGCATGCTTTTGTACAGCATAAGCAGTTGGCCAACGACGATGTAAAATTCACATTGCTAGGTAATAGCCTGGGCGGGCATGTGGCGCTTATTTATAGTTTGTTACATCCTCAGCACGTGCAGTCGCTCATACTCACGGGCAGCTCGGGTTTGTTTGAAACGGGTATGGGTACTGGCTTCCCACGCCGCGGCGACTATAAGTATATTAAAGACCGCGTGGCATTTACTTTTTACGACCCTGCCACTGCAACACAAGCACTGGTAGATGAAGTGCGCGACCTGATAAACAACCGCAGCGCAGCTATAAGGATAGTAAAATTGGCACGGGCAGCGCAGCGGATGAACATGGCTGCACAGCTAAGACACTTGCATACCCGTACCTGTCTGATATGGGGCCTAAATGACAACATAACACCCCCTTACGTGGCACATGAGTTTAAAAGGCTAATCCCGAACTCGGAGTTGCATTTCATTGACAAATGCGGGCATGCTGCCATGATGGAACGCCCTGCAGAATTTAACCAAATTGTGCGTGGTTTTTTAGAGGTAACCCCTACCTTTAGCCCCATACCAACTGCTCCTGCAACACAAACCACACACAGCCTGCGAAGCTAGCGGCTCGGTAAAAATACATGCTTGCCGAAACCCTCATTAACCCCGCACTGCCTGCCGCCTACGTTAGTGAAAACGTAGTGAAGGTGCTTGCGCTAATGGAAGCGGCAAACCTGAGCCAACTGGCTCTTGTAGATGATGACAAAGAGCTACAAGGACTGGTAGCGCGGGCTGACCTGGAACGCACCGACGTACAAGGCACCCTGGCTGACGTGCGGCCCAGCAGGCCAGCAGCAGGGAGTTTCGTGTATGCTTCGCAGCACGCATATGATGCGCTTTCTTTGCTAATCTATAGTGGGAACTACATTGTGCCAGTCCTGAATGCTGAGGATGCCTACATCGGAAGCATAGGGCGGGAAGAGGCGCTGCTATTCCTAGGCAACATGCTTACTTTGAAAGAGCCTGGCGGCATTCTTGTGCTGAAGGTGGAACGCAACAACTATCAGCTTCGCGAGATAGCCAGCATAGTTGAAAGCAATGATGCGCGCATACTTAGCTTGTATCTGAGCAGTGTGACAGGCAGTACCAGTATGCACGTAACGCTAAAGGTGAACGTGAGCGAGCTAAGCCAGATTGTGATGGGGTTTGAGCGCTATGGATACACCCTGGCCTATACTTTTTTTGATACCAAGCAGATGGACGATAACAAAGACCGCTATGACCTGTTGATGCGGTTTATTAATACATAACCCATCAGAGCCTCACAGCCATGGCTACTACACGGGTAGCCCCGCTCCAACTCATAACAGATACACACCTACAACAACGCTATACGCATGTTGAGCTAATGCAGTGCGCTATAGCTGCCGGTGTGCCGCTGGTGCAGTACCGTGACAAACGCAATGACGACAGCTACCACCGCACGCAGCTAACTGAAATGCTGCGGCTGCGGCAGGGCACAGGCACAAGGCTTATTGTAAACGATTACCTGTACTTGGCTGTAGAGCTGGGGGCCGACGGCGTACACCTGGGCCAGGGAGACCCCCTACCGGCTGATGCGCTGGCGCTGTTACCCGCTGATGCAATAGTAGGCGTAACAGTACACAATGCGGACGAGCTAAAAGCAGTGCAACATCTGCACATTACGTATATAGGCGTGGGGCCAGTTTTTAGTACCCAGAGCAAAAAGATTGGACTGCCGCCGCTGGGGCTGGAAGCCCTGCGTAAAATCGTAAGTTTGAGTTCGCATCCGGTAGTTGCCATTGGCTCAATCACTCAGCAAAACACCCATGAGGTATGGGCCACTGGCGCACAAGGTGTGGCCGTTCTTTCAGCTTTCTGTGCTGCACCCAACCCTGAAGCTGCCGCGAGCAGCCTGCTGGCTTGTGTACCTGGGCGTTTATTGTAACGCCTACTGGCTACACGCCCAGCAAGAAAAAGAGGCTGATACCCTATATGTAAGGCTGGATAGCATCCGTATCACAGGTATAGAGCGCACCAAATCCTATCAGATTCTGCGTGAAATGAACATTGCAAAGGGTGCGCACATTGCAAAAGCTGCATTACCTGCAGTAATCAACCGAAACCGTGAATTGGTTTACAACACGGGTCTGTTTAACGTGGTTACCATTGCGGACAGCATCACACCTGACCTGCGCCTCTGGCTACATATAGATGTGCATGAGCGCTGGTATGTGTGGCCGGAATTCATATTTGACCTTACCGAATACAACTACACTGACTGGTTACGCAACCCCAGCCTGAACCGCGTAACGCTGGGGTTAGGCGTGAACCTGTATAACCTTAGCGGGCGCAATGACAAGCTCTCATTGGCAGCAACAAGGGGCTTTTCAAACCGATATGAGCTGAGTTTTGACAGGCCATTTCTGCTTCCGAAAGCCCGTATAGGGGGCGGTGTTAGGCTGCTACACAACACGCAGTATGAAGTGGACTATGGCTCACAGGACAATGGGCGTGCTGCCCGCTATAACTACGCGGGCGCACCGCAGGTAACGGTGCAGAGCTATGGCTTGTATCTAAGTCGCCGTTTTCGCAACCAACACTTTGGCCTGGTGCTGGGGGGCGGCTGGAAGCAGTATGTAGTAAGCGACTCGGTATTGTTTTACAATCCCCGTTACCTGTCTCGCGAGCTACTTGCAGGCACGGATAAGTTTGACCGGTTTACCATGTTGGAGATTACAGCTTGGTATGACACACGGGATGTGCGCGCCTTCCCGCTGAAGGGAGTGCGCATATATGCCACTGCAGTGGGCGCAGGCATGATAGGCCCTGCTACAACACAGTTTGCACGGCTGGAGCTTCGCGCTTTTCGTTATCAGCCTCTGGGCGGGAGGTGGTATGCGGCGGGGGGCGGTGTGCTGCTGCACCTGATAGGAAGCCAGGTGCCCTTCCCAGAAAAGTTTTTTGCGCGGCAGGCACAGGTTCGTGGCTTTAACAGTTTTGTGCTCGATGGCTCACTCTATGCTGTGGCAAAGGCCGAAGTTCGGTATGCACTGGTCAAACGTCGTATCGTAAAGTGGGACCGGCTTCCACGCAAGTTTCGCGAATTTCCGCTGGGGGTGTATCCCTTTGCATACATGGACTACGGTTACATGAACGATTACACCTACAATAACCTACAGTCTCGATTCAAAAATACGGGCCTATTCGGATATGGTGTGGGGGTAGATGTACCCTTTATTTATGACAATTTGTTCCGTGTAGAAGTGGGGTATACCAACTTCAGCACTGGGCTACGTGGTTTTAATGTTTTGTTTAATTACAATGTTGCTGTAAAATAGGGCTTCTTTAAGCTGCTTTACTTCTTAGCTATGCACATCGCCATCTATGGCCGCCATACCAAAACCACCAACTATGAGGTGCTGCGCGACTTTCTGCTATACCTGCAGGCGGAAGACATCCGCTACAGTTTGCATAGTGACTACGCCCTGCCGCTGGCCCAGCATGGCGTGCTAGATGCACCTGTACAGCCGCATAAGCTGTTTGAAAAGGCCGAGCAGATAGCTGGGGTTGACTTTCTGTACTGCATAGGTGGCGATGGAACCATGCTGGATGTGGTGCACTTTCTGGGCCGCGAGCCCATACCTGTGCTGGGCGTAAACTCAGGCCGGCTGGGCTTCCTGGCCAGTGTAAGCCAGTATGAACTGAAACCCGCAACTGCCGACCTGAAACGAAATGCCTGGAAAAGCGACCCTCGCACTCTGATTACACTAGAAAGCCGCCCAGAACCTATTTACACTGAGGAGCGTGTGGGGTTAAATGAAGTGACACTGCACAAAAGCAACAGCAATGAGATGATAGTGATACACACCTATATTAATGGTGAGTATCTAAACAGCTACTGGGCCGACGGGCTGATTATCAGCACACCCACAGGCAGCACCGCCTATAGCATGGCTTGTGGCGGGCCCATCATCAGCCCGCGCAGTGGCACGTTTGTAATTACACCCATCGCGCCGCACTCACTCACGGTGCGGCCAATAGTGATACCCGATACCAGCATTGTAAGTTTTGAGCTGGAAACGCGCAGCGGCCAGGCGCTGGTGGCTGTAGATAACTCAACGGTAACTGTGCCCCACAATATAGAGCTAGCCGTGCGCAAAGCAGACTACCAGCTCACCCTGGTGAAGCTACCTAGCCGCAGTTATTTCAATACCCTTAGAACCCGCCTAAGCTGGGGGCTGGATACACGGAATTGATAACAATCTATAACCACTTGTTCCTGCGGAACCACCAGTAGATACCTGCAGCAACCACTATCATTGCTATGATAACTGTAGGGTAGCCCCACTCTTTATCTAGTTCCGGCATGTATTTAAAATTCATGCCGTAAAGCCCGACAATGAATGTAAGGGGAAGGAAGAAAGCACTGAAGAGCGTAAGCACCCGCACCACATCATTATTGTTATTGCTGGCGATGCTCATGTAGGTCTGCATCAATTGCTGGCCGTCTTGCATCAGCTCATCGGCCTGAAAGAAAAGTGACTCTACCGTTTCTTTCAAATCCTGCACTTGCGTTGCGTGTTCGCTGCGAACAATAGGCTCCAGGCGGGTTACCACATCTCCAGTCATACGCACCAGGCGGCGGATGAGTGCCATACGCCGCTTCATGAAGTAAAACTGGGTAAAGTCTATCGGCGTGCGCAGCTCTTTGAACACAACAAACTCGTAACTGTCCATCACCTGGTCTGCCCGGTTTAGCTCTACGCCAAAAGTATTCAGGGCAGCTTTGGTAAGCGCGAGCAGAAGGATGTAAGGATCCTCAGTGCCCTCAGGGTCTGCGTCCCACCGCTGAATGAACTGTGTAAGCCAGGCCATATCTGCGCGGTGTATGGTTATCACGCGGTTGCCTGTGATGAAGATGGCAATCTTGCGTGTAAGCTCCTGCACGGTAGCGCAGTCCACGTCCTGAAGCCGCTCATCATAACAGCGCAGCAGTACAAAGCTATTGCCATTGGTGCGCTCTAGTTTAGGCAGGTGCCGTGCGTCGAGGGTGTCTTCTACAAGGCCCGGGTGCAGGCCATAGCGTGTGGCAGCGTCATGCAGATCCTGGTTGCTGGGGTACACCACGTCAATCCACTCAAACTCAGTGTTTGGGGCTTTGTACACACACCTTATCATGGTGCTAAGTTATTACTCTTATCCCAAAAGTCACTACATACGGTTCGGCACGGCAATTCCCATCAGGCCCATCACGTGCTTCAGGGTGAGTGCCGTTAGCTGTGACAGCCGCAGGCGTAGTTGTTTACGGGCAGGTTCCGCTTCACCTTCCGCCTCGCGCAAGATGGGCAGCTCATAGTAAAATCGGTTGTAGTCTTTGGCCAAATCGCAAGCGTATGCGGCGAGGGCACTGGGGTCATAGGTGCGCACAGCATCGGAGAGAATGCCCGGCCATTGGTACAACCGCTCTGTTACTGAGCGCTCAGCAGGTAGCAGTTGAAGTGCGGGCAGGGTCATATCTTCCGCAGGCAACAGGTTCATTTGCGCAGCTTTTTCAAGCAGGCTATGTATGCGCGCATGTGTGTACTGAATGAAGGGGCCCGTGTCGCCCTGTAGGCTTACACTTTCCTGCGGGTCAAAGAGCATCTTCTTCTGGGGCGATACCTTGAGCAAGTAATACTTAAGTGCGCCCATGCCCAGCATCTCATGCAGCTCAGCAAGCTGGCTTTCGGTGAGGCCTTCGGTTTTACCGCGCTCGCTGGTTTCGTCTTTCGCACTTGTTACTACTTCCTGCATCAGGTCATCGGCATCTACCACGGTGCCCTCGCGGCTTTTCATTTTGCCACTGGGCAGCTCTACCATGCCATAACTCAGGTGGAACATGCCCGCAGCATAGGGGCGGCCCAATTTCTGCATAATGAGCATGAGCACTTTCATGTGGTAGTCCTGCTCATTGCCGATTACGTACACGCTGCGCTGCATATGGTAGTCGGCATATTTCAGGTCGCTTGTGCCCAGGTCCTGTGTCATGTACACGCTGGTGCCATCCGCGCGCAACACCAGTTTTTCATCGAGCCCGTCAGGGCGCAGATCTATCCAAACGCTACCGTCTGGCCTGCGGTAAAAAACATTTTTGCGCAGGCCTTCGTCTATGATGTCCTTACCCAGCAGGTAGGTTTCGCTCTCGTAATAGTATTTGTCGAAGGTAACACCCATGCGTGTATAGGTCTGTGCAAAACCATCGTACACCCACTGGTTCATGCGCTGCCAGAGCGCTCGGGTATCGGGGTCTGCTGCTTCCCACTTGCGCAGCATGTCCTGTATCTCCTGCATGATGGGGGCGCCGCGCTCAGCCTCTTCCTCAGTCAGCCCTTGCGCAACGCGGTCACGCACTTGCGCTTTTAGGTCTTTGTCAAAGCGCACGTAATAGTCGCCCACCAGGTGGTCGCCCTTGCGGGCAATGCTGGGCACGTCTGGGGTACCATCGGATAGCTTCCCGTAGCGCTGCCAAGCCAGCATGCTTTTGCAGATGTGTATGCCGCGGTCGTTCACCAGGCAGGCTCGCACCACGGTAAAACCTGCAGCTTGCAAAAGGCGGCTCAGGCTGTCGCCCAGAAAGTTATTGCGCAAGTGCCCCAAGTGCAAGGGCTTGTTGGTGTTGGGGCTGCTGAACTCTACCATCACCGTCTGGCCCTTACCTGCCTCGCTATTCAGAATAGCCTCGGGCTTTGTATAGAAATCGTTAACAAATTGGAGCCAGAAGTCATTGGTCAGGGTCACATTCAAAAAACCTTTCACCAGCTCGTAGCTGGCTACTACCCCGCTGTGCTGCACCAGGTAGCTGCCAATGGCGGCGACCAGCGCGTCAGGGCTGCCCAGTTTGCGCTTGAGCAAGGGAAAGAGGACGAGGGTAAAGTCGCCGCTGTGGTCTTTGCTGGTGGGCTGCACTACGATTTCGGCGGCGAGTATTTCAACCGAAAAAGCCCCCTTAATAGCATCTGCCGCCAGCGTTTGCAGTTGTTCTTGAATAAGCATGTCTTATTGACTTAAGCAACTAGCCAAAGTAGCAACTACCCGCTACGCGATATCGAGTATCGTCTCGATGATATCGCACACGATCTCGGCAGTGGTATTGCGCGTATCGAGCAGGGGGTTCACTTCACATATTTCCAGCGCAGCCACCTTAGGGTTGTTATAAAGTAGCTTGAGTAGTTGGCGTGCCTGGCCAACCGTCATGCCGTTATGTGTAGGTGTACCTGTACCATGCACCACGCTGATATCCAGAAAGTCCACATCAAAGCTTACATAGATCATGTCGCAATCGCGCAGGTAATCTTGCACCTCTTTGCCTACTGTACCTATACCCAGCTCGTGTATTTTCTCTGGGGCGTAGTAGCGGATGTGCATACGGCGTATGAGGTCCCACTCCTCATCCTCTAAGTCTCGAATACCTATCAGCACAAGATCTTTGGGGTCTATCTTGGGGTATATACCACCAAACCGGGCAAGCCTTTCCCAGAGTTCAGCCGTCTCCGTTTCGGGCTTGTTTTTCACATTTGGCCCGGGGTTGCTCTGGGTACCCAGCCCCAGGCTCAGGCCAAGCGGCATGCCGTGCAAATTTCCGCTGGGTGTAGTTAGTGGGGTGTGTAGGTCGCCATGGGCATCTATCCAGATCACCCCCAACCGCTTTTCCGGGTAAGCCATTCGCAGGCCAGCAATGGTGCCGCCAGCATTGGCATGGTCGCCGGCTATGATAATGGGAAAATTGTCTTCCAGCACCACACGGCCAATTTCACTCGTGATTTGGTCGTAGAGTGGGATGAACTTGGGTATGTTGTGTGCAAAAGGGGGCCAGTCCTCGTCTTTGCTTTCGTCTTCTATCCAGTGGCAGGGGTACTTTTCAAAGATGTCGCTCTCTCGGCGGCTGGCGGCCAGCTGTATAGCCTCTATTCCCAGGCTTGCGCCCCAAGTACCAGCACCCAGCTCACTTTTAACGAAGATGTACTGTATCGCACGGGTTTGCATGTGTTAGCTTATGGTAGGGTTTGTTTGCCAAGTACAGAGAGCAGGATTACTACTTAGCGCTGACTAAGCGAAATGGGAAGCATTTTGCATCCATGTTGTGTAGTGCCATCCTTTATATTTACACGAATTTTAAAACACCGGTCTACCAAAAGAGATGCAAAGTTACGCCGAATTTCTGGATCTAAGCGTGGGTTTCCCGCAAGAAGGTTTTGAACTGATAGACGACGAACTATACTTTCACGACATCAACCTGATGGAGCTGATAGAGACGTATGGCACTCCCATGCGCTTCACATATCTGCCCATCATCAGCAAAAAAATTCGGCAAGCCAAGCTTCTCTTTCAGAACGCCATTCTGAAAGCCAACTACCGCGGTAGCTACACTTACTGCTACTGCACCAAGAGCTCACACTTTAGGCATGTGCTGGAAGAAGCATTGAAAAACGACATCCACTTGGAAGCCTCTTCTGAGTTTGACATCCCACTTTTTGAGGCGCTTGAAAAGCGCAACCTCATCAAAAAGGATACGATGATCATTTGCAATGGGTACAAGAATGACAGCTACAAAGAAGTAGTGGTAGATCTAATACACGATGGTTTTACCCGTGTGATACCGGTGCTGGACAACAAAGAAGAATTCAACTATTACCAGAGCGAGCTGGAAGTGCCTGCACAACTGGGCATACGCACAACGATAGAAGAGGTGCCAGACTTCAGCCTCTACACCAGCCGCCTGGGTGTGCGTAGCGATGAGATAATTGACTTCTACCTAAGCAAGATAAAAGGCCAGGAAAATTTCAAGGTGGTGATGCTACACTTTTTCATTAATAGTGGCATACAAGACACACCGTACTACTGGAACGAACTGGAGAAAATAATACGCTTGTACTGCCGCTTTAAGAAAGTGAACCCCGAGCTGCACATGCTGGATATAGGCGGGGGCATGCCTTATAAAAACAACCTTACTTTCTCATTTGATTATGAAGGTGTGATTAGCGAGCTCGTACTGCGCATCAAACAGATTTGTGAGGAAGAAAGCGTAGATGAGCCCGACCTCATTACTGAGTTCGGCAGCTACACTGTGGCAGAAAGCAGTGGCCTACTTTTCAAAGTGCTGGGGCGCAAGCAACAGAACGACCGTGAGAAGTGGCTCATCCTGGATGGCAGCCTGATGACCACCCTGCCCGACACCTGGGCGCTCGGCGCACGCTTCATGCTGCTGCCCATCAACAACCTGGATGCCGAATATGAGCGCGTAAACCTGGGCGGCATGACCTGCGACCACCAGGACTTTTACAGCCAGGACGCGCACATCAATGCCATCTTCTTGCCCAAAACACGAAAGGTGCAGTTCATCGGGTTTTTCCATACGGGTGCTTATCAGGAAAACCTGAGCGGTGTAGGGGGCATACACCATTGCCTCATTCCTACACCTAAGCACGTACTGATACGGCAGAACAAAGACCAGACGTTAAAGTACGAGCTCTTCATGGAAGAGCAAACCAGCACGCAGGTACTGAAGATACTGGGGTATTAAGTTTACCCGTGTATGCGCTCACTTGCACTGTAGCGCTGCATTATAGTGGCTTCATAGGCCAGCCACTCCTCCCAGCGTGAATCTACGTCGTGGTTTGAGCAAAGCTTGCGGGCCAGGTCAAGAAACGTAACGTAGTGGCGCGCCTCGCTTGCCATCAGGTCGTAATAAAACGTTGACAGTTCAGGCTCCGCCAGGGTTTCGCTCAGCATCTTAAATCGCTCGCAGCTTCGAGCCTCTATCATGGCGGCAAAGAGCAAACGTTCCAGCAGGGTTGTTTCCCTATCCCTACCCTTGCGCATAAACTGCATGAGTTCATTCACATAGTTGTCTTTGCGCTGCGGCCCCAGCACCCAGCCGCGTGCCAGCATCAATGCATGCACCTGCCCAAAGTGCGCCATCTCTTCTTGTGCTACCTCGGTCATAGTCTTCACCAACTCATTGTGCTCAGGATAAGCCACTATCAGGTTAAGCGCATTGCTGGCCGCCTTCTGTTCGCAATGTGCATGGTCGTTGAGCAGGGCTTGTAGGTTGCTCTTGGCCAAGGCCGCCCAATGTGGGTCGGTAAGGAGTTGTAATCCGAGCATAAGAAAACTGAGTTGTAAACAGACCAAGTGCTAAACGTGCTTATAAAATTAACCAAGGCAAACAGATATGCGCTACTAAACATTTTTTTAGAAAACGCGTGTTGGTGCTTTCCTTGAGGAATATGGGGCGATGTCATTGAAAATGAGGGGCAAGAGGTGGCTTTCGTCGTAAAATTGTCAACAGTTTTTTCCACAGCTCTATCCACATCTTTTTACGCATACTTGCTATGACAACGAACCCCTTTCGCATCCAGCACATAGCTACCGCAGTAGCCCTGGGTGCTCTGCTACTGATGGGCTGTGCCCGTGAAAAGCGCCCCAGCAGCTTTAGTGATGACCTCGCCAGCAGCGATACGCTGGTAGCCGATACAGCCAGTATAGCCAGCAGTGAAGTTGTAGCACCCAGTGAGGGCCTTGCAGAAGCCACAACGGAAGAGGGCTTTAGCACTGTAACCGAAGAAGGCAGCCCAATAACAGATAGCAAACCCGTAAAGGTGTCCGCGGTTCAGGACGACAAAACAAAAGCAGCTAAAAAAGACAAGCCTGTCAAAAAGGAAAAAGGCGAGAAGAAGAAAGAAGAAAAGAAAACTGCCAAAAAACCCACTACCAAAGCTGCTACAGTGCAAAAAACAAGTAATGGCAAAAAGGTAGCCGACACAAAGAAAACTGCTACTACAAAACCTGACATCAAAAATGTGGCAGAAGTAAAGAAGCCCGCTGCAAAACCTACTCTCAAAAAAGCTGTGCCCCAGAAAACTGAAAGCAGTAAGCCCGAGCCTAAAGCCCTGGCTGGCAGCGCAGCAGTAAAAACTGCCGAGGTAAGCGACACAAAGGCTACGAACCTAATAACACTCTCTAAAGAATCTTTCCTATCGCTCAGCACGTATGAGAACGAACTGGAAGACATGAATGTGACCTTAAGCAAACTACAGCCCTGGGATGCCACTGCAAACAAAACATTTGCCGGAAACTACGCTGGCCAGCTGGGCAGCGAGGTTGCCAGCATACGGGTAAGCCCCAGCCGCGAAGGTCAGGTAAACCTGGTATTTGGCTATAGCACTGAGGTGGTAAGCCCGGACGGCCTGATAGAGCAGAAAACTGGAAATGAAAGCTACACGAACATTATACTTAAAGGTAGCACCCTGAGCTGGCCACGTAAAGGACGTATCTATACTACGCAAGGTCAGTTTGTAAAATGGGTAGAGAATGGCAAAACCGAATACGGGTTACTGGTACGCGGGAAAGCAGGCGGAAAGCCAGAGTTCAGCCTACTGCGCAAAGTGAAGGCGCTTATCTAGTTAGCCGACAGATGGGATAGCGTAACGAAAACACTGGGCGTAACTGCCCACTGATACAGAGCCTGCAAGCCGCAAAAAATGCGAACTTGCAGGCTCTCTTCATTTACAATACCCTCCCATTGTCATGGAATTTATGAATGGCAGCCACACCCTGGGGGGTGTGCCGCTGGCAGAACTAACCGAACAGTTTGGTTCGCCACTGTATGTGTATCACGGCGAGAAGATAGAAGCGCAATACAAACGCATTCACGCTGCCTTTGCTGGATTAAACTGTAAGATTAAGTACGCATGTAAAGCAAATGCGAACATTAACATACTACGGCTGCTGCTGGCGCAGGGTGCTGGCCTGGATGTAGTCTCAATAGAAGAGGCACACTTGGGCCTTCGGGCTGGGTTTGCACCGGATCAGATTCTATTCACCCCGAACTGCGTTTCTTTTGCTGAACTGGCCGCGGGCGTGCAGCTAGGCCTACAAATCAATTTGGATAACATTGCACTGCTGGAACAGTTTGGCGCAACCTATGGCAATACTGTGCCTGTTATCATTCGCATCAACCCACACATCTTGGCAGGTGGGCATGGCAACATTCAGACGGGGCACATTGACAGTAAGTTTGGCATAAGCATCCACCAACTCCGCCACATCCTGCGCGTGGTGCGCGCATACAAGATGCGCGTGACCGGCCTACATATGCACACAGGTAGCGACATACTAGACCCCGAAGTTTTTGTGGCAGGGGCTGAGGTGCTGCTGGGCGCTGCCATGGAGTTTGAAGAGCTGGAAAGCATAGACTTTGGATCCGGTTTTAAAGTGGCCTATAAAGATGACGACCACACGACCGACATAGAAGACCTGGGCCGCAAGCTGACTGAGCGTATGGCAGCGTTTACGCAGGAGTATGGGCGTAGCCTGCAGGTGTGGTTTGAGCCAGGTAAGTTTCTGGTGAGTGAGAGCGGCTATTTATTAGTAAGCGCTAACGTAATCAAGCAAACTGTAAGTACTGTGTTTGTAGGTGTGGATAGCGGACTAAACCACCTGCTACGCCCCATGCTATACAATGCCTACCACAAAATAGTGAATCTGAGCAACCCCACCGGCCTAGAGCGTGTGTATAGCGTCGTAGGTTATATCTGTGAAACGGATACCCTGGGATGGGACCGCAAACTGAATGAGGTACATACCGGTGACGTGCTAGCCATTTGCAATGCCGGTGCCTACGGCTTTAGTATGAGCAGCAACTACAACTGCCGCCTGCGGCCCGCAGAGGTGTTGATCTACCAAGGGCAGGCCCACTTGATTCGCCGCAGAGAAGCGTTTGAAGACCTAATGGCATTGCAAATGGAGCTGCCTCAGCTAAAACCCGCTGAGGTAGCCTTGCATAAATGATAGCAATGCTTTACTCATTTGTCAATTTCGTTGCATATCATCGTACACACTTCCCGGGCCCCGATGTGTTCTTCCCGGCTCATTTTCTTAACTCAAAGAAGAAGTTGTATTCATCTATAAAACCCATTTTTGCGACCATATAACTAGAATTGGTAATGCTGAAACCGAAGTATATTTCTGCGGATGATGCCGTAAGCTTAATAAAAAGCAACGATAAGGTTTTCATTCAGGGGATGGCCGCTACCCCCCAGGTTTTAATTGACGCAGTGGTTCGCCGTGCTTCTACCTTGCGTAGCGTAGAAATCTATCAGTTGCATAGTGAAGGTAGCGCAGCATACACCCAGCCCCAGTATGCTGATAGCTTCTTTGTACATGCGCTATTCGTATCTGCCAATTTGAGGCAGCCTATAGCTGAAGGCCATGCCAGCTATATCCCTATGTTCTTGAGCGAGATTCCCGCACTCATTCGCTCCCGCCGTTTACCGCTTCAGGCAGCGCTGGTACATGTTAGTCCTCCCGATATTCATGGTTATTGTAGCCTAGGCGTAAGCATAGACTGCACAAATGCTGCGGTAGACAGTGCCGATATAATTATCGCACAAGTAAACCCGCAGATGCCCCGCACGCACGGTGATGGTCATATTCACATCAGCAAGATTACAGCAATGGTAGAGGTAAACGAACCTCTATTTGCCCATGCTTTACAGCCCATTTCTGACTGCGAGCGCCAGATAGGGGAGCACGTTGCGGCGTTAGTGCCCGATGGTGCTACACTACAACTTGGTATTGGGGGCATACCCAATGCCGTCCTGGCAGCGCTATCGCAGCATCGGCGTCTGGGCATACACACAGAGATGTTCTCAGATGGTGTGGTTGACCTGGTAGAGAGTGGGGTCATTACAGGTGAGGAGAAAAAGTTAAATCACGAAACCATAGTCTCAGGTTTTGTCATTGGGAGCAAGAAGGTGTATGATTTTGTGCATGAAAATTTGGGCGTTGCGCTGTTAGATGTGGGCTATGTGAACGATACACATATCATCCGGCAGAACCCTAAGGTCATGGCCATCAACAGTGCCATTGAGGTAGATATCACCGGACAGGTTTGCGCCGACAGCATTGGCACCTATCAGTATAGCGGTGTAGGCGGGCAGATGGATTTTATCCGTGGGGCAAGTTTGAGTGAGGGGGGTAAGCCCATCATTGCACTGCCCAGCATGACCAGCAAGGGTGAAACCCGTATCGTAACTACTTTAAAACCCGGCGCAAGTGTAGTAACCACCCGCGCGCACGTACACTACATAGCTACCGAATATGGCGTAGCAGAGCTTTATGGCAAAAATCTGCAACAGCGTGCAAAAGCTTTAATCAGCATCGCAGCACCTGAGCATCGCGAAATGCTGGAAAAAGATGCGTTTCTGCGTTTTAAGAAACTGTAACCTTTTATAAAGTCAATTGGCCCAGAGTTTAATACTTCAGGCCAATTGCACATCTAGATTTTTGTTACTCAAAAGAGTATAGTGTACAGGGCCGAGCGGCCGTCAGGGTACACTCCCTCCAGCATGGCGCCACTCCGCTTGTCTTTTATGCGTTGCTCGATGATGCGCGTTACATCGGCAGGTACTTTAACGGGTTGATCATTAACACTGGTAATGATGAATCCCTCGCGTATGCCTGCACTGCGCATGCGGCCGGGGAGCAGGCTTTCTACCTTAACGCCCCCCTCCAGCTTAAGCTTGGTCTTTTCATCGCTGGTTAGGTCTTTTAGCTCAGCGCCTAACTGGCGGCTACCCGTAGTGTCGTCACGTTTGGCCAGGGTTACTTTACCACTTTTGCTTTTCAGTACCGCCGTCAGGGTTAGCTCTTTGCCTTCACGCACAATCCGCAGACTCACTTTGTCTCCAGGGCGGTGCCGGCCTATTTGTTCCAGCAGTTCAGAGGCGCTCTTGGTTGCACTGCCATCAACAGCCACAATGACGTCTCCAACTAAAATACCAGCTTCTTTCCCCGCACTGCCTTCGTTCACTGCACCAATGTAAACACCTTGGTTCAGCGTTCCTTTGTATTGGTTTTGAAGTTTAGCACCCTCCACATCATTGATAGATACCCCCAGGAACCCGCGCTGAACCTCACCATAATTCAATATGTCTTCCACAACTTTCTTTGCCAGCGCTGAAGGAATGGCAAAACTGTAACCGGAATACGCTCCCGTTTGAGTAGCGATTGCGGTGTTTATTCCTATCAGTTTGCCATCGGTGCTGATGAGTGCGCCTCCACTGTTGCCGGGGTTCACGGCAGCGTCAGTCTGTATAAAATTCTCAATACTCAGGCTGTCACGAATCACACCCGCGCGGCGGCCGCGTGCACTTACGATGCCTGCCGTTACGGTACTCGTTAGCTCAAAGGGGTTGCCTACTGCCAGCACCCACTGGCCCACCTTTACCGCATCGCTGTTACCATAGGCCAGAAAGGGCAGGTTCTTCTCGTCAATCTTTATTACGGCTAGGTCAGTGGTGCGGTCAGTGCCTACTACGGTGCCTGTGTAGGTGCGTTTGTCATCCAGTACCACCGTTACCTTATCTGCGTCATCTACCACGTGGTTGTTTGTCACGATATAGCCATCGGGTGTAATGATTACACCACTGCCACTGCTCTCACGCGGGCCCTGGCGCATGTCAAAGCCGCGGTCGCCAAAAAAATCGCGGAACAAATCCAATCCCTGGCCCTGAGGCCCTTGGCGAGGCTGGGCCTGTGCCGTAGGAGCTTCAACCCGCGTTTTGATGTGCACCACCGCGGGCAAGCCCAGTGCCGCAGGGGCGGTAAAGTCTGGCATGGGCGTACCTTCAGCAGCAGCGGTAAATGCAGTGTAGCGAGCAGGGTATGCCTGCTGGCGCTGGTCTATCGTCTGGTAAGGTTTGGGGGCCAGCCAGGCATAGAGGGCCACGGCTAGCACACTGCTGGCAATGGCGACACCTGCCAGCTTCATCCAGTCTTGTATTTTCTTCATAAGAATAATAGGGTATTTTGTTTGTTAGAACGTCAAGCGGCTGCTTGATACTTCACTCAGGGAAAACAAATTTCGGTAGGGGTTGCGCAAAGCTATGCGTCTTAAGAAAAGTTAACAACTCAGGTCCCCTTAAAATAGCCTTACCCTGCCCTAGGGCAGGGTAAGGTACAAGGCCTATTGCGTTAGGAAATCTCTACGCGGGTAGCGGGTTTCTTGGCTTCCTCTTGCTTTGCAAGGCTTATCTCGAGTATGCCATCTACGTAGGTAGCCTTTACATTCCCTTCCGCCACATTCTGGGGAAGCCGGAATGCGCGTGAGAACTGGCCGTAGCTGGTTTCTACAAAGTGATACTTGCGGCCGTTTTTCTCACCTTCTTCTTTGCTTTCCATCTTGCGCTCGCCGCTGATGAAAAGGCGGTTGTCGTGCACTTCTACTTTGAAGTCTTCTTTCTTCATGCCTGGCGCTGCTACTTTTAAATAGTAATTGTTTGCATCCTCTACCACATCCACAGTGGGGTTAAAGTTGCTCAGTTGGGTGGCGCCCATTACGTCGTCAAAGAAACGGTCGAACAGGCGATCATTCATCAGGCCGAAACTACGTGGGAAGCTCAGCGCGTTGTCATACACTTTCAATAGTGACATATTACCTCCTGTTTTAAAAGGGTTGTGACTGGTGTTTGTTTTTCGTGTGATGTATGTCGTCATACAGCCCAGGCGCGCATACGGTGTGCCAGCGCGTTTGGGTTGCCAGCTTGTACATGTTTGTGGAAAGGTTGGCAGTCACGCGAAATGAGCGTCGGAAAAAAATTCAGTATTGGATAGGCTATTAAGCCAAACTGGCAACCTTGCCCCGCCAATTTTGTCAATTGCCAAAAGCTGTAGCCTAACCCCCTATATTCCATGCTCCATTCCCCATGCGGGTGCTGGTCACGAAAAACAAGCATAGAATTTGAGGTGCATTAGCTTATCATTATGAGTGTTCAATACAAAGACTATTACCAGCAGCTCGGCGTGGCCAAAGGGGCCAGTGCCGACGAAATCAAAAAGGCCTACCGAAGCCTGGCGCGTAAATTCCACCCCGACCTGAACCCCGGGAACAAACAGGCGGAGGAGCGCTTCAAGCAGATCAATGAAGCCTATGAAGTGCTGGGTAACGAGAGCAACCGCCGCAAGTATGATGAGCTGGGTGCCAACTGGAAGCAGTATGAAAACGCACCTACCGGCAACCCGTTTGGGCAGTACCGCCGCGGGCCTGCTGCAGGTGATGATGTCCCCGATGACGACGTGTTTAGCGGGTTGGGGGATTTTTCCGACTTCTTCAAGACTTTCTTTGGCGGCGAGCCCAGCACCGGGCGTAGTGGCCGCTCACAGCAGGCAAACCGAAGCAGCGCCCGCGCCACAGGCCGCGACCGTAAAGGCGACATTACCCTGACCCTGGAAGACACCTATAAAGGCGGTGCCCGTGTGCTGAATGTGGCCGGCGAGCAACTACGCATTACCATCAAACCCGGAATAACCGATGGCTCGCGCCTGAAGCTCAAAGGCAAAGGCAGCCCGGGTGCGCCAGGCCAGGAAGCAGGCGACCTGTACCTCACTGTGCGAATCGCCCCGCATGCCCGCTATACCCGCAAAGAAGACGACCTCTATGCAGACCAGCCCGTACCACTCTACACCGCGCTGCTGGGTGGCGAGATTACCGCAGATACTCCCGCAGGCCCTGTCAAGCTGAGCATAGCCCCTGAAACTCCTAACGGCACCGTGCTACGGCTGCGCGGCAAAGGGATGCCCGAGTATGGCAATGCAGGCCAATATGGCAACCTGTACATTACTGTGAAGATAGACCTGCCCACGAACCTAACCGAAGCAGAGAAAAAGCTTTTGCTTGAGCTACAGAAATTGCGCCCCGCCGTCTAGTTCACCGTAAAACTGCCTGCGCTTACCGTCTTGCAGCCATTCACTTGCAGGCTGACGTTATAACTGCCAGCAACCACCGAGGGGACTGAAAACACAAGCTGGGTAGCACTGGCAGAAGTAATGTTGGCCTGCGTAGGCGTTCCCCCTCCCACGGGTGTAAACGTAACAGCGTTCTGTGCGGTAAGTGGCCTAAAGTTATTACCTGTGATAGTAACTGGGGTAAACGCAGTGCCGCTTGTGGGATTCAAGACAGACACGGTTGGGTTAGGCTGCGTAATGGTAAAGGCAGGTGTAGCGGTAGCCGTGAAGCCCAGCACACTTACCTGAACGGTATAAGCCCCCTCACAGGCCAGCGCAGGCACCTGCACAGAAACAGAAGTTTGCGTGGCACCCTGCACTGCCGCGGGGAAGCTATTGCTACCCTGTCTGAATAGAATTGTATTTGAATTAAGCGCAGTACTAAAGGCAGAGCCCAGTATGTTCACGGTAGCATCTGCTGCACCTGTGTTAACTGAAAGTGAGAGTATTGCTGGCAGTATAGTGAGTGCCCCGGCATTTACTTCTCCCGCAGGGGTAGTAATGAAAAGCGTGTAAACGCCTGCCGTAAGCCCTGTAGGGCATACGGCTGTGATGCTACTGCCCGTTATCTGCTGCGCAGTAACGGCAATAGTAGTACCCCCTGCTGCCTGCAGCCGCAGTGTGGTGGCAGCTTCGGCTGTGTTAAAGTTATCGCCGGTTATGGTAAAGGGGGCATTCCAGGTAACCTGCGCAGGCGAAATACCTGTAACTGTAGGTGGCCCCAGTTCACTTGTCTTTTTACAAGCTACTGCACATATCAGTAACGCAGAAAGCCAAAGTGCCTGTTTCATGTACGGTGCTTATTACACCTGCATAGTTAGCCAAAAGCAATTTATGAGCTAGCTACTAGGTCGCGACAAAATATACCCTACTGCCCCCACCCCTGCTGGCCAATGAGCGGAACAAAGCGAAAATCGTGGTAGGTTTTGGTATCGAAGGTTTCCGCTCCTGTTCGTGTAACGCATACCAGACGCTGGCTCTCGCGGTCGCCTACGGGTATCACGAGTTTACCACCTATGGCAAGTTGCTGCTGTAGTGCTTCTGGCACTGAGGGGCCCCCTGCCGTAACAATAATGCCCTGGTAAGGTGCGTGCATAGGCCAGCCCAGGGTACCATCCCCCACTTTAAGGCGTACGGTATAGCCAAGTGCCTGGAGCACGGCTTTGGCGGGCGTAACCAGGTCGCGCTGCCGTTCTATGCTATACACCTCGGCGCACAGCTCAGCCAGTATGGCGGCCTGGTAGCCGCTGCCCGTGCCTATCTCCAGTATTTTGTAGCCGCGCTGAATACCCAGTAGCGCGGTCATATAGGCTACAGTATAGGGCTGGCTTATGGTCTGCCCCACGCCAATAGGCAAGGGAATATCTTGGTAGGCTTTGTCAGCAAATGCACTCTCAACAAATGCATGCCGTCGCACTTTCGCTATCGCAGCCAGCACGTGGCTATCTGTAATACCTGCCTCACGCAGCTCCACCGCCAGGCGCTCGCGCATGCCGCGCAGTTTGGGGCTATCAGGAGCTACAGGAGGCATGTGGTTTGAATACAGTAGCATGAAGGGAATACCGCCAGCGGACGGCTACCACTGCAACAGCGCAAAGGTAGTATGGCTGCAGGGCCCTGCCCCCCGCTTGGGTGCTAAAGTTTTCCGACTGCTTCAGGTTTTGCTACAGCAGCGATTGTATATAACCAGTTGCTACGGGTGTTCGTGTATCTTTACCCAATTGTTAAACAGATAGCGTATGCGAAACATCCCACTCCTCAGTTTGCTGGATAAGCAGCTGTACCACACCGGCCGCTATGTGGATATGGTGCGGCGACTATTGGTGCGGCGTGAGCGCTTTAGGGTGTATTGGGAAGAAGTGATGCGCGAGGCTGTAAGCATTGGCGTGGGCAGCATGACCATCATTTGCATCATTTCTGTTTTCGTAGGCGCGGTAACTACCATTCAAACCGTGGACCAGCTCATTAGCCCGCTCATTCCTATCAGCATAGTAGGGAACATCGTGTCTGCCTCGGCCTTCTTAGAGCTTGCCCCAACTGTAGTAACCCTAGTGCTGGCGGGTAAAGTAGGTAGCAGCATAGCCAGTGAGCTGGGCACCATGCGCGTTACTGAACAAATAGACGCGATGGATGTGATGGGCATCAATAGTTCATCGTTACTCATCCTACCCAAAATACTAGCAGCCATGTTTATGTTTCCCATTCTTGCCATTACTGCCTGCTTCCTCATACACCTTGGCGGCATCATAGCCGGTGACCTTACAGGTTCCGTATCCTCAGACCAGTTTGAGATTGGCGCACAAAGTGCCTATAGTGTTTTTTATATCAACTTCATGTTGCTAAAGTCTTTCACTTTCGGCCTCATTGTGGCCAGTGTAAGCAGCTACCACGGCTACTACGTGGAGGGCGGGGCGCTTGAGGTAGGTAGGGCCAGCACACGTGCTGTTGTGTATAGCTGTATCCTGATCCTGGTGTTCGACTACGTGCTCGCGCAAATCCTCATATAACCTTACTATTTATATACCCATGTCCCTCAAAAACAAAACCCTCTTTATCACCGGTGCCAGCCGTGGTATCGGCCTGGCCATCGGGCTGCGTGCCGCTGCCGATGGTGCCAATGTGGTGATCGCTGCCAAAACCACCGAGCCCGACCCCCGCCTGCCTGGCACCATCTACACCGCTGCTGAGGATATAGAAAAGGCAGGCGGCAAAGCCCTACCCCTCCAGGTGGACATCCGGTATGAAGACCAGGTGGAAGCCGCCATACAAAAAGCAGTGGATACCTTTGGCGGCATTGATATACTGGTGAACAACGCCAGCGCCATCAGCCTAACGGGCACCCTACAAACGCCCATGAAGCGCTTTGACCTGATGCACAGCATCAACCTACGCGGCACATTTCTGGTAAGCCAGAAATGCCTGCCCCACCTGCTCAAAGCACAAAACCCGCACATCCTTATGTTAAGCCCGCCCTTGAACATGGAAACCCGCTGGTTTCAAAACCACGTGGCCTACACCATGGCAAAGTATGGCATGAGTATGTGTGTGCTGGGCATGGCGGGTGAGTTTCAGGGCAAGGTAGGCGTGAATGCCCTCTGGCCCCGCACCGCCATAGCCACAGCTGCTGTGAAAAATCTACTGGGCGGCGATGAAATGATCAAGGGCAGCCGCAAACCTGAAATACTGGCTGACGCGGCTTATGTTATCCTCACACGCGATGGCAAACAGCACACCGGCAACTTTTACATTGACGATGAAGTACTGGCAACTGCGGGTGTTACGAATCTTGAAAAGTATGCAGTAAGCCCTGGTGCACCACTCATGCCAGATTTTTTTATCTGATGCTGCGCGCCTTCAAAATTTTTGATGTCGTCCTGCAAACGCTGCTTTATGGTACTTTAATGCTTCTCGTTATCAGGGGTATTGTTGTTTCAAAACCAATTACCCTGCTTGACGTTAATACACACGCAAAAGAATTTTTAGGTGTATGGGTGTATGCTGCCGGGCCTATCGGGATTTGGCATGGTATCAGCTGCCTGGTGCATGCCTTTCTGCCCAAGGCCTGGCAGCGCATGCAACACCGCCGTGTATATGGCTGGCTTGTTGTTGCTTATTTTACATTCGGACTGCTAGTACTTGAGAGAGGCCCCTCCTTTACTGGCCCTCTTTTTATCATCACCCTGCCCCTGGGCTTGTATTATTTCTGGATTAGCTGGCAGGAATTACTCACTTTGCAGAAACCGCATGCGGCTATTTAAGTGGATTGACCTGGGCATACAAACGCTGGTATTATTAGGCTGCGCCGCACTGACCATCGTCATGGGTCTGTCTTTTGGCGGTATCGATTATGAAACCCTGGAAAATGCGAGCTTTTTGATAGCACTGGTACTGTTACCCTGGCAGTTTATCAGTCTGTTGGTGCATGCACGCACAGGTCATCAACGCAAGCCGCATAGAATGTACAGCTGGTTTTTGCTGAGCTATACGTTGCTGCTTCTTGTACATAGTTTGACACGCCCGAACGGGCTGGGGAACCTGTCACTAGCACCTATGGCCCTGGTGGTGATAGTGTACTACTATATTTTAAGTTTTCGCATCTTACGTACTGCTAAAGTTTGAATGCAAACGATACTCACAAACCCTACCCATCTGTTGCAGTACAAAATGGCCGATGTAGGCGCGCAGCTTTTTTTCTGTGCGGGTGCGTGCGGTGCGATTTTCGTAGTTAGCGGCCGTGCAGGCATGGCAGAGATTGCCATGGCTGAGATACTATTTTATGGTATCATCGGGGTGGGGCTACTGCAATGCGTAAGCTGGCTGATACACCACTTCGCTCCCAAACATTTTCAGCTGCTCCAGCACCGCAAATACTATATCTTTCTTGTGCTGACTTATATGTTACTTCAGGTAGCATTTTACTTCATTCAGCAAGTTCGGGCGTATCCGGTAGAAGTAGGCATTACCGTGTTTCTCTCTGCACTGCCGGTTGGCTTTTACTACATCTGGCTGAGCCTGCAAGAACTGAAATCGTTGCGAATGGCTTAGTGATATGATTGCCACTGCACATCACTTTGCAGCACTGGATGAAAAGCTGATAGCGTTACTGCAACAACTGCAACCCGCTGACTGGCACCGCCCCACCCTGGCCAAGCTGTGGACTGTAAAAGATGTGGCCGCGCATCTGCTAGATGGTAGCCTTCGCCGATTAAGCATCCAGCGTGATGGCTATATACCCACGGGCCCAGCACCTAGTTTTGACAGTTACCCGTCACTGGTACTGTACCTGAACAGCCTGAATGCAGAAGGGGTGGGTGCATTTCGTCGTGTAAGCCCTACAATGCTTGTCGAGCTGCTGGCGCATACGGGGCCACAGTTTACAGCACTCATGCAGCAGCTTGCACTGCAGCCGCATGCCCCTGCATTGTATGCAGTGGCATGGGCAGGCGAAGAAAAATCTGAAATGTGGATGGACATTGCACGTGAGTACTCTGAAAAATGGATTCACCAGCAGCAGATACGTGAGGCGGTAGGGGCGGCGGGTGTAGCAGGTATAGAATCACGAGAGCTGTACCATCCCGTACTCAGCAACTGGCTGCTCGCCCTACCCTACGCTTACCGAGATACTTTTGCCACAATGGGCATAATGCTTTCTTTCACGCTTACTGGCGAAGCCGGCGGAACCTGGCACTTGTTACGAGAAGCAGACGGTTGGAAGCTAGCTACTGGGGTTTCACAAACATTGCCAGATTGTAGTGTAACAATAAGTACCGCTCTGGCCTGGAAGATATTTGCCAAACACCTGCGCATGGCAGATGTGTTAAGCCAAGTTGATATCACGGGCAATGAAAAACTTGCAGCGCCCTTTCTGAATCTGGTTGCAGTGATGGCTTAGTCAGTTGCTTCGGTTATATCTACTGCTTGCTCAGTGCCGGGGAGTGCTTTCTGCCGAAGCATTTCGGGCATGACTTTCTTGGTAGGAATGTCGAATTCCTTCAAGCGCTCTACCTTGCGTACGAGATTATCCTTCCCTACACTCAGTTTGTTCAGTGCCTCCAGCTGCGCACCTCGTGCCTTGTCTAGATGCACCCCCACACCCTGCAAGTCTTCGGCAAAGTTTACAAACTTATCATAAAGGGCCGCTGCCTGCCGTACGATTTCATCCGCACGTTCATTCGCATTTTGTTGGCGCCACAGCATCATAATCATTTTTAACATAAACAGCAGCGTGGTGGTACTGGCCAGTATCACATGCTTCTTAAGCGATTCTGCCTGTAGCGTAGGGTCTGCCCTAAGCGCGACTGTAAGCGCATTTTCTATCGGCGTAAACAATACGATGTATTCAAATGATTTAGTCCCATAGTGCTTCTGATAATCTTTTGATGCAAGCATCGTGTAATGCTGCCGCAGGCTACGCAGGTGTTCATCCAGCGCTTGTGCTTTCTCAGTTTCATCCGTAGCCGTCATGTGGCGCTCATAGGCTTTCAGGCTCACTTTGCTGTCAATTATGATGTCAGGGCTGTTCTTTGATTTTACGATGAAGTCAGGCCGCAGGTTGCTACCCTGTTCTGTCTTTATATTCTCCTGCACCAAATAGTGCACCCCCTCCTGCATCCCTATTGATTCAAACATGCGCTCCAGCAGCGTTTCGCCCCAGTCGCCTTGGGCCTTATTGTCGCCTTTAAGTGCTTGCGTTAGGTTTTGCGTTTCCTCAGCCATCTGTTGGTTCAGCGTCATAAGCTGAATAATTTGCCCTTTCAGGCTTGCCCGCTCTTTATTCTCGGTATCATAACTTTCGCGTACTGTTTTTTCAAACATATCCAGCTTATCCTTAAAGGGGTTTATAAGCACGCCCAGGCTCTCTTTACTTAAGGTATTAAACTGGTCGGTCTGCTGCCGCAGTATGGCATGTGAGAGGTTCTCAAATTGATCTTTGAACTGCTTTTGTAGTTCCAACAGTTGCTTTTGTTCCTTTTCAGCAGCGGCTTGCAGGGTTTCATACGCCTGCTCCTTAAGTGCATATTGTTGCTTTAGGTTAGCCAGTTGTTTTTCTGATTGGCTCATTTGCTCCATGAAGGCTGTGGCCTGTTTTCGCCACTCTTCTACATTTTTGTTTAGATGCTGCTCTCTCTCTTCGGCAACGGCCAGTTTGCCTGAGAATACCTTTGCTTCTGCATCAAATTGTTTAATCTGCTCTGCGAGGGCTTCCACTTTTACATCATCGGTTTTATTACGCAGCCATAACCACACCAGGGCAGCGCCCATAGCTGCACCTATAATCAAACCGATGAGCCATCCCAATTCCATATTGTATCTAATGTGTTTTGTAGGTTTGCAAAGGTAGCACCTGCTCACGTGCGCCCTTCGTTTATCCCCCGTGCATAACCCACATTCGGCAGACCCCGGCAAGCCGCGCATCCCAGCCCTTGTGGGGGCTACTGCCGTGGGCAAAAGCGCACTGGCCCTGCGCCTGGCCGCTTATTTTGATAGCAAAGGGGGCGCTGAGATTGTCAGCGCTGACAGCCGCCAGCTCTACAAAGGCTTGAGCATAGGCACGGGAAAGCCTACCCCAGCAGAGCTTGCAAAAGTACCCCATCATTTTATTGACATCGCCACACCAGACCAGCCCTACAATGCTGCCCGCTTTGCTACTGAAGCGCGAGCCGTCATCTTGGATATTTTGCAGCGTGGCAAGCTGCCGATAGTAGTAGGCGGCACAGGCCTGTATGTGCAGGCGCTGGAACAAGGCTTTGATGCCATGCCCGATGTGGAAGATGCCATACGTACAGGATTAAACCAGGAGCATGCCACGCAAGGCCTGGCCCCGCTGGTAGCCGAACTGCAACAGGCGGATCCTGCCACTGCGGCTGTCATAGACCTTAGAAATCCGGCCCGTGTAAAGCGCGCGTTGGAAGTGATCCGCGCTACGGGGCTACCCTTTTCCAGCTTTAAAAAGGGCGGAAGTATTTCGAACGATTTACCTTTTGGTCTGCTACACATCGGGCTGGAACTACCCCGTGCTGAACTGTATGCTACCATAGATCTGCGGGTGCTGCAGATGCTGGCGGCCGGCCTGGTGTCCGAGGTAGAGTCACTGCTGACCGCAGGCTACAGCCCAACACTACCCAGCATGCAAACGATAGGGTACAGCGAAGTGATAGCCTATCTGCAGGAGCAGTGGGCCTACGACACGATGGTGCAAAAACTACAGCAGCATACCCGCAACTATGCCAAGCGCCAGCTTACCTGGTTCCGGCGCACCCCTGGCATTCAGTGGTTTCACCCCACAAACGATGCAGCCATAATTGACTATATTGACCACTGGCTTAAACGCTAAACTTGAGACGCTTTCTACTACGCCGAACCTGCAAACCCAGACATGAACATATTTAGAAAGAAAAGCCTTGATAAAATATTAAGTGATGTAAAGGCGAATGAAGCCGATGCCGCACACGGCGGCGGAGGCCTTAAGCGCACCCTTACCACGCGCGACCTTACCTCGCTGGGCATAGCTGCCATCATAGGTGCGGGCATTTTTAGCACCATCGGCAAAGCCAGTGAGGCTGGCGGGCCTGCCGTGTCTATGCTATTTCTGTTTACTGCGCTTACCTGCGGGTTCAGCGCACTCTGCTATGCTGAGTTTGCCAGTGCTATACCCATAGCTGGTAGTGCTTATACGTATGCATACGCCTCACTGGGCGAGATACTGGCCTGGCTCATCGGCTGGTGCCTGGTGCTGGAATATGCAGTGAGCAACATTGCCGTGGCCATCAGCTGGAGTGGCTACTTCACGGCACTGCTGGATGGCTTTGGGCTGCATATACCCGTGTACCTAACCATGGATTACCTGAGCGCCATGCGGGGCCATGCCGAAGTAGTTAAACTGATAGATGCTGGCAAGATACTTACTGAAGTGCCGCCCTACATGCGCGAGGCCTATACTGCCTGGATGCAGGCACCCCAGATAGCAGGCCTTCGGTTCATTGCCGATATCCCCGCTTTTTTGATAACCGTCTTCATCACTACACTGGTGTATATCGGCATTAAAGAATCAAAACAAGTAAACAATGTGTTGGTGGTGCTTAAACTGGTGGTAGTGCTTGCAGTTATTTTACTAGGTGCGTTCTTCATAAATCCTGAAAATTGGCACCCTTTTGCCCCCAACGGGTTTGGCGGTGTGATGGCGGGTGTAAGTGCAGTCTTCTTTGCTTACATCGGCTTTGACTCCCTTACCACCACAGCCGAAGAATGTAAAGACCCGCAGCGCGACCTGCCCCGCGCCATGATGTACAGCCTGCTTATCAGCACCGTGCTGTATGTGCTCATCGCCCTGGTGCTTACCGGCATGGTGCATTACCGCGAGCTGGGCGTAGACGACCCCCTGGCGTATGTGTTCAGCCGCGTCGGGCTCTCACCCTTTATGGAGCGGCTGGTGGTAGCTTTTGTGGCTGTGAGCGCAGTCATCGCTATGACCAGCGCACTGCTGGTGTACCAAATAGGCCAGCCCCGCATCTGGATGAGCATGAGCCGAGACGGGCTGCTACCACCCATCTTTAGCCGCGTGCATCCACGCTTTCGCACGCCCTCATTCAGTACAATTCTTACAGGGGTATTTGTGGCGGTGCCCAGTCTCTTCATGAACCTTACTGAAGTAACTGACCTTACCAGCATCGGTACGCTCTTCGCCTTTGTGCTGGTATGTGCGGGCGTGCTCAGCCTGCAGGGCAGTGAGCAGCAGCAGCGGGCTAAGTTCCGCGTGCCCTATGTGAATGCCAAGTACTGGCTGCCGCTGGGGCTGGTTACCACGCTAACGCTCGTGGGCATCTTTGCGCCAGAGCAGTACACCCTGCTGCTCACCATGGCGCCCCCCGCTAGCGAAAACCCAGCACAATGGCCGCTGTGGCGCATGCTTGGCGCCAAGCTACCCATGTTCCTGTTTTTGGGCATCTCCGTTTGGCTCTGCATTCAGGGCTGGCGCAAAAACTACTCGCTCATTCCTATTCTGGGCATCGTTAGCTGCATGTACCTTATGGTGCAGCTTAGCTTTCACAACTGGGAGCGGTTCTTCATTTGGCTGCTCTTTGGCCTCGCCATTTACTATGCTTACAGCTACCGAAACAGCAAACTGAATAAGGCATAAAGTAAGTTATACTCCCATAAAAAAGCCCACTCATCTATAGTGGGCTTTTTACTTTTCTTAACTATCTATCTCTATTTCGGTTGCGGCTGTGTCTTCACAGCATCCACCAGAAACTTCTTCAGCTCCGTACTCTGCTTGTGCTCTGGGTCTATTGCAAGCACCTTCTCTATATACTCCAGGCTCTTGCGGTAGTCTTTCTTGGCATTGTAATAATAGTAGCCCTGATAGAAGTTAGCACTCACAAGCAAGTCTTTGTTCTTCACTGCATCTTTCTCCGCCAGTGGAATGGCCTTCTCATAGTAGGGCAATGCCAAACCCTTTTCAGTTTCCGGGTCCATCTTGTAGGCGTTGTCAGCTGCTTCCTTCCAGAGTTGCATACGGTTGGGTTGCTTTTCAAGCGCTAGTTTATAAGCACTGTCAGCTTCTGCATACTGCTTATTGCTGTTGAGCAGGCGTGCCAGCAAGTTGAAATTGCCCCAAGTAGGTTCTGCCTTAGTCAGTCGCGCCTGTATGTCTATCGCAATGTCCGTCCGTTTGGCCTGCATACAGAAGGTCAACATTTCTGGGTACAGGTCTTTACGTGTAGGGTCCATCTCTATACACTTCTTCAGGTCAGCCAGCCCCTCATCCAGCTTGCCTTCTTTCACGAGCACCTTGCCGCGGTATTCATAATCTTTCGGTACTATGCTTTCAGGCTTGGTATCGCGCCAGTATTGATCCACCAGTTTGCGCGCCTCGGGTATGTTACCCGTTTCCACGGTGCAGTACACCAGCAGGCGCTGCATCACCACAGTGTTCGTGTCCTTTAGTACACTGGTTATCTCTGTCATACCGTTTTGGTAATCCTTTGAGAGGTACAGGAATGTACAGTAACGGTAGCGGGCCCAGAGGTCGTTGCCCTTGAGCGAGACGTAGGTTTTGTAATTCTCTTTGGCTTCGGGGTACCGCTTGGCCAGGTAATAGAGTTCGCCCAAGGCAGAATAAGCAGGTGCATATTTAGCATCCAGCTCTATACACTTGCGCAGGTAGGGTATGCCCTGTTCATACTTCTTCTGTTCTATATAATACTCACCCACCCTAAAGTTAGCTTTCACATCGTTAGGGTTCAGGTCCAGTGATTTCTTATAGTTGTTAAACGCGCTCTCATCTACGTCTTGAGCTTTCCAGGCATCGCCCAAGGCAAGATAAACACCTACATTTTTGTCGTTCATCACAGCAGCGCGCTGCAGCACCTGTGTGGCATTCTCTATACCATCTCGGCTCTGGCTGGCCAGGTAGGCTTCACTCAGCAGTACAATCAAGTCCACATCGTTTTGTGTGTACTCGTAGGCCACATGTGCCATCTCATCTACCTTGAGCATCTCGCGTTGCAATGCATAATAATGCGCCAGGCCCGCATAGCTGTAAGCAAAGGCTTTCATACGGCCAGTAGCCCCTTTTTCAAAACAGGCTTTAGCCTGCTCTAGCATGGTGTTCCTTGCTACATCATCTTCGGTTTTCTGTGCGGCCTCCAGGTAGCTACGGCCCAAGTAGTAGTTCGCCACAAAGTCATCCGGCTTTCGGTCAAGCCAGGGTTGTAGCGTTTCACGTGCCTGCTTGTATTCTTCGTTGTCTATCTGCTTAGCGGCTTTGGCTATCATTTGCTTTTCATCTTCCTTGAGTGCTACCAGCGGGTTCACATATTCTCGCTGCTTAACGCCCACGCTCCCTAGTGCATCAGCAGGTTTGTATTTCTGATCAGTAAGCGCACTTACCTCGGTCACTTTGCCTGGCAGCACTTCTACAGTCTTATACCACCGTTCTGTCTGGCTGGCACGAAACTCCAGAATATGCTTACCAGCCACCAGTTCGTCTATCACGGCATTGTCCAATGCCTTGACCGTTTTTACAGACTTGCCGTCTATGTAAAGGCTGCCTGGAAATTCGGGGGTAAACTTGATGCTACCCACAGCTTTGGTACGGCCCATCTGGGCGTGTACTGTGGCAAGGGTAAAAGCTAGCAGCACTGTAGCCATGCATGCTCGGGTGTAGAACCGGAGGGTTGGTTTCATAGTAGCTAAGGTTATCGTTAGGTTCAAGACAAGCGTAAACGCCAAGAAGAAGGGGTATCGCTAAAATTTACGGTTGAAAGAAAAAAAACATGATTGCAGCACAGCGCTGTTTGTCTAGGTATTCGCTTGTAGCCACAGGTATGCCGTTTTTGTAAATGGTGCCGTCCATATCAATCCGGGCCACAAGCTGGCCCTGCTGAAACACCCAGCCGTTGGGGTCTATCCTGCCTACCTCTACGCTATTCACAAGTATGCCCCCGTCTGGCTGCAACTGCCCAACTCGGCGTACAAAGTCCGTCACTGTTCCATCAGGCTCAAACTTGCCAACGATGAACCCCTGCCTGTAAATGGTTCCATCTGGCGAAACCTGCGTTTCCAGTGTGCCGTTTACATAAATGCTACCCGACCGGCCATTCTGCTGCCCCTGAAGCTTGAGGCCGAATGACCCAATAAAAAGGGCCAGGATAATAGCATAACAGTGCATAAAACAGGAGTGTAAAAGTACTCAAAACCCATTGCTACAACAGGCATTCCAAGATGGGCTGTGTTAACAAATTTTAACCAGAGAGGTACCTAAAGTAAACCCCAGCTGCAAAGTAAGCCAGGGTACCGAAGGTAACAAAGGAAAGTAACATGGCTATTATGTTACGAATCAAGTACTGACCCAATGGCATTGTATAAAATACCCGACCTGCCCAAAGCTGAAATAAGAAATAGGCAAATAGCCTTGTCCAAGAATAGTACCCGCCTAAAGCTGGAAACGCAAAGAATAGTAATGTAGGCACTACAAACAACAATGTAACCTGTGCCCGTGTATAGCTCTGAAAAACTAGATTCTCTGCATAATTTCTACCACTGGGTTTTAGTAGTAGCCAGTACCAGAATGAGAACACAGGTATGAGTAGCAGGGTAAGCCAGTCATAATGCACCATGATGAGGCGGTTGATTTCCATTTGATTCAACAGGCGCTGCTGCAGGGCAGGTGAAGTTTCGCGCAGCATCTGCTTTGCAGTGTGGTTCACCATTGCGCCAAGGTCAAGGCCCAACAGGTTTACAAACAAAAGCCAAAGGCCAACCACCAACAACAGGTAGCTAATAGGGTTGTAAAGGGTTATGCGCCTTCCCAGCACGTATTCTGCTATTGTTTTTCCTGGATGTGTAGTAAGTGCAAAGGCTGTGTGAAAGAGGCCCCTATCCAGGTTGGTAAACACCTTAAAAAGCTGCGCAACTAGGCTAACTGTAGTTAGGCGCTGTACTGTAGCTGCCTGCCCGCAGGCCGCGCAGAAAGCGCCCCTCAGGGGCTCACCGCAGTTCAAACAGGGTTTTGCGTCATCCACCATACCTGTAAACTACACCCTTAAACAATACACAGCTACTTTTTCAGTAGCCCATCTGCGCCAAGGCCGAACAGTGCGATGTCATACCGTATAGGGTCTGCAGCATCCAACAGGCGTAGCGCGGCAGTTAATTCCTGCACAGCTTTAAGGTCATTTTGTGGGCGGTAGAGCAAACCCAGCGCGCGTGCTACATTCCCGGTATGTAGGTCTAGCGGGCACAGCAGTTGCCGCGGGTGTATGCCACGCCACAGCCCGAAGTCTACCCCGGAGCAGTCGCGCCGAACCATCCAACGCAGAAACATATTTAACCGTTTGGCTGCTGCCCCACGTGTTACATCAGAAAAGTGTTTGTGTGTGCGTGGCTGTGCCCCCGCGCAGCTAAAGAACGCATCTCGAAGCGCTATCAGCCCTGTCGTAACATCAGCATCCGCTTCTGAGATAGCCTCTGAAATCACTGCCTCCATCCCGCCCAGCCTAGTGTAGATGTTATGGAGTGCACGCATAAAAAATATGCAGTCGGCACCATTAAATGTGCGGTGTACAAAACCTTCAAAGCGCTTAAGGTCGCGCGCAGTTGCACCACATACAAACGCGTGGGGGTCGTCGTCCATCAGCGCCATCAGCCTGCGTGCATTCGCAAGTATGGTAGGCCGCTGCCCCCAGGCTAATGTAGCTGTCAGAAATCCAGCTATCTCTATGTCTTCACGTTTTGTGAATAGATGTGGGATGCTGATGGGGTCAGCGGCAATAAAGGCTGGCGTATTGTAGCGTAGTACTGCCTCATCCAGCCATGCCTTTACATCCCCTTGCGGTAATAGGGGTGTAGCAGAAGTGCGCTTAGCCAAGGGCCTGCTTCAGGTCAGCTATCAGGTCATCGGGGTGCTCCAGCCCTACAGATAGGCGTATCAAATTCTCTGGGGTTTGTGAGCCTGGCCCCTCTGCACCTCTGCGATATTCTATGAGGCTCTCTGTGCCCCCCAGGCTTGTCGCACTGGTAAATACCCGCGCCCGCTTCACCACTTCTACCGTTTCTCCCATATCTCCTTTTACCAGAAACGAAACAATCGCACCAAAATCCGTCATCTGTGTTTTTGCGATGGCATGACCTGGGTGTGTAGGCAGGCCCGGATATAGTACCTGTGCTACTTTGGGATGGGTGGCCAGGTATTCTGCTACTATCCTTGCATTTGCATTGTGCCGCTGTACCCGTGGCACCAGGCTGCGTATGCCGCGCATCACCAGCCAGCAGTCGAACGGGCTGGGCACGCCCCCCACAATGTGCTGTATATGTTTGATCCGCTGCCACCATGCATCTTCTTGCTTCGCAATCAGCGCGCCCCCTATCAGGTCACTATGGCCGCCCAGGTACTTGGTGGTGCTGTGCATCACAATGTCAGCGCCTAGCGCCAGCGGGAGCTGCAGCACGGGCGTCGCAAAGGTATTGTCCACGGCGAGTCTAATTCCTCGCGCTTTACATATAGCAGCCACGCCTGGCACATCCACTATTCTTATCTGCGGGTTGGTGGGCGTCTCCGTCCACATCAGCGCTGTGTTGGGGCGTAGGGCTGCCGTCAGGTTCTCCAGGTTCGAAAGATCAGTAAACGTAACCTGCAGGCCCCAAGGCTCCATGATGTCTGCCAGCAGGTGCCGCACACCGATGTACACATCGCTATTGGTGATTACATGGTCGCCAGGCTTCAAGCTGGCAAACACCGCATGTGCAGCGGCTGACCCACTGCTGAAAGCCGCCGCCACCGCCCCGCCTTCCAATGCTGCCAGGTGCAGCTCAAGCTGGCTACGTGTAGGGTTGCTTTCACGTGCATAGTTAAAACCCCCAGGCAGTTCTCCAGTAGGAACATAGCGAAACGTACTAGAAAAGTGTATAGGTGCTGTCACTGCACCCGTGGCTGCATCAGGAATAGCCCCTGTGTGTGCACACAGTGTTTCAAATGCCAGTTTTTCCAGTGCAAGTTTGTCAAGTTTTGAGTCAGTCGTCATCGGCTGCAAGATAGCAAACCGCCTCACGAAAGCACTTTACTAATACCGCCCTCTCCCGCGCCCACGCCCGCCATTCATCATGCGTTCGCGCATCTTGGCCCGCTGCTGCTCGCGCAGTTCATTGTACACCTCGCGCTGATCTGGCGTAAACACTTTGCGCAGTCCTGCATCACGCACTTGCTCTATATCTCGCATGGCCATCATACGCTGGGGGCCGCGTAGTCCCTGAGCAGTGAGGGCATCGTGCCCCTGTGCAGCTTGAAAATTTATAGGGTAAACCGCAGCTACCTGGTCAGGGCTTAGGTTCAGCTTTTGCTGCATACGTTCTGTATACCGCTGCGCACGCACCTCAGCAGTTGAGCTTGCAGCGGTAGCAGCCGCTGCAGGGTCATCGCCAAAGAGGTCTGGAGAGTAGTCTTGCGCCTTAAGTACCGTAACACCAAGCACCAGCAGCGTAATCACGTAGGCCGCCACCCAGCCCAAGGCCGTTGCCAGTTTTGCATTAACTGTTTTTTTACTTGGTTCCATTCGCTGGCTCAATCGCATTTGCAGGTTCATTTGACAAGTTTCGTGTTTTGACAACCAAACTTCTCTTCGGTTTAATCCTAAAAAAACAAAACCGGCGAAAATGCCGGTTTTGTTTTCAGGGTAATTTCTAGTCTTCGTTATTTTCGTCAGAATCCGGATCCGGGTCAGGTTCGGCTTCGCCTGCTGTAGCAGCTTTTGCGCCAGCAGCTGCCTTCTTGCGGGCATCCTTCGCTTTCACATTGGCATCTTTACGGGCGGCCTTGCGCTCTTCAGCTATGCGCTTCATTTCGGCTTTGTAGTTTGCCCAAGCTGTTTTCTGTGTATCCGTCAGTACACCCGTAATCTGTGCTTCGCGCTCCTGATTTATCTGCTTCCGCATCTGACCGCGCTCCTTACCCGGGGCTTGCTTCAGGTTTTCATCCTGCTTGGTAGCCGCCGAGAGGTTTATTTCTTTCACTTTGGTCTGCTGGTCGGTTGTCAGGTTAACCAGTTTGGTTAGCCAGCGGGTGCGGGCTTCTGCGCGCTGCTCGGGGGTTGCACGGGGCTTGCTTTCTTTGCGTGCGCCTGCAGCACCAGGCGCGCCAGCGCGGCTTTTGGCACGCACATCGCCCTGTGCCTGGATGGCGGGCACTTTAACAATAATTAGCGCAGCCAACAAAAGGCAACTCGCTACTAGTCTTTTGGATTTCATATTTCTCTAGAAGGTGAAAAAGGTGGTGCCATTTTAGATAAAAGATGGCACAAGCAGGTTACATAAATGCTATTTATTTGCCCGGATTAGCCTCAGGGCCTCTGCGGTCTATGCGTTTTTGCATTTCGGCCAGCACCATCTCGTCCAGCTTACGCTGCTGTTCGGGGGTAAGCATGCTGTTTAGCTTGGCTCGCCCCTCATAGCGTATGCGCTTGCTTTCAAGCTGAAAGCGGCGGCGTGCCTGGGCAAACTCCCGCATAGCAGCCTTGTGCTTTTCAGCCTGATCGGCATGTAGCTGTCGCAACTGGGCGGTCTGTGCATCCGTCAGGCTCAGCGCTTGCTTCATTTTTTCTGTGCGCTGTTCCGCACGGCGCTCCAGTTCCTGCATGCGGGCGAAACGCTGCCCCCGCTGGGCATAGAGGCTACCCGTAAGCAGCAGCAGTAGCCCCAGTAGTATCAGTTTGGTTTTCATCATCGTGTTCATTTGCAGGGTATGATGCTCATGGCGGCGCAAGGTTTAAAGACACTTTCGTTTACCTTGCAAAAAAGGGTTAGCACAGTTGTGCTACCGGTAGGGATTAGAAATAACCTGAGTTGCATTTTCGTCTTGCCCATATCCTGCAACCTATTGTATCTTGAGCAGGTATCGGTGCATTTATTTGCCACACCCCCTTGAAAAAATTTACCCTCCTGCTCGACGGCACCCGTAGTTCCGAAGCGTTGTTAGACTGCGCGCGAGACAGCTTTGGCAACGAGGAGGCTACCCTGGTGGGCGTCATCCCACAAACCGCCGCGCCTATCGACATCCTAACCGCAATGACCCAAATCGGAGAGCGTGGGGAAGGCAGTAAATACAGCTGGTACGAAACACTAAAGCGCATCTACCGCCAAAACGCAGCGAATGACACCGTGTTTGTAGAACGCTTTGTGGAAAAATGCCAGCAGTTACACCTGCGCACCCGCGTTCTATACCACGACGACGCCGAAAGCCGCAACCTATTGCGCGAAACCCAATTTAGTGACCTGCTGGTGCTGAGTGCTGCGCAGTTTATCCCGGATAGCCGGCTTACTGCCCCGCCCCGCCAGCAGCTTCAGTTGTTACGCGGTGCAGGCTGCCCCATCCTGATAGTGCCTGCTAAGTACGAACGCATAGAAAACTATCTATTGGTGTATGAGGGCACCAGTAGTTGCATGCGCACCATCAAGCAGTTCAGTGCACTGCTTACCGATGCTGCCCGTAAGTTTAAAATCCTGCTGGCAGTAGTGGGCGACAAAAGCCGACAACACGCTGAGGAAGTTCGCCTGCTACAAGAATTTGCCGACTCTCACTTCCCCAAGCTCAGCATCCTGCCGCTGCTGGACAATGCAGAGGAAGAAATCCTATACAACGCCCGTGAAGAAGAAGGTGTGCTGCTCGTGTGTGGCAGCGAGACGCATACCCTGGCCAGCCTGCTCATTCACAACAGCAAGCTGCGCCGTTTTGAGTTTCCCGTATTCGTTGGCCGCTAAAATCATAATTGCTATTGGGCCTAATTACCTACCCCAGCCGCCACCATGTGCCCGGCGGCACGTGGTACAGCGTCTATCCTGACTATGTCCTGGGCCAGCTCGCCTGGGCTGCAGCCCTCTGGATGCTCTTTGTATTGTACCGTATCTTTTCAAATGGTGAACTGTTTATCAGTGGTATTATCGGCTTTGGCCTCATGTTGCTCGTTGCCTATACCGCCGCCCGCATCGCCATGCAGAATACCTGGAGCGAGCTTGTGTTTTCTGGCAACAGCTTCGCCTTGCGCAGTGTGAGCGATGCGCTACAGCAAACACCACCAGCCTGGTTCCCCATAGCCTATGCGGTTGCCCAGCTCGGAAGCGGCCGTTTGCAAATTCATTACCATGACCGAGTGGTTACCCTAACCGCAGCAGACTGGCCAGGCTTTGAAGCCATTACAAATCACTTTTCCAATCCCGAACCTGTAAGCAGCCCAGCAACCTAATTCCGTACTTTCGCGGTCTTATACAACTTTACACATTGTTATGAAACGCTTAACAGGCAAAGTTGCCCTCATCACGGGCGGCACCCGCGGCATCGGCAAAGGCATCGTAGAACTTTTTGCCGCTGAAGGTGCTACCGTAGTATTCACCTATGCTGGTAGCACAGATAAGGCCGCCGCCCTCGTCGCAGCCCTTACGGCACAGGGCGCTACCGTGCAGGCTGTGCAGGCAGATGCCGCAGACTTTGCCCTGGCCCAGCAGGTGATAGACGACATCGTGAAACAACACGGCAAGATTGACGTCGTGGTAAACAATGCCGGCATCACACGTGATAACCTACTCCTGCGCATGACCGAGCAGCAGTGGGACGAAATCATGGCAGCCAACCTGAAGAGTGTATTTAACTACACCAAAGCTGCCAGCAAATATTTCCTCAAGCAGCGTAGCGGTGCGTTCATCAACATGAGCAGCGTGGTGGGCATAGGTGGCAATGCAGGCCAGAGCAACTATGCCGCCAGCAAAGCCGGCCTCAATGCTTTTACGATGAGCATAGCCAAAGAGCTGGGCAGTCGTAACATACGTGCGAATGCTGTAGCGCCCGGCTTTATCAAAACCGAAATGACGGATGCCATCCCTGAAGCTGAGTTGCAAAAGTGGCTATCGGGCATACCCCTCGCCCGCGCGGGTACGGTGGATGACGTAGCCCAGCTCTGCCTCTTCCTGGCTTCAGACGCAGCCACCTACATCACAGGCCAGGTCATCCAGGTCAATGGTGGTATGGCGTAAGTTCCGATTTTGCCAGTATGCGTATTTTCATTCTCGCTCTACTAATTTCTGTTGTTTCTGTTATAGCTCCATCTTGTCAAAAACGTGTAGATAAAGAATACTACAAACCTTCTGATACTACTCCATTCTCAGAGACATTCGTTTATAAAAGAGAGGAAGAACAGCTATACCGTGGATTAATTTTCCTTACTACAGAGTCAATTCTAAATCGGTTAATTTCACCCAGAACATCTGGTCGGAAAGAATCAATAAGAGGGCATAGGATTGAAAAGTATGATTCTATACAATTTTATCAAAAATTGGACTCCTTATGTAATGCATATGAAACCCAGTATCGCTATAGAATAGGTTCTGTAAATGAAAAATTATCACTCTATTATAGAGGTGATACTACTATATTAAAAAATGCATTTACAATTTACGAAGACTTGATTTCTGGGTTAAACAAAACCCATGAACCCCATTCTGCAATCGGACGTGTTGGGATTAGTCAGAGTTCAAAGCTGAGATACTATACTTATTTATTTGAACATGTTGGAATAAAATATGATTCCATCCAGATTCCTAGCCATCCGTTGGAAAATCGAGTAATAAGTCTTGGTGATACCTATCAGTCTGGATTCATGGATTTCTTTTTCTTAGACTCATGTATTCATGCTAGGAGTGAAAATGGTTTTGATAAACAATTAAATAGATATGCAATGAGAAAATATTTATCCATAGAAAGAATGATTTTTAATAAGAGTATGAATAGAGCAGCATTGGCAGTTGTAACCTCAGACTATAGCTTTTTTTCAAATGGTGTAAATTTGGTTTATCTAGAAAAAATGAACTCTCATTGGGTTATCTGTGACGCATGGGCTGCAGTGGTTTTTTGAAAAATTGATCTACCCATTATTACACAGACGTGTCCACCCAGCGCACCGCCTATCTAAAACTGCACACCAGTGTGTTCCTGTTTGGCTTTACCGCCATCCTGGGTGCGCTTATCAGCTTGCAGAGTGCAGCGCTCGTCTGGTATCGGCTGCTGCTCACCGTTTCTGCCTACCTGCTCTGGCTGGGCTTTCGGGGTGAACTGCGCAGAATCCCCCGCGCAGATATTTGGCAGATGGGCAGGGCAGGCTTGGTGCTCGGCCTGCATTGGATTACCTTTTACGCCAGCATCAAGCTGGCAGGGGCCAGCGTAGCGCTGGTTTGCCTCAGTGCAGCGTCAGTATGCACCGCCCTGCTAGAGCCACTATTATACCGCACGCCCTTCAGTCGAAGAGACTTGTTGCTGGGTTGTGTAGTCGTAGTGGGCATTTACCTGGTGTTCACCTTTCAGCCCGAAGGCAAAAGCCTGGGCATCGTGGTTGGCTTAATCAGCGCGCTGCTCTCGGCACTAACGGGTATCCTCAACAAGCGCATCGTGAGCCGCTACCCAGGCCCGCTTGTCAATTGCTACGAGCAGGGCATCTGCCTCGTACTCTTCACCTTTGCCGCGCCCTTTTATATATTCACATTTCCTCAGGAACAATACCTGCCCACACAGGCAGACTGGCTCTGGCTCCTGCTACTTGCGCTAGTGTGCACCAACTTTGCCTACAACTGGAGCATGGCCGCGCTTCGAGAAGTCTCCACCTTCGACTTCATCCTGGCCATCAACCTGGAGCCCATCTACGGCATCGTACTCGCCTACTTCATCCTGCATGAAAACCGCGAAGTCAGCCCGGGCTTTGTGGCTGGCGTACTCCTGGTGCTGGGTTCAGTATTTTTCGGCGCATTGCTGAAGTATGCTGAGCGCTGGCGCGCCGGCCGCAAGGCTTAGCGTGCGGCTTTGTAGCTTTACAGCACCATATGTACCTGCCTCATATTGCCCCTGGATCTGATGATACCATCGTGGCGCTGAGCACGCCACCGGGTGTGGGTGCGTTGGGCATCATTCGCCTGAGCGGGCCGCAAGCACTTGCCCTTGCGCAAACGCTCTGGCGCGGCAAGCCGGTCACCCAGGCTGCTGGCCACAGCCTGCATTACGGCCGCATCGTAGAGGGCGGCGGTCAGGTGCTGGATGAAGCAGTGGCTGCAGTGTACCGCGCTCCGCACAGCTACACCCGCCAGGATGTGGTAGAGCTTACCTGCCACGGCAGCCCCTATATCCTGAACCGCGTGATGGAGTTACTGGTGCTGGCAGGGGCCCGGCCTGCCCAGCCTGGCGAATACACACTACGTGCTTTTCTCGCTGGCGCTATGGACCTCAGCCAGGCCGAAGCCGTGGCTGACCTCATCGCAGCCAGCAGTGCCCAAAGCCAGCGCATGGCCATGCAGCAGTTGCGTGGTGGCTATAGCAGCCGCCTGCGGAGCCTGCGCGAGCAGCTCGTAAGCTTTGCAGCACTCATTGAACTAGAACTGGACTTTAGCGAGGAAGATGTGGAGTTTGCGAATCGTGAACAGTTAGCTGCTCGGTTGCACGAGGCCCTCACCGAAATAGAAAAACTCATCGCTGGCTTTGCTGCAGGCAATGCCCTCAAACATGGCATCCCTACTGCCATTATCGGCAAACCCAATGCTGGCAAAAGCACGCTGCTGAACCGGCTGCTGAATGAGAACCGCGCCATCGTGAGCCCCATCCCCGGCACCACACGCGACGTAATAGAAGATACACTGGTTCTAGGAGGGTATGAATTTCGCCTCATGGACACCGCCGGCATTCGTGACACAACCGATGCCGTAGAAGCGGAAGGCGTAACCCGAACCCGCGAAAAAGTAGCGCAGGCGCGTATTGTGATCGTACTCTTTGATGCCGTGCAGGAGCGCTATGAAGCAGTGGCTGACTATGTAAGCGAGTTGCCGATACCCGCAGAAGCTACCATACTGTATGTGGCCAACAAAACGGATACAGCCATCCCACACACGGTACCGCCAGAAGTGCTCCGCATTTCCGCGCTTACCGGTGAAGGTACAGAGGCGCTTACTTCAGCACTGCAACAAGTAGCCCAAAGCCTGGCCAGCGAAGATGTGGTGGTAACCAACCAGCGGCACCTACATGCCCTGCGTAATGCCGCCACCAGCCTGCAACAGGTGCTGCATAGCCTGACGCATGCCATCAGCGGTGAACTGCTCGCCTTAGACGTACGGCATGCCTTACATGCCCTGGGTGAAATAACTGGCGAGGTAATCAGCGATGAAATCCTAGGTAATATTTTCTCTAAGTTCTGCATTGGAAAATAACGTATTGTAAGTAGGCTTTTACCCTACAAGCATCTGCTATAACTACGTAATTCGTTTTCTTGCGCTTAAAACCAGCTTTTCACCTGCCCATAGGTATTGAAAAATCAAAAAAACTCCGCTTCTTGTACTACGGCTCGATTTTTGTATAGTTAGCTAAAGCCATGGAAGACGTTTTCGCCTTCGCAGAAGAGCAACACCACGATGAACACAATACCCAGCAGAAGCTCTGGAAGTTGCTCATTGTAGATGACGAGCCCGAGATTCACAATGTGACAAGGATGGCCTTGGGCACATTTAAATTTCGTGGGCGCGGGCTGGACATCATGAGCGCCTATACGGGGGCTGAAGCAATTATGGTTTTGCGAGACCATCCTGATACCGCCGTTGTGTTCATGGACGTGGTGATGGAGAGCGACAACTCCGGCCTTGAGGCAGTACGCCGCATACGTGAAGAGTTAAAAAATATGTTTGTGCGCATCATCTTGCGCACGGGCCAGCCAGGTCAGAACCCCGAGCATGATGTGATAGTGAACTATGACATCAATGACTACAAAGCCAAAACTGAGCTTACCGTAACCAAACTCTTCAGTGCGGTCATCACCGCCCTTCGTGCATACGACGACCTAGTGATGCTGGAAAATAACCGCAAAGGGCTGGAAACCGTGGTGCACGCATTCGCTTCCGCCTTCGAAGTAAAGTCGTTTGAAACCTTTGTGCGCGGGGTGCTAAACCAGATGATATCCATGCTGCGGCTGGAAAATAATGCTGTGTTTACCAGCAATTTCGCCCCGCAGATAGAATTGGCGCAAAGCAAAATATTAGCCGCCACAGGCATATTTGAGCCTTACGTGGGCAAGCAGGTGATACAGGCGATTGGTGAGCCCGGCGAAAAAATGTTACGCAAAGCAATTGATAGCAAAAGGAATATCTATGATGAAGATTGTGTGATTATCATTCACAATGGTGAACACAATCAGCGCAGTTTGTTATACTTAGAGAATACCTTGCCTGGTTTAGGCAACCTCCTAGGCGATAAAGACCGCGCCCTATTGGAAGAGTTTGTGGTCAATGCATCCATTGCATACGGAAATCTGGCCAACCTGCGCAAAGCCGACGGATAGCCGCGTCTCTGTTTCGGCTACCTTGCAGGCGCTATGAAGCCCTGCTATAAAGTACAGTTCGGTAGCCGCAGTTCTCACACAGAATGGATGGACAACCCCGCTGCCGATCCTGAAGTTGTACTGGGCACATTGCCTGAGCTTGCCATTGTAAACAAGTTTTTGGGGGGGTATGGCAGCATACTCTCAGGCATTGCATCCTTCACAAATCCTAAACAACCCCTGCACATAGTAGATGTGGGCTGTGGCGGTGGCGATACACTTATCGCGATTGCAAAGTGGGCGCGGCGCTATGGGCAACCTGTCCTGCTTACGGGCTTGGATTACCATGGCCCTACCATAGCTTTTGCGCAGCGGGTAGCCCAGGCATACCCAGAAATTAAGTTCCAGCAGATGGATATCTGGAGCACGGACTTTGCCGAACTGAAAGCCGACATCGTGGTGAACAGCCTCTTCTGCCACCACTTTGCACCAGCACAACTGATACCCCTGTTGCAGCGCATGGCTAGGGTGGCACGAAAGGCCGTAGTCATTAGCGACCTGCACCGCCACCCCATTGCCTATTACAGCTTTATTGCTTTCTGGCACTTGTTTCTAAAAAGCCCCATGGTGCGTTACGATGGCCCCCTGAGCGTGCTGCGCGCCTATACCCGCAGCGAGTGGGCGGCTATGCTACGACAAGCGGGTTTTGGGAAGTACACATTGCGGTGGAAGTGGGCCTTTCGCTGGCAGGTAATCATTAAAAATAATTGTTAACACAAATATAATATTTGACTTTTGAGTATCAGTGGCGTAACTAGAAAACAAGTTAACCACTAATACTATGAAGAAAATTCTCACACTAGCGGTATTATGCACACTGCTTTTCCATTCAAATGTGCAAAGTCAGGTAGCTGGCCCTCCCAGCCTGGCTGTAGGTGCGGCCGGGGTACTTTACTCAAAAGGAACCCTGGATCCAAACGCAATCATAGATGTTATCTCTAGCAAACGCGATGAGGTAAAAAAGGAAGTTGCCAAGCGTCTGTTGATGAAAAGGTTTTACAACGGCAGTTTTACACTTTACACATTTGCAAAAAACAACCTAGATGTATTGTTAGCTGAAAACAACCCCGATATCATCAAGAAAGAGTTACTAGAGAACAGTACGGAGCTCGCGCTGGTATATGCATTCTCTGAAATATATCTGAGAACCGAGTGGTTCTTATATTCTGATCCATCAGTAAAGAGGAAGGCTGCATTTTGGGCCTTGCTCAATGACACAAGTATAAAGAGTTCTGGTAGTATTATTAACAAAAATAACTTTCAGAAATGGAACTCAATAGCAGGCGACCACTTCTTTCTTTTATCATCGCTAAGGTCTGACTCTAACTATCACAAACCCGGCGACTGGATTAGCAGAAAAGAAGACGCCTGGACTTCGCTGAATAATGTATTCATTGACCTTGTTTTTGATGTACTTCGAAAAAATGAGGAAGTAATGAAAGCTGGGTTTTTTGCGCGTAACTACAAACTCAATGAAGCGTTAGATATCAGGCCTGACTGCTACAAAAATTTTATTCAAAAGCACCCAAAGCTAAAGAGCAAAATGGATTCATTAAAGAAGGATATCAACGATAAAGCATCTACAATATTTGGCTTTTACCATACATTGGTTGGCAAAATGGGCCCCAATTCTAATAATAACTTGTTGCAGTATAATAAAAGTGGTGGAACCGCGTCTACAGCTCCTACAGCTAGTATATTACTTAGTGAGTTAAAAAACCTTTCAGGAACCCAAGCAAATCTTTTGCTTAGCCCCGAAGAAAAAGCAATCGTAGAAAATGTGTGGCAAGCCTTACAGCCGTCTAGCCTACAACAGGCAGCTTTAGATAATGGGAAAACTTGGGAAGACCTGGCCTATTTACTGCAAGACAAGTTCATCCCCATGCTGGTGAAACGCGGCTTGGAAGGCAAGGATTCGCAAACACTTATAAATGCGTCAGCTAACCTGGCCGATAATATTTTAGATTATAGATTGACAAAGCTGCCCGAAAATGGCTTTAAGGTCAGCAAGGATGTGATTCGCCTTTTAAAAAGTATTCAGGAATTGAACAAAGTTGAAACCTATGAATTCATCTTCAAATTCATAACTGTACTCGCACAGCAGTATGGAGATCCTTCTGTAAGAAAAACATTTGAATATATAACCGCTGCTTCAGACCGGTACCTCGTGTTTAACGGCGAAAACAACCGTGTAGATATAGATGTGCAATCTATGGCGGTTGATCTGTTTAAGAGATTTGGCGATGAGCAGGGCAGCCGTGTTTCGCTGTATTTTTCCGTGGGTGTTAACTATGGGCTGCCAACAAACTCGCAAAGCTTCATAAATCTAATCAACCCAAACAAAAGCCCGACGGACTCAGCCGCACAGCGGTCAAGCCTTGCCTTTGTGAGCGAAAAGATTGGCTTAAAATTTAAAATTCTAGATTTTAGCCGCAGGTGGGGCTACTACGTGAGTACACAAAAGGTAAATGGGGTGGGTGCGTTTCGCAACGCCAAGCCCATTGTGAATGATATACATGCTATCGCATTCGGTTCGGGTCTACTTTACAATATTGCCACGCTTAACAGTAGTCCTAGCTTTAAGGATCCTTTGGTTGGCTTTGGTATTGGGGCAACCTTTTTTAACGGGCTTGATCTTAATCTAACCGCTAACTGGATCACAAGCCAGAAGCTCAGCCTTGGGTTATGGACAGTTTCGCTGGATTTCAAATTTGTGGAGTATTTGGCATCTCTTAGCAAGAGACAAGGTGCGGGGAAATCTAACGGCAATTGACAGCGGCTTATGTCGAAAGGGATCTTGGGGGGACTAGTTAACATTTACTTGAAGTGAATCGTTATCTTTGCACCCCCAATACCCCATGCAATATTCCGACGTTTTTCAAAAAGTTGTAGCCCATTGCAAAGAGCACGGCTTCATTTTCCAGAGCAGCGAAATTTACGACGGCCTCAGTGCCGTGTACGACTACGGCAGCCTTGGCGTGCTCATGAAGCGCAACCTTAGCAGCCTGTGGTGGAAGGCCATGGTGCAGCTCAATGACAACATCGTGGGGCTGGATGCTGCCATACTTATGCACCCCCAGGTATGGAAAGCCAGCGGCCATATAGACGCATTTAGAGACCCCCTCATAGACAACAAAGACAGCAAGCGCCGCTACCGCGCCGATGTGCTGATAGAAGACTTTATTGAGAAAAACTTACAAAAAGCGATAAAAGAAACCGAAAAGAAGTTCAAAAAAGAGGGGCGGGAAGATGTACCCGCCGAAGAGTTTCAGCGCCGACTTGCTGGCGACCGTGCCCACCAAAAAGCTGAAGAATACCGCCAGCGCCTGGCTACAGCGCTCAATGCTGCAGACATGGCCGCACTCAAGCAGATCATAGAAGATGCGGAAATAGCAGATGCGGACAGTGGCAGCCGCAACTGGACCGAGGTGCGCCAGTTCAACCTCATGTTCAGCACTGAGGTAGGCAGCATTGCAGGAGAAGGTAGCACCATCTACCTGCGCCCCGAAACCGCGCAGGGCATATTCGTAAATTTCCTGAACGTGCAGAAAACAATGCGCATGAAGGTGCCCTTTGGCATAGCCCAAGTGGGTAAGGCATTCCGCAATGAGATTGTAGCTCGGCAATTCATCTTTCGTATGCGCGAGTTTGAGCAGATGGAGATGCAATACTTTATCAAACCCGGTACACAGAAAACCTGGTTTGAGCAGTGGCTGGAAGCGCGGAAGCGCTGGCACCTGGCACTGGGCCTGCGGCCTGAGCGGCTGCGCACCAAAGTGCACGACAAACTGGCCCACTATGCCGATGCAGCAGTTGACATAGAGTTTGAAATGCCCTTTGGTTTTAAAGAAATGGAAGGCATACACAGCAGAACTGATTTTGACCTGCGGCAGCATGCAGACCTGAGTGGTAAGAAGCTGCAATACTTTGACCCCGAAGACAACACCAGCTACACACCCTACGTGATAGAAACCAGCGTAGGGCTGGACCGCACCTTTCTGGCCCACCTGTGCAATGCCTACACCGAGGAGCAGGCCCCTACTGCTGAGGGTGAGGAAGCGCTGCGCACCGTACTCAAACTACACCCGCTGGTAGCACCCGTTACCGCCGCAGTACTGCCCCTCGTCAAAAAAGATGGCCTGCCGGAAGCCGCGGATAAAATCGTAGCAGATCTAAAATTTGACATGCAGGTAACAACTGACCATGGCGACACCATCGGGCGGCGGTACCGCAGGCAGGATGCCAAGGGCACGCCTTACTGCATCACTGTAGACCAGGACACATTAAGCAGTGGCACGGTAACCGTGCGTGAGCGCGACACCATGCAGCAGGAAAAGATAGCCGCTGACAAACTGCGCCTGTATTTGATAGAGAAGCTGGACGTGCGCAAGGTGCTGAGCTAAGTACTACACCTTCACACGCTTATCCGCGTGCACCAGTAGTGCGCGAAAGCTTTTACCACTGTTATATAGCTTAGTAAGCCGTGAGGTGTCTAGCGTAACCAGCGCGCCTTTGTCGCTGGTGTAACCCGTATTGGGGTTGCCGTAAGGGTCGCACAGCACCAGGCTATTGTCGGTATAACCTGCCACACACACCACATGGCCTTCATGCGTGAGCTTGGTACCCACTATCACCATGTAGCCATTGTCTATTTCCTTTTTTAGCTGGGCCAGCGTGAGTGCTTCACGCCAGCCCACATAGTCTTTGTATTCGCCCGCGCCCAGGAACCATTCGGCTACGCCTGCCATCACACTCCACCACTGGTTTAACTTGGGCGTGCTTTCGGGCAAGCCGACCCGTTTTGCAATGACCTTTCCCACACCCACATCATTTGCAAACACCATCATGGCATCGTCTATGCAGAAGCGTTGCAATGCTGCTGGGCAGCCGTTGTTACGGATGGCCATCGCCAGGCAGGTCGGAAAGCAGGCCTCACCGGGCCAGAGCTGGTTGTTGCGCTGGGTGTAGTGGATGATTTGAGCTGCAGGTTTGAATAACTGAGTCGGCATAAGAGAGGGGGTTATCCTCCAACTTACACTGGCCCACCCACCCCTCGTCAGTTATGCACTGTGCATAAGGCATTAGATAGCGTCATGCTTTTCCCGCTTCTTGCCCCAGAAAGCCCATATTAATAAAACAGGCCAGATAAAAATGCCATAGAATATGTTTAATAGTAATAAAAGTGCGCTATCTCTCATTCTTCTCCTTCTAGCTATTATATATGGCAGGTAGAATAGCACAATTATCATCAATGCAAAAATTATCCCGAAAACAATACCCAAAACCTTAGTAATACTGGAAGTAGATTCAATGTCATTTAGCGAGAACATCGATTATCAAAATTATTTAATGATTTAGCCTTAATTCAAGCATACTCCCGCGCCAACATCACATCCTTGGGCGGGGCTATGATAAGGGGCACTTTCTCTACAGTCACGCTGCTGGTGTCCAGCCCGTAGTTGCGCGAATCTGTAATGCCCAGTTTGGCTATCCAGAAATACATGCGCATGATGAACTGCTCTTTGAGGGGGAGCTCGTTCTCGTAGCTTAGGAAGCTTTCCAGCAGCACAAAGTGAAAGTCGCCGGCTATCTTAAACCGGCCCAAGCTCTCATACCGGCTCGTAATATCCACCTCTTTGTTTTTCACCATGCTCTCTATCACTTTGCGAAAGAGCATGTTGATGCGCGGCTCTACCCTGAAGCCCAGGCGGAACTGGATGAACACCACATCGTCGTGCACCAGGTGCTGCACGCGGTAGCTCATGCGGTAGGGTTCATCTACCACCTCTATATTCAGCAGCCAGTAAATGTCGGCGCGTTTCGGCTGTCGGTTCAGTATGCTGTACAGAATGCGGCGGTCTATCATCTCGGGGTCGCGGCTCCAGCTCAGGTACACCAGGTGCGTGCTGAATTTGGGCACACTTTTGTCATTGCTCAGTTCGCTCAGCACAGGCAGGTAGTCGTGCAGCGGCACCACATCCACCAGTCGGTTTTTAATCTGCCGCCCACGGTACCACATCCACATGGTGCTTATCATGAGCGCGCCTATGAGCAAGCTCACCCAGCCCCCATGTGTAAACTTCATCAGGTTTGCCGTTAAAAAAGAAAGCTCAATGGCCAGAAACAAGATAAGCAACCCTACGATAATCCAGCGCGGTACCCGTACACGGTAAAGGTAATAGGCCAATAGAAAGGTGGTCATGATCATGGTTAGGGTTACAGCCAAACCATAGGCAGCTTCCATACGGCTGCTTTCACGAAAGTATAGGACTACACCAATACAGCCAGCCAGTAAAAACCAGTTTACCGCCGGAATATAGAGTTGACCCTTGGCATCAGATGGATATACTATCTTGAGTCGGGGAGAGAACTCCAGCCGTATGGCTTCATTGATAAGTGTGAACGATCCACTAATCAATGCCTGGCTGGCTACTATGGCTGCAGCAGTAGCAATGACCACTACTGCATAATACACAACCGGGTCTTGAGGCACAATGCTGTAGAATATCTGACCCTTGATGGGTTCATTCAGGTGCTGAAGTAAATATGCGCTCTGCCCAAAGTAGTTGAGCAGTAGAGCTGTCTTAACAAATATCCAGCTAATCTGTATGTTGCGGCGGCCACAGTGGCCCAAATCGCTATAGAGCGCCTCAGCACCTGTGGTACACAGAAACACTGCCCCCAGCAGCCAGAACCCCTCTGGATAATTTACCAATAGATTGTAAGCATAGTAGGGGTTTAGGGCTACTAGTACCTGCGGGGCCTTGAGCAAGCTAAACAGGCCTAGCAATGCCAGCATACTAAACCACACCAGCATAACCGGCCCAAAGAAAGTACCGACCTTCTGCGTACCAAACTGCTGTAGTACAAATATGCCCACCAGTATTGCGATAACTATCGGGATGGTGGGTAGGTCGGGCTGGAAACGCAACAAACCTTCAACAGAAGAGGAGATGGTGATGGGCGGCGTAATGATGCCATCGGCAAGCAGAAAGCCACCACCCACAATGGCTGGAAAAAAGAGCCAAGGCCGCCCCCTGCGTACCAGCGCATATAAGCTGAAAATGCCCCCCTCGCCTTTGTTGTCTGCGCGGAGGGTGAGCAGTACGTACTTGAGGGTAGTTTGAAAGGTGAGTGTCCAGAAAATGCAGCTTACGGCACCGAGTACCAGGTCTGCCGTCAGAATTTTGCTACCAACAATGGCATTGATGGTATAGAGCGGTGAGGTGCCAATGTCGCCATAAACGATACCCAGCGCGATAAGAAGAGTGGCTGCCGTAATGCGGCTGTGGTGGGCGTCGTGCCCATGGGCGGTGTTCATGTGTGCCGATTTAGGTTGTGATCGGCGAGGCAAATAACGCTAGCACAGGGCAGCTTTCATATACCTGCAAGTGCTTTTTTAGTTTGGCATGAAACGTGTGCTACGGACGCTAGGGCTACTAAAATATAGGCGATGAACCCCAGGAGCCACAAGGCTGAAACCTCGCGGCTGCTGGGGATTTTGAAGTTAAGGATTCCAAGCTACTACCACCCACTTATTTACTGATGCTAAGAATACCAAGGTTACTGATGCGCCGGCGCTAATGTCCGAATTTAGATTTCCCGATAAATTTCCAATTATAATATTTCCTGTATCGTCTAATCTTAACTGAAATGCACCAGAATTAATCGCATTGGGATATAATAAGTATAAGATATTACCATTTGCACCACCCGTTATGTTTGAAATTACAGTGTTGCCTGTAACTTCAGCGATGAAAGAAGTGCTAGGGGTGGCTATGGATGCCGCAGAAGGTATGGTTACCGGAATAGACTGCATCCTGCCATTCAATGTCATTCCGGTACTATTGATGCCCACGTTGGCCAAGGTACCTCCAGTAATGTTTACGTTATTGGGTGCCCCGAAGCCGGTAAACTGCTGCCGTGTACCAATACTATTTGTAAAATAAAGTGCACTGCCATCACTTTCTATTGCGCCGGGCTCTGTAGTGGAAAGCAGTGTGCTACCCGTTGCCGTAATCTTCAAAGGTGCGGCACCCGCAGCCGCAGCACCTGCAGGCAGGTGAAGGCGCGCTGTCGGTGCGGGCGTGCCAATGCCCACATTGCCGCGTGGCGCATTGGTAGAGTCCACTGCCAGCAGCACCCTGCCCACGGTGCCGCCCCCAGAGGCGGTACCGCCATACACATAAACATTGCCACCATTGATAGGGCCACCACCGCCGCCATCATTGCCCGCGCGCAGGTAGGCGTTACCACCATCCTGGCTCGGTGCCCCACCGCCCGCCGCCAATACAGCATACCCTCCTGGTGAACCACCCACCGCATCACCTACCACTAACCTTACATACCCAGCTGTGGGATTGTTACCCGTGCGTACATCAAAGCTACCGCCTACGCCTCCTCCAGCTCCAGTACGGATGATAACTGAGCCACTGTTAGCAGAGCCACCGCCTGTCAGGATGTTAATGTTCCCGCCGCCACCTGAGCCACTGGCTGACCGCAAAATCAAATCTCCACCTAAACCGCCGCTGTTGTCATTTGACTGAATGGTAAGGCTTCTGCCAGCAGCTGTAGCCGCGGCAAAGCCTAGGGTTCTATTTGCAGCGCCGCTAAAGTTTAAATCGGCGGTGATGCCGTTCGCGTCTAAGTTGCTGAGTGTGGTATTCGCGCCGCCACCTGCTGCGCCAGCATTCTGGCTGTTTACCACGATCCAGCGGCCAGCACCTGCAGCGTATTGCACCGTTACTACACTCTCATTGGCTATCACCAGGTCAGCACCTGTCAGCGTGCGTATTCTGTTGCCGGCTGCTGAGCCTGCATTTTCATTGGCTATGGTCATGCTCTGGCCCGATGCATTGTAGATGCGGTAGAGTTTGCCTTGCGCAGGGTTAGCGATACCAGTAATGGCAAAGGCAGCAGTAGGTGCGGCTATACGTGCAAAACCAAATGCCCCTAGGTTAAAATCATTGTTAGCGCCGTTGGTAGCTGCTACGGTATTGTCAAAGAAGCCTAACACACCACTCACTGCCAGGTTATAAGCGGGGGTGGTGGTGCCTATGCCGACATTGCCTGCGGTGAAGATAGCGGCGTAGTTGTTGGTGCCGCCAGCGGCCGATGCTGTAAGGGCGGTGTTGGTGGCTGGCCCAGAGGCATTTAGTGTAAGGCCTGTAGTGTTGCCAGCATTGGTAACAGCACTGACACGCGCACCTAGGAGCGCAGCACCTGGGTTAGTCACATACTCCACATTGAAGAGATACTGGCCTGCACCCAGTGTGTTTTGTGCAGTAGCGGTGCCATAGTTGACCCCGCCGCCGCCACCTGCACCCAGTGCTACCCAAGAACCACCGATAAGGGCACGTAACTGAAGGCTGAGGTTGTTGTAATAAATGGCACCATTAAAAGTGGTTGATGGGTCGAGCCTTCCGCCAGGGGCTTCAAGGGTGGCTGGTAATACACCTATGCGGGGAAGGAGCAAGATTTGCTCTGTGCCAGCTGCAGTAGGTGAAACCAAGTCAAGTATGGCCTTCGTATTGGGCGCGGTGGTGCCGATGCCCACATTGCCGCCCTGGAAGGTAGCAAGTGCAGTGCCAGCTACCGTAGTGTTGGACTGCACAACAAGGGATGCTGAAGTGCTTGCAGTATTGTTTACGCGGATAAAGGCTGCTGGGCCATTACCGCGCGCGACACCCTCTAAGGCAGCACCTGTACCGAAATTGGTAGAAAGAACTGCGGGTTGAGCACTGCCTGCTGCAAACAAATCAAACTCAGCAACAAACCCTCCCGTACCATTTTGTTGAACAAGAAGTGGTAATCCAGTACTACTGTTTGCCTGAAGAGCTACCCCAGTACTGCCAGCTGATGCTGAAATAGCAGCACCCGTGCTGCTATTTGTTAGACTAAAAAGTGGGCCTGCATTGGCTACAGTTTGGGTATAGGGTAATGTAAGGCCTGCACCTAAGGTAATCCAACCACTGCCATTGCGGTAGCGCAGGTCGCCGGTTTGGTTAACATACAACTGACCTAAGGCTGCGGCGGCAGGATCGGTATTGTCACCTTTAGGGGCAATACGTAGTGATGATGGCACAGTAGCCCCAGTGCCTAAGCCCCTAATTTCAAGTACGTTTATGGGTGTGGCCACGCCAATACCCACATTGCCAGCGTTGAAAAGGGCGGCATAATTGTTAGTGCCACCTGACGCACCAACTACCAAGCCCGTTGTGTTGCCCGTGCCTGTTGTGGTCGCATTGATGCTCAAGCCTGTAGCTCCGTTGGCACCACCTTCACCGTTAGAGGTGATAACAGCACCCGTAGCTGTACCAAAACCTGCTGGATAGGTTACATTGAAAAGGAAGTTGGTTTTAAGTGCGGTATTTTGACCCGCAGCTACGCCATAGCCAACCCCTGCACCCCCTGCACTCACCGCCACCCAGGAACTTGCCGCTTCATCGTAGTAAAAAAGTTGATGCAGGGTAATGTCGTAAACCAGCATGCCATCTATGCGGGCACGGTTCGCTGCACCAGCTACAGCATCTAATGTGGTTTCCAGTGAACCAGCCCCTGTGCGCTGTGCAGAAGTAAGCCGGGGGATAAGCAACCCGCGTGTGGTGCTGGTTACCTCCAGCATGGCATTGGTTTCGGGCGCTGCCACCCCAATCCCCACCTGGGCTTGCAGCACATTACTTGCAATACTCCCCACAAAAACCAAAACACAAAAGAGGCGTAAAAAAAACTGCTGCATAGACTGGGCGTTAAGGAAACCTAAGTTACATAATTACTACAAAAAGGGTGCCACGCCCCAATTCACCGCTTTTTTCATATTTCCCGTAACGCATTAACAATCATAACATTAGCCGCGGCTGCTGGCAAAAGCCTCAGCATACATGCTGGTGTGCTGCCCTGCCTGCTGCAGGTAGTGCCCCGTAAGGGCCACCATAGCGGCATTGTCAGTGCAGTACCCGCGTGGCGGGAAGTACGCCTGCACGCCCGCCACTGCCCCGCCCAGCAGTTTTGTGCGCAGCAAGCTATTTGCAGCCACCCCGCCTACGATGCCAACCCGCGTCAGGTTATATTCTTTTGCTGCGGCCTCTATTTTTTCCAGCAGGCTTTGCACCAGTGTGTGGTTGATGCTGGCGGCTAGATCGGCTTTGTTCTTTTCTACAAAGTCAGGGTCAGATGCAGTTTTGTGCCGCAGGTAGTAGAGTATCGAAGTCTTTAGCCCACTGTAGCTAAAGTCCAGCCCCTGCACGCGGGGCATTGCAAAGCTGTGCGCATGAGGATCCCCGCCCGCGCTGAGTTTGTCCAACAGCGGCCCGCCCGGATAGTCAAAGCCCAGCAGCTTAGCGCTTTTGTCATAGGCTTCGCCCACGGCATCGTCCAGTGTCCGTCCTACGATGCTATAGTCCAGCGGGCTCTTCACCACCTGTAGCTGTGTGTGCCCACCGCTCACGGTAAGCACCAGCAGGGGCAGCGCAGGGGCAGGTTCACTCAGGAAAACGGAACATAGGTGTGCATGCAGGTGGTTCACCTGCACCAGTGGCACCCCCAGGCCCAGCGCCAGGCCCTTGGCATAGCTCGTGCCCACCAGCAGTGCGCCCATGAGGCCCGGACCCGCTGTAAAGGCGATAGCCGTAAGGTCAGCAAATCCAACTTTCGCATCCGCCAGTGCCTGGGTCACCACTGCGCCGATGGCGGTTTGGTGCATACGGCTGGCCAGCTCAGGTATCACCCCCCCATATGCGGCATGGCGTAGCTGCGTGCTCACCACATTGGAATGAATCTTGCCATTGATACATACGGCCGCAGCTGTGTCATCACAGCTTGATTCTATGCCCAGTACTACTGCATTTGTTTTGTGCCCCATCTTGTGTAACCCCTAACCTTAACAAACGCAAAAATACCGCGCCTTTGGCTAATTTTAACCTCTCTTTACCCCGCTTTCTATTTTAATGCGTTAGTAGAAAGCCAAACCGATTCTTCCTAAACCACCCCTTGAAACGCTTCCTGGCCCGCACCCTCCGCATCACGGTTCGCACCGTGACTACGGTGCTGCTTGTGTTCGGGATAGTGGTTATCATTCTCAGCCTGCCGCCTGTGCAGAACCTGGCGGTGCCCTATGCACAGCGCAAACTCTCAGAAACCCTCAATACACGTGTAACGCTGGGCTACATCAACATTGGCCTGCCCGACAAAATCGTTATCTCAGACCTCGCCATTTACGACCAGAAAGGTATTCTGCTACTAGGCGCTAAATATTTTAAAATAGGAATTATTGACTTCCCCCTGAGGGAGTGGTTTGATAGTAGGCAGGTACGCAAGAACCTGAGCGCCCGCATCATCCAACTGGAAGAGCCTGAAATAAACCTATACCGAAGCCGTGCAGACTGCAAATGGAATTTTGATTTTCTGGTGGCAGATAGGCCCGTTGATACCACCACAAGTACGCAGATAGTTCAGGTGCACCTGCCCATCATAGAGCTGGCAGATTTAAAATTCAGCTTTCGTGATTCTACCCTTACCAATGCCGAACTGCGCACCCAGCCCGGCAAAGTGAACTACATGAACCTGGTACTGGATAGCGCCAGCATGGAAGCCGCCTTTGAACTGCGGGGGCCAGGCCGCTTCCGCGCCAAACTGGAAGATATGCACCTGCGCGAGCGCAACTCCGGTCTTATCATTCAGCACCTGGGTGCTGACTATGAGACGAACATGGCCAGCCCCTTTGACCCCACCGGCCAGATACAAAACCTGGACAGCATTCCATATGTAATCCTGCGCGACGCACGCATCGTGATAGGCGGTACCAACCTGAACTTTAACATGGACCTGCGCAATGAAAAATTTGAAACCTTCTTTTTTAACAACGCGCCTAAAAAATACCGTTTCGCCTTTACGCCCAGCACCTTCGAGTTTGCCTCACTCAACTACTTCCTACCCCAGGCCCTTGACCTGAAAGGGGTAGTGGGCCTCACAGGCTTGGTTACAGGCACGCCTACCCGCTTGCGTGCGCGCAAGTTCGAAGCTACGCTGGGCCGCGAAACCCGCGTTGCCTGTGATGCGTTCCTTACAAATTTTACAAATGCAGACAGCTTCCTGCTGGAATTGAACGTTCGCAAAAGCACAGTATCTCCATATGAGCTTAAGCAGCTGCTGCCTAAGGTTCCATTTCCCGACGCATTCTTAAACGCAGGCACCATAGGCGTGGAGGCCAAGTATATAGGCTTTATTAACGATTTCGTTGCAAACGGCAGCTTTGAAACCGAGTACGGCAAGCTAACCAGTGATGTGCAGGTCAAAATTGATGGCAGGCGTAACAACTTTAGCTACGATGGGCGATTACGCACATACGATTTAAATGTGGACACCATCGTGCGCATGGGCAGCATCAGTGACAAACTGAATTTTGAGGGCAAAGTGAAGGGTACAAACTTGGACTTTGACCGGATGACTGCACGCTTCGACTTTGACCTGCACCCCAGTAGGCTCGCCAAGTATGACATAGACTCAGTGAATGGCAGCATCAGCATTGATAAAAAAGTGATAAACGGCAACATCGCCGTAACCGACCGCGAGGGGAATTTTGGGGGCAGAGCTGTCGTAAGTTTTGCTGAGAAAACCCCAAGTTATTATTTGGTGGGCAACTTGCGCAACATAGATTTAAAGCACTATGGGGCCATTAAGGACTCGCTGAAACTTACTTCCTACTTTGATGTGCGTGTAACGGGAGACAGCCTGGACAACCTGGGCGGACGCATAAACCTGATTCAGGGGCGCCTGCAAAACCTGCAGCGCCGTGAAGAAATTAGCGCAAACAATGTACGCATCGTAAGCACACTGAATACCGCCACCAATAAAAGTGTGAAACTGGAGAGCGACTTTATTGATGCAAGCCTACAAGGTAGCTTTAGCTATAAGCAAGTGGGGATATTCATACGTGAGCTGGGTAGAGAAGCCGAAATTTTTCTGCGCAACGACACCAACCTGATAAAAAAATATTATGCTGAGAAACAGAAAGACGACTACCTGGTTACGCTCGGCGTTAACGTTACCGTAAAGAAATTAAACCCGGTGCTGCTTTTTTTTCGCACAGGCCTCCAACTGGACTATGGCACAGAACTTAAGAGTTCCTTTGTATTTGGCGACAAAAACACGTTTAAAATTCGTTTGTCCAGCACCGGTTTCGTCTTCGACTCCCTCCATGCCCGCACCATCAGCATGAACCTCTTTGCCAGCAAAAGTGCCTACGGCAACGACCTGCAGGGCGATGGCCGCCTGCTGGTAAACCGCATGAACTACGGCAATGGCATGCAGCTTAGCCGCATTCTGCTACGCCCGTATGCCAAAGACAATGCCATATTCTTTAACCTGCGCTTTGATCAGGACAGCGCCCGTAACCACGTGCAGCTCGTAGCCAGCACTGACTTTAAGGATGGCCTCATCACCACCCGCATCAATGCCGATAGCAGCAAGCTGGTGTTGCGCGACAGCACCTGGCGCTTTGACCCAGACAACAAAATAGCCTATGCTACTAACTACCTGGTGATAGAGAACTTCCGGCTCAGTAGCAGGGGGCAGAGTATTTTTGTAGAAAGTGACATCCGGCCTGACCCCGCCCAGCCTGCCGATAGCGCACGCAAGTGGCTGGCAGATGAGTTTCATGCAACCGTTCGCGGCCTCCAGCTTAGAAGTGTGTCTCAGCTTGCAGCTTTGGGCGTGCCTATAGAGGGCCGTATGAATACGGATGTGTTTATTAAGGAATTGTTCGGCACACCTCAGATAAAATTAACAGGTTCTATCCAGCGTTTCCGGTACGCCAGTATTCGCTATGGTGATGTATATGCACGTTCCAACTGGAACGACTTTAGCCGCAAGCTTCAACTGGATGTAAACCTGGTAGCGCAAGGGGATACACTGTTGGGCTTGATTGGCAACTATGATGCGGCAAACAAAGACAGCCCGCTGGACTTCAGGCTTAGAACCTCGAACCTGCCACTCACTTTGCTGAGCCCCTTCGCAGAGCCCATGCTCTATGAGCTGAAAGGCTTCATGAAGCTTGACAACCTGCATGTAACCGGTAAACTTTCAGCGCCCATCGCAATAGGCAGTGGTGCATTTAAAGACGTTTCCTTTGGATTCTCCTATTTTAAAACCAAATATAGGTTTGCGGGCGAGGTGAAGTTTAACCGAGACAATATACAACTACCTCAAATTTTGATACAGGATGCCAAGAGTGGTTCGGCCAGACTTCGTGGGGTAATTACGCATACGGGCTTTAACAATATCAAGCTGGACATCCAGTTTAGCGACATGCGAAACTTCCTGGTGATGAATACGCGCAAAGAAGACAGCGAACTGTTTTATGGCCGTGCCGTGGTAAAGAAAGGTCACGGCGAGATACGCGGCCCATTAGACAAAATGGCTATCTATTGCGCCGTAACCAGTGGGCCGGGAACTGAGCTTAGCATCCCCATTTCATTTTACCGCAGGCAGCAGCGCCTGCCTTTTGTGTACTTTAAGAAAGACATAAAAGACACGATTAAGTCTGTTGTCAAAAACCAGAGCGGCATGAGCCTTACCCTGGAAGTAGAGGTGACCCCTGACGCGCAATTGAATATTGTATTTGATGAAAAGACAGATGATGTGATTCGTGGCCGGGGCGAGGGGCTTATCACCATGGCGTTATCCTCTTCAGGTGATTTTTCAATGTATGGAAGTTTTGTTACTACCAGCGGGCAGTACAATGTGAAGCAGCAGGGGGTAATTAACAAACGCTTTGCGGTAGATAGGGGCAGTACCATTACCTGGAGTGGCGACGCGGTAGATGCTGACATGAACCTTACCGCTTACACCCGCGTGAATGCCCGCTTGCAAAGCCTGCAGGGCGGGGGCCGTAACAGCGCCACGGTACCGGTAAATGTGCTGCTGCGCATGCGTGGCTCACTGCTCAAACCCGACATTACCTTTGACATACAGCAAGCCAGCACAGCCAGCCAGGGGGCTGACCTGGAGCTGGGTGCCGTGATGCGGGCCATACAAACCGACCCCAACGAGATGAACCGGCAGGTAGTGAGCCTGCTGGCCTTCCAGGCCTTTGCACCCGTAACGGGGTCAGGGTTTGATGTGAGCGGGCAGGCAGCAGGCAGCAGCGCGCTGGAGCTGCTCAGCAACCAACTAAACAGCATGCTCGGGAAAGCGCTGGACGATAAGATTACCGTAAGCGTGGCGGGGGGCGCTCAACCGAACGACCTCAACGTGGGAATAGGCGCACGCCTTTTTAATGACAGATTAACCATAGAACGCAACGGTGCCATAGCCAGCCAGAACAACCGCGGGGTGAGCATCGGCAACCTGTCTGCCCGTTTCCGCCTGCTGCCGCTGCAGCGGAACGACGTGAGCCGCAACCCCTACTCACTGGAGGTGGAAGCCTTTAACCGTGAAAACCTGGGCCTCGGCAATTTTTTAGTGAGCAATACAACTGGCTTTGGGCTTTTTTACCGCAAAGAAGCCGATTCATTTTTCGATCTATTCCGCCGCACAATCAAGCCTGCAGGTAACATCATCACGCCGATAGATAAAAGCAAATTTAAACTTGTGATACCGCTAGATGGGCCCAATGAAATGCCTACAGATAGTACAAGAAAAAATATAAAAGGAATTATCCAACGCTAACTCAAGTAGCGTTTCCTATGCCTAATTCCCAATCGGGTTCGTCACGCGGCACTCCTCGCTGTTTGCCCGCCCAAACGGATCCCACTTCAGCGCCCGCTGGTAGGGGCATATATTCAGGTAGATAACCAGAATGAGTAGTAGAATGGCTACCACTACTGCTACCAGTGCGGCCTTCCACCGCTGTATGGAAAGCCGGAGTTCTATCACCTGGTTGCCCAGTTTCTGTTCATTCAGGATGTTTCGCAGGATGATGTTCAGGCGCTCATGCGCCCCCTCGCGTTTCACCACATAGTCGTAGGCGCCGCACTCTAATATGTCCAAAGCGATTTGCACATCTTCCTGTGCGCTAAACATGACCACGTAGCTGGCAGGGCTGCGCTGCTTGATTTGCTTCAGGGCATCCAGGCCGGTGAGGGTGCCCTCCAGGTGGTAGTCTAGCACCACCACATCAGGCTTCTGTTCCACTACTGCAATGGCAGCCTCGGCTGAGCCATAAGCAGATACTTCGAATTTCTTATTGTAGCGGCTGGTAAGCATCGTAACCCAGGTGGGGTCGTCTTCTACGATGAACATGCGGGGCTTTGATGCGTCTGCCATAGGGGTAGCTTTGAGATGTATGTGTTACAAAATTGCACCCCGGCCCGCGATAAAGCTATTTCCAGCCCTAAAATAGAAAAACGGAAAGCCGTAAATTTTTCACCATCGCTTTATCCTTACACTGGCGGAATGTTGATTGCGGTGCTCAGCGTGTTGTCCTTGTCTTCATAGTCCAGATCAATGCCTGATATCTCGATAAACTTGGTAAGCACATGGTTGTTGGATTCGGCAATTTCATCGCGGGTGCCTTCCCACTCTTTTGCGCCTTTGAAAATAAAGAGCACTTTGTCAGAAATGCTCAGCAAGCTCTTCATATCGTGACTCACAATAACCGTAGTAATTTTCAATTCCTCGGTAAGGCGGTGCAATAGGTCATCGATCAAGTCTGCTGTTTGGGGATCCAGTCCGCTATTGGGCTCATCGCAGAGTAAGTATTTGGGCTGTAGTGAGAGTGCTCTGGCAATCCCTACACGCTTTCTCATTCCCCCAGAAATTTCAGCCGGAAGTAGGTGCTCAGCATTTACCAGGTTTACGCGGTTCAGGTAGTGGGTAGCGCGCTCCATCATTTCCTTTTTGCTCATGTTGGTGAACATTTTAAGCGGGAAAGCAACATTCTCTGCTACCGTAAGGCTGTCAAAGAGCGCTGAGCCCTGAAAGAGCATACCGATGGTTTTGCGGAGCTGCCGCAATTGCTCATTGGTTTGGGCATGAAAATCTACCCCATCATACATTACGTGCCCCTCATCAGGTTTGATAAGGCCTACCATGCATTTCAACAGTACAGTTTTACCGCTGCCGCTGGCCCCGATAATCATGTTGACCTTACCTGTTTCAAAAGCAAAATCAATTTTGCGCAGCACTTGCTTGTCGCCAAAGGTTTTGCTGATGCCGCTTACTTCTATACTCATGAATGGGTGTTACAGGGCTTTGCGAAAGAGGTTGTGATGCATTAAGGGCACTGACAAAAGTAGGTAAAATGCTCTGGCATGGGGTATTATGTGGGGGCGCTTCAGCTTATCGATACCACTTGCCACCCTTCTGTTTCCTTGGTTTGGCTTTTGATTTGGTTTTCTTGGACTTGCCGCGTTTGTCGACTTTTTCTTCTTCCTCTTCTTTGGGCGGTGCAATTTCAGGCAGGCCGTGGGGGTGCGTCCAGCAGTTGAAGTCTTCGCTGCGTGAGAAATAGCGGCTCATAAAAAACTGCGCCACGTCATCTCCCCTGAAGCCTGTGCGGGCAAACTCTTTATAAGCATCGCTGGCGATGCTGTCGCGGTCAGCTCTCTGGCGTAGGCCCTCCGCGGTGAGGAGCAGGTCTGGCTCGGCCATAAAGGTGCTGTCCACTACCCGCTGCATGCTGTCCGCCAGGGCACGACTTTTCTTTGCCCGTTTGGCATAGTCGCTTTGCTTCTGCTCGGGGCTGTCTCCCAGCACCAGGGCCTTTATGAAGAGGGCGCGGCTGCGGATGTTGCTATCCAGCTTTAGGTTACTCTGCTGGGTACAGATGGCCACGTAGGTTCGCTCGCCACGGTTCATCACCATCACACCCTCTGCAAGAATTACTTTGGCAGATACCACATGCACGTAATACTCTGCAAAACCATTCTGCACACGGAAACCATTGTTAGAGATCAGTTCAGGCTCCAGTATTTCCACGTTAAACCCTGTTAGCACGCTCAGGCGGCGGTTGATGCTATCGTTCTGGGTAACGTTGGGGTCCTCGGCGGTGTCAATGATCTGGGCACGCAGGGTGCTAGCTGCCAGCAGCCCTGCCCCAAGCAGGAACCATAGGCGTACATACCGTCCCAGATGCTGGCGGTTATGGGGCGGGGGCTGTGGTGGGTAGCGGTAGGCCAAAGGCTAGGCAGGCGTCGGTTGGGGCTAAGTTACGGTTTTCGGCGGGGGTGGTAAAAAACGCTGCTGCAAACCCCTATAGGCTGCCCCGCATTGCGCTTTCGCAACGTGAAGCAGCCGTATAGCGGCCAGGTACCCCGAAAGATCGGGGGTGGGAATGAACCCGTCTGTACACTTCACCCGTGTGCACACCTCTCCCACCGTCAATCCTCGCCATTGACTTACCACACAAGTGTACCGGTTGTCCGTTCAACATCGGAGCCTTAACTAGCCTGCGTGCTGGGATACTATGTGGTTCGGGTTTTGCTTACATAACCTGAATAATAAAAAATACGCCCGGGCGATTTAGAAAGCTTACGGGAGAGAAACTGTCGGCCGACTGGGTTTCGGGAAACCTGTTTCGCTGGTGCTAATACAGGCTTCTTATGGGCAAGATGGTATGGCCCGCGGAATAGTTATGCACGGGGCATAACTATTTTTTTGGCGTGTTTGGCACGGGGGTTGTGGGGGTGGGCGAACCTCTCCCCTGCCCCCTTGGAACCTTGTCCCGCGCAGCGGGATAGACTTCAGCTCGCCCTTAGACAAGCTCAGGGTGACAGGTAACCTCCCCCTAACCCCCCTCTTACATCCCGCTTTGCGGGACAGGATGCGGAGGGGGAATTGAACCACCCCGGCAGAAAACAGGAGGGGAGCTTGCATGGCACTAGCTGCTTGGCGTAGTTGCTAAAAAGCATCGTGAAAAAATCTACGGCTGCCCGCATGCAGTTGAAAGCTGTATACATTAAAATACATGTAGTAATACCAATTATATATTATTACTTCATAAACATTACGTTTAATGTGATTTATATAAAACATTAGTAAAATTCTGTAATTGTTTTAGAATGTCATCTAGTTAAGCTTGCATCGAAAACTCAGCCCTTTAGCCTATATTTATATGAAAGCTTTGGTATATCACGGTGCGGGAAAAATGGCGTGGGAAGAGAAGGCAAAGCCTACGCTACAAGCACCCACGGATGCAATAGTCAAAATAGTTATCACGACCATTTGTGGCACAGACTTACACATCCTAAAAGGGGACCTGCCTGCCGTGGTGGATGGGCGAATCATAGGTCATGAAGGTGTGGGCATCGTGGAGGAAACCGGTAGCGGGGTTAACACTTTCAAGAAAGGCGACCATGTGTTAATCTCATGCATTACTAGCTGCGGAAAATGTGAGTTCTGCAAAAAGGCAATGTTCTCACACTGTACTAATGGTGGCTGGATACTGGGCAACCTGATAGATGGAACACAGGCGGAATATGTAAGGATACCTTATGCCGACAATAGCCTATACCCAATACCCGCCAATGTTGATGAAGAGGCACTGGCGATGCTCAGTGACATACTGCCTACGGGTTTTGAATGTGGCGTGTTAAACGGCCAGGTGAAACCTGGCGATACAGTAGCAATTGTAGGTGCGGGCCCGATAGGAATGGCAGCTCTACTTACTGCGCAATTCTATACACCCGCTGAAATAATCATGATAGACCAAGATGAGAACCGCCTGGCTGTTTCAAAAACCTTTGGTGCCACACACACGGTGAATAGTGCGCAAGAGAATGCTACTGAAAAAGTAATGCAGCTAACGAATGAAAAAAGGTGTTGACACAGCTATTGAGGCAGTAGGTGTAGCCGCCACATTTGAGCTGTGTGAGGCTATCGTAGCATCTGGTGGCCATATCGCAAACATTGGTGTGCATGGCAAGAGTGTAATCCTACACTTGGAAAGCCTTTGGTCAAAAAACATCACCATTACTACGCGGCTTGTGGATACTTCAACAACGCCCATGTTGTTCAAGACTGTACTAGCCAAGAAACTTGATCCTGCGCAATTGATTACGCATAGGTTTAGGCTTGATCAGATTCTAGAGGCTTATGACACCTTTGAGCATGCAGCTAAAGAAAAGGCGCTCAAAGTAATTCTTACTGCGAACAGGTGATCTCATAACCTGTCCTTGCCCTACGCTTGATTTAAGGTATCGGCTCTCGCTTTCATTGCTTAGGCTAAAGCAAAGTATAGGGCCTCGTAACTCTTTAAAACAAAGGTGTTTATGTGTGGCAAGGAGAGGGCAATATAAGCGCAATACATGGGAAGCGTAGCCATGATATGAATCACCCCATTTCCTGCTTTTCGTCATAATTTATTTACTAGGCACCCGCTATTTATGCAGTGTAATCATATCAAATCTTAACCCTCATTTTTATTCATCTCAATCAGTACGAACAAGTATGAAAACCCAACAATTGAATCCTATGAATATCAGAAAGCAACGCTATACATGGGTGTTGCTGGTGCTGACAATGATGTTAGTAGGACGACTACATGGCCAAGTTCGGTATGTGGCAGAAAATGCGAAAGTAAAGGTATTAGGCACTTCTACCCTGCATGATTGGAGCCTGGTTTCAGATAAAGGCGTGTGCAAAGCCACGTTTGCCCTACAAGGCACAGACCAACTTAAGGCACTTCAAAGCCTCAGTTTTACAGTGCTGGTAAAAACCCTTCAAAGCGAACACGGTGGGCTGGCGAAGAATGCCTATGAAGCCTTAAACGCAGAGAAGTATTCTCAGATAGAATTCCTAATGACTAGCGCAGATGCTATCGTAGCGCAGAAAGACGGTAGCTACAAAGTAACCTGCAAAGGCGACCTAACTGTGGCCGGTGTGAGTAAGCCGATAACCCTGGAAGCCGAATGTAAAATGGGTGCTGACAAAAGCATTGCCTGCACAGGTTTCTACCTGATGCGCATGACCAGCCACAATGTGAGGCCCCCGAAGATGATGCTGGGCACCATCAAGACGGGAGACGACATACACGTTGACTTTGTTGTTAATCTGAAACCCTAAGGCATGGACCATCTATTTACACTTTCTTATCAATTCATTTTTCAACTCTATCCCAAAATCCTTATGAGACGCCTTATTTGTAAAACTGTATTTATCTGCACTGCAGCGCTAGTGCTGGCCATGCCAAGCCTGATACGAGCGCAGGAGCTAAAGCAAAAGCTCAGCAAGCTTCAGCCTGATATACAGTACTTCCGGTACTATGACCAGCGCGCGCTGGACGTATTTGAAACCACCAAAGAAGATACGGTCGGTTATGACGGGTTTGCAGTACGCGTAGGAGCAAATTTTACGTTGCAATATCAAAACCTGAAACAAAGCAACGAAGCTCCCTTTGTACCCTACCCTGCAACTACTGCAACTAACGGGTCTCCGGGCCCTGGAGTAAGCCAAACTCAATTGGTTGGTGTTGCCCCTGGCCTGAACTTGGCCACAGCAAACCTGAATCTTGATGCCCAAGTGGCTGATGGTATACGGGTAAACGTGGTAGCCTATCTCTCAAGCCGGCACCACGCTGAAACTTGGGTAAAAGGCGGATTTGTTCAGATTGACAAGGTTCCTTTCCTGAAAAGCGGATTTCTGGACAAAATCATGGAGAAGGTGACCATCAAGTTCGGCCACTATGAGATTAACTATGGTGATGGCCACTACCGCCGGTCTGACAATGGGAATGCCATTCAGAATCCCTTTGTTGATGGCTTGCTCATGGACGCCTTTACAACTGAAGTAGGGGGCGAGGTTATCTTTCAGCACAATGGATTTCTTGCGATGGCCGGGGTAACGGATGGTGCTATACAGGGCGGTACAACCGCACCCACGGGCACGGGCTCATACCTGGCAAAACTGGGCTATGACAAAAAAGTAACCGATGACCTGCGCGTACGCTTAACAGGATCCATTTATACTACAGCACAGGCGCCGCGGGCAACCCTGTATGGTGGAGACCGCGCTGGGTCTCGGTACTATTCAGTGCTAACCCCGCCCTTTACACGGCAGCGCAATGCACTACCTGATTTTGTTCCATCTAGCATCACCAATCAGTCCTTTAACGGCCGCCTGGATCCCGGTTTTAGTTCCAGCTTAACATCTTTCATGGTGAACCCATTTATCAAATGGAAAGGGCTGGAGTTCTTTGGCACATTTGAGGCTTCTGCCGGCACCAATGGTACAGCAGCAGAAAACAATGTGCGGAGAACAGTCACACAGTATGCAGGTGAAGTGATTTATCGGTTCTTGAAGAATGAACAGCTGTATGTAGGTGCACGTTACAATACGGTAAGCGGGCAGTTCCTGGCTAGCAACTCTTTTGTGAACACTTCACCTGATTTCACGACACCGCCCACGCAAAGCGCAAACCGCTTGCAGATTGCCGCAGGCTGGTTCTTGACCAAGAACATCCTGCTACGTGCAGAGTATGTGCAACACAGCTACGCCGGGTATGACAATGCCAACCTGGTTACACCAAGCATATTGAATGGCGCAAAATTCAATGGGTTTACAATTGAAGGTGCCATTGGTTTCTAACGCTTGATAAGAAAGTTTGATTGTTTTTTTTATGGGAAGGAGGGTGTAGGCTTTTACTACACCCTCTGTTTTTTTTAACTTACCAATTCATACAGTATGTGTAGGGCTATTATCCGGATACTACTCACGCTGCTGGCAGTGCAAAGCTGTGGCATGGCGCAACCGCTGCACAAGTGGGCGGTAAGAAATGAAAGCCGGATTCAGATCACGGGTAAATCAAACGTGGCTCGATTTACATGTGATGCCGAACGCTACCCTGGTAAAGACACACTTGAATTGCATGAGGTAGCTCCTACTGCACGCGCTCTTTTTAGTAACGGCGCAGTACATATACCCATAACCCAATTTGACTGCCACAACGCGATAATGACGGCCGACTTTAGAAAAACCCTACAGGCCAAACAATACCCTCAACTTACCATACGCTTTTTGCATCTGGACAAATTTCCAGCATTGCGGCAAAACTGTGAAAGTATTACTGGAAGGATTGAGGTAGCGCTTGCTGGCGTGGTAAAAGCCTTCGAAATGACATTTGAGATAGAGAAAAAAAAAGACGGCACAGTGCGTTTATTCGGCCGCAGGAATATGTACTTCTCAAACTTTAATTTGATACCACCCCAAAAGATGTTAGGTCTGGTACGAGTAGAGGATGGGTTGACGGTGGAATTTAACATGCACCTACAACCTCAGCGTTAACCAGAAATAGAAAAGGGCAGCATGCGCCGCCCCTTTCATTTGTTCTGTAATCGTAACTACTTGCTATACAGATGGCTTGCTAGCACAGGTGCGGAAGCTTGCTGCACCACAGGTGCTTTTTCCTGCTTGACTTGCGCCTGCTTGCTGTTGCCCTGGCTGATGGCTGTAGCTACTACCAGGCTGATAATGCTCATGAGCTTGATGAGGATGTTCATGCTGGGGCCGCTGGTGTCTTTGAAGGGATCACCTACGGTGTCACCGGCTACAGTGGCTTTGTGTGGGTCGCTTTTCTTGTAGTAGGTTTCGCCATTGATGACTACGCCCTTTTCAAAGCTTTTCTTGGCATTGTCCCAGGCGCCGCCGGCATTGCTCTGAAAGATGCCCATGAGCACGCCGCTCACCACCACGCCTGCCAACAGGCCACCCAGCACAGCAGGCCCTGCCACGAAACCCACGATGATGGGCACGAGCAGTGCGAGTGCACCGGGTAGTACCATTTTCTTAATAGCGGCTGCCGTGCTAATCTGTATGCAGCGGTCGTAGTCAGGCTCTACGCCAGGCTCGCCTGCGAGCAGGCCTTTGATTTCACGGAACTGGCGGCGCACCTCAAGCACCATTTCATTGGCGGCGCCACCTACAGCGCTCATGGCGAGGGCACTAAATAGATAAGGTATCATGCCGCCGATAAAGAGGCCGGCCAGCACGCGTGCATCGCTGATGTCTATTACTTTGAGACCTGTGGTTTCCATAAAGGCAGCAAAGAGGGCAAGTGCGGTGAGGGCCGCGCTGGCAATCGCGAAGCCTTTGCCCACGGCAGCGGTGGTATTGCCCACAGCATCGAGCACGTCAGTCTTCTCGCGCACTTCTTTGGGTAGGGAGCTCATTTCGGCTATGCCGCCGGCATTGTCAGCGATAGGGCCAAAGGCATCTATTGCGAGCTGCATGCCTGTGGTCGCCATCATGCCCGCAGCCGCCATGGCCACGCCATAAAGGCCGCCTACTGTAAATGCAGCCACAATACCCAGCGCCAGTACTAGAATAGGAAGTGCGGTGCTAATCATGCCTACGCTGAGGCCTGCAATGATGTTGGTAGCCGGGCCGGTTACGCTCTGGTTGATGATGTACTTCACAGGGGCACGGTTCATGGCAGTGAAGTATTCGGTAATGACACTGACCAGGCCGCCAACAAGCAGCCCTATAATAACAGCCCAGAAGATGTTGATGGCGTAAAATACTTTTTCGCCCGTAACAGCAAAGGTGAAGCTCTCTGGGAGCAGGGCTGGAATGAGGAAGTAAGAAGCTACCGCTGTGAGTACAAGCGCGGCAATGTTGCCGGCGTTTAGCGCGCCCTGGGGGTGGCCGTTGTCGTCTTTGATGCGGACGAAGAAGGTGCCTGCAATGCTGAAGAGGATGCCGAGCGCAGCCAGCACCAGCGGTAGTATTACAGCCGAAAGGCCGCCCATGCTGTCAGACGGTGTATAGGCACCTGCACCCAGCACCATGGCCGCTATTATGGTAGAAACGTATGAGCCGAAAAGGTCAGCGCCCATGCCGGCTACGTCTCCCACATTGTCGCCTACGTTATCGGCGATTACGGCGGGGTTGCGGGGGTCGTCTTCGGGTATGCCGGCTTCTACTTTGCCCACGAGGTCAGCGCCCACGTCGGCAGCTTTGGTAAAGATGCCACCGCCTACACGCGCAAAGAGTGCTATACTCTCAGCGCCCAGGCTGAAACCGGTGAGTACATTCAGTACGCGGTGTATGCTATGGGCGTCGTCAGGGTTAAAAAATAAATTTTTAAAGAGAATGAATAGAACGCCCAGGCCCAGTATGCCGAGACTAACTACACCGATACCCATAACTGCACCGCCTGCGAAAGACACTTTCAAGGCTTGGGCCAAGCCCTTGCGTGCGGCCTCAGTGGTGCGCACATTGGCCAGTGTAGCCACCTTCATGCCGCGGTAACCTGCGAAAGCGCTTAAGGCCGCCCCTAGCAAGAATGCCAGTATGATGAAGGGTGAACTCATAGGGTCGTTCCAGCTAATAAAGGCCAGAAACACAGCGGCAATGGCGCAGAAAATGGTCAGTACGCGGTATTCTGCTCTAAGGAATGATATAGCACCTTTGCTGATATAGCCCGCAATTTGCTTCATGCGGTCAGTGCCGGCATCTTGTTTGGCTATCCAGGCACTTTGAATATAGGTGTAGAGTAATGTAAGCGCTGCGAGGGCTGGGATGAGGTACAGCAGGGTAGATGCGTCCATACAGTTTTGAGAATCAGATACCTAGGAAGGGGTCTGCGTAAAGGGGATATTTGAAACGAGGGGCAAAAATACGGCAAAGTAGCGTATGCACACCCTATGTATGGGTCATATTTCGTGCTCCAGGCTTACATCTGACTAAAAGCGATGTTGCCACATCTAAACTGTGCGGGCTTACGTAGGTTTGAGAAATACCCAAAAACCCAATTGTATGAAACGTAACCTCTTTACTTTATTAACGTTGGTGCTGCTGTGCGCACCTGTAACCATTGTGGCGCAAAAAAAGAGCAATGATCCCAATAGCCTGTATAACCGACTGGGCAAAAAAGCCGCCATCACTGCCGTAGTGGATGAATTCGTAGCCAATATGGCTGGTGATGAGCGGGTGAACAGCTTCTTTCAGACTACCGCGGGCGACCCCAAGCGGATGGCTGCCTTCAAGAAGAATCTGGTGTATCAGATCTGCGAAGCAGCCGGCGGGCCAGAAAAGTATAAAGGAAAAACGATGGAAGATGCTCACAAAGGCATGAACATACAGAACAACCACTGGGATGCTACTGTAGAATGCCTGGTAAAGGCGCTGAATAAACTTAAAGTGCCTGCAAAAGAACAGGGCGATCTGCTGGGTGCAATTGGCCAGATGAAGCCACAAATTGTGGGTAAATGAGTTATGTATGAGGGAAGCTACTGTAGGCGGCCTACCTAAGTTCTGCCAAGTAGCATGAGAGATCCCCGCAGGTGCGGGGATTTTTTATTTGCAAAACTAGCTTCTCAGGCGGGTTGCTTCTCTTTGAGAATGTGCTGTTGATCTATTTGAAATTTTTCTAGTGCGCTAAGCACATCCTGCCCGGGCTCATTGTGCGACAGCTTTTGCATCTGCATTGACTCTATCATGCTGCGCACATTAAAGTGTAACTGCAACCGGCGCAGGTGGCGCTGGTAGCGCATGAGTATCCACCACTCTAGGGTGCTCTCTACCCACCGCGCAAACCGAACTGGCAGCAGGGCAGTAACCCAGCCGAAAAGGTGCCCCATGTAGTAAAAGTAGCGGGCATACCAAGCTGGGTGCAGGCCCCGCTTGCGTAGCAGTTCAAGCAGGAACGCCTGGTGCTGTGCTTTGCGCTCGCGCAGGTGGCGAATGACCTCACCGCCCTCAATGACCTGGCGGTACCAGCCCAGGCGCATGCTCTCTCGTGCATGCAGGTCTTTAAGCACCTGCTCGGTGTCTTCTTTAATCCTTTTTGCCACTGCCGAGCAAGCTTAAGATGGTTTCTATCTGTTTCAGGTTGCGGTGTTCCAGCAGAGGCATCATGCGCTCGGTCAGGTTGTTGAAGAGGGTCATGAAGTCAACCATCTGCTGCAGGTGCTGCCGGAATTCCTCTTCCTCGGCGGTAAGGGCGCGGGGGTTTCCCGCTTCATCACGGCCCAGTTCGGCCGCTATTTTCTGCAAATGTATAGCTACAGGCCGTATCTCTTTCTCGCTGCGTTCCTGAATGATGCGTAGGGTCATGTGCCACACATCCTTGTCAGCAAAGAAAAGATCCCGGCGGGTGTCTTTGTCATTTTTGTCTATTTTCTTGATGAGGCCCCACTCTAGCAACTTGTGCAGGTTCATGTTCGCATTGCCTCGGCTGATGTCGAGCTGCTGCATGATGTTATCAGTATCCAGCGGCTGTGCACTCACGTATAGCAAAGCATAGATCTGGGCCATGGTTTTGCTTATTCCCCAATTGCTGGCCATGGTACCCCACACTTCTACAAAGCGCTGCCGGGCGCTGTGTAGCGAAATAGTGGTAGTAGTGGGTGCGCCCATTGCTGTTGAATATGTGTCTGTAACGGAACAGCAAAGTAGAATATTTTCAATGTTAAATGAAAATTATTAGGTAGAAAGTGCCCGCCGGGGCTTCACGAACAACCTATCTCTGCTTCCTCTGGACGACTCCGCTAGCAAGGGAACCCTGAATAGCTGATATATGTTTACACATTAAATTACTACCCCAAAGCGATTTTTCCTATGCCCCGTACTGCAAAAACAACCCCTATGCCACAGGTAAATGATTCACTGAATGGTTTTAACATTTCTATCAATGCATTTGGTGAGATTGTGTCCAGCTTTGAAGTACAGCGTTTGAATACGTTTCTTGACAAAACTGTCAATGACAAGAAGTTTAAGGGCGTATCGGTATTGAAAAGAAGCGCTGAGGACAGCCTTCCTCAAACTTTCTAGCTAAATCTGTTGCTTTATAGCATCATTTGCAGCACAAACCGCTGAAATAGGGGAAATAACAGCCGGAAATAGGGTTGTTTGTGGTTTGGTTCCCGTACCCAAAATTAATTTCACGTAGTTTTGAGGTTTAACATTAAGCCCCGTTCGTGGGCAGACACTTTATTGGTTACGGATGGCGACTTCTCTAAAAAAAACGCTGATAAATTATACGCGCGAGGCGTTTCAATTGCCTGTGAATTTGATTTTTCTGGCGGCGGCGGCGGTTGGCACCATGGTGGCTTATTTTGTGGGTGGGCAGCAAGTGGCAGAGACTGTAGGATTTGTAGCAGCGGGCGCTGAAATGGCCTACTTGGGCCTGATGCCCATGAATGAGCGCTTTATACGTGCTGTAAACGCCAAGCGCGGCCCAGATACCCAACGGCTGGAAACCCAACTGAGGGGCCTGCACCTGATTACGCAACTGGGGAAAAACAGCCTGGACAAATACACCGAGCTGTATCGAAAAAAACAACAGATAACTGACAATATGGTGCGACAGGCCGTGACAGCAGGCGGATTTCTGGATGCCTACATTGCCAAGGTGAACGGGCTTGAAGGGTACTTTGTGGAGCTGCTGTTTCAGATTGATCAGTACCAGAAATTCTTACAGCGCGAGAGCCCGCAAGTGCTGGATGGCGAGCTGCTGAAAGTGCGCACCGAAATGGAGGCGAATACTAGCGCAAAAGTGCGCGAGCTCTATCAAAAAAGGATAGACCTGATACACAAACGCAAAGACAAAAATAACGCCGTGCGTGAGCAGCTACAGGTGGCCCAGATACAACTGGCCACGCTGGAAGACACGATAAACTACCTGCTGGAGCAAACGATGACGATGAGCAACCCGGATGAGATTACCCGCCTGATAGACAGCGTAATCAATGAAACAGAAGGGCACCACGCCTCTATACAAGAGATACAGGGTATGCTGGATGATGCCAACCTGCACCTAAGTGATTACCCGATACAGGAACAAAAGCCAGGCACCCAGGTTCGGTGAATTGAGTGGCTGCCGCGTATCCTAGAATGTAACACTGAATACCACTGTTCCGGAATGCTGTTATGGTAAACAAGCTGATACTCACCGAACTGCGCGGCAGAACCCTGCTACTCACGGTTAACCGCCCCTCGGTGCTTAATGCGCTAAACCAAGATGTGCTCAATGCCTTAGCGGCTGCTTTTGATGATGCTTTGCAGAATGCAAACGTGATGTGCATTGTGCTGACAGGTGCAGGCGAAAAAGCATTCGTGGCGGGAGCAGATATAGCCGAGATGCCAACGCTGACCGAAGCCCAGACACTTAAGATGAGCCGGGCTACACACGATATTTTTCATTCCGTGGAGAGCAGCACAAAGCCCGTGATTGCCGCGGTGAATGGGTTTGCACTGGGCGGTGGGCTGGAGCTGGCGATGGCCTGCCACATACGGCTGGCGAGTGAGAATGCAAAGTTTGGCCTGCCGGAGATTAAGCTGGGTCTAATACCTGGTTATGGCGGAACACAGCGGCTACCTAAACTGGTGGGCAGTGCACGCGCACTGCAAATGATGCTGACTGGAGAGATGATAACTGCACAACAAGCTATGAGTTATGGGCTGGTAAATGCTGTGTACCCTCAGGCAGAACTCATGGCAAAAACTCTAGCACTTACTGAACAAATGGAAACCTACTCAGCCCTTGCAATGAAACACATGCTACAAGCTGTACGTGCTGGGCAGCATCAAGGAGATGGTGGGTATGAAGCCGAGGCTCAGCTTTTTGCCAGGAGTATGATTAGCCAAGACGGGCGCGAAGGCACAACTGCATTTATTGAAAAACGGAAACCCGCTTTTACTGGCCAGTAATCAGTCGTTCAAACCGTTGTATAGCTTTGGATAATCCGCCACCTGCCTGGTATAGAAACCCTTTTGCGCTTGCAACCCTGCTGGTGTTCATAGTGCTTCTGCTACCTGAGTTAGCGGGTAGGGGTATGTTTTTTGACGGGTTGCGGTATTTTGCCACAGCGAGAAACATGGCAATAGGTGATGGAGATTTCTTCTCTCCTTGTTTCGCAGGAGAACCTTTCTATCTACAGTTGCCCCTGGTGCCAGGGCTGATGGCATCTTTCTTCTATGTGCTGGGCGACCACTGGTGGGTAGATAAACTTTTTAATCTTACAGTTGCGCTGGCTTGCTGGGCGGCAGTGGTGTGGATTTGGCATGAAGCACTACATGTTTGGGAACTTGCTGAGCATAACTGGCGCACCATGAGCTGGTGGCCCTCTCTGTTGGTCATCGTTACACCGAGTCTGTATTGGGGATGGAAGAACGGTGTGGTAGAACCTACAGTAGCACTGTTTAGCTTACTGCATGTGGCACTGCTATTCAAGTACCTGCGCTTACGGGTTAGTCATGAAAAGTTACAAGCTGCAGACCTATTTTATGTTTTGGCAGGTGGAGTATTTTTGTTTCTAAGCTTCTATGCAAAGCCTCCATTGGGCCTGTTTACAATCGCTGCCCCAGTTGTTTTGCTATTCATTCGCCCTCCTAAAGTACGCGTGGCTGATATTGTGCTTTTGATAGCAATACAGGCTTCGGTTGTAATTCTGTGCTGCATTGTGCTATACCGTTATGCTCCTGCACGCGAAAATCTACACCTCTTTTTCCAGAAACAGTGGCTGCCCCTGATAAGTGAGGCCTATGAACCCAGAAAGCTTGGGCGGTTTAATATACTACTGGGGCTGCTAAATGAGGTATTGGTCATGGTTTATGTAGTGGCAGGCTTCACTGTATTGTCATTGATAATCCGCCTAAAGGTGTGGCGTTCCAGTTTCACATTATTTACAAAACCTGCTCTTTTCTTTCTTCTTCTGGGGCTGGCGGGGTCTGTGCCGTTAATGGTTACAGCTACCCAGTACGAAAGGTATTTAATACCGGCGCTGCCCTTCTTTGCACTTGGTATCGCTTTTGGAACCCTGAACCTGGTTCACCCGGTTCAGTCAAAAATCATGACCTGGGAGGGCGTGGGTTATCTTAACAGAGTAGTACTTGCTGGTGTAGTTTGCTGGCTGTTCCTGTCCCTTACATATTGGGGCACACCGCTGCGAGAGCGAGAAGTTCAAAACGATCTGGCGCTTATGGCACCCTACATAGCCGGCAGGCGTGACGTTGCAATACATGACAGCCTGGAAGCTGACAATGAGATTAAGATTTATGCTGCCCGCTTCTACCGCACCCATATGGGGCACAAGTTTCAGAATCCAAGCTTTATGGTAACCACAAAGGCATTCCTGCCAGACAGCAGCTGGGCACAGGTGGAAATGGCAGGGCTAAAGTATCAGCTGTATAGAAAAAGAGAAGCTTTAGGCCGATAGCTACACCACGCATCCTACGTTTATTTATTCATATTTTTGCAACTTTAATTGCTACCCCCACCACACGTCATGCTAAATGGGAAAAAAATAATAGTTGTGCTGCCTGCTTACAACGCCGCGCGCACTTTAGAGCAGACGTACCGTGAAATACCTTTTGACATGGTGGATGACGTGGTGCTGGTGGATGACCACAGCCGCGATGATACTGCTGAAGTGGGTCGGCAGTTAGGCATACAACACGTGATACGGCACGAAAAGAACAAAGGCTATGGTGGCAATCAAAAGACCTGCTACGACACAGCAGTCAGCCTTGGGGCAGACATCGTAATCATGCTGCATCCTGATTACCAGTACACACCCAAATTAATACCCAGCATGGCCTACCTGCTGGCCAGCGACCTTTACGATGTAGTGCTGGGCTCCCGTATTCTGGGCAAAGGTGCGCTATCAGGTGGCATGCCCTTATATAAATATATAGCTAACCGGCTGCTCACCTTTACGCAAAACGTTTTGGTTAATCACAAGTTAAGTGAGTACCACACGGGTTACCGTGCTTTTACACGTAACGTGCTGATGGGAATAGACTACCATGCGAACAATGATGATTTTGTGTTTGACAATGAGATGCTCTCACAGATCATTTACCGTGGCTATCGTATAGCTGAAGTTAGCTGTCCAACTAAATATTTTGATGAGGCCAGCAGTATTAACTTTAAACGAAGTGTAGTGTACGGGCTAGGGGTGTTGCGCGTTAGTCTGGGTCATTTGCTGCAGCGCTGGGGTCTGGCCAAGCTGAAGCTGTACAGGCAACCTGCAGCGCGATAGCTTTGCTAGGAGTAGGAGCCCAGCTCAGTTTACCTAAGGTTAACCCGAAGCTTAGCTGCTCTTGCTTACCTTTGCACGACGATGAGCGCACAAGCACCCGCAAAAAGCAAAACGCCCGACATTCTCGTAGTAAACGATGACGGCATAACCGCACCTGGCATACGAAACCTGATAGAAGTAGTACGGCACTTTGGCAATGTGACCGTAGTAGCACCGGACAAACCTCAGAGCGGCATGGGCCATGCCATAACCGTTGGCAAGCCCCTAAGGTTGGATAAAGTACACCTGCAGATAGACACTACACACAGCCTGGAACTCTGGGCCTGCAATGGCACACCGGCAGACTGCGTGAAACTGGCTACTGGCGTAGTGCTGAAACACAAACCAGATCTCATAGTTAGTGGTATAAACCACGGCAGCAATAGTAGTATTAGCATATTTTACAGTGGAACGATGAGCGCTGCTATGGAAGGTACCATAGAGGGCATACCCAGCATAGGCTTCTCATTGTGCGACTATAAGATGGATGCTGACTTTACCGCCAGCCGAGCTGTAGTGCATACCTTGGTGGCGCAGGCACTGGAACACAGCTTACCTGTAAACACGGTGCTGAATGTAAACATACCTAAACTGCCTTTGGGTGAAATTAAAGGCATAAAAATTACGCGCCAGAGTATAGGGCGATATGTTGAGGAGTTTGACAAGCGCGTTGACCCTTATGGTCGCGACTACTACTGGCTCTCAGGCCACTATGTGAATGAAGACCACGGCGAAGACACAGATGAATGGGCGCTAACTAACGGCTATGTAAGTGTATGCCCCGCGCAGATAGATATTACTTCACATTATGCAATGCCCGTGTTAAATCAGTGGAACCTGCAGATGCAAGCAGTGGCGCCTTTAGCAAATAGTCTATAAAGCATCAGCGTTTGCAATATGGGCATCACCCTGAAGCAGTAACGCCTCTTTATGGGATGAATTCATTTTGCGCAAGGTGGCATACATCTGTGTCATGCGCGGATTACTAGCGAAAATGTTTTCATGTCGTGCCAAAAAGTGCCAGTATAACGCATTGAATGGGCAAGCGCGCGGGCCAGTCTTTTGCTTTACATCATAGTAACAGCCATTACAATAATCACTCATTCTGTTGATGTAAGCGCCACTGCTTACATAAGGCTTCGTCGCCACCCTACCACCATCAGCCCACTGGCTCATCCCATGGGTATTAGGTAACTGCACCCACTCTATTGCATCTGCATATACTCCCAGATACCATGCATTGATATCTGCAGGCCTTACACCCAGAAGCGTAGCTAAATTCCCAGTTACCATGAGGCGCTGAATGTGGTGTGCATAGGCATTTTGTAAGGACTGATTAACCGTTATAGCCACGCAATTCATATGTGTTTCTGCCGTCCAATAAAATCTGGGAAGTGGGTTAGCTGCCACGAGCACGTTTGTTTCTGCATAGTCAGGCATTAACGCCCAATAAATACCACGCATGTATTCACGCCAGCCCAGTATCTGCCTGACGAATCCCTCTATTTGTTGCAAACTGATACGCTGCTGATAGGTATGGTAGTAGTGAATAGCACGCTCAATGACTTCCTTAGGTGAGATTAACTTTATGTTCAGCGCAAAAGAAAGTAAACTATGAAATCCATAAGGCTGTATGGCCAGCATTGCGTCTTGGTAAGTACCAAAAAGAGGCAAGGCATTTTCACAGAAATGAGTTAACAATTGTAGTGCCTGTGCGCGGGTAGCTGGAAAGTCAAGTCCATCTCCGCGTCCAAAATATGGGATACCTGCTTGTAGGATGTCTCGCGCTACCTGGGTGAAATCATTGCCGAAAGCGGGGGGCCTTGGCCATGAGATAGCCTGCTTGGGTGGCCCATGTCGGTTTTCATGGTCATAATTCCAATTACCACCCACGGGTTTACCATCAGGCGTCATAAGATACCCCGTGTGTTTACGCAACGAGCGATAGAAAAACTCCATCAAGTAGTGGTGACGCGTGCCCATCTGGGTGGTGAGCGTATCGCGCTGAGTGAAGAAATGTTCACTGCTTACCGACCTAACTGGAACATGAATAGTCGAGGAAAAGGAATCCAGCTCTTGCTGTACCCGATATTCGTCAGGCTCCTGATACTCTACTTTGTTGATTTGGTATTGAGCCACAAGCGCTCTAAGGTTTTCCGTAATGGTGGGTAGCGTGGCGGCATCTGTGATTTTTCTATATTCAATGACATGCCCATTTTCAGCTAACCATGACGCGAATTTTCGCATCGCCACCAAGAATGCCAATAATTTTTTGATATGGTGCCTTACGTATGTTTGCTCACTACGGGTTTCAAGCATAACATATAACACTCCTTTATCAACATTCTTAAACCAGCTATGTTGTGAATTTAACTGATCGCCCAGTATCAGTCGAAGGGTGTGAAAGGAATTGCTCATTACCTGATGGAAGTATCTATCAAACTGGACTTTAGTTTTAATAGTTCGTAATGCCTTGCATATAATAGCCACCAAGGCTAAAATTTCTTTTATTTGCTCTAACAGTTATGAATGAAGCGCTTCGAAGTACTATCTTATTTTTCGCAATAGTTGCGTGTTCATTACATACTATTATGGGGCAGGAGCGGCTGGGTAGTGTGGGCGCTGAGCTAAGCGCACGTGCCGAGATTGTTTTGGTTAAAGACCGACTCTCACCTACCTATGCGGCAGTGGTTTCAGATAAGGCCACTTTGCGCGTGTGGCGATTCACTGATGGGTTTCAGATACAGAACAATTATGAAATTGAACTAAACCCCATTTACAAAGGATTCAAGTCGTTGGGTGGGGTATTGATAGGCAAGCAACTGCGCGCTTATGTGCTGCGGCCTGACCGAATAATCGCAAGCCTGGTAGTGGATACAGACAGTGGTGATTATGACATGCGTGAGCGATACGCATTGCCCCCCGGCGAGCATTTGGTGCAGAGCTTTACTGTCGCTGACAGGCTATGGTTGCTGGCAGCGCACGAAAACGGTTCTGACGTTTTTGTGTACCGAGACACAGAAGATGGAACGCTAGAAAAAAAGAAACTTCTTCTAGGGGGGTTAGGAGGAAAGCAGGGAAACTTTTCGTTGTACCGCCACCTTACGTCAGATGGTGGAGCACTGCCACTTTTAAGCCCCGATGCCGAGAACCCACTGCGTGTAGCAAGGTTTACCCTGAAGCTTTATGCGAGCGATGGGCGGGTAGTGTTTACGCTTGAGCAGCCAAGTGGTACTCGGCTGGCGTTTGTAGATGTAGAAAGCCTGGAAGTAAGTTTTGATGAAATCCCCTACCCAAAAGTTGCCGATGGCGGTAGTGCAGCTGGGGCGCAGGGCACATCATTTCTGGCAGGGGATGTGCTCTTCCAGGCAGCAGCCACGCAGCAAGAAATAGCCCTCCGTATGGCCACTTATCCATCCCTTGAAACGTTGAAGGAGCTACGGGCTAAAAACACCGAGGACATTTCATTCAAGAACGGGGCCCTGCTTACGATTCAAAAGAATGATAAACCAGAACTGGTAAAAAGTACTTTTCTTTTCTTGAAGAAACTGGATGGTACGCATGAATTGGCGCTGACTGTTGACAACAGCTATGACCGCACCCATCTCATAACCTTAGGTTTGCTACCCTCTGAAAGGGGCACCCCTTCAAAGCGTGCAAAGAAGGTAACTGTGGATGGAGCAGTAGAAAAGGAATCACGAAATGCGCAGCAGCTACTTCCGCCATTTCAGTATCAAAGTGCTGCAGATTACAGTTTCGCAAATCGAGATATCCGGGGTGTATCACTTATGCGGTACATACTGGATGCCAGCAGCCTGCAGCAGATAAAAGGAGATGTACCAGCCCCACTCCTGGATGATATAGCTACCTATGCAGCGGCCCTGCGCAATGCTCGAAATTTTACAGTATTGAATTTGGGCTGGGGCTATGTTTTTGGCTATTACAATGTTTCAACCAGTGCTTATAATTTTGTAAGTTTTGCTGACGAACAGTAATCAGCGCCTAGAACGGGTAGCCAATACCAATGTTCCACTGCAGGCGGGTGCCGCCTATGTCTCGCAGGTTTTGCACTATCCAGCGCTGCACATCGGGTGCATAGAGTTGCTGGCCAAAGTCGAGCCGGAAGATAAAAAAGGAAAGGTCGAAGCGGAAACCGATGCCTCCTGCAACGCCAAGCTGCAACGTGTTAGCCGAAATATTGCCGCCAGTAAACCCCGAGCTATTGTTCCAGAACCACACGTTGCCTGCATCCAGAAAAAGTGCACCTTTTATAATGCTTATTATTTTAAAGCGGTACTCTGTGCTCATTTCCACTATAAGCTCGCCACCTGGCGCAATCAGGTTCGCGAACACTGTACCATCAGGGAAGGCATAAGTGCCTGGGCCAAGTGTCCCGCTCTGCCACCCCCGCACAGAGCTGGTACCGCCTGCAAAGAAGCGGTTTTCAAAAGGGATGATACGCGTATTGAGGATGCCTGTAGCCGTGCCCGCATAAAATCGGCTTACCCAGTCTTTGTCTCGTCCGACTGGCACAAACAGCCTCGCCTCAAACGAACCTCTAATAAATTGGCCATAAATGTACTGGTTAAACACGCGGTTATCGGAAAGTGAAGTAGTGTCACTGCGGTAAGCACCTGTTTGGCGTGTTATCCAATCAATGAGAAATGGAATGTTGCCGCCCATCTCTATACCTGGCCGAATCCACCAGGTGGGATGAAGCCGTGTCTGTGCGTAGTTAGCTGAATATGTATAATACAGGGCGGCTTTAGTAGCCAGGCGTGGTTTAAAATCGCGCTCAATAAACTGTCTGATTGAGCTGTTAGGTAAACTATTCAGAAAATCTGTAAATGCTGCGTTGGTTGTAGTTTGAACAAAAAGCAGGTTCAAAGGAGTGTACTGAATCTGTGAGCGGTTGCTGAAAGGTATGTTAAACCACTGGTACTGAAAATCGGTACTAATACCACGGCGCTGATACTCCACGCGCACTTCTTCAGAATACGCAAGACTAAATGTAGTGGTAGGTCTAAAATTTATAAAATTTCGTTTGGGAGTTTCTACAGGAAACAATCTTGGTACCGAGAAGTTAGCGCGTGCCGTAACCTGGTAAAAGGGCTGCTGGCTGGCATCTGGGTTTGGCCGGTAAAGGCTTACACTGCTGTTTAGGGTGAGTTCCAGATTTTCTGCATGACCAAAGGTATTGCGGTTTCGTGCATTAAAAGATGCGCCAAAACCGGGGAGGTTTGCATTGTTCAGTCGCGCATCGCGGCTCTGAAACACCTCAGCACCCACACTGAAGTTAAAGGCCCTGAGCAAGGGGAGGTCTATATTGGCTATGAGCTCACGGGTGCTATCTATAGGTGTATAGCTGATGACTACATTTCTGAACACCCCTAGCCCCTGAAGCAGCTGCTGTGTGCGGCGCGTCTCACGTAAAGTAAACACATCTCCATTGTGCAGGCGCATACGCCTGGCAATCAAATTGAGGTTTAACTCACGCGCTACTTCGGGTAGCGTTGTGATTTTTACATCGTATTCTGGCCGCAACCACCTGCTACTAATATTGTATGCGCTCCTTATCCCCGGTGTCATCTTTAGCAGATCAAACGTGCTTGGTTTATCAGTAGTGCTCTGCCCTGGTTTGCGCAGTGTAGCATTCACTTCTTTTAGTGTGTAGAAATCTGCCTCATCTGGCAATAGCACGAGGATATCTACTGGGTGAGGTATGGGTGGTGTTTTTGCAGTAGGTTTGGCTTTGTCTACCTTTTTACTCGAGCTGTGCTTGACTGCCTTGCTACTACTTGCTGTGTCGCGCTTTGGCTCGTTTTTATCCGTCTTCGCCTTTGTGCCCCTACGCCTGCCTCCCCCCTCTGCTTCCTTAAATCTGAGGCTATCCTGGGCTGACCATGTTAGCGTGGTATCTATGCTATACCGAATGGCATCAGCCCCAAACTTGAAGTAGCCAAACTCCTTCATCACATTGGCTATACGCACGCGCTCATCTGTGAGGTCAGACTCCCGGCACAGATTCCCTGGCTTTAGCCTGCGGTTAAGGCTGTCTCCTCTTTCATAGGCCAGCAATGTGCTGTCTTCACTCACGTAGCGCACCTGGCGTATTATGAATGGCCTATTCTCTTGTACTAAAAAAACGACTTCAGCCTGGTGCCTGTTCCACTTGCTGCGCTTGATGCGCGCACGTACCTGTGCATTCATGTACCCTTCGGCAAAGTAGATGCTTTGCAGATTCAGCACATCGTCTATGAGTTGAGGTTTTTCAATGATATGTGGTGCTTCGCCCAGGCTATTGGTAAGCAGCTGATACACCCGCTCTTCGTAGTATTGCTGCCTGTCAAGCCGATGATAGACCTTTTTCAGAAGCGAGCTGTCTGTTTTAATGGTTTGGCCCAGGTTATAAAAGCCCAAAGCAGGCTTTAGGCCTAAAAAAGTTTTATTGGGTATTGTTTTAATGCCGCTAGCCAGCACATCGCTTGATAAGTGTTCATTGCCCTGAAAAGTGGCTGGTTTACGCATTAGCAGCTGCCCTTTGCTCAAATGGCGGGTAGTGTCGCAGCCCGTAAGCAGGTATAGCAGGAGCACAAGCCCACATGGCCCCAGGCTGCTAACCCTTACTAACCTTAAAAAGCCTGTATTTTTGAACCGATGCAAGTGAACCCGTTGTCGCAAACAAAATTAAAATTTTTCGCTGCCCTGCGGCGCAAGAAAGACCGCATGGCCGAGGGATTGTTTCTAGCTGAAGGAGCGAAGCTTACGGCCGAAGCCCTGGCAGCTGGTGTGGTGGATAGTGTAGTGATGACGGAAGATTTCCTATTCCGGAACCCCACCCTCAGACCGGCAGACGTGCCTGTTTATGTGTGTAGCCCGGACTTATTTGCCCGCATCAGTGAGCAAGATACACCGGAAGGTGTACTCGCTGTAGCCAAAATGCGCAGTCCAGGAGCCCCGCCAGTCCCGTCCGGGCGTTCGTTGTTTGTAGCAAGCATGCAAGACCCAGGCAACCTGGGGGTGCTACTACGCACCGCAGACTGGTTCGGCTTTGAAGCACTCTACGCAGCAGAAGGTACCGTGGACTGCTACAATGGTAAAACTGTACGGGCAACCATGGGTGCTATTTTCCGTGTACCGGTATATTATGTCCCGGATTTCGCTTCACTGGTGGCCACCCATGCTGAGCGCATCGTTGTTGCAGATTTACAAGGCCAGCCCCTTCAGCAGGCTGTACTTACCAGCCGCGACTTACTGCTGCTGGGCAGTGAGAGCCATGGTGTGCCTGATGAACTGCTTCACATACCTGGACTGCTAGCTGTGACCATACCGCAGGCTGCAGGCAGACAAGCCGAAAGCCTGAGCGTAAGCACGGCTGCAGGCATACTATGCTATGCCATGACCCAACCGCGTTGACCTTGAGGATAGGTTATACACCGCTAAGGGCAAACCAGCATTACCTCCACGCGGACGTCATTGCTAAGTGTCCAGTGGCTTTTGCCCACAGTATAGGTTAAGCGGTTTACTGTAAACTGTGTCTTAAACTCTTTCCTGTCCCCTATTTCAGTGATGGTTAGGAGTAATGTTACCGTCTGTGTAACTGATTTGATCTGTAATCTGCCCACTACTTGCCACTGATTCCCGTTCCTTTCAAAGCGCTCACCCGTGAATGTTATTCGTGGATATGTAGCTGCATCAAAGTAATCTGGATCTTTCAGGTGCTTATCACGCAGGCCAATGCCCGTATTGAGACTGGCCACCTCTGCACTTGCATTCAGTTTGGCAGCAGATGGATTTGTTGGATCGAAGCTCAGCGTTGCACCAAATTTCTCAAAGGTTCCTTCCGTAGTGAAGCCTGCATTCTTAATGAAGAATTTTATAGATGACGTGCCGGGCATAGCCTCACAGTTGGTTTGTGGGTAGCAAAGATTTCCCCAAAAACCAACTATGCTTATCAGAGCCCAACTCCGTATGCTCAGCATATCAACATGCTAACGTGCCCAGATGTTATACTTCAGAATGCAGTAGATAGCTCTAACTCCATCTTTCCAGTTGATTTTTTTCCCTTCCGCATACGTGCGGCCAAAGTACGATATGCCCACTTCGTAAATGCGCACTCCTGGGATCCGGCTCATTTTGGCAGTAACTTCAGGCTCAAACCCGAAGCGACGCTCTCGCAAAACAAGCTCCTGTAGCATAGGGGTGCGAAACATTTTGTAGCACGTTTCCATATCGGTGAGGTTTAGGTTAGTAAACCAGTTGGATAGAAACGTTAAGAATTTGTTTCCAATGGTATGCCAAAAGAAGAGTATGCGATGTGGGCGCCCCCCCATAAAGCGTGAGCCATATACCACATCAGCATGCCCTTCTATTATTGGGCGAAGCAGTATGTTATACTCGGCAGGGTCGTACTCCAGGTCAGCATCCTGTATTATAGTTACTTCACCCGTAGCTTTGCTAATGCCTGTGTGCAAAGCGGCACCTTTGCCTGCATTTTTTTCGTGTTTGTAATACTGAATGTTCAGATCCAGGTTGGTAAGGCTATACCGCTCTATAGCTGCCTCGGTATCGTCAGTGCTACAGTCGTTCACTACGATTACTTCTTTCTTGAATCCCCCCATCAGTTCAACGGCCTTTACCTTATCCAGAATCCGGTGAATGGTGCGCCCCTCATTGTAAGCTGGGATTACGATAGAAAGCAGATTGGGCTGGTGTGTTATGGGAAAACTCATTTGCTAAGGCGTGGGCTGCGCAAGTTATGCAAAAGAAAGGGCGCTTAACGACGGAGCCTGCCAGACGTTACTAAGCCATAAAGCGGGCCCTTAGGGCTGGGGTGGGTATCATACAGGCTGCCTGCTGCCCAAACCAGCGGTAACGGTATCGGGCAATGCCATCATACACCCAGTTGCGCAGAAATGCGGGAAAAACATAGCCCAGTGCGCTGAGCTTCCACCACCCGCCCATTAGCACTGCAATCTTTAGCACTGCACTACTCTGTGCAAACACCTTTCCCTGGTACTTGAGGATTATAGACTGTGGCTTCGCGGGGTTGACTCCGTTTGCTGGAAGTACAGCCTTTGCGGTTTCCCCTTGCAGCGGCGCAAAGCGAAACCGCGCAGCAGCATCCTGGCGGATGATGAATTGAACGCTGGCATTGCAAAGATTGCATACCCCATCAAAGAATACTACCGGAACATTGGCATCTAGTTCGATCGTCTCCACTTTATGTTGCACGTTACGATTCCTCAGTTCATTTTAAGAATGCGAAACTCCGTGCGTCGGTTTAAAGCACGGCCCGTATCATTGTCATTGGTTGAAACAGGTTTGGTTTCACCGTAGCCCTTAGCCTGTAAACGTTGAGCGCTTATACCTTGTTGCAACAGGGCTGTACGAACCGCCTCAGCCCGCCGCTGGCTAAGCTGCTGGTTAAATGCCGGTGCGCCCACATTGTCAGTATGGCCCGCAAGTTCTACCACTGTTTTTGGGAAACTCTGTAGAAATCTCAGAAGCTTGCTTACTTCAATACGGCTTGCCGCCTTCAGCGTGCTTTCGTTGGTGTCAAAAAAAATATTGTTCAGCACTACAGTAGCACCTGCACGCAGGGGTTGCAAACGAATGCGCAGGTCGTAAAACTTTTTATCTGCAAGGTTTTGCAGTGCGAAATTGCGGCTGTAAAACAGGTAGCCGGTAGCATCTACATACGCGGCGTACTCCCTACCATAGGGCAGGCTGATAAGAAATCGGCCAGTGGCTGCATTGCTCTCTGCCCAGCGCAGGGTATCGCCTGAGGTAAGGTCCACCACCGCCACCTGTGCAGTAACGGGCCTGCCCGTCAGGCTATCTGTAACCAGCCCACGCACGAAAGTGGCAGGGGCGGGGCGTATGCTGCTATCTACCTCAAAGGTATACAAGTCTGATTTCCCAAATCCGCCCCTGGCATCGGTATTCACATACCCCTGCGTACCGGCTGCGTTGATGAATAGGTTCTGCTCATTTGCGGGAGTATTCAGCGGGTAGCCTAGGTTGCGTGGCTTGCTCCAGCTGCCATCAGCCTGCCGCACAGTCATAAACAAATCTGTGCCCCCAAAACCCTGATGCCCATCACTGGCAAAGTATAGCGTATTACCATCTGCAGCCAGAAAGGGGCCGTATTCATTGCCCGATGTATTCACAGGTGCATTCAGGTTTTGGGGTGCGCTCCAGGTGCCATCCTGCCAGTGGCTTACATAAAGATCCGTGCCGCCCAGACCCCCACTGCGGGCAGAAGCAAAGAAAAGCTGCCGACCATCATGGCTGAGGTTGGGGTGGCTGTCCCATTCCACGCTATTCACTGTAGCGCCCAGGTTGCGTGGCGCGCTCCATTGCAAGCCTTTTAGGTTTGCAACATACAAGTCGCAGCCGCCCACATTGCCCTTGCGGCCACATGCTGTAAAAAATACCTGTTGACCATCTGGCGCAATGCATGCCGCTCCCTCATTGCCTTCGGTATTGATGGGTGGGCCCAGATTCTCGGCTGGTGCCCATTCTCCTTTTTCGCTCTTTACGCTGTAGTAAAAATCTTCAAAGTAGTCTTTGCTGATGTAATCAAACTCGCCGGTAGTGCCTGGGCGGCGGCTGGTAAAAAAAAGAAGCCTGTCGTCAGCCGTCAGTGTCGCAATAAAATCTTCACCAGCGCTGTTTACCTCTGACCCCAGGTTTTTGGGTTCAAACTTAAGCGGGTGGGCAAGCGCATCAGCCGCGAATTTTGCCTTCTCATAATTATCCTGCGCAATTTTTTTGTATTCGGCGTTCTGGCCCTTACCACCTAGATAAATCGGGTACGCATTGGCTGCCTCAGCATACTTACCCGCAAAGAAATAGCCCTGCCCCAAGTAAAAAAAGAAATGTGGTAGCGACACATCACCCTGGGGCTTTAACTTCTGCAGGGCTAGTAGCACAGGCAGCAGGTCTCGCGTGCGCCGAATGAAGTACATACATTCCGCCTTCCGATAGAGGGCCAGGGCAAAAGCAGGCTCATCGGCAAGGGCTACATCCAGTGTATTAATTGCCTCAGCATAGCTGCGATAGCCCATTTGTAGTATTGCCTGCTCATACGCATCTCGGGCGCGGCGGCTTTTAATCTCATAAAACTCCGGAGGCTTTTTCTCAGGTTGACGCGGCTGAGAAAAAACACTAGCAGCAGGAAACAAAAAAATAAGAATCCATATATAATGACACTTTACCAATATCCTACATTTATACTTTTTTTTACACATGTCGCATTAAGGAATATTTATAAACTTATGCGTTTGCAAACTTAGCCTCCATCTAGGGTTTTGCTTTACATAGTCCAGAATCCAGCCCACGCTTTCTGGTGTACTCCATTCGGGTTGCAGGTAGCACAGGCAGCCATTATTGACCTGTGCGGCATGGCCTTCGGCCCAGACCAAGTCGTGGGGATTGTACACTATCACCTTCAACTCATGTGCTGTAGTGTAAAAGTCATCCAACGGGAGTTTGAATTTTTTGGGGGAAAACGTAACCCAATCCAGATTTCCACTCAGGGTTTGCGTACCACTGGTTTCAATATGGGTCTTCATCCCCGCAGCATGCAGTGCCGCGGTAAGTGCATCCAGATTATGCAGCAGCGGCTCGCCACCCGTTATTACTACACGCTCCGTACCGCTCGCCTCAGCAAAGCCAGCCAGGGCATCGGCAGTAAGAACAGGGTGCTTGTAGGCATCCCAGCTTTCTTTCACATCGCACCAGTGGCAGCCCACATCGCAGCCCCCCAGCCGTATAAAGTAGGCCGCAGTGCCCGTAAAGGCCCCCTCACCCTGTAGGGTATAAAAATGCTCCATCACATAATACTGCCCCACGGGCAGCGTTTGTGGTGAAGCGGTAGGTGCTGTATGAACCATGTGAGATAAAAAGTAGCACCTGCTTACACAGGATGACTACTACAAATGTAGCCTGGTAATGCAATACACCTGCCTTTTAGCGTACATTCTGGCATAGCGTATGCAGGCAAATGTTAATTTTACAATGCAAAGAAGGTATATGCTTCGGGTAAAATTTTTATTGGCTTGCATCACACTAAGTATGCCACTCGCCCTTTGGGCACAGGATGGCACACACTTGGTGCCCATGTACGCTGACAGCATTCCCGTGATTGACCTGCCAGACCTTACTATAGAAGGTGATAGGCTGAAAAAACGGGCGGATATGCGCCGTGAGGAACGGCGAATGACAGAGGATGAGCGTTTGAAACACAACGTACGACTGCTATACCCATTCGCCTACGATGCCTCACTCATCATGAAACGCATAGATGCAGAACTGGGGCCTGATGCCAAGCGTAAAAACCGCAAAGCCTATATGGCACGTTTGGAAAAAGATTTGTTTAAAAAGTATGAAAATCGTTTGCGCATGCTTAGTGTAAACCAAGGGCGTATACTTGTTAAGCTGATAGACCGGCAAACGGGAGATACCGTGTTTGATATCATTAAGGAGTACCGCAGTGGCACCACTGCCGTTTTCTGGCAACTGGTAGCCAAATTGTTTGGCAACAACCTGAAAACCCAATACGACCCCACAAAAGAGGCGGCAATAGAGGCTGTATGCGTGGCAATTGAAAACGGGACGGACGCCTGGTACCCCCTATACCTGCAGGCCTACCAGCGTAGCGAAGCCCAACGCTTACAACAAGCTCGGCAATGAATATTAAGTTTTTCTGCGCCAATCCAAGGAACCGATACCTTCGTAAAATCGTTTAACCACTAGTCAAATTCAAATTATGAGTACGATTTTCAAAAAAACCTGGATACGCATCAGCCTGCTGGTTGCCGCTGTAGCACTGGGCATTGCGGCTGCTGTAGCGCCAAGCGAAGCACTACCCACCAGCACAGCCAGCAGTGTGCATGAGTTCAAGCTGAAAAACATTGACGGGCAAGAGGTAAACCTGGCCGACTATAAGGGAAAAGTTCTGCTGCTGGTAAATGTGGCCAGCAAATGCGGCCTTACACCCCAGTACGAAAGTATAGAAGCATTTTACCGCAAATACAAAGACAAAGGCGTGGTTGTGCTGGGCTTTCCAGCTAACAATTTTATGGGGCAGGAGCCAGGCACCGAAGCTGAGATTAAGCAGTTCTGCAAGGCGAAGTATGACGTGTCCTTCCCTATGTTTGGTAAAATCAGCGTGAAAGGCACTGATATGCATCCGCTTTACCAATACCTGACAGCCACAACGAAGGAAGAAGTAAAGTGGAACTTTCAGAAGTTTCTGGTGGGCAAAGACGGCAAGGTGGTTAGATCATTCAGCCCACGCACCAAGGTAGACGAGGAAGAAGTGACCAAAGCTGTAGAAGCGCTGCTATAACGTACCGATTTGCTTAGCCAATACAACCATGAGCGCATCTAGCATATACGACTTTACACTAAAAACGATAGAAGGAGAGGCCAAAAGCCTCTCTGATTTTAAAGGCAAGGTATTGTTGGTGGTAAACGTAGCCAGCCAGTGCGGCCTCACACCCCAGTATGCTGAGCTGGAACTATTTTACTGCGATATGAAGGCAAAAGGGGTTGAAGTTCTGGGCTTCCCAGCCAATAATTTTGGCGGCCAGGAGCCAGGCACTGATACTGAAATCAGGGAGTTTTGCAGTGCGCGCTACAATGTATCCTTCCCGATGTTTAGCAAGATTAGCGTGAAAGGGGCCGACCAACACCCACTATATACCTATCTAACTGGGCAGACTGCCAGTGAGATGCAGTGGAATTTTCAGAAGTTCCTGGTAGGCAAAGATGGCAAAGTGATAAGTAGCTTTGCGCCAACTGCAAGTGTTGAGGCGCCTGAAGTGCGCACTGCAGTAGAGGCGGCACTATAGCTAGCATGCTTCGCTATTACCGGGCCACAATCACTTTTTGGGTGAGAATAACACCCTGCACCTTGCCCGAAACAAAGTATATACCGGCGGGTAGCCCCGTTAGTTCAAATTGATTAACCACATTGGTAGATGCGCCTTTGAGCTGCTGAACGGCCCGTCCTGCTCCATCAAAGAGGGTAAGATCATAGGGCGTAAATGAGCCAGACTGCACCCACACACTTAACACAGAGCTGGAGGGCACAGGATACAGTTTGAGTGTAACAGGTTGGGTGTCATCTGGCTGGAAAGTATTCTTTAGGTAACTATAGGCCTGCAAGCCATTGGGTATCCCATATCCTACATTGTTATCGGGCGCTGCCGCCCTACTACTGGAGTAGCGTATAGCCGACAGAACCTGCATGGGCGTAGCCGTCGGAAATGCCTGAATAAGGCAGGCCGCAAGCCCTGCTACAGCAGGTGCTGCAAAGGATGTCCCCGTCAGGTTTACGACTGTTCCTTGTGGCTGACCGGTAGCTGTTTGCACAACGGGCGTAGGGTTACCCAGCGCTACTACATCGGGCTTTATGCGGCCATCTACAGTAGGCCCCCGCGAAGAGAAAGATGCGACATTGCCTTGCTCGCTCACTGCACCCACACACAACAATGTATCGGCATCGCAGGGCGCATTGATGTACCGCCAGGTGCTATTGCCTTCATTCCCAGCAGAGTTTACCACCAATATGCCCTTGTCCGCTGCTGTTTGAGCGGCTTGTGTAATAATTGTGGTACGGCCATTTAGGTTGGAATAGGTATAATCGCCCTGCCCGGCATCAAAAGTATTATAGGAAACGGAACTGCTAACTACCTGTACACCAAGCATATCTGCATTTTCAAGTGCCTGGGCCCATGCCAGTTCTTCCGTATGGCGTTCAAAGCTAGTCTCCTCGGTTCGGGCTAAATACACATTCACATCTGGCGCAGCCCCGATATAAAAATCAGGCTGCTTAGCAGCGATAACCGATAGGCACCAGCTGCCGTGCATGTCTTTTTGGTATATATTCCCTCCAGGTGTGAGGACGTCATCAGCACCCAACAATCTACCTCCGATAAAGATATGCGAGAACACACTGGTAGTTTTGGCAGCGAAAAACCCAGAGTCAAAAACAGCCAGGTTCACGCCTGTGCCAGTAAAACCAAGATTATGAAGGGCGTCAGCGCCAATAAAGCGTACCAGACTGTAGCCAGCACTATACTGCGCTGGAGAAAAACTTGCATCGGAATATTTAGTATTTACTGGCTGGTAGTATCTATGCCTTTGAAGTTTATCAACAAAATATAAATGCCTCAACCGATCTGCTTCCGATGCAGGTACTACAACAAGTGCAGCATTTAACCACCTGCTAGTACCCAAAATAGGTACTCCAGTTGCTGCTAAGCTATTTAAGTATTGCTTGCTCACCGGCAGGTCCCTCTCATCCACCGGTATGTGTTGGCGGATATGGCGCTGCAACTTAGCGCCTGACAGAAATGAAGCAGGCAACTTTAAGATAGCGCTGGCTTCCGGGCCTTTGTCCTTAAAAAAAACCCAAGTGTAGGGCTGTGCGAATACCGGCTGAGCTGCTGCTAATAGAAACAGCCATATGCAAATCAGCCTAACCTGAATATGTACTGGTGGGTACACTAGAAAACTAGAGGTGACGCTCACTATGGTATGAAGAGCGAACAAGCGGCCCACTCTCTACATACTGCAGGCCAGCAGCCAATCCCCATTCTTTGTATTCAGCAAACTGGTCTGGCGTGACGAAGCGCTCCACAGGCAGGTGCATCTTGGTGGGCTGCAGATACTGGCCCAGGGTCAGCACGTCGCAGCGGTGTGCTACTAGGTCATCAACTACCCTACGAATCTCATCATCCGTTTCTCCCAGGCCCAGCATCACGCCGCTCTTGGTACGCAGCCCATATTCCTTGGTGCGCTTTATCTGTTCCAGGCTTCGGGCATAGCGTGCCTGTGGCCGTACCCGCCGATAAAGCCGTTCCACCGTTTCCATGTTGTGGCTTACCACATTGGGCCGTTCAGCCAGCACCGTTTCCAGCGCATCCCATTTTGCCCTAAAGTCAGGGATAAGGGTTTCCATGGTAATACCTGGGTTCATGCGGTATACCTCTCGGATAGTAGCAGCCCAAATGCTGGCTCCGCCATCGTTCAGTTCATCGCGGTTCACGCTGGTTAGGACCGCATGCTTAATCTTCATCAGGCGTATGGCATCGGCTACACGGCTGGGTTCGTCAAGGTCATATTCTGTAGGCCGGCCCGTGGCCACTGCACAAAAAGTACAACTTCGTGTACAGGTGTTGCCTAGAATCATAAAGGTGGCGGTGCCCTCCCCCCAGCACTCGCCCATGTTAGGGCAGCGTGCGCTCTCGCACACGGTGTGGAGCTTATGCGTATCTATCACCTGGCGCACAAAGCGGTAGTTCTCACCATGTGGCAGGCGCACCCGTAGCCAGTCTGGCCGCTTGGGTCTGGCAATCTCCGTCTCGGCTACAGGGGGTGGGGTGAGGTCTATCATCCTTGAAATAAATCTGCCTGCAAATCTACTGCAAAAAGGTGGCGGCTGCCTATAAGCCTAACGCCGATATGCGGTGGCAGCGTATGCCAGGGTTACCAGCTATCGCCCACATTGATACCTAGAAAGATACTAAAATAGCTGGATCGGTTTGGCTGGCTATCCATGACAGGCACGGTGCGGCCATATACATCCCACTGCATGCCCATCTGTACTGCACGCACAAACCAGCTACTCCCGGATAGATCCAATGAGCCTTCTATACGGTAGCGCATGCCCCACACTGTAGTGATGCGATCAAAGCCCTGGAACCAGTCTGCCTCACCAAAAATATCTCTGGGCGAAAGATTCGCGCCATTCTGTACGGCCTGTAGCTGAGCCAGGTTGCCCCCTATGGGTACAACAATATCTACCAAATACGGCTTGAGTATGCCCATCACAGGCCCTATAGTAGCGCCCAGCTTAAACTGAACCCGGCTAAACTCAGTGCGGGGTATCAAGATGCGCTGTACGCCTGCTCCCAGAAACCAGGGGTACAAGAAGTTTCGCTTATCCTGTATATACTCACGTCCATAAAATGAGTAGTTGATAGACGGGCGGCGGGCCTCTGCCAGGTCTTTGAAGCTGCCAATGCTCGTGGCTGCCAGCAGTTCGTAGCGTGGGAAAATCTGGCGCCGGTACTGAAAATCGAAAGCAACCCCATTGGTATAAATATGGGCACCTACAGTAAACGCATTCTTTTTGGGTGCGTATTCACTCTCCTTTTCCTCGTCAGTGAGCGACTCGCGCTCAGCAGCACGATCTCGAGCACGGCCCCTCTGCTCCGTAGCCGGGGCTTGGGGTTTCGCTTTGTTAGTAGCACGGCCCTGCTGCGCAAATATGGTGGTGGCAGGCAGCAAGGCTGCACTCACCAGCACGCATGCACACAGCAGGGTTCTCATGCACTTGATATTTATTCGCCAGGCATATTGCCCAGTACTTCTATGTAAAACACTAGGGTACTATTTCCAGGTATGGCATCGCCAGCCCCTTTCTCGCCATAGCCCAGCTCAGGGGCCACAATGAAAACCGCCTGAGAGCCAACGGTAAGTGTAGGTATACCCTCATCCCAACCTTTAATCAACTGACCACGGCCAATCACAAACTCAGCAGGCGCACCACGTTCAAAGGAGCTGTCGAATACTTTTCCATTTGTGAGGGTGCCATGGTAATGCACCACGATGCGGTCTCCAGCCTTTACCTGGCGGCCCTGGCCCTTTTTAGCCACGAATACCTGAAGGCCCGGCTTGATGGTGGTAATCTTACTTGAGTCCACCTTATAGAGTTCAAACTTGGCTTTAGGGGCTTCGCTCGCTGCGGTGTTTTTATTCGTGTTAGCGGCGTCAGATTTAGAATCTTCCTTGCAACCTGTAAACAAGGCCGTTGCGATTAGCACGAGTACAATAAAAAGAGAGTTGCGCATTAGTGAGAAATAATAAAAAATGTTACAAAAATTAATTTTTACACAGGCTGGTAATCCAGCGCCTGTGCTTGTGGCTGCAATAACGCTAAAAAACGAGTTTCTGTTTCAGCCAGGCTTAGCTGGCTCTGCCCACCAGCAGCATGAAAATGCCCTCCCCCATTAAACTGAGCAGCAAATGCGTTGGCCGAAAAACTGCCTACACTCCGGAAGCTGAGTTTCACCTGATCGGGATGCTCTATCATAATGACACCGAAATTTATGCCACGAATGCCAAGGGCATAGTTTACAATGCCCTCGGTATCTGAAACGTGCACGCCATAGCGCTTCATATCCGCCTGGCTGATGGTCATGTAGGCGGTGTGCAAATCTGGTAGTACGCGCAGCCGCTCACTAAGTACATGCCCTAGGAAGCGGGTACGCCCTTCCGTAAAACTGTTGAATACATTCTGGTGTACGCGGCTTACCTCTACCCCGCGGTTGATGAGGGCGGCTATGGTTTGATGCACCGCGGCGGTGGCAGTATCAAAACGAAACGAGCCAGTATCCGTCATTACACCCGTATACAGGCAGGTAGCACAGGCTTCTGTGATATTGCCAATTGCGGAAGGGTCCACCGTTTGGATGAAACGGTAGATAAGCTCGCAGGTACTGCTGGCGGCAGTATCGCGAAACTCAAACTGGGCAAAGTTTTCAAAATCCAGGTGGTGGTCTATATGCACTTTTACGGCGCTGGACGCGCGTAACCAGGGCTCCAGCACGCCGGATCGGTTCAGCACCCCATAGTCCAAGCAGAATACAATGTCAGCTTCAGCTATCAAGCGTTTGGCTTCATCTGGCTGCATTTCGCCAACTACTGCTTGCTGCGCACCCGGCATCCACTCCAGGTAGTCCGGTACTGCTGTAGGCACCACTACGCTAGCCGAATGCCCTTTCTGCTGCAAGTAGTTCCATAACCCAAGGCTGCTACCCATTGCATCGCCATCGGGTCGCAGGTGCGGGTTGATTGCAATGCGTTTGGGCGATGCAAGCAAGTGCTTCAACTCATTCAAATTGTTCATGAAAAGTGTGCGGTGCCGCCAGCAAATTGTGAAGTGTAAAAATGCAAACGCACCGGCATATACCGGCGCGCAAGCCATGTTACTTAACGTTAAAGGACTACCCGCACATTGTTAGTTCTTGGGCATTCCTTCTTTCTTTTTCTCCTCAGCAGGCTTTGGCTCAGGGGCAGCTTGGGCTGCCGGGCTCAGGTAGCCTGGCACTTCGTTTAGTTTGCTTTTTCCTGCAGGCATACCTGGGCAGTCTACGTCGGCCTTGAACTCAACGTAGATATTCTGGTTAAAGCGAACTGTTTCTTTTTTGTACTTCAACTTGCTGAGTATTGCAGGCATGGCCTCGGCCACCTGTTGTGTATTTGCCCTGAAGATACGTACAGCCTTTACCACGCCAGGTGTATCTACAGTTACCTCTGCTAGGCAATGCACCACGCCACACACCTTACCATCGCGCAGGCTGCGCTTTATGAATATGGCCTGGAGGCTTTCACCATCAATGTACTCAGGTGCATTTAACATGGGGCCACTGGTGTTTACATGGCTTTTGCTATGGCTGGCGTCTGGTTTACGGTCGCCAGTGCTTACATACTTTGGCTTGGGCAGGTCTTGCTTGAGCTTAAACTCCCCCGCAACGGGTGTTTCGCCCTGCTTAGGGGCAGGGGCCTTACTCACATCCTTGGGTTTGGTGCTTGGTGCAGTTGCAGGCTTGGTCTCAGCAGGCTTGACCACAGTAGGCTTAGGGGAAACTGGCTTTGCCACTTCCGCAGGTTTGGCTTCTGCTGGTTTTGGGTCGGCTGGCTTACCCTCTGCAGGCTTGACTTCGGCTGGCTTGGCCTCTATAGGCTTGGCGGCATCTGCTACTACGGGGGGTGCATTCAGTGCGGCATACACGTTTTCGCCAGGCGCACTGGTGCAGGGCTTCGCTGGTTTCAGTTCCAGGTACAGGGCTTTTGCAACTTTTGTTGGGTTGCTCCATTTTACGGCCTTTACTACATCTACTGCACTGCGGCGCAGGCAGTCGTTGCGGCCTGTAAGTGAGCGGGCACTTTCAACTGTGCCTTCAGCCGTAACCTTAATTTCCAGGTAAATGGCATCACTTCCACAGCATTTGGTCTTGGTATCCAGTACGGCGTAGATGTACTCTTTCAGGTTTGTCTTGGCTGCGTCACTAAACAGGAAGTTGTTGTTGGTACCGTTCACGTCGCATACATATAGGTTCAGGTCTAGGTCGGCATTGGCCTGCGCCCAGGTGGCACCAGGCGCTAAAAGCATGCTGAACAGAAAGGTGACCAGTACTGCAGGTAGTCGTTTCATAACAAGTGAAATAAGAGGGGCAGATGATAGAAGACAGGGTATAAGCCTAGCTTTACAGCGCATTTATACACGCGAATGTGGCAAATTTACATTGCATTTGCTGCCTGCCAAGCACCCCCTCACTTTTTATATACCTTATACAAACGGCTAATCACATTACTTTCGCCATGTATAGCTCTTTTCCATGAACAATACGCTCTCAAAAGTTTTTTTTAGGCCTATAGCCCCTATAGCGGCAGATGCCCTGGCCGATGAAAGAAAAAACTGGTTTGCCTTTGTGGCCAGGTTGCATAAAAACAGAACCATCCATACCATGCTGGGGAGCTTGGCTATAGTAGGCCTATACAGCGGCGGGCTGGTTTATCTGATTAAGTTCCACCTGATGTCAAATTTCTCGATTACAGTGTCCTTGCACTCACTACTGGGCATTACCCTGGGCCTGCTGCTAGTAATACGTACCAACACCGCTTACGACAGGTGGTGGGAAGGGCGGCGCCTAGTAGGTGCCCTGGTTAATACCAGCCGTAACTTCGCACTCAAGCTTTGCACCTTTATACCCAAAACGGAAACTATACTGCTACAAGATTTTGCCGCGCTTATTTCCAGTTATGCAATAGCACTGAGAGAGCACCTAAGAAATGGTGTGCAGGTGGAAGAACTGAAAGACCTAAGCCAGGAGATACACGAGGAACTGAAACGGGCCCACCATGTGCCCAATGCCATTGCCCAAAAGCTGTATGAAGAAGTAAATACTATGCGCAAAAACGGGGTAATCTCAGCTGAAGATTTGTTTTTACTGGATAAACAGCTTGAGGCATTTACGGATATCATCGGCGGATGTGAGCGCATAAAGCGCAGCCCTATGCCTATGGCTTACAGCATGCACCTGAAAACCTTCATTTTGATTTTTATACTTACACTGCCTCTAGGCCTTATACAGGATTACGGTTTCTTAAGCGTGCCAGCTACCATGCTGGTGTTTTATGCCATGGCGGGCCTGGAATTGATAGGGGAAGAAATAGAAGACCCCTTTGGGCAGGATGAGAATGACATCCCAATGGATACGATAACTAACATTATCCGGCACAATGTGTTTGAAATTCTTGTTCCCAATCTGGTTCAAAGTAAAGCATAGCCCCAAATTGATTTTTATGTACATTCAGGTATGAAAACGGCTATCTGGAAGGCAGTATCGCTTGCGGGAACAGCAGACTTGGAAAGCCCCACACTGCGCAACCGCATTGTCCTAACCAACCGCCTCAGTTTCATTAACCTCTGGGCCCTTGTTGGCTTTGCAGTGGTGTTTATAGCACTGGGCCAGTTTACACTAGCTGCAATAACTATAGTTGCTATGGCAATAGATGCCATGGTTCCGGTGCTAAACCACCTGAAACTCATACTCACTGCACGTATTGTTTACATCGTAAACCTGAGTGTTAATGCATTTTTTGCAAGCTCCATGACCGGAGATTATTCGGGCATCTATCTGATTTACTATGTAATTATCTTCTATCCGTTTATAATTTTCGAGCTGCAGGAGTATCGCAGCTGGTTGTTTACTACTTTTTTCGTAGTACTGTGTTTTGTGTTATACCAGTTTAAAATTCGTGTCTTTCCTGATTTGGCTATGCTTGACAAAAATAGCCAATTCATCATCGGCCGCATCATGCTATTCACACCTATTGTGTACACCATTATGCTTATGTTTCTGTATAAGTTACACATCACTGACCTGCTAACCGGATTACTTCGAAACGAAAAGGATAGAAACAAGGCGTTAGAGGAGCAAGAGCGAACCCTTATGGAAACGCAAAGCCAGCTACGTTCGAGTGAGATAAACCTTCAACAGCGCACAAGGCAGATGGAGGAAGGCCAGGCGCGGCTACATGAACTGCTAGATGAACTTCAGCGTCAGCAAGTGGTGATGGCACGGCAGGAATACTTTGAGCGGGGTTCCGCCGAGCTACTGCAGGCCGCACGCTACGAGCCAGACACCCGCCTGGAACCCTGGGCCACCCGCATACTACACTACCTGATTAACTATGTGGGTGCAAATCAGGGGGCATTTTATGCCAGCACAATGGGCAAAGACCGGCTGGAACGTATCGCTACTTTCGCTGTGGGCGATGTCACCCTTTTGCCTGCTACGCTTCGTTCAGGAGATGGCCCCTCGGGTGAAGTAATCAAAACCCAACAACCGATGCACCTGGCCGGCTTAGGAGCGGCACACACCCTACAGCTGGCCGAGGGCACCGTAGCCCTAAATGAGCTTTACATTTTGCCATTGGTTTACAATGGCCAGGCCCTGGGGCTTATAGAACTGGGCAGCCTAAGCAGATTTGATGAAAATGCTTCATTCTTTTTAGAGCACCTGGGGCCCAGGCTTGCCGGCTTTCTGGGTGGTATCATTCTGCAGGAAGTCCGCACCCAGGTTTTGATGTAGCCCCTTCCATAAATTTCGCCCGCCTCAAACCATACCAAAATGTATAGGCAGGCGTTTGTTACCTTTGTAAGCTATAGCCACACACATGCCTGAAAGCCGCACTGCCGTTGGCAATGAAAAAATAGAAGAAGTTAAGCGCATTTTCTCCGGTTATCTGGATAAACACGGGCAGCGCAAAACCCCAGAGCGGTTCGCAATACTGGAAGAAATCTACAGTCGCAATGACCATTTCGATGTAGAAAGCCTCTACATCCACATGAAGAACAAAAGCTACCGCGTGAGCCGTGCCACTGTGTACAACACACTAGATTTACTGGTAGAGTGCGACCTGGTGATACGCCACCAGTTCGGTGCCCAGCAAGCCCTGTATGAAAAAAGCTATGGCTTCAGGCAGCACGACCACCTGATATGCATAGACTGTGGCAAAGTGATGGAGTTCTGTGACCCGCGCATGGCAGATATACAGAAAATGATGGGGCAGCTATTGCAGTTTGAGGTGCGGCACCACAGCCTGCTGCTCTATGGCAACTGCAAGAAAACAGGCTGTGCGCATGCACAGGAAGCCATGCAAGCCAAGTAGGCCCCTCATAAAGCAAAGCGAAAGCAATTGTAGCATTACAGGCAGCAAAGCGGTTGCAGCCAAGGGCTAAGAAGCTAACTTGCACGTCTAATATATTTATACATGGCAGTAGATGTACTCCTGGGCTTACAATGGGGCGATGAAGGCAAAGGCAAAATTGTAGATGTAATAGGCCACAAATACGATGTAGTAGCCCGCTTTCAGGGCGGCCCTAATGCCGGCCACACGCTCGTGATAGATGGCAAAAAGTACATCTTGAAACAGATACCCTCTGGCATTTTTCACCCGAACACCATTTGCCTGGTAGGCAATGGCGTTGTGCTGAATCCCGTTATCCTTAAAGAAGAACTAGAGGGCCTGCGGCAGGCAGGGGTTGACCTGGGCAAGCGCCTGCTGCTGAGCCGCCGCATGCACATTATTCTGCCCACGCACCGCCTGCTGGACAAAGCCAGCGAACTGGCCAAAGGCGATAACAAAATAGGCAGCACGCTGCGGGGCATAGGGCCCACCTATCAAGACAAGATGGCGCGGGCAGGGATACGCCTTGGCGACCTCAGCGAACCAGACTTTGCTGAACGCATGGCCGCTGCAAAGGCCCATCACTTGAAAATGGTGCAGGTGTGGGGCATGAGCGAAGCTGACTACAAAGCTGACCTTGCTGAATGGGAAGCCCTCTTTTTTGAAAGCCTGGAAACGTTGCGTAGCGTAACGGTAGTGGACAGCGAGTATTACCTTTATGATGTATGCAGGCAGGGTAAGCGCGTGCTGGCCGAGGGTGCCCAAGGGGCGCTGCTGGATGTAGACTTTGGCAGCTACCCTTTCGTAACCAGCAGCAACACCACTACAGGTGGCGCCTGCAGCGGCCTAGGTTTGGCGCCGCGTTTTATGAATGTGGTGTTTGGTGTATTTAAAGCTTACTGTACACGCGTAGGTAGTGGGCCTTTCCCAACCGAGCTGCACGGCACAGAAGGAGATGCCCTGCGTACTGCAGGCGGTGAGTTTGGCAGTGTGACGGGCCGCCCGCGCCGCATCGGCTGGCTTGATATTCCCGCCCTTAAATATGCATGCATGCTAAATGGCGTGCATCAACTGGTGATGACCAAAGCTGATGTACTGAGCGGAATGCAAACCATACGGGTATGCACCGGTTACAAAATCAATGGGCAAGTTACGGAACAGGTTCCTTTCCAGGCCAACGCGGTAGTGGAGCCCGTGTATGAAGACCATGCGGGCTGGACAGTGGACCCCACCTACCCGAACCGCCTACCCCGCGAACTGGAAGACTATACGCGCTACATAGAAAGCGCACTGGGGCTGCCAGTACGCTATGTGAGTATGGGAGCAGACCGTAAATATATCATGGAACGCTGGGCAAATATTTTGCAGTAACAGTGTAAAAAGAGAAAAGCCCGACACTGTCGGGCTTTTCTCTTTTGTCTACGTTTATAACTACACCCGCTTAGCGATGGGGGTATAATCTCTATTGGGGCTGCCAATGTATATCTGGCGGGGGCGCGCGATGGGTTCGTCGCGGTCGCGCAGTTCTTTCCATTGGGCTATCCAGCCGGGCAGGCGGCCCAGCGCAAACATCACCGTAAACATCTCTACCGGTATGCCAATGGCACGGTAAATAATGCCGCTGTAGAAATCTACATTCGGATACAGCTTGCGCGATACAAAGTACTCGTCATTCAACGCAATCTCTTCCAGCTTCTTGGCAATGTCTAGCAGCGGGTCGTTAATGCCCAGTGCATTCAGCACATTGTCGCAAGCACCTTTGATAATCTTGGCACGTGGGTCAAAATTCTTGTACACACGGTGGCCAAAACCCGACAGGCGGAAATTGCTGGCCTTGTCTTTGGCCATGTTCACATACTTCTCAATGTTATTGCCATCCTGCCGAATCATTTCCAGCATCTCTATCACCTCCTGGTTGGCGCCGCCGTGGAGCGGGCCCCATAGAGCGCAGATGCCAGCAGCTATGCTCGCATAAATATTAGCATGGCTACTACCCACCATGCGCACAGTGCTTGTGCTGCAGTTCTGCTCGTGGTCAGCATGTAGTATTAGCAGCTTGTCCAGTGCATCTACTACTACAGGGTTCGGCACATAATCTTCTGCGGGAACTGCAAACATCATGTGCAGGAAGTTCTCGCAGTAGTTGTATTTGTTCTGGGGGTAATTGTAGGGGTGGCCGGTTTTTTTCTTGTGTATCCAGCTTACCAGCGTAGGGAACTTAGCGAGGCTGCGAATCATACTCAGCTCCACGCTCTCAAACGGGCGGTGCGCTATAAGGCTCTCGGGGTAGAATGCGCTCAGGCTGGCCACCACACTGGCCAGGGTACCCATGGGGTGCGCCGCAGTAGGCACCGAATCGAAAAACTTCTTTGTCTGCTCATGAATGAGCGTGTGGTTGTTGATGCGCTTGTTGAACTTGTCCAACTCGGCCTTTTTGGGCAGGTCGCCATAGATAAGCAAGTATGCAACTTCTGTAAACGTGCTGTACTGTGCCAACTGCTCTATGGGGTAGCCACGGTAGTGCAAAATGCCATTCTCTCCATCCAGAAAAGTAATGGCGCTCTGCGTGGCACCAGTATTCTTGTAGCCGGAATCCAGCGTTACGTAGCCGGTTTGGTCGCGCAGTTTGCCAATGTCAAAGGCTTTTTCTTTCTCGCTGCCTTCAATCACATTTAGCGTGATGGTTTTGTCACCAAGTTTTAGTTCTGCAGTTTCTGCCATGTTGCTCGTTCGGTTAGGGGGTGCGTTAGTCGGTAAAACTACAAACCTGGGCGCACAACAAAAAGTTGCCGGCCATAAAGCTGAACTTAGCTTAATTGAAAGGTTTACTGAAAATTAACCCCCTGATTACGAGGGCAATGGAACACGCTTAATAGGGCTGACTAGCAAGCACTTAGAAAACAACTGGTGAAAGATACCCGCTGAAGCAATCGGCCTATATTCGCGTGTTATTTACTTTATCGTGCATTATGCGCATCCACAAGCCCTGCTTACTACTCCTGGTTTTGCTGATGGTTGCCAGTTGCACAGAAACGCGATACCCCAGGCCGCGTGCTTTTCCGCGCATTGAGCTGCCTGCACACCAGTATGTTACTTTCAAACAGCAAAAAGTACCATTTACTTTTAGTTATCCGGAATATGGTACCGTGGAGGTAGCAAAGGCAGACAGCATGAATATGGAAATTCGCTTCCCACGGTTTGGGTGCACCTGGCATATTACCTACCGTGATTTTGCCCGGCTAGACCGGCTGGGCAAAAAGGGAAGCCCAAACCTGAGCTATGAAGACTACCGAAAGCTGGTGTTCAAACACAGCCAGAAGGCTAGCGAGATTTTTGAAAAGAGATTCCGGACGGGTACTGGCCACGGGACTTTTTTTGAGTTGTATGGCGAAGTGCCCACCAGCGCCCAGTTTTATGTGACGGACAGCAGCCGCCATGCATTGATGGCTGCTATGTACTTCAATACTGCGCTAAAGAATGACAGTTTGGCACCTGTGATTGACTTTATGAAGGCTGACCTGCTGCACATGGCGCAGAGTGTAAAATTTACGGGGCAGCCGTAAAGACTGTAATGAATCGTAGGTTTCTGTTACTCATACATTTGATTCCCAACCCCAAATCAATCCTAAAAATGCAAAAGAAGCATCCTAACCATCACTTATACATACTGCTATTTGTGCTGATAAGCGCAGCCCATGTTGCGCAAGCTCAAACAGCCGCAGACCCCATGTTTGCCAACTTTGAGCGTCGTGTAACCGAGTATACGCTACCCAATGGGTTGAAGTGCTTGTTCATTAAGCGCGATGCCGCACCCGTGGTAAGTTTCGCCACGTTTGTAAACGCAGGCAGTGCGCAAGATCCCATGGGCATGGGTGGCATGGCGCACATTTTTGAGCACATGGCTTTTAAGGGTACGCATACCGTAGGCACCACAAACTGGGTCGCAGAAAAAGAGACCATTCAGGCCATGGACGATGCCTATGTAGCCTGGCTACAAGCCAAGACCAGTGCCAAACCAGATGAGGCTAAACTGAAAGACCTATGGGACAAGTTTCAAACTGCACAAGAGCAAACCAAGCAATATGTAAAAGGCAATGAATTTGCGCTGTTAGTAGACCGCGAAGGTGGGCAAGACCTAAATGCTTACACTGCAAACGACGAAACCGCCTATACCTACAGCCTGCCTGCCAATAAAGTAGAGCTGTGGTTTAACCTGGAAGCCGACCGTTTTACAAACCCTGTGATGCGAGAATTTTATGTAGAAAAAGAAGTGATACGCGAAGAACGCCGTATGCGCGTTGAGAGCAACCCCACGGGCCGCCTGATAGAAGAGTTTACGCAGGTAGCGCTAAGCGGGCACCCCTATGGCCGACGCGGTATAGGCCTGCATTCAGACATTACTAATACCACGATGGCTGCAGCCAAACAATTTTATGAAACCTACTATGTACCAAACAACATCGTGGTAGCAATCGCGGGCGATATAGATCCAGAACAGATGAAGAAATTCGCTGATGAATATCTGGCTAAAATCCCGGCTGGAAAACCTGTTGTTGACTTACCCGTAGAGCTGGTTCCGCAGCGGGGCGAAAGGCGTTTTGCAATCGAAGAAAAAACACAGCCTTTTTATGTAGAAGGCTACCGCTCAGTGAACGGGTTACACCCCGATGCCGAGGCACTTTCTATCTTGAGCGATGTGCTCTCTGGCGGGCGCACCAGCCGGCTCTACAAAAGGCTGGTTACGGACGAAGCCAAAGCCCTACAGGTAGGTGCGTTCAACGGCTTTCCTGGCACAAAGTATCCAGCACTTTTCTTAAGCTTCGTAGTGCCCAACCGCGGCATAAGCATGGATGATGTAGAGAAAACCGTGTTGGAAGAAATAGAGAAAATCAAAAAAGAGGGCATTACAGATGAAGAGCTTAAGCGTGCCGTTACCAATGCACGCGCAAACCTAATTCGTAGCCTGAACGATAATAGCAGCCTGGCACTGGCTTTAGCATCTGCCCAAACCAAAGATGGCGACTGGCGCGAGGTATTCCGCGACTTGGAAAAACTTAAAAACCTGAAGCCTGAAGACATCAAGCGCGTAGCCAACACCTACCTCGTGCGCGATCAGCGCACAGTAGGCATGATTAAAACAACCGCTCAATAAGCCAATTCTTTTAGCGTACATAAAATTCATCTCTTCTTCAGAACTCACATGAAAAAGTATAACATATTGGCCACGTTCGTGCTATTTGCACTGGTAACGTACGGGCAAAAAAGGGCGGATCAACTAGTATACCCGCAGGCCAAAAACTTTGTAGTGCCAAAGGTAGAAACCTACACTTTGAAGAACGGCATTAAGGTGTACATGCTCGAAGACAAAGAGCTTCCATTGATAGACCTTACAGTAGTACTGCGCACGGGCAGCTGCATGGAGCCTGCAGACAAAGTGGGCCTTACGGGGATGCTAGGTAGCGTAATGCGGCAGGGTGGCAGTATAAAGTATCCGGCAGAAAAATTGGATAAGCTTCTAGAGAATAAAGCTGCAAGCATTGAAGGGGGTATCGGGCTCGCCAGCGGCAATATGGGCATCAATGCCCTAAAAGAAGATTTCACAGAGCTACTCCCTGTATTCATAGACTATCTGATGAACCCCGCACTGCCACAGGACAAAATAGACCTGGCCAAAAAGCAGCAGCGCAGCGGCATAAGTCGCAGAAACGACGATGCCCAAGGCATTGCACGCCGTGAAATAGGGCGGCTGGTGTATGGCGCTAGCAGCGTATACGGCCGAAATACGGAATATTATACCGTAGACAAAATTACACGTGAAGACCTGGTGGCTTTTCACAAACAACACTTTGTGGGGGCTAACATGAGCATAGGCATCGTGGGCGATTTTGATGCTGCTACCATGAAGAAGTTGTTGGCACAATACTTTGAGCCATTGCCAGCCGGTAAACTGACCCAGCTAAATCTGCCTGCTACAAAGCTGAACGACAAAGCCACAGTAAACCTGGTTGACAAAAGCGATGTAAACCAAAGCGTAGTATTCCTGGGCCACCTAGGCGGCCGCCGCCAGAACCCCGACTATCCAGCCTTGCAGGTAATGAATGAGGTACTGAGTGGGGGCTTTAGTGGCCGCCTTTTTCAAAAGGTGCGTACTGACCTGGGCCTGGCCTATTCTGTGTTTGGCGAGTACGGCAGCAATGCGCTATACGATGGCCGATTCTTTGCGGGGGTAATGACAAAAAGCAGCACCACAGGCCAGGCCATAGATGCGGTTGCCGAACAGATAAAGAAGATTAAGGTAGAGCCCGTAACCGAGAAAGAAATGGCCGAAGCCAAAGACCGCATTTTGAATAGCGTTGTGTTCCGCTACGATAGCCGCAGCAAGGTAATGTTTGAGAAAGTGAATGATGCCTATAACGGCCTGCCCGCTAACGCCTTTGAGCAATACATTGAAGGCGTAAAAAAAGTAACGATAGCGGATGTGCAGCGTGTAGCGAAACAATACCTGAAGCCAGAATTGCTGCATCTGCTGGTAGTAGGCAATGTCAAAGAGCTAGGCAGTCAACTGGATAAATTTGGCAAAGTGAATACCATAGACATCACCATCCCTACGGCTGAACCCGGCAAAGCTGCCGCACCTGTTGCGTCCATTGCAGGCGATGCTGCAAAAGGGAAGGAGCTCATCAGTAAAATGGCGGATGCAGTTATTAAGCCAGGTGTTAACTTAAAAACGCTTCAGAGCACCAGCAACATAACGCAATACAACGAGCGCTTTCCCGGCGGCAAGATTGATATTGAGAGCAAAGCCATTTATTATTACCCGGATTCTTTTAAGCTGGCACAATCTGTAATGGGCAACAGCATGGAATTAGTGCTAAAGGGCGAACAGGCAGTGCAGCGGATGATGGGGCAAGAGCGGCCCCTGCCTGCCCAAATGGCAAACAGCCTTAAAGCAGATGCTGATAGACATTATGTATTTCTGGCGCTAAACAAAGACAAGTTAAAACCGCTCTACCAGGGTCTTGAAAAAGTAGGTGATAAAGAATACATAAAACTTGCTTTCGAAGCGCCTAGCAAGTTTACACTGTACCTAGACCCTGCTACCAACCTGCCCGCCCGTGTGGTACGCAAAGAGTTAAACCCAGCCGAAGGCAAAGAAGTGGAAACAATAGAAACTCTTGCTGACTGGCGGGAGGCCGATGGTGTAAAAATGGCCTACAGCCGCAAAGTAACCGCCGACGGCAACCCCACGCTAGAAGCAACTACAGCTAGCCACAGCGTAAACAGGTAACACACGTTCTTTTTCTAAAAAAGCCCCTTCTGGGGCTTTTTTAGTGTCCTGAATTGAACGTTTCATATACCAGAAAGAACGTTTGGGTAGACAGGTGGTTTGTTTAAGCTATTTTTGCCCCGCAAAACTAACCACTTGCACGTAATTTCGTTTCTTGGTTCTACATCGATTAACACTACCCTACCTTGGAACTCTCTTTTCCTTTTGCAAAAAAGTGGGCGCAATTAGATAAGTCAACGCGGGTAGCGGGCATGCCCGAAGGCTTAATGAAGGACCTGCCCCACCCCTTTCATTGCGACAGGAGTGCTGAAAATCTTGCCCGGTTGACCGTATTAGAGGCTAGGATTATCCTTTTTCTCTTCATCAACCTGATTACGCTTCCGGTAGAGTTCGGTTTCCGCTATGCCTACCTTCCGCAGCTCCCTATAGCTGAACATTTACTTGGCTTCTTGATGGGTACGGTTTATACCGTTTCGATAGCGCTGGGCCTGCACCTGATGGACAGAAAGCTGGAAAAGTTTATGCCTTACAATGCAAACTTCTTGCGACGAATTGGCCTGCAAGTGAGCATTAGTTTTGCCGTTGTTTTTTTGCTGCAATTGGTGGGCATGTCTTTGGTGGAAAGCATGCGGATGGGTGATATTCTTAAGCGCATGGGGCTGAATGAGCTTTCACTTATCCTCATACGGGCGCTTGATTACATTTTCGTGCTTACGCTAAACATGATGTTCTTCCTAAGCCACTTTATGGTAGCCTGGAAAGACAGCTTGATTCGGGCTGAGCGCCTGCAGCGTGAAAGTGCCCACGTTAGGTTTGATGCCCTGCGCAATCAACTCAATCCCCATTTCCTATTCAACAGCCTGAACAGCCTGAACAGCCTGATTTATGACGATCAGAAGCTAGCCTCGCAATTCTTGCAGCAGCTTTCTCGCGTGTACCGATACGTATTGCAGAACAAGGACAAAGAGCTGGTAAGCCTAAACACAGAAGCTGAGTTTATACAAAATTATATCTCTCTACTGAAAACACGCTTTGGCGAGGCGCTACGAATCACGCTCACCATCTCGCCGGAGAAAGGTGAAGTGCTGATTGTGCCTGTCACGCTGCAAATTATGATAGAGAATGCAATCAAGCACAACATGGCAACGCAACAGCAGCCGCTGGAAGTGAGTGTGTTTGTAGAGGGTGAAGAGCTGCTGATACGAAATAACCTACAACGCAAAAGCCAGATTGAACATAGCAACAAGCAAGGCCTCTCAAACCTGCGTGCGCTATATGCATACATAACTTCAAAGCCTGTTCGCGTAGTAGAAACCCCAAATACCTTTACGGTATGCATCCCGTTGATACACCCATAACAGTAAATTCGTAACGCTCTGCGTTTTACCCCACCTTACCCTTTTTGGGCTTCACAACGCGCTTAAGACATCAACGATGAAAGTAGTAATAGTAGAAGACGAAGCCCTGGCAGCAAAGTATCTGGCAGGCACCCTGGCACGTTTAGAAACCGGGATAGAGGTGGTGGCACAGCTTGCCGGCGTAGCCGAAGCCGTAGCCTGGTTTAAAGCGAATGCAGCACCTGACCTTGCTTTTTTTGATATCCAACTCTCAGACGGCGTGAGCTTTGACATCTTTGACCAGGTGGAGCTGAAGTGCCCAGTAATCTTTACTACAGCATACGATGAGTATGCGCTACGCGCTTTTAAAGTGAACAGCGTAGACTACCTGCTGAAGCCGATAGAAGATGTGGAGCTGAAACGTGCACTGGACAAATACCGCCACCTGTATCAACCACCGCCCGACCAAGAGAGCCGCGTGCAGCACCTACTGGAAGCCTTACGTAATCCAGGCAGTAAGCGATACAAAGAGCGCTTTCTAGTGCGCAGCCTGGGTGCTCATTTATTGGTGCCTACCGCTGAAGTGGCATATATGATGAAAGACGAACTGGTGTACCTTATCACGATGGACAACAAACGCTATGTGACGGACTACAACACCATGGACGAACTGGAGGACCTTGTAAATCCGCTCGACTTTTTTCGCGCAAACCGGCAGTTCATTGTAAGGCTTGGGGCTGTGGAAAGCCTGAAGAACAGCCCTACCGGCAAGCTCAATGTAAAACTGAAAGCACCCATGAACGCTATGGTGGACGTGAGCCGCGAAAAGGCGCCCGCTTTCAGGGCATGGATTGGCTAAACCTGCTTATTCAGGAAGTGCAAACACCCGCCGCGCATTACGGCTGGTGAACTGTGCCACATCATCATAAGTAGTACCTAGTACTTCTGCCAGGCGCTGGGCTACGAGCTGCATGTAGCTGCTCTCATTTCGCTGCCCTCTGTGTGGCAGGGGTGTCAGATAGGGCGCATCGGTTTCCAGCACCAGGCTTTCACGCGGCACAGCCCGCACCACATCATCCAGGCCTCCATTTTTCTTATAGGTAAACACCCCACCTATGCCCAAGAGAAACCCTACATCCACAGCACGCTTCGCATCAGTCAATGTTCCGGCAAAACAGTGAAATATGCCACGCAATCGTCCATCCTGGCCTGCTTCCATCAGCTGAATGGTTTCGGCAAACGCTTCACGGCTGTGCAGGATGATGGGCAGGTTCAGGTTCTTAGCCCAATCAATTTGCATCTGTAGGGCGGTCTTTTGTAAAGGTAGCGTAGTCTTGTCCCAATACAAATCTATCCCACATTCTCCCACTGCAATGCACGCGCCTGTAGCAAGCTCCTGTTCAGCAGCGGCAAGTTCATCAAGATAATCTTCCTTCACCGAACAGGGGTGCAGCCCCGCCATCGGTTTTAGAAAATCAGGGTAGCGTGCGGCCAGCTCCTTTAGCGGCACTATGCTCTCACGGTCTATGCCCGGCAGCATGACGTATTGCGCTACGCTGCGTGCGCGCGCTATCATCTCAGCTTCGTCTGTAGCAAAGCGTTTGTCATACAGGTGCGCGTGGGTGTCAATGAGCAGTTCCATCAGCAGCCAGATAGCCAAATACTATTGCTTAGGTGCTTCACGCTTAAAGAATACGAATCCGTTTTTGCTATACAGCTCCAGCAGCTCCGGGTATTTTGTCTTATCACGAAAGGGCGCTACCCTATCTACTTTCGTTACGAAGTATGCTGGCTTGGTAATAGGCCCAGTAAGCAGCCAGGTTGTGAACTGCTCACTGGGCACACCCACCCCGCCATGGCTAGAGGAAGGCTGCCTATTTGTATAAAAAAAGTGCGCATAGCTTTTGTAGTCCAATACCTCCACAAAACAATCTTCTCCTTTACGTGCTTCGTAGAATTCCAATGCCGCCCGCTGGCTATAGCCCTCTACTTTAGGCACAATGAGCGGCAGCACCAGGCAGATGGTAAGTGCTGTGCCCCCAAACAATAGCCAGGTAGCACGCAGGTAATCCTCTCGCTTCACAATCAGGAAAAGCACCGATACTAGGATGCCCAGGTATAGCAAACCAATGAGCCACTCCCATCCGCTCCAGGCCACTTCTGCCTGCAGATTGGCCTGCGCAAAGGGATCTTTCAGAAGCGGTAGCAAGGATTCCTTAAATACATTTATTAGCGGCACTACGGCGAAAAGCAATGCCCAAATAGCACCTACCACTGCCAGCAAAACCCTCTCCCAAACCCGCAGGCGCTGCGCCCCAAACACGAGCCGTTTCAGGCTGTATGCTGCAAGAAAGGTAAGTGGGAAATAGCACAGGCTGCTATAGTGCACTATTTTGGTCTTCACGATACTGAACAAAATCAGTGTAACCAGCAGCAGAATTGTCATCCACAGTTTAAGCCCCTGTTCGGTACGGTTGTCGTCACGCTGATGTTTGCGCCAGGCAAAAAACACAAACACCGATGCAGGGAAACAGCCCACCAGCAGAACTACGAAATGATAAAAGAAAGGCCCCCCGTGGCCTGAGTCCTGCGTGCTGAAGAGGCGTATGTTGTATGTGATAAATTCCTGAAGAAACCACGGCCCGTTCATCACCAGGTCCACTCCAAACCACAGAAAGGTAGTTGCTACAACTACTACAGTAAACAATGCTCCCTCTTTTAAGGGGAAGGGTATGCGCTTGCGTTCCAGGATGTAGTAGACGAGCCAGCAGAGCCCTGGCAGTAGGTAGCCCACTGGGCCTTTGGTAAGCACGGCAAGGCCCACAAAGAAGCCAGCCCAAACTACCGCAATTAATTTGTCGCGCTGCAGGTAGTAGCAATGCAGGTGATAGATCCCCAAAAAAATGAACAGATTGAACAGTGGGTCAATGATGCCAGAGCGAAAGTAGAAGTGCGGCAGTAGTGAGCCTGCATATACCAGCGCCCAGAGGACGCCCAGGTTGCGCCCGCCAGTGGCTGTGCCCAGGCGCACCAGCAAAACCAATGTAGCAATGCCTGTAAGTGCATTGGGCAAGCGTGCGGCAAACTCATTCACACCAAACAGCTTCATGCACAGTGCTTGACACCAAATGAAAAGTGGGGGCTTTTCCCAGAACGGGGCATAGTCTATCTGCACCCGCATATAGTTGCCTGTGACCAGCATCTCGCGGGCAGCCTCAGCGAAATTTATCTCATCCCAATCAAACAAATGCACGCGGCCCAGAAAAGGCAGAAACAAGATTGCACCCACTACAGCTGTAACAAGTTGCAGTTGCCTATCGGTCAGGTTTTTGAAAAACAACATTTACAATTTCTAAGCATCTAGTAACAAACTATACAGCATTTACACCAACGTATCCACCGCCTCCGCCTGAGCAGCTTTATCAATCCGCTTCACCAACCCGGCCAATACCTTGCCTGGCCCCACCTCTACAAACTGTGTAGCGCCTGCCGCTACCATGTGCTGTACGCTCTGCGTCCAGCGCACAGCAGCAGTTAGCTGCTTGTTTAGGTTTTCGCGTATCGTGGCAGCATCTGTGTAAGCCCTTGCATCTACATTCTGGTAGATAGGGCATGTGGGCGTGAGCACCTGTGCCGCGGCTATGCCTTTCGCCAGCTCTAGCCGTGCAGGCTCCATAAAACGGCTATGAAAAGCGCCATTTACCGGAAGCTCCTTTGCAATCTTTGCCCCCCGCTGCTTTGCCAGCTCTATCGCCTGTTTTATACCCTCTACTGAGCCTGAAATAACAAGCTGCCCCGGGCTGTTGTAGTTTGCTGGCGTAACATCTGGCACGCTGCTACACACCTCTTCTACCGCCGCATCTTCCAGCCCCACTATGGCAGCCATGGTGCTGGGGGCCAGGTCGCAAGCCATCTGCATGGCGTTGGCGCGTATGCTTACCAGCTTAAGCCCGTCAGCAAAGCTGAGCGCCCCTGCCGCTGTGAGTGCGCTAAACTCGCCCAGGCTATGGCCTGCCATCATAGCCGCCTTTTCTTTCACTCCTAACACCTCGGCTAGAATTACGGAGTGCAAAAAAATAGCAGGCTGCGTTACGCTGGTGCGCTTCAGGTCATCTTCGGTACCGCCGAACATCATCTGCCCAATGTCAAAACCTAAAATGGCCTGCGCCTCTGCAAAGCGGCTTAGCGCTATCTCGCTTTTTTCATACAGGTCTTTGGCCATACCCACGTGCTGCGAGCCCTGACCCGGGAAAATATATGCTGTGGTCATATAGTGTTGCGTAAAATTTTTCTTCGTCAGCCGCAAAGTAAACGAAAAGGCCGGGTTTTCACCCGGCCTTGCACTAGTAGTATTGCTCTCGCCTTATTCAGCGGTCTCGGCTTCAGTTTCCTCTTCTTCCTTCTTCTTGGCCGTTTTCTTCTTCGGGGTGGCAGGGCCGCCCTCCATCTCAGCTTTCAGGCCTGCAAGTGCGGCATTGTCGCCAAGCGTGTCTTTGTCAGCAGGGCCGTCCTTTGCAGTTGCCTTCTTCTTGGGTGCGCGCACTGACTTCTTCTCGCCTTCAGTAGCAGGTACACCTTCTTCCCAGGTGCGGCTGTGGCTCAGCACGATCTTCTTCTGCTCCTTAGCAAACTCTATCACCACAAGTTTGGCATGGTCGCCTTCCTTTAGCGGGGACTGACTAGGGGCCTCCTTCAGGTGCCTGATAGGAATAAAGCCTTCTATACCGTACTGCAGCTCCACAAGCGCTCCTTTTTCCAGCATCTTGGTAATGGTACCTTCCTGTTCAGAATCTACCGAGAAAATGCCTTCAAAGGTCTCCCATGGATCTTCAGTCAGTTGCTTGTGGCCCAGGCGTAGTTTGCGGTTTTCTACGTCCAGCTCTAGCACTATCACATCCAGCTTTTCGTCCTTCTTGGTGAAGTCGCTGGGGTGATTTATCTTCTTGTTCCAAGACAGGTCTTGAATGTGAATCAGGCCATCAATGCCTTCTTCCAGTTCAATGAAGAGACCGTAGTTGGTAATGTTACGCACGGTGCCCGTATGGCGTGAGCCCACAGCGTACTTATCTGCTGCAATACCCCAGGGGTCAGGAAGCAGTTGCTTCAGGCCCAGGCTCATCTTGCGCTCTTCCATGTCCATGGTAAGCACAACGGCATCTATGTCCTGGCCTACCTGGAACATCTCACTTGGGTTTTTGGGGTGCTGGCTCCAGCTCATTTCGCTTACGTGCACCAGGCCTTCTACGCCAGGTACTACTTCTACGAATACGCCATAGTCTGCAATCGTTACGATGCGGCCTTTGATTTGCTGGCCTACCTTAACGGTATCTCCCATCTTCTCCCAGGGGTGCGATTCCAGTTGCTTCAGGCCCAGGCTAATGCGCTTCTTCTCATCATCAAAATCCAGCACTACCACATTTAGCTTCTGATCCAGTTTCAGGATTTCATCTGGGCTGCTGATGCGGCCCCAGCTGATATCCGTAATGTGCAAGAGGCCATCTACACCGCCTAGGTCAATAAACACACCAAAGCTGGTGATGTTCTTCACGGTGCCTTCCAGCACCTGGCCTTTTTGCAGGTTGCTGATGATCTCAGCCTTCTGTGCTTCTATGTCTTTTTCTATCAGCGCCTTATGGCTGATTACAACGTTATTCTGAGCGTGGTTGATTTTCACCACTTTGAACTCCATCTTACGGCCTACGTATGCGTCGTAGTCGCGGATGGGTTTCACGTCTATCTGTGAGCCGGGCAGGAAGGCTTCTATGCCTTCTACATCTACCACAAAGCCACCTTTGGTGCGGCGTTTTACTATGCCAGTTACTACCGCATCAGAATCAAGCGCCTGGTTTATTTTTTCCCAGGTCCGCATGTTGTTTGCTGTGCGGCGGCTCAGTATCATCTGGCCGGTTTTGTCCTCTATGGTTTCGAGGTACACTTCAATAGGGTCACCTATTTTCAAATCGGGCGTATCGCGAAATTCCGTTACCGGGATTATGCCTTCGCTTTTGAATCCAATGTTTACAATCACTTCACGCGGGCTGATGCTAACTACTGTGCCGCGAATGATGTCTTTTTCGTTCACCTTCATCATGGTGCCTTCATATTGGGCAGCCAGATTGCGGCGTTGTTCGTCCGAATAATCGAACTCGTCTTCCCACACAAATTCGGCAGTGGGCGCCTGTTCTAGGGTTAAGGTTTCTGACATGAGTTGGGGTTCGCCTTCCGTATTGTTCGTACTGTTGAACCGTTTACTGTTGAATTAAAATGCCCTAAAATTCAGGCGCTTAGGCCTAAAAATCAGGGATGCAAAGATACGCTTCTTTTCTTTTGAACAAGGGTATTAATAGAAAAAAGTGAAGCGTTGTTGAATGTAAATCGTTTGCTATGAGTAACTTATAAAGTATAGCCCTTAAATTTACTGCTCTAGGCTTTCTGCCAGGCTTTGCGGCAGATTAACCCTTGACGTTTATCAAACTCGGGCTTTTCACAGTGCTACGGTTACGTATAGGCAAAATAGGTCTTGCACTAGCACTAGTCTTTGCCAGTGCCGGGCCCTTACATGCACAAAACAGATTTGTGCTTGACAGTTTACGTACTGCGCTGGCATACGCAAAAACAGATAGTAGCAAGGTGGCCATTTACAACGAACTGGCCTGGCAATTCCGGTACACAAACCTAGACTCCAGCCTATACCTTTCGCTCAAAGCGCAAAGGATAGCGAAGCAAATGGGTAACGCCAGCCTGGAAGCGCACACGCTTAGAACCCAGGCCAACATTTACCGCTACCAGGGCAGGTACCAGCAAAGCCTTGAGCTGCTTCTAAAAGCAATGGTAATGACAGAAGAGAGCAATGATAAAAAGGGAAGAGCAGAAAGCTACGGCTACCTAGGAGGCCTTTACATCATATTTGGTGATACACTCACAGGAGAACGCTACCAAAACGAGAATTTAAAACTTCGAAGAGAGCTAGGAGACAAACTTGGTGAACATGGCGTTCACATTACGCTCGGTAAGCAGGCGCTTGATAAAAGAAAAAATGAAATCGCAGTATCCCATTTTGTTATTGCCTTCCAGCTTGCACAGGAATTGAGAAATGCGCAAGGCCAGGCGATTGCGCTCAATTGTCTGGGCCAGGCAGATCTTGCTATTGGCCGTAACAAAGAAGCCCTGCAGCATTTTACTGCTTCACTCGAAATCAAACAAAAGCTGAACGATGTAAGAGGTATGGCGTTCTCATGTTTAGGATTGGCGCAGACCCACATGGCATTGAAGCATTATGCCACTGCCAAACCCTATGCTGAAAAAGCGCTTGCCTACGCTGAGAAAGGAAATTACAAACCAGAAACCAGAGATGCCTTGTGGGTGCTATTCAATCTTTCGCAGAAAATGGGCAACCCTAATCTTGAATTAGTCTATTTGAAGCGCTATACCGAGCTGTATAAAATGCTTGAGCAAGAAGGCAATGCCATCAAGATTACTGGTATTCAATCCATTTACCAAAGCAGGAATAAAGAAGCCGAAAACAAAGCGCTTCGCCAAAAAGAAGCATATCAGGCTGCCATGCTCGATAGCCAGCGGCTATGGATAGTGCTGCTGCTAACCATCTTGCTGGCAATTCTGGGCATCGGCTTTGTTTTCTACAGGTTGTACAGAGAGCGCGAGCGCACGCAGCTCATCATGGCAAATCAGCAGAAAGAGTTAAAAGAAGTAAACAATGAACTGAACGACACACTAACCTACCTGCGTGAAACACAGAACCAATTAATAAAGCAGGAAAAACTGGCCTCGCTGGGTCAGCTGGTTTCGGGCATTGCGCATGAAATCAATACACCCATCAGTGCCGTAAAATCCAACGGGGTATCTCTAAAAGACTCGCTCCCACCCTTGCTATCATCTATACCCGTAATGCTATTGAAGCTAAGCGCGCATGAACTGGCTTTGCTGCAAGATTTTGTACGGGGGGCACTGCTAGAGCAGAATTCATTTACAACCCGTGAAGAACGCGAGGTGCGAAAAGACCTGGAGACAGAGCTAACTTTCGTAGGCATAACGGATGCCAGGAGCATTGCAAACCTGCTGGTATTGACACGTGTCGTTACAAATATCAGTCCGTACTATGGCATACTCAAGTCACAGGATGCCACTGTGTTCCTGGAAGTTGCATGGGCATTCATCCGTATTTTTAGAAGCGCCGATAACATTTTACTTGCCGCCGAAAAAACCAATCGAATGGTAGGTGCGCTAAGAAATTACGTGCAGCTGAGTGAGAAAACTGGCAAAGTGGAAACAAACATCGCTGCTACAATCGATAGCGTTCTTGCGTTTCACGAACACACTTTAAAAAATAGAATAACACTCATCAAAAACTATAAGTACAACGAACCCATATTATCCATGCCTGAAGCGCTAGAACATGTATGGAACAACCTGGTTCACAATGCTATCCTGGCCATGGAGGGCAGCGGTACGCTGCTGATAGAAGTAGAGCAGATGGGAGACTGGGCGGCGGTTTCATTCGCTGACAATGGCAGAGGCCTCGCTGACCTTGCAGACGACCAGGTATTTGAGCCCTTTTTCACAACACGTGAACAGGGTGAGGGCACGGGGCTGGGCCTGTTTATCAGCAAACGTATTATAGAAGAAATCCACCAGGGGCGTATAGAAATTACAAGACTAGCAAAGGGTACCCGCTTTACTGTATTGCTACCCATTCGCATTTCACCTGCTGCTACACTGGTAGCGGCAAGGCAGTAGGCTAATAACTAGCGCCCTACTGCTTACTGCGGCACTACGGCAATCGCTTCAATTTCTATTAAGTAATCAGGGCTGGCCAGCGCAGCAACACCCACCAGCGTGCTGGCGGGCGGCGGATAATCTTTCGGCCACTCACGCACCCTCGCTTCACGAACAATCTCAATCTGCCGCACATCGGTCATGTATATAGTCCACTTTACTACATGATGCATGCTGGCACCACCCGCTGCAAGGGCATTGCGCAGGTTCTTAAACACCTGGACGCACTGCGCCTTTAAGTCACCCTTCCCTACTACAGTACCCAGGCTGTCTTGCGATACCTGCCCCGCAACGTAAACTGTCTTGGTGTTACCGGTAGCAGTTACCACATGGCTGTAGCCGCGAGGTTTGTTGTGTGTGGTAGGCTGTATGTGTTGAACCGTTCCTTGCTGGGCCACAGTAATCAGCGGAATGAATAATGCTAGTAAGAGTAAACGATATGAAACTTTCATAGACGATAAAGGAATAGGTTATCCGTTACGTATACCTTTCAGCTCACTGCTCCGCAGCCGGCTTAGGCTTTGCGGGGTGATACCCAAGAGGCTGGCGATGTCTTTTACGGGCACGCTGCGAATGAGGTCTGGGTGGTCGCGCATCAGCTTCTTATACCTATAATCTGCATTGAGCGTAAGAAGGCTCTCGTTGCGCTTGGCCAGTTGTATCACTACGTCTTCCAGCAGCTTGATTTCTATATCCTTGAATCCTGGGTGCTCTTCATACAACTTGTGTATGTCTTCGCGGTATATCATCGCAATTTCGCAGTCGGTAATGGCCTGTATGTTCTGTTGCGCCAAACCGTCTCCCATAAACTGAAACACATCTACCAGAAATTTACCGCGCGTGCTGATGGCCCGTGTAAAAGCACTGCCGTCGGGTTCTTCTCGAAATAGGCGAAAGTACCCATTGTGTACGTAAAAAATGGGGCGCACATGGCTGCCCTGGCGCAGCACGTAGTCGTTACGCCGAATTACGACTGGCTTAAAATACCGCTGCGTTACTTCAACCGGCACCGAGCTATCGGGCACCAGCCGTTTAAAGTAACTGTCCAGCCCAATAATTATAGGGTTCACACCTTCCATATGCCGGTTCGCAGTTTTAGTATCAAAAGCGATAAAAGACAGTAGGTTCCTAAACGCAACTGAAAGTTAACATTTGCGAAGGATTTCCCTACAATGTTAGCGCAATTTGGCAGCATCAAACACTACTAACAACCCAAACCCCGTATGAAGACCCATTTTTTTACTGTGTTGCTAAGCGCAACTTTCTTCTTTGCAACTGCTTTGCGTGCCCAGGATGAAAAACCCCGTGACTTTTTATTGGTGCCGCAGAGCGGAGCCGTAACCTTGGCTGCCAATGGCACTGCACAGGTGCAGCTTAACATCAAACGAGCAGGTTTTTTCCGAAAAAACGTCATTAAGCTCAAGGCAAATCACGATGCCAAAGGCATTGAAGTAAGTTTTGACAATGCCGACGCGCTAGGCGAGACTGCCATGGTAACACTTAAGACAAACGGTGCTACACCTGGCACCTACGGCGTAACCTTAACAGGCAGCACCGTTACAGTTACACGCGGTACTACGCTGCAGGTAACTGTACAATAACCTTGTCAGGATAAAACAAACAAACAAGTTTCTGAAAGCACAAAGGCTGCGGTACATACCGCAGCCTTTGTGCTTTTACAATGCTCCGGTTATTTGCTCCGCTTCAAATAAGCATCAAACCACTTTAGAAGGCGCGTCCCTACATCCTGTATAAACTTGGGCTCCTGTATGCCGTGGGGCTGCCGAGGGTAGGTCACCATTTGCGTGGGCACATTCAGCTTTTTAAGTGCTGCGTACATTTGGTATCCCTGCTCTATAGGCACACGTAAATCTGCTTCTCCATGTACAATGAGCGAAGGAGTCTTCGCGTTCTGCACAGCGAACATCGCGCTGTGTTTTTCATATACTTCACGTCGGTTCCAAAATTCACCCCCGAAGTAGTCAGGCAGAAAGTCGGGTATATCCGCTGTGCCATTGAAGCTGATAAGGTTTGTAACCCCAGCGCCAATCATGGCTGCTTTAAAACGCTGCGTCTTGGTTATCACCATGCTCGTCATATAGCCGCCATAGCTCCATCCGCTTACTACCAGGCTATCCGGGTGTGCTACCCCAAGTCGTATAGCTTCATCTACCCCTCCCATTATATCATCGTAGTCATTGTACCCCCAGTCATTCATATTCGCGTAGCGAAATGCTTTGCCATAACCGCTGCTCCCGCGTGGATTTACGCGCAGCACAGCATACCCCTGCTGCGCAAATGCCTGAATGGGATACACCGCACTTACTGCCGTGAAATTTTCAACAAAAACACCTGCGGGGCCACCGTGTATGTTTAAGAACAAAGGTACCTTCTGCCCTTGCTTATAGCTCACGGGGTATGTAAGCAGGCCTTCTATATCATACTTCCCATCTTTACTTTTCCATTTGATAACGGTGGTTTTACCCAATGGGTGCTTGAGGTACTCTTTGTGCACGTCAGAAATTTTAACTGTGTTTTGGCCCGCTGTGTTACATACATATACGTCTGGTGGCGTTTCTGCATCCGCATACGTATAGGCAAACCGTGCCCCGTTTTTACTCATCGAAATGCTGCCATATAGCCCCTTGCCGCTGAGTATGGGCCTGGCCGCACTGCCATCCATCGGCAAAAAATAAAGCCGCTGCTGGGTGTGGTAGCCCTCATTCACATACACGCCACTGCCATCTTTACTCCAAAAATTCAAGTTGGGCTGCTCATCATAGGTCGCTGCAAGCTTGCGGGTTGCGCCGCCTGTAGCTGGAACGATGTGTACTTCATTGTAACCTGCCCAGCGTGAAGCGCCATTGTCTGTTGAAAAGGCTATGCTCTTGCCATCAGGTGAATACATTGGGCTACCATCCAATCCTTTGCGCTGTACTATCGTAATCACTGCACCGCTATCCGCAGGCACTGTGCTAATGTCACTCCGGGGCCAGTCGTTGGCGCTGGGGGTAGGCGCATGTTCAAACACAATCATTTTACCGTCAGGGCTCCAGTCCACTTTCCCAACACTAAAGTCGCCACGGGTTAGGCGCTTGCTGGCCACGGGCTCCCCCATTATGGTTGGCACCTCTACCCTATACAGGTGCACCTGCCGCCAGTCTTCATCCATCACACGCATATCGCGCTTCTCCTTTTTGTCTTTCTCTTCTTTCTCTGTCATGGGCTCTGCCATGGTAAATGCAATACGCTTACCGTCATCGCTCCAGGCATAGCTGCTAACACTACCCTTCTCTTTGGTCAGGGCTTGCGCCTCGCCGCCATCAAGTGGCAGCAGGTAAATCTGTGCCTTCGCATCAACACGAGCTGAGATAAAACTAAGGTACTTGCCATCGGGTGAGAATGCCGGGCTCGTAGCCTGCTTTTCATGCCGTGTAACCTGGCGGGGGGGCTGGCTGCCATCAGACTTTGCCAGCCAGATCTGACTGTTAAATTCACTTTTCTCACCCTCAGTCTGAGGTGTGGCTACGGTGTAAGCTACCCAGTCGCCGACGGCACTCAGCACGGGGCTGGTTACACGTTTGTATTTGATCATCTCGGCGGGTGTCCAGCCTTGAGCTTGGGCTCCCAGCCAGATTAGGCATGTGAGCGCTACGCATACATAGCGCTGCGGATAGAAATTCGCTTTTTTCATACTGCTGTAGGGAAAGGTAATCGTAAGCTACTAATTACGCTCAACGCGTTGCAATAGTTTTCCAATTAGGCTTGTCAATAAAACTGGCAGAAGAGTTACTGGCAAGGCCAATACAAAATGCTCTATGGGTATCCTCATGGGCATTAAGTTGATATTCAGCGCTGAGAGCACACGGATTTCCATGCGCCAGCACGTCAAATAAATCAGAATCACTGCGGGCACGAGCAGCGCCCCAAGCCACTTGAGGCTACGCAGGTCTTGCAATAGCCGGATCCTAAACACATAGTCCATGAGTAAGCATGCCCCCAGGCTGCCAAAAGAAACCGTGCTGTACCAGTGCCCCTTAAGCACCCCAAATGCGATACCCATTGCAAGTAGCAGCGCACCAAAGAACCCGCTTCTAAATCGTACCGAATCTGTCTCAGGGTTTTGCCTGCAGTACAGTGGCCACCCATACCCACTTACCGCAATGCCTAGAACGCCTACGGCAAACAAGGTTGATGTTGTATAGGCGCCATCACCTGCTGCATATATCCAGCCCAAGTGAAACGCGCCAAACACCCACCCGCCCCAGAGTGCAGTACACACCAGTACCGAAATAGTTTGAAACAGCAGCACAGGTTTTACCATCCATTTTTTCATTCTGCCCTGCAAGCTACCACTCAGCCTGGATACACCAGAACAAGTGTCGAAAACAATGTAGTTTTGCACGTACATGACCCCCGTTGATTTCCTCTCCATTGCACCTGCTGAGCACCCCTTGGGCACAGTGCATGGCTACCTGCTGGGTAGTGTGGCCCCCAGGCCCATCGCATTCGTAAGTACGGTAGATGCCGAGGGGCGGCCTAACCTGGCCCCTTTCAGCTACTTCAATGTATTCAGCACGCGGCCGCCTGTGTGCATCGTAGGGCCAAACCGCAGCGGCCGCACGGGTGAACACAAACACACCTATCTGAATGCCAAAGCAACTGGCGAGCTGGTAATCAACGTAGTAAACTACTCATTGGTAGAACAGGCCAATCTGGCCAGCACCGAGTACCCCCATGGCGTGAGTGAGTTTGAGAAGGCCGGGCTCACGCCACTGGCCTCCTCACTTGTAAAGCCAGCCCGCGTGATGCAGAGCCCTGTTCACCTGGAATGCACGGTTCGTCAATGGATAGAATTAGGTGACAACCCCGGCGCTGGCAATTTGATAGTATGCGATATAAGGCTGATACATATTGACAAAAACATATTAGATGTAAATCAACGTATAGACCCCCACAAGATAGACCTGGTAGCTCGTATGGGCCAGGATTACTACTGCCGTGCAAGTGGCGATGCTGTGTTTGCAGTGCAAAAACCCGTGGCGCGTTTAGGCATAGGGGTAGATGCACTGCCCTTGGGCATACGCACAAGCCCTGTGCTCACAGGCAACGACCTGGGCAAACTGGGCAATACAGAACAGACTGAGTTGCCTACGCAAGAGCAGGTGCAAAGCTTTGCAGCAAATGAAGACACTGGCATGCTGCAAAGCCTGCGCACCCTGGAAGCCTACCACCACCTAGCACAAAGCTACCTGCAGCGCAACCAGAAGCAGGAAGCCTGGCTCATCCTGCTGGCCGCTGAAGCGCGTTTTCATTAAAGCCCTGCTCTACGAGATGAAGGATAGGTGGCGCACAATGTTTCAGAAGTCTCTCTTCGTAGCACTGGCTGCTGCTATAGCTGTTTTCCTGCTGGACCTGCTATTACCACCGCCACCTGCTAAACCTTACAGCACCGTAGTAACTGATGAAGCCGGCAGGCCCTTGCATGTGTTCATTTCTGCTGATGACAAATGGCGGATAGCTACCCGCCTGGAAAGCCTGGGAGACCAGGTTGTAAGAGCGCTTTTGTTTAAAGAAGATAAATACTTCTATTACCATCCGGGCATAAACCCTGCAGCAATGGTGCGCGCACTGTTCAATAACATTGTTACCAGCCGCCGCACCTCTGGTGCCAGCACCATCACCATGCAGGTAGTGCGCCTGCTGGAACCACGCGAACGCACCTATGCCGCCAAGCTGGTAGAAGTGCTACGTGCACTCCAGCTTGAGCTTCACTACAGCAAGCGCGAGATTCTGGAGCTTTACCTAAGCCTGGCTCCTTTTGGTGGAAACATAGAAGGCATAGAGGCTGCTTCGCGCATTTACTTCAACAGGCCACCAGCAGCGCTTAGCTTGGCGCAGCTTACTGCGCTCATCGTAATACCCAACCGGCCTACCAGTTTAAAACCAGGAAGTGACAAAACCGCCCTGCTTGCAGCGCGCAACAAATGGCTTGCGGCATTTCAAAAAGAAAATTACTTCTCTGAAAAAGATATACTAGATGCTTTAGCTGAGCCCCTTGAAATGGAGCGGTACACCCTCCCACGCGAAGCGCCCCATCTAAGCTTCAGGCTGGCACGTGCGCCCAAGCCCTACATCACCACTACCCTGCATGCTGCCACGCAGCAGTTTGCCGAGCGTCAAGTGTCACAATATATTGCGCGCATCCGGCAAATGGGCATCAGCAATGCTGCTGTCTTAATCGTTGACAATCCCTCGCGCGCTGTTCGTGCTTATGTGGGTGCTGCTAATTTTAACGACATCGAAGCCCTGGGCCAGGTAGATGGTGTGCAGGCTGTGCGGTCGCCAGGTAGCACGCTCAAACCTCTGGTCTATGGCCTGGCCATGGATGCAGGTCTTGTTACACCTGGCAGCATAGTAGCAGATGTGCCCATTAATTTTGGCGGCTACGCACCTGAGAATTACAATGAGCAGTTTAACGGCCCCGTAACCATATCTACGGCCCTGGCGCTTTCATTGAACATCCCCGCTGTGCGTGTCCTGGATCAGTTAGGCATAGAAATATTGAAAGAAAAACTTAAGACCACTGACTTTTCCAGCATTGCCAAAAACGAACACAAGCTGGGCCTCTCCATGATACTGGGCGGCTGTGGTGTGCGGCTGTGGGAGCTTGCGGGTGTATTCTCTGCCTATGCAAATGGCGGCGTTTACCGCAAGCTGCATGTTGTGCAGGGGGATACGTTGCATAACTCACACAAATTGCTCTCGCCAGAATCTGCGTTCATGGTCACCAGCATCCTTACACAGCTCACAAGGCCTGACCTGCCCACCCATTTTGAAAACAGCCGCAACCTGCCGCTGGTCGCCTGGAAAACGGGTACCAGCTATGGCCGACGCGACGCCTGGGCTGTGGGCTACAATGCAGAATACACCGTGGCAGTTTGGTGTGGCAATTTCAATGGTGCGGGCAGCCCCGCACTCGCAGGTGCTGAGGTAGCCACCCCGCTATTGTTCCAAATCTTTAATGACCTGAACCGCAACCAGCCCGCGAGAAATTTTACGCGCCCCGCCAGCCTGTTGCAGCGCGAGGTGTGCGGCACTAGCGGCAATATACCAGACACCTTTTGCACTGACCGCATACTGGACGACTACATCCCCGGTGTTTCGCATACCGTGCGCTGCACACATAAAAAATGGGTGTGGACGAATGCTGTGCAAACAGAAAGCTACTGCGCTGATTGCAAGCCTGGGCCCGCACTGCGGTCGCTGTTGCCAGACCCTGCACCCGAGATTGTTGCCTACTGGCGCGAACGAAGAATACCATACACCGCAGCACCACCACACAACCCCCGCTGCACCCGCATAGCAAGCGCTGGCGGCCTGCGCATCAGCAGCCCGCCTGAGGGTGCCGTGTTTTACAGCGATAGTAAGAATCCTTCAAAACTTGCACTTGAGGCCCATGCGTTACCTGATAGCCGAACAATGCACTGGTTTATAAACGGCAGTTACTACGGCAAAGCCGCACCCGGGAAACCCCTATTCTTTCTGCCCGACACTGGCAGCATAAACATAAGCCTTACCGATGACCGCGGCCGCACCCACCAGGTGCGCGTGCATGTGCATGGCATGTAGTTAATTTTAATTTCATTTATAAATGCGTATTGAAATAACCTTGTTCTCCTTAACTTCAAAAGAAAACTTATAACTATAATATTCCCAGAGCTCAGCTTTTATATCCTTCAAGATACGTTTAGAAGATGGTTTCCCTAGTCGTTGCTCAACATAAGTATAATAGTCACCAAGCCTGATTGAAGAAAATTTCAATCTACTATCATCAGTAAACCCAGTCATTTGAAGGCTTTCAACAACCCCATTCTTCACTGAATAAACAATATACCCAGAAACCCTTTGGTTAAACTTAAGAGGAAAAATAAAACTAGTAACATCATTTTCCCCAGGCAACTCCTTTATTGGTGGCCCGAACAAAGATTTCATTTCTTTGATATCTGTATTAAAAGAAATAAGGCCGAAGGTATAGCACGTAACAACACTGTCGTCAATAATTCGCGTATAGCATGGTAAAGAACCATTAGAACCATAAAAATCTCCAGGACTAAACTTAGAGAAAGGTAGCAAGGTCGTTGCCGTTTTGGTAAACCTAATAGAGTTTTCTCCACCTACCAGAGAAGATATTTCAAGTGTAGTATCATTAACAAGCCTGTAACTATAGCCCCCAGCCTCAACAAGCCTTTCCTCTGTTGGATCAAGTATATCATACTTTTTGATTTTGCTTTCATCGCATTTATACACGTATGTGTCCTCTCTTATTCTAAAATCAAGTCCATCTTGAAGAATCGAACTCTGTAAATATCTATCACTAAACCTAATGACATCCTCCACCTTGCCATCCCTTTTACTTCTCCACTCCCCCTTAAGCCTACTGTCAACTTGCCCATAGCTAATTGAGAAAGCGGCTACAAATAAAAAGCCCAAAAAGAAATATCTCATATGAATTTACCTAAGTAAAGAATTCTAAAATGGCACCCTTCCCACCAAAATATCCTTTGCCATAAGAAAATCTGACGCCAGACTGTAGCCCGGGTACTGAAACGTGGCGGGTTTATTATGCTCAAAAAAAGCATGCCCCACCCAGGCAAACCCATACCCTATCACCGGTATCAGCAGCAGCATCCACCACGTCTGGGTAAAGAGCGCATAAAACAGCACCGGAAAAAGCAGTGAGGTACCGATAAAATGCAACCTGCGGCTCGTTGTGTTTCGGTGCTCGTATAAGTAGAAGGGGTAAAACTCCCTAAGGCTGGCAAAGCGTTCACCATTAGCCGGTGTGGGCTTTTCTGCCGGGAAAACATCAGATTGGGTAGCCATAAACTTTTGAGTAAAATTGCATACTGCTCAAAACCTAAGCTTACAGTAAGCTCCGGCTTTGTACCTAAACATCTCCTAATATAAGACATGAATAGTTCACTTTGCATCGTAATTGGTGTAGGCCCAGGCATGGGGCTAGCCTTGTGCCGCAAGTTCGGCCAGGAGGGCTTTGCCATAGCCATGGTAGCTAGAAGCGCTGAAAAATTAGATAGTTATGCTGCCGAACTGGCCCACGAAGGCATCTCAGCCAAAGGCTTCACAGCAGACATAGCCAATGCTACCGCATTAACCCATGCTTTGCAGCAGGCCGCTGAAAGCATGGGCACTCCTGAGGTGCTCATTTACAATGCCAGTGTGCTGAATGCAGCGCTCCCTACACGCATCCCCATTGCACAGTTCGAGTCAGACTTTAGCATAAATGTGACAGGGGCGTTGATTGCTGCACAAACCGTAGTACCTGCTATGAAGTCTGCTGGCAAAGGCTGCATACTAATAACAGGGGGCGGCAGTGCGCTGAACCCCATGGCGCAGATGGCAAGCCTGAGCATCGGCAAAGCCGGCATACGCAGCCTGGCCCTCAGCATGGCGCAAGAACTGGAGCCTGCGGGCATACACGTGGCAACTGTTACCATCGCTGGTATGATCAAACCCGGCACCAAGTTTGACCCTGCCACCATAGCTGAAGAATACTGGCAGCTTTACCTGGAAAGCCCGGGCCAGTTTACCCAGGAGCTGGTTTACAAATAGCAATAACCAACCCACTACCTATGGCATCATCCTCACGCAGACGAAAGCTTACACCAGAAGAAATTCGGGAAAACTTACGAGAAGAGCAGTTAACCCTGGGGCAACGTATTGCGGATAGAGTAGCTGAGTTTGGGGGTAGCTGGGGGTTTATCATTTCCTTCTTCTCCTTTATTGTACTCTGGATCGTGCTTAACACTTTTCTGTTGCTGAATAAAGCTTATGATCCCTATCCCTATATTCTGCTGAACCTAATCCTAAGCTGCCTGGCGGCGCTACAGGCACCTGTTATCATGATGAGCCAAAACAGGATGGAAGAAAAAGACAGGGCACGCGCCATTCGTGACCTGGAGGTAAACCTGCACGCAGAAGCCGAGATACATGTAATCAATGATAAGCTAGATGCCTTACAACTACAACATGAAGCATTCCAGAAAGAAATGCTTCAACTTTTACAAAATGTAAACATCAAAAAATAGTTACAGCCTGTATTTAGGGGCCATGCTCATGAAACAAAATAGCCAGGCCTATCAGCCTGGCTATTTTTATAAATCACTTCCTATTATTTACTGAGCAATACCCAGCAATTTCAGCGCAAACGCATAGCGGAAGGCCGCTTCTTTGTAGCGCTCATAGCGCCCACTGGCACCGCCATGGCCGGCATCCATATTAATTTTGAAGAGTAGCACATTGTTGTCTGTCTTCATAGCCCGCAGCTTAGCCACATACTTGGAAGGCTCCCAGTAAGCAACCCTGCTATCAAACAAGCCTGTGGTAACGAGAATGCTTGGGTAGTTCTTTTTCTCTATCTGGTCGTAAGGGCTGTAGCTCAGCATGTAGTCATATGCGGCTTTATCTTTAATCGGATTGCCCCACTCGTCCCATTCATTCGTGGTAAGCGGGATACTGGCATCCATCATCGTGCTGATTACATCCACAAACGGCACATCAGCTACCACGCCTTTGTAGTCCTGCGGTGCCATATTGGTAATTGCACCCATTAGCAGGCCACCCGCACTTCCTCCATTTGCTATGGTAAGTTCGGGTGTGGTGTACCCTTCTTTCTGTAAGTATTCTGTACAAGCAATGAAGTCAGTAAATGTATTTTTCTTCTTCATCAGCTTCCCATCCAGGTACCACTGGCGGCCCAGGTCTTCTCCCCCACGTACATGCGCAATAGCAAAAACAAAGCCTCGATCCAGTAAGCTTAACCTGGCGCTGCTGAATGTAGCATCATAGCTACTGCCGTAGCTACCGTATGCAGTTATCCATAAGGGGTTCCCTGCTTTCTTTAAATCCTTGCGATACACCAGGCTGATGGGCACCTCCGCGCCATCCGCCGCTTTAGCAAACAGCCGCTTGCTCTCATAGTCTTCTGCCTTAAACTTGCCGCCCAGTACTTCCTCTTGTTTCAGCAGCTTCTTCTCCCCGGTATTCATGTCATAGTCGTATGTACTGTTGGGTGTGGTCAGGCTATTGTACACATACCGGAAGGTGGCAGTCTCAAACGTGGGGTTTGCACTGCTGTAAACCGTATAAACCGGATCCTGAAAATCAATGTATCGGCCAGCACCCAGGTTGCTATTTGCCTCCAGCGCATAGATGCGTTTTTTCAATAGCCCTTTTTCTCGCTCTGTCACTATCAGATGCTTCTGAAAAGGGAGGAAGTCCTCCAGCAGTACATCTGCACGGTGCGCCACTACCTCTTTCCAGTCGTTCATTGCGGTAGCAGTTACAGTACAGCGCATAAGCTTAAAGTTCTGTGCCCCATCCTTATTCGTACGCACAAAAAAACTTCCATTGTGATGATCTACATCATACAGTACGTCCTTGGTGCGCGGCGCAAACACCCGGAACTTACCCGTGGGCTTGTCCGCTTCTAGTATTTGAAACTCACTGGTGAGTGTGCTGCTGCTTTCAATTACCAGGTACTTGTCGCTACGTGTACGGCCCACCTGGCAGTTGTATATTTCATCCTGCTCATGATACATCTCCACATCCGCTTTGGCATCTGTGCCAAGAACATGGCGTGCTACTTTAAACACACGCTGGGTCTGCGGGTCGCGCTTGTTGTATAGGTAGGTCTTGTTATCTGCCGCCCACTCGCCTCCAGCTGTATTCGCTATTTTCTCGCTAAAGTTCTTTCCCGTGCGCAGGTCCTGAAACCGGATGCTATACATATCGTCGCCAGTAGTATTCTCTACTATGGCCATGACATTACCATCAATACTTACATCGGGTGCTGCATTGTAATACTTCTTTCCCTCTGCTTCCTTGTTGCAGTCCAGTATCACGATTTCCGCATTCTCCAGTTTCCCCTGCTTGCGGCAGTAAATCGGGTAGTTCTTACCTGTTTCGAAGCGCGTGTAGTACCAGTAGCCATTTCTGAAATAAGGCACGCTGTTATCATCCTGCTTGATGCGTCCCTTAATTTCTTCAAACAACTTGTCCCTTAGCCCTTTCGTGTCTGCCATCATCGTGTCAGTATAGGCAGCTTCTGCACGCAGGTATTCCACTACCTCAGGCTTCATCTGGCTTATGTCGTTGGTACGCACCTTGTCATCGCGCAGCCAGAAGTAGTTATCGGTACGCTTGGCTCCGTGCTCGGGCAGTTCCGTGGGTTTAACATTGGCTACAGGGGCTGCGGCAGTAGGCCACTTTACATGCGCGCCAGTATCAGTCTTACATGCTTGCATAAATACACACAGGGCCAGCACTGCACATAGCGCAGCTGCCCGCTTGAATAAGTGAGGATAAAATTGCATAGCGGTTTGCATAGCGGGGTTGTGAAAAATGTTTGATGGTACGAATAGAAAGGTTTACTAAAAAAGTGAAATACTGTTATACTGAGATAATCTCCTCTTCCAGCAGTTGCTTCTCATACAGTTCTGAATACGCGCCCCCTGTGGCAATGAGTGCACTGTGTGTGCCCTGCTCCACTACTTTCCCGTCTTGCATCACCAGTATTTGATCCGCATGCTCTACAGCGCTGATTCGGTGGCTAATAATTAGCAGTGTGGGCCTGTACGCCTGCTCACTACCGTTACTGTCTAAATGGCCGCGCAGATGGCCCAGAATAGCCGCCTCTGTGCGCGTGTCCACTGCACTCAGGGCGTCATCCAGTATCAGCAGCTTGGGCCTGCGCAGGTAGGCACGTGCTATGCTCACGCGCTGCTTCTGCCCGCCAGATAGTGTTACGCCCCGCTCCCCCACCACCGTATCAAAACCCTGGGGGAAACCCACCACATCATCATACACCCCTGCAAACCGCGCCGCGGCTTCTATCTCTTCGCGCGTCGCAGCCAGCTTACCAAAGGCTATGTTGTTTGCTATTGTGTCACTGAACAAAAACACATCTTGCGGCACATACCCTATCTCGTTACGCAAGGCTGCCCTGCTGTAGGCTTGTATAGGTCTATTGTCAATGTGCACCGCACCCTTGCTCACGTCAAACAATCGCAGCACAAGGTTGGCTACAGTGCTCTTTCCGCAGCCCGTCGGCCCCACTATACCCAGCACCGTGCCTGCAGGAACAGTAAAGCCAATGCCTTTTACAGCGTGTATGCCCGTATCTGGGTATGTAAATGAAACATCAGCAAATGTTACAGAGGCCTGCTGCATTGCCGCGCTCTCTTCCGGAAAATGAATTTCACTTTCCAATGCCATCAGTTCATCCAGCCGCTTCTGGCTGGCAGCAGCACGCTGCACCATACTGGTAATCCAGCCCAGTGCAGCCACGGGCCATACCAGCAGGTTAATGTACACCACAAACTCAGCTATCACGCCTATACTCAGTGTGCCCTGCATCACTTTCTCACCGCCTATCCATACTGCAAACACTGTGCTCAGGCCCACCAGCAAAAAAATAGTGGGATAAAACAGCGCATCTATGTAGGCAAGGCGCAGGCCTTTTCCCCGCAGCACATCGCTCTCACGTTGAAAATTTTTGATGCTTACCTCTTCGCGTGCAAAGGCGCGTAGCAGCCGTATTCCACTAAAAGCTTCCTGCGTATAGCTGCTGATGTCGCTCAGCTTGGCCTGCATCTCATCGCTACGTTTATTAATAATGCTGTGCACCACAAATATGGCTACTGCCAGCAGTGGCATGGGCATAAGCACATACAGGGTAAGCTCCAGGTTTACATACAGCATAGTTACCATTACCATGATAAACAGGGTAATGGTATTGAGTGTGTACATGATGCCTGGGCCTGTAAACATGCGCACGCTACCCACATCTTCAGTAATCCTGCTCATCAGGTCACCGGTTTGCCTGCGGCGCAGAATACTCAGTGAATACTGCTGGTACCTATCAAAGAGAGCACTCTTCTGGTCATACTCTATTTTGCGAGACACCACAATGATGGTATGGCGAACTAGAAACAGAAAGTACCCACGTAGCAGCGCGGCTCCTATCATCAGCACCCCAAACAAAACGAGCGCCGCAGTAATCGTACTGTAGAGTTGTGCTTCTGCCGGATAACCAGCTACCAATTTTTGCAGCCGTATTAAATCGCCAACCAGGTTGATTGCATCGCGCACCACCTGTGCTGGATAAATGCTAAACCAGTTGCTAATGATAATGAACACCGTGCCCAGCAAAAGTGGCAAACGGTAGCGCCACAGATAGGGTGAGAGCGAACGTATAAGTTGATTCAAAACAAAAAACCGTAACCAGATTTCGCTACGGGCGAATGCAAAGATAAGCACACCGGCGTAGCATGATTGTGCTAATCAGCACAATGTCAGCGCAAAGCAATGGATTTGGGGGCAAAGCCAATCCTGAAAACCCATGTTTACACAACTGAAATGCCGTTTGGGCGAAGCCTACCATAGGTTAGTCGAATACGCCCTGTTTCAGTTCTATTGTTTGCTCCTGCTTAACGCCCCGTAGCCCACTTAAAATCTCATCTTTGCATCTGTTTTTAGCCTTACTATACCCCGCACACCCCGTTGATGCGCCCCATCATCCGTAATCTCCTCATTGCAGCAATAGCAGTATTGCTGCTGGCATGGATACTCTACCCCAAGTTTAAGCCCGCTGTTACTGCCCCATCAGGTACTGCTGCTGGCCCAGCTCGCCCTGTTACCGTACAAACCTATATCGTGCGTGTAGAGCCACTGGAAAACAAAGTGCAAACCACTGGCTCCCTCTTGGCAAATGAAGAAGTAAACCTAACCAGCGAAGCCAGTGGCAAAGTAGTCGGCCTCTTCTTTACCGAAGGTGGGCGGGTACGTAAAGGGCAGCTGCTAGCCCAGCTTAATGACCAAGACCTGAATGCCCTGCTGCAAAAAGCCGAGAGCAACCGCGAGCTTGCCAAAGCCCAGGAGTACCGCCAAAAAATACTGCTCGAAAAGCAAGCCGTGAGCCAGCAGGAATACGACATCACCGTAGCACAACTCCGTAACACACAAGCCGAGATAGACCTGCTCAAAGCACAGCTGCTCAAAACCCAGATTCGCGCACCCTTTGACGGCGTGATTGGCCTGCGCCGTGTAAGCGATGGTAGTTACATTTCTCCCGGCACTGTAATCGCCACGCTTCAAAACCTGGATGTGCTGAAGATAGAATTTTCCATCCCCGAAAAATATGCAGGCAGCGTGCAGGCCGGCGCTCGCATTCACTTCAAAGTGCGCAGCAGCGAGCGCACCTTTCAGGCCACCATTTATGCCATTGAGCCCCGCATTGACCCCACCACCCGCAACCTTACCCTGCGCGCACAAACTTCAAACCCAGGCATCTTGCTACCGGGGGCATTCGCTGATGTAGAATTGGTATTGTCTCGCGAAGAGCGCGCACTCATGATACCCAATGAGGCGCTTGTGCCTGACCCGAATGCATTGCGTGTGTTTCTAAAGAAAAATGGAAAAGCCGAATTGCGCGATCTTACTACAGGCATCCGCACCAAAGACAAAATTCAGGTGTTAAAGGGGATAGCTTTAGGAGACACCGTGATTACTACCGGCCTGCTCCAGCTAAAAAACGGCAGCGCTATTCAGGCTGCCGCTACCATAAATCCTTCGTAGTAGCGTTGAAATCTCAACAAGTAAATACAAGCCATGAGCCTAGCCCACACCAGCATTGAGCGCCCCGTACTCACCTTGGTCCTGAGTGCCGTCATTGTTCTGTTCGGCATCATCGGCTTTACTTACTTGGGCATCCGTGAGTTCCCCAGCATTGATCCACCCATCATTAACGTACAGGGCAACTATGTAGGTGCCAATGCCGATGTAATCGAAAGCCAGATTACCGAGCCGCTCGAAGCCAGCATAAATGGCATTGCAGGCGTAAAAAGCATCGTCAGTTCCAGTCGCGACGGGCGCAGCTCAATTACCGTTGAGTTTGATCTGGGCGTAGACCTGGAAACTGCCGCCAATGACGTGCGCGACCGTGTGGCACGTGTAGCGCGCAGCCTGCCCGCAGACATGGACCCCCCCGTTGTAAGCAAGTCCGATGCCAACAGCAGCCCCATCTTGTTCTTCAACATCCGCAGCGACAAGCGCGACCTGCTAGATGTAAGCAGAATCGCAAACGACATTTTCAAAGAGCGCCTGCAAACCATACCCGGCGTAAGCGAAGTGCAAATCTGGGGCGAGAAAAAATACAGCATGCGCCTCTACATGGATCCTGCAAAACTGGCCGCTTACAAACTCTCCCCGGCAGATATTCAGGCTGCCATAACGCGCGAAAATGTAGAACTGCCCGGCGGCCGTATAGAAGGTAGCACCGTAGAACTAAACGTACGTACACAAGGCCGCCTGGTAGACGAAGCCTCTTTTAATAAATTGATAATATCCAGCAAAGGAGACCAGGTGGTGCGCTTTGAAGATCTGGGCTATGCACGCATAGAGCCGGAAAACCAGCGCTGGGTTCTGATGCGAAACAAAGTGCCCAGCATCAGCATGGCGCTCATCCCGCAGCCGGGCGCAAACCACATCGCTATTGTGGATGAAATGAAACTTCGCGTTGAGCAAATCAAGAAAGACCTGCCTTCCGATATAGAAGTGGCCTATCTCTACGATAGCACCCGCTTCATCAAGATGGCCATTACGGAAGTGGTAGAAACCCTGGCCATTGCCTTTGGCCTGGTGGTGCTGGTTATTTTTCTATTCCTGCGCGACTGGCGCAGTACGCTGATTCCCATGCTGGCTATCCCCATCAGCCTGATTGGAGCCTTCTTCATCATGTACATCATGGGTTTCAGTATCAATGTGCTCACCCTCCTGGCCATTGTGCTCAGTATAGGCCTGGTGGTAGATGATGCCATTGTGGTATTGGAAAACATTTACCACAAAATTGAAAACGGCGTTGACCCCGTAGAGGCTGGGCGCCGCGGGTCAGATGAAATCTACTTTGCCGTTATCAGTACCACCATTGTGTTGGTTGTGGTGTTCTTGCCGGTGGTATTCTTGCAGGGGTTTGTGGGCCGGCTTTTCCGCGAGTTTGGCATCGTGGTAGCAGGCGCAGTGCTCATCAGCATGTTCGTTGCGCTCTCACTCACACCCATGATGAGCACCCGGCTGCTGCGCCGCCGCGAAAAACCAAACGCTTTTTACCGGCTTACGGAACCCTTCTTTGTAGGCTTGATCAATGGCTACCGCAATAGCCTCGATGCCTTCCTGAAATACCGTTGGCTGGGCTGGGTAGCCATGCTGCTCTGTGCTGCAGGTATTTACTTTTCGTTCATAAGCCTGCCCAGCGAGCTGGCCCCGCTAGAAGACCGCAGCAACTTTCGCATCATCAGCACCGCACCAGAAGGTATCGGCATTGATCACATGAACCACTACATGACCGATATGACAGGCATGGTGCTGGATAGCGTACCGGAGATTCGCGATGCGCTTACTGTAGTGTCTTCGCCTTTTAGTGGCAGTGGTAGCAACAGTGGCTCCATCAATATCTTCCTCAAAGATCCGGCAGAACGCAAACGTAGCCAGCAGCAGATAGTACAATGGCTTACACCACAGGTCAACTCGTTCAACATGGCGCGCTCATTTATTTCGCAGCCGCAAACCATTTCGACTGACTCGCGCGGGGGCGGCCTGCCTGTGCAGTATGTATTGTTGGCCCCCAGCTTTGAGGCCTTGCGTGAAAAGCTCCCCCTATTCGTTGACGAAGTGCGGAACAACAAAGCCGTATTCGGCGCGGTAGATGTAAACCTGAAGTTTAATAAACCTGAGCTTAAACTGGAGATTGACCGCGAAAAAGCAAGAAACCTGAACGTTAGCACATTCGACATTGCCCGCACCCTACAGCTCACATTAAGCGAGCAGCGCTACGGCTATATGATAATGAATGGCAAACAATACCAGATAATCGGACAACTGCTACGTGACAGGCGGGCAGAACCGCAAGACTTGAAGAGTATGTTCGTACGCAGCCAGGATGGCCGCCTCGTGCAGCTGGACAATGTAGTGAAGCTTTCTGAAGTTGTAAGCCCTCCCCAGCTATACCGCTACAACCGCTATGTTTCTGCAACTGTAAGCGCAGCGCTGGTACCGGGAAAAACCATCGGCGATGGCATTAAAGCAATGGATGATGTTAAGGAGAAAGTACTTGACAAAAGTTTCTCAAGTGCACTCAGTGGCCCCAGCCGAGACTTTGCCGAGAGTAGCAGCAGCCTGGGCTTCGCTTTTGCGCTGGCACTGGTGCTCATTTACATGGTGCTCGCTGCCCAGTTTGAGAGCTTCCGCGACCCGCTCGTTATCCTCTTTACTGTCCCCCTGGCGCTCGCTGGTGCATTGGTATGCCTCTGGTACTTTAACCAAACCCTGAATATCTTCAGCCAGATTGGTATTATCATGCTGGTGGGCCTGGTAACTAAAAATGGAATCCTGATTGTAGAGTTTGCGAATCAGCGCAAGCTGCAAGGCCTTGGCGTTCAAGAAGCCGTAGCTGATGCCGCCGCGGGCCGCTTACGCCCCATCCTCATGACCAGCCTCTGTGCAGCCCTAGGTTTCTTACCCATCGCGTTGGCGCTGGGTGCAGGCAGTGAGAGCCGTGTAAGCATGGGCATTGTGGTTGTGGGCGGGGTGCTCTTCAGCACCTTACTCACGCTCTACATCATCCCGGCACTATATACGTATCTCACCCCTAAAACTATACCTCACAAAACGCCGGAATCGTCCTTCAACCCTGAACCCGAGCATGAAGCAATACTGGGTTAATCTCTGCCGTTTTTCCAGTTTTGTTTCCTATTCTGCTTGTTAGTAGATAATGAAAAATTGTTTATTTCTCATAGCTGTACTATTGTTGAGCTGGCAAAATGCCATCGCGCAGCCGCTACTCACCGAAAGAGACGCTATCGTATTGGCATTGCAAAACAACTTTACCATTCGCATAGCCAATACGAACCAAAGTGTGGCGGATAACAACGCCACGTGGGGGAATGCAGGCTTCTACCCCAATGTAACTTTCAACGGCAACTTCAACCAGAACATTCAGCGCCGTACGCAGCTCGCTTTTACTGCTGCTGGTGAAGACAGCCTTTTTACACGCTCTGGCGTTACGAATAACAACCTGAGCATTGGGCCTGCCCTTAGCTGGACGCTCTTCAGTGGCCTAAGCAACCAAGCTTTTTACAAACAGCTTCAGCAGCTACGCACCAATAGCCAGACTGCTACACGCCAGGCAGTGCAGCAAACCATTAGCCAGGTAGTGCTGGCCTACAACGACATTGTGCAGCAGCAGCAGGTATTAAAAGTTCGTCAAGATGCGCTCACCATCAGTGAGGCGCGCCTAAAGCTGGCCGAAGCCCGTGAAGAAGTAGGCGCGGGCAGCCGCCTGGATTACCTGCAGAGCCGTGTGGATCTAAATACCGATAAAAGTGCACTGCTGCGCCAGAATGCAGTAGTAGCCAATGCCAGGGTAGCACTAAACAACATACTCGCACGTGAACCCGATACCGAATTTCAGGTAGCGGAAAGCATCACAGTTGACGAAAAGCTACAATTAGATATACTGATAAAAACAGGACTGGTACAGAACCCGGACCTGGAGCTAACCCGCGGCACTATAAGCAGTTCAACCTGGGGGATAAAACAGTTCCAGGCTGACCGCTGGCCCACACTGCTTTTTAATACTGGCCTCACGTATGCACAACAGAATGCAAGCCCTTTTGGGCAGGGCTTTAACACGCGCCGCTTTTTTGCTGAACCACAGACATTTAACTTCGGCTTTGCATTGAATTGGACCCTGTTCAATGGCAATCTCATTCGGCGCACTGTAGCCAATGCAAAACTTCAACTCAACGTACTGCAACTACAATTGCAGCAGCAGGAGTTGCAGTTCCGCGCTGACCTGGCCCGCGCCTACCGCAACTATACCAATAGCCTAGACCTCATTCGTCTGGAAGAGGAGAATCTGCAAGTAGCCCGTAAAAACGTAGAGGTCGCACTGGAGCGTTTCAAGATAGGCGGCAGTACGGCACTAGACCTGCGTACGGCACAAGGCACACTCATTGAAACCCTAAGCCGCTTGGTAGCTGCACAGTTTACAGCCAAACAAGCCGAAACCGAACTCTATCGGTTGAGTGGGGAGTTCGAAACAAAGCGTTAATAAAATACTACTACTTTGCAAAGGCAACGGCCCTTTTCTCACGTATCACCGTTACTTTAATCTGACCCGGATACTGCATTTCATTCTGTATCTTTTCGCTGATTTGAAAAGCAAGCATATCTGCCTGGTCATCACTTATCCGTTCACTTTCCACGATTACGCGTAGTTCACGCCCCGCCTGTATGGCAAAGGTTTTGCTCACGCCAGGGTAGCTCAGGCCTAGGCTTTCCAGGTCTTTCAGGCGCTTAATGTAGGTATCCACTATCTCACGCCGTGCACCGGGCCGTGCACCACTAATGGCATCACACGCTTGAATGATAGGGCTTATCAGGCTAGTCATCTCAATCTCATCGTGGTGCGCGCCTATGGCATTGCATACTTCTGGGTTTTCTTTGTGCTTCTGTGCCAGCTCCATCCCCAGTAGCGCGTGGGGCAGTTCAGGGTTTTCTTCCGCCACCTTGCCTATGTCGTGCAGTAGGCCGGCACGGCGGGCCAGCTTGGGGTTCAGCCCCAGCTCTGCGGCCATTATGGCGCACAGGTTAGCCACCTCGCGGCTGTGCTGCAGTAGGTTCTGGCCGTAGCTGCTTCTGTACTTCATCCTGCCTACATAACGCACCAGTTCTGGGTGCAGGCCATGTATGCCCAGGTCTATGCACGTACGCTCGCCCACCTCCATAATTTCCTCATTCAGCATTTTAGTTGTCTTGGCAACTACTTCTTCAATGCGTGCCGGGTGTATGCGCCCATCGGCCACCAGGCGGTGCAGGCTTAGGCGGGCTATCTCACGCCGCACCGGATCAAACCCGCTAATTATTATCGCCTCGGGTGTATCATCCACCACAATCTCAATGCCCGTAGCGGCTTCCAGCGCGCGTATGTTGCGGCCCTCACGCCCGATGATGCGGCCCTTCACTTCATCACTTTCCAGGTTAAATACGCTCACGGTGTTCTCTATGGCGTGCTCGGCTGCCGTGCGCTGTATGGTTTGCAGTACAATGCGCTTGGCTTCTTTGTTTGCACTTTGCCTGGCCTGGTCCATAATGTCTTTCACATACACACTGGCCTGCGTACGCGCTTCATCTTTCAGGTTTTCTACCAGCAATGCTTTTGCTTCTTCTGCCGTCATGGCAGCTACCTTTTCCAGCTGCTCTACCTTGCTATGCCGCAGTTTGTCCAGTTCTTCATGCTTTCTTTGTAAAAGCTCCACTTGATCTTCAGCCTGGCGCTGCAAGAGCTCCAGTCGGTCAGCTTCCTTTTTTGATTGCTCCTGGCGCTGATTCAACTGCTGCTCCTTTTGTTTGCTCCGGTCCTCGGCCTGGCGCAAGCGGGCATTTCGCTCATTTTCTTCCTTATCGTGCTGCGACTTCAACTCCTGAAACCTGGCCTTGGCTTCCAGCATTTTGTTTTGCTTGGTATTCTCAGCAGCCGTTTCGGCTTCTTTCACAATAAGCTCAGCTTTGGCCTTGGCTGTTTCTTCCAGCTTGTTGAATAGCTGCTGTAGCAGGAAACGGCCAACCAGCAAGCCCAAAATGAGCCCTCCTACCCCTACGCCCACAATCAAAAGTATATCCATATCGGTTTAACGGTTAATGTATAACCGCCACACCTTAGCACCCTCAGCCCCAACACCTAACCTAAAACCGCCTATGCAGCTACCGTATGTGGCAGCCGCAAAAGGGCATCGTCCACCAGTTGATTGAGATGGCCCAGCTTGCCCTGCCAGTTGTGCATGTGTTGCTCATTTTCCTGGCGCAGGTTCACATTGTCGGTGGCGAACTCCAGGCAGCACATCAGCAGCAAGTAGGCTTCGTCGTTCATTGCGAAGCTCTTGCGGTAACCAGCAATTTTATGCTCTATGATTTGAACGGCTTGCGTCAGCGCGGCTTCTTCGTCAGGCGCTACCACTACTGGCAAACTGCGCCCTAGGAGGCGGAGGGTTACTTCATGTTTTCCGTCAGTACTCATCGGTCGGTATGCGTGAAGTAGATATGCGCTATCAGTCGTTCAAAAGTTCGAGGCAGAGGTCTATCTCGTGTATCAACTGGTCTATCTTTTCCTGTACAAGCGGTTGATTCGGGGAGGTATTGGGCTGCACAGTGTGCTCAGCGTGCAGCAGTTGTACGGGCAATTTACTGTTTTCCAATGGGTTTCCAAGCCGTTCTGGCAGTTCCTCCAGCCCAGAAGCGGCCTGACTCAGCGCCGCATTCAAGCGGGACACTTCAGCCTTAAGTGCTTGATTTTCAGCAGCAAGCATGGACTCGCGCCCCTGCAAAAGCTGCACCCGCGCCAATAACAGCTGCACTTTGCGGGTAAGCGTTGCGATGGGGTGCGTGGTATCTGCCTCGTGCTGCATATGCGGCTTCTGCACTGGTGGTAAGTGTGGCGAATATACCCTTTGCAAGCAACTCTTTAGTGATGGGATGGTAAGTTGTTGGTTATTAGATAGTACAGCACCATGTGTGCATGAAGTCATCCTCTCCCGTGCTGTAGGATAGCCTTCAACTCGAGGTGACAGGAACAAACCCTTCCGAGCCGATACTCCGCTCACCTTCCTTTTGTAGGGAAGGAGCTTTTTTATACACGCCACTATAGGCCGCCCCCCACTGATGTTTCAGCTCGGGGCAGCCTGCTAGCAGCCAAGTGTTTTGTATACATCGCCCATATGCACACCTCTCCCACCGTCAATCCTCGCCATTGACTTACCACGCAAGTATACCGGTTGTCCGTTCAACATCGGAGCCTTAACTAGCCTGCATGCTGAGATATTGTGTGTTTCGGGTTTTGTTTACACAACCTGAAGAATAAAAAATACGCCCGGGCGATTTAGAAAGCTTAAGAGAAAGAAACTGTCGGCCGACTGGGTTTCGGGAGGCGGTGCAGTAGCTGGGGCTACCGCGTGCTTCTTACTACAATGATAAGATGGCCCCTGTAGCGGTGGGCAGTTATGCACGGTGCATAACTCTGACTGTAATGGGTTGATTGTGTGTGGGTTGTGGTTTGGGCCCTGGCAAAACCTGTACCCTAGCCGTATCGTGAGGGGGTAATGTGGCCGCACCCGTAAACTAAAAGCGCCTGCAGGTATCTCAACGTGCAGGCGCTAACTTAATGCTAAGAAATCACTATTAAACTGCCGCGGGCTGCACCTCTACCTGTGGGGGTAGTAACTTGTACATAACTGGTGTAACGATGCGCGTGAGGATGGTGCTACTTACCAGGCCGCCAATGATGACCACTGCCAGCGGAGAGTAGAGCGGGCTGGCCTCTATGGCCAGGGGGATGAGGCCGCCCAGCGCCGTAAGCGTAGTAAGGATGATGGGGATGAAGCGCGTCTCGCCAGCTTGCTCTATGGCATCATTCAGCCCCACGCCCTGTGCGCGGAGCTGATTGGTAAAGTCCACCAATAGTATGGAATTCTTAACTTCTATCCCGATGAGCGCGATGAAACCAATGGTAGCCGTGAACGACATGGTGTAGCCAGCCAGGTATAGCGCGAGCACGCCACCGATGACCCCCAGCGGAATTACACTGATTACAATGAGCGTGCTCTTAAATGTACCAAACTCCAGCACCAGAATGGCAAACACGCCGAACACCGCCACGATGATGGCACCGCCCATGCCGCCAAAGCTCTCCTCACTCTGCTCAACCTGGCCTGCCTGCTTTAGCCGATAGCCTGCGGGAAGTTTAATAGCCTGCAGGTCGTCCCAGGTTTTTTTGGTGAGCTTATTCGTGTTGTACCCCGTCTGCACAAAGCTGGTGATGAGCACCTGTCGCTCGCGCTGGTAATGGCTAATTTTACTTGGCGAGGTTTCAAAACGCACATCAGCGATCTGGCGCAGGGGCACCACCTGGCCTGCCATGCTGCTCACATACACCCGCTCCAGTTCGTCCAGTTTGGGGCGGCGGCCTTTTTCTATGGTTAGGTTAATGTTGTACTCATCGCCCTCCGCATCGCGGTATTTACCTGCGCTGATGCCTGCTACCGCCATGCGCACGGTGCGGTTCACCTCTACTGCAGGCACGCCTAGCAACCCGCCCTTGTCACGGTCGAAGGCTACGCGCAGATCGGTGCGCGCACTGCGCACGGGGTTGTTAATATACTGCGTACCCTCAGTATTTCTGAATACCTGCTCCACCTTCGCCGCGATTGCTTTCAGCGTATCCAGGTCTTCGCCAATGATGCGTACGGCTATGGGCGCCTCCAGCGGCGGCCCCTGCTCAAACTCATACACCTCTATTCTACCGTTGGGGTAAGTAGCCAGTTTTTTGCGCAGGGTGTCCAGCTTTGCGGGCGTTTTGTTCCCGTCAAATTCATGCAACTGCACATAGATCTGTGCGAAGTTGGTCTGCTCGTTTTTATCAGGAGTGTTGTAATACACACGGGGGTTGCCGCGGCCTACGTTGGTCATGTACCACTCTACTTCAGGCATGGCTGCCAGTTTGCTTTCAGCGAAACGGGTGGCGCGGTCTGTCTCGTTCAGTGCGGCACTTTCGGGCACTTCTATGTTTACCATGAACTGACGCAAGTTCGCCTTGGGGAAGAGGCTAAAGCCTATCACGCGAATTAGCAATAAACTGCCACCAAATAGAAGTGCTGCAATAATGAGTGTGGTAAGCGGCCGAGCGATGGCAACGTGCAGCACTTTGCGGTAACTACCCTCTACAAACCAATGCAGGCCGCGCATGAAGAAGTTGCCATGCTCATCTTTTTCTTCCTTCAGTATTCGGCTGCTTAAAAACGGAATGATAGTAAGCGAAACAATGAGTGAGGCCACGATGGTGCTGATTACCGCCACGGGCAGGCTCATGATGAACTTGCCGGATGCGCCGGGCAGGTATAGCAGCGGCAGGAAAGCGAAGATGAGTGTAGCGGTGCAGCCCAGCACTGCTAGGCCTATCTGCTTAGTGGCCTGTATGGCGGCATCATATGGTTTATAGCCCTGCCGCAAAAAGCGTGAAATATTTTCTATCACCACAATGCTATCATCTACGAGCAGACCCAGCGCAATAACAAATCCAACAATGCTCAACTGGTTAATGGTATATCCCGCGGCGCTCATATAGGCCAGGCCCATGCTAAGCGATAGCGGGATGGATACCATCACAATAAGAGATGCCCGCAAGCCCAGGGGCAGCAGTGTGACCAACACCAGCAGAATGGCCAGGCCAAAATCGCGCGTAAAGCCTGCCAGCCGATGGCCCACATTGTCGGCCTGCGAGAAGCCATGTTCCAGTTTGATACCTGCAGGAAGCTCCTTCTCAAACTCATTCAGTGCGGCAACAACCTTCTCATCGGTCTTGAAGATGTCTTTGTTTTCCTTCATGTTGGCCGTGACGAACACTGCCTTGTGCCCGTTGTAGCGGCCAATGTGTACCTGTTCCTCGTCGCGCAGTTGCACATCAGCTATGTCTTGCAGGTACACCAGCGTGCCATTTACGGTGCCCACTACGGTGCGCTTCATTTCATCCAGATTCTGGTAGCTAGCACTGGTTTTGATGTTGAACTTACGCGGGCCTATGTCCACGCTGCCGCCAGGTATGTTGGTGTTGTTGGCTTGTAGCGCGCCTATGATCTGGCTGAGGGGCAGTTTAAGTTGCGCCGTCTTTTCCAGGTCCACACTTACGCGCACCTCCTGGTCTGGATGTGCCCATGTTTTTACGGTAGAAAGGGTATTGATTCGCTCCAGGCGCTTTTTCAGGTCATCGGCTTTGTCTTCCAGCCGGGCATAGCTGGCATTGTCGCTCACCAGCGCCACCTGCATGATGTTCACCAGCGCCGAGTTAAACTGAATCACTTCCAACCGCAATAGGTCAGCGGGCAGTTTGGGGCGAACGGTTTGTAGCTGGCGTAGCACATCGTCGTATTTTTTGTCGGGGTCGCTGTCGTCGGTAAATTCCACCCGCATAAACACCACACCATCGTCAATATTTGATATGATATTCTTGATATCGTCCAGCTCGTTTATGCTGCTCTCCAATGGGTCCACTACCAGTTCCTCTATATCTTTAGGGCTGGCACCCGGATATACTACCACTACGCCATAGCGGGGTATGGGGAAGGTGGGGTCTTCTGCTTTGGGTATGTTCAGGAACGATGTTACACCGAGTGCTATCAGCATCAGGAACATCACGATGGTAAAGCGGTAGTTCTTTACGCTTAGTTCAGCTATCTGCATGGCTGTGTGTTTGTTTGTGTTTTATTACGAATACGTAAGGGCTACTGCACAAGCTTAACTTTGCTGCTTTCGTTTAGGTATGCGGCGCCGTCGGTCACTACGCGGTCGCCCCTTGCTACGCCGCTGCTCACAGCTACACGGTTGCCCTCAACAAAGGCTATTTTCACCTGCCTGCGGTTTACCGTTTCGTTGTCAGCATTCAGCACATACACGGCGCCAGCGCTGCCATCTGCCTCAATCAGTGCCTCAACGGGCAGCAATAGATAGCCCAGCTTTGCGCTAGGCAGAATCTCAGCTTTGCCTACCAAGCCCGTGGCCACATTTCGTGTGCCAGTATTCACCAGTAGTTCAACTTCATAGGTGCCGGTGCCTGCTGTAGCAGCCGCCGCAATTTCACTCACGTAGGCTGTGAAGGTTTCGTTAGGAAAGGCTGAAAATGTGATGCGTGCGGCATCGCCGATGCGTATGCGCACGGCGTCTCGGTCAGCGATGCCCGTGCGCAGCACCCAGCCTTTGCCCGGCGTGCTGAGCACATATACGGGAGCGCCGGCACTCACCAGTTCACCCTCATTGGCCAGCTTGCGCACGATGCGCCCAGCAACAGGGGCATGAATGGCGGCGTACTGCTTATTGAACTGGGCGATGGCCAGGCTGCTCTTTGCTACTTCCATGGCAGTGCGGGCATTTTGCAGTTGCTCCAGTGTAGCCACGCTGTCTTTATGTAGGGCTTCGGCACGTTTCAGGTCGCGCTCTGCCTTTTCCAGCCCCTGCTGTGCCTGGCTCTCCTGGTTGGCTATCTCGCGCTGGTTCAGGGTAGCCAGTAGCTGCCCCGCCTGTGCATACTGGCCCTGGTCTATATAGGTTTTCTCAACAATGCCGCCAATCTTAAAACTCAGGCGTAGCTCTTCCTTGGTGCCCAGCAGCCCTGCGGCATGCACGGGCTGTGCCAGCTCACGGGCCTCAGCCGTGGCTACGTGCACATTGATGTGCCCATTTGTAGTTTGTGTTTTTTCAGCAGCAGGCTTTTCGCTGGCGCTTGTGCCGGCTTCTTCTTTCCTGCCACAGGCTGTGAGCAGCATCGCTGCTGCAAGCGCACCCACCCACAGGCGGGCAGGCTGCATAAGTTTGGTTTTCATAACGAAGCGGGTATAGGGTTGTTTGCTTGTTGTGCTATAAAATGTATGCGTGAAGGAGTCAATTATAGTTCATACAGGGCTGCGGCACGTTCGAGGGCCACATACTTCTGTAGGTAATCATACTTTGTGAGTATCTGGTTTATGCCGGCATTGGTATAGCTGGTTCGTGCGTTAATGTACTCCACCTGGTTTGCCACGCCCTGGGCGTAGCGCTTTTCTACCAGCTCGTAGCTTCTTTCGGCTGCTGCCAGGCGGTTGCCTGCCGTGCGTATGGCCTTGTATGCCACCTGTGCATCCAGGTAGGCCTGGCGCACCTGCAGCCCAATCTGGCTTTGCAGTTCCTGCTCCCGTGTTTTGAGGCGCTCTAGCTCCAGCTTGGCCTGGCGGGTTCGGCTGCGGTTTTGCAGGCCGCTAAAGATGGTCCACTGTAGCTGCACACTGGCCAGGGTATAGTTCTGCCCTTTGCTAAAGTTATAGTAATCGCCCTGAATGCCGCTCTCCACTGCTGCGCCCAGTGTGGGCAGGTAATTGGCCGTGGCCAGCTTGATTGCATAGCTCTGGGCACGTAAGCCGTAGCGTAGCTGGCCAAATTCTTCGCGCTTCTCCAGTGCTTGCTGCGCTGTGCGGTCCTCGGCTGTGGTAAAGGGGCTGGTGAGGACGCTGTCTTCCAGCATTTTGATTTCGGCAGCGGCGGGGCGGTTCAGCAAGTAGTTAAGGTATTGCTGGGCCAGGTCACGGTTTTTCTCAGCATCGGCCAGTTGCTGCTCTACGTCGCTCAGCTCTGCGCGTGCGCGGTAGCTGGCATCGGCGGTGCTTTTGTCATTGGCAACGAGGCGTTCGCTTACGCGTAAATTTTCGCGCAGCAGTTGTAGCGTTTTTTCAAGCAGGCCTACTACACGGCTAGCTTTTGCATAGTTCAGGTAGGCATTCTTCACATCAGCTATCACCTGCCGTTTGCTGGCACTTGTGGTAGCGCCCGCACCCTGGGCCAGGGTCTTCGTCAGTTTATGGTTGTAATAAATGGTCGGGTTGAATATCGGCTGAGTTAACTTCAGCTTTGATTCCTGCTTCAGGGGCAGCGAGAGGGCCAGGTCCGTCGGGAAGTTATTACCGCCCGTCAGTGTGTTCAGTGCAGCCAGCGCGGGGTTCAGTATCTGGCCAAAATTAATCACGTTTCCGTAGCGCTCCGTGTAGCGGCCCTCAGCACTGAGTGTGGGCATGAATAAGCCTCGGCTCTGCCGGATGGCTTCCTTGGCACGGTCTTCGGTAAGCACCTGTTGCTTCAGGCCCAGGTTGGCTTCCAGCCCCATGCGTGCGTACTCTTCCAGCAGGGGGTGTTGTGCCAGTGTTGCGCCGTGCAGCACGAGGCCAAACACCATCAGCAGCCAGCCCCGCAGCCAGGTTTGTTGTTTGTTGTTTGTTTGAAAAGGGTACATGTGGCCTTGTCTGAAAAAAGGGTTTGTCTGAATGCTTGAAAGTAAGTATGTAGGTTTTCTTAATTTGTTGAGTTAAGGTTTTCCGCAGACATAGCTGCTGCCGCCGCAGCTGCGTAGTTGTAACTGCCGGTATGCTGCACCATCTTGATCATATAATCCAGGCCTTCCTGCAGTACGTTCGGTTGTTTTTCAGCAGGCAGCATATACAGCCTACCTGTAAGTTGTAGGGTTGCCATACCGTGCGCCATGCCCCAGATACAGAGCGCCGCCGCGTCTATATCATGCGTAGGCATGCTGCCATTTTCCATGCACGCCTGCACCGTTTGCTTCAGCAGTTCAAACGTCTGATGGCCCTTGTTCGTGGGTAAGGCTCCCGTTTCACATAATTCTATGTGCATCTGCTCCAGCTTTTTGCTTGTGCTGCGCAGCATAAACATGAGTTCATAGTGCTGGGGGTAGGTAGCTGCAAACTGCAAATACTGTCTCCCTATTATCATAAGCCGCGCAAAAGGGTCGGGGTTGTCTAGCGAGGTAGCCATGTACTCAAATAGCTTACCGAAGGCGCGGTTGTGCAGTTCATACAGCAGCGCGTCTTTGTCAGCGAAGTAGGCATAGATGGCACCCGGGGTATAACCGGTTTCTTCAGCAATGCGCCGCACGGTGGCCTTCTCAAAGCCCTCGTTCACAAACAGCCGGAAGGCCGCATCCAGAATGAGTTCCTGGCGGGCCTGGCGTTCACGTTCGCGGCGGGTGGGCACTTCCATCTTTGAATGCTATTCAGTGAATTAAACAGCGTTCAAAATTATGAACAGAATTCAATAAGAGTCAATAGACTACGCATAACACGCTGACTATGAGCGAAAAAAAGTAAAAAGTAGTTTACTAGCGAAAGCCCTAGTTTGCAAGTAGTGGCATGCTCAGCACCTGATGAAGGCTTGCCCCGCCCGGCACAGCTTCCCTCGCTGATAGGGCTTGACGATGCGCAGCCGCAAACATCTGGTGCTGCTTGCGATGTTGCCACTTTAGCCGTTCATCTACAAGCGCAAGGCTTTGTGCCATGATCAGCCCCAGCAGGCTTTCATCTTGTGGCGGCAGCACACGTAGGCGCGCTTCAAAATCCTGGGCTTTGCACACGATAGATGCACCTAGCTTTTCGCCCATCCGCACCAGCGCATTGTTTGTGCGCAAACCCATGGCATAGAGGAAGCGTACGCCTCGGCTGCGCGCGCACAGTAACGCCTGCTCCAGCAGCAATGTGCCAACGCCCCGCCCCCTAAAACTTTCATCTACACTGATTCCAATATTAGCCTGCACAGGCGGATTTCCCGTATCCTGCAAATCAGCAAACTTAATATGAACGACCCCTATCAACTGCATGTCGGCATCAAAAGCGCCGATGACACGGTCTTGCAGTGCATCTATCTGCTCTATGTATGCCGCAACATCCAGTATGTGGGTAGCGGCGCCTAACCGCTTCGCCCGATCCGTTTCGCTCAGCCCAACCAAGTGGCGGCGAAACTTCGCATATTCTATCGGGAGTAAGGTGCGAATCAATACCATGTCTATAATGAATATTACAATAAACAGACTATTTTGTTGTCAATAAGTTGCAATAAAAGCGTTTTTCTTGAATTTTATACCACACATTTGGTACCTTTCTAACTAGCTTATGCTTGGTCAGTAACCTTTAAGCCATCCCAGCTGTCCATTCACCCACTGCTTTTATCCGCTTTCTTTGCACCCTGTCTGCATTCAGCCCTGTTTCTGCGTCTCATGGCCCCGGCCACCCCGCCCCTTCCCTCAGTAGCCCCACCCGCCTTTACGGATGCACAACGCGCCGCCCGCCTGCGCACCATGCAGCGCTGGGCTACAGGCCTGCTCATCGCTATGGCGCTGCTGTTTCTGGCACTTACTGCCTATGAAGCAGCACACCCCCGTGTAGGGTCATGGCTTGGCTATCTGCGCGCCTTTGCCGAGGCCTCACTGGTGGGTGCGCTGGCAGACTGGTTTGCCGTAACTGCACTCTTCCGCCGCCCGCTGGGCCTGCCCATACCGCACACAGCCATTATCCCGGAAAAGAAGGAAAACATAGCGAACAACATCGGCCGCTTTGTGCAGAACAACTTCCTAAGTGAAGATGTGCTTACAAAGAAGCTAGAAACGCTGGATCTAGCCAGCCGTGCCGAAGCCTGGCTTGTTGTGCCTGAAAACATTGACACGCTGGCCACACGCATTGCTGCCGCTATACCCGATGCCCTCAATGCCATTGACGATGCACAACTTCAGGCCTGGCTTGAAGAATTTGCCGTTACAGAAGCAAGCAAACTTCCAGTGGCTCCGGTAGCTGCCGAGCTGCTTAGCGCTCTACTGGATAGCGGGAAGCACCACGAGCTGATAGACGAAAGCCTGAGTCTGGCCGCCCGTGTGTTTACTGAAAACAAGCGCAGCCTGCGCGAACGCGTAAAGAAAGAAAGCCCCTGGTACATGCCCGGCTTTGTAGAGCAGAGTGTGTATGACAACATCGTGAAACGAACCACTGCCGCCATACAGGAGATACAGCGCGATGCCCGCCACCCCATCCGTCAAAAGATAGAAGAAAGCCTGGAAGAAGTAGTAGAGAAATTGCGAACAAGCCCGGAAATGCAAACGCGTGTAGAACAGGCCAAAACCGAGGTGCTAAACCACCCCACTGTGCGCGGCTACCTGCAGCGGGCCTGGCCAGATCTGAAACAAGCCCTACTTGCCGATCTGCAGAAAGACGAAAGTGACGTGCGCAACCGCATACACGGGGCGCTGCACAGCCTTGCGCAGAGCCTGCTAAGTGATGCGCAGGTGCGGGAGCGGCTAAACCAGTGGTCGCGCCGCACGCTGCTGGATATCGCATTGTCGCAGCGTGAAACCGTAGGCGTTCTAATAACCGACACCGTACGCCAGTGGGACAAACACACGCTTGTGCAGCGGCTAGAAAGCCAGGTGGGCCGCGACCTGCAGTTCATTCGTATCAACGGTACACTGGTAGGGGGCGCTGTGGGCTTGCTACTGCACCTGCTGCGGCAATTGTGGCTTGGGTAATCATAATAATCTATACATACATTCAAGCTACATGCAGCAATTCATTCGCAAAGTACTTCGCGGCACTGGGTTTGATGTCATTCGCTATACACCTAACACCAGCCGTACGTTACGTTTGCTCGCTATGCTTCGGGCACAGCGTATAAACCTTGTGCTGGATGTGGGGGCCAATACAGGCCAGTATGCAAGTGACCTCTTTGCCGCAGGTTATAATGGGCGCATCGTAAGCTTTGAGCCTATGCAGGCCGCCTACACACAGTTGCTGAAGCAACAAAAACCCTACGGCAGCCGCTGGCTGGCCAGGCAATGTGCGCTGGGTGCTATGCCCGGCGAAATGCTAATCAACGTAGCCGCTAACAGCGTAAGCAGCAGCCTGAAACCCATGCTCGCCACCCACATGGAAGCTGCACCCCAAAGTGCCTATACACGCACAGAAAAGGTCGCCGTGAATACCCTGGATGCGCTTGCGCCTACACTCATCGCTGAACAAGACCGTGTGCTCTTAAAGATAGACACCCAGGGCTATGAAGCTGAGGTGCTGGCAGGCGCAACTCAAACCTTGCCTGCAATACACGCATTGCAACTTGAAATGAGCCTTGTGCCCCTCTACGAGGGGCAGATGCTGTTTGACGAGATGAACGCCAAAGTGCTGGCGATGGGCTTTACGCTCTGGGGGCTGGATGCCGGCTTTACACACCCTGCTACAGGGCGTATGCTCCAGCTAGACGGGCTGTATGTGCGCACCTAGCGCCGACAGGTATACAGCCAGGTATTGCTTTGCAATCACTTCTTCAGAAAACTTTTCTAGTACACTTTTGCGGGCTGCTGAGCTAAGCGCTGCATGTCGCGCTCCATCTGCCAGAACCCAGGCTATTCCTGCTGCCAAGCTTTCCGGCACTGGTGACGCCAGGTAGCCGTTCTGCTGGTGCAGCACCATTTCCGGGATGCCGCCCACGGCAAAGGCTGCAACAGGTGTGCCGCAGGCCAGTGCTTCCATTACGGTATTGGGTAGGTTGTCTTGCAGGCTGCTTACTACGAACACATCAGCTGCTGCATACAGCGCGGGCATATCAGCTGCCGCCACACGCCCAAGGCGGTAAACCACACGTTGGGTTCCCAGTGTCACTTCTCCACTGCCAAACAATACAACATCCGCATCAAGTGCTGCGGGCAGGCGCTGCACAGCATCAATAAATAGCTGCACCCCCTTGCGTGGGTCGGTTAGTTTGGCAGCACCAAACACAATGAGCTTACGCCCGTTTGGCAGGCCCAGCTTGTTGCGCGCTTCTTGCTTGCCAATTGGCAAGAAAACCTCACTATCTATCGGGTTGGGTATGGCCTGAATCCAGGAATCCTTAAGTGCTGTGCTGTTTCGCGCCATGCCTGCCAGCCACTCGCTACAGGGCACAATGTAAGGCCGCAGCAGCTTTGCAAGCCCCTGCTTCTGCACTGCAAGCTTTACTGATAAATCATTCGTTGCCGGTTGGGTCATGTAGGGGCACATGCCGCACCCTGTTTTGTAACCCTCACAGGTGCCGCTATAATGGCAGCCGCCAGTAAATGCCCATTGGTCGTGCAGCGTCCATACAACAGGCTTGTTCAAAGTTGCCAGTTCCTGCAACCCTGACATATTTAAGAACCCTTGATTGATCCAGTGCAGGTGCAGTACGTCCGCCGCCTGCACCCAGGGGTGCCGGATAACATCAACTCCCGCACTGCCTGTAGCAAATTGAAATAAATCCTTACCATCTGCGAGCTGTACGCGCAGGCTGGCTAGCTCTAACCCCCATTTTAACTTCGCCCAGCGCTGCTGCCATGTGCCGGGCGCTATGCTTGTCACACGAGCATCCGCAGTGCGTTTATTTAGCACCAGCATTTTTGCCTGTACGGTGCCGCTTTCGTTTAGCGCATGCAGCAGCCGAAGTGCTGCAATATAGCCCCCTGCGCCTGCATCGGCGGTGCTGAGTAGCAGTACATTCGGCTTAGCTGGCATGGCGTAAAAATAGGGAAAGCTTATTGCGCAGCTGCTAGATGCGCAATAAGCGCTTTACTGTATGCCACACTTTAAAGGCAGCGGTGTGCAGGTCTGGCGAGATGGGCAGCAGCAAAATGGCAGCGCCAAAAATAATCGCAATGAGCAAGCTGCGAAGCACTGCATCTACCCACATATTCTCCATTGCAGGGATAAGCGGGACAAGAATGAGCAGTGCTACTGAGATGCCCAGCACAATCAGATGCCCGCGGTATAGCGGATCCATGCCGAACCGAATTTTTACAAAAGCCCACTTCGCGAAATTGATGCAGGTGTAAGCCAAAGCCACTGCAAGTGCCGCCCCCTCCACACCCATAGCAGGTATGATCAGTATATTCAAAAGGACATGCAATGCCACAAATGCCAGATTAAAATAAATATCCCACCGGTACAGCTTGCTGGTTGCCAGAATTAGTGCATTGATGCCACCCGTCATATCCACCCAAAATGAAAGGCCTATCCAGAAGAAAACCCACGCGTGTGCATTGAGGTCGCCGGTTCTGTCCACTAGCGTCAGTATGAAAGGCATGTTAAGCCACAGGAGCAAGAAAACAAAAGCGCCCGCTACCATCTGCGTAATGCTGCTGCGACGGTACACGTCCTGCAGGTGGCCTATGTCATCTCGGGCCCAGGCCTCAGCTACCACTGCGCGGGCAATGCGGCCCAGCGCCCGTGCGGGTATGCTCACCACCACGCCCATATTGGCAAAGCGTGCGTACACGCTTACAGCCACAAAACTCACCATCGACCCCAGCATGATTTTATCTATATTCTGAATAAAGATAAGCGAGGCGCCCGCCAGCAACGAGTAAGCCCCGTAGCGCAACATGTCATTGTGCTGGGCACGACTTACCTGTGCAGGCGGAAGGTAGGCCGAAAACTGTTTAGAGAAGCTCAATTCTGCCAGCTGCAATACCGAAACGATAAAATAGGATGCTGCAAGCAGTGCTAAGAAAATATCAAAACTCACGTACCCAAAACCCAAGAGCAGCAGTGCCGCTGCGGTAAGCAGCCTGAGCAGCACCTCACGCAGAAAGGCGCTGAAAACCGTGCGGAATAGAGTTGTGGCAACTGCTTCCAGTAGCGTAAACGCCAGCAAGCCCAGCGCAATGGGCAGCATCCATAAATAATAGCGTGAAAAAAGCGACCCTTCTGAAGCATAGCGCGCCTCAACTACGGGCCGTAGCGCCACAAACACCGCCGCACCTACCCCAAATCCCACCAAAGCAATGTAAAAGGCCCAGGTAAAAAACCCTTTGTGCCGCAGGTCTGCTGCCCGGAATGAGGGGAAGAACCGCACCAATACATTGGGCAGGCCTATGCTCATAAACTGCACCAGTACAGCTGCAATGCTCATATATACCAGCGTCAGCCCCATCTGCTGTTCGCCTGCAAGTAGCGGGAAAAGGAAAAGAATGTTCAGCGCCCCCAGCGCAACGCCTGTATAAGAGATCAGGCCGTTGTAAAAGGTTTGGCGGCGAATGATACCCATGCGTTAGATACCGAGTACATTATCGGTGCGGTAAAACACAGTGGTTTGCAGCGCAATGGCCACCACTGGGCCCATGCCATTAAAATCAATACGCTTAAACCCGGCATCCTTCAGCTGCCTGAACCCCTCTGCATACAGTTCTGCTCGCTCCGTATTATCGAACACAATCACGCCATCCGGTTTCAGGTGGGCCAGCGCGTGCGTCACGCAGGCATTGCGGTCTATCCCGTCTATACAAATCACATCATAAGGTCCCGGGTGCTGCGCTATGCTACCGGCATACGCAGCTTCATTTACTTGTAAAACATTAACCTTTTTATGAGCGCTTAGCTTAGCCTGCAATTGCGCAAACCACCCCGCATCATGTTCTGCTGCAGTAACGCTTGCCACCCGCGCAGCATACCATAGTGTAGAGACACCTGCCCCATATTCAAACACATTAAACTCAGGCCGCAGCCGTTCTGCTAGAAAATGAATGCAGGGATACGCATACCAGGGCAGGGGCTTACCATCGGCATCCATTGCATAGCCGGCATTCACCGTGCGGGGCCACCCCTGCTGGCGCAGGTAGCCGTTTGGCGTAAAGGCCAGCGCCTGGGGGGCCAGGCCCATTGCACGCAGCAGCCGCCACATTGTCTTTTTTAGTGCGCCCATCTTATGAAACCCCAAGTTTACGCATCTGTTCCAGCATACGCACTACGCGGTGGCTCTGCAGGTGCTCACCGCGCACGCGTACTGCAGACGCCTGACCCAGGGCAGCAGCAGCCTTCGGGTTTTGCAGCAGATACCGAGCTTTTTCTACCGCTTCTTCTGTAGTACGGTAGGTGGCCACCTCCAGATCTGGTGTAAACATTTCATGCAGATTTTCTTTCCAGTCGGTAAGCAGACAGGCACCTGCGCCGGTAGCCTCATACAGCCGCATGTTGCTGGCGCTGGTAGCAGATACATCTATATGCGTATTCAGAACAGCCGTATGCGCCCGCAGGGTGTTAAACATATCCGGACCAAAAACCGAGGGTTTTAGATACGGCCTCAAGGCTGAATTGAGAGGTGCGCGCGGCCATGCGGGCAGGTTCAAAGCTTCAGCTATGGGCTTCACTTGCTCGAGCGGCTTGCGTAACTCAGGCAACTTTCGCAGCGGGTACGTAACCGCATAAGCTACCTGTTTGCCCAGTGTTTTCACACTGTCGGCAATTTTATAGTTGTACGACGGAGAGTAAATGGCTAACCCATCCACGCTCAGTTTCTTCCCCAACGATAGTAGTAAATCCTCACGTTTTTGATGAAAGCCTGCCTCACGCACAATGCTGCCTATAAACGCCAGGCTATTTCTATCGGGTGTTGCGGGCTGATCATACAGCAGATGGTCTGGGTAGCCATGGGGCATGTAAAAAGCACGCACGCCTTGCCCCGTGAGCATACGCACCATATCGGGTATGCAGCTAAACACCACATCAGTATATTTCAGAATGCGTGCATCGTGTATCGGGTTATTTGCTGGCACCACCCATAGCCTTACACCAGGCAGCGCTTCCCGAAGCTTTTGCAGCAGCCCCACATAGTGGGGGTGGTAAAACACCACGTCAGGTTTAACCTGTTTTGCCCATTGCACAACCAGCGTTTCGCTATCAGCAGTAGGTTGGTTGTAAGCCTGTGCCCATTGTTTTAATAAAAATTCAGCATTCACAGGCAGTGTAAACACCTCGTGCCCTAACGCACCAAATTGCAATTCGTACCCTTTAAATAAATAGTTGTATCGGTGAACTATCGCCTGCTGCTCTCGCAGCGGCAGTGCGCCCAGCCCTGGGTGCATTGCCTGCATGTAGCGCAGATTATCGCGGTAGGCATGGTAAAAGAAAGCGATTCTCATGCGGGCCTTACCCCTCTTGCACCACGCCCATCTTCAGGTACTTGTCCATCCGCTTCTGCAGCAGCTCGTCCACACTCAGGGTGCGCAGCGTGCGCAGGTCGCGCAGAATGCGCGACTTTACATTTCTATACACTTGAGTAGGGTTGCGGTGTGCACCCCCCAGCGGCTCGGCTATGATGCCATCTATGATGCCCAGTTCCAGGTTGTCTTTCGCTGTAAGGCGCAGCGCTTCTGCCGCGCGCTCTTTAAAATCCCAGCTGCGCCAGAGTATGCTGCTACAACTTTCGGGTGATATCACACTGTACCAGGTGTTCTCCAGCATGTAGGCTCGGTCTCCCATACCAATGCCCAGCGCGCCGCCACTCGCCCCTTCACCAATGATGAACACCAATATGGGCACGCGCAACACTGCCATCTCGCGCAGGTTGCGGGCTATGGCTTCGGCCTGCCCGTGTTCTTCAGCATGTAGCCCTGGGTAGGCGCCGGGGGTATCTACCAGAAAAATTACAGGCCGGTTAAATTTCTCAGCCATCTTCATCAGCCGCAGCGCCTTGCGGTAACCCTCTGGGTTTGCCATGCCAAAGTTTCGCAGCTGGCGGCTTTTTGTGTCGCGCCCTTTCTGCGTGCCGATTATCATCACCGCTTCATCGTTCACACGGCCCAGGCCGCCCACCATTGCGCGGTCATCACCGCCTACACGGTCGCCATGCAGCTCGTAAAAGTCTGAGCAGATGGCGTAGATGTAATCCAGCGTGTAAGGTCTGTCTGGGTGGCGGCTCAGTTGTACCCGCTGCCAGCGTGAGAGGTTCTCGTAAATGCTGCGTTTCAGTTCGGCTATCTTGGCCTCCAGTTCAGGCACCGTATTGTTCAGCGGTACATTGTTTTCAGCCGCCAGGCGCTTCATTTCCTCCAGCTTGCCTTCCAGCTCCAAGATAGGCCGCTCGAACTCCAGCACCGTTTGATCGTTATTTGCCATAGAAAGGGCAGTGAGTAGTCACGTACCAAAAAACAAAAGAGCGTGCAATTTAGCACGCTCTTGCTTTGCATTTACAGTATGGGGTGGCTTACACCAGCTGCGCGTCCAGCTTGCCCTTCAATATGGGCTTGGGGGCTGCGCCTACCTGCTTGTCTACTATCTGGCCATTCTTAAATACCAGCAGCGTAGGGATGTTCATCACACGGTATGCTGTGGCTGTTTGTGGGTTGTTGTCCACGTCCAGCTTGGCAATGATGGCCTTACCCTGATACTCCTGTGCCAGCTCTTCTATTGCGGGGGCTATCGCCACGCAAGGGCCGCACCAGGCTGCCCAGAAATCTACCAATACTGGTTTGTCGCTGTTTATCACAACTTCGTTGAAGTTTTGATCGGTTACTTCCACTGCAAATTTTGCCATGATTCTGATTCTTTATTTTAAGTTGTAGGTGATGTTAAGCTTTTCCAATCCTTGCAGAAAACCTTCTGTTGGTTTTACCATTGCGGTGCGGGCCTGCAAAGATAGCGGTTGTTGCATCGTAGGATCCACCAATTCAAACTTAACGTTGCATTTGCCTTTATAGTTCGCAAAGAGCCTATCCAGGTCATTTACAAGGGATTCTGTCAGCGTGCTGACGTTTAGCTGCAGCCGCAGGTGGCTGGCCAGGTCGTTCAACAGGGCATCATCCATCAGCCGCACACGGCGCACTTTCAGTTCCAGCTGGTCGCTATCGCGAAAACGCACATCATACGCCCCTTCTATATACACACAGTTGTTAGCCTCCAAAAATCCTTTTAGCTCTGCATAGGAATTGCTGAATAACGAAAATTCCAGTGCGCCCGTGTAGTCTTCTATCGTAAAGGTGCCGAAGCGATTGCCTGTTTTGGTGAGCCGCTCCCGCGCACTGGTCACGATGCCGCCAAAGCGCAGGTTGCTGCGGGGCTTTCCGCCACCATTCAGCGCATTCAGTTCGGCGAGCGTGCAATTGCTAAAGTACTGCAGGATTACTTTGTATTGGTCAAGCGGGTGGGCTGAGAGGTAGAACCCTATTACCTCTTTCTCCTTGTTAAGCTGTAAGATAGAGGGCCAGGGTTCGCGGTAGGGTATGTCTGGCTCGGCAATGGTTACGCTGCTAAAGCTCTCCTCGCCAAAGAGGCTGGCCTGCGGCGAGAGCTTCTCTGCCTGGGTGCGTGTTCCATAATGCACCGCCCACTCCACGATGTTATACTCGTGGCCCTCGGGGCTCTCACTCAGTGGCAGGTAGCATGCGCGCTCTATGCCAAACACATCTAGTGCGCCAGAGAATACCAGGCTTTCTAAGGTTTTCTTGCTTACCATTTTGCCTGGCACACGCGCTGCAAGGTCGTATATTGATTTGTAGGGCCCGCCCTCTCGCCGTTCGGCAATGATGGCTTCAGCCGCTGCCTGGCCTATGCCTTTAATGGCCGCCAACCCAAATCGTATGCTGCCTGCATCTTTCTTTGTGCTGCGGGTTACACTAAACAGGTACTGGCTTTCATTCACATTGGGTGCCAGCACAGGCAGGCCCATTCGCCGGCACTCTTCAATAAAAAATGATATTTTATCAATATCACCAATGTTGTGGCTGAGCACCGCCGTCATGTATTCAGCGGGGTAATGCGCTTTAAGGTATGCCGTTCGGAATGCAAGTACTGAATATGCCGCACTATGCGATTTGTTAAACCCGTACTCGGCAAACTTTTCCATGGTACCAAATACCTCCTCAGCATTTGCAGCCTCCACGCCATTGGCCTGCGCACCTTTCACAAACTTGGCGCGCTCCTTTTCCATAATGCTTTTATCCTTCTTGCCCATAGCGCGGCGCAGCAGGTCAGCGCCACCCAGGCTGTAGCCTCCCATCTCGCGCGCCACTTGCATAATCTGCTCCTGGTACACCATGATGCCGTAAGTATTGCCCAAGATGCGCTCCAGCATGGCATGCGGATATTCTATCTTCTGCTTGCCCTGCTTGCGGTCAATGAAAGCAGGAATGTTGTCCATCGGCCCCGGGCGGTACAGGGCGTTCATCGCAATCAGGTCTTCTATAGTAGTAGGCTTCAGCTGGCGCAGGTACTTGCGCATACCGTCCGATTCAAACTGGAATGTAGCCACAGTATCACCATGCTGGTATAGCTCATATGTTTTGGCATCGGTCAGGTCCAGCTTGTCAATATCAATTGTAACACCATGTCCATCTTCTATGAGGTGCAGCGCTGTTTTGATAATGCTGAGGGTGCGCAGGCCCAGAAAGTCCATCTTGAGCATGCCGGCCTTCTCGGCATTGGGCCCGTCGTACTGCGTTACGGTAATTTTTTCCTTGCTCAGTGCTACAGGTATGTAGTCTGATAGCAGCCCAGGCGCAATGATAACCCCCGCTGCATGTATGCCTGTATGCCGCGCGGTGCCTTCCAGCGTGATGGCATATTGTAACATTTTCTTAATGTTGGGGTCCGCGCTATCTCTGGCTTCCTGCAGGGCATGGTAGCCATCGGGGTTTTCGGCTGCACTAAAGGCTTTTGCAAAATCCATGTCCGGCCGGTCAGGTATGTATTTCGCAATGCGGTTCACCTCGTTCAGTGGCACCTGTAGCGTCCTGCCCACATCGCGTATCGCCGTCTTGGCCCCCATGGTGCCGTAGGTGATGATCTGGCTTACACTCTCACGGCCGTACTTTTCTACCACGAAGTTGATTACGGCTTCACGGCCTTCATCGTCAAAGTCAATGTCAATGTCAGGCGGGCTCACCCGCTCCGGGTTAAGGAAACGTTCAAATAGTAAATCGTACTGTAATGGGTCTATGTCTGTGATGCCCGTTGCGTAAGCAACCACACTGCCCGCAGCACTGCCCCGCCCGGGCCCTACAAAAACACCGCGCTTGCGCGCTTCATTGGTAAACTCCTGCACAATGAGGAAGTAGCCCGCAAAGCCCATTTGCGCTATGATGCGCAGTTCACTCTCTATGCGCTCGCTCACATTGGCCGCCAGCGGCTCACTGTACTTACGCCTAGCCCCCTCGAAGCTAAGAAAAGCGAGGTAGGCATCCATGCTTGCGAAACCCTCGGGCACACGGTAGGTAGGCAAGAAAAGATCGCCCGTTAGCTTGAGTTCAAAGGTGCACTTGTCAGCTATCTCTAGGGTATTTTCTAGCGCCGCGTGCTGGTCGTGAAAAAGTGCCAGCATTTCATCTGGCGTTTTCAGGTAGAAGCTGGTGTTGAGCTGGCCGGTATCGCCTGTAAATCGGAAACGGGTAGTGTCGGTATAGTCTGATGCCGTCTGTAGCGCCAGCAGCAGGTCGTGCGCCTCGCTGTCTTCCTGGTTCACATAATGCACATCGTTGGTCGCTATTACCTTCACATTGTATTTGGCTGCCCATTGCAGCAGCACAGCATTGCAGGTATCCTGGTCTTTCAGGCCGTGGCGCTGAAGCTCCACATAATAGTCAGCCCCAAATACATCCAGGTACCAGCGGAATAACTCCTCTCCTTCCTCTTCCCGCCCCCGCACAATGAACTGATTGATTTCACTGGCCAGGCAGCAGGTGGTAGCTATCAGTCCCTCACAGTGTTTTCGTAAGAGTTCCTTATCAATGCGGGGCTTGTAGTAGTAGCCTTCTGTGTAACTGATGCTGCTCAGCTTAATCAGGTTCTTGTAGCCAATCTCATTCTTGGCAAAAAGTATCTGGTGGAATACTCCCTTTTCGTCTTCTTCATTCTCCGCTTTTCGGCTGCGGGGTGTGCGGTCAGTCCGGTCTGCGCAGATGTAAAACTCACTTCCGATTACGGGTTTGATGTTTTTCTTTTTCGCTGCCAGCACAAACTTGGGCACGCCATACATATTGCCATGGTCTGATATGCCCAGCGCGGGCATACCGCAGGCGCAGGCTTTCGCCACGAGGTCGTCTATCTTGGCCGCACCATCCAGCAGGCTGAACTCGGTGTGGTTATGCAGGTGTACAAATTGCGGCATGGGTTACAATGGATAGCTACATGATGCCCAATGTGCCGGCTAGAGAAATGCCGATTTCAGTCATCTCTATCTCCATTAACCTGCCGATTCTACGAATCATTCTTTCCTTAGAAACCACACGAATCTGAAAACAATCAGCAGCCGAAGCTTTAGTTAACCCATTGCTACTAGCAGGTTCTAGTCTCACCATCCAAACTCTACTATTGAAATTTTCTTTCCAGTCTGTAATGGGTACAATTATGCACAAAGGCAGTACCCCCACATCGTCATTGTTAACGATAACAGCCGGCCTGGACTTTCTCATTTCTTCACCAACTGTAGGGTCTAAATTAACCAGCCAAACATCGCCTCTATTCATACTCTTTGAACGGCTCTGTGTCAAGCGATGAAAAAGCGGTCAGCTCCATGTCGTTCTGATAATCATCAACTGCCAGTTCAGCGGCTTTACGCACAACCTCAGAATCCCACTTGCGATTACGCAATGATGCCAAAACGCCCTTTACAATTTCCAAACGCTCCGCAGCGGGATGGTTTGAAATCTCCTGTATAATTTCGACGACTTCCATGTTATACAAATTACAGAAAACAAGAATACTCTTGTGACAGCAATATTCTTCGTTGCAAGTTCGCTGGTTTCGGCCGCAAGTTGCTAGTTTTGTTTTCCACTATGTTTACTGCGCTCAGCCGCTGGCCTGTGCTAGGCCCTGCTCTATTAACGCTGCACCGCGCCCGCCTTGTATTCACGTATCTGAGGCCTACACTGGCTGCGGCTTTTCGCTGGCTGTTTACCAGCCGCGAAACCACGAACTACACCTACACGCTCACGCCGCTGAACCAGGGCTACCTTGCGGCGTTCATCAGTAACATTACTGGTAAACCCCAGCCTGAAATCAACAGGTACCTACGGGAACTGGATGCCGATGCCAGCCTGCGTGCGCACATCCAGACTGCTGTGCGCGCCAGCCCGCTGCGCCACAAAGCCGATGCCACCATGGCCTACGGCCGCCGCCTGGGCTGGTACGCGCTGGTGCGCGCCACCAAGCCGCTTGTAGTGGTAGAAACCGGCGTAGAAAAAGGCCTTGGCAGCGTGGTGCTATGTGCTGCCCTGCTGCGCAACAAAGCCGAGGGCCACCCTGGCTTCTACTACGGCACAGACATAGACCCACGCGCAGGCTGGCTGCTCACGCCGCCCTACAGCGCTGCAGGCCGCGTGCTGTATGGCGACAGCATAATGAGCCTCTCGACCCTCAAAGATCCCGTTGATGTTTTTATCAACGACAGCGACCACAGTGCAGAATACGAAGCACGTGAATATGAAATGATTGCGGGCAAGCTGGCGGCAGGCGCTTATGTAGTAGGAGACAACGCCCACGTAACGGACAAGCTATTGCAGTGGGCCCAGGCCACGGGGCGCCAGTTTTATTACTGGCAGGAACAGCCCCAGGGCCACTGGTACCGCGGTGGCGGTATGGGCGTGGCAAAGTGAGCTTGCTGCACACCGCTATAGGCCGCCCCCCACTGATGTTTCAGCGCGGGGCAGCCATGCCGCATGGTGTCGGAGCGGGGATGTACCGGCAGGGTATCTCTGTGATACATGCCGTAGTACATGCCCACTAGTGGCCAGGTTTCTATAACGGTGGCCCATGTGCCAGTTCCCATCATCAATCCATCCGGACTGACTTGTTACCCAGGAGTGCCCTCAATAGTATTTGGGGGCGGCTGGGTAACGGGACACTGGGTGTGGCTCCGCCATATACTTGCCTGTGCGAATGCCCGGGCGATTCGGGTAAGCGATAAAGAAACTGCCGGCCGGCTGGGTTTCGGGAAGCTGCTGGTGGCTCGCGCTACTGGCAGCTTCTTGTTACAATACTACGGCGGCCCTTGTAGCGGTGGGCAGTTATGCACGGGGGAAAACTTGTTGAAGGGCGAGTGGGCCGTATTACATTCCGGCGGGTGTTGTGGACCTCCCCCAGCCCCCTCCTACGTGTAGGAGGGTTAATGTGCTGCGTGCGCTGCTTAGGGCTGGGACTTACTACCGGGGGGTGGAGTTCTTAAGGATTTGCAAATACTTTGTAAAGATAGATTCCCACTTTCGCGGGAATGACGCGCCTGCTATGCAAACACCTGGTACGTTGCAAGGGCCAGCGGCAAATCCTCACCTGCTACTCGTCTTAACGGCTGCCCCCATCGCATCCTCAGCCCGTTCTAGTTCTGCCTCATTCGCGTCCAGTTCTTCACGTAATGCCTCGTCGCTTATCGGGCTCGTATCCAGCGTGTAGCTCACGCTTTCATCCACACCCAGCGCATCAAAGATGTCATCGGCTTCGGGCAGGGGTTCGTTGTAATCCGCGCCCAGTGCCAGCAGGGTTTCATCCGTCTCTTCGTCCATCTCTGCATCGGTTTCCTCCTCGTCGTCGTAATGGGCTACGGCGTACATGTCATTCACCTGCTCTACCAGCTCGTAGCGTTCCTCGCTGGTTTCATCGTCCACGTCGTCCGCATCAGGTTGTCGGTAATTCTGGTCTAACGTGCCCAGGTACCTAAATGGGCGCGCGCCGCCGCGCCAGTTAAAGCGTGAGAGCCGCGGCGGGTTCAGGACCACTTCATGAATGGGGCTGTACTTGCCACTCACGCCCTTAATCAGGATAAACTTCTGCGGTTTGTTGTCCTTAAAAAAAGCAAGCAGGCTTGCGCTGGTACCTCGGTTCACACCCGTCAGCTTCTCACTACTATCCGCTTGTTTGTCTTTGGTGAAGTACACGACCTCGGCTTCTATATCTGCGAGCATGCGCTGCAGTTTGTTCTTTTTGAACTTGCCATAAATCTGGTCGCTCTGTATCTGGTTAAAAAATTTGGCCGTTTCGCGGGAAGCAATGAAGCCATTGCCATACACCCGCAGGCTGTCTGCCATTTTTTGTTTCATCCAGATGCGTATGGTGTCGCCGGTGAGTTGGTTTTCCTTAGCCCACACCGCGGGTTCACGATATAGCGTAATCACAGAGTCCACGCGTTCATACTCCAGGCTGTCTGCCACGCCCTGCATCTCACGCATGGCAAAGCGCACATTGTGGTAGGCGCGCATGGGCTGGTACTTTTTAAAGTAGCTGCGTCCTGGCCGCGCGGGGGTCACGCTTGTATCGGGCGCTTCGGTAATGCGCAGGCTGTCTTCCTGCACAAATAGCGTGTCAGCAAAAAGTGCCAACGTATCGTTCTCCCCTTTTTGCAATACAAACGGATTCTCAGTAACCAGGCTCCAGCGCTTTTTGCGTTTGAACACCACTTTGTCTCCCCCTATAAACAGCGCGCTGTCATTGGTGAGTATCTGCACGCGGCAGTGGGCCCAGCCTTTGTCGTCTCTGTCGCGGTAGTAGATGCTATCTGCCCAGGTGGTGCTGGCGCTGTCACGGATGAAAGGGTTCTGGTAGAGAAATGTTTCTTTGCCGCGGCTGTCATAGTATCCGCCCTCGGTGTAGAGCATTTCATTTTTCTTGGCGGGTGTTTTGCCATACATGCGTGTAGGCGCTACGAATACTGCCGTCTTGCTACCGGTGCGGTAGCGCAGGCTGTCAGCATAGAGCATGTACTCGGGCATGGCCAGCTTCACGCTGTCCTTAAACAAGCTCTCGGCGCGGTTGCTGTAGTAGTAGCCCTGCAGGCTGGTAAGGGTGCTGCTGCTGTCTTTCAGCTGGCCTCCTCCTTGGTAGTAGCCGTAGCGCTGGTTGCGGTAATAGGTCATGCGGTTGGTGGTCAGGGTCGCTTTTCCATCCGTCAGCCGTATGTTGCTATACACCTCCGCTATCTTGGTGTTGCCGTCATAACTGGCGCGGTCCGCATACAGGTTGATGCTGTCGCCCATCTGCACGTGCACGCGGCTAAAGGCATCCAGCACGTTGCGGTCTTTGTAGTAATAAGCACTGTCGCACCACACCACGTTAGTATCTTGCCGCACGTGCACATTGCCTATCAGCTTGCGCACACTGGCACCGGCATTGCTTTTTTCAAAGCTGGTGATGTCGCTGTTCAGTATTTCCAGCGGCTGGCTCTGGCCATAGCAGCTAGCCGAAGCTGCTGCTACAAGCACCAAACACAAGACAATCAGCCTAGTACAACATATTCCCCGCCGTAGCATCACGCATCAAAATTAGCGAAACCCCGTATGTCTCAGCGCGTTGCGGCACGATTAACCTGGCTTGAGTCGGGTTATTTTCTGTTAAGGGTACACGCACATTTTCATGTGAGTTTGTCTTATTATTGCAGAGCCTGATTGGCTACCTTGCACATACAATCTAGACCCCCGCATTTTCACCCCATACCCATACCCCCATGGCCTTCGATATCGACATGATCCGGCAAGCCTATGCCGAACTGCCCAAGCGTGTAGCTGCTGCCCGCAAACTGCTGGGCCGCCCCCTCACCTTCACCGAAAAGGTGTTGTATTCGCATCTCTTTGATGCGCTGCCCAAGAAGCCCTTTACCCGTGGCGGAGATTATGTTGACTTTAGGCCAGACCGCGTCGCTATGCAGGATGCTACCGCACAGATGGCCCTGCTTCAGTTTATGACGGCAGGCATGGAAAAAGTAGCCGTGCCCAGCACCGTGCACTGCGACCACCTCATCCGCGCGGAAAAAGGCGCCGATGCTGACATGGCCGTAGCCAACACCGAAAACGAGGAAGTGTATGGCTTCCTGGCCAGCGTGAGCAAAAAATATGGTATAGGCTTCTGGAAAGCCGGCAGCGGCATTATCCACCAGGTAGTGCTGGAAAACTACGCCTTCCCGGGCGGCATGATGATAGGCACCGACAGCCACACGCCCAATGCTGGCGGCCTCGGCATGATAGCCATCGGCGTGGGCGGCGCAGATGCCGTAGATGCCATGAGCGGCATGGCCTGGGAGCTCAAGTTCCCCAAACTTATCGGCGTGCACCTGAAAGGCAAGATGAACGGTTGGACGAGCGCCAAAGACGTAATCCTGAAAGTGGCCGGCATTCTTACCGTAGAGGGCGGGACCGATAAAATTGTAGAATATTTCGGTGAAGGCGCGCGCAACATTAGCGCCACGGGCAAAGGCACCATCTGCAACATGGGCGCTGAGATAGGCGCTACCACCAGCACCTTTGGGTATGACAAGCACATCGGCAACTACCTGCGTGCAACAGACCGCGCCGACATTGCCGAAATGGCCGACAAAGTAGCCGAGCACCTCACCGCTGACCCCGAGGTGTACAAGAACCCCAAGAAGTATTTTGACGAAGTAATCGAGATAGACCTGGACACGCTGGAGCCGCACATAAACGGCCCCTTCACCCCAGACCTCGCCTGGCCCATCAGCAAATTTGCTGATGCCGTGCGCGAAAAAGGCTATCCCAAGAAGTTGGAAGTGGCCCTCATCGGCAGCTGCACCAACTCGTCTTACGAGGACCTTACCCGCGCCGCCAGCCTTGCAGACCAGGCCATTGCCAAAGGCATCAAGGCACGTAGTGAGTTCACCATCACACCCGGCAGTGAGCAGGTGCGCTATACCGCCGAGCGCGATGGCATCCTGGATAAGTTCGACAAGATGGGCGGCATGGTGCTGGCCAATGCCTGCGGCCCCTGCATCGGCCAGTGGAAGCGCCACCGCAAAGAGGGCGAACCCAACAGCATCATCACCAGCTTTAACCGCAACTTTGCCAAACGCAACGACGGCAACCCGCTCACCCACAGCTTTGTGGCAAGCCCCGAAATCGTGGTGGCGCTGGCCCTTGCCGGCGACCTCACCTTTAACCCGCTGACAGACTACCTGCAGAACGAAGCCGGCGAGCGCTTCAAGCTGGAAGAGCCTAAAGGCATTGACCTGCCCCCCCTGGGTTTTGACGTGAAAGATGCCGGCTACCAGGCTCCAGCGGCAGATGGCAAAGCCCTTACGGTAGAAGTGAGCCCCACCAGCGACCGCATCCAGCTGCTGCAGCCCTTTGAGAAGTGGACGGGCAAAGACCTGACGGGCCTCAAGCTGCTCATTAAGGCGAAAGGCAAGTGCACCACAGACCACATCAGCATGGCCGGCCCCTGGCTCAAGTACCGCGGCCACCTGGACAACATCAGCAACAATACTCTTACGGGTGCCACCAACTTCTACACCGGCAAAACCGACAGCGTGAAAAATGAAATCACAGGCGACTACCAGAGCCCGCCCGTGGTGGCCCGTGCTTACAAGGCCAGCGGCATTGGCAGCATTGTGGTAGGCGACGAAAACTACGGCGAGGGCAGCAGCCGCGAGCACGCCGCCATGCAGCCCCGCCACCTGAACGTGAAGGCTATCCTCGTACGCAGCTTTGCGCGCATCCACGAGAGCAACCTGAAGAAGCAGGGCATGCTGGCGCTCACCTTTGACAACAAGGCCGACTACGACAAAGTGCAGGAAGACGACAGCATTGATATCCTGGGGCTGGATCAGTTTCAGCCGGGCCGCCCACTCACGCTGGTGTTCCAGCACAAAGACGGCACCGTGGATGCCATCAAAGCCAAGCACACGTACAACGCCCAGCAGATCGCTTGGTTCCGCGCGGGTGGTGCCCTGAACCTGATTCGCGAAAACGCGAAGAAGCGGAAGTAGAGAGGTTTAGTGAAGAACTACAACCTGTTACGACATGCCCGCCCCGAGATTCGAGGTGGGCATCTTAATAATAAGCTCGCTTTAACAACAAAATGATACCTGACTATCAAACTATCATGCTACCATTTCTACGAGAAGTCTCGGATGGTGCAGAACATGAATTCAAAGACATCGTAGAAAGACTCGCCAAGAAATTCTCCCTTACTGACGAGGAAAGAAGGGAAGTAATGTCAAGCGTAAATCAGTCAGTATTTTACAATAGAGTGGCCTGGGCAAGAACATATTTAAAGAAAGCGGGACTTTTAGATACGCCTAGAAGGGCAGTTCTAACAATAACTGCAAGAGGAAAGGACGTATTGGGTAAAAAGCCAGATCGTATAAATACTAAGTTTTTAAAACAATTTCCGGAGTTTGTTGAATTTCAAGCAAAGAAAAATGATGAAGAAACATCCATAGATTTACAAGAGGAGGTATTAATTCAAACACCAGAAGAGGCGCTTGAAAAGGCTCACCAAGAAATAAAAAAGAAACTTGCTGGAGATTTAATGGATAAAGTGTTGAGTTCGTCTCCTGCTTTTTTTGAAACATTAGTTGTAGAGCTTTTGGTTAAAATGGGATATGGAGGATCAACCAAGGATGCAGGTAGAGCTATAGGTAAAAGTGGGGATGAGGGAATAGATGGGACTATTAAAGAAGACAAACTGGGTCTTGATATCATTTACATTCAAGCAAAGCGATGGAAGCCTGAAAGCTCTGTAGGCAGACCTGAAATTCACAAGTTTGTTGGTGCCTTGGCTGGGCAAGGAGCAAGGAAAGGAATTTTTATTACTACTTCTACTTTTACAAAAGACGCGCTTGAGTACCAACCCAAAAATGATACCAAGATAGTTCTGATTGATGGAGAGAAACTAGCAGAACATATGATAGACCACAATCTAGGTGTCTCAAATGTCACTAGTTATGAAGTTAAACGAATAGACAGTGACTATTTTGGCGATGAGTAACTGTCCCCCGTTCTCCATTTACGCAACTAACATGGCAAACCCCCGGAGGCAATGTGTACGCAGTAAGGAAAGATTTGTATGTAGCACAAGTATGTCTTTTTAATCACAACGTTTTGTTTTCATCTTTGCAGTATCACTAACAGATTTCATCATGGGCCTATTTGATTTTTTTGGGAAAAGAGATTCAAAACCAACAGAGGGAGTTAAAAAGACACAAGGGAAAAAGGATGTTGGTCTGGCGTTCGCCATCTTTGACAAAATAAATACACCAAATGAAAGCGAGATTTTATCCTATTTAGACTACGAATGGAATTTAAAGGCAGAGGGTGTTACTTCCGACAAAGGTGTAATAATCTTTACTATTAATAAAGCTAGGGTTGTTATTGCTTTTATGCCAGTTCCTATTCCAAAACCCGAACTGGAAAACCTAGCGTTGGTATCCTACTTATGGCCGAAAGCTTCAGAGGCAGTCGAAAGTCATAATTCACAAGCGATGATTTCAGTGATTTCTGATGGCAATAGTCCTTTAGAAAACATGAAGCTCCTTGCAAAGGTTATTGGTTCTGTATTGTCTACAAGTCCTGCTTTAGGAGTATACATTGGTTCCCAATCCTTATTGCTGTCAAGAGAATACTATTTAGATTCATTAGAACTAATGAAAGAAGCAGACGGACTCCCTATAGCTATTTTCGTTTATATAGGTTTGATTGCTGGGGAGGGGGTAAATGATGCTTATACATTTGGGCTAAAGTCGTTTGGGAAAAAAGATTTAGAGATACTTAACTCGAAAAAGGACATTGAGAACTTGCATGAGTTACTGTTTGATATGTCGGCTTATGTTGTAAAAAGTAATGTTACCATTAAGCCAGGAGAAACTGTTGGTAGGACAGCGGAAGAGAAAATAGTTGTTTCAAAAGCAAAAGGTGAGTATACCAATGAAGAGGTACTACGTTTACATGTTTAACATATGGCAATAAAAGTGAGAGTTTCTGCCCCAGCACGCGCGTGGTCTTGCCCTCAAAGTCGGCGCTAGATTTCACTTTGCGCCTGTCCTTGCTGTAGCTTGGGCTTTCCCAGTTACTGCGCAGCACCAGCCACACACCGCTCACGCTGCCTTTACTTCCTTCCGCCGTAAAATCGCTGCACACACCAGCGCCACCAGTGCCGCTACCGGGAAAACTTCCATAAATGTAATGCCTACGCGGAAGAAGGGATTTTTATAGGATTCAGCCATCTGCTGCATATCGGTCTTGAGTTTGGCAACTTCCGCCGCACTGGCACCTTTGCTTTCGGCTACTTTGATGGCATGCGCCGAATAGGATTGCATAAAATCGTCGGCGTAGATACGCATGACCAACTCCCAGCTTATCACATAGATAGCTGAAGCTACCAGCGCTATGAGCACGCCTGTGGTAAAGGCCTTGCCAAATGAAATCACCCCGCCCAGGTGCTGGTCGCGGTAAGCGCGTATTCCAAAAAATGTGAGCGAGCAGGCAATGACCATGGTGGTGTAGCCCACCCACATGCCATTGTCAAAGTTCAGGGTGCCCGCCTTGTACATGGGCATGGTGATGAAAAACATCGCGCCCATGATAAGCCCAGCGATGCCGCCAAAGGTGAATACAATCTTTTTCATAGGGTACTAGTGGATTGGGGTGAGTAAAGGAAGCAGGTGTGGTTGTCTGTGTATGGGGCAAATGTGCAGGACGACGGCGCAAAATCCTTCACACTTTCGGGTGATTTGGGCAAAATCACCCGAAAGATCTAGGGTATAAGCTGCAATTCCTTGGCTTTCTGTATGGCCTGGGTGCGGCGTTTGGCATCCAGCTTGAGGTATAGGCTGGCGGTGTGGGTTTTGATGGTGTTCAGCGATACGAATAGCTGATCAGCAATTTCCTGGTTGGAGAGGCCCGTCGTCATTTTTTCAAGTACCTCTAGCTCGCGTGCACTGATGCCCCTGCGTTTCAGCTCGGCGTCGTTTCTCCGGAATTCAGCCCCGTGCACCTGCGTCACCACCACCACCTTGGGCTTTACCAACCGCAGCCCACCCCATACGCCCAGCGCCGTAAAAATAGTGGCCGTGAGCCCCAGGTAAAACTCCAGCGTGAGGTCGTGCACCAAGTAGCGGTATTCTATCACTTTTAGCACGACCACAAGTGTGGCCAGCGCAGCCCCATAGAGCAGGATGGTGCGGGCAAGTGGGCGGCTGTGCGGCGTCATGGTTGGCTAAATTACGTAGCTACCCAATATGCACTGGCCTGGTGGCTTACACAAAACTTTCTTTTACGCCACCGCCATTCACAGGGTTTTTATGTCTCTCCAGTATGCGCACCGTAGGCCATTGAGGCAGCTGCGTAGCTGCCTCAAGAACAAAGTATTTCAGCATTGGCAATACGCCAAAAGCTAGGTTTTTACCGGTTCCTGTGCCTTCTTTTGTTCCAGGTATTTTTCAATGAGATCTGGAATTTTCTCAAATGCTGCACCAATACCCTTGGCATGTTGTGCTGATATAAACTGAATCTCACTACCGCGCGTAACCAGGAAGCCCGCTGCACTGATACCCATGCCGGCGCCGCCTCCTGTGCCATGGCCTTCGGCTGGCCCCTTTTTGTCGCTTTTATCACCGCCTTCACCTCCACCTGCGCCAAAGCCCATTCCTACCGAAATTACGGGCACACAGGTAAATTCACCCAGTTGAAAGGGTTGGCCAATCAACGTATCTGTCTTCACTTCAGATTTCAAGAAATCTGTGATTTTACTAATCATTTCATTCAAGTCATTCATAACGGTTAAGTATTAAAGGGTTGTAAAAATCAATTTGAAATAACGGCCCATAGCACGCGGGCTATTCTCCACTCTAGTTTTAGGATGAGCGTTTGCTCGCCCCAGAAATTGATGTACAGGGGGTGCCCCCACCTGTGGCTGGCTGCCGCCACCCATGGGTATAATATGCCATTGGTTGCCATATCGCCAGTGTCCCATGCAACCAGGCATCGCTTTACCCGCGTGGTCCGGATTGCTGCCAGTAGTTTGCGTAGTACAAAATGGAAAGGGCGAGTTGTAGGTTTTCTCTTTTTCGCAGCATGTTTTGGTTCTCGTTTCGTTACCTCCTTGGCTGGGGGTTTTCCCATTTCTACCTGTTTGCGAAACCCCAAAATTTGAAGCTGCACGCGGACTGTACTCGAATCCAAGTGTAGCGAAGCTTGCGCTAAACGGTGAAAACGGAGCAGGCATATTCCTGTGGTGCTGTTAAGGTAGAATGTTATGGGGGCCAGCAAGATATAGCAGAGTAGCACAGCAATCAGTCCCACCAATACAAGAATGCCTACTACCATACACGAATTCTTATTCAACTAAAGTTAAGTCAACCATTAGGTTAACCGCCCTGCTTAATGTCAATCATGGAAATGATTTGAATCATAGCTTAGATCGAATTATTTAGGTACAAAACAATTGCTCGCACTTGCAAACGCACCCCTACTGCCTCCGGGAGTTTGCCTTCATTGACCTAAACGGCTACTTCACTTCGGGTAGCCTAGGGCACTGCGTAGGTATGGCCCTTCATGTCGGGTCCGTCCTGAAAAGCTTACCTTCTGCTCGTGCGCCGCTCGCTGCCAGCGTCCTCATCATCTTCATCATCCTCGCCGGGCTTGGGCAGGCTGAACATGCTGCCCAGCATATCCTTAAACTGCACCCCACCCTGCACCAGCGCACGCTTGCTTAGCTGGCTGTATTCCGCCAGCCCATGCAGCAGGAACTCCATGTACAGCAGTTGTTCCTCGCCTTTTACCGTGGGCATGTGCTGCTTGATGAAGTCCTTTAGCCCGCGCACACTCTCCAGCACGATTGTGTAGTCGCGCTGCGTTTGCGTGCGCAGCAGGTCTGCGGTATTGCCTGCATTAAACCAGTCAATGATTTCCTGATAGGGGTTAGGCTTCTTGCTTCGCTTCAGCTTTTCAGGGTCAGGGAAGAGCGTAGCGAACTGTGTGCGTATGGCTTTGCTAATCAGCGTGAGGGCTACCTTGCCCGGGCCTTCCTGCTCGCCTTCATACACCAACTCTATTTTACCGGTTATGCTCGGTATCACACCATAGATATCTGAGATGCGCACCCGCGTGGTTTTCTCATCATTGAGCAGCAGGCGGCGCTCCGCGGTGCTTATTAAATTTTCGTAAGCAGTTATCGTAAGGCGGGCTGACACGCCACTCTTGGGGTCTACGAACTCGCTCTGTCGCGCTTCAAAGGCCAGCTGCTCTATCAGGTCTTCCAGCAGCTTGTGGCTCTGCACTGCGCTGCGCTGCGCGGGTGCCAGCCGGGCTTCCTGTTGCGTAATGCTGCGGCTAATTTCCAGCGTGCGCGGGTAGTGCGTCAGTATCTGGCTTTCTATCCTGTCCTTCAGTGGGGTTACTATGCTGCCACGGTTGGTGTAGTCTTCGGGGTTGGCGGTAAACACAAACTGTATGTCCAGCGGCAGGCGCAGCTTGAAGCCGCGTATCTGTATGTCTTTTTCCTGCAATATGTTAAAGAGGCTCACCTGTATGCGCGCCTGCAGGTCGGGCAGTTCATTGATTACAAATATGCCGCGGTGGCTGCGCGGTATGAGGCCGAAGTGTATCACTCGCTCATCACTATAGGCTATCTTTTGTGCAGCCGCTTTGATGGGGTCCATGTCACCTATTAGATCTGCCACGCTTACATCGGGCGTGGCCAGCTTCTCCGTGTAGCGCTCGCTGCGGTGCACCCAGTCTATCGGTGCGTTCTCGCCATGCTCCGCCAAAATTTCTCTGGCCTGGCGCGTTATGGGTGCCAGCGGGTCGTCGTGCAGTTCTGCCCCCGCCACCACCGGTATCCACTCGTCCAGCAGTTCTATCATTTGCCGTGCGATGCGCGTTTTGGCCTGGCCGCGCAGGCCCAGCAGCAGAATGTTATGCCGGCTCAGGATGGCCGTCTGCAGCTCCGGGATTACGCTCTCTTCATAGCCCACGATGCCTTCAAAGAGCTTTCCCCCCTTTTGCAGGCGGGCCACCAGGTTGCGCCGCAGTTCTTCTTTGATGCTGGTATGTTGGTAGCCGCTGGCCTTTAAGGCTGCCAGGGTGGCTATTTTAGGGTGGGTAGGTTGGCTCATGCAGAATGTAATGTAGAGGGATAACTACCCCCAGTGCAAGCACGTAAAGTTGTGCGTACTTCACAAACGCCAAAAGCAGAGCTTTGTGTTCAATTGTTGTTAAAAATGTACACTAGATTTTCAACCTGGCTGGATTCTGCCTTACATCAAACACAGAAAGTATGGTTACACTATTTTCATTGTATCTAAAGTAGATGTGCAGGTGAGGTGGGTGAAAACAACGCCGGGTACCTGGCCTTTCTGGCACAGCTATAAACAGTTCTGGATCATATCCGATTTTATCGAATCTCTCTTTAAGGCCCAGGCAGCTTCTTTTACGATTTTTTCAGGCCATTGCTCAGCAATGAAAGCCAGATACTCATAAATCTGCTTTTCTGCAATTGCTGTAATCACTATTTCCCGAACCATACCGGATACTTTTCTATCAGCACATCTAGTGATAGTACCCGTCCGGCAGTGGCATCAGCTACTCCCGCGTCTAACGCTTTCAGTTCTGTGGCTGTTAGCGCTGGGGCACGCATTTGCTCAGCAAGCTGAAACAAAACTTCCAGCTTCCGCTCATCCGTAATCTGGTCAATACTGATATGCACAGCCTCGCGCAATGTTTTCATAACTTTAACAGTACATTATTAATACAATATACAAAAGTATATCTACTGCGGGTCTCGGGTTTCATTGGCGTAGCTAGGGTCATAACTAACCCCGCCAAAAAAGTAGAGCATCAGCACGCGGCTGTAGCGCAGCATGGGTGGATAGAGTAGCGCCAGTGCGGCAATAATAGTCCCCATATACAGCTCAATCGTTGGCACTGGCACGAGCACTGTAATTACGATATAGCTCGTAACAAATATCGCCACACCAAAAGCGTATGTAAAATACATAGCCCCCCACCAGAAACCCGGTTCGCGTTCATACTGCAATCCGCAGTGCAGGCAGCTTACGGGCTGCTGTGCAAACTTCAGGCTGAAAAGTGGCTTGGGGTGTATGCTGCCTATGCGGCAGCGCGGGCAGCGGTCTGTAAGTAGGGCGGTTAAATAGCTGGGCATTCTAATAATTACTTACTACCCTAGCCGCTCACCGAACTGTACATTGCCTTGTGCAAACATACGTTTCTGCCGCTTACGGTTCCTGTACCACAGATAAGCCGCACCACCTGCCACCAGGTAAGGGGCTGCCAATAAATACATAATGCCACTATTTAGCCCACGTCCTGTTTTATTCGCAGGGTCTTGCGTGGCGCTCTCTACCCCCTGCTTGCACATGGCACATTGCGCCGCCAAAGGCGCTGGTTTATACAGCGCAAAAAGCACCACAATCGAAAAAAGAATGCTACGTGTAATCAGCCGTGATTTCATCGGTACTGCAAGTTAATAGCTATGCGGGATAATAGGGCGCTATAAAAAGATATACCAGCACACCCGTTATTGCAACGTATAGCCATAGCGGAAAGGTATAGCGCGCAATCTTTTTGTGTTTTGCAAAGTCCTGCTGCCAGGCGCGGTACACCGTGAATAGCGCCAAGGGTACGATTGCTGCAGCCAGCGGTATATGCGTAAGCAGTATGAAGTAGTACACATACCGCACCACCCCCTCGTCACCAAAGCGCGTAGCAGGTGCCAGCGCATGAAAGCTCACATACGTAAGCAGGAATAGCACGCTCAGCGCCAGCCCGCCCAGCATGCACCAGCGGTGTGCCGCTATCTGCCCTCGCCGAATGAACACATAGCCCAGCACCAGCAGCACCGCCACGGTGCTGTTTAGGCAGGCATTGATTAGCGGCAGCACATAAATGTTAAAACCCACCTGCACCTGGGGCTTGGGCGCATACAGCAGCAGTGCCACCAGCCCTGCCACAATTGCACTCACCGCATAAATCAACGGGGTAGCTGTGCGATCATTCAATTTCATCAGATTTTCTTATCGTACGTTTTTCTTAAAAACGCCTTTCTCACGGTATTCGTGCCGAAGCACTTTTATTTCTTCGGTGAGCCGCTTAATCTCTGCTTTGTCCACCTCACTGTCGTGCACAGCATTGTAAATGCCGCGCAGACGCAGGTCAGGGTCCACCAGTAGCAGCAGGTTGCTATGAAAGAAGCCATCCTCGCCCCCTTTCACATCATCTGCCACCGGCACCAGGTAGCCCTTTTCCAGCAGGCTGAATATGGCCTGCCGCTCACCGGTAACAAACGTCCAGAGCCCGGGCACCTGTCCATACTGTTTGGCGTATGCGCGTAGCGCTGCCGTGCTATCGCGCTTAGGGTCTATGCTGTAACTCACCAGCCGCACATCGCCTGTCTGCTGGTAGGCGTAGGTTACTTCTTTCTGCACTTCGGCCATGGCGCTGGTTAGCTTCTTGCAGATGCCCGGGCAGGTGGTGAAGAAAAAATCTGCCACATGCATGCGCCCGCGCAGGCTGTCTTGCGTAAACGCCTTCCCGTCTTGGTTCACCAGTGCAAACACGGGCAGGCTGTGGTACAGGGTGTCGCCTTCAGCACGCGCTTCCTTGGCGCCGATGATGGGTAGGGTCTTAAAGTTGGCTTTGGTAAGTTGTAGCAGTAAAAAAACAAGCACTGGTACCAGTAAAATGGCCAGTGCTAGTATCGTTTTCCTCCGCCCCAGCTTTGCATCGCCAGATATGGGCGTGTCCGTACCTGCCATTAGTAGGTAAGTGCAGAACCTTCGAATATGAGTGCTGCTACCAAGCCCAGTATAAATACAGTGGGCACCAGTATGGCATACAGCAACCCTATTTTCTCAAACTTCAGGTGCATGAAAAATCCTACGATGTAACCCGCCTTTAGCAGGGTAAGCACGGCATATACCACCACCTTATAGGGCCGGTGTGGCATCAGGCTATTGGGTATAGCCAGCGCAATGATAAACTCCAGTGTGGTTACTGCTAGAAGTATGAAAAACGGAATCCATACTTTGTTAAAAATTTCGCTCTTGCTGGATGCGTGTGTATCGTGTGCCATGGCGCTATGAATAAAACGTTAGGAGTTAAACCAGATAGAAACAAGTAAATACAAACACCCACACCAAATCTACAAAGTGCCAGTAGAGGCCCACTTTTTCTATCATTTCATAGTGGCCCACTTTGTCAAAGTGGCCTATAGCTGCTAGTGCTGTTACAATCCCTAGTATCACCAGCCCGCTAAACACGTGAAAGCCGTGAAAGCCCGTAATCAAAAAGAAGAGTGCTGTAAAAGTAGTGGGGTTCGTAGCACCGGTAGCTGTAGCCAATTCATTCGCTCCGTTGTAAGAAGCAAAGGGGTTGTTCCACAGGCTGGCACCTTCATGAAACATGTGGTTCCACTCCCATGCTTGGCAGCTTAAGAATGCTGCACCGCCAATTACCGTCAATATCATCCATTTCGTTACTTCCTTTTTATCGCGCCTGTGGCCAGCTTCTACTGCCAGCACCATGGTCACGCTGCTCATAATCAGGATGAAAGTCATGATGCCCACAAAAATGAGCGGGGCATGGCCCTCATAAAAGGGGATAGAAGCGAATACCTCCTCTGGCTTGGGCCAGTAGGTGTGGCTCACGCGGATCATGCCATAGGAAATGAGAAGCGCTGAAAAAGTAAACGCATCACTGAGCAAAAAGAACCACATCATCAGCTTGCCATAACTGGCGCCAAAGGGTTCGTTGCCGCCGTTCCATATCCCTGTATTGGGGGTTGCGGTGTGTACTGCTGCCTGGGTAGCCATGCGTAAATAGGGTGGGTGATTCGAGAGAGGTATGCGGTAGATAACGGCCTGAATTTCGCGGGTTTATACCGCTTTCACAAGCCCAAATTCAAGTAAGTATGTCAGCTATTGTTTACGAGCAAAAATACAAATAAATACACCCAAAGCACGTCCATAGCATGCCAGAAGGTGCTTAGTAGCTTAAGGCCCGTCAGGTTGTCACGGTTTACGCGCAGGCGCAGGGCCTGCACCGTGACCACCAGCAGTGCCACCATGCCCCCGATTACGTGCAGCATGTGTGCACCGCTAATGATAAATACAAACCCCCCAGCGGGGTTCCCCACCAGATATACCCCCTGCGCTACCAGCTTCTGCCAGGCCACCAGCTGGCTAAACACAAAGGCTACGCCTAGCAGCAGGGTAATGAAAAGCGCTGTTTGCAAGCGGCCTATCTGGTTGCGCTGACCTGCCTGCCCTGCCAAGTATAGCGAGCCGCTGCTGGCCAGCAGCAGTGCCGAGCTCAGCCAGAGCACAGCTGGCAGCTCGAACTGCAGCCAGTTGCCCTCCGCTTTGCGCACGATGTAGGCGCTGGTAAACGCCGCAAAGAGCATCACCGTGGCACCGATGTATAGCCACATGATGAGTTTCAAGCCCATGTATTTGCGCTCGGCTTCTGCCGCTGCGCCCATGCTGCCCGTGGGGGTGTTCAGTTCGGTTTGCATTCTTGTTTGTGTTAAACTTTATCCAGGTAATACGCTATAAACAGCACCGGCAGTACAATAAAAGAGGTAAACATCAATGTCCGTGCAGCGCGTAGGCTGGCTGCTGCGCCTTCAGGCTGGCTTGCACTATGCACCAGCCTCATTGCTGCCAGCACAAACACAACTGCCGTTATAAATGCTGTAACAAAATAATATACGCCTGTGTATCCGAGTGCATACGGTAAGTACACCACTGGCAGCAGTAAAAAAGCATGCAGCGCGATAAAGATGGCACTGCTTAAACTGCGGCCCTGCACCAGCGGCAGTAGCCGGTAGCCTGCGCGGCGGTAGTCCTCATTGGCCAGCCAGGCGATGGCCCAGAAGTGCGGGAACTGCCAAAGTAACTGTATGCCAAAAAGCAGCCATGCGTTCGCATCTAGCGTGGGTGTGCCAGCAGTATAGCCTATGGCTGCAGGCAGCGCCCCGGCTACCGCACCTACATATACTGCTACCACACCATGCCTTTTAAGTGGGGTATAGACAAAAGAATACAGCACCAGCGCCAGCAGGCTGATGCCGCCCGCAAGTGTATTCAGCCCGAAGGCAATGAGTGCTACACCTGCCGTGCCCAGCACTGCAGCAAACACGCCCGCTTCCGTTGCCGTGAGTTTGTGTAGGGGCAGGGGGCGCTGGCGCGTGCGCGTCATCAGCGCATCCTGCCGCGTTTCCAGTAGTTGATTGATTGCACTGCTACTGCCTGCCAGGCAGAAGCCGCCTACACTCAAGATGAGCAATGCCTGCCAGGCCACACCCGCAGGCGAGCCCACCAGGTATGCCAGCACTGCACTTAGCACCACAAAGAGGCTGAGGCGCGGCTTGGTTAGCGCCCAGTAGGCAGCCGCTTTTTGCAGGGTGCTGCCCTTTTCATTTGCCCCGTCATTCACCAGCGTTTGTGTATTCACAGTTTATGCAGTTCTATGTTGTGCCGCAAGCAATGTGGCATGTGGCTCTTCAATCGGTTTCTTCAGGATAAGTAACAGCAGGACCAGCTCAGCGCCCACCAGCAGCGTGCCTAGCAGCAGGTGCAGCGGCTGCGCCCATGCCGGGAAGCCTGCGTAGTACAATATCACCCCTACCAGTATATTTGCTAAAAGCAGGCTTGAAATAGCTAAAGCTCCCTTCCAAACCCTTGTTTTGATAAGGTTCAATTTATATATCGTAACAAATAGCAAGGAAGTTACGATTAAGAACATCCAGGTATTGCCCCTATGTGTGATAAAGGTGGTAGCTGCATCCAGCCACTGGCTGCGCTGGGCATCTCCCATTTGCAATGCCAGTGCATCTACTTCCTGCCGTAGGAAAATTCCTAATAAAAACTGAACAGCTGTGAGCGCCATAAGTATGCATACCATAAAGGCTAGCCGAAAGCGGTCGTAGGCGGGTATCGCTGTGCCCTGTATGCGCGGCCAGCTCACCACATACAGAAGCAGGCTCACGATGACGAGTGCTACCAGCATGTGCACACTTATGACCCAGGGTGTAAGCACGGATGCTACCACCCTGGCCCCCAGCCAACCCTGAAAGGCCACCAGTATAAAAGCTGCCAGGGATGCCCACACCAGCTTGCGGTTCGTTCGCCAGTAAACCAGCGATACCAGCAGCGTACCAAATATGAGCAGCCCGATCAGTACACCTAGCAGCCGATTCAGGTATTCCGTCCAGGTTTTAAAGGCGTTGAAAACCGGCACGTGGCCAGGTATCGCGTAGCGTGTTTGATAGTCGGCAGGCAACTGGGTCACATCTGTTGGCGGCACCCACTGGCCAAAACACCGCGGCCAGTCAGGGCAGCCCATACCGCTACCCGTGGCCCGCACCACACCCCCTACCGCTATCAGAAGATACACGGCTGCCACTGTGGCCCCCCCAATAAGCAAAAACCTGCGACGGCTCTTTTCAGTGGGGCCAGTCGCAGGTTTTTGTAAGGAATCGTTCATTTCTGGCGGGAGGTGCGCCCGCAATTCTTTTCAGCTATTACTGCTGTACGGTGTCTGTATTGTCTTCTTCTTTGCGGTGCACCGTTTCGGGGTGGGCAACCGGCTTGCTTTCGCCGGCCATGGCCTGTGCACCACCGCCCGTGGGCAGGGGCTCGTAGTCCTCGTCCCAATAGCGCTTGCCGTTGTTCAGTTCCTCATCGCTCACCGTCTGAGGGATGAAGTCCATGGGCGCGCCGGGCTTGCTGTAATCATACGGCCAGCGGTGTACGGCTGGTATTTCTCCGGGCCAGTTGCCATGAATGTGTTCTACAGGTGTGGTCCACTCCATCGTGTTGCTACGCCATGGGTTGCGGGGTGCTTTCTTGCCCCAGATGGCGCTATAGATGAAATTGTACAGGAATACAAACTGAACAGCTACACCTATGATTGCCGCTATCGTAATAAACACATTCAGGTCAACGAATACCTTACTGAAGTCGAAAGTGCTAAAAGCATAGTAGCGCCGTGGCACACCCGCCAGGCCTATATAGTGCATCGGGAAAAACACCAGGTACACGCTTGCAAATGTTACCCAGAAGTGAATGTAGCCCAGGCGGTTGTCCATCATGCGGCTGAACATTTTGGGGAACCAGTGGTACACCCCACTGAACATACCAAACATAGCCGCGGCACCCATCACCAGGTGGAAGTGCGCAACTACAAAGTAGGTGTTATGCAGTTGGATATCCAATGCGGCATTGCCCAGCCAGATACCGGTAAGCCCACCGCTGATGAAAAGCGACACCAACCCAATGGCGAAGAGCATGCCGGGGGTAAACTGGATATTCCCTTTCCATAGCGTACTTAAGTAGTTAAATGTTTTTACCGCCGATGGCACTGCTATGATAAGCGTCGTAAAAACGAATATCGTACCGAGGAATGGGTTCATTCCGGTAACGAACATGTGGTGCCCCCATACAATGAACGACAGCAATGTAATGGCCAGCAGCGAGCCAATCATGGCTTTGTAGCCAAAGATGGGCTTGCGTGCATTGGTTGCGATTACTTCAGATGTAATGCCGAGCGCAGGCATCAATATAATGTACACTTCGGGGTGGCCCAGAAACCAGAATAGGTGCTGGTAGAGCACAGGGCTGCCGCCCTGGTTAGCAAGTGCTTCACCCGCGATATAAATATCAGATAAGTAGAAACTTGTACCGAGGCTGCGGTCGAAAATCAAAAATATTACAGCAGCTACCAGTACTGGGAAGCTCAGTATGCCCAGTATGGCTGTAACAAAAAACGCCCAAATGGTGAGCGGCATCTTGGTCATGCTCATGCCCTGGGTGCGCATGTTCAGTACCGTAGCCACGTAGTTCAGGCTACCCATCAGGCTGTTTGCGATAAAGAGCACCATACTCACCAGCCAGAGCGTCATGCCCAGGCCTGAGCCCGGCATGGCTTTGGGCAACGCACTCAGCGGGGGGTACACCGTCCAGCCGGCTGATGCAGGGCCTGTCTCTACGAATATGGATACGATCATGAGCACGCTGCTCAAGAAAAAGAACCAGTAGCTCAGCATGTTTACAAATGGCGAGGCCATGTCGCGCGCGCCAATCTGTACGGGTATCAGCAGGTTGCTAAATGTGCCGCTGAGGCCAGCTGTAAGCACAAAGAATACCATGATGGTGCCGTGTATGGTAACCAGGCTCATGTAAAAATTGGGGTCCAGGTGGCCGCCCTTGCCCCACTTGCCAATGATGCTTTCTAAGAAAGGCAGTTCGGCATCGGGCCACGCCAATTGCAGGCGGAATATCACACTCATCAATCCGCCAATGAAACCCATGATGATGCCCGTTATCAAAAACTGGCGACCAATCATTTTGTGGTCTTGGCTGAAGATGTACTTCGTTATGAAGGTTTCCTTATGATGCCCCTCGTGGTGGTCATCATGCCCATGGTCTGTATGGGTATGTACTGCGGTTTGCGTACTGGTTTGTGCGGCTGCGCCCATATAGTAGTTGGTTACGGGTTCGGTTAAGGTGTTCTATTCGGTTATTTACTGGCTATCACTTTAACGGCCTTGGTGTCATTTTCTGCTGTTTTGGTTTCAGCAGGTGGTGGTGGTGCGGTTTGTGCCTTCCACCACTTCTGGTACTCTTCCTCGGTCACTACATTTATTTGTAGGCGCATGTTGTAGTGCGCACTACCGCAAAGTTGGCTACAGGCCATCTCGTAGTTGAAGTCTTTGTTGCCCGTTTGTGCCCGCATCTCTTCGGTGGTAGTGATGGGCGTAAACGTAAACTTGGTAGGCATACCTGGCACAGCATATACCTGCACCCTGAAGTGCGGCATGTACACACCATGCAGCACGTCTTTGGCGCGCACATTCACATGCACCGCACGGCCCTTGGGCAGGGTAAGCACCGCTGCGGGCATTACTTTGTCATCCTTTGCTGCAACGTCTTTGAAATCTATGCCCAGGTTGTTGTCGCCCCCTATCAGTTTGTAGTTCGCACGGCCCAGCTTGTTGTCTTCACCGCTGTAGCGCACATTCCAGTTAAACTGCTGGCCTACCAGCTCTACCTGCAATGCATCAGGGCCTGCGGGTTTGTGTATATCGCCCCAAACCATTACGCCGCGAATTACCAGAAAGGCCAGCACGACGGCGGGTATGCCTGTCCAAATCAGTTCCAGCTTCGTGTTGTCATGGTAGTGGCTGGCAACATTGCCTGGTCTGCCACGGAACAAATAGGTAAACGCAAACAATAGAATCTGGGTGATCACAAAAACAATGAAGGTGATGATAATAGTATTCACCATCATCTTGTCTAAGTCTATTCCATGTGCGCTGGCTGAATCGCCAAGCAACACATATTTGGCGTGGTTCATGTAGTCCCATGCCAGAAAGACCGCGAAGAGTATAAAGAACAATACAAAACCACGCGCGTTGGCTAGGTTTGAATTCCAGTTCTTGAAGGGGTCAAAACCCGTAAGTTTAGCCACGCGGCTTAACAGGACGGTTACCAGCAAAATGGTAACCAGTGTAAAAATCTGAATGGAGGTGATGAGCGTACCCAGCGTATCTGTGGGATTGGCCTGCACGGGGGCATTTTTTGCAGCCTCGGTAGCCTGACGGGCCATTTCACCAATGGCTTTGTCCTGTGCCAGTGCGGTGCAGGCAACCAACATAAAGCACAATGCGGCACCCAGGGTGCGCCAGTGTGAGGGTGATAGCTTAGGTAGCATGTAGGGGATATCAGGGTAGAGAGAAAAACCAAGAATTGAATTTGTAGCCCTTTGGTTCAGCAGTTGTTATGAGAATGCGGGTTACAAATTATGATTTTCAGGGGCGCTGCAAGTTACCATACACGCCGCATTTTTGCCATTTCTTTTGTGTGAAACTTATAGGGCCTTTTTCAGCATTTTCAAACCCCTGTTAACCGGGTAAGCGACTGATGCTGAGGCCCCTGCTAGCCTATTCTTGGGTTGTTTAAAGCCAGTCTAAAGTGTGATGTGGCTTGCGGTTATGCTTCAGATGCCAGGGTTATGCGCTGTAGCTCCGGCAACTGGGCCTGCAGTGGTTCATAAACGCCTTTCTGGAGCGTGGTGGGTAGGTAGGGGCAGGTGGTGCAGGCACCGGCAGTGTGCACCTGAACCTCTGCGCCAGTAGCGGCTGCCAGCCAGATGGCCCCGCCATCCTGGCCTGTTGCGGGTAAGATGCGTGTGCGGAAAAACTCAGCTAGCGGCACTTCGGGCATGATAAAAGGATGCGGCTGGATGCCATCCAGCACTTCGGGGCCAACCTCCAGGAGCGCCTGCACGCGGCTGCGTAGGGTGGGTGCAGCAGCGGCCACATCGGTGCCTGCGGCGAGGGTGAGGGTGAGCGCGCCACCGTGGAGGTACACACTTTCTACTTCCGGTTCCGCCAGCAGTGCATCTATGAAGTGCACACCTGTGGGCAGTGCGGCATGGGTATATTCGGTATAGCCTTCTGGCACCAGCTCTACATTGGTGGTGAGGCGCAGGGCGCGGGGGTTCGGCGTGGTATGCGATACCACCTGAAGGGCAAAAGGCGGTGCGGCCTGCATGGATGCAAAAGTAGCAATGGATTAGCTGTTACGGCGCTATCCTTACAGGTGCATAGGTTGTGGCTTGCATCGCTGCACACCGCTATAGGCCGCCCCCCACTGATGTTTCAGCGCGGGGCAGCCATGCCGCATGGTGTCGGAGCGGGGATGTACCGGCAGGGTATCTCTGTGATACATGCCATAGTACATGCCCACTAGAGGCCAGGTTTCTATAACGGTGGCCCATGTGCCAGCTCCCATCACCAATCCATCCGGACTGACTTGTTACCCAGGGGTGCTCCCCATAGATTGGGGTGCGGCTGGGTAACGGGACACTGGGTGTGGCTCCGCCATATACTTGCCTGTACGAATGCCCGGGCGATTCGGGTAAGCGATAAAGAAACTGCCGGCCGGCTGGGTTTCGGGAAGCCCGTATTTGCTGGTGCTCATACAGACTTCTTATTGGCAAGATGCTATGGCCCCCGGAAAGGTTATGCACGGGGGAAAACTATTTTTATCTGCGGAATTCTGTTATGGAAATAATGCTGCATTTGCAAAAGGGGTTTGAAGAATCTTCTGCTAGAAGGGCTGGGCAGTCACTGTTGCGCGGCTATACTACCCCGAGGCGTCAGAGCGGGAATACTCGCATGAACGGGGCCTCGCAGACCTTTACACTATTAAGTATTAACTTTACCGCCAATAAGTTGAATGCTTTCTCATAGCGCTTTAGACTAACTATGAAAAAAATCCTTTTGTTTCTTTTTATTAGCTTCTTTCTATTTTCCTGTAAGAGAAGTGATCCGGAGCTGCTAGAATATCCTAGTACATTCTATTCTTCTCATTACGCATTAACTTCTGCAAATAGGCTGTTTACAAAAAATGGAGAGGTACTAAATTCCCAAGTTATCAGCAACTATTTTGGAAAAAGGAATAGTACCTTTTTCTTAAGTGGCGCTAGCCCGCAAACAGTCCTACGTGAAAAGATTGTTCTTTTCTTATCTAGAGACTACGCTAGGCTTCATTTTGGAACACTTGATACAAATTATGTTACAAGTAGTATGGGCAATGACCTTGTCTTTACCTCTCAAAAAGTAAATCGATTTACAGTAAGTGATGAATACTTGTATGATTTGCTACTGAAAATTGGTAAAAGAAAGCCTTCATATTTTATTCGTAGCACAGTGCCAACAATTTGGGGATTCCAAACCGTAATTGAAACAAAAAAGGAGAACTATGTAACCCTAAATGATGGTCGAATAGAATTTCAAATGTTGAATATCTGTGTTTCAACCGCTTCTGCTACATCCTCTTATGAGTATTCTTATTCAAATGTAAACAACGAATTTGACGAAACCTCATTCACCTTTCTACGGGATGAAGACTCCCTTGGCGTGCAGCAGTTCAAGTTGATCTGTGTTCGCTAGCTTGATATGTTGATCACCCTAGTGTACCACCTAGGTGCTGTCTAGAAGGTATCGCGTTTTGCGACACCTTACTCATGCAAATACCTGATACGTCGCCAGCGCCAGCACATAGGCCAGGCCTGTCTGGTAGAGCAGCATAACGATGGCCCACTTCCAGCCGCCTGTTTCACGCTTCACTACAGCAAGCGTGCTCATGCACTGCATGGCAAGGGCGTAGAATACCAGCAAGCTTAGCGCAACAGCCGTGGTGTATACGGGCTGGCCCTGTTCATTTTTCTCGGCGCGCAGGCGGCTGGTGAGGCGGCCGTAGCCCTCGGCATCGGGCGGGGCGGCGCCCAGGCTGTAGAGCGTATTCATGGTGCCCACGAACACCTCGCGCGCTGCAAACGAACTGATGAGCGCGATGCCAATCTTCCAGTCGTAGCCTAGCGGTTTGATCACGGGCTCTACGAACTTGCCAATGACGCCCGCCCAACTGTGCTGCAATTTTTCGGCGGCGGCCTGGGCATCGAGCGTGGCAAGCTCGGCGGGCGTTAGCTGTTTTTCTTTTTTAAGCGATGTGTAGGTTTCCTCAATATGTTCCAGGCGGCCGGGCGGGCCAAAGGAAGCCAGGAACCACAGCACCAGCGCCATGATAAGGATGACCTTACCCGCCTGCAGCACAAAGCTGCTGGTCTTGTTGTATATCTCCAGGCCCACATTGCGCCAGCGGGGCATGCGGTAGTTGGGTAGCTCGGTAATGAAGAGGCCTTCTTCCTGTTTGCGCGATACGTACTTCACCACCAGCGCCATGAATATGGCCACGGCAATGCCCAGCACGTAGAAGCCTGCCATGGCCAAACCGCGCAGGTCAAAGAACCCATACACGGTATCGGCGGGTACAAACACGGCGATGAGCACGGTGTAAACGGGGATGCGCGCCGAGCAGCTCATGAGCGGCGTGATCATAATGGTTAGTAATCTTTCACGCGGGTGCGCTATGGTGCGGGCACCCATAATGCTGGGCACGGCGCAGGCAAAGCCGCCCAGCAGCGGCACCACGCTTTTGCCACTCAGGCCCAGCGGGCGCATGAGCCTGTCCATGAGGAAGACGACGCGGCTCATGTAGCCGCTCTCTTCCAGCACCGCGATGAAAAGAAAGAGCAGGGCGATTTGCGGGATGAACACCACCACGCCCTGTATGCCTGCGATGAGGCCGTTCACTACCAGTGCCCGCAGCCAGCCTTCGGGCAGGGCCTGCTGTAGGGCGCTGCCTAGGGCAGCCATGCCGCCATCTATCCAATCCATGGGCAGGCTGGCCCAGGTAAAGATGGCCTGGAACACCAGCAGCAATAGGCCTATCAGCACGACATAGCCCCATACACGGTGCAGCAGGATTTTATCGAGCTGCTCGCTATGGCGCACGCGCTGGGCCTCGTTGCGCTCCAGGGCCTGGGTGAGCATGCCCTGTATGCCGTCGTAGCGCACCAGCAGTTCGTTGCCGATGAGTTCTGCTGGCTGCGTGATGCCCATTTGTTCACGAAGTCTTACTACATCTTCAGCGCCTGCTTCCAGCAGGTATTTGTATGCGGCATAGTCGCTGCCCAAGCTGAGGCGTGAGCGCAGCACGCGCACCTGCGGCAAGAAGCTCTCAGGTATGCGAAAGAACGTGAAAGGGGATGTGGTGAGCGGGGATTGCAGTATTTTTTTGAGTGCATCCAGCCCGGTGCGTTTCAGGGCTGAGAGCAGCACCACAGGTATGCCCAGCAGGCGCTGCAGCACTTGCGTGTTTACCAGTGCGCCGCGGCGCTCCAGCTGGTCGGCCATGTTGAGCACGAGCACGGAGGGGTACCCCAGGTCCAGCACCTGGGTGCAGAGCAGCAGGCTGGGTTTTAGGTTGTTGGCATCGGCGACTACGAGCACGGCATCGGGGTGGTCAGCATCGGCGGGCTGCTGCAGCACGGCGCAGGCGATGCGCTCATCGGCGCTTTTGGGATAGAGGCCATAGGTGCCGGGCAGGTCTACCAGGTTGATTTCGCGGCTGCCCAGCTTGAGTGTGCCCGTGCGGCGCTCTACGGTAACACCCGGGTAGTTGCCAATGTGCTGGCTGAGGCCCGTGAGCGCATTGAATAGTGAGGATTTCCCAGTATTGGGGTTGCCCAGCAATGCCAGTGTATTCAGCTCAGTAAGCGGAGCTTGCGACACAGGTGCTGAGGTGTGCGGCACGTTTTGGTTTTGGGTTATAGGGCTTCTACTTCTATGTGGCGGGCCAGGCTGCGGCGCAGCGCAATCTTAGAGCCATGTACGCGTATGGCGATGGGGCAGCCGCCTACGGCTACATCCGTTACTTCCAGTATGTCACCTGGTACCAGGCCCATGTTCATCAGGGTGATGCGCGCTTCCGCATGGCCGATGGCCTTGAGGCGGCCTTTGCGGCCTGCGCCCAACGAGGCGAGGGTAGAATGGGTTTGTAGCGTGCTGCCGTTCATGTGTGGGTGGCGCGTTTCTATTTGGAATAAGACCAAGTAGAGAACGTTAAAAGTAGCGTGTTTCGCCTTACGGCTGTTTGGGTTTTGGTGCGGGCCTCAAATCTTAGCTTGAACGCCCAGGAAAAGCATGCGCCCATCAGCCGGCACAATGCCCGGGCCCGGGAAGCCTCCCGCCCGGCGGGTGTAGTAGCTATGGTTCATGAGGTTGTTTGCGCCGCCGCTAAACTGCACGGTTTTATTCAGGGGTGCTACAAAGCTAAGGTCCAGCACCTGGTAGGCGGGGAGGTAGCCATTGGTGCCGTTAGCTGTGCTGGGTGTATTTGCGGCATCACTGAATGCGCTGCTTACATGCTGGTGGTTTAGTGTGAGGCTGTAGGCATGGTAGCCCAGGGTAATGCCGCTGCGCACCAGCCAGTTGGGGGCATGCTCCACGCGGTTCCCCTCGCGGGGGCCTGCGGTGTATTTGGCATCGGTGTATCCGGTGCTGTTGAATACACTCAGGCTCCACTTGCTGGTGGGCGATATCAAGCTGAGGATGTTGCACTCAACGAAGGCTTCTACGCCGCGGTGGGTGCTGTTGCCGGCATTGGTGAGCAGGGTGTTTACAGGGCCCACGGCTGGCACAATGGCAGCAGTACCTGCGCGGTTGTTGTATTGTAGTAGGAAGAGGCTCACATCCCAGTTCAGGTAGCTGCTCCAGCGGCCGCGGTAGCCCAGCTCAGCGTTGCAGCCGGTGGCGTCGCGCAGGGTGCCGTCAGTGGTTTGGTTTACGTTAGCTGGAAACAGGTCCGAGAAGAGCAGCGGGCGGTAGGCCTGGTTGATGCTGGCGTAGAGCTCTGCGTGGCCTGCGCCCAAGTGGTACTCAGCGCCCGCACCGGCCAGCAGCAAATTGCGGGTGCGGGCCTCGGTGGGCTGCTCGGCACCGTTAAACGTACTGGCGGCAGTGTTGCGCATGGTTTCGTAGCGCAGCCCCTGGGTTAAAATAAGCCTGTCTGTAATTCGTAATAAATTCTCAATAAAAATGGCAGCATGCTGCGTGCCAAAGTATTGGTCACGGGCGAGGATGCCCGTGGTGCTGAAGTCAGCATCGTAGGTGGCAGTGCCTGTGCCCTGTATGCGGCTGGTATTGCTAGTGAAGTAGCGCAGCCCGGCCACCACCCGCTGGGCCTGGCCAATGGCACGGTAGCCCATTCCCAGCCTTGCCTCTACCCCTGCGTTGCGATACTGGTCTTTTACGACGGTGCGCGTACTGGTGGGGTCTTCAAACAGGTTTGCATCGGTGAGGGCAGCAGTATTTGCTACACTGCTGCGGTCTCCAAGTAGTGCGAAAGCCTTTACATGTAGCGCGATGGAATCCGTAAGCTGATACTCCAGCGTGAAAGCGGGCATGTTCCAGGTGATGCGCATCCAGTTACGGGGGCGATAGCCAGCCTGGGGGTCGGCGGCAAAGCGCGCTTCGGTGAGGCCAGCAGGCAGGCGCTGCAAAAGCTGGTGGCTGGTGTGCTCTATACTCAGTTGTAAGCGGGGGGTGGCTAGCCAGCTCATGCGGCCATAGCCGGTGCCCGTTTCGTACCAGCTGTACTGCCGCCAGCCGTCAGCGCGACGAAAGTGCCCGGCTGCGTAGTAGCTGATGCGGCCTGTGGTACCGCCCAGGCTTGTGAACTGGTTGTACAGGCCATAACTGCCCCCAGTATGCTGTGTAGTAAGGGCAAATTTTTTGTCAGCGGGTGCCCTTTTCAGGATGTAGTTCAGCAAGCCGCCAAACTGGCTTCCATACTGCAGGCTAGCCGCGCCGCGCACTACCTCGATGCGTTCTACCATATCCATCGGTGGGTTGTAGTAAGCTTCGGGGTAGCCGAGCGGGTCAGAGGAAATGTCGTAGCCGTTCTGGCGGGTGTTAAATTCCCAGCTACGGTTGGGGCTCAGGCCACGTGCAGCCACACCTACTTGCTGGCCGCTGCCATCGTTTTCCCATATCTGTATGCCAGGCACTTTGGCAAATACCTGGCGCGTGGTATTCACGGCTGTGTTCAGGTTCAGCTTATCCAGGTAAATGATTTCTGTTTTCTTGGTGGCACCCAGGCCTGTCAAGGTGGTTTCTGGCAAGCGGCCTATGCCATTGAACGCATTGGGGCTGCCCTCTACCTGCACAGTGCCCAGCTTGATGTCTCTCGGCTGGGTCTGGAGGGTGTCTTTGGGTTGGGCAGCGAGATTAAAGGATATAAGAGCCTGAATAACAACAAAATAGAGCAGGGGGCGCATCGCGGGGTAAAGAAAGATGGCCCAAAAATATACTTAATTGGAATTAGTCCAAATAAGATTCATCTTTTTATTCTCTCCCTCTTCTCTCTACGAACTGTCACGTGCTTGCGCAGGGGCAGGTGTGTGCATCTTTGCAGCAGATGCGCTACCGGAAACATCCTTTACGGTCATGTATGGCCACCGTATCCTTGCTGCTGTATCTGCTGCCGTGGGGCGGTAGTGCTGTGGGGCAGCAGCTGCTGTTCAGGCCCTACACGCGTGCCAGCGGCCTGCCGTCAGACTACATCCTGCACCTGTATCAAGACAGGCAGGGGTACATGTGGTTCGCTACAGATCATGGCGTGAGCCGGTATGATGGTGCGCGCTTTCAGAACCTGAGCACCGCAAATGGGCTACCTGCCAATCTCGTGTACACCGTGTTTCAAGACAGCCGCGGGCACTACTGGTTCGGCATGTTTGAGCGTGGTGCTATACGGTATGACGGCAGAAAGTTTGATGCTGCGCTCATTGCAAACCGAGATGCTACCCCTGCCAGCACCCTGAGCGCGTTTTCGTTTGAGGAAGACAACTATGGCCGCGTGTATGCCCTTACTGATGTAGGCCTTTTTGTGTACGAGAATAACAGCTGGCGAAAGCTGCCCCTGCCTACTGGCAATGCGCTGCAAACGTATGGCATCGTTAAAATCAGTGATGGCCGGCTGGTGGTGCCCTGGCATGGGCGCTTTTATGTAGTGCAAGCAACAGCAGAAAAAGTAGCCGACCCCGTGCTGATGAGCACATTCCCCATAAAGCCTGAAGTGATACTGCCGAACGAATACCGCCTGGGCAGGCTCTATGCCCTGCCGGGCAATAAAGTGCTGGTGCCTACACCCAGCAAAGGGGTATTCGTAGCCCGTGTGGAGGGAGACAAATTGCAGGCCGAGCGAAACCTGCTGGCAGAAGGGGGCGAGCTGGTGACTGTAGACAATGAGGGTCGTCTTTATTTGGCCTCACAGCAGGCGGGGCTCTGGGCGCTAGACCAGAAAGCAGAACGCATGCACTACACCACGCAAAACGGGCTGCCGCTGAACTATGTAACTGCACTCACCACAGACTACGAAGGCAATGTATGGGTGGGCACCTTTGGTGGTGGGGCCATGCGGCTGATAGGCCCACACATGCAGTGGCTGCGGCCTGCAAACGGACTGCCCACGGCACAGATTACAACCCTCTATACTGATAGCCGTGACCGCATCTGGATGGGAACGCCCGAAGGGCTATGCTACCTGCAAGGCAGCCAGGTGGTGAAGCCCCAAGGGCCGCAACTGCTGAAAAATGTTCGCGCTTTCAGCGAAACCCGCGAGGGCCAAATGCGCGTTGGCACTTTTCAGGAGAGCGTAGGCCCTTTTGCGCCTAGAGCTGTGCCGTATCAAGTTTACGGTGAGCGGCTACAAGTGCCTTCCGGCGTTTCGTCGTTTGCGTATGGGCCCAGCGGCCTGCTGTATATGGGCACCTATGGTGCTGGGATAATACAACTAGGCGACACACAACGGCTGCGGTTTACTACCAGTAACGGCCTGCCGAGTAACATGGTAGAAGAACTGCTGCCCAGCCGGAGCGGCCTATGGGCCTGCACCCCTGCTGGCCTCTGCCACATCACACCAACAGGCATGAAGGTGTATTCTCGCAAACAAGGCCTTCCTGCTGACCGTGTGTATGCTGTGTATGAACAGGATGACAGCACCGTATGGCTAGGCACAGACAGGGGGCTGGCCCGTATACGCAATGGTGGCGTAGAAGCTGTGGCAGGTGCTGAAGCCCTGGCTGGCAGCCGTGTGCTGGCTGTGTTTGATGTGCCGCCAGCTTCAGGCTCGGAAGCGTTTTCGGGCCTCTTCGCTGTAACCGATAGATACCTGCACCACATAGAAACGGGTCGGCTTATCACCTACGGCTCACTGGACCTGCTACCTGCACGGGGCATGACGATAAACCGCGTGGCCTACATACCCCAGACCCGCCTGGTAGCACTAGCCACCAACCAAGGCCTGGTGATACTGGACCTGAGCAAGGCACGGCCCCAGACCCGCCCCCCACTGGTGCACATAGACCAGCTGCGCACAGATGCTGATACTTTCACACTAACTGGTGACATGCTGGAACTGCCTTATGCTGCGCGCAGCTTTACCATACGCTTTGCCGGGCTGAGCTTTAGCAGCGAAGACGCGGTGCAGTTTCGCTACCGCATGCAGGAAACAGATGCTGACTGGAGCGCCCCTACCCCTGACAGGGAAGTGAACTACCGAAACCTATGGCCAGGCAAGTACACATTTCTAGTGGAAGCGCTGAACGCTGATGGCGTGGGCAGCCGCAACACTGCTGTGCTGCGGCTTCGGCTGTTGCCGCCGTGGTGGCTGGCTTGGTGGGCGCTGGTGCTGTTTGCGGCACTCTTTGTGGGCAGCATCGTGCTGGTGGTGCGGTACCTGACACGGCGCAAGCTGATGGGGCGCATACGCAAACTGGAAACCGAACGGCGGGTGAATGCCGAGCGCGAGCGCATCTCGCGCGACCTGCACGACCATGTGGGGGCGCAGCTCAGCAGCCTGCTCTCTGGCCTAGAGCTTACCATACGGCAGGAAGAAACGGGTGAACCTACCCACGTGAACCCACAAGTGGTGCATAGCCTGCGCACGCTGCAAACCGATACCCGCACCACGATAGGGCAACTACGCGAAACAATATGGGCGCTACAAAGTGAAGAGGTGCTGCTGGGCCTGTTTCTGGCGCGGGTGGAGCAGTATGCAGTGCGGCTGTTTGCCTATTCAAGGCAGCCTGTATTTGCGCTTAGCAGTGCTGCCGATGCAGAACGGAAACTACAGCCCACTGAGGCGCTGCAGGTGTTTAGAATTCTGCAAGAAGCGCTGCACAATGTGCTGAAACACAGCCGCGCGGCACATGTGTGGCTACATGTGCAAGAGCAGCCCGAAGGAAGCTATAGCATAGAAGTGGAAGACGACGGGCACGGCATACGCAGCGAAACCCTGGAGCGGCAGGAAGAACACTATGGCTTGATGAACATGCAGAAGCGGGCGCGCGACATTGGTGCTACGATAAGCATAAACCCAAGAACTGGAGGCGGCACATGTATATTAGTGACTGTTCCCAAAAAACAATCTAGCTAATAGATTCAAAAGTCTCACTAGAAATGAGATGCATACACTTATTAAATACAACTACCTGATATTATGTTATCGTATTATGAGAAAAGTTCTTTTGGGGAAATGATTAATGTGAAAGAAACAAAAAGTATAAAAATCATTACAAAGTACGCTATAAGCGTATAGGCTTTCCTACTTTGGCCATTAGCTATATGAACTCTAATCATTTTTACAGTGCCATAGGAAAAAAGGATAACCCCAACTATTAAGCACCCAGATGCATAAATCTTCCCAAACAAGGTTCCTGTATTGAACATCGTTGACAAGCTTATCATACAAAATATGGCCCCAGTGAAAAATAACCGTTGAGCATTATATAAAAGCTCAAAGTAGCTGGAGTTGGTATCAGGGGGCAATTTCATAACAAAAAGGGGCTAAAAATGTAACTTTAGATTGACCTTTTACACGAATCAAATGCATCATCACACATTTCAACATCCGATGCATAAATTGCAGCCGCTCCTAGCTCACAAACAATTCCTACAGGGCCAGAAAATGCTGCTACAGTAATACAACCAGTTGTAGTAACTACAAAAGTCGCGTAGGCCTTCACACTGCAAGTTTTATACGAATTATCACATTTGCCTAATGCTTCTGGAAGACCGCCATCACCATAACTATAATTTGAAAACGAAGTATGCCCCGAATTGAACTCAAAGGAGTTTACAATATCGTTCCGGCTTATTTTTGGGTACTTCTTTGATATACTATTTGTGCTTTTTCTAATATTCGAAAGCAGCTTCTTAAATTAATCAACATTATTATAGCCTAATAAAGAACCAGCTTTCGCCAAATCATTTTCAGTGAAAGTCTTATTTCCTGAAATAGCTATTAACTCTCTAAGTTGCAAAGCCTTAGCTTGTTTAGTAAGGCCCTGTTGCTTACTCTTAAAATGTAATTTTATGTCCATCAAGTAGCCTTTCAAAAGCTCGTTATCTGTATCACTTGCAAAAGCAACAACAGAAGACAAGTCTTTGTCATGGTCATCAATAGGTGAAAGCACAGTGGTACAGCCAGACATTGATGTTATAGACACCAGAAGTACGATTACTTTTTTCAACATATTTCAAACTTACCTCAAAATAATATAGAGTAACAAGCCCGTTCAAAAAAATATTTCCAGTTAACCTTGGTTAAGTGTTAAGAAGCGTAAAGCAGTAGCTAGAATAATCAGCTAGCTTGGGTTTACTTTCATAGTTCACGTGTAAATTAACCCGCGTGGGGTATTGGGCGGGCTGGCAGGCTGGCGTACTTTTGTACCACTAAACCAAAGCACTGCAGCAGAACTGATGCGAATACCGATAGCGATAGTAGAAGACAACGCCAGCCTAAGGAAACGTCTGGCAGAAAACCTGACTTTCTTTACGGAGGTAGAGGTGGTGCTGGCGGCACCCACGGGTGAACAATTTTTAGAAGCACTGAAAAACCTGACCCCTGACCGCAAGCCACGTGTGGTTTTGATGGACATAGAGCTACCGGGTATAACGGGCATAGAAACCACACGACGGCTGAAGGTGGACTTCCCGGAAGTGGATGTACTGATACTGACAGTATTTGAAGACAGCACGCGCCTATTTGAGAGTGTGGAAGCGGGAGCAACAGGATACCTGCTGAAAGATGAGCCCACGCCCAGCATTGTACAGGCTGTGCAGGAACTAGTAGCAGGCGGCGCACCCATGAGCGGAATTATGGCGCGCAAAATGCTACAGTACTTCAAGCGGCCCGACGTGATACCACGCGCCCAACCTGTGCCCGCCGCGACACCCGACCTACTGAAGCAACCCGCAGAAGCAAGCGACAGCAACGTGTATGACCTTACCGACCGCGAGGTGATAATACTGGAGCGGCTGGTAGCAGGTGATAACTACTTACAGATTGGTGAGAAACTCTTTATAAGCCCGCAAACGGTAAAGAGCCACATCAAAAACATTTACCGCAAAATGCACGTACACAGCCGCGCAGATGCCGTGCGCGAGGCCCTGAAGAACAATGTGGTGAAGGGGTAGTGGGATATAGGTTAAATGGAATTTTAGAATATTTCCAAAATAACAGGATTGCTTAGGCTATCGCCTCTACAAACCCGTAATTCATACGTTCCTCCTATAATTCCCCTAGGGATTTGTGCCCTCAAGGTACTAATAGAAAATGTAACGTTAAGTGTATGATGGATGGTACTGCCAATCCTATTTAATCTAGCTGTTGTTACTGAATTAGTGTTAGTTAAATTATTCCCGTAGAGATTAATGCTAAAAAAATTAGTACTGTTCCAAGTTGAATCTGGTGACTTAAACAACTGCATAGGCTCTACTCGAGACAATATCATTTTATTTGGCTCCGGTATTACTCTAAAAACATTTGAGATTGACCCAATAAGAACATTATCACTGTTATAAAAGAATAGATTATATGTCTCGCCGGGACATATGAAAGTGTTATAAAGAAAACCTGAATTAACTGCATTTATAGTTGGAAAAGAAGGTGCCTTAAACTTCAAACTTTTAGAATCAAAAGATAGTATAGTCAGTTTAGAGCGTGTCCAAGAATTACCAGCCCAAATTGTAAAGTTGGGATAGCATTGAGTAAATTTTAATGTATTATCAAAATCTAGTCCTATCTCAACAGGATCCACGCCATTCCAATAAATGGGATTAGGGTAGACATTTGATACTCGAATAGGCTTAGAAGAGACATCAATAGGGGTAGGAGAAACAGAAAACGAGTTTTGCGAATTCTTTACCCGTAAAAAAAATTTTCCAGATATCTCTGGCGCTAATACAGTCAGCTTTGTATCAGATGATTTCTGTCTTACAACTTCTAACTGAAAAAAAGGGTGAGGACTTCGGCCACACAGATCGCTATAATCAGTTCCTCCTTCAAGGTAGGTATAGTTATTATTAAAGTTTGCACCCGAAACCACAAAAGTGTCTTTGCCTTCAAGAGAGTTGGCGCTTATAGAATAGATTATTGGATCTTTTGTGATATTACTGCTACCAGGTTCATTAACATCTTCTGACTTTCTACAAGCAATAATGCCAATAGAAAGCAGAGCAAAGCAAACAAACAACGACTTCATAGGAAACGAATTATTTAATATAATAAACATAGCGCCATACCCAAGTTTATACAATACCCCGTATGCGGTAAATGTTGGAGTTTTTTACTACGCAATGAAACTAATCCTACAATCCCTAAAAGGCAGCCTAAGAAAAAAAGACTTACTTTTTTCTTAGGCTATCGCGGTATTCTCTTTAAACTTAATCCTGTAAAAACCTGCTGAATCAGGCATATCCCTGACAATCTGCCTTCGCTATTGTAGAAAATATTGTGCAATTGAATCCTTTATACACCTAGGGCTTAAACTCATACTCGTAGTTTACCCAGAAGCGGATGCTCTGCCCGCCATTGCGGGCGGGGGTATAGCGCAGTTTTTTGATGTGGGCTTCTACAGCTTTGGTGAGGCGCTCATCTGGGCTGCGGCGAACAACGTGCTTTTTGTAGGCTCCCGTTTCATCTACAAGAATTTTAAGGTACACTGTGCCGCTCACGCTCGCATTTTTGGCATCAGCCGGATACTGAATCATTTTGTTTACAGCGTCCAGGTTTTTGGGCTGGGGTTCATATTCTGCCGCGATGAGTTCATTGGGGTCAGGGTCTGTAAGCTTGGCAGGAACGGTTGGGGGTTTTGCGGTTGATTTTTCGGCTGCCTTTTTCGTGGAAGTTTTATCTGATTTGGTCGCATCAGAGGTTTTTGCTGTCTTGGCATCTGCCTTTTTTGCATCCGCGCTTGTGGGGTTTGTAGGAGTAGTACCTGTGCTATCCGTGGCAGTAGCGGCACTGTCGGCTTTCTTTTCCGGCTCGCAGGCGGTAAAGAACAAGAGGGTTGTGGCGAGGGCAATGAGGCGGAGGCTTTTCATAAACAAGGGCTAAAGTGCTGGTGTAGGCGTAGTGCAAACTTAATGGCTCTGACGATACATACAACTGGGGAATGGCAGCCGCCCTGGTTTCAGCAGGGTATGGCGCTGTAAAAGCTATCAGGCCTCATCGGCCGTGAGCTGTGCTAGTGCTTCTGCCACACTGCCCACGGGCAACTGGCAGGTTTGGTTCTGGCACACGTAAACCATTGTTTCGTTTGCAGCTTTATCTGTTGCAGTTGTACCCTTATGTGCCAGCAGGGGCGGGTATGTGGTGGGGGTAGTGCTACCCAGCAGCAGGCTATCTGGGATAAAACTGCAGGCGATTTCAGCACGGTAAGTGCGTGCCTCACTTCCTACGATCGCTACTTCGCGGTCTGGCATGAGCAGGCGCATCAGCAGGGCAGCCCAGTGCTTATAGCCGCTGGCGGTTTTAAGGAGCTGGGGATAGACCGTACGTAGCATCTGCTTAGCACGCAGGCCATACTCTACACTACCCAACAAATGGCTTAAGGTGAGCAGCGCATGTGCAAGCTGGCTGTTGCTACTAGGCAGCACGCTATCGAACACCTCGGTTTTGCGGGCAATGAGTGGCGAATCCTGGCTGCTGGTAAAGTAGAATAAGGTGCTCGCAGGATTGAGAAAATACTGGAGCAAATACTGCATGCGCACCTCAGCCTGCTGCAGGTAGTGCGGGTTAAACGTGGCCTGGTATAGGGCAAGTTCAGCTTCCAGCACGCAGGCGTAGTCTTCCAGGTAGGCATTCAGGGTGGCCTTGCCATTTTTCCAGTTGCGGTACAGTTTGCCAGGATTAGCAGTATCCTGCATTTCTCTGTACACGAAGGCCATGTTCGCTTCAGCAGTAGCTAAGTAGGCGGCATTGCCCAGGGCATTGTAGGCATCAACATAGGCTTTGCACATTAGGCCGTTCCAGCCCGCCAGGATTTTATCGTCCAGCGCTGGGCGAACGCGCTGAGTACGGGCTTGCAGCATTATGTGCCTGGCTTGGTCCAGCTCGGCAAGGAACTGCGGTTGTGTAATGCCCAATTGTGCAGCAAGTGCTTCAGCACTTTGTGTGACGTGTAAGATGTTCAGGCCATGCTCCCAGTTGCCCTCGGGTCGCGTGTTGTAGTACGCCTTTACCAAGCCTGCTTTAGCACCCAGCAGCGTTTCAAGCTCAGCTTCTGACCAAACATAATACTTGCCTTCTATGCCCTCGCTGTCAGCATCGAGCGCGCTGTAGAACCCCCCTGATGGGTGTGTGAGCTCGCGTAGCACAAAAGCCAATGTTTCTTGCACAACGTGTGCATAGAGGGGCTCACGGGTTTTGCGGTAGGCATCCGCATAGAGGCTTACCAACTGGGCATTGTCGTAGAGCATTTTTTCAAAGTGGGGGGCAAACCATTGCGCATCGGTGCTGTAGCGGGCAAAGCCGCCACCGAGCTGGTCATAGATGCCGCCTTGGGCCATTTTATGCAGTGTAAACTTAAGGTGCTGCAGGGCATCGGGGTTCTGGCTAAAATGGGCATATCGCAATAGAAACTGCCATTTGCAGGGTACGGGGAATTTAGGAGCGTGACCTGCGCCGCCTTCTTGGGCATCCCACTGCTGGCTAAACACTGCGTAGATACGCACCAGGTCGTCGAGCTTGTAAAAGGCTTCCGCTTGGGGCTGGTCAGTGGTGGATAGGTGTGCGTCCAACTCACGAATGGCCTCGGTCAGGTTACGGGCGTAATCGTCTGCCTTGGCAGGGTCTTGCTTGTAGAAAGTAGCCAGGTCATAGAGAATCTGCATGAACTGCGGCTTGGTAAAGTAGGTGCCGCCATATATAGGCCTGCCGTCTGGCAGCGTGAAGCAGTTCAGGGGCCAGCCGCCATTGCCCCGCATAAGCTGCACGGCATCCATGTAAATCTGGTCCACGTCAGGCCGCTCTTCGCGGTCCACCTTGATACACACAAAATGTGTATTCATAAGGTCAGCCACAGCGGGGTCTTCAAAGCTCTCACGCTCCATGACATGACACCAATGGCAGGCGCTGTAGCCTATACTTACCAGCACCAGCTTATGCTCAGCCTGGGCTTGTGCCAGTGCTGTAGGCCCCCAGGGCTGCCAGTGCACGGGGTTGTGCGCATGCTGCAGCAGGTAGGGGCTGGTTTCATGTATGAGCGCGTTAGGGGCAGCTTTAGATGGTGCGCCAGGTGCAGGATTTGACATGGTTGAAGCTTATTAGCGCACAGCAACGAGCGCATGCTAAAAATTTAGTTGTGTAAAGTAACGGTAAAGTGGTGCTAGCATTGACACTACAGTTGTATTTTGGCATACCTATACACAAGACATTTTTACCGCTAATTATTTTACCCGTTCTGTATGCGATCATTCATTTTGCGCAGCCCGCTATACCTGCTGCTTGCGCTGGGCCTGGTAAGCATAAGCTGTAAGCCCTCAGAAAAGCAGGAGGGTACTGGTGCAGCTCCTGCAACAGATGCGCCTGAAACGACTCCTGAAAAACCTGTAGTGGTAAGCGTATGGGACAGGATACCCGTATGGAGCGAGGCTGACCCCAAGAGCAAATATGTGACCGCCATTAACATTGGCGAGAAGATGGTTTACCAGGGCCAAGAGAAAAAATTTGGAGAGGGCAAAAACGAGTTGACCTATCTGCAGGTGCAACTGGTGGGCGGCAAAGAAGGCTGGATAGACAGCCGCTTCGTGCTGCAGAATGCAAAGCCGGCTGCTGTGACAGCAAACATTACCCTATACGAGCGGCCCGAGCTTACTGCCAAAACAGCTAAAAAGTTTGAGCCATTTGATATCATAGCCATAAGCAAGGCAAGTGAAGGAGGCTGGCTGGAAGTGAAAGGCAAACCACGTAAAGAAAAATGGCTAAGCACAGGCTGGATTAAAAACAACGGGTTAAGCCTCGAGGAGAAGGACCTGGCCGTAGCCGCACAAGCACAGCGTGCGCTTGCATTGACTGATGAGAGCAAGCGCAAAGAAGAATTGAAAAAAATAGTAGACGACCCTGATCTACAGGGTTCTACCTACGGTGAGGAACTGAGTAAACTGATAGGTGAAGCTGCAGAAGCAGCTGCAGAAATGCCGGACAGCACCCAGCATTGATACTTACGCGATAAGAAGTAAGCACAGGGCGGCGAAAAGGCCGCCCTGATTTTGACTGCTTGGTATGGTATAAGTGTGTATATTCAGCAGGCATTTGCGCCATTGCTATCCTTGTATTGCTAAGCTGGCTTAAATCAATCATCCATGCAGGTGTTCGGCTTGATATGTCGCCAGACTTGGCGCTGCGCATACGGCTGGCCAATGTTTTTGGTCTGCTTGTAGGCCCGGCAATGTGGGTGATGTATTACATAACCCTTACACCTATAGCCGCTGGTATTAACCTGGTGGGTAGTATTATCTTCCTTACGCTACCTCTGCTCAACTATTTTCGGCTGTGGGGCCTTGCGCGTATGCTGGCCTGTATCACGGTGCCACTTGCTGGTGTGCTCAACATAGCCGTGTTTGATCATTCACAGCCCGACCGTGTGGAGGTAGTGCGCCTTGCTTTGCTTGCGGCCACCATTGCACCACTCTCACTCTACACACATAGTGAGTGGCGGTATAAGGTGGCTGGTGTTGCATTTGTAGCACTGTGCTTCTTTTTGCTTAAGCCGTTGGATAACATCTGGAGTATAGAGCGTGCTGACCCGAGTTACCGTGCAGCACTGGGCAATGCGATGTTTGAATATGTAGTGCCGGCATTGTGCTTTATTTTAACTGGTCTTGCCTACATACTACTAAACGCTGCCGACCAGCGCACGATGCGGCAACTGCTAAAGGAACAGCAAGCGCAAAACCTGGCGTTGCAAGAAAAGGAAAGAAAATTGCAGGCGGCTGTGGCAAGTGCACAGGCAGCTGCAGCGGCTAGCCAAGACGCACGCGCAGAGCTAGAAAAAAACAAACTGGCGCTGGAGGACCAGACACGAGACCTGCTACAAACACAAGAAAATATGCGCCGCATGGTAAAGCGAATGCGGCAGGACCAAGTAGAGCTGGAAGAAAAGCAACGCGAGCTGGAAGAGCAGCAGTACATGGATACCGGTTTGGCCCGCCTAGCAGAGGCAGGACGCTGGCAGGCGGGTATCACTGAGCGCACATTGAGCGAGAAGCTTCTACACGCGTTGGCCAGCCATACGCATGCCGCGCAGGCGGCATTGTACTTGTTTAGAGATCAGGCATTGGTTTTGGGTGCAGGGTTCTCATTGAATGGAAATCATTTTGCTGAAAGGTTTGGGTTAAGCGAAGGCGTGATAGGCGAAGTGGGCCGGATGCGGCAGGCGATAACACTAATGGATGAGCAAGCTGGCGTGTTTAAGATTGATACCGGCCTGTATGAACTGAAGCCTAAGAAAGTGGTTGTACTCCCACTGTTGTATTATGACAACCTGATGGGTGTGCTGGAACTGGCCTACCTAAACCCGCCTACCGATACAGCCACTCTGTTTCTGGATAAAGCTACGGCCGTACTGGCAGGCACCCTGCAAACAGCCCAGGTACAGTTTGAGATAGAGACACTGCTATATGAAGCCCAGCAGCGCACACAACTGCTGCAGCGGCAAGAAGAAAAACTGAATGAAACAATAGAAGACCTGCGCGCCAGCCAAGAAGAAAATCTACGGGTGCAGCAGAACCTGATGTTACAGGAAGCCAACCTGAAAGCACTAATTAACAATACCAATGACTCGATAATTCTGATAGATCGCAACTATAGGATTATTCTGGTGAATGATTCTATACGTGAGCGCTACCGCAAACGCAATGAAATACTTGCTATAGGCGAGAACATACTGGAGCATATTCCTGAAGACATACGCAGCCTATGGCGTGACAAGTACGACAAAGCACTGGCAGGCGAGGCCCTTAACTTTAATTCGCAGCGCATTGACGAAAACGAAGAACGCTTTGTTGATTATTCAATTAACCCCATATATGACCCACGGGGTAAGATTCTGGGCTTATCTGTTTTCTCGCGTGATGTAACAGACCGAGTGCGGGCTGAGTTTGCTTTGCGCGAGAGCGAGGCCCGCCTACGCTCACTCAACGAGAACCTATCCAGCGAGGTGGAGGCCAGCACACGCAGCCTGCGCACAAGCCTCTCGGTACTTCGCACCACACTGGAAACCACCAGCGATGGTATACTGGTAGTGAATACAGAAGACAGAATCATTGACTTTAACAACAAATACGCACAACTCTGGAAGCTAACGCCTGACCTAATGCAGGCGATGGATACGAGACAGATTACCCGCCATATGCTGGGCCAGGTAAAGGATAGCAACGGGCTTAAGCAACAGCTTAAAGCCGTAAGAGACAAACGCCTAGCCAGTACTGCAGACCTGTTGGAACTAGAAGATGGCCGAACCCTGATGATGTACTCACAGCGTCCGCTCTCACAGGAAGATGGCATAGGGCGGGTGTGGTGCTTTAGGGATATTAGTGCTGAACGCAGTGCACAGGAAATGCTCAAAGAGAATGAGGCGCGTTTCCGCTTGTTCTTTGAACTATCGAATGAAGGTATTGTATTACATGATAACGGGAAGATTCTGGATATCAACCCTGCCCTGGCTCGTATGTTAAATTTTAGGCCTGAAGAGCTATTGGGGAGAAATGCATTCGATTTTGTTGATCCCGCCTTTCATGCCAAAGCAAATGAAAGCCTGACCAAAGAATACTCACCAGGGTACGAAGTGAACCTTATAAAATGCGAAGGGCAATCCATACCCTGTGATCTAACTTCACAAAACCTTACACTTAAAGGAAAGGTGATACGAGCAGTTGTGATACGAGACCTGCGCGAGCGGCTGCAGGCCGAAGAGCAGATGCTGGCCGTGGCGCGCGCCACGCCCATTGCGATACTGATTTTGCGGTGGAGCGACGTAAATGTGCTGTATTGCAACGAACAGTTCGGGCAACTCTTTGGCTACACCCCTTCTGAAATGATAGGCAAGCAGGTGCCCTACCCGTATGTAAATGATGTAGAAAAAAAGCGCGTGATTAAAATGATTAATGCCAGCGCTGGCAAAATCAGCAATGAGATTATAGCCGTCAAACATTTTAATGGCGCTCCCTTCTGGGTGGTAGGTAGTACAGAGCGGCTGGTATTTAAGGGCGAAGATTCCATACTATTCGGCATCACAGACATAACCAATACTAAACGCACACAGGAGGAACTGGCACAGTCTAACCTGGCGCTCGAAAAGGCATATACTGAGCTAAAGAGCGCACAAACACAGCTAGCACTTTCGGAAAAACTGGCACTCATGGGCCAGCTGGTAGCGGGGGTAGCGCATGAGATTAATACGCCCCTAGGCGCAACAAAAGCCTCAGCCCAAAATATGGCTGAGGTGCTGCCCCTCACCCTGGCTACCCTGAGCGAACTACTACCTAAACTAGCGGATGCAGAGCGCACAGCATTTAACCACTACCTGAGTGCAGGGCGGGGCGAGCGGCCGCAGCTCTCTACCAAAGAGGAAAGAGCATTTAGGCGCAAAGCCGAAGCTGCCCTGGTCGCGCGTGACGTGGAAGATGTAGAGGGCCAGGCGCGCCTGCTATCAGAGCTGGTATTACCTGAACAACTGGATGATTTTGTTACAGTTTATCAATATGCAAATGCACCTGCCATGGTAGAGGTGCTGTATCGCATACGGCAGATGCAGATTAGCCTGGACAACATACTGGTAGCTTCAGACAAAACACGCGGTATTGTTACAGCACTACGCAAACACGCCCACACAGGCGATGTAGATGCTGTAGAACCTGTAAACCTGCTGGATAGCGTAAACACAATATTGATATTGTATGCCTATCAGCTACGCAAAGATGTGCGCCTGCGTACTGACTTTCAGGCCAGGCCCACTGTGTTGGCCAATAGCGACAAGTTGGGCCAGGTATGGACAAACCTGATTACAAATGCGTTGCAAGCCACCCAGCAAGGCGACAGGCTACTGATAGAGCTGTTAGAAGAGGACGGCCGGGCACTGGTACGCATCACAGACAATGGCAAAGGCATACCTGCCGACGTGCTGCCGCGCATCTTTGACCCCTTCTTCACTACAAAGCAAAAGGGAGAAGGCACGGGCATGGGCCTGAACATAAGCAAGCAAATCATAGAGTCTTACGGAGGCACAATAAGTGCCACCTCAGTACTGGGCAATACAAGCTTTACCGTGGTGTTGCCTATATATGTGCAGCAAGAACAAGCAGCACTAAACTAAGGGAACGCGTGTATGGCGGCGGCATTTCATGACATTGAACCTCACTTTGGTTGGCTGGGCTTTTACAGCCATGAGATAGATGAGAACTCGCCATTTCACACGGTGGAGCACAACCTATTTGAATATGACCGGTTTGTGTACACATTTCCTGCACACCCTCTGTGGGATGACATAGAGAGTGAGGGGCTACTGGTAAAGATTCTGTATGCTAACTATGATGATAAGTATGCCATCGTGGAACTGTTTGGCGAATGGAACGACCTGCACCAGAACGACTTTAAGCTGCTGTGCGAAAACTGCCTGACCTATCTGGTAGATGCTGGCGTAACACAAATCATTCTCATTGCAGAGAATGTGTTTAACATCTATCTGGATGCGGATGATTACTACGAGGCGTTTACCGAAGAGCTGGAAACGGGCTGGATGTGCCTGCTGCGTGCGCGAACACCTGTGCATGAAGAACTGCAGCGGTATGGCATAGACCGCTATTTTTACTGGAATGCGGAACTGGATGAGATGAACTGGCGAAAGCTTAAGCCCTGGCAGCTGTACCAGCTGATTGCACAGCGCATGCAGAAGCTATTGCGTTAAATACGGCTATTCAGGATTTATTAAGGTGCTCCTTCCAGGGCTTCCAATAAAAGTCAACCCATCCTTTCTTTACACTGGCAGCCTGATCATCGGGCAGGTAGGCATGTGTCATGTGCACAAGCGTATCGGCGCCTTGGGCTTCGAACAGCAAACAGAATATCGAATCTGGGTCAGTCTTAGCAAAGTCTGTACTGCGCCAAGTCTGGACAATCATTCGGTCTTGTTCCAGGTGCAGGTTCTTGCCAAAACAGTAGTCACTATACACACTATATGCAGCACCTGCTTTATTCTGAATTTTTGCAGGGGCGCCTGTAACCTGGGCGTGCAGCTTGGCATTCATGTATAGCGCATAGAGCTGCGCTGGGGTAATACCTTTGAAGCGGATGGATTGGGTGATGGTTTTAGGCATACCTAAAACTGTTTACTAAGCTTTACTTAACGCCTGCTCCAAATCTGCTATTAGGTCGTTTACATCTTCTATGCCTACACTCAGGCGGATGAGCGAGTCCTTGAGCCCACTGGCGCGGCGCTCGGCCACCGGTATGCTGGCATGGGTCATGGTAGCGGGGTGGCCTATCAGGCTTTCCACACCGCCCAGGCTCTCGGCGCAGGCAAAAAGTTTGGTGGCGCGCAGCACGCGCACAGCGGCTTTCATGTCGTCACCTTTCAGCACAAAGCTGATCATGCCGCCAAAGTCCCGCATCTGCTTCTTGGCTATGGTATGGCCCGCATGTTCCTTAAAACCCGGGTAGTGCAGGATATCAATCTTGGGGTGTTTTCGAAGCCACTCGGCCAGCATGCGCGCATTGTGGCAGTGGCGCTCCATGCGTATATGCAGGGTTTTGATGCCGCGCAACACCAGGAAACAATCTTGCGGGCCAGGCACAGCACCGCATGCATTTTGCAAAAAACGCAGCCGCTCATGTAAAGCTTTATTATTGGTGATGAGGGCGCCCATCACCACGTCGCTATGGCCCGCCAGGTATTTGGTTACGCTGTGCATCACGATATCGGCGCCCAATGCCAGGGGCTGCTGTAGGTAGGGGCTGCAAAAGGTATTGTCCACTGCTGTGAGCGCTTTCACACTTTTAGCAAGTGTTACCATTTTCTGTATATCCACCACGCGCAAAAGGGGGTTTGTGGGGGTTTCTATCCACAGCAGTTTGGTTTTTTTACTAAGAACGGCCTGCACATTGGCAGCATCGGTCATGTCCACAAAATGAAACTTGAGGCCAAATGGCTCGAACACGCGGCGCATAATGCGGTAGGTGCCACCATACAGGTCGTTGCTGGCAATTACTTCGTCGCCAGGCTTAAGTAGTTTGAGCACGGCATCTATCGCACCCAGCCCGCTACTGAAGCAGCTGCCATACATGGCACCTTCCAGTGCAGCCAGTGCAGCCTGCAGCGCGTCGCGCGTGGGGTTCTGCGTCCGTGCATATTCGTATCCTTTATGCCCACCTGGCCCATCCTGCACATAGGTGCTGGTCTGGTAAATGGGCGTCATAATGGCGCCTGTGGTGGGGTCTGGATGTACCCCGGCATGTATAGCCAAAGTGCCAAAACCTGGCTTGCCGGGGGATTGAGCGCTACGGGTAGCGGGGCGGGAGGCTTTCTTCATGGCCTAAAATTATACTTCTTTCACACACTAGCACTTGTAATTGTGCCTCATGCTACTGTAGCTTTAGCATTATGAACATATGCAAATGGTTTATTCTGTTCCTGGTTGCAATAGCAATTTCAGCCTGCAGCAACAAAGAAGGAGCTACTCTAGGAGGCGCACCCGCTTCTGAAGCAAAAGCAGAAGCCGCCGAACCCCTTATGAAAGACGGTAAGGCAGGGAGCAGCGCCGCGCCCGATGTGCTAAAGGCTGAGCAGCCGCGCATGATTATTTACAACGGAACCCTGCGTGTACAAGTTGAGGATATAGAGAAACGAGCAAACGAAGTGAAAGGACTGGTGAACAAATACGGAGGCTACCTGGCCAGTGAGGCAAATGAACAGCTTCCCAGTACCCGCGAATGGGGCTTTGCGTTGCGCATACCCCAGCAGCATTTTACCAAGGCAATGGAAGAATTGGCGGGCCTGGGTAGCTACATTGCCGAGCGGCGCGTAACGGGGCAAGATGTAACGCAGGAGTTTGTAGACAATGAGGCAAGGCTAAAAACAAAACTTGCCGCCGAGCAGCAGTTCATAGAAATTATGCGGCGTGCACATACCGTGAGTGAGGTCTTGGACGTGCAGAACTACCTACGCCAGGTGCGCGAGGAGATAGAAGTAATGCAGGGGCGACAAAAATATCTGCGCAACCAGACTGACATGGCCACCATTACCCTAACCCTGTATGTGCCGCAGCGCATGCCACCCAGCCCGCGCGAGGGCTTCTGGTATAGCCTAGGAAGTAGTTTGGAGCGCGGCTGGAATCTATTCCTCGATTTCAGCATCGGGCTAGCTACATTCTGGCCATTCTTGCTGGTTATTGCAGGTGGTATCTGGGGCTGGCGCAGGTGGCGGCGTAAAAAGTAAGAAAGCGTTTATACTTTCTGCGTAGTGAGTAGCTGCTTATTAAATCCAAGGTAGAGCAAGAACCCTACGCCTGCACACAGCACGGCTGCTACTGTGGTGCTATGGTAATTGATGCCACTTATATAGGCCCCTAAAACCTGGGCAATTGCAAAACCCAGGTTTTGTAAAGATTGGTTGATGCCCAGAATCTCACCCTGAATTTCAGGTGCAGCGCGGTTGCTGATTAACGCCTGCAGGGTAGGGAAGGTAAGCCCCTGCCCTATTGCCACAAGCGGGATTGTAGCGAATATCCAGGGGTAACTGGGAGGCAGAAGTGTGCAGGCCAGCCCGATGGTAAACAGGGGCAGCGAGTAAAACAATATCTGCTCTCCTTTCAGGCGCTTGGTAAGGGCCCGCATAATGAAGCCCTGTGTAATGATAATCCAGAGGCCAATGAAGCCGAATATGTTACCCAGCTCTTTATTGCCAATGCCGAATTTGCGAATGGCGAATACCGCAAAAAACTGTGTAAAAAAGCCAAAGCCCAGCACATACAGTAGCAACAGTAGAAAAAGACCGCGCAGGCTGCTATTGCCAAATGCACGGCGTATGTTTTTGAGGCCTGTTAGTAGTGTGAGCGGCTTTTTCTTAGCTGCGGTCAGCGTCTCAATCAGGTAGAGTTGAACAAATATGCCATTCACCAGGCACAGGCCTGCAGCAAGCCAGAAAGGCACCTGTGAACTGAACCAACTTACGACTGCATCATCAGCAAGTATGCCTCCAAGCCAGGGGCCTATGATTACGCCAAGGCCAAATGAGATGCCTAAAAACCCGAAGCTACGCGCCTTCTGCTCGGGTGTGCTGATATCCGCAACTGCGGCAAAGCACACGGTGATGTTGCCTGCTGCCAGGCCAGACACCAGGCGGCCCAGAATGAGAAAGGGCAGGCTGCTTGTTTGTAAGCCCACAATAAAAATGAGGTACCCCACAAAGCCCCCCGCAATGCTGAGCAGCAAGGCACGCTTGCGCCCCACGCGGTCGCTCCAGGCACCAATGATGGGCGCTCCAAAAAAAGTGGCCAGGGTGTAAGTAGCCAGCATCAGGCCATACCATAATGTACGGGCCTGTGCAGTTTCAGAGCTAGTAAAGATGTCGCTGCTGGTTAAGAATAAGGGAGCCAGCGTAGGTATAACCAGGCCAATGCCCAGCATATCAATGAAAAGTGTAAAGAACACCAAGCCCATCAGCGTGCGGCGGCTGGCCGGTGAGGTTGCTGGGGTTTTTAATGTATCGGACATAAAAAAAGGAAAGGCCCAAAGTACGAACCTTGGGCCTTTGACGCAGTATAAAGTATTTGTTACACGGCAAAGCTCTCGCCACAGCCGCAGCTTCGGCTGGCGTTGGGGTTCACAAAGTGAAATCCTTTCCCGTTTAAGCCGTCGCTATAATCTAGTTCAGTACCTGCCAGGTAAAGAAAGCTTTTCAGGTTTACCTTGATAGCAAGCCCTTTGTCTTCAAACACCTGGTCGCCAGGCTGTTCTTCATTGTCAAAGTCCATCTGGTAGCTCAAGCCACTACAGCCGCCCCCAACTACACTCACGCGCAGGCCATAGTCGTCGGGCAGGCTGTTATCTGTGCGCAGGCGGCGCACATGGCTAGCGGCTTTGTCGGATATGGTGATGGCAGCACTCATGGCATTTGGTTACTTAAACTAACAACGAAGATTGAATAGAAAAAATTCTCCTTTCTGCAGCTGAATAATATGTTGGATCTAGTTCAAAACCAATAAGGCGCCTGTCCAGTCCTAACGCAGCAACGCCTGCTGAACCTACGCCCATAAATGGGTCAAATACTACATCACCAGGGTTTGATGAAATCTTAACAAGATGCTCTAAAATTTTCAAAGGTTTTTGAGTAGGGTGCACAGGATTTTTTACACGCTCAAGCCCCATACATATAGGGGACTCTATGAAGTTATGCATCTCTCTTTGATTGATAAAGTTCCATGTATGTCCCTTATTCCAGCAACATATAATCAGTTCACAACTATTTAAAAATCCTGCTTTGTACAATTTAGGGGCTGGGTTTGTTTTATGCCAAACCATGAATTGGAACGTATCAAAGATAGGATCAAATGTTTCATGCCAGGAACCTAATAAGTTATAGCTTGTAAAAGCAAAGAGGTTCCCAGTCGGTTTTAGAATACGCTTAAATTCGTGACTCCACACTGAAGGGACAAAGTCTGTTTTATCCCAATCAGCCAAGTCATTATTGAAATCCTTTCGCCACGACATCTTTATGTTTCCAGTAGAATACTTACCTAGATTATAAGGGGGGTCTGTTAGGATTAAATCTATACTTTCATTTGCTATTGACTTAACTAACTCGAACGAGTCACCTAAACGAATATCGTACTTCTGGTTCATTTTAAGTAGTTTGATTTTATTTTTGATAAGGCACTTATAATGTTGGGGGCATTTCTCTTGTAGCACTGGATTACAACCTCATAGCCATTTGGCATCTTGGTGACAAAATTCCAAAAATCACTACCAATTAGCAGTTCTTCTCTTGCAAAAAATTGCTTCACCCTTTCTTGGTTCTAGGGCCGACCTTCACCGAAGCGATTGTAGGCAGTAGCAAAATGGCAAGTTATTTTAGCCTTGCTATCTAAAGTACTTGCAAGTATTGCATACTGCTCAAGCAAGGCCTCTTTTTCAGATCGCGCCTTTTTGTTGTCTAAATCACCCCCTATTTTAAGCTCCACTAGATAATGGCGTTTTGTATTAGCATCAAAAAGGTAGTAGTCGGATTCATGTCTCTTTTGAAATTTCTTTCCATTTCCCAGCTTTGGTAGTGACTGATAGTCTCTGCAAGAAGGTATTTGTGTCTTGCGTTTGTATGCTTCTAAGAGCCTCGCAATGAAGTCCGTTTGTTTTTGTGTGATAATGCCATCGACACCACGCTCAACTTGATAACTAAGCTTAGCTATCTCTAATGCCATATTTTCAAGCATGTTCCCAAGTGAACTGTCAAGGCTTCGGCTCAAGGCTGTGTAGTATTGGATTTCTTTGCCAAGAGCCTCTATGAAGACATTGTGAATCTTCATGTTAAGTGTACCCTCAGGATCATCTAGTTCTGATAGATGTCTATCTGAAAATGTTGTGGCAAAAGTATTTACACAGACCGCCACAATGGCTTCTATAGCCTTTTGCTTGTCAACTTGGTTATTCATCCGGCACAAAAGCCAAAAATACGAGGATACGGCTACCCTCCTAGTACTTTACTTGTGTGCAGGTAAAACAGCCTTTACGCGTGCACGGCCTTTTCTTCGGGCAGGGGCTGCAGGCCTTGCTTCACGCGGTAGTCGTTGATGGCGGCGCGGATGGCGTCTTCGGCCAGCACCGAGCAGTGAATTTTGACGGGGGGCAGGCTCAGCTCCTCGACAATATCCATGTTGGTGATGGTGGTGGCCTCGTCTACCGTTTTGCCCTTGAGCCATTCGGTGGCCACGCTGCTGCTGGCTATGGCGCTGCCGCAGCCAAAGGTTTTGAAGCGTGCATCGCTGATCTTGCCCGTAATGGGGTCTACCTCTATTTGCAAGCGCATCACATCGCCGCACTCAGGGGCACCTACTAAGCCCGTACCAACGTTGGCCTTGCTTTTGTCCAGCGTGCCTACGTTACGTGGGTTGTTGTAATGGTCTATTACTTTCTCGCTGTATGCCATGGTGGTAAGTGTTTCAGGAAATGTTAAGTGTAAAACGTTTTAGTTTTTGTTATCGTACGCAATACCCTTTTCTACTTCAGCTATCGCTTCATTGATCAGGCCTAAGGCCTTAACACGGTGTCCGCCTTTATCTGCAGTAGCATTTTGCAGATTATCCTTTGCCTGGCGTAGGTTCTGTAATGCTGCACGCATAGCAGGCTGCCGCTCTTTTTGGGCATATACTGCAAACATACCTCCCATCAGTAAAAGGGCGAAAAACAAACCAGCTACTAGTAAGCGCATGCTTCCAGGTAGGCTTTTGAAGTTGTGGAGCATATTGGCTTTGATAAATTTTTACAAAGGTAAGGTTAATGGGCAGCCCATTCTATTTTTGAAAGATCCACGCCTTCTTTAAACATTTCCCAAAGCGGGCTCATGTCACGTAGCTTGTTTACTGCACGGGTTACCTGCTCTATGGCAAAGTCTATCTCTGCTTCGGTGGTAAAGCGGCCTAAACCAAAACGCAGGCTGCTGTGTGCCAGGTCGTCGCTCAGGCCCAGTGCTTTGAGCACATAGCTGGGTTCCAGGCTGGCACTGGTACAGGCCGAACCAGATGAGCAGGCGATGTCTTTTATGGCCATCATCAGCCCTTCACCCTCTACATATTTAAAGCTGATGTTTGATACATGTGGCAGGCGGTGCTGGCGGCTGCCGTTCACATAGCTTTCTTCTATTTTGAGCAGTTCGCGTTCCAACTTGTCGCGTAGCAGGCCCAGGCGAATGGCATCGTCGGTCATCTCCAGGCCAGCCAGTTCGGCTGCCTTGCCGAAGCCTACAATGCCCGGCACATTCAGGGTGCCACTGCGCATGCCGCGCTCATGGCCTCCGCCATCCATCTGCGCGGTTACCTTTACACGCGGATTTTTGCGCCGCACGTATAGAGCACCTATACCTTTCGGCCCATACATTTTGTGGGCGGTAAAGGCCATGATGTCTATACCATACTCATTTACGTTTACAGGTATCTTGCCTACGGCCTGTACGGCATCGGTAAAGAACAGCGCTCCTTTTTTATGTGCCAGTGCGCTGATTTCTTTGATGGGCTGAATCACACCAATTTCATTGTTCGCAAACATCACCGATACCAGCACGGTTTTATCAGTAATGGCGGCTTCCAGCTCATTCAGGTCAATCAGGCCCTCGCTGTTGACCTCTAAAAAAGTTACGCGCTTGCCAGTACGGGCCAGGTGGTGTGCAGTATCCAGCACGGCTTTGTGCTCGGTAGCAACGGTAACAATATGGTCACCTTTTTGCGCGTACATTTCCGCCACACCTTTCAGTGCCAGGTTATCACCCTCTGTGGCCCCGCTTGTGAAGACAATTTCCTTTTCATCAGCCCCGATCAGCTTGGCTATTTGCTCGCGGGCGTAGTCCACGGCCTCTTCCGCCTGCCAGCCAAAGGGGTGGTTGCGGCTGGCGGCATTGCCAAACTGTTCAGTAAAATAAGGCAGCATGGCCTCCAATACCCGCGGGTCCATACGGGTAGTGGCATTGTTATCTAGATATACGGGCGTTTTGATCATGCGTTAAAAAGCGGCTTTACCTGTGCAAACGTAAAACTCGAGTATAAATTTAAGTTTAATTGAATTGAATCTAACTAAAAACACCAAAAAGGCCATGTAAAGTTTCAAAGGAGGGCCTGAATTTTAGCTTCCTAATAAATTGACTGCTAAATGCTTGGGCCATTCTTCACACCCATGCATACCCGAAAGCCCTTTTAGGGTATGCACTGACCCTACCCATAACAAATGCACCCTAGAGCCCAATACCACCCTTGCCAGGCGTAGGCTGCGGGCATGTGCTTTTTCCTATTTTTGCCTACCTACCCACCTCCAACGTTATTATGAAACATACCCCAACGGCTATACATGCTCGGGCTGCTGTACTAATTGCTGTGCTGCTAAGCCTGGCAGCGTGTGAGCCAGATGGCAAGAAGAAGAGCGAAGGCACGCTCTCGCTAGACACTACCAGCGCAGATGCCGGCAATGTGCAAAAACTAATATACGGCCTGCCAAGCCCGGCGCAAGGGCTAAGCCTGCTGAAAAGCTCTGGCGCACGCTATGAGCCTAAGCTGCTAAACCCCGATGGCAACGCAGCCAATTACCAGAGCAGCACCAAGGCTGCCATGAACATTGGTGTATACGGCACTGACCTGGCCTACACCAATACCTTTGACAGAAGCCAGGAAAGTGTGCGCTATTTCATAGCCATACAAAGACTGGGCGATCAATTGGGTATCAGCAATGTGTTTGATGACAAAGTAATTTCACGCGTAGAGAAAAATAAGAGCAATCAGGACTCTATCATCGCGATATTCAGCAGCCAGTTTACCCGTGCCAATACCCTGCTTAAGAAAAATAACCAGGAGGATTACGCCCGTTTCATTATTGTAGGTGGGTGGGTAGAGGGGCTGTACATCGCCTCTGAAATCTATAAGCTTACACCCAAGCCAGAGATTGGCAAACGCATAGCAGAGCAAAAATCTGCACTGGAAACCTTGCTACTCATAGCCGAACCCAGCAAAGGCAACGCAGAGTTTGCCCCTATTTACAAGGGCCTTAAAGAGCTGGAAGCCGCCTACGCTCCCATTGAGATTAGCTACTCACTTAACGAGACGAAACCTGCCGAAGCACAGGAAAAGAAAGCAGAGAAGGGCAAGAAAAAAACCATCCACATCAGCAATAGTAGCGAGGCAAAATATACACCCGAGCAGCTACAGGCCGTGCACGCCAAAGTAGCCGTGGTGCGTAAAGCCGTTATTCAGTAACCCCAGCCTACCCAGACTCAACTCATGAAACGTATACTCTATATACTGGCGTTTGCAACGGTATGCCTGATTGCAATACCCAATAAAATTTATGCGCAGTGCGATGAAGTGGCCGACAGCTGCAGCGCAGAACTATTCCCCTTTAACAGTGATGGGCAGTATTACCGCGCTCAGCTTTTTGCAGGCGAAACAGCCAAGGTGCGCATAACCCTATATGACGGTATGATTTACCGCATCATGCCCTGCGGCCGAAGCAAAACCGGAGAGCGGCTGGACTTTACCCTCTACGACAAAAAAGGAAACAAGCTTTTCAGCACAGAAGATGTAAAAGTGAAAGAAGCCTTTTATGACTTTAGCTTTGGAGCTACTACCGAGTACCTGATTGTAGCCAAGTTTAAAAGCGGTGATGGCTGCGCGGCGGTACTGGTGGGCTACCAGGAAGAAGGCAAAGCAGACGAGGTGGAGTTGGACTAGCGGCCATTGCATAACACGATAAAAAGGCGGCCAGTGCCGCCTTTTGTATTTTAGCTATGTATCTGTATTAGTGCACCTCAGCATTAAGCCCGCGAAGCAGTAACGCATCGCAGCGGGGCTCCAGGTAGCGCAGGCTGCCGTGCAGAACCACATACTTGCCATGATGATGCACTATCCAGGCACACTGCTCGGCCTGCTCGGCAGTATGGCCGCACACTTTCATCAGGCATTCGATTACCCAATCGAATGTATTCACTTCGTCATTAAACAGGATGAGCTTGTGGCTTTCATCCACAAGTTTTTCTGTCTGTTTAACTTTGGGCCGTACCAGTTCGCGGGTAGCCATTTGTTAAGAAGCCAATAGCTCTTTAACAAAGATAGTACCATCATCATTTGCATCCAAGTAGCAAGAGCAGGCAAAACTCACCCAAAGAACTCGCGAATCTTCTCAAAAATGCCGCGGTCGTTCTTGCCCGGGTTCGGGTCAAAGTTGCGGCTGCCCCGCAGTTTCTCCAGCAGTGTGCGCTCTTCGCTGCTCAGGTGCTGGGGTGTCCATACATTGATGTGCACCAATTGGTCGCCCACGCCATAGCCGTTGATGTCGGGTATTCCCTTGCCTTTTAAGCGAACTATCTTGCCACTCTGCGTGCCTGCATCTACCTTGAAGCGGGCTTTGCTACCCAGTGTGGGCACTTCTACGGCCGTGCCCAGGGCGGCATCGGGCAGGCTCACATAGAGTTCGTATAGCACGTTGTTACCATCGCGCACCAAGTGTTCGTGTGCAGCTTCTTCTATCTGGATTAGTAGGTCGCCAGGCTCGCCGCCGCGTCGGCCCGCGTTGCCCTGCCCGCGCAGGCTTAGCTGCATATTGCTCTGTACCCCTGCAGGTATTTTTACTGTAACGGTATCTTCTGTTTCATTGCGCCCCTCGCCGTTACAGGTTTTGCAGGCTTTGGTTACAACGCGGCCCTCACCGCTGCATGTAGCACAGGCACTTACTACGATCTGTGTAAAGAACCCACCGCCTACTTGCTGGCGTAGCTCACCGCTGCCCTGGCAGGTGGGGCAGGTTTGGTAGCTCTGTGTATCTGCAGCACCATGCCCGCCACAGGTGCTGCAGGTTGCGTTGCGCTTCAGCTTTAGTTTCTTTTCTATGCCTGTTGCTATCTCTTCCAGGGTGAGCTTAAGTTTAAGCCGAAGGTCGCTACCGGGCTGGCCTTGGCGCCGTCTTCGCCCACCGCCACGCGTGTTGCCAAAGAAGCTTTCAAAGTTGCTGTCACCAAAAATATCACTAAAGCGGCTGAAGATGTCGTTAATATCCTGGTAGCCACCGCCGCTGGAACCACTCACACCTGCATGGCCGAACCGGTCATATTGTGTACGTTTCTGTGTATCGCTTAGTACCTCATAGGCTTCACTTGCCTCTTTGAATTTTTCTTCGGCACTTTTATCACCCGGGTTTTTATCGGGGTGATACTGCATGGCCAGCTTGCGGTATGACTTCTTAATGGCATCCCCATCGGCATTTTTTGCCACACCCAGGACCTCGTAGTAGTCGCGTTTCGCCATGTTCTGTAATTGCTTCTTTTATTCGCCTACTACCACTTTAGCGTAGCGTATTACCTTGCCATTGTAGGTGTAGCCCTTCTCCACTTCATCCAGCACAATGCCCCTTTTGTCTTCACTAGTGGCTGGCACGTTGGCTATAGCCTCTTGTGTGTTGCTATCGAAAGGCTTGCCTACCGCTTCCATTTCTTCAATACCTTGCTTATGTAGCGCTTGCAAAAAGTTTTTTCGCACAAGCGCGATGCCTTCTTGCAGCTTAACTAAGTCCGTCGAGGTTTCTGATGCCTTCAGGGTTCTGGCCAAGTCATCTACAGTTGGTAGCAGGGCGCGTAACACACGTTCACCTGCTAGCGCCAGCAGGTCTTCTTTCTCGCGGTTTGTGCGTTTGCGAAAGTTGTCAAACTCAGCCGAAAGGCGCAGGTAGCGCTCTTTCCACTCCGCAGCTTCAGATGACAGTTCGGGTGCAGCCATCGTTACGCTATCTTCTTCCTCCACCATCATTTCGCTATTGGCTGCGGCATCCAGTATGTTAGGCAGCGGCATGTCTGTGGGGTTAACTTCTCCTGCTGAGGCATCAGTCAGCGTGGCTTCTATGCTCTTAGGCTGGTGGTAAGCACCCACTTGTTCTGAGGGCTCTGGAGTATGGGCTTCGTTTGCCATGGTGTTGTTTGACAATATTGTTTGATGATCTACAGGTGTGTAGAGTGGCAGGCGCTTAGGGTCGCATTACCCTTCTACAGCGGGTATCCTTTACGCACCGGTTTACAACGTTACTGGGCAGGCTTATAGCTTTTCTCAAATGCCTGCCAGCTCGTGCGCAGGTGCTCACCTTCTCCAAAGTAATGCAGCACTTTGGAGAATGTGGGCACATCCAAGTACCCTTTTACTGGCGACAGTACCTCAGCCTTTTCGTTCATAAACACAGTGGTGGGATAACTCATCCGCCCTGTGAGCAAAGCATAGGCCAATTCATTGGCGCGGTGCTCAGCTTTATAGGTGTAGCGCTGACCTTGAAAGGTCAGGGTGTCTTTGGTTTCAGCATTCAGGCGAACCGCGTAAAACTTCTGGTTGATATATGCAGCTATTACAGGGCTGCTGTAGGTACGGCTGTGCATGATTTTGCACCAGCCACACCAGGGCGCATACACATCTATGAGCAAAGGGCGGTGGTTCTGGCGCGCCATTCGGAAGGCATCGTCTAGCGAATCAAACCAAGCTACGGACTCCGCAGCGGGGTAAGAATTTGCCGAAACGGGTAAAAATGACAGGGCACCTGCCAGAAGGAGGGCTGACAAAAAGGCGCAAAATCGCTGCATAAGGCGCAAAGATATTCCTTTTTATAGATGTGCTCGTAGCATAAATGCCCACGTTAGCAGCGGACTTACTCGTTTGGCTGCCGGTAGGTAAGCAGTGGCTTTTTCATGTGCTGCGTTAGTTTCTCACTTACGCGGGTATGGAGAAACCGCAAGAAGCCCGTATGCCCATGTGTGAGCATACATACCAGGTCTATCTCCTTGTCTATCACCATCTGAATAATGCCCTTTTCTACGTCTTTGTCCATCTGCTCTACAAAGTAGAGTTTTTCATAAGGGTACTGCCGAGCCAGTGCATCATACCTGCTTTTTGCGTTCAGGCTGTAGGTAGAATCTTGCTTGGTGTTTACCGTGCCCACGAAAAGCTTCGCCCCGAACGACTTAGCCATGGAAAGGGCAAAGGGATAAAAGGAATCGATGTTGTCCTCAAAGTCAGTGGCAAAGAGCACCTCCTGTATTTCTGCAAGTACGGTGCCCTTGGGCACACTGAGTATGGGCACAGGGGCGCGCTGCATTACGCGTTCAGCATTGGTGCCGAACCACTCGCCTGGTTTTAGCAGGCTGGTATTGCCCGTAGTACCCATAATGATGAGGTCGCAGGGGTGTTTGGCATCCGTAAACTTTTGCCAGAAGTCATACACCGGTATATCCGAGAGCAGCCTAAAATGCAGTTTTAGGCCTGCGGCTTCAGGTATCTTGGCTAGCTTCTCTACCTCCTGCTGCACGTCATATTTTATGCGTTCCAATTCACGCACATCTACCGTGGCGCTCATACCGCCGCCGGCATTCGCTACAGTGGTGTAGGGCTTCTCATATACATGCACCAGGTGTATATCGCTCTTTTCGTGCCGGGCAATGACAGCGGCCACCTTAAGAGCATCGTAGCAGGCAGGTGAGAAATCTACAGGAATGACAATATGGGCGATGCGCATAGGTAGTGCAGCGGCGCAGGAAATCGCGTCGTTACTGTAGTAAGTTAGGCAGGTGGTAGCGTAGTGTCAAGCCTACTGTGCCTGCACACGCGTAATCTGCGCACCCAGTGCCCGCAGTCGGCCGTCTATATTCTGGTAGCCGCGGTCTATCTGCTCTATATTATGTATGCGGCTGGTGCCTTCCGCGCTGAGCGCCGCGATGAGTAGCGCCACGCCCGCCCGTATGTCGGGGCTGGTCATGCTGATGGCCTTTAGCGGGTAGCGGCGCGCCAGCCCTATCACGTTTGCACGGTGTGGGTCGCACAAAATGATCTGAGCCCCCATGTCTATCAGTTTATCTACAAAGAACAGCCGGCTCTCAAACATTTTCTGGTGTATCAGCACGGTGCCCTTGCATTGTGTGGCAACTACCAAATACACACTGAGTAAATCTGGCGTAAGGCCCGGCCAGGTATGGTCAGAAATCGTGAGGATGCTGCCGTCAATGAATGTATCCACTTCGTTCACTGCCTGGGCAGGCACGTGTATGTCATCACCACGTATCTCAAGCTGCACGCCCAGCCGCTCAAAGGTGAGGGGGATGGGTCCTAGTTGATCAACGTTTGCATTTTTAATGGTAATGGAGCTACCTGTCATGGCCGCAATGCCGATGAAGCTGCCCACCTCTATCATGTCTGCCAATAGCCGATGCTCAGTACCCGCCAATAACTCCACGCCATCTATGATGAGCAGGTTGCTGCCGATGCCCTGTATCTGCGCGCCCATGCGCACCAGCATGTGGCAGAGCTGCTGGATGTATGGCTCGCAGGCGGCGTGGTAAAGCGTGGTGCGCCCTTCAGCCAATACCGCCGCCATAATCAAGTTGGCAGTACCCGTTACGCTGGCTTCTTCCAGCAGTAGGCTAGCGCCTTTCAAGCGGTCATCTACTTCTACTTTGTAAATACCTTCCCCGGCATTGAAGTCGAACTTTGCGCCCAGCTTTTGCATACCCACAAAGTGTGTGTCCAGCCTGCGGCGGCCTATCTTGTCGCCGCCCGGTCGGGGCAGCACGGCTTTACCGTACCGGGCCAGCAGCGGCCCCATGATCATTACCGAACCACGCAGCGCCCGTGCACGCACGCGAAAGTCTTCGGTAAGCATGTAGTCCATGTGCAGGTCCAATGCCTGAAAGCGGTAGGTGTCGGGTGCCAGCTGCGTTACACTTACGCCCAGCCGCTGCAGCAGGTCTATCAGCCGCAGCACGTCCAGTATCTGTGGCAGGTTGCTGATGGTTACAGGCTGCGGCGTGAGCAGTACGGCGCAGAGTATTTGCAGCGCTTCATTCTTGGCCCCCTGCGGGGTAATCTCGCCGCTAAGTTTGTGTCCGCCGTGTACCTCAAAGTATTCCATGGGGTTTTGTATCCTAACTGGTAAACTTGCTGCTAAAGATACAAGCCTTAATCAACTATTCTCCTAAACGCAATTTGAACTTTTTCTCCGGCTACCAGTTAGTAACAATCAGTGATGCTGTAAACAGAATACAAAGGATTTATATCTAACAACCCCTACCGCCCCTGGCCGCCGCGGCGCTTAAATTTCTTGCGGTCTTTCAGCCGCTGGGCCAGCTTTTGTGCTACTTCACCCACTGTATTCCTGCGCTTGCGGGTATAGGCAGGCCCGCTGGCATTGCTGATACGGTTACGGGGGTGGTCTTTTAAGAAGGTAGTGAGCTGCATCTGGTCAGGGCGCAGGTGAATAGCCCCGCCTGATATGATGCGTAGGTGCTCAAAGACCACTGCATCCTGGTTGGGGTCGTTGCCGCGCACATTGGTGCGCTGGCTTAGCAAAAGCCGCATATAACTGGCTATCTGGCGTATGTACCCCTCGCGCTCAGGACCTTCTGGCATCGCCAGTGCCCGCTCTATCATCATTTCTACATTTTTGCCATACTGTTTTAGCTTGCTGGTATGGCTGTAGTAGCTGGCACGTTGCAGTTTGTCTGCGCTGGGGGGCGGCTCGGGCTTAGGGTAGGGCCCATCTACATCTAGCTTGTAGTTTGTCATATGATGCAGGTGGTCCCACAGCTTGCGCTTGTATTCCTGCATATCACGCCCCTGTGGAAACAGGGTGTACATTACCCGTATGGTTTCCAGTGCCATAGCGGTTCGCTTGGCGCGGTCTTCTACTGTAAGCAGGTGCTCAGCCATGTTCTGTATCAGGCGGCCATATTCCCGCAGTTGCAGGTTGGTACTGCTCTTGTTGTATTCCATTGGTGCAAAAGTACGGTTTTTACGTGGGTTCTGGCAGAGCCCAGCCCTGCTAGGAGCCGCGCTGGGCTCAGGCGCTGCCCTCACATGTGTTCCGTATTCACAGGGTGGTACAGCCCCAACATATAAAAAAGTCTGAAAATTTCCGCCCATCCCTTGTAATCTTCCTAACCAGCTTCTATACTTGCAGCAGTTGTTGCAAAACAAATGACTACCAAACTCTTCACCGCTCCCGCTATCTATAGCACACCCACGTGCTACAGCTATTTGCAGCCTGCAGCGATGAAACGCACATGCCGTTTTGCCAAGCGCAGTATTGCCACAAAACACATATTCAAGCGGAAGGTAAGGTCTAGCTAGCACACCATGAACTCAAATCATATCCAAGACCCACTTCCGCTAACGCAGGAGTGGGTTTTTGGCTTTTTACAACCATTTCATTCATCACAATTGTTTATCTCTTTTCCATCGGCATCATGAATGCGCTTGCGTTAAACCCACAGCACACCCAGGCTGCTACCCCTTCACATGGCGAGGAAGCCAGGATCTGGCGCGCCCTCTTCGAGCGGCAAACCCTGCTGCTGCGTGATATGGCCTCGCCTGTCTTTTTACAAAGTGTTTCAGCGCTGGGTTTGCGCACAGAAGGCCTGCCCAGTTTGATTGAGCTCAGCCTGCAACTGCGCAAACGCACCGGCTTTACGCTGGAACCCGTGCCAGGGGTGCTCACAGACAAAGCCTTTTATACCTGTTTGCAGGCACGTCGCTTTCCGATAGTAACACACTTTCGTGATGCAGAACACCTGACCTATGCCGACCGGCCGGACTTCTTTCACCATATATACGGGCATGTACCCCTGCTGGCCCTGCCCCCGTATGCTGACTTCATGCAGCTATTAGGCGCGCTGGCCCTGCCCTATGCTGACCAACCCGCCATGTTGGAACTCATCAACCGCCTCTACTGGTACACCATCGAGTTTGGGCTGGTGCAGCATGAAAATGGCCTGCGTATTTACGGTGCTGGCATAGTGAGCAGCGTGGCCGAAACCGCCTACTGCCTGGGGCCGCTGGCCGAGCGTGAAGCCTACGACGTGCAAACCGTAATGGCAACCCCCATACAGCCCCTGCGCTTTCAGCGCAAGTATTTCGTGATACAGCACTTCCGCCAGCTCTACGACAGCCTGCCTGAATTGGAGCGGGTGCTCAAAGCACTGGCGGTGCTGCACCCGGCACCTGTGCGCACAGGGGCTGCCCCATGTGGGGTAGAGTTTAGATGAAGGGGGAGGGCAGGCTACCTGCGGATGCATCATCTGCAAAACATGCCTGCCCATTTTTTCCTTAATCCTTGTACGTATTATCCTGCTAATACACTCCCAAAATTTTGCTTTTGTTTGCCTTATATGCTATATTTGTCTCATTCACATGCAACGCCTGCTTAAAAGCATACTTCAACTGCTGCTACCTGCCCCCAAGCTGGTACCTGTACGTGTGCGTGCTTCCTATCGTTATTATCCTACACCCACTACCGGAAGGCGCGGCCGCATCTAACACAAGCTAAATTCTAACCTCTCATACAAAGGCCCCCTTCCACACCGGAATGGGGCCTTTTCCTTTTTTACACTTCCCCACGTTTCTTCACACCCCCGCTACACATGAACCCCCCACAAACCCTCGAACTGCCCACCGCAAATGCGCTGCCTCAAAAAAATGCTAACCCAGTACAGGCCATGCAGCAAGACTATGACAACTACTCCCCTGACGATTTTGCCGTCTGGCAGGCGCTTTTTACGCGGCAGGCAGCCCAGCTACCGGGCCGCGCACACCCGCTTTATCTGAAGTGCGTGGGCGATGTGGGCTTTACTGCCAGTGCTATCCCCCGTTTCACAGAAGTGAATGAAGTATTAGCATCGTGCACAGGCTTTGAGGTAGTAACCGTGCCGGGGTGGATACCCGAACGCGAATTTTTCAGCCTCTTAGCACAGCGTAGATTCCCAGCCACCACCTGGCTGCGCAGCCGCGCCAACCTGGACTACACCCCCGAACCGGACATGTTTCACGATGTGTACGGACACGTGCCCATGCTGGCAGTACCAGCTATGGCCGATTTTTTGGAGGGCCTGGCGCGCATTGCACTGCCCCATGCCCAGAACCCCCTCATCATAGAGCTCATGGCGCGCATCTACTGGTTCACGGTTGAGTTTGGCCTGATACAGACCGTGGAAGGCCTGCGCATCTACGGGGCGGGCATACTCAGCAGTGGTGGCGAGAGCGCCTACTGCCTGAGTGAAGTGCCTGCGCGTGCACCTTTTGACATACAGCAGATCATGGCCACCGCTTTTTACAAGGACCGCATGCAGACGCTGTACTTTGTCTTGAACAGTTTTGAGCAGCTCTACCACAGCTTGCCAGAAATTGAGCGTGTGGTACAGGTAGTAACGGAGGTGTACAACGATGCCCGCTTGCAAGGCCTCGTAGAGCGCATGGCTACCCGCGCGGTGTTGCAGTTGTGCTAGTTAAATCGAAGTTAAGCTTAATTCCCGTAGCCTGATCGCATTGCACGGGTGGCGAAGGGCATGTAACTTCATGCCCATAAACTCCCTATCCGGTTATGCAATTCCGTGCCCTGCTTCGCCCCCTCCACCTGCGCTTCATACTGGCTACCGCCCTGGTGCCTATCCTGCTGTTCATCACCGTTTCGGGCTGTAAGCGGTTTGGCAGCGGCATTGCCATCAGCAGTACCAACATCAGCGAGGAGATAGAGCTGGCGCAGAACATCGTGTTCCGCTTTAACCGCGAGGTGGCACCAGACAACCTCATCGGCGCATGGGACAGCCTGCAGTATGTGAACTTTCAGCCGCACGTACCGGGCCGCTTCAAGTGGACAGGGCGCGACGAGCTCGTATTCAGCCCTGCCAGCAGCTTTGCCCCCAGCACCGACTACAAAGCTAGTCTGACCGAGGCACTCTCTGAGGTTACCCCCGGCCAGCGGCAAAGCGTAAACACAAGTGACGCCATTACCTTTCACACCCCCTACCTGGACATCAAAGGTGGCGAGGTGTTCTGGAGCAAAGACGAAAACAGCGGCGTACTACAGGCACGCATCAACCTGCGGTTTAATTACCCCGTGGCAGCACAACAGGTAAAGAACCTGACCGAGATTTCAATTCAGGACCAGCCGCGTGATTTCAAGCTCATCACCGCAGAAAACGCCGAAGAAATAAAAATCCTGGTAAGTGAAGCTGCGCTGAAGGGGCTTGACCTGGAGAAGGACCTGCAGGTAGATGTAGTGGTAGCGCCAGGGCTGGAGTGCATTCCCAGCAAATGGGCGACCAAAGAAAAGCTTAAGTTCCGCACCATCTTTCCGGCGCAGGGGCCATTATCTATCGCCAATGTAGAGAACAACCACGATGGCACACAGGGCACGATCCGTGTGTACACCACCAAGGCGCTACCCGGCACGCGGCTGGCCCGCTTTGTAAGCATCACCCCTAACGTGGCCTATACAGTAGAGGCGCGTGAGAACGGTTTCGAAATCAGCGGCACCTTCAACCCTGAAGAGTTTTACACCCTAAAAATTTCTGGCGAACTCACCGACATTCTGGGCAAGCGCCTGGGCAAAGATTTCGAGCAGAGCATTGCTTTTAAAGAACTGGGCGAGAGCATCCAGTTTGCTAGCGAACGCGGTAGCTACCTTAGCAGCAAAGGCGCACGCACCCTCGCCGTTAAGATTATCAATGTGCCCAAGGTGCGCGTAAGAATCTCGAAGGTGTATGAAAACAACTTGATTGCCTTTATGCGCCAGGGCAGCAACAGCAATTACTACTATGAGAGCGATGGAGAAGGCGAAGGGGGCGGCAGCGGTTACTACGACTCGTACAACACCGATGACTACGGCGATGTAATACACGAGAAAGAATACGAAACCAAAAACCTACCCAAACAAAACGGCACCCGCCTGCTGGAGCTTGACTTTACTGACAAACGCAAAGATTACAAGGGCATTTACGTAGTCGAAATCCAGAGCAAAGACAAATACTACCTGCGTACGAGCAAGCTTCTTGCACTTTCTGACATTGGCCTTATCGCACGCCACAGTGGCGATGAACTGTATGTGTTTGCCAATAGCCTGCTAAATGCCGAACCCCTGAAAGGGCTGAAGGTAAACTTTGTGAGCAGCAACAACCAGAACATGTACACCGGCACTACCGATGCAAACGGCGTGGCGGTATTCAAAGACATTGAGAAAACGGCACCCGGCTTCCGCACAGCACTTATAACAGCCGCACAAGACGACGACCTGACCTACCTCTCGCTACAGCGCAGCCGCGTAGAAACCAGCCGCTTTGAAGTTGGCGGCAAACCCACGCGCAGCCGCCCTTACGATGCCTACCTCTACGGAGACCGCGACATGTACCGCCCCGGCGACTCTATATTTGTAAATGCTATAGTGCGCACTTGGGCTCGGAGGGTAGAAGCAGATATGCCCATCCGCCTGCGCCTGCTGCTACCCAATGGCCGCGAAGCCGCCGTGCAGCGTGGCACACTGAATGAGCAGGGGTCGTTTGAAACTCGCTTTGCATTGGCAGCGTCCGCCGCAACCGGTACGTACAGCATTGAGCTACACACCGGCGATGGCAAGCAGATGCTCACCAGCCGCACGATTGCAGTGGAAGAGTTCGTGCCAGACCGTATCAAAGTAGAAGCCAAGCTAAACCGCGACCAACTCATGCGCGGCGACAAAGCCACGCTTACCCTGCAGGCCAATAGCATGTATGGCCCCCCCTCAGCGAACCGCAACTATGAAGTGGAGCTTACCCTGGCGCGCGACTATTTCTCTGCAAAAGGCTATGATGGATATGACTTCAGCCTGAATGACAACACCGAGTTTGAGCGTATTCAGCGCAGCGGGCGCACCGATGCACAGGGCCGCGCCGAAGAAAGCTACACCGACCTGGGCAAATACAACAACATCGGCGTGCTGGAAGGGCGCGTCTATGCTACTGTGTTCGACGAAACCAACCGCCCCGTCAACCGCGTAACCCGCTTCACCTACTTCACGCAGCCTGCGATGTTAGGCATCCAGTATCTGGATCGCTACATTAACCCACAGACGCGCATGGAGATACCCCTCATCGCCATAGACGTAAAAACACAAAAGGTCATTGCTGCCGAGGCGAAACTGCAGGTAGTAAAGCTGAACTGGGAAACGGTGGTAGAGCGCACTGGCAGCCGATACCGCTACACCAGCAAACGCCGCGAACAGATAATGGCAGACCGCACCGTAAGCATTAGCGACAAAGGCACACGGGTTGAGTTCATACCGCCCACCAGCGGCGAGTATGAAGTGCGCCTGTACAAGCCCGGTGCCAACGTGTATGTTAAGCAGGAGTTTTACAGCTACGGCTATGGCTATACCCAGGGTAGCACTTTTGAGGTAAACCCCGAAGGCAACGTAACCATAGAAGCTGACAAAGAAAACTACGAACGCGGCGAGAAGGCCAACATCCTTTTCAAGACTCCTTTTGAAGGTCGCCTCCTGGTCACCTACGAGCGCGGCAAAGTGTTCGGCTACCAGTACCTGCAAACAGAAAAGAACGCCGCCAAGCTTAGCCTCGCCATGGACGATGAGTTCGTTCCTAATGTGTACATCACCGCTACGCTCATACGGCCCATGGGCAGCGGCAGCCTGCCGCTCACAGTAGGACACGGCTTCAAAAGCCTGACGGTAGAAAACCTGGATAAAAAACTACCCGTAGAAATCACTGCTGCTGAAAACAGTACCAGCCGCCGCAAACAAACCGTAACCATCAAAACCAAACCGGGCGCTGAGGTTACAGTAGCAGTTGTAGATGAAGGCATCCTCTCCATCCGCAATACACAAAGCCCAGACCCTTACAAACATTTCTTTGCCAAGCAGAGCCTGGAGGTAGACCCCTTTGACATTTATGCTTCCTTACTACCCGAAATCAGCAAGGGCGGTAGCAGCAAAACCGGCGGTGACGGCTACGACCTCAGCCGCCGCGTGAACCCCCTCACCAACAAACGCTTCAAACTGCTCGCCTACTGGAGCGGCCGCGGCAAAGCCGATGGCAGCGGTCAGTTTACTTACACTTTTGCGCTTCCCCAATTCGCAGGTGCCGTGCGCATCATGGCCGTAGCCTACAATGGCGATGCATTTGGTGCAGCAGCCAAAGAAATGAAAGTGGCCGACCCCGTCGTTATCGCCACGGCCATGCCCCGCTTCCTCAGCCCAGGCGATACCATCGAAGTGCCCGTCACCCTCACCAACACCACCAAGCAGGCAGTAACTGGAAGCACCAAAATAAATGTTAACGGTTCATTAAAAGTGCTGGGCACCGCGGCCCGCAGCGTTACCCTACCCGCCCAGGGCGAGGCCCGCGTCACCTTTAGAGTCGCCGCCGCGCAGGGCGTGGGCAGTGGCAAAGTCAGCCTGGACGTCCAGGCCTCAGGCAGCAACTATAACGAAACCATTGACATCACCGTGCGCCCCGTGAGTGACCTAGTCAAGCTGAACGGCAGCGGCACCGTGCAGGGCGGCCAGCAGGCCAGCATTGACCTCACCGCGCCCGGCTTCATTGCCAGCAGCCGCCAGAGCAAACTCGTAGTCAGCCGCGCACCCGTTACCCAGTTCGCGCGAGACTTAAATTACCTCCTGGGCTACCCCCACGGCTGCATCGAGCAAACCGTGTCAAAAGTCTTCCCACAGTTGTATTACGTTGACATCGTTAAGCTCATGCTGCGCAAGGGCAAAGCCCAAATGCTCATCGACCCCAGCCGCGACATTCAGGCCGGCATCGGCAAAATTCAAAGCATGCAAACCAGCGATGGCGGCGTAGCCTACTGGCCCGGCCAGTCGGAGAGCACGCCCTGGGGCAGTGTGTATGCTGCACACTTTTTATGGGAAGCCCGCAAAGCTGGCTATGAAGTGAACGAGGGCGCGCTAGACCGGCTGCAAACCTATCTACGTGGCGTCGTTACCAGCCGCACCACTGAGCATTACTGGCTCTACACCGACAATGCCAACTGGCGCGAGGGCACCTATGCAGCCAAGCATGTGCTCTATGGGCTATTCGTGTTATCGCTGGCGGGCCGCCCAGATGTAAGCAGCATGAACTACTACAAGAGCCGCCCCGAGCTGCTCACGCAAGACAGCAAGTACATGCTCGCTGCTGCCTATGCCTTGGCCGGCGACAACGCCAGCTTCACCTACCTGCTGCCCCAAGGCCTCACTGCAGTAACCCGTGCCGAAACCGGCGGCAGCTTCAGCAGCCCCATTCGTGACAAAGGCTTAGCATTATATACCTTGCTCGAGGCAGACCCGCGCAACAGCCAGGTGGGTGCACTCGCGCGCCAGCTCAGCGAGAGCATGAAAAAAGAACCCTGGCTCAGCACGCAGGAAGCTGTATTTGGCTTCCTGGCACTGGGTCGCTTTGCGCAGGCCACTGCCGCCAGCAAAGCCACCGGCGAGGTGCTCTCCAAAGGCAGCAGCGTAGGCACGGTAGGTAATGAAGACCTCGAGCTCAGCAGCGCCGTAAACGGCGAGCGCGTTACGCTCAAAGCCGAAGGTACCGGCCAGCTCTTTTACTTCTGGGAAGTATCCGGCATCGAGACCAACGGGAAAGTAATAGAATCTGACGACCGCCTCATCGTACGCAAGCAGTTCTTCAGCCGCAATGGCACCGCACTCAGCGGCCGCAGCTTTAAGCAGAATGAACTCATCGTGGTAAAACTCACCATTCGTGCAGAAGAAAACGAAAGCGTGGAAAACGTAGTAGTATCAGACCTGCTGCCTGCTGGCTTTGAAATCGAAAACCCCCGCATCGCTGACCTGCCCGACATTGCCTGGGCCAAAGATGCCGACACCCCCCAGTACATGGACGTGCGCGACGACCGCATCCACTTTTACACCCATGTAAACGGCACCCGCGAGCAGCAGTTTTATTATGTAGTGCGTGCTGTAACGCCAGGCCGTTTCCGCATGGGCCCCGCCAGTGCTGACTGCATGTACCGCGCCGATTACCACAGCACAAACGGCAGCGGCATCATCGAGGTGCGCAGCTACGACGCAAACGATGAACAGTAAAAACACGTCATTCCACCTTCCTAGGTTAGTCATTCCCGCCCCGAGGGTCGGGGCGGGAATCTATTCATCACATAAAAAGTGCCCCAAAGCAATGTGAGAGTTTTGCAAATCCCTCCTGCATCTTTTCACCGTACATTGCTATATGAACCGCCGCACCTTTATCGCGCACACGGCACTGGCCAGTGCCGCCGCCGCCATCCTGCCCACCGCTACCTGGGCCGGTGCATCGCCTGAAACCTACCCCTTCACGCTGCCACAGCTTCGCTATGCCTTCGATGCCCTAGCGCCAAACATAGACGCACGCACCATGGAAATTCACCACGGCAAGCACCACCAGGCCTACATCACCAACTTGAACAAGGCCATCGAGGCGCAACCCACCCTCAAAAACAAAACCCTTGACGAACTCTTACAAAACCTGAACGACCTGCCCGCTGACGCACGCACGGCGGTGCGCAACCAGGGCGGCGGCCACTACAACCATACCTTGTTCTGGACGCTGCTCTCGCCCAAAGCAAACGCGCCCAACCCAGCCTTTCAGCAGGAACTGGAGAAAGCCTTCGGCTCACTGGATCAGTTCAAAACAAAATTCAGCGATGCCGCAAAAGGGGTGTTTGGTTCGGGCTGGGCGTGGCTCATCCGCAAGCCTGACGGTAGCCTCGCCATCACCAGCACCCCCAACCAGGACAACCCCCTTATGCCCGTAGCGCCCCTGGCAGGCAAACCCCTCATCGCGCTGGATGTATGGGAGCACGCCTACTACCTGAACTACCAGAACCGCCGCGCCGATTACATCGACGCCTTCTGGCGCGTATTAAACTGGCCCGCCGTTGAGCAGCTCGCGCAAAGGTAAGTAGGGTCAAGTTTGTAAGGACTCTTCGAATACTGAGTGCCCCGTCCGCTAGGCTGCGCCTCGTGCACATAAAAAATGTAGCATTTGCTACAACACCAGGCTGGGGAAGTATTTGCTGCTCCGTCCCACCTGCACCCGCACGGCCCCACCCTCGTGTGCGCCATTCCCGCGAAAGCGAAAATCTATCTTTACAAATCCTTAAGAACTCACCACCCGTCAGTAAGTCCCAGCCCGCGGCAGCGCAGAGCCAGCGTTGTTTGAAGCCGACTTTGTCGGCTGAGTTCGCAGGGTCGAGCAGTCGCGGGCGAGGCCCCCGCGGCCTTGAGCGGAGGTGCAGCAGGCACCGCCACGCGCAAGCGTGGAAAGGGTGAACCATCAGAGCAATACTATTAAATAGTCAATAACCCACCAAGTCATTCCGTACCCCGCAGGGGTGAGGAATCTGTTTCAATACGCCATAGATGACAAAACAGATCCTTCAACCCCTTTTGCAAGGACAGCGTCATTTCAATAACATAATTCCGCAGATAAAAATAGTTTTCCCCCGTGCATAACTATTCCGCGGGCCATAACATCTTGCCTGTAAGAAGCTGCTAGTAGCGCAAGCTACCAGCACCACTTCCCGAAACAAGCTGGCCAGCAGTTTCTCTACCTTAAGCATTCTAAATCGCCCGGGCGTATTTTTTCATTCTTCAGGTTATGTAAGCAAAACCCGAAACGCATAGTATCCCAGCACGCAGGCTAGTTAAGGCTCCGATGTTGAACGGACAACCGGTACACTTGTGTGGTAAGTCAATGGCGAGGATTGACGGTGGGAGAGGTGTGCGCACGGGTGAAGCGTACAGAAGCTTGGCTGCTATCAGGCTGCCCCACGCTGAAAGATCAGTGGGGGGCGGCCTATAGTGGCGTGTGGGTCAGCAGTGCGCATAGCAAAGTCGCTATCTGCTGTACCCTTTCCAGCCCCGTAGAAAATTCTTTACATGCTACCAACTATCCCGTAAAACACCGTTCACATAGCGGTAATACACACAGGTACTGACTGCGTAAAGTTTTCCACGCACACCCTGCACTGTGCACATTTGCCCGTGGCATGTATCTGCTACGCGCTACCTTTACCTTTTCGATAGCACCGCCCCAAAGCAACCCAATTGGTATAACAATCAACTCTATAATCGTAGCAAAACAGAATGGCATCGCATAACCCGGTTCTGGCCGCCAAAGCCCCCGACGCCGTGCTGGGCAAACTGGTGGACCCGCGCAAAGGCTGCACCGCCGTATATTCCCTCTACTTGCACGACCAGCTCGGCTTCTTGCTCGGGGCGTTTATGATAGAACATACACAGGCTGGGGGCCTCAGCCTGCGTGCCCAGCGCCTGCTACCCGAAAACATTGAGCAGTTTGCTGCAGTACTCGGCGAGACAGACCGTGAGCTCGTAAAAATTCTGGGTGAAATCACATTGCAGCAACTCTTCAAAAAGTTTGGCAAAGACATCAGCAGCCTGCAGCTGTTTCTCAAGAAATACGCCGATGCCCCCTATAAAGAATACCTTAGCAAATACATAGCCCAGCGCATGCTGGATGCCCTTGTTTTGCTGCCGGGCAAGCCCCTCTATGCCATGAGCAAGGATGGCTACCCCGCCGGAAAACCCCTCACTGTTTCTGCAGAGCCTGCACAGGTAAATTTTCACTTTAGCAAAGCGCCCGCGCACACGGCATACCGCGTCACAATCAACTTGGGGGGTGGCACGGTACCCCTACACGCACAACCCGGCGGCGTACTCACCGACGACCCCGTGTGGCTACTCTCCGGCACCACCCTGTTCCGCCTGGCGGACCCCGTGGAAGGCAAAAAACTAAAACCCTTCTTTGCAAAAGACACCATACTTATACCCATAGAGCGTGAGAAGGAGTACTACGAAAAATTTCTATTACGGCTGCTGGAATACAATACCGTACATACCGATGGCATCTGGGTGCGGCAGGTGCGTGAGCAGCCCGAGGGCCGAGTGATACTGGAAAGTGAGAATGATACGCGCGTGCGTTTCAGGTTGCAGGTGCGCTATGGCGGGCTGGAAGTAGTGCCTGGCGAAGGCAAACAGGCCAGTGTGGAAATGAGAGTGGAGAAAAACGGGCACAACGGCAATGGCACCCGCAGCAACGGAAGCGAAGCCTACGTGTTTACCCGCACCGCAAGAGACCGCGCCCGCGAGCTGCACTGGAAAGAATTGTTTGAGGGTATGCGGCCCGTGGGCCAGCTCGTGGACCCCAGCTATACACTGCCAGAGGCCTACGACTGGTTAGTAAAGAATTATGAGAATCTTATTACAGAAGGGCTGGTGCTGGTGCAGCAGCAGGAAGGCCCGCGTCTGCACGTAGGTGTCCCCAGCATTCAGTGGGCATCTGCCGCTGTAGATCTGGGCTTTAGTGTAAAGCCAGAGGTGCGCAGCCAGGGCCAGCCTGTTCCTTTTAAGGCCGTGCGCGAAGCTATCATCAAATACAAACGTGAAATCGATCTGACCGATGGCAGCCGCATTTACCTGCCCGAGGCTTGGCTCGATGAGTACCGCCACCTCATAGAGGTAGCCCAGTGGGACGAAGCCGCAGGTGCGCTAATGCTGGGCCCTGCACATGCGGGTTTGCTACCCGAAGGCGCCGCAAACCTCAAGCGGGGCAACGATGCCGCCTTTTCACTCGCAGCATTTGAGCAAATACAAACGCAACAACTGCCCAAAGGCCTGCACGCTACCCTACGCGACTACCAGCATGCCGGCTACGACTGGCTCTGCTTCCTGCGTGACTACAACCTGGGCGGCATACTGGCCGACGACATGGGCCTGGGCAAAACCCTACAAACGCTCGCATTCCTGCTACAGGAAAAAGAGAAAGGCATAAAGCAACCCAACCTGGTAGTGGTGCCCAACTCCCTGCTATACAACTGGGTGGCTGAAGCTGAAAAATTTGCACCCAGCCTGCGCGTGCAGGTGTATACCGGCACCAAACAGACCCGCAGTGAGCGATCACTCTTTAACTATGATGTGCTGCTCACTACCTACGGCATGGTGCGGCAGGATATAGAACGCTTCCTGCCCGTGCAGTTTCATGCCATTGTACTGGACGAAAGCCAGTACATCAAAAACCGAGATGCCAAAACCACACAGGCGGTGCTCAAACTGCAGGGCCGCATCAAGCTCTCACTCAGTGGTACACCCATAGAAAACAGCACGTTGGATCTCTGGAGCCAGATGCAGTTTGTGTGCCCGGGCTTGCTGGGAAGTGAGTCGTTCTTTGAGCGCTACTATGCCATCCCAATAGAAAAAGAAAATAACATGGCGCGGGCAGACCGGCTGCGCAAACTCATCAAGCCGCTGGTGCTGCGCCGCACCAAAGAGCAGGTGGCATCTGAGCTGCCCCCGCTGGTAGAGCAAATACAGTACTGCGCCATGACGCCCGACCAGAGCGCGCTCTATGAAAGCGTGCGCGAAGAGCTGCGCAAAACCTACTTTGCCAAAACCGACGAAGGCACGGTAGAGAAAAGTAAGATTCAGATTCTGGCGGCATTGCAGCGCTTGCGCCAGGTGGCTATACACCCAGGCCTGCTACGCGACGAGAACGGCATGCCCCTGCCCGGCGACAGCGGCAAGTACGACGCCATCTGGACCATCCTGCGCGACATACTGGCACAGGGCCGCAAGGTGCTGGTGTTCTCACAGTTCGTTAAGTTTCTCACCATCCTGCGAAATGATCTAGACAAAGAGGGCATCCCCTACAGCTACTTGGATGGCGGGCTGGATGCCAGTGAACGCGCCGATGAAATTGCCGCTTTTCAAAAAGACGGTGACCGTCAGATTTTCCTCATCAGCTTGAAAGCAGGCGGCGTAGGCCTAAACCTTACTGCCGCTGAATACGTACTCATTGTAGACCCCTGGTGGAACCCCGCCGTAGAACGCCAGGCCTTGAGCCGCGCCCACCGCATCGGCCAGAAGCAAACGGTATTTGCCAGCAAGTTCATCACACAAGGCAGCATAGAAGAAAAAATACTCAAACTGCAGGAAGCCAAGGAGAAACTGGCGGGTGAAATCATCCGCAGCGAAGAGCAGTTCTTTAAGAACCTGACCGTGGAAGATTTGCGCGCGTTGTTTGAGTAAATAATAACAAAACCTTACGAATACCTCTATGACAGATCCCCGCTACCCCATCGGCAAATACGAACCCAAGCCCGACCTCACCGAGGCAGACATTGCCGCTATGATACAGGTACTGGCAGACGGCCCCGCCCTTTTTGCTAAAGCGTATGCGGGCCTTACCGAAGCCCAGCTCGAGACCCCCTACCGCGAAAATGTGGACGGTAAAGCAGTCTGGACGCTACGGCAACTGGCCCACCACATGGCAGACAGCCACCTCAATGCCTACATCCGCTTTAAGTGGGCGCTCACCGAAGACCATCCCACCATCAAGCCATACCACGAAAAGAAATGGGCCGACCTTCCCGATAGTAAGCTGCCCATTGGTGTATCCCTGCGCATGCTGGCAGACCTGCACGAGCGTTGGGTAGCCCTGCTTAGTGCTATTACACCCGAGCAGTGGGCGCGCATGTACACCCATCCGGAAAGCCAGAAATCATTTGACCTTAAATTTCTGCTTGGTTTATACCACTGGCACATGCGCCACCACACTGCTCACGTTACAGCGCTGCGCAAAGCCAAAGGCTGGTGAAAAATCTGCGTTATCTTGAACTACAGGAAAAGTCATGCTGAACTTGTTTCAGCATCTTTTCTGCTAAGGAAATCTGACAAATTAGCGCAGCGCATCCAACAGCTTGCCATCACGGTACACCGGCAGCACATTGTGCGTGTCGCGCCGCAGGCAGAACTTCACATCGCGCTGCAGCTTCAGTTCAATCAAACGCTGATAGTGCGATGAGTTTTGTAGGTAAAATCGCTTGTCAGCATTGGCAGCTTTGTAGAGCAGGCGGCTCACGGTGCTGGCATCGTCACGCGGTGTAAAGCTATCGGCCAGCTCCTCCACCATGGCCCCTGCAAAAATGCTGTCTTCCAAGTTCACATTGTTCTTCCAGCCACTACACAGCAGCAGCACACTCTGCGGTTGCTGTCTGAGCCATGACGCCAGCACGGTCATGTTTGAAAAAGCACCAATCACAATGCCATGTGCATGGTGGGCGCGGTGCAGGGCATGCGTTCCGTTGGTGGTGGTCATGGCAAGGCGCTTACCGCGCAGGTCTTGCATAAAACTGTATGGCGAGTTTCCCATGTCAAAACCGGGCACGGCTTCGCCATTTCTTTCTGCTGCACACAAGTAGCCCTGGCTTCGGTAAGCAGCGCAGGCTTCTGGCGTTTCTACAGGCACGATGTGCTCCACCCCATGGCCAAAGGCCACACACATGCTCGTAGTAGCGCGCAAGATATCTATGACTACCACAATGGTATGTTCCAGTTTGTAGTTGTCTACGAGTGCAGGCGAGAGGCACACACGCATACTGCGCGGCGCAGGCGAGTCTTGGCTGACACGCATATTATAGCGCTATCCACATTTCGTGAAGATCGAGCCCGGGGCCCCAAAACTCTTTTTCTGTGCGCGTAGTCTTAAACCCAAATTTTTCAAAAAATCCGCTCGCCTTTTGCGACGTGGCCACCTTAAGGCGTGCTGCACCGGGAGTATTTCTTACCGCCGTAACCAGGTACCCTATTAGCTTCTTCCCTGCCCCCACACCTCTGCCTGCTTCACCAAAAAACAACCAGTTGATGCCCGCCACCTGCATGGCGGGTTCCACGAAGTAACCACCTCCTCCTACTATTTTACCGTCAGCGCGTACGGTAAAATATTTTTGATTGGGGTTTAGCAATAGCTCACGCAAGTAGGATGCGAACGCCTCCATCTCTTCTGCATCATAGTAGGTGGGTATGTTTTGCTGAAACGCCATTTGCAGTGCAGCGGTATCGTCAGCATGAAATGGCTTGATGGTGATTTCGTGTGCCATGGGTGTAGCGGGGTTGAGGGCGTTATTGGTTTTTCCAGCGGCTTAGGCTGGTATCTTTTACGAAGGGGGCTTTGGTTATGCGTGCTTTCACGGCGCGGTCGCGAATCATCACATCAATCACAGTGCCCTCTTTGGCATAGGCTGATGCTACATAGCCCATGCCAATGCCGACTTTGAGGCTGGGGCTGAAGGTGCCGCTGGTTACCTCACCGATTACTTTGCCGTCAGCGGCCAGGGCATAGTGGCCACGGGGCACACCACCTTTTTCTTCCACCGTAAAACCTATCAGCTTGCGCTGCAGGCCAGCTGACTTTAGTTCCTGCATTTTGTGTTGTGCAGTGAAGGCATCTGTCTTATCCAGTTTGGTTATCCAGCCCAGGCCAGCCTCCAATGGGCTGGTGCTGTCGCTGATGTCATTGCCGTAGAGCATATAGCCCATTTCCAGGCGCAGGGTGTCTCGCGCGCCCAGGCCGATGGCCTGCAGGCCCAGGCTGGTCCCAGCTTCCATCACGGCATCCCAGAGTTTGCCTGCTTCTTCGCTGCGGCAGAATAGCTCAAAGTTGCGCTCACCGGTGTATCCCGTTGTGGCTATTAGCATATTCTGAATACCGGCTACCGTACCCCGAATTTGCGCATAGTAAGGAATTGTATCTACCGGCTCGGTGGTAAGTTTTTGAAGGATGGCAAGCGAATTGGGCCCGCTGAGTGCGAGAAGGGCTGTGGCCTCGCTGATGTCTTGCAGCTCAGCCCCGATTGTATTGTGGGTGGTGAACCAATTCCAGTCTTTCTGGATGTTTGCTGCATTTACAACTATCATGTACAGGGCATCTTCCAGCCGGTACACGATGATGTCGTCCACGATGCCGCCGGTTTCATTGGGGATGCAATTGTACTGTGCTTTGCCCACAGGCACCTTGCTCACGTCGTTGGTAGTAAGGCTTTGAATGAGCGCCAATGCTTTAGGGCCGCGCACCAGAAACTCGCCCATGTGGCTTACGTCGAACAAGCCGGCGGCAGTGCGTACGCTGATGTGCTCCTGGGTATCGCCTGCGTAACGTACGGGCATGTCGTAACCCGCGAAGGGCATCATCTTGGCACTGAGGGCCAGGTGGCGGCTGTGTAAGGGGGTGGTTTTCAAGGGGTATAGGCAAGTTTTAACGGTATGTAAAAGTAACAAATCCTGCTTCGCTGGCTAGTAGCAAACGACGGAGAAATAACATCGTACGCAAACTTTACCACCCCTTTTTTGCGTTAGCTGTTGCAACCTAACTTTTGCCTCACTTTCACATTATGCAATACAAACTACTGGGCAAAACAGGTATGCGCGTATCCAGCCTCTGCCTGGGAACCATGGGCTTTGGCACCGAGTGGGGCTGGGGGGCAGACCTGGCCGAGAGCCGCCGCATCCTGGAAGCCTATGCCGCTGCGGGTGGCAACTTTGTAGATACCGCCAATTACTATACTTCCGGCAGCAGCGAGCGCATTTTAGGCGAGCTGGTAAAGCCCGACCGCGCGCGCTGGGTAATCGCTACTAAGTACAGCCTGGGTACCACCAAAGGCGACCCCAACAGCGGTGGCAACCACCGCAAGAACCTGACGCAAGCTGTGCACGCCAGCCTGCAGCGCCTGGGCACCGACTATATAGACCTGCTCTGGCTGCACGCCTGGGACTTTACCACGGCCATAGAAGAAGTGATGCGCGGGTTGAACGACCTCTGCGCCAGCGGAAAGGTGCTGCACATCGGCATCAGCGACACACCCGCATGGATCGTGGCGCGGGCAAACACACTGGCCGAGCTGCGGGGCTGGCATCCCTTTGGTGCATTGCAGATAGAGTACAGCCTGATACAGCGCACGCCCGAGCGCGACCTGTTGCCGATGGCCCAGGCGCTGGGCCTGAGCGTAACACCCTGGGCACCCCTGGCCAGCGGCCTGCTCACGGGCAAATACAAACGCGGCCACCAAACCACCGAGGGCATGCGCCTGAAAGGCGAAAGCCTGCGCCTAAGTGAAAAGAATTTTATGATAGCTGATACAGTGGCCGAAGTGGCCGCCGCACTCAGTGTAACGCCCGCCGAGGTGGCCATAGCCTGGACGATGCATCCTAACACAAACAATGGGGGTAGTAACATTATCCCAATAGTAGGTGTGAGCAAGGCAAGCCAGGTGGCGGGCAACCTGAAAGCAGCTGACCTGAAGCTTCCGTCTGAGCTACTTAAACAATTGGATGACGTGAGCAAACCCGAGCTGGGCTTCCCGCACGACTTTTTAGCCAGCGACAATGTGCGCGATATTTTATACGCTGGCACCTACAGCAAGATTGAAAAGGCTTTACACCCTTTTAACTAAACGTCGATGGTAGAAAAGGTGCGTTACTGCATTACGGTGCGGGGCCGCGTGCAGGGCGTGAGCTACCGAAAATACTCGCAGCAAGAAGCCCAGCGGCTGGGTGTGGCGGGGTATGTACAGAACCAGCCCAATGGCAGCGTATATCTGGAAGCGGAAGGCACACAGGTGCAAATGGATGCACTAGTGGCGTGGTGCCGCAGGGGCCCGCCTGCTGCGCACGTGAACGCGGTGGAGGTGCGGGAAGATAGCCTTGCCGGGTATGTGGGTTTTGAAATTCGGTATTAGCTAGCTTTGTAGCCACAAACTGACTAAACATAAAAATCATACTGTTGCTGCTGATGCTGTGTTATGCAACAGCACCGACTACTCTTGCACAAAAGCAAAAACCAAACAGTTGGGGTGAGTTTACCAAGGAAGACTTAACAAACACTGTATGTGTTTTTTACCCCAGTGCGTCTGCGTGGTACTTAAGCTATTCTCGAACTGTAAGCAATTTTATGGGGGAGCTTAATACTTGGACACATACTGACCATAAAACACATAGTCAGATAAAGATTGTAGATAACGCTGGATTAGCTGATGCCACCACACTAGAGTTCAGCCTATATACTGAGGACAATTACGAGCAGTTGCTTTTGTTTAGAGCCGCACATTATACAATCGCAGATGCAAGAGTGAAAAAAGAAAAGGAGGTGGGGTATAATGATCTGGTAATTACACAAGAAGGCCCTTCACGAAACTATAAGTATGTGTTTGAGAAGGCACAGCCAGGCGATATCATAGAGTTCCAATTTGAATTCCGCAGAAGGGGAGCCCGTGAAATAGATCCTTTCTATTTTCAAAAACATATTCCTGTAGAAGTTGCGAGTTTCCGCTCAAGGTTACCGGTATGGTCTTACAACAAAGTAATACTAAACGGTAAGCGGTTGCTATCTAAGTATGATGGAGTTGTGCCTGCTGACGTAGCATTAACCAACCTGCCGCCTGTAGTGCTAGAACCTTATGTTGCGAGAACAGCGGATTGTGCTGAAAGTATAACTATCTATGCAGCTACAAGCGATGTGTATCATGTAGATCAAACGAAAATGTTTGATGAAGATAAACAGAAAGCCACCCGTGAATTTGCACGCGAAATCATTCGAGCCTATTTCTATGAAGAATACCTAACAGGTAAAGCGGAGGTGTTCAAGAAGCTGTCTGAACAGATTTCGGTAACAGAAACTGCAAGCCTGGAAAACGTAAGAAGTGTTTACCAGTTTGTTAAATCCCACTTTAAGCATGATTCAACGTATGACTTTAAGCCAAGTTATTTTGACGGACTCAGACAGGTGGTGAATAAGAGTAAAGGCACACCCGCAGAGATAAACCTGATACTTATGCGCCTGCTTAGAGAAAAGGGGTTGAAAGCTGACCCTGTACTGATTAGTACACGTTTTAACAGAAAGGTTATCAAAGATTTGTACACAGAATGGCAATTCAATAGTCTTATTGTTCAAGTCGAAGTGAATGGCAGAAATTATTTTCTTGACGTTAGGTCTGAAGATGGCTCAGTATTTTCATTGCCCGAGGAAGACTTAAACGGATTTGGACTTGTACTTAACGAGGAGCGTGCTGACTGGGTCATCACTTATCCTACAGAGCCCTCCAGGCGTATTGTTCGTGCTGAAGTCACTGACGAAAACGGGCTACGTAAATGGCGTTATCGTATTCGTTTTACTGGCAGAGAGGCACTAGCGGAACGAGAAGCTTATGCGGATGCCCAAAAAATTCCGGATTACTATTTCTCTACAAGAGCTGGAAAACTGAGTGATGGCATTTTAGATTCCTTGCAGCTCATAGGTTTTGACAAATCTGATAGTAAAGAAATGCCGGTAGAAATTCGTTTTGTAATTAATGAGCCATGTACTACAGATGCATGTAAGAGAATGCTTAGCCCGTTTGAGTTTGATGTTGTAGGGCCTAATCCGTTTACTGCTCAGGAACGTGTAGCACCTATTGATTTTGCTTATCCTCGCAGCTATACTTACGTGGTGACACATACACAGCGGGGTGCTTACATTCAAGAAATTTCTAGCCCTGTCGTGGGGGCGCTGAATGGGAAAAATGTTCTCAAGGTTTCCCAGCAAAAACTATCTGAAAATGCGGGCATGTATGTGACACGCTACACCTACGACTTTGAATTGCCCCCGCTGGTGCCAGTGGCAGGATATGGCGAGTTGAAAAGTGTTTATGAAAAAGCAACGGAAGCCATAAAACACGGCTACATTATAGTGCCTCTCAAATAACAAAGCTGCAGTGGTTTTCTTGTAGCTTTGCACCGCAATGACAGACGCTATTTTACCTACGGAAAAATCACTTACCACCACCCTGCGCACCCACACCTGCGGGGCGCTGCGCACCGAGCACATCGGCCAGCAGGTGCACCTGTGCGGCTGGGTGCAGCGCACACGCGACCTGGGGAAGTTTTTATTCATTGACCTGCGCGACCGGCACGGCATAACGCAGGTGGCCGTGTATGATGAAGCCCTGCTGGCTACGGCCCGCACCCTGGGCCGCGAGTATGTGCTGCGCGTGAGCGGCGAAGTGCGCCGCCGCGAAAGCGTGAACGACAAACTACCTACCGGGCAGATAGAAATCATTCCCACTGCGCTGGAAGTGCTGAATGCCGCCACCGTGCCGCCCTTCATTGTAGAAGATGCCACCGATGGCAACGAAGAGCTACGCCTGAAATACCGCTACCTGGACCTGCGCCGCCCCGTACTGCAACGCGCGCTGGTGCTGCGTGCACAGCTGGCCCGCGCCGTACGCCAATACCTGGATGCTGAGGGTTTCTTAGAAATAGAAACGCCCAACTTGATTAAAAGTACACCTGAAGGCGCGCGCGACTTTATCGTACCCAGCCGCCTGCATGCCGGCAGCTTTTATGCCCTACCCCAAAGCCCGCAAATACTCAAACAACTGCTGATGGTGGGTGGTATGGACCGCTACTACCAGATAACCAAATGCTACCGCGATGAAGATTTTCGCGGCGACCGCCAGCCCGAGTTTACGCAGATAGACTGTGAGATGAGCTTTGTGCAGCAGGATGATGTGCTGAATATGTTTGAGGGCATGGTGCAGCATGTGTTCCGCACGGTTCAGGGTGTGGAGCTGCCCGCCTTCCCACGCATTACCTATAAAGAATGTATTGAGAAATACGGTACAGATAAGCCCGACCTGCGCTTTGGTATGCCCATCGTGCAGCTCAATGCCGTGCTGCCAGCCAGCGAGTTTGGGGTATTCAATAGCGCCGTGAGCAGCGGCGGCCTGGTGGCGGGCATCAATGCAAAGGGCTGCGCGGAGTACACACGCAAAGACATAGATGCGCTTACTGACTTTGTGAAGCGGCCACAGGTAGGTGCCAAGAGCCTGGTGTGGGTACGCTACAATGCAGATGGCAGTGTAAAGAGCAGCGCCGATAAATTTTATAGTGAGGAAGCCTTACGAATAATTGGTGCTGCCTTTGAGGCAAAACCCGGCGACCTGCTGCTGCTGGTAGCTGATACAACGGCGACCACACGCAAAGCGTTGAGTGAGCTGCGGCTGGAGGTAGGCGCACGGCAAGGAATGCGAAACGCAAACCAGTGGAGTGTATTCTGGGTAGTGGACTTCCCGCTCTTTGAGGCCGATACCGAAACAGGCAAGCCTGTGCCCGCGCACCACCCCTTTGTAGCGCCCAACCCCGCGGACGTGCAGCACCTGAACACAGACCCGCTGAAAGTGCGTGCCTACTGCTACGATTTGGTGATGAATGGCAGCGAGATACTGAGCGGCAGCATACGCATACACCAGCGCGACGTGCAGGATAAGATTTTTAAACTGCTGGGGTTGAGCGAGGCTGAGATACAGGAAAAATTCGGCTTCCTGCTCAAGGCATTTGAGTATGGTGCACCCCCACATGGCGGCTGTGCCTTTGGGCTGGACAGGTGGGTGATGCTACTGGCAGGTGGCGAAACCATACGCGATGTAATTGCCTTCCCTAAAAACAGCGCAGGCCGAGACATGATGCTGGATGCCCCCAGCCCGGTGGCTGATGTGGCCCTGAAAGACCTGCATATTAAGTTACGCGGCTAACCCTAGATTTAGCACAGGCTTAGCAGTATATTGGCAGCAACAACTACTGTATGCTACCCGTTTCAGCATCCCTCCCACGACTCTTGTTGTGGGCCTACTGGCTGGTAGCTGCGCTATATATAGCAGGCATAGTCGCCGGATGGGGGGGCTGGTCTAACCCAGCGGCTGCCATCCTGCTGCTACCTATACTAGGTGCCTACCTGTGGCAGCAAGCCGCGCACAAAGCACAGATGCAAACCCGCCTACTGCTGGCAGCGCTACTGGCGGGCACAGCATGCGATGCCACAGTAGAACTCACACAGTATGACATGGGTTTCTATGGTTATGTAATCTACCTGCGCACGCTGGAGTATCTGCTGCTCTCGGCCGTATTCTTGCTGGAAGTAAGCCGTGGCAGTGGCCCATCTTTTATTCGGCAATCACCCTGGGTGCTGGTCTGGCTGGGCGTGCTTGCGCTCATCATTCTCTGGCTAACCTGGTGGGGCTTTACTGCTTTGCGTGGCCCGATACTCATAAACCTGGCAGCCATTCTGCTGCTGAACGTTGCCATCATCAACCGGCTGCGCAGTGCTACAGAACAGAGTTTTTTACTAGCCCTGGCAGGGGTTGTAGCCTTAGACATATCGAATACATTGGCAGCCGTGACACGTTTTGTATACCCCATCCCGTATGCTTTGGCGGTAATTCAGCTTACGTATGCACTTGCGCATTTCTGGCTGGTGCGGGGATTCCTACTGCAGCAGCATAGTGAGGACTTTAAGGATGTATCGTTGTAAAGCAGATACAGTTATCATGTTGTGGAATATATTAGGTAATTCACCTCCATGGTTTATACGTACTACTGGCAAAAGCAGCGTTACGCTTAAACTAGTACTTAGGCATAAAATTGAGGTTTTATCAGTTTTTTTCTAAGCTTTACTGAGGCAAATTCCAGATAGGTAGTGCAGACAAAGTAGCCAGGCTGTAGTTTTACCGTCGTTTAGCCAAAGGGCCTGATTTTACCGTGCACCGCTTCTTACTTTGGGCTTATGCTTGTGTAACAGTGCTGTACTGCCTTACGGTACTGCTGGGTTGGTCGCCTGGGTTCCAAACATTTCTGGCTGTAGCGCAGATCCCCCTGCTAGGAGCTTATTTCTGGTTATGTACGGATGAAACCCATGTTCTACAAAGCCGTCTCTTTCTGCTGGCACTTGCGGTAGCTACCGTATGCGATTTACTGGCTGAATGGTACAGATTTGATCCCATATTATATGTGGGCATAATGAACGTGAGGGCTGTAGAGATATCCCTACTGGCAGTTGTTCTATTCATAGAAACAAATGCCCCTCGTAATACTTCCTTTTTGCGGGCTGCACCTTGGGTGCTATTCTGGTTGCTTGCACTGGCTGCTATCGCAGGCTGGATATTAGGCGATGCTTTACGCGTGTACCAGGTTCCCATCGGGCTTCAATTCTTTTCATTGACATTGCTGAATCTGGCTGCCTTGAGCTGGCTCAAAACCGCTACAGAAGACGGATTTACGTGGGTGCTTGCAGGCGTCGTAATGATTGACGCGATGAACACCATTATTGCGGTAGAAAGGTTTGCGATACCAATACCTTACGCGCAGGCCTTTATACAACTTACGTATGCCTTGGCACACTACTGGCTTGTGAAAGGTTTTTTATTACAGCGTAATAACAAAACCAAAGCGGTGGTAGAGCTTTAGCTCAACCTTACCTATATTAGCAATTCGTTTTTACTACCCCACGGTATATGCCTTATTCCACGTTTATAAAAGGCTTATACTTCCTTCTATCTGCGACTGCGACGTTTGGGTTTACACAACGCTGGCCGCCAGAGGTGCTTTTGATATTGGTACTGCTCCCCATGCCGTGCCTTATACTTTATTTTCATGTATTAACCCCATACACTTGGGATAAGCATAAGTTGATGCTACTGGCTATACTGGTCCTAAGCACACTAGTAGATGGCATACTTACGTTTTATGGACGCCTATCACAGCTATACATAATCAGCATCATTTTGCGAATGACCGGAAACCTGATGTTTTGTTATCTTTTTTATAGAGAAGTACGCACCTTGCGCCTAGCTGATACTAACCAAAGGTGGGGCGTGCCAAGGTGGGTGCTGATATGGGCAGTAAGTTTGGCGGTGCTGGTGATGCTGGCTTTCTGGCAGGGTACTGCCTCGCTCAGAATCGTGTTGCTATTGTATGTTACTTCAATGGTATTGCTTACGCTTGCCGGGATTAATCGAATTAGAGCTGTGCTGGAGTCTAGCTTTCAACAGGTACTCATTGGTATTTTTCTTTTTATCATTTCTAATTTTGTTTCAGCCATAGATCGTTTTATAGCAGCCCTGCCATACCCCAATGCGCTGTCTTTTGCACTCTATGCAAGCGGGTTTTATCTAATGGTGCACGGCTTCTGGCTGCAGTACCGGCTTAAGCCCCTGCCCTAAGGCTTCCCAACCCCACATGGGGATACAGTTGGTTGGGTGTTTCTTTTTAGCTTGCGCCGGGCTGTCTAATCATACAAAACCATGCAAGCTATCGCACAGGTGTTTTTGGGGTTGTGGGGCGCAGCCAGCGTGGTAGAAGTGCTGGCGCATGCGCTGGGTGCGCCAGAATGGGTACATTTCATCAGCAAACCGATGGTGGTGCTGGGCTTGGGCCTCTATTTCTATCTGCATACACAACTGGCCCCCTCGCGCCTGCGCAACCTGATGCTACTGGCCCTACTGCTTGGCTGGCTCGGCGACATGGCCCTTCTGTTGGTGCCACTGGCACCGGACATGTTTGTGTTGGGGCTGGTGTGCTTTCTGGTAGGGCATGTAGTTTACGTACTCGTATTTCGCGAGCAATGGCCCGCGGCGTGGCGCGCAAACCTGAAAAGGCTTGCAGCATTCTGGGTGTTTGTCATTGCACTGGCAGTGGTGCTGGTAGCGTATCTATGGCCGCTGCTAGGCAGCCTGCGCATACCTGTAGCCGCGTATGCGGTAGTATTGGCGGGCATGTCATTGGCTGCCAGCCTGCGGCTGGGTGGCGTTTCATCGCACAGCTATAGCTGGGTGCTGGCCGGTGCAGTATTGTTCATGCTTTCTGACAGTTTATTGGCCATCAATAAGTTTGGCAGCCCGCTGCCACTTGCCGGGGCGCTCATCATGGGCACCTATTGCCTGGCACAGTTCGCCATTGTGCGCGGCATGCTGTTATCACTGGTGCCCCAAGCTTTTGGCACGGGGCAAGCCTAACCCCAAACGCAATACAAATGGGTGCTTTTTTAGAAGTCTCGCTGGCTGCGCACGAAGCGCAGCAGGAAGTGCTGGTAGCGCTGCTCGCAGAAATGGGCTATGAGAGCTTCTGGCAAGAGGATAAAACGCTAAAGTCCTATGTCCTGGCAGAAGTATTTGACCCAGTTGCGCTGGATGCGCTGTGTGCAGAGCAGGCTGTAACACTAGAGGGGGTAGCACCCATGCCCGACACCAACTGGAACGCCGAGTGGGAGCAGAATTATTCGCCTGTCGAGGTGGGTAGCTTCTGCCGCATTCGTGCGCCCTTTCATACCCCCGCTCTCACTTTTCAATACGAGCTGGAGATAGAGCCGCAAATGTCATTTGGCACTGGGCACCATGCCACCACACAGCTTATGGTACAGCAATTGCAACAGCTGGAGGTGAAGGGCAAGTCTATACTAGACATAGGCTGCGGCACAGGCGTGCTGGGAATACTCGCACTGAAGATGGGTGCAGCAAAGGCAGTGTTTGTAGATGTAGAGGACTGGGCCGTGCAGAACGCAATGCAGAACCTGGGGCGTAATGGGTTTCCGGCCACTACTGACGTGCGCAAAGGAGGTGCCGAAATGCTGCTTTCAGATGAGCGTTTTGATATCATACTGGCGAATATCAACCGCAATATATTGCAGGAGGATGGTGCGCGCTATGTGCAGGTGCTCAGGCCGGGAGGCATGCTGGTGCTGAGTGGCTTTTTTGATTTTGATGGCACACTAATCCGCCAGCACTATACGGCGCTGGGCGTAACTGAAATTCGTACCTTGGAGCTTGCGCATTGGCTGAGTATTGTTTTAGAAAAAGTGTAATGCATCTGTTTCAAAAAAATGTGTTTCAAGGGCTGCTACTGGCCCTTTTTACAGGGGTATGGCTGCAGGCAACTGCGCAGGCGCCTGTGAAAAAGGACAGCACCCTCACGGCGCTGAATCAAAAATTACCTACCCGTAACAACGACTTCTGCCTGGAAGTAAAAGCCAGGCTGGACAAAGTGGGCACCCCTGAGTCCGAGTTGCTATCCAAGCGCTTCATTACGGCATGGGTGGACAGGCGCTTTGCCCCGGCTGACCTGGACCGGATGGCGGCCCAGGCAAACCAGATGCTGGAGTCAGGGTATGATATGTATCCGGATGTGGGCCGGTATCTCTCAGCCGCTGCTCAGGTGACTTCGCCCTACGCCATGATTCGTGTTCCGCTAAAGGATTTCTATGCGTTTGTAGACAGCAGCTATGCCAAAGTGGGCAACAAGGAAATGCGCCAACTGCTGCAGCGGCTGGAGCGGCTCATCCTGCTGGGTTTTTACGACCGTGACGAACTGTACCGCTGGCGCCTACAACGCCTGGAAGGCAACCTGAAATATGTACGCATCACAGACCCCTACACCGGCATGCAGGAGGAGTTCCCAGGTCTGGATGTACGTAAGTGTATCTTCAGTATTCGCAAAGAAGAGAAAGACTCAATATCCATAGAGGATGCCGCTGGCAGGCTTGACCTGCTGGCCGGGGTGTTTCACGGCACCAAAGGCCGATACTCATGGCAGAGCGTAGGGCTGGACCCCGCCCAGGTGTACTGCAACCTGAGCCGCTTTACGGCAGACATCAAGCAGAATGGCTTTACCTCAGACAGCGCCACGTTTTACTACAACAAGGTGCTGAACAAACCGCTCAAGGGGCAGCTGGTAGACAAACTGGTGCGTGTAGCCAAATACCCGGATGCACAGTACCCGCAGTTTACCAGTTACGATGCCGGCGTGGTGCTGACAGATGTGGTGCGGGGTGCTGACTATGAGGGCGGCTTTACCATGCGCGGCCCTAACCGATATGGCACCAGCACAGAATCGGGCCCTGCTACACTATACATCAAAAGCCGCAAAGCAAAACCAAAGGGCTCACAGCGCGTGCTGCGCCTGCAGGGCAAGGAGTATTCATTTCGCGACAGCATTATTAAAGCCGAAGCCAACCGCGTAACAGTGCTGCTGCCCGATGGCGACAGCATGGTGCACCCCCGTATGCGCCTGGTGTATGACCCGTTCAAGCCGATGGTAGAGTTGGTGAAGGATATCAAGAACCCCACCTACCCGCAGCCCATGAGCAGCAGCTACCACAAGTACAACCTGTACTATGAGTACCTGAAGTGGGTGCCTACCAGCGATACCGTAACCTTTGCCAACATCATAGACCAGGAAGACCGGCTGGGCGCACTGGAATCGAAGGATTATTTCCTTATAGACAGATTTAACCAGTACCGCGGCATACTGACCTTTAACCCCGTAGCGCTGCTTTACAAGTATGACCTGGAACGCAAAGCCGCCCGCGACCGCGCCAAAAAGAAACGTGAGGAAGCTGCGAAAGGCTCAGAAAACCCTGATGGCAGTACGAGCTATGGCGAGTTTGACATACCCGCAGCCAGCGGCGACACCCCGCCCCCAGCAACGGGCGCTGCCAGCGAGGAAGACCCGTTTTCAGATACGGAAGACAGTGATGTAGCAGATGCAGGCAGCGGCGAAGATGTGTACTTCCCCACGGAGGGCGACAGTACCGCTACTGCGCCCCCTCCGCCTAAGAAGACAGTCAAGAAACCGGCTGAGCAGGCAATAGAAGTTGATAAATTCTTAAAAGCCTATAAACTCCATCGCCAGAAAGGGGCATTTATTAACCAGTTATATAAGATGGAGGCTGTGGGCTATGTGCGCTATGAGCCTGCCACGGAGCGCATTTTTGTTCTGCCGCGCCTGCGGACTTGGAGCCGCGCTGCCTGGAAGCTGAAAGACTACGACGTGATACAGATAGTATCAAAAACCAAAGACAGCAAAAACTTTCAGCTTGACATAACAAACCAGTACCTACAGGCCAATGGCGTAGAAAGCTTTACACTATCTGACAGCCAGATGGTGACTGTGCGCCCGCAAGACAAGTTTGTGCTGGTTAGCAAAAACCGCGACCTGAAGTTTGGCGGCCTGGTGTATGCGGGTAAGCTAAGCCTGTATGGCAAGGGCACGGATAAATTCCGGTTTGACTACCGGAACTTTAACGTGAAGACGGCCCAGCTGGATAGTGTAAAGTTTGCGCCGCGGCGTGACCGCAGTTTTGACCCCAACAAAAATGCACGCCTGACACGGGCACTGGAAGCGCTCAAAATAGAAGGAGTAAATGGCGCAGTGTACATCAACAAGCCTAACAACAAAAGCGGTATCAAGCGCGTGAAAATGTATCCCACGTTTGACTGCTACACAAATAGCTTTGTGTTCTGGAACAGCAGCAGCATACAGAAAGGGCAGTACAAACGCGAGAAGCTGAACTTTGCACTAGACCCCTTTTTGCTGGACAGCCTGGAAAATTTTGTGATAGACAACCTGGAGTTTTTAGGGGAGTTTTCGTGCAATGACATTGTGCCTGCTTTTCGTGACACCCTAAAGCCAGTGGCCGACAACACCTATGGCATACGTGAGTTTTTCCCGAATGGGGTGGACCTTTACAAAGGCAAAGGCCGCTTTACCAATGAATTGGTGATGGACGGCTACGGCCTGCATGGCAAGGGCGATGTGGCATTTCTGGGTTCCGTAGCTACTGCAGACACCTTCACCTTTCACATGGACTCCGTGATGGCAACCACCAAAAAATTCGTGGGGCGTGATACCACCATCGCGGGCACTTACTATCCGGCCATGAGCATTACCAAAGCCAAGATAAAATGGTATCCTCAGAAAGATTTACTGGAACTGGAAACGCTGAAAGAACCCTTGGTTGTGCACGGGGGGCAGGGCACCTTCAGGGGCAAGGTGCGCATCACCCCCAAGGGTGCTATAGGCTCTGGCCTCATCGTGCTCAAGCTGGCACAGATAGAAAGCGACAGCATAAACCTCTCTGACCCCAAGATGGTTACACAGCAAAGCACATTCCGCATTGCGTTTGCAAACGACAGCACGAAGTATCACGTAGTGGTGCGCAACGCCGAAGTAACCGCTGACCTTGCCGCCAAAACATTTGTGTTTACCACTGCGGAACCCGGGGTGCCGCTGGTTGCCTTCCCGCAGCAGAAGTATGAAACCAGTATGGCACGTGGCAGCTACCGCGAGTCAGATAGTACGATCGTGATGGAAGCCAAGTATCCAGATAAAAAGTACAACACCTTTAAGAGTATAGACCCTGCACAGGAGGGGCTCAGCTTTGCAGCGGCTGGGGGCACCTATGTAATGCGCGAGCAGAAAATGATCGTGACGGGTGTAGATTCTATCCTAGTGGCGGATGCCGTCCTGTATCCTGACCGTGACAGCGCCGTGATTAAAAAGAACGGTTTTCTGGATGCCTTTAAAAATGCGCGCGTGGTAGTAGACACTACCCACCGCTGGCATGAGATTACGCAGGCTGACATCAACGTACAGAGCCGCAAAAGCTATGGCGGATCAGGTGCCTACCCCTACCTGACCAAGGGCATCCCCAAGCAGCCGCTGGTGTTTGCTAAAATCAGCACTACCACTGAAGGGCGCACCTTTGCACGGGGTATAGTAAAGGAAGAACAGAACTTTTTCGTAACAAACCGTATCTACTTCCGAGATACAGTAGAGCTGAACGGCGACAATAAATTCTTAACCTTTAAAGGTTTTGTTAAGATTCAGGCAAACAGCGCCTACCTGGCGCAGGCCTGGTTTAAGTTCAAAGACCCCGCCGTAAATCCGGACTCAGTGTTTGTGCCCATTGACAAAGCGCCCAAAAACCGAAGCGGCAAACCGCTCACCGTGGGCGTGCACTTTGATGGGCCACGCCGCCAGTTCTATAGCTACTTCTTCCGTGAGAAAAAAACACGTACTGACCGTGACGTGCTGCTGGCCCAGGGGTTCTTAACCTACGACCAGAGCAACCGCGAGTTCATCGTGGGGCCGCTGAATAAACTCAGCGTGAAAGCCTACAAGGGAAGCCTGATGCGCTATGACGACGACCTGAACCTGCTCACCTCACAGGGCTACTTCAATGTGCCGTGCTTCTTTAACGACAAGAACCCCGTGACGCTGGAAATGGCAGGCAAATGGCGACACGACAACAACAACATGAGCGTGCTTACCGATATGGTGGTGCGGCTAGACCTGCCCGCACTACCTGCGGGCAGCCAGGCACTGGGCATGCTGCACCGCGCCTTTAGCCTGCAGAGCCTGAGCAGTAGTGACGTAAATTTCTTGGATAGGCTCACACAGGAGAGCTTTGCCGAACTGCTTGACCGAGACGACACCCTGAGCCTGGAAGAAGCCAACACCAAAGAGTTTGTGCGGCAGGCAAACAGCGGCGGCATCATCACCTCAGTCAAAGTGGCCGAGCAGCTACCTGCCAGCTTCCTGTTCAACAGCTTCAAGCTAAACTACAGCGATGAGGTGAAGGGCTTCTGGAGTTTCTTCCCGGTTGGGTTGGTAGGTATTGGTGGCAAAACGCTGAACAAAATGGTGGACACCAAGTTTGAGTACCGCCTGGGCCGCCGCCTGCCCAGCGGCCAGGCACTGACAGACACGCTGCGCATGTACCTGCAGGTGGATGAGAACACGTGGGTGTTCTATGAAGTGCGCAACGACGAAGTGCGCACTGTAGGCAGTGAGGCAGGTTACAATGCCGCAATTGACAAAGAGAGCGAAGGCATTGACAAGAAGAACGAGAAGAACAAAGACGACTACCCCAAGCTGGTGAAGATAACTGAGGCCGAAAAGCAGCAGTTCATCCGCCGCTTTAGTAAGTATCTCTTAATGAAGACAAACTAATACCCCTGTGGGGGTTTATTTTGAACGCATGAAAGCAAGCATCCAATTTGTAGGTACAGGCGGTGCATTTGATGTGGCCCAGGGCAACAGTGCCGCCATCGTGCGCTGGCAGGACAAGAACATATTGATAGACTGTGGCTACACGGTGTACACGGCCTTGCGCGCCAAAAACCTGGTGGACACACTCGATGCCGTACTCATCACACACCTGCACGACGACCACGCCGGCAGCCTGAGCACGCTGCTATATCACCGCTACTTCTTTACGCCCGACCGGCCCCTCACGCTGCTATACCCAGACGATGCCTTTCGTGATGTGCTGCTGCAGTACCTGCACTATGCCATGCAGGATGCCAGCCGCTACTGCAACCTGGACCTGCTGGCCAGCATTACTGGGGCAGACTACATAGATACGTTTGGCCTGCATGTGCCCGAGATGTACACCTATGCCTACACCTTTGGCGAGGGTGCCAATGGCATTGCCTACAGCGGTGACCTGGGCGATGGCAACTTTTTATTCAAATACCTGGAGCAGATGCCCGGCGCCCCTACTACTGTATTTCACGATACGGCCTTTTTTGATACCAAGGTGCATGCGCACTATAGCGTGGTTCAGCAGCACATGGCAAACTTTACTATCTACGGCTACCACCACGACCACACGATGAAGCCGAAGGACTGCACGCTTAAGTTGGTGGGAGAAAGCAAGGAACTATTAGTATAAAATTTTCTAACGTCTGAAGATCTTCAATACTGTGGATAGGTATTGAAATCTATTTCAGAAATTATTTCAAACTGATGAAAATTAATAAGTTTGGTGAAAACGCGTTGCCTAGTCAAGTTGTTTCAGTGGCCTTTACAATGGTTTTCATTTGGTATCTCGTGTCAATGATAGATGGATCAGATTTATATAATTCAATACCTGAAGTTCTAATTTTTATTGTTATTTTATTAGTTCTCAATATTTTACATTTTAATGTTGCAAGTATATATGTTTCCAAAAATGGTTTTACAATAGTGAAAGCATTCAGGAAAGATGTGGTTAAGAAATTATCAAGCTTTGATAGAATTACACATGGACTATTGGGTAATATATTCATTATTCATTTCGAAGACGGCAGCTCTTATTTCTTTTATTATTACAAGGGCTTGTTTAAAAGAATGAGAGAAATTCTTAGTGTTGACGATAAAGATGTAGAACTTACAAATACAGTTCGAATGTTAATCGAAGAACATATGATGAAGGCTAATGTTGGCTGATACCCTTATCACCACTGCCCGTGGCGCAGCAGCGCCCGCGCAAACACGCCCGCCACACTATGCACCCGTAAGTAGGCGCTAGCCTGCACCGCACCCATGGGGTGGCTGTCCGTACACTGCAGGCTGGCAATGAGTCCGCTCGTTTCTATTTTCTGGAGTGCCCCAGGCGGTAGTAGCAGGTGCGTGCACACGGCGTGTACCTCTGCCGCGCCTGCGGCGTGGTACACACGCGCTGCCGCCAGCAGGCTGCCGCCCGTGCGCACCATGTCGTCATACATCACCACTACACGGCCCTGCACGTCAGCATTCACGCCAGTAATTTCTGTATCGCTGCCGCTGGTGCGCCGCTTATACGCAAAGGCGGGGGCTACATCCCAGCCCAGCGCTTGCATGTCCGTTGCCAGGCTCTCTACCCATTTGGCACGGCCGCTGTCTGTGGCGGCCAGCACAAAGCTAGTCCCGCCAGCAGCAGCTTGCGCCATCTGCAGTACTACCTGTTTGCCATACAGATGTTGAGCCTGCACACCCGGAGCAAAGTAGTACGGTATGCCCTCGCTGTGCAGATCCAGCAACCAGACACGGGTTCCGCGGGCTGCGGGGGGAATGGCACTAAGTAACAGCGCACGTGTGCGTGCCTTTACCACTTCGCCCGGTTGCACGGCCCGCTCCATGGTGGCATAGCCATAATACGGGATCACCAATTGCAGGCTGGCAGCGCCGCTCTGCACCAGCGCCGCGCCCAGGTCAAAAAGCTCTAGCGTGGCAGCATCATCGGTAGTGCCGCCTACCAGCAGTACGTCCTGGTCGGCGGGGTTGTGCAGTAGGCGGTGGTAGTGCTCGCCGTCAGGGAATTCAGCCCGCTGCACCTGCCCGTGCTGCATGGGCAGCTGGCCCTGCAGCGCAGCGAAAAGGGAATTCGCAAAGGCCTCATAGCTGGCAGTAGCATAAATTAACATGGGGCGGGGCGTTGCAGTTTGATTACCAGTGCCCAAGCTAGGTTTTTCACGGCCTGCACCTGCCCTCAAAGGGCACTTAAAATATTGTAATTTGCGTGTTCATCCTGCACAAGTAACTACTACACCCCAAGGTGTAGTCTTGAATCACCACCTGCATATCCCCCGTGCCGCCACAGCGCCCCATGGCAGCCCCGTACCGCACTCATTTTGACACCGCCGAGGGGATAACCAACCCCACCAAGCGGGGCTTTTACAAATTGGTGCAGCCATTGGTAGAAAAGCTGCTGGCCATGGACAGGCTAAATGCACTGGCACATGCCATAGACCACCACGATGACCCCATCGAATACAGCAAGGCCATCTTCAAGTATTTTGGTGCTACCTATAGCCTACCCAAGGACGACATCAAACGGCTGCAGGCTGTGCAGGGGCCACTGGTCATTGTAAGCAACCACCCTTTTGGCGGGTTTGAGTCCGTGATGCTGATGATACTGATGAACGAGATCAGGCCAGACTTTCGCATCATGGCAAACTACATGCTGGGCAAGATCGTGCAGATGACTCCCCGGTTTTTGCTGGTAGATCCATTTGCCAGAGAAAACTCTCAAAACTACAACCGTGCCCCACTTCGCGAAGCCTTCACTTACCTAAAGAACGGCGGCTTCATGGGCTTCTTCCCCTCAGGTCAGGTAGCGACCTACAACGTTGCCAGGCGCAAGCTGCAGGAGCCGGAATGGAACCTTAACATTGCACGGCTTATACAGAAGACTGGGGCTACCGTAGTACCACTCTATTTTCATGGTCAGAATGGCTGGTTCTTTCAGTTCATGTCTGCCATTCACCCCAAGCTGCGCACAGCCATGCTGGTGCGCGAGTTCGTGAACAAGCGCGACCGCAAAATCCATTTTCAGATTGGCAGCATCATCAGCCCCGATAAGATAAAGCGCTACCCGGAACCCGAACTGCTGAACGCTTACTTGCGTAGCAAAACCTATATACTGGGCACGCGGTATAACCGGATGAACTTTAAGCTGGACCTGATAAAGGCCTGGCAGCCCAAGTTCTCTGCCGATGCACCACCTGAACCTATCGTGCCCGCAGTTGACCCTGCGCTATTACAGCAGGAGGTGCAAGCCCTGCCGCCAGAAGCGCTTCTGTATAAACAGAAAGATATAGACGTATATATCTTCAATGCACAGCAGGGGCCAAACCTGCTGCGTGAACTGGGCCGCTTGCGTGAGGTTACCTTTCGCGATGCGGGCGAAGGAACCAACCTCAGCATTGACCTGGACGAATTTGACCAGTGGTATGAGCACCTCATACTCTGGAACCGCGAGAAGGGCGAAGTGGCGGGCAGCTACCGGCTGTGCAAGTGCGACAAGGTGATCCAAGAACATGGGCAGCAGGGTCTGTACAACAATACCGAGTTCCATATCCGGCCCAAACTTTACGACCAGATTAACCCTGCACTTGAACTGGGGCGCGCCTTTGTACGTAAAGAATACCAGCGCAGCTACTGGAGCCTGCTCTTACTCTGGACCGGCATCGGCCGCTACATCGTAAGAAACCCTGCATACCATACGCTCATTGGTGCCGTTAGCATTTCGGCAGATTTTCGCGACACCAGCAAAGACATCATGGTGCGCTTTCTGCTGGACAACAAGTTTGCAGAAACCCTAAAGAGCTATGTGCGGCCTAAGAACCCGTACCGTGTGCACCAGTCTCGTCAGACGGAGTATTACAACTCCTTCTCTATCCGCGAGCTGAGCGATGTGCAGGACATGATCACCGAGATAGAACGCAATGACATGAAGGTGCCCATCTTGATCAAGCACTACTTGAAGATGGGGGGCACCATTATTGCCTTCAATGTGGATAGAGACTTTAACAATGTGCTGGACAGCCTGATGTGCATAGACCTGCGCAAGACGGACCCCATGATGCTGAAGAAATACATGGGCGAAGAAGGCTATGCTGCCTTTGCGCGCCTGCACAAAGTAAAACAGGCAGATGATGGCACCGCCAATCCCCCCTCCAGTGAACCTGCCGATGCCCCGGCAGGCACCCCCCAAATGGGGTAGGCGTTGCTTATTTTGCGCATCAAATCCTTACTTTTGGGTCAAATCGGCATGTTTTGTGTAGGGTTTAGCGGATAGCCATAAGAAAATACGAGGCGGCTTTAAACCCCACCCATCCGGCAGCATCTTATCCTAAAACAAAATCATTCCTCCCCCACACCTATGAAAACCCTCCTTTGGCGTAGTGCGTTAGTTGCTATCGCGGTAGCGGGCCTAACCTTAACCGGCTGTAAAAAGCAGAATTCAGACCCTGACCTGAGCAGTGAATTAGAATCTGCTGACAATGCCACCGCAAGTGAAGTAGTGGATGAGTCGTTTGCAGTGGCTGATGTAGCCGTTAGCACACTGAATACCAGCAAAAATAACCAGGCTCACTTTGACGGAACCCGCTGGGCCGGTGCCAGTTGTGTAAGTACAAATCTGAACGCAGACGTGGCCTTCAGTGATATCCCAGCTGCTTTGCAGAGTTTCTTTGTGCAGGGCACAGTTACCAAGCGGGTTACACTGACCTTTGGGGCGGGCTGTAGTGACCAGATTCAACGCAGTGGCAACATTGTGGTGTTTTGGCAGGGCAACTGGTACGACTGGGCCAACCGCAAAGTGGCTATCTATAGTGGCGACAATCCCACAGCAAACTTGACCGCCTACACCGCACGTGGCAACAAACACTACATCGTAAGATGGATGCGTGGCAGCGGTTTTAACTTCTGCGCACCCGTTGCGAGCAGCAACCCAAGTGTAGATGTATCCGTGTATGCAAAAACCTTCTGGGCCGGAACCGATGGCGTATTTAGCGAGTACCGCGCCAACCATACCCGCACCTGGCTGCGTGGCTGGCAGGCCATCACCAGCCAGTGCAATGCTGGAAGTCAGCCAGCTACCCCAACGGTTACGCCTACAGCTTTTGTTGCGCAGGTTACGGATGATGAAACCCCAATAGCAGGTGGTCCTGGTGGTGATGTTGTTGGCGCCAGTGGCAGCCGAAGCAACAGGCCGGTGTTTGGCAACTGGACGGCACGCATTACTTCACCGCACATTTGGTACACAAACTGCCGCTTTATGTACTCTGGCAGAACGGTAGTTACCGTCGGTTCAGCCAATGCCAATAGAACCCGCACCATCACCTGGGGCGATGTGCCCGCAGCTAACCCGCTGCCAGCAACCTTTAACTGTGTAGGCCGTGCCACCATAACCATAGATGGCCAGACCTTCAACTTCAATCCCTAATAGCGAGAGAGGGTAAAAGAGAAGGGGCCAACAGGCCCCTTTTTTATTGCTAGGTTCGCTCGCCAATGAACGCTTTTGTTTCATGGAATAATAAAAAGTTTGATTATAAATTATAAGTACCCAGGCATGGGCAAAGGTTAGATCATAATAATATGCTTCTGCTTTAAACCCGAAGGTCTGGTAGCCGTCATACAAGCAAATTGATTTACTCTTTCCCTGTTTATGAAAAATTACTTTTGGCGTAGCATGGTACTGGCTGTAGCGATAGCTGGCCTTACCCTGACGGGCTGCCGTAGAAACAATACAGGCCCCGACTTTAGCAATGAAACCGAATCTACCGACAATTCAACAGGTAGCGAAACCACTTCTGAGGCTTTCTCGGTATCCGATGTTGCCATCAGTACCTCGACTACGAGTAAGAATGACGCAACTGATTTTGCCGGGACACCTTGGAATGGCTGTGTAACAAGAGATTTCAATACTACGCTTGCCGTAAGTGATGTCCCTACAGCATTTCAGAGTTTTTTTACGGCAGGCACGGCCGTTAAACGCGCAGTACTGACCTTTGGAGCTGGATGCACCGGCGGCGTACAGCGTACCGGCAATATTGTAGTTTACTGGCAGGGCAGCTGGTACGACTGGGCAAACCGCAAAGTACTGATCTGGAGTGGTGACAATGCCTCGCCTGTTTATTCAGCATACACGGTACGTGGCAACAAGCACTATATCCGTACGCTACTCCAAGGCAATACATTTAACTTCTGTAGCCCTGCATCAGGTACTAATCCTGCTGTGAAAGTTTCTGCTTACGACAGCATTCGTTTTGGCAATACGGATGGTGTTTTTGGTGTATACAGAGCAAACCATGTGCGTACATGGCTGCGCGGCTGGCAGAATGTTCAGGTACTCTGCAACCCCGCTACTGCGTCCACCTTAGTACCTGCATCTTTTGCAATGTCTATCACGGATGACGCCAATCCGATTGCAGGCGGCCCAGGCGGCAGCACACCCGGTTCCAGCGGCTATCGTAGCAACCGTCTGCGTAGCTGGACAGCCAATATTACGCAACCCCACATCTGGCTAAACAAGTGCCCCTTTATGTACTCAGGTCAAACGTCAGTTACGGTAGGTACTGGCCGCACTGCCCGTGTCATCACCTGGGGCGATGTACCCGCACCCAGCCCGTTGCCTACAGATCCACCCTGTAACCTAAAAATCACGATTACCATAGACGGGCAGTCGTTCGACTACAACCCGTAATAGATTCATAGTGAGTGAGAGAAGCAAAGGGGCCAGATGGCCCCTTTTTTTATGCCTTTAGTGCAGCAACCACAGATAAAGGAAACCCGTTGTAAGGCAGGCCCCGGCCAGCGTGTTCATACGCATGGTATTGCGCCAGTTGGCTGCACCCACATCACGCAGCACCTGCCACACCCAGAATACAAAGTACACTACCACTGGCAGCATGAAAATATTCAACAGCAAAAAGTGTTGTGGTTTTCCTACTACCGTGAAATAGTAGGCCATACAAGACCCACCCAGCACAAAGAGTAAACTACTAAAAGCAAAAGTTCCCTTAATACCCAGCAGTAGGCTCAGGGTACAGTCTCCACGGGCGCGGTCTTCGGTGTGCTGGTACACCTGGGTGAGCGGGTACACAGCCCCCACCAGCAGCGTAGCCGTGAGCATAGCCCAATAGGTCGCAGGAGTCAGCACCTCGGTCAGGCTTCGATTGGCTATAGCCTGCGCGCCCATCAGATAGGTGGCCCCGCCCTGAAAGGTAGCCACAAGTAAGAAACTGCCAATCGGGTAGCGCTTGATGCGCGTAACACGCCAGCTATACAGTTTGCTCGCAGCTATGTATAAAACTACCTGCACTGCCAACTGCCAGCTGATGCTAAGCGCCACGAGCAGCCCTATGGCATCTAAGAAAAGAGACAGTATGTACAGGCTGCGCTGTGCCTTGGGCGGCCGCTCTAGCCCCCCGATGCTGCCCTCATCCTGATCCATGTAGCTGTTGTAGGCATTGCTTGCCGGATACACCAGCAGGTGTAGCAGCACAAAAAAAGAAATTGCAGTTGGCCAGTACACTGGCCCTGCCTGGCTCAATGAAAACGTGAATACCGGCAGCAAAAAAAAGGAAAAAGGAATGCGCAGCAGCAACAAATTGCTGCGCGTGAAAACATCTTTTAGCATGAGGTGTTCGTATATGTACGCAGTATAGCAGGTAGAATCACTTTAATCTGCCCCAAGCCGTAAGGAATATGACAATCCTATAATTTTTGCTGATTGTAATTTACGTACTTGTAAGGTATTACCAAGCCTATGTCCACGCACCTGGTTTCCATTGGCACTGCTGTGCCGGAGTATAGCCTTACCCAGGCGCAGGTTGCGCAGTTCATGGGCGATGCACTCCGGCTGGAAGGCAACGAACGCCGCAAGCTCAAAACTGTGTATGAGCGTTCCGGAATTGCTACCCGCCATACAGTATTGGCTGACTATACCCGCACGGTTGGCCAGTTTGAATTTTTCCCAAACACAGAGGGCTTGCAGCCTGCACCGGGCACCGCTGCACGCATGGCGGTGTACCAGCAGGCTGCACCTGCACTTGCTTTGGAAGCGATTGAAAATTGCATTCAAGGGCTCACGGATTTTGACAGGCAGCGCATCACCCACCTCATTGTAGTGAGCTGCACCGGCATGTATGCCCCCGGGCTTGACATTGACCTGGTGCAGCGCCTAGGCCTGCCCAGCAGTGTGGAACGCACCGCCATCAATTTCATGGGCTGCTATGCCGCCTTCAATGCTCTGAAGCTGGCGCACTACGCCCTGGCTGCACAGCCCGACGCGGTGGCCCTCGTGGTATGCGTGGAGCTATGCACCCTGCATTTTCAAACGCAATGGGATGATGACAACTTGATTAGTAATGCCCTGTTTGCAGATGGCGCCGCAGCAGCCCTCCTAATGAACGAACCCACTGCAGCAAGCAGCCTGCATCCGCTGCAACTCACACAGTTCTATGCTGAGTTTGCACCGGCAGGCCGCAAAGACATGGCCTGGGTAGTGGGCGACATTGGCTTTGAAATACACCTCTCCAGCTACGTTCCGGCGCTGGTGCAGGCCGGGCTGAAAGACCTGGCCGATAAGCTACGCACACGTAGTGGCGGTGCGCCTTTTCACCACTACGCCATACACCCAGGCGGCCAGAAAATACTGGAAGCAGCAGGTACAGCACTCAGCATAAACCGTGAGGCCATGGCGGAATCGTACAGCGTGATGCGCGACTATGGCAACATGAGCAGTGCTACCATTCTCTTTGTGTTACAGCGCTGGATGCAAAAACTGAACTCAGATAACAGCGGAGAGCGCCTGCTGGCATGCGCTTTTGGGCCGGGCCTTACCATGGAAACCCTTGCAGCCACTGTAGCGTAGGTAATCCACATACAATAGTGGGCGTATTGAAAAAAGCTTACTTGATTTCCCGCCCAAATGTCCGGAGCGAGAATCTCTTCTAACCCTTTTAGGAGAGAAAAAATAGCACTTCATGGTAGTAAACACACGCTATAGATGTTGCCAAACATTCAGCATAGTTTAAGCAAACAACTCATTACTACTTTTACAGGTGTATGATTCGCTTTTTTGAAGCCAATCCTTGGCTGGCACTCATAGTTGCAGGTGTACTGGAAGTGGGCTGGGCTTATGGACTAAAGCTGGAGAGCGAGCAGCCGCGAAACATGGGCGTACTCGCTGCCACCATCACGCTGATGGTACTCAGTTTTTACTTTCTCTCCCTCGCACTCAAGTCAATACCCATGGGCACAGCTTATGCGGTATGGACGGGCATCGGCGCATTGGGCACTGTGCTGGTAGGCATTGTTGTATTTCACGAGCCGCGCACTCTGCTGCGCATGCTTTTCCTGCTGGGGCTGGTGGTGTGCCTGGTAGGCCTCAAGCTTACCGCCACAAAGTAGTTTTACGCTTTAATTTAAAATAGTACTTGACAAAAACCCTTGTACCTATTTACTTTGCATCTCAAAGTACTTTATATGCAAAAAGAAGAAGAGCTTGAGTCGCACCTGGCCCACCTCGATGAAATCCGCCAGATCATGAGCCGCAGCACGCGGTTTCTATCGCTCAGTGGCCTCTCTGGCATTAGCGCAGGGCTCACAGCGCTGGCAGGGGGTGCCCTAGCCTATGTTTACCTCTACCACCACCACTACAATGTGGGCCTGGAGATAGACCCCGCCCAGATTTCGCGCATACACTGGCCCTTCCTCATCATACTTGCAGGTGGGGTTTTCCTGGTAGCATTTGCGTTAGCATTTTACTTTAGCAGCAAACTGGCCAGCCGCAAGTTAGCCACAGCCTGGGGCCCAGCGCTGCGCCGCCTACTCATTGCGCTGGCACAGCCGCTCGCGGTGGGGGCGCTCTTCTGTACCCTGCTATATAGCCAGGGGCATGTAGCGCTACTGGCACCCTCTACGCTCATCTTCTATGGCCTGGCGCTGCTCAATGCAGGCAAGTACACCCTCAATGAGATTCAAGCGCTCGGCCTACTACAGTGCGCGCTGGGGTTGCTAGGCATAGCATTGCCAGCTTACGGCTTCCTGCTTTGGCTGGTGGGCTTTGGCTTGTTGCATATCGGCTATGGTGTGTGGATGTATTACCGCTACGAACAGTGAAAGACCTACTGGCTGGCTTCGACAAGGCCTTTGAGCATCGGGCACGCCTGGCCATCATGAGCCTTCTCATGGTGAACGACCGCGTGGAGTTCACCCTGCTAAAAGAGGAGCTGGCACTTACTGATGGCAACCTGGCCAGCCACCTTATGCACCTGGAGAAAGAGGGCTACCTGCGCGTTCATAAGTCGTTCGTGGGGCGCAAGCCGCTCACCCAATACAGCGCCACAGCCAGCGGTACGGCAGCATTCAACAGGCACCTAAAAGCGCTGGAAGCATTTCTAAAGCAGAAGCGAAAGTAAATTTTTTTGCCCTTATACTCTGTAAATCAAAGTACTTTATAAAAATCATATTTCCCATTTCATGCTGAAAGTTGGTGGTTTTATTACTGCCCTTTAGCGTTCCCAAATCCCACATAACCTCGTACCAGTAAATGCACACAACACAAAAACCCTACGCACGCATACAGGCGCTTTGCCTGCTGTTACTCGTGCACTGCCTGCTCACCAGTGCCTACTTTCTGCGCCTGCTGCGCCAAAGCCTCGGCACCCACACCAAACCCACACGGTTCAACTAGCTTAAATAAAGAATCTATGACTACTGCACTATCACTCACCAATCCTGGCCGCCAGCGGCTGGCCTGCACGCTGGCAGGCGACTGGCTGTACTTTAATCTGTTTTACAAAGATGCCGCCGGTATCAATCTGTTTCTATGGGCGCTATTCCTGATAAGCGGTGCCGCTGTGTTCCAGCCCGCCTTTCTCAGCACACGCCTCGGCCGCATCAGTGCGCTCTACACCCTCTTTGCATGTAGCATGGTGGTGTGCACACACACTACTTTCAGCATCGTCATCGCCTTGCTCAGCTTTGCTGTGCTTGCAGGCGCGATTAGTGCTCCTAACTTAAACAATGTAATGAATGCGGCAGCGGTAGGTTTAAAGGCACACGTGGTGGCACCTGCCCGTGTGGTGCGTGAGGGCTTTCAGCATATCCTCAGCACCAATACACGCACACCATTGAGGCTGGCTCTCATGCTGGTCATCCCAGTAAGCGTTGTTATCCTCTTCATGCTTATGTTTCACATCGCCAATCCTGTCTTTGCGGGCATTGTCGATGGCTCTCTTACCCACATGCTTCGGGCCCTTGAGCAGGTATTGGCCTATGTCTCCATACCATCTTTGTTGTGCATAGCCGTAGGCATCAAGCTGGCAGGTGCATGCCTGTACACCTACACAGATATGCACCTGCAGGTGAATGAAGCTGCACAAAGTGATTTTGTGTCACGCATCCGTCAGCGTCTCAAGATCAAGCGGAAAGGTTATGGGGCTTCTAGAAACACTGCAACATTTCACGGGTTGCGCACAGAGTCACGAATAGCACTTATGTTGCTTCTAGGTGTAAACGTACTGCTGTTAACGGTAAACTGCATTGACTTTTTTTGGCTCTGGGTTGGCTTCCATCCCCTCCCCGGGCAGAACCTATCACAGCTCGTACACGAGGGCACCTATGTGCTCATTTACAGCATCCTGCTCAGCATGGGCATTATGCTCGTCATCTTTCGGGGCAAGCAGCATTTTCACAGCCAGAACAAATTCTTAAAGCTGGGGTGCTATGCCTGGCTCGTGCAGAATTTGTTTTTGGCTGCCAGTGTTGCCATGCGCAACTACCACTACATCAGCATGCATGGGTTGGCTTACAAGCGAATTGGCGTTCTGGTTTTCCTGGCACTGGTTGGGTTCGGGCTCTTCACGCTCGCGCTGAAAATTCAGCAGCGGCGGTCGCTATACTACTTGCTGCGCACCAATGCTTTCGCAGTCTATACCGCACTGGTGCTGCTTACTGGTTTCGACTGGGACCGCACCATTACAAACTACAACCTGACGCATCGCCCCGATGGTAACATAGATGCTGCCTACCTCATGCAAATGAGCGATGAAACCCTGCCCCTGCTCTGGCAACACCGTGAGCGCTTGATCCTGGAATACACCACGAACAATTACCTAGCGCCTTACAGCCCATCAGGTCGCTGCCAGCAAACAGCTTTAACCAATCCTCAAAATACCTCAACAGAGCAAAACACCCGGTGCTATGTACTTTCTACATTGGAAGATCGCATACACGATTACCTTGCCCGCGAACGCAGCCAAAGCTGGCGCGCCTTTAACCTGCCCGACTGGCAGGCAGTGCAATACCTGACTGCCCAGCCTGCGTTTGCCAATATTCGATACAACTAAGTTTAGACATGGCAGGCTCAAGCACTGGACGGATAGCTATGCAACTTTATCCCTGGCCGCTTGTCAAGTTTCTAGTTGCGTAAACATCATCCCATATCATGGCCCCTTATTGCTTAGAAACCAGAGACCTATCACATAGATTTACCGATACTGCATTGGTACTCGACAACATCAACCTTCAAGTTCCCGAGGGAAGCATATATGGGTTTCTTGGGCCAAACGGCGCTGGCAAAACCACCACGCTTCGATTGGTGCTTGGGTTGTTAAAGAAACAACAGGGTAGCATTTCATTTTTCGGGTTACCATTTAGCCGGGAGCGGATTAACATACTCAAGCGGGTGGGGTCGCTCATAGAAAGCCCTTCCTTTTATGGGCATCTAACAGCCACTGAAAATCTTGTAGTGCTGCAGAAAATCTACGAGTGCCCCAGGGAACGAGTTGCAGAAGTTCTAAGCATTGTAGGCTTGCAAAACACGGGATCAAAAACTGCGGGCAGATTCTCACTGGGCATGAAGCAGCGTCTCAGCATTGCGATCGCCTTACTTAACAGTCCCTCAATACTCATTCTGGATGAACCAACAAACGGGCTGGATCCCAATGGTATCATCCAGGTAAGGGAGCTGCTGAAGCAACTCAATAAAGATTTAGGTATTACCATTATCGTATCTAGCCATTTGTTGCCAGAGATTGAGAAAATGGTTACCCACATTGGCATTATAAACATTGGGAAATTAATGTTTCAGGGCACGCAAGAAGAATTAAAAGTGAAACAAGCTCAAGTGCTTTCGTTTAGCGTAGAAACAAATAACAATGTTAAAGCTGCTGAAATAATTTCAAGAGGAAATGTCAGTATAAGACTGGGTGAAGGAAAGATCGTACTTCCAGCACTCTCTAAAAGAGAGATAGCTAGTATCAACCAGCAATTGGTATCACACGGCCTAGATGTATATGAAATAAGCGCTGAAAGAAACGATTTGGAAGCAATTTTTATGAACCTCATCAACAACTAATCAAATGACTTTATCTTTCTTCAATAGCTTCCAGAGCGAGTTCCTAAAAACAAAACGGAGCCTGGTTATATGGCTAATCGTTATAGGCGCTGCTTTTTCACCTACCATTGTTACGGTGATTCGACTCGTGTATTATGAAAAATTACAGGCAGTGTATACTGATGCGAATTTCTGGGTACTGCATTGGAGAAATTCCTGGGAGTCAATGGCTATATTCCTGCTGCCACTCGGCGTGATATTAGCAACAACCCTTATCATTCAGTTGGAATACAAAAACAATACCTGGAAGCAACTGCATACATTACCGCTATCATTTCCAGTAATTTTCCTTTCAAAGCTAGCCGTCATTATTTTTTTAATGCTGCAGTTTTTTGTCTTGTTCAATATTGGAGTTTACTTCTCGGCTATTATCCCTTGGCTTTTTGTAAGTGACGTTTCTTACCCAACTGCCCCTTTTCCGCATGTTACTTTTCTGAACGAGAATCTGATGTATTTTATCGATTGCCTCCCAATAATAGCGCTACAGTATCTGCTAAGTTTAAAGTATAAAAATTTCTTGGTTTCTATCGGTTTGGGGTTTCTAATCTGGTTATCAGCACTTGTTACATTATCATGGAAGTATTGTTACATCATCCCCTACAGTTACTGCATGCTGTTCTTCTTAAAGGAATCTGCAGGTAGCAAATCCGCCGGACTGGATTTCAACATACACCTGCTTGCCTTGGCTTACTTTACTGCGATTACCGTAGTGAATTACATTCTGTATGTAACCAGTAAAGAGAAAGGCTAGCGGCAAAATTCGTTAGCTAGTACTAGGCAACCATTCTCACATGCATCCCCCACGCACCCGCGCGGCTCTAGCCGCGTGGGCTAGTTAGCTGCGACTCCAGCCGCATCATTCGTTTATCCAGTAGGGCAGGACTGCGCAGCTGCGCAAACCTGCAAGCCGCGCGGCCGCATTACCCCCTCTGCATACGGAAGCCTGTCATGAACTTTTTTCAGGAAGGGGGTGAGGCCAGTTAGCCACTGCCCCACAACCCTCGTGCCAAACACCCCAAAAAAATAGTTATGCCCCGTGCATAACCTTCCCGCGGGCCACACCATATTGCCTGTAAGAAGCTGCTGGTAGCGCAAGCCACCAGCAGCCTTCCCGAAACACGCTGGCCAGCAGTTTCTCTATCGCTTACCCGAATCGCCCGGGCATTCGTACAGGCAAGTATATGGCGGAGCCACACCCAGTGTCCCGTTACACAGCCGCCCCCAAATACTATTGAGGGCACCCCTAGGTAACAAGTCAGTCCGGATGGATTGATGATGGGAACTGGCACATGGGCCACCGTTATAGAACCCTGGCCTCTAGTGGGCATGTGCCACGGCATATGTTATAGGCATACCCCTGCCGGCACATCCCCGCTCCGACACCATGCGGCATGGCTGCCCCGCGCTGAAACATCAGTGGGGGGCGGCCTATAGGGGTGTGTGGCACACACGCACATAACTGGTATTTTCGCACCATCAATCCCTACTCCCTTATTCCATGACAAAACAGATACTCGGTCTCGCTATGGTTTGTTGTTTTTCCCTGGCCCTACATGCACAGGAAGCAGCACCCGTTGCAAAGGCTGCGGCCCCTGCCCCCAAAGACACCCTCTGGCGAAAGAAATTTGAAGTGGGCCTCACCGCCAGCCAGACTACCATCAGCAACAATTGGACGGCCGGCGGTGCCAACGCCTACGCCTTCTCCGGTTTCTTCAATGGCAGCGCCAACTACAAAAGTGAGCGCATTACTTGGGACAACCGCCTGGAGCTGCTCTATAGCACCGTATGGGCCTCGCCAAACCTGCCGCGCAAAGCCAACGACCGCATCTGGCTAGACAGCAAAGTGGGCTATAACTTTAGCGAAGACTGGAGCTTCTTTGCCTCAGGTAATTTTCAGAGCCAGTTTTACCGCGGCGAAACCTACACGCAAGTAACCCTGCCCAATGGAGACCAGCCCGTAGTACCCACTACCATATCTAGCTTCATGGCCCCCGGATTTCTTACACAGTCTATAGGCTTAGAATATAAGCCCGTAAAGTATTTCTACATCCGCTTTGGATTGATTAGTGCCCGCCAAACTTTCCAGCTGAGCCAGGAAGTAGCCAACACATTGCCCGACAACTACGGCCTGCCCTTCGGCCGCACAGGCGTACGCAACGAAGGCGCCAGCCAGATACAGGCTGAGTTCAACAAAGAGATCATGAAAAACATCACGGTACTCTTGCGCGCCTTCGCCTTCAAAGCCTGGCAAACCAAATGGAACAGTGAAGAAATCAATTCCCGCTTTGACCTGAACATTACCGCCAAAGTGAACAAATACATAAGTGCAAACTTTCAGGCCATTGCGTTGTACCAAAAAGAACAGCATCCCTTCTGGCAGTTCAGCACCGCCCTCTCTGCCGGCTTCCTCTATACCTTCTAATAAACTGTTTAAAAAATTAACTGTTCCCCCTCTACTCGGGAGAGAGGGTTAGGGGGAGAGGTTCACACCCCCGCCCACTTTCCGTTGTCCTATTTCTATGCGAACTTACCCCCATGTCTAAACGTATTGGTGTACTCACTGGCGGCGGAGACTGCCCCGGGCTGAATGCCGTGATACGCGCAGTGGTGAAAACCGCAATTGTAAAATACAGTTGCGAGGTCATCGGCTTTGAAGACGGCTTCGCGGGCCTGGTAGAAAATCGCTACGTACCGCTAGACTATGAACGTGCCAGCGGCATTCTCGCTACGGGTGGCACCATCCTCGGCACCAGCAACAAAGCCAACCCCTTTCAGTACTGGCGTAAAAATGCCGCAGGTGTGCTAGAGAGCCGTGATGAGTCCGGCGCTGCGGCTGCCACTTACGTAAGCCATAGGCTGGATGCCCTCATCTGCATCGGCGGTGATGGCACCTTTACCATCAGTGAAAAATTGGGCCACCTGGGTCTGAACATCATCGGCGTACCCAAAACCATTGACAATGACATTTGGGGCACTGACCGCACCTTTGGCTTTGACACCGCCGTAGCTACCATTACTGACGCACTGGATAAAATACAAACCACGGCCATGTCGCACAAGCGTGTGATGGTGGTGGAGGTCATGGGCAGATATGCCGGCTGGCTGGCACTTACTGCAGGCGTAGCCGGAGGTGGTGATATTATCTTACTACCCGAAATTCCGTATAACATGGATACAGTTGTACGCAAGGTGCAGTTTCGGGCAGGCATCGGCAAGCGCTTTACCATCGTAGTCGTAGCCGAAGGCGCACGGCCACAAGGCGGCAGTGTCGTGGTAGATAGGCAGGTGCCAGACAGCCCCGACCCCGTACGCCTCGGCGGCATCGGCAAAGTACTCGCCACACAGGTAGAAGACCTTACGGGGCAGGAAACCCGCGTAACCGTATTGGGCCACCTGCAGCGCGGCGGTACCCCCACCGCCACCGACCGCGTGCTGTGCACCCTGCTGGGCAACCGCGCCGTAGAAATGGCCATGGCTAGCGAGTTTGGCCGCTTCGTGGCCTGGCGAAATGGGGGGCTTGTAACGGAGGCGCTAAACGTACCCGCGGGCCGCCAGCGCCTGGTGCCGCTAGACCATCCCCTCATCGCCGCTGCACGCGCCGTAGGCACCATTTTTGGCAATGAAACAAATTAGATAACTACTAATATTTTATCACTAACATGGCAAATGAAATTTTGGTAAAACTAATTGACGGCATCAAGACAATCGCCTTCAATGCACCCGCTAAGAAAAACCCCCTCACGCTGGCCATGGGCCGTGCGCTGCACCAGGCACTGAAAGACAGCGAGACCGATGGCACCCGCTGCATCATCCTTACCGGCGTGGGTGCCAACTTCAGCGCAGGCGCCGACCTGGACCCCAGCGCCATGGCAGACGGCCGCGGCGCAGATGTTACGAAATACTTAAAAGAAGAGGTGAACCCCATTGTGCAACAGCTCTGCACCATGGGCCTGCCCGTCATTGCCAAAGTGCGCGGCGTAGCCGTAGGTGTAGGCATGAACCTGGCCCTCGCCTGCGACATTGTGATGGCAAGTGAGAATGCCCGCTTCAGCCAGATCTTTACCAAGATTGGCCTGAGCAGCGATGGCGGCGGCTCGTATTTTATGCTGGAAAAACTGGGCTACCACAAAGCCTACGAGCTCATGGCTACCGCCGCCATGCTAAGTGCCGAAGAAGCGCATACCCTGGGGCTAGTGAACCATGTGGTGGCTGATGCAGCCCTGGATGATGCCGTACACGAAATGGCCACGCGCCTGGCAAACGGCCCACTGGTTGCGCTTAAGGCAACAAAACGCAATTTGCTCGCCGCACGCACGGGCGGGCTGGTTGCTGCATTAAATGCCGAAGCTGAAAACCAGGCAGACAACTTCAAAGCCAGCGACTTTATGGAGGGCGTCATGGCCTTCCTGCAAAAGCGCCCCGCCAAGTTTACCGGTAAGTAGTTCATAAGACAATATTACTATTTGGCGTGCCGCTTGCATTGCATATAGGCAGTACCCAAGCGGCGGGTGCGCGGCGGCAGGCACTGCTGCTGGCTAAACGTTTACGTGCCGAAGGCCATGCCTGTGCGGTTACAGCCGTACAGCCAGCGCATGCTGCCACAGGGGTGGCACAGGTGCTACACGCGTTGGTCGCCAGTGAAATAGATGTAGCACCAGTAGCCTGCAAAGCGCTTCCGCACACACTGCCTGAGGCCCTAATGGTTGTAGCTACCCTGCCGCGCGAAGACATCACTCCCATCCTGGTGCAGGCCAGCAAACTACCCCCTGTACAGGATGCCGCCTTGCTACTGGCTACACACCCCCTGCTTGCCGCTGAGTGGCGCGCAGCACATCCAGGGCATTGCATTACACTCGTGCAGGCACACACCGCCCACGAAGCGCTGCATGCCGGCAGTGCGGACGGGCTGCTGGCCTACCGCAACGAGCTTGATGCGCAAGAACAGGGCGTGGCCTTGCCGCAGTTTCATCATCCCGCCGCGCACGGGGTGTGGGCACTGCTAGCACGCAAGGATGACACCCTGCTACGCGACTGGCTCATGCGCTGGCATAATGCTGAAACGCGATGGGCAGTTGCCGCTGAACAGGCACTGGTAGCGCAGCAGGCGCACATGCCCATACAGGGCGTGCGGCTCAGCATCACGCAAAGTGCAGCCTCCTATATTGTGGAAGCACATGGGGTAGGCTACAGCGCAGGTGGCGTATGTATTGCGTTCCGTGCCTCGGCAATTGTACAACAACTGGACAAGGCGGCAATCGTTAGCATAACAAATGCTGTAATTATGGATACAGCATAAATGCATTTCGGCAGGCGCATAGCTGCACACGGTGGATACTGCGCGGGGTTGCCGCCATTCTGATTAACTTGCAGCACCTATCCAAACTACCTGTGAAACAGAAAAAATCGCCACAACTCGGGCTTAAAGATCGGTTTGAAAACTACCTGACTACGCTGGCAGAGATAGTGACCGAAGCCCTGCAGGAAATAGAGGGCCGCAAAAGCCTGCGCACCGAAACCTGGGACCACCCCGCGGGCGGCGGTGGCACCCTGCGCCACCTGAAAAATGGCAAGGTGTTCGAAAGTGCCATTATCAGCAACATGGTGCTCATGGGCGAGCTTAGCGAAACGCTACAACGCACGCTGCACACCGGCGCTGGCTGGTTTTACACTGCCGAGATTACCATAGAGCTGCACCCCATAAACCCCATGGTGCCCAGTGCGCACATGACACTGCGCTATGTGGAACTGCGCGACAAGCAGGGCAATGAGAGCGCCTCAAACAAGGCACAGGGTGTGCGCGACGGCTGGTATAGCGGTAGCGTTACGCTTACGCCTACCTATGTATGGGAAGATGATGTGATACATTTTCACAGCACGCTGAAGGCATCGTGCGAAGAGCACCACCCTGAATATTACGCACTGTTTAAGGATGCCTGTGATGAATACTACTTCTTGCAGCACCGTAGCGAGCCGCGCGGGGCAGGCGGCCTGCACTTTGACCACCTGCGTGCAGAAGACGGCTTTACACAGGAAGATCGTTATGAATTTGTTACTACCATCGGCGACATATTTACCGATGCCTACCTGCCTGTAGTAGAGCGTCGCTACGCGGAGCCCTACAACGACGAGCAGCGTACATTTCAGGAGTTCCGGCGCGGGCGCTACGCTGAGTTTGCCCTGCTCTATGACCGTAACATTTTTCTGAGCCTGCAAAATGAGGTGAGGCCCGAAGTGGTGCTGGCGGGGCTGCCACCCCGTGCCCGCTGGGATGTGACCTATGCCCCCAAGCCTGGTTCACCCGAAGCAGAGAGCATCGCGCTGCTACAGCCGCGCGACTGGGTGGCACTGGCGGAGTAAGCATGGGCTTCCGCCACCCTTCTTACACATACGTTAGAAACCCAATCGTAATACTTACTTAGTACCGGCGGCCTTGCGTACCAGCAGGGTAGCGCCTACTGAGATGGCGTACTTGCTGAGGCGGTTCACGCGCTTAATCTCGTCCATGGTCATGTTATACTGTTTAGCGATGCCGTATAGGGTTTCACCTTTCTGCACGGTGTACTGGATGTAGGCCGTACCCGCTACCCACACATTTTTGTGCGCAACCGTGGCTTTCAACGGGCTGCTCACAGGAAGTGCACCCTTTTGGGGTTCAGTGCCAACAGCCTTTACACTTTCTTCCGGGCTATTCACAGCTAATTCACCTGTTACTCCCAGTTTCTGAACAGTAAGGGCAGGAGCTGGTAAGCTAAGTGCAGAAGTGGCGCTGTTAGCCACATTAGATGTGGGTATACTGTTAGCTTGTGGAGTAACTGCGGGCAACTTGTTGGCAGTGTGTGAATACGCTGATATTAACGTAGGTTTTTCCCTAGGTAGTTCACCCGTTTTCACCATCTGCTGTGTGTTGCTTGGGTTATCCAGCTTGACGGTGGAATAGGCTGTGGATTCCTGGTGCACAACGCTTCCCGTCTGAACTGAAGTGTGGGTAAGCGGTGTAGAAGTGGTGGGTAGAGTGTTGGTCTTCTGTGGAGATATTCCACCTTTGTGTATAAGCTGTTGATTTACCGCGTCTTTGTCTACACTACCTGTGGTTATCTGCGTACTGCTAACAGTAGTTGTGGGTTTCATGTGTATTGCCGGTGCAGAACCCATCTCATATATCAAGATCTGTTCATTACTTGGGCGTGCAGCCCGCAGGTATAGCTTGCGCCCTGGCCTGAGTTCCGTGGGGCTGGCTGTCATCCGATTTAGCTTTTTAAGCTTCTCGGGGCTCTTTCCGTAACGCTCGGCAATGCCAACCAACGTTTCTCCATGGGATACCAGGTGCACATCCACCTTCTCAGGTTTTTCAAGTAGCAGAACTTCGCCTGCTTCGGGTTCATCTTCCGCATCCAGGTCGTTATACTTCATGAGCTTTTTCTTCGGTACCCCAGTACGTTTTGCAATGGCGTGCAGCCCCTCGCCTGCTTCAGCTAGGGTGAGCTGCCGGTTGTACCACGGCTCCTTCACAGGGTCTAGCTTTCGCTCGGTGCTGGGAACCTGAACTAGGGTTGAGGTGTGCTGTGTGGGGGGCGGTGCGGGTTTAAGCTTAAGCGGGGCGCGCGCAGCAAACGTAAATACAGGCGCAGCGGGTTTTTCAAAAAATGCCAGGTGTGGGTCTTCGGTGTGTTTATCTAGTTTGACTTTCTCTGCCCGCGGTATATAGTAGGTGTGCGGGCGGCCTTTAGGTAGGACGGAGCCGCGCACCCAGAGGTTGTATTGAAGGAACTGCTCTTTAGAGAGTTTGCTGTCAGCTATCAATTTGTCAATGCTAGTATGGCTGCCTGCACTGCGGGCTTCCAGTGAGAGCGTAGGTTTATGCGCGGCGAGTGCAGGCTCAAATGCCAGCTTGTGCGCGAGTACTTTAATGGCATACCAGTGCAGGGTTTCGTCCACATACATCTGGCGTGCACCGAAATAGTCGGCCCTTACATAGGGCTGGGCGCCGCCGCCGCCCTCATAGTAGGCGATTACGGAATAGAGCCAATTGTCGAATCGCAAATTATTCTTAAAAAAATAGCGTGCGGCGGCAAGAGAGGCACGGCTGATGTGGCGGCGCTCATCAATGCCCTGGCCCACCATGAGGCCCATTTCTTCAGCGGTGTAATCTTTAAGCTGCCAGAAGCCTACGGCCTGGCTGGTGCTCACTGCATCGCCGCGCAAGGCGCTCTCCTGAATTGTGATATAGGTAAGGTCCTCGGGGGTTCCGACATGGCGAAAAGCATCGCGGACGTGTGGCATGTAGATAGCAGCACGCGCGGTAAGTGCTTCAAAGTAGGTGGCGTTCGCGGTAAGCCTGTCAACCTCAGCCTGAACCCGCTTCTGCAGCGCGGGGCTAAGCTGAAGCTGAATGCCACAAAAGGCAAATGCAGCAGGCACTTGCACACGCGGCCCCGGTGCGGGGGGCTGGTACGCGTGCAGGCCAATGGCCAGCGTGCACAGCAGCGCGGTGAGAAAAATCTGTTTTATGGTGTTGCGTGTTAGCAAAGGTGTGTGTATTATGTTAACGTTTTATAGCTAATGCTTAGCGTGTGCTACTTTTTACCCACCCCCGTAACCCCTTACCAATAGGAGGGGAGTACTATAACTTGCGCAAGAGGAAGAGGCCATCGCGCACAGGTAGAAATACTTTCTCCACGCGTACGTCTTGCACTACAAAAGTATTATAGGAACGCAGGGCTACGGTGGCTGCATCTATATAAGAATTGTCCACCACCTTGCCACTCCATAGCACATTGTCAGTGAGGATAACCCCACCCTGGCGCACCAGCGGTAGTATCGCTTGGTAATATGCTAAGTATTCTTCTTTATCTGCATCTATGAAAACGAGGTCGTAAGGTGAGAATTTCTCAACTTCACTTATCAGGCTTAGTGCCGGCCCCTGTAACTGAATGATGCTATCCTGCCAATTACTACGCGCAAAGTAAGGCGCGGCGAAGTGCGCAAATTCTACTTCCATTTCCAGCGTAATGAGTTTGCCCCCGGGCTGTAGCCCTTCGGCCAGGCAGAGTGCCGCATAGCCGGTAAAGGTGCCAACCTCTAAAATGGCTTTAGGCTGTACCATTTTGGCAAGCATGCTTAGCAAACGGCCCTGCCACACACCACTGAGCATGCGGGGGTTCACGGTGCCGAGGTGTGTAGCGCGGCGCAGCTCAGCGAGCAGGGGCGGCTCAGCACCCGTGTGTGCCTCGGTGTAGGCTTCTATATTGGCAGGCAGAAAATGCATGCGCTACAGGCCGTTACGCTTGTGGTACGTAGGTGATGCTGTGCAGCTGCTCAGGCTGGCAGTATTTGCGGGCAGCGCGCTGCATCTGAGCGGGGGTTACTGCGGCTATTTTCTCCAGCACCTCGGTGAGCGGTATGGCCTGGTCAAAGTCAAGCAGGTCTCGCGCGTAGCCGTGTATCTGGCCCGATAGACTCTCAAATGCAATCACTGCCTGCCCCTGGTACTGCTTGCTGATGCGCGAGAAGGTAGCAGCGCTAAGCGGTGCTGCGGCCATTGCATAAAGTTCCTTTTCAATGAGGGTGCGCACGCGTGCCAGGCTGGCGCGGTCGCAGGCGGCATACACGCCCCAGGCGCCCGCATCTTTGTAGGGTGTGGTAAACGCCTGCAGGTTGTAGGCCAGGCCATACCGCTCGCGTATGTTCATGGTGAGGCGGTTGTTCATGGTAGGGCCACCTAAGAAATTTTGCAGGAGCATAAACGCGTAATAGTCAGCATCGCCCAGGGCGGGTGCACGGCCGCCCAGAATGAGGTGTGCCTGCTGTATGGGCCGCTCAATGCGGACATGCTTCAGTTTGCCATCGGTTGGTGGTGTGCGCTTAGGGGCGGCATCCCCTTTAGCCCATTCAATATCTATCAGGTATTTGTCAGCAAGTGACCGCACCTGCTTTTCTGTGGCATTGCCCACTACACCAAAAACTACCTGGCGCGGCAGGTAGCGTGTAACCACAAACTGTTTGAGCAGGCCTGCAGAGAACTGCTGCACCACCTCTTTGCGGCCCACGATGGGGTGTGCCAGGGCATGCTTGCCAAACACGATCTCGTCAAAATCTTCAAAGATGGCCTCCTCGGGGTCGTCACGGTACATGTCTATTTCTTCACTAATCACTACTTTCTCCTTTTCCAGTTCGTGCGCCGGGAAGGTGCTGTGAAAGGTGATATCCGCCAGCAGGTCAAAGGCACGCGCGGTATGGTCAGCGGTTACGGTAGCATGGAAGGTGGTTTTGTCTTTGGCGGTATAGGCATTCAGCTCACCCCCGATGCCATCTATGTGGTTCAGGATGTGGTAGGCCTTGCGGCGCGTGGTGCCCTTAAAAGCCATGTGCTCTATGCAGTGGGCTATGCCCTGCTCATGCGGGCGCTCATCTCGGCTGCCAGCATCTACCAGCATGGCGCAGTGCACCAGGCGCGTGGTGGGCACGTAGCGGTGCACGATGCGCAGGCCATTCTTAAGCTCATAAATCTTTACTTCGTCCATTTTCTGTTTTGCCGCGTTCGATTGATTCCGCACTTAGTAATAACGAACAAAAGGCCCGGGTGCGTACCAGGGCCTTTTGTATATGGGTAAATCCGATGCTAGTAGTGGTGTGCGAGGGTCTCCTTTAGGTAAGGGTGCTGCTTAGGTATCAGCGGTGCGCGGCTGAGGAAATAGGATACCACCAAGCAGAACACACCGAAATATACCATTGGCATACCGACTTCAATCAGCCCAATGCTGCCGGCCTCTTTCATGGTGCCGGGCATAATCATCACGAACAGATCAAGCCAGTGGCCTACCAGGATAATGCAGCAAACAAACGTAAGCCAGCTTGCATTGCGCTTGGCATAGTTTGGCATTAGGAATAGAAACGGCAGAATAAAGTTCAGCAGGAACAGCATGAAGAAGTGCACTTTGTAAGGTGCATCCTGGAACATGCGTGCGGCGTAATAAGCCGTTTCTTCTGGCATGTTTGCATACCATATCAGCATGAACTGGCAGAACCAGATGTAGGTCCAGAATACGCAGAAGGCAAACACAAACTTGCCCAGGTCGTGCATGTGGCTATCATTAAATGCTGGCAAGAAGCCTTCACGCTTTAAGTAAATGGCAGCAATGGTGAGAAAGCTCAGGGCAGATACGAACATTGAGGCGAAGTAGTAAATGCCAAACATGGTGCTAAACCAGTGTGCATCTATGCTCATGATCCAGTCCCACGCAGCAGATGAGATGGTAAGGCCGAAAAGGATAATGAAAATAGCACTGAGCATCTTGCTATGCTGAAACTGGCGCATGCCACCCTCTTTGTCCTCCAGCTGGCTGCTGCGGCGCAGGAGCCACCAAAAGCCAATCCATATCGCTGCGTACAGTGCCAAACGTATAACAAAGCCGGTAGAGTTTAGCCAGGGAGATTTGCCCTGCAATAACTTATCGGCGGCTACCGCGGAGCCATCCATCCAATGGTATAGCTGGCCAGCGCCAAGCATGCCTATGAACATGAGCACAAAAAAGATGGGCAGGAAGCCACCCATGGCCTCAGCGATGCGGCGCACCACCACATACCAGCCAGCATTTGCAATGGTTTGGACGGCAACAAAAAACACCCCGAGTATGGCTATGCCGCCAAAGAGCAGGTTGTTCAGCAGGAAGTTTGCCCAGAAGCGTGTTTGCCAGGTAGGGCCGTGGTGCGCAGCTTCGCCATGTGCCATTTCAGTTTTTGCGGCGGCGGTGGCATGCTGAGCGGTGGCGGCAATGTTGTCAGCAGCGGCTGGGGTGCCGTGTGTGGCGGTGTCATGTGCAGCTGCGCCGTGCTGTGCAGGGGCAGCGGCATGGCCTGTATTGCTCATGGCCAGGTAGAGGCCGATGGCGGCCAGAAGCAAACCCACCCCAATAAGCGCATAAAAAAATGTGCGGGTCTTTGCGGGCAGGGTAAACTTTTCTACCAGTTCTACCGTGGCGGTGTGTGCGTGTGCCATAGGGTGAAAGTATGCTGGTGGTGAGCGGGAATTAGTTTTCTACTTAGTAAGGAATCGTTTCTATCTGCTGGTGAGAGATGCCCACCTGCGCGGGCATGGCGGCACCTATGGTTTACTTGGCTTTCTTCTTTTGCTTATCTGATGGTTTGGCTTTTTCTACAGATTTATTCATCGCGGCGAAATCTACAGTGGCCAAGTCCACACCCTTGCCGTCGCTCTGCTGCAGCAGCTGCACATACTGTGTAACCTGCCAGCGCTCAATCGGGCTTAGCTGGCTGGCATGGCTGCCCATGAGATTTTTGCCGTGCGTGATGACGTGGTAAATTTTGCCTTCGGTTATCTCTTTGCGGCCTGGGTCCCAGTAAGCTGGCACACCGGCAAATTTGCCGCCGCCGCCTGCGGCAACCTTGCCCTGGCCATTGCCCTTTTCACCATGGCAGTGCTGGCAGTAGAGTGCATACAAGCGTTTGCCTTCGGTGGCATTCGCCAGGGTTTTTTCCATTGGCGATTTGAGGTCTCTGCCTGCAACGTCGTAGCCCTCGTTGGTGTTGGGGTAGCTATAGGCGTGCATGAGCTTGCCCCGCGCTATGGTTCCATTGGGGGGTAGCTGGGCATTCTTGCCGTCTTTGAACATGGGGTTGTAGCCTGTCTGGCGGTAGGGGTCCAGCGGGATGCTCTCATACATCTGGGGGCTGTATTCCACGCCGTTCTGATCAGGTGCGTGGCCTGTCTCGCCGGGCTTGTGGCTGCTGCAACCTACAAGCATGGCGGCAGCGATGGCAAGGATGGTAAGGAAGTATGTGCTTTTCATGAGCAGGGGTATCAGCTATACTACCAGGTTAGTTATTGAGTGCGAGTTCGGTTTCGCGCACGTCCAGTGCGCCGGTATCGGTTAGCGCTTTGCGAATGTTAGCCGCGCCGGCATCGTCGGTAGCGCTGGAGATTACGATGACAAAGCGGTCGTCGGTTTGGCGTATGTCAGCCAGTACAGGCTTGGCGCCGGGCGCCAGCTTGTTAACAAAGAGGTACACACCTACCATGCCCAAGGCTGATAGCAGCACCGTGAGCTCAAACGTAATGGGAACAAACGCAGGGTAAGCAAAGCCAGGCTTGCCGCCAATGTCCATGGGCCAGTCGAACACGTTCATGAAAACCATCATGGCAAGCGCACCAGCAGTGCCCGCTGCGCCAAACCAAAAAGCAGCTACAGGCAGGCGGCTCTCTTTCAAATGGAGTTTATGCTCCAACCCATGTATGGGAAAGGGCGTAAACACATCTGCTATTTTGATGCGGCGCTCATTAAGTGTGTCAACGGCGGCCATGAGGGTGGTGTCGTCGTCATACACGCCAATGGTATATTTCTGTTGTGCCATGTGCTAAGAATATCTTAGAATCTTGGGTATAGGCTGGAATTAAACGGTGGGTTCGCCGGGGGTGTGGTATGCGGGTGATCCAACACCTCCTGCTACTTGCTTGTCGGCCTCAGCCGTTTTCTGGCGGGCTTCTTCGCCGCTGGTTTTCAAGATGCTCTTGATCTCGGCGATGGCTATCACTGGCAAGAAGCGGGCAAAGAGCAGGAAGCAGGTCATGAAGAACCCGAGCGTGCCTACGTAAAAGCCAACTTCCGTCCAGGTGGGATAGTACATGGTCCAGCTGCTGGGCAGGTAGTCGCGGTGCAGGCTCGTTACGATGATAACGAATCGTTCAAACCACATACCGATGTTTACGAAGATGCTGAGTATCCATACCAGCACGTGGTTTTCACGCACTTTCTTAAACCAGAATAGCTGCGGCGTGATTACGTTGCACGATACCATGGTCCAATATGCCCAGTAGTAGGGGCCTGTGGCGCGGTTAATAAACGCATACTGCTCATACTGGCTGCCGCTGTACCAGGCAATAAAAAACTCGGTTCCATAGGCCAGGCCTACCATGAGGCCGGTAGCCAGGGTTACATAGCACATGCTGTCTATGTGGCTCTGGGTTATATAGTCTTGCAGGCGCAGTGTGGTGCGTACCACCAGCATGAGCGTGAGCACCATGCCAAAGCCTGAGAAGATAGCACCCGCCACGAAATAAGGCGGGAAGATGGTGGTGTGCCAGCCCGGGATGACAGAGGTGGCAAAGTCCATACTCACAATGGTGTGCACCGAAAGTACGAGCGGTGTGCTGAGGCCAGCCAAGATGAGTGCCACGCTCTCAAAGCGCTGCCAGAGTTTCACATTGCCATTCCAACCGAAGGAGAGTGCGCCGTAGATGGCCTTGGCCCACTTGCCCGTTACACGGTCGCGTACGGTGGCCAAGTCTGGTATAAGGCCAACATACCAGAACACGGCAGAAACCGTGAGGTAAGTGCTGATGGCGAATACGTCCCACAGTAGGGGACTATTAAAATTTACCCAAAGGCTTCCGTGTGTGTTGGGCACAGGGAAAACCCAGAACAAGAGCCAGGGGCGGCCTGCATGCAAGGCCGGAAACATGCCCGCACAGAGTACCGCAAAAATGGTCATGGCCTCGGCAGCGCGGTTAATTGCCATCCGCCACTTCTGGCGGAAGAGCAAAAGAATAGCTGAGATGAGCGTGCCCGCGTGGCCGATACCCACCCACCACACGAAGTTGGTAATGTCCCAGGCCCAGCCTACGGTTTTGTTGGCACCCCAGGTACCAATACCTGTGGTGAAGAAGTTGCCGACAGCCAATGCCAAAATGCCAGTGAAGAAGAGGGAGATGGCCAGGCCCACATACCACATGCGGGGTGCCTTTTCTTCTATCGGCTTAATGATATCGTCCGTGATCTGGGTGTACGTTTTTTTGCCCAGAATAAGCGTTTCGCGGGCGGGAGACTCGTACATATCGGTGCGGGGTTTGTGGGGGTACGGAGTTAAGTATCGAAGAAGATTACGCGTGGGCTTTTTCGGCTTGCTCAGGTTTAGCAGCCGCAGCATCGCGGTTGCGCACTTTGGTCATGTAGCTGATGTGTGGCAGCGTTTTTACTTCCGCCAGCACATGGTAGCTACGCTCAGTATTGTAGAGTTTACTGATTGCACTGGTGGGGTCGTTGAGGTCGCCAAACACGATGGCACCCGCAGGGCAGCTCTGTGCACAGGCAGTATTGGCTTCACCATCGCGAAGGGGGCGGCCTTCTTTTTTGGCTTCTAGTTTCGCAGCCTGCAGGCGCTGCACGCAGAAGGTGCACTTCTCCATCACACCCCGTGCGCGCACGGTTACGTCAGGGTTCAGCACCAGGCGGCCCAGCTCGCCTTCTTGTGCAGGGTTGTAGCTGAAGCGGCCCTCGCTCATCTTGATACCGTCCTGGTTTGCATAGTCAAACCAGTTGAAGCGGCGCACCTTGTAAGGGCAGTTGTTTGCGCAGTAGCGGGTACCGATGCAGCGGTTGTAGGTCATTTGGTTAATGCCTTCGCTGCTGTGGGTAGTAGCCAGTACGGGGCACACGGTTTCGCAGGGGGCATTGTCACAATGCTGGCATAGCATGGGCTGGAACACCACATCCGGATATTCGTCGCTATTCTCCATGCTCTTCAGGTCAGTACCGCTGCTGCTGAAATACCGGTCTATGCGTATCCAGTGCATCTCGCGGCTGCGGCGCACTTCGTCTTTGCCTACTACGGGTATGTTGTTCTCGGCCTGGCAGCTCACCACACAGGCGCCACAGCCCGTGCAGGCGTTCAGGTCAATGGCCATGGCCCAGTAGTGGCCATTTTTTTCATGCTTTTCCCAGAGGGTGATGAAGTCGCCCTTCTTGTCTTTCAGCAACTCATACTTTTCGGTATTGGCGCTGTAGGGGTCCTTCTGGTATTCACTTACAGTGGTTTCACGCACAATGTCACGCCCCATGATGGTCTGGTGCGTTTGCGTTAGGGCAAAGTCGTGCGTGGCACCTGTAGATTCCAGGCTCGCGCCGCTGTTGCTCCACACTATGTGGCCCCCCAGCGTGCTGGCCAGCGGGTATGCATTCTTGCCTACGCCATTGCCAGCTTTACCTGCATGTGTGCGGCCATAACCTAGGGCGATGCCTACCGTACCGCGGGCCTGCCCAGGGGCAATGTAAACGGGTAGCTCAATTGTATTTTTTCCCACTGTGATTTTAGCCACTGCGCCCATTTTAAGGCTTTTCTCTTCCGCATCTAGCTTGTTCACCAGCAGGTAGTTGTCCCAGGTAGCTTTGCTGATGGGGTCGGGCAGTTCTTGCAGCCAGGGGCTGTTTGCCATGCTGCCATTTCCAATTGCTATTTTTTGATACAGCACCACCTCCATGCCCTGCACAGCCGGTGCTTGCAGTATGGCATTTGCGGCGGTACCCGTTGCAGCGGCAGCATCTTTTGCCCTGCCCATCTGCTTGCCTTTATCATCCGGTGCTGCTGTAGCAAAGCCATCGTGCAGGGTCTGGTTCCAGAATGCTTCAAACGCAGCTTTGCCAAATCTGGGGTATATATTTTTTTCCCAGTTTGCTTTTACGAACGTGTAGTAGTCGCGCTTGTCACCGCTCCAGCGCAAAAAGCTTTCCTGTGCATGGCGTGTGTTGTATAGCGGGTTAATAGTAGGCTGCGCAATGCCATAGTGGCCTGCCAGCGGCTGCACATCGCCCCAGGCTTCCAGTGTGTGGTGGTCGGGCAGCACATAGTCTGCCTGCTGTGCGGTTTCATCGGCGCGGTCTGTCAGGCTGATGCGCAATGTAGCTTTTTTCAGCGCGGCTTCCAGTGCTGCGGCTTCAGGGTGCGTGTAGATGGGGTTGCTACCGTAGAAAATTACTGCCCCTACCCTACCCTCGTTCAGGCCTGCCACTAGCGCTGCCATCTCGCCATCCATGCCCTGGTGTGTGAGCAGGGGAGTAGCGGTGTCTATGGTGCTACCGTAGCTTTCTAGCAGGTGGTTCATTGCATTCACCAATACCTGTACATGCACATCCTGGCTGCCACTCACTACCAGCGCTTTGCCTCGCTTGGCCCAGAGGTCGTTCGCAGCCATGCTGATGGCATTGCCGGCCATTTCCAGCTTGGGTGCGTTGTAGGCAGGTGCGCCTGCTTTTTCAGCAACGGCATTGTAGAGTGCCAGTGCTACAGCGCCTTCCTGGCTGGGGCGCATGGGTATGCGGTAGTCGGCATTGCTGCCCGTGATGCTCAGCACACTTTCAAACTGCGTGTGGCGAGACATCGTCTTTTTTACATCGCCATGCTGGTTCGTGCCTAAGCGGCGGGTATTGGCATACTGGCGGGTGTAGCGTGTGCTGGCCAGCCAGGTGCCCAGAAAATCAGCATTGATGCTGACAATGCTCTCGGCATTGTCAAAGCGGTAATTGGGTATAAACGCTTTGCCGAATGTCTTAGCGTTCGCTTCCAATATGGCACTGGCCGATACCGCATCGTAGTTGATGTGCTTGGCAGTGGGGTATTTCGCCTTGAAAGCCGCAATGGCTGCCAGCGTGCTGGGGCTGATAACGGTAGGCGTTACGATGCTGATTTCTTTGCCTTCACGCGCAATGGCTGCCAGCGCATCAGTAATTTCTGCATCGGCCTTTTCCCAGGTAGTGGGGGCATCTTTCTTGGTGGGGTCTTTTAGGCGGGCACCGTCATACAAACTCAACACAATAGCCTGCCCACGCGCATTCACACCCCCTGTACTAAACGGGCTCTGGTGGTTGCCTTCTATTTTAATGGGGCGGCCTTCGCGGGTTTTGATCAGAACGCTGGTTGCTTCCTGCCCATCATAAAGGGTGCTAGCATAAAAATTTGCAATGCCAGGGGTCAGGTCGGTTGGGTTATTTACATACGGCAGTGCATACTTTACGCTGGTCTTGTTACATGCTGCGAGTGTAGCCGCGCCGATAGAGAACCCAAAGAACTTAAGAAAGTCTCTACGGTTGCTCTGCAGGCCGTTGGTTACGCCTTCAGCCAAGAGTTGCTCAACGGGCACGTCGCCCACGAAGATATCTTGGGCTGCCAGCGATTCGGGGCTCAGGTCTTTTGTTTCGTAACTCTTCCAGTATCTTTTTTCCGCTGTCTTTTCCATCGGGAGGTTTCGGTATAGGGGAGTTCTGGGGGCGTAATATTTTAGTGAAGTTTCTTTCGGCTTAGTAGTGGCACTTGCTACACTCCAGGCCGCCGAGCTGGCTTACTTTGATTTCTTTTTCGGTGCCGTTCTTTATTTTGGCTACCCACTCGTTGTGCACGGTGGTGTAGTATTCGCTCTTGGTTACGTCCACGTTCGTTTGGCGGTGGCAGTTGATGCACCAGCCCATGCTAAGGTCTTGCACCTGATACATCACTTCCATGTTTTCTACCTTGATTTTTTCTTCTTCTGCAAGGCCTGCTTCAATGTTTCCGTGGCATTTGTTACACTCTATGCCGCCCACCTTTACGTGCTGGGCGTGGTTAAAATATACTAGGTCGGGCAGGTTGTGTATGCGTACCCACTCTATCGGGGTGCCTGCCTCGTAAGCACCACGTACTTTGCTTAGTTCCGCTGCGCCATACTTAGCACCTTCCTGAATATAGTTGTGGCAGTTCATACAGATGTTGGCACCTGGTATGGTAGCGCTCTTGCCTTTCTCTACCCCAATATGGCAGTAGTTACAGCTAACGCCATACTGCCCTGCGTGCAGCTTGTGGCTAAAAGCAACAGGCTGAATGGGGGCATAGCCTTTATGTAAGCCAACTGTGAGCGACTGCTTCCAAACCCAGTTCGTTGCGCCACCTACCACTACCAGTGTAATTACCGTTAGCACAAACTTATTCTGAAGGAGGCCCAAGGTTTGCCGCCACACGTAGCCACTGTCAAAAGGTTCACTTTTCTCCTTCGCACGAATAGCGCCTGCCACTACGGCTATAATAACAATCAGCACCACACACACTGCCACCAGCACTGCTACCAGCGCTGCCAGCCCCCAAGTGAGCATTTTTTCCAGTTCTGGGCTTACGCCACTGCCTGTGGTGCCGGTAGGGGTACCTGCCGCAGCTACAGGGACCGCTTCAGTTTCCTGTTTTACATAAGCGATAATGCCGCGTATCTGGTCATCGGTGAGCTGTGGCCATGCCGTCATCAACGTTTCGTTGTACTCCTTATACAGGTTTACGGCATATTCATCTCCGCTTTTGATTACGGCCTGGCTGTTTTTTACAAACTTGATAATCCAGGCTTCGTCGCGCCTATCCCACACGCCTGCGAGTGCAGGGCCTATTACTTTGCGCTTTACCGCGTGGCAACTGGTACAGTTGGCTTTGAAAAGCTGCTCACCTTCTTTGGGGTCCACTGCGGCCTGGGTGGGTGTGGCAGTCAGCAGTGCCAGTACAAAACAGAGGCCCGGTAGCAGTCGTAATCCGTGTTTCATAGCAGGTGAAGGTACGGTGAGGCGGGGATATGTCAATACGATGTGAGAATGCAGGGGTATAAAATCATACAAACTATTTGCACAAGAATAGGCTGTATGAAGGCGGTGTAAAAATAGACAAAGAACTATCATAGCCTAGACACCCAAAACAAAAATGGAATGAGTATGCCAAGTGGATAGTAGTTATTGCACCCTGCGCCCTGCTGGCTAACCCGCACCCATAAAACACCTAGTGCTACTTAAAACTTATAGTACGCGGATGTTATTTATTTTGAATGGTTCTAAACAAATTATACGCAAACTAGGTTTCCTGTTACTTTTACACCCATTCGGCATGCTACTTAAAACGTTACTCACCCCCCTACCTGGGCTGTTGCTACTGGAAGCACCCATTCAGCGCGACCCGCGCGGCAGCTTTACTAAAGTATTCCATGCAGAAGCCTTCAAGGCTGCGGGGCTACGAACGGACTTTAAGGAGAGCTACTATAGCACCTCTGCAACAGGCGTATTGCGCGGGATGCACTTTCAGCTACCCCCCCATGCACACGCCAAACTGGTATACGTAACGGCCGGGCGTGTGCTGGATGTAGCGCTGGATCTGCGCCGTGGCCCTAGCTATGGAAAATACTTCAGCACCGAACTCACTACCGAGCAGGGGCAAATGCTGTATATGCCAGAGGGTTTTGCCCACGGCTTCTATGTGGCAGAGGGGCCCGCCACTATGGTTTATCTGGTTACAAGCGAATATGCACCAGCAAGTGACGCTGGCGTGCGCTGGGATAGCTTCGGGTTTACATGGCCCGCCGCTACACCGGGCATGTCTGTGCGCGATGCCGCCCTACCAGTATTGCAAGATTTTGGTTCTGCTTTTATTTTGTAGAGCTACAGCCGGCCAGCCCGCACCATTTTCAAAACGGTGAGCAGGTGGTGCGCCTCATGCAGCAGGAAAAACTCAACCCAGCCGCCCAGGTGCATCTCACCCAGCAGGGCGTGCGTAGCAGTAGCGGCCTGCTCGTGCGGCGCAAGTGCACGCAGCTGTATCAGCAGTGCATCTCTGTCTGCCTGAATTTCTTCAACTAAATTTTTAATGGGTTTGAGCTGCCAGGCTGCCCAGGCGGGGTCTTCCTCAGCTTTGTAGCGTGACAGTGTGCCTGCACCGCCCGCTGCAATAGCCCGCACCCTATGCATGAAAAGCTGCTGGTAGCACGCCAGGTGTGCCAAGTGCAGCCGTGCATTCCATTTGCCCGGGGCAGTGGGCACCTCCCAGTGTGCTGGGGTTAGCTGGGCCCATGCCGATAGCGGCTCAAGTTGATACTGAAGCCTTAGCAGTTGCCCTTCGGTAATCATGTTATTGATACAGTATTACTTAGCAGCTACGGGTGCGTGGGTCAGTTCACGCAGAAAATCATCCACATTTGTGAACTGAAAATTTGGGTACTCACGCAGAAACTTTTCTGTAAGAAGGCCCCCCATTAGCGGGCGCTGTGCAGGCTGCTTGAGTTCTATTGTGCGCTGAGGTATGATGTGCATCTTGCCCTGCGGAAAGTAGCGGGCCACACGCGCCGCCAGTTGGCATCGGTTCATCATGTCGGTGCTGGCAATGTGATACACCCCCTGTTTACCGTCATGCAGCAGCAGTTCCAGTGCGCGGGCTACATCGCGCGCATTAACGGGTGTGGCATACTGGTCTTGCGGTAGGCGCAGCTCAAACTCTTCACCTGCCAGCATGCGCTTCGCCAGGCGGCTCACAAAATTTTTGTTGCGCTCCTCAGTGCCATATACGTTTGTGATGCGCAACACCAGGCTACCCTGGCACTCTTTGCGCACCAGTTCTTCGGCTTCCAGTTTGTGGCGGGCATATACACTCAGTGGGTTCACGGGGGCATCTTCACGGTACGGGCCTGCGGTGCCATCAAACACATAATCCGTGCTGATGTAAACCACGCGTGCGCCGAGCTCATGCGCCAGCCGCACCACATTGCGCGTGCTCTGCACTGTTTGGCGCCAGCTCTCATCGGGGTGCTGCTCGCAGTAGTCCACATGTGTAAGCGCCCCGCAGTGCACCAGCCACTGCGGCTTAAACGTCTGCACGCTAAAGTTCTCAGGGTTGGCGGGGTTTAGTGTGTCGTAAAACACGGTACCCTGGGCCGCATAGGTAAAGTGGGTGCCAGCTACCTGCCAGCCTTCGTGGTGGGTAAACTGCCGCAGGCAGTTGCTGCCTACCAAGCCGCTGGCACCGAGAATGAGGATGTTCATGGTTCAGAGAAGGTGTGCTGGCAAAGCTAGTGAAAGCCTGGGCATGGCATGGTACTGAAAAGTAACCCACTACCTTTGTCAAACGAAACTGTATGAACGCAAACGAAACCATTGCAGCCGCACAGGCATCCGCCTACGAAAACTTCACCGGCGATGCCGAAGCCCTGTTGCGCAGCCTGGCCGCCCGCCGCACCAGCCGCAGCCTAGAGCCAGGCACTGACTACCTGCCTGTAACGGGTAAAGTAATCAGCCCCGATGACCTGCTGCATGGCGTAGATGCTGTGCTGGATGGCTGGCTGACTACGGGCCGGTACGCGGCGCAGTTTGAAAAAGCATTTGCCGAATGGATGGGTGCCCGCTATGCGCTGCTGGTGAATAGCGGCAGCAGCGCGAACCTGCTGGCCTTTGCTACCCTTACCAGCCCCAAACTGGGCGACCGCGCCCTGAAACCGGGTGATGAAGTAATCACCGTAGCCGCGGGTTTCCCTACAACGGTAAACCCCATGCTGCTGTATGGGTGTGTGCCGGTGTTTGTTGACATAGATGCTGACACAGGCAACATAGACACTACGCAACTGGCCGCCGCCGTAAGCCCGCGCACACGCGCCATCATGCTGGCCCACACACTGGGCAACCCCTATGATCTGGAGGCTGTACTGGCACTGGTAAAGCAGCACGATCTGTGGCTGATAGAAGACAACTGCGATGCGCTGGGCGCGGAGTGGCTGGGGCCTAGCGGCAAAGTGCTGGCAGGCAAACCACAGAAAACGGGAACCTTCGGCCACCTGGCCACGGTATCCTTCTACCCCGCGCACCACATCACGATGGGCGAAGGCGGCGTGGTGCTTATTAATGACAAAAGCTTAAAGAAAATAGTAGAAAGCCTGCGCGACTGGGGCCGAGACTGCTGGTGCGAACCGGGCAAAGAAAACACCTGCGGCATCCGCTTTGGCCACCAGATGGGCGAACTGCCCCTGGGCTACGACCACAAATACATTTACAGCCACCTGGGCTACAACCTGAAAGCGACCGACACACAAGCGGCCATTGGCCTGAGCCAGCTGCAGAAAGCAAATGCTTTTGTGGCCAAACGCCGCGCGAACCATGCATACCTGCACAAACTGCTGGAGCCCCTACAGGATTTTTTCGCGCTGCATACAGCCACACCTCAGAGCAACCCCAGCTGGTTTGGTTTTTTACTCAGGATTCGTGACGAAGTGAAACTGGAACGCCAGGCCCTGGTGCAGCACCTGGAAGCCAACAAGATAGGTACGCGCCTGCTTTTTGGCGGCAACCTGCTGCGCCAGCCTGCCTATCAAAACATACCCCGCCGCGTGGTAGGTACCCTGGAAAATAGCGACCGCGTAATGCACCGCAGCTTCTGGCTAGGCGTATGGCCTGGCTTGGACGAGCGCCACCTGGACTATATGGTAGAAGTGTTGACGAAGTATGTGCGGAATACAGCACGGTAACCAGCGATAGCCCCACATTTTCTATTTTACCTGCAATGAAGCACCTCCCTTTAGTACTGCTTCTTTCCATCTGCACGCTGGGAATCTTACTGCTTTCTGGCTGCCAGCCAACGCAGGAACTGGATACTGGCCGCTACACGGTGTTGCAGGGCCGCCGCAGAAACTGGCAGCAAACCTGGCCTGTAGATACATCTGTTAAGAAAGTATATATACTACCCCAGGGGGATTCGCTTCACGTGCGCGACCTGCGCAGTGCGCGCACGTGGCACTTTAATAGTGCTGAAACACCCATGAACGTGCATCTGCTGCGCACCGAGTTTGATTTTGACATTTACACCTCGCTCTTCAAAATTAGGGGTGCCACAACAAATGTGCCCTCACAGTTCAATACTAACTTTAATGCACTACTCTATTTTGGTGTAAAACAGAAGTACATTCAATTACGTGAAGTGCCTACGCCCGCTAACCGGCTGCGCAATGCCTTCACGTATGTAGGAGTAACTTCAGGAGTCGTTGTTGGCCTGGGCAATGCACAAATTACACCTACCAATACTGACATGCGCACATTGCAGGAATATGACGGGGTTGTATTGAGCTACGGCTGGGCGCTGGCCTATGATGTAAAGCGCTTCAATGTGGGCCTGGCGCTGGGCACAGATTACCTGCTCAATGGCGACCGCAGCATCTGGATTTACAACAACCAACTGTGGTACGCCTTCATCATTGGGGTGAATTTGAACTAAGCGATTTCTTAACAAAATTCACTTCACTTTGCGCCACCTACCCAGTGGGCTTTTCAGGCTGGCCTTCAGCAGTACCTGTAGCTGGTCAGACGTGGGCTGGTATAGGTAAGAGGCTACCTTGCCGCTGTCGTTCAGCACAGAATCCGCTGGAGGTATCAGGTGCTTGCTACCCTGTTTAAAACCAAGCATGTACAATGTTAAGGTTTGCCCCTTCACTTGCATCAGTAGTGTGCTCCAACCTTTGCTTTGTTGCTGGTTTAGGTAGTATAGTTTGTCAGCCATGCGCAGGCGCTGGCTGTCGCCTATGGCAAACACCGTTTCACGCTCCAGCCAGGTGTAGCTTATCGTGCTGTCGTTGAGCATGGTGAAAGGCACGGCCACTGGCAAGCCACGGCCCCGAAGTAGATTGCCAGTACGTACCAGGCTTTCAGCCGCCAGGTTGCGTAAAAGAACGGTCCGGGTTCTTTTTGCGCTATAGCGCAAAGCGGTTGAGCTAAGCAATAGCGTATCCGCAAGATCCACATCTCCTTTCTTTGGCTTTGCAGCATTTACATACGCACCCGTAAGCTGAAGCTGGGCCGGGAAAGAATTCATATCTGGTGCATACGCGGGTATCGGGGTGCGGCTCAGTTCGTCCGCGCAACTGCTGGCCAGTAGCACGGGCAAGGCTAACACGAGCAGGATTCGATAGAAAATGTGCATAAGTATAGGCGTTAAGTGGGCCTTTCCACAAGTGCTAAGTACCCTTTGAGGGCGCCGAAGCACCTGTGGACACAATTTAGAACAATCCACACCTGCCTGCTAATTCCACCCCACATCTTTGCAATGCCGTACCGCTATTTATGCCCGTTAAACCCGCTGCAATACAATCCGCCCCCGCCACAGCCCAGTCTGTAGCTACCCAGACGGTGATGCTGCGCATACGCGGGGAGGTAGGCGGGCAGCCCCTCACACCCGCCACGCTAGACCTGGCCGCACTGCGCAAGCTGCTCAGCGATGTGGAAAGGCTGGTGCTGGCAGGCCGTAAAAAAGTGCAGCCGCCAGTAGCGCTGGTGGGCTACACTTCGCACGTGCTGGAGCTGGCACTGCAGGTGCCTACAGATGTGGCCGATGCCTTTGCGGATGACATGCAGCGGCTACTGAGCGAAGGGCGGCTAGACGGGCTGCGATACCCCCGCGCCTGCGTGCTGGCTGCCTGGCAGAAACACGCCACCGAAAACCCCGCCTGGCAATATGAAATTTACACCGGCGGCCTCAAGCAGCTTGTCAAAATCAACTCCTTCACAAACTACACCTTTCGTGAAAGCTGGTTTGACGTGGAGGTGTATCTGTATGGCGTAATCTCGCGCATGGGTGGGGCTGCGCGCGGCAGTGCAAATGGCACAAAGCAAAGCAGTGGCATGGCGCGCGTACACATCCGCGACGAGCGGCTTGGCATGAAGGTGCTGCGCTGCCGTCGCCAGGTGCTGGAAGCAGAACGCATGAACCGCCTGTACAAATATGCCGGTGTGCATGTGCGCGGCCGCCAGCATGCCCTAACAGGCAAACTGGACCGGCTGGAGCTGGTGGCCTTTGTAGATGCCCTACCCCACTACGAACCCATGATGCTGGAAGAGAGCATCCGCCGTGCGGGCAAGCTGCTGCGCAAAGCCCCCCGCACCTGGCCCCGAACCAAAGGCGTGTTACTGGGTACCCACACGTCAGCCGATACGGCCACTATTAATACCGAGGCACAGCCGCGTAGCCACGCTTCGAGTCATGTGGGGACGCCGGTTTCATTGTTGTAATTTTTTCGTGACACTTCGTGGAGAGCGCCATCCTTGATACTTCCTTTCTGCTCACGCTGCTGGATGCCCGTGCCGAGCACCATACACAGGCCCAAGGCTACTTCAGCTACCTGGCCGAGCAGCATGTGCGCCTCTACCTGAGCACCATCAGCGCTGCAGAAGTGAGTGAGGGTGTGGTGCTGGAAAAACTGCCCCTCTTCCCACACCTGCGGCTGCTGGCCTTTAACCTGCCCGATGCCGAGCTGGCGGCGCAGTATGTGCGCCAACTGGAAGCAGCGGTTAGCAAGAAAACCTTACCACCCAACTATGCCGATGCCTGCAAGGTGCTGGCCCAGACTACTAACGCCGCACCCGATGCCTACCTTACCGCAGACCGCGCCCTGGTGCAGCAAGTGCTTACCCCGCTGTTAGGTGCCAAGCCTGCCTTTCGCGTGCTGGCCGCCGACGTGCCGCATGAGGCTGCATTCGGCCTGACGGGGAAGCTGTTTGAGTAGCTGGTCAGGTCATGCCAAACTTGGTTCGGCATTTCACATCCAGTACTTGGCTATCCTATATTGTTATCATTCGGTAGTTGCATAGTTGCAGCATCTGTCGCAGATTGGCTTACTCATTACCCGCTATGCAAGTACACCACACAGCCCTGCCCAGCCCCGTCACCCGTGACGAAGCCCTAGAAACGCTGGCAAATGAAATGAATGGCTTTACAGCTACGCTTACCAGCCTAAGCGACGAGGCCTTCTGGGCCGTGCCCACGGTAGAGGGGCGCGTGCGTTGGAGCCCCGCGCAGAACCTACACCACCTCATTCGCTCCAGCACCATTACGCGGCTGGCACTGCGCCTCCCCGGTTTTGTGCTGCGCTGGCAGTGGGGTACGCCAAACCGCCCGGGCCGCAGCTATGCCGAGCTAGCCAAGCGATATGATGAGAAGCTTGCACAAGTACGCGATGGCTTTGCAAACCCTTTCGGGCCCAAAGTGCAACCCGCACCGGGCGTGCGGGCACGCCTCATGCGGCAGTGGAGAAGCGAGCAGGAAAAATTCGCCCAAACTGCTAAAGGTTGGCGCGAGGAAGACCTTGACAAATACTTAGTAGCACACCCGCTGCTGGGCCGCCTTACACTGCGCGAGCTACTCTACTTTACTGCCTACCACACAAACCACCACCATAGGCTGGTGCGTGAGCGTAGTTTGAAGTAGTGCTTGTTTAGTCCTGAAACTTCAGCAGCAGCACATCCCCCTCAGCAGGGTTATTCAGTGGCTGGGCAGCACTGCCGCGTTGCAGGCTTGCGCCGCCCATACCCTGCACCGCCACGCACACTTCAAAGGCGGGCGTTACCACAATGGGGTCTCCGTGCAGCAGGCTTACGCGGCGCATCTCCATGCAGTCGCTCAGGTTGTTCGTGCTGGGCCGCACATCAAAGAGCATCAGGCTAGGTGGCGCGCCTGCATTCGTTACCTGCCCCAGCACATAGCCGCTGCCATCTGCCAGCACATGGCAATAGGCGGCGGTAAGCGTGCCCCTATCAAAGCCCATGTCGTCTATAAACTTGTTGAAGAAGGGTTTGCCGTCTGCTACTGCTAGGCGCTCCATCCAGAGGGCCGGGCCGTTGGCCTCGGTTTTGTCTGGCCGCTTGTAGCGTTTGTTCACTGCGCCTATCAGCCGCACCTCTTCATCTGCTACAGCCATGCCTACGGCTAGTGTGCCTTTTGTGCCGCGGCGGTAGTCTTTGGGCTTTTCTGCTGATGCACTCAGCCAGGAAAGCTTGCCATACACATCATGCCGCGAAACCACGGGCCGCTTAGCTCGGCCCCCTACCAAATATGCACAGTAAATGCCAGCATTGTAGAGCCGCACATTCAGCCCCTTCAGTTTACGCCGGATGCCTTCAACCGGTGCATAGCTCAGGTACTCACCGCGCACGTTAAACCGCACTGCTACCAGTTGGTCTCGTTTGCCTTTCAACTCTACACTGGTCTTGGCTATTTCCAGCCCCCCTGCCCAGAACATATACAGGTGTGCCACGCCTTTCTCGTCCAGTACCAGGTCTTGCACGGCCTCGCTGGCCCGCGGGTGATACAGATGGCGCGCCCACACAATCACGCCATTGCGATCTAGCTTTAGAATGAATAGGTCCAACTCCCGCTTGGCGTCGAACCCTTTGCGGCTGGGCTTAGCGGTGCTAATCAGTGTATAGGTGCCGAGGTCCAGCGTGCCCTTAAAGGCCCCTACTACCAGCACATTGCCCTCAGCATCAGTTATGGCGCGGGTATTGGTAACATAGGCCCCGGCGGCGCTTTTATTTCCCGATGCGGCCACCAGGGTTTTTTGAAGCACGCGCAGGCCCTGTGCGTTGTACTTCTCTACTACCAGGCCGCAGCCCGTGCGTGTAAGCAACAGCCCGCCGTCTGCTGTTAGGTGCAGGGCATCACCCATGCGGCAGTCGCTGGTGCCACTATTTACGAGTACGCCCCATTGCAGGGTTTGCGCCTGCAGTGCGCCTGCCCAAATAAAACCGAGTGTAATCAGGATGCGTCGCATACGCTGTAAACAAAACGGCCCTGCGGTTTGTCGCAGAGCCGCTCAGGCAAGTTAGGTATTTCAGCTAGCTGTGTATCCCCTAAAATTTGTTAGCGATTAACGGCTGGGTTTAGGTTTAGCCCCTGCACCTTCTCTGGCATCTAGTATGCCACCGCCTTTAAGCTGGTAGCCCACCGTGAAACGCAGTGTGTTCTGTAGCGGGTTCTGCTGGGTGAGCGGCTGCAGGTAAGCAAAATCAATATGGAACTCGCGAATTTTCGTACCTACCCCAATCGTGAAGTAGCTGCGGTTGCCACGCACGGGGTCTTCACGGTAGTAGCCTAGACGGGCAGCAAACACATCATTGTACCAGTATTCCAGACCACTTGAAAAGGTGAGCAGCGAGAGCGCGGGACCGGTGGTAAAGCTGCCAAAGATCCCCTCCAGCAGCGGCTTGTTGCGCACCTCCTGTGCCTGGCCGTAGGGCACCATCAGTTTATTGATATCGAACAAAAACGTAATGCTATTGTATTCATCCAAGTAAGACCTTAACGCCGTACCGATTCTGAAGTTAGAAGGCAGAAAATCTTCGGCATCAGTATTACCGCTGTATCTAATTTTATTGCCCAAGTTGCTCATGTTCATACCAAAATTCAGTGTGGTGGGTTTATCTCCACCAAAGAGGCCCTTCTTAAACTCCTTGGTATAGGCCAGACTCAGGTCACCACTAAAGCTGGTGCCTGGGTTCAGGCTGGCCGTGCCTGTATTCTGCGCGCCGGCCAGGTCGCTACGGATGTAGCGCAGCTGAATGGCAGCTGAAAAATTCTTGCTGATTTTACGTGAATAAGCCAGTGAAATAGCAAATTCATTTGCGGTATAATCGCCTTGCGCAATTCCCTGGTTGTCGCGAAATTCTATACGGCCCAGACTGAAATAAGTGAGCGAACCGCCTACCACACCAGCACGTTCACCCAGATTCAGGTAAAAGGGCACATAGGCCAGGTTGATATCGGGTATGATAAAACGAAGCCATGGGGTATAGTTCAGGGCCATGCCAAACCGGTTTTTGGTAAAGGCCAGGTTGGCGGGGTTCCAGTAGAGTGCATTGGCATTGTCGGCCAGCGCCACGCCGGCATCCCCCAGCGCACCGTGCCGTGAGTCGGGCGTGATGGTAAGAAAGGGCACCGCAGGCTGCACCAGTGAGAGCCCCTGCCCTGTAACTGGCGTCTGTGCTACTAGCGGGCTTATAGCCCAAGACGTGAGGAGTACAAAAAACAATACTTGCGCATAGCCAACTACCGTGGCAGGGCGCAGCCAACGTAAAACGTTCATGCAGAGAATAGAAAATGAGCCAATAACAGGAGAAATAAAGAAGCGTAAATGTGTCCTGCGATAGCGAAAACGGGTTAGATGAATACTAAACGGGCCTTGTGATTAAACTCTAGCGTGTAGGGCCGCTGGCAAATATACAAACACCGCGCCACAAAAAACCGCTTTTTAGTTGCCTAAACTGTGCTTTGCCGTGCGAGTAGCCTTGTCACCTTTGAAATAGAAACATCAAAGCATAGAAATGCAGAATCTAATGAGTAAAAAATTGATCTTGTGCAATTGAATTCTACAATTTAGATTTGAATCTTATAAAGACTATTATGAAGAACGTATTGAGATTTTTTCTCTTAAATTCTGCTATTGCCTTTAGCTTCCAGAGTATTAATGGTCAAGACGTCCGTTGTAGGGGCAATGTGTTTTGTCCTGGGAATCCATTGCCCGAACGTTTGGAGGATCCAACATGTATAAAGTTTCAATCAGGATTTTCAAATAGCACTCAATTCTTTTGTAACAATAATGGCACATTTGAAGCCAAAGAAGTAGATGGAAATCAAGTAGAACAAGGCAGCTATAGTGGCTCAGGATGCCCATGTTAAAATGTAACTCAAATACACTATGAAAGTCTCCATAAACATTCTGTTTTTATTACTACTTTTAGGGGGGGGGTGTGCGATTAAAAGTGATGAAAATACAGTTATAGAACCGAATCCCAACATCTCAAGCATTGATAAGCTTGCAATAGAAAGTATTACTAAGTATGGGATTTATCATATAAAGAACCCCACCTGGGACACAATACCAGAACTAAGGTATGCAAAAAAAAATAGTACGGGCCTTAGCTGCCAACTTTATGATTGGGACATTCAATTTGACAGCATTGCTAAAGCGTACAGAGAGTTATTATATAACAAACAACCATTGGCATCTGTGCACCAATTGACAAAATACTTCCTAGAAGAGGTCGCTGTATTGAGTCCAGATTGCAAATTTCGTCAAGAACAGTTTATGGGCCACTACATGCTAAAGTTTCTTAATAAGGCTGAAGTTAACGATGAGAACTTCAAAATGACAGACTACTATTTAACACTTCTTATAAAAAATAGATACAAAGACCCTGATTTAATTATCACAGCATTAATTAGGTATAAGATTGTATACGGTGAAGATAGGTTTACAAGTCTTAAGCAGTCCATTTTGAATTTTACATCGGAGTTTAAAGGACAGTCAGATAAATATTTTGCTAGCCGAAAAAGTTTCAACTCAATGGGCCCGAAGGCTCTCTTACTAGACAAGCTAAATAGCGAGTACTATGAAAAAGGGTTCGCAGCTCTGACCCGTTTACAAAATCAGTGATACGATTTGGAATGAAAAGATTGTGATAATGGAAATTTTTGTATTTAGTTATTATTTCAAAAAATGTACTAAACATAGCTCTTTACGGCACTACCACCATCCTGTTACGCTTGGTCACCACAGCCCCTGTGGCCGCATTACGCAGTATCACTTCATACACGTATACCCCCTTGGCATTGGGCAACCTCAGGGGCAATTCTACGCGATTTGCATCCGCAGTATAGGCCTGCCGCGTATCTAAAACTAGCCGCCCATCAGCCCCATAAATTCGCAGGTTCAGTTCCAGCGGCTGGTTCAGTTGGTTGGTATAAAACTGCACCGTGGTTTCTGTGTTAAAAGGGTTGGGGTAGTTCATCAGCCCGTCCAAGGCTAGGGTAGCACTACCCGCCACTAGAAATTCCGTTTCAGCGGTGGCGCTCTGGTTCGTCACGTCCCATACGCGCAGGCGCAAGCGGTGGTGGCCTTCCGCCAGGTTTTGTAGCCGGTAACTGATGCTGCCCACACTGCCAGAAGCGGCTGCTTCCGGTGCATAAAATTCATTCAGCACTGTGGCGTTGGTTTCGTCGTCATCCAGCACAGCCAGCAGCTCGCGGCCCACGCCCAGCCCGCTGGTATTGATGCCCAGGTCGTCGGCCAGGTGTGCCAGCAGCAGCGGGCTTTCGTCGGTAGTGCCGCCCCTTTGCCAGTTCTCGCTATTCAGGTAAAGCTGAACACTGGGCGGGTCGTTGGGTTGCTGTGCGCCTGCCGCCGTGCAGCACACGATGGCCTGCCGGTAACAGCCCGCACCATCCGCACGTGTTGATGAAGTATAAAAAACAATATTGCCCGGCCCTATGCTATAACCAATATCCAGCGGCACCACAAATTGCGCCGTGAAGCGGCCGCCAAGCACCTGCGCCACCCCTGTGTATAGCACTGTGCGGTACTCACTGTAATCAAAAGCTGAGAGCTGCGTGCGCAGGGGTAGTGTTTTGTCATACACCGTTACTACTACGGTACCCGCATACCCCGCGAGTAGCGCCCCGCTTTGGGTTTGTACTTCACCGGTTAGTGTCACGCTGCCCAGCGCCTTTAGGGTATCATCGCCCACGGGTTGATTGTTGATGTGCGTGAGGGCCACATTGTGCACGGGGTAGGCCAGCGTGAGGCCAGGGTCGGCCAGCAGCGCAAAGTTGCGGGTGTTGATGGGTGCATCAGGGTAGCTGGCATTTTTCGTCAGCCGGTACTGCTCGCCCAGCGTGTAGTATCGGCCCAGACCTGTGTCGTACGTCAGGCTATAGTCATACCAGTTGCGGTTAAAAATGAAGTTTGGGAAACTGTACACCAGCCGCACGCTTGTGAGTAGCCCAATCGCACCGCCGTCGGGCCTGGCCAGTAGTGCTTCTGCCGCGCTGGTTTCATCTGGGTCATCCCAACGCCCAAACTCGCAAGTAGCAGTTACCCAGAAGGGCATCCGGCCTGCATTGCTGAGTGTCGGCACATCTGCGAGCTTGAATACCTGCGCATTGCTCAATACACTGGGGTTGCCATGGCCGGTATAGTTTACAATGAGCGCACCGGCATTTAGGCTGCGTAGCAATTGTTCACGCGCCGCAGGAAAGAACGGGATGCTGCCCGCATTCTGGGCCGGGTACTGGTCCAGGTACAGTTTGCGCTGGGCAAAGCAGGGGCCCTGCTGCGCTGCAAGCCTTGCAAGTGTGTCTGCCTGGTACACGTGCAGGCTGCCCTCGCCCGCTTTGTAATCCCCCACAAATAGCAATTGGTTGCGCCACGCGCCCGCATCGCTAATGCCAGCCGTGCCGCCCCTTGCGTATCGGATAATCTTATCTACCACCTGCGCTGCTTCAGCAAGGGTGCGCACGGGCAGCCGGCCTATGCCTATATCAACCGTGTGTAGGTCTATACTCGCATCATCATAAAACTGTGGGCTGGTATTTGCAGTGCCCTCGCCCCAATAGCCTTCGCTGGTTGTAAGGAAACCGTAATAATCGTCGCTGGTGTAGCTCGCCGTAGCCAGCAGGCTCTCACGGCTCTGGTAGCTGGGCACGCCATTGCCACCAACCTCTATATTTTTATAGTCATACGAGCCCTGCCCAAACAGTAACAGGTACTGTAGCTGCCCGCCGCTGCGTGCATGCACCATGCGCACAAAGTCGCGAATGGCAGTTACATCTGCCGCGCCGCTGCTAAACTCATTGTAGATGGCTTGGGGCGTAACCACATGCACGGTGCGCCCGTACGCCGCGCGGTGAAAATTTGCCAGCTGCTCTGCGGCGGCGGCATATCCGGGTTCTACTATCATCACATAGTCTGCCGCCCCCAGGGCGTGCAGGTTTTGGTTGGGCTGCGCCACGGCAAAAGGCGGCGGCACTGCCAGTGCTGGGCTAAACGCCAGCCAGCGGCGGGCACTGTCTTGCCGCGCATCGTAGCGATAGGTATTGTCAGAAATCGTTACCACCTGGTTGCGCACATCCGTCGGTCTGGATACTTCCCAGAGCTGCCAGTCTGCTGCGGGCACCTGTAGCTGCACACGTGCGGCAGGCCCGCCAGCCTGCGCGTAGGTGCGGTAACTATAGCTGGCTGCCCCCGCAGGCACTGCCAGGGTTTGCGGGCCTTGCAGCTCCAGCCAGTCTAGCCAGCCGGTACCGTCGGGCGGCTTGTTATAGGTAAGCTGCACATTCAGTGTACTGGTACCTGCGGGGTACGCAAAAGTTAACTCCGCCTGCTGCTGACGGGCATAGTTGCCCTCCTGGCTCGTGAGCGATACACCGCCCAGGCTCACCACCCCCACTGTTGCACCATTCACCTGTACAGTAAAGGTAGAACCTGCGCTGCTACGCGCCGCCACATTTAGCACCAGTGTGCAGGGGGCCCCAGCCGCTATGCCGGGTGTGCTAAAACTATAAGTGCGGGTAAGCGTGCTTTCATACCTGTCGCCAAACCACTGCCTGCCGCTGTGTAGTAAGTTTTCCTTATCACTTTCCTGTTGCCACAGCTGAAGGCTCTGGGCTAGCACGGGACCAGCACCTGCGCCTGCAGGCCGCGTGCCGATACGTTTTCCCGCCGCCCCGCCGTAGGTTAGGTAGTAGTACACCGTGTCAGCGTAGAGGTGCTTTTCGTGCCGCCACTGGCCATCTGCGCGTTGGCGCCACTGGGTGGGGCTGTCAGCATAAAAATAAAGCGCATCGCTCCCGCTCAACACGCCGTCGGCTTCACCTGGCACCCATACGGCGTTCTCTGCCAGGTCATCAATGCGCGGGGCGGCAATGGCTTGTGGCAGCATGCCGCCACCGTTGCCATACACCTTCAGTGTGCGGGGGTCTAGCGTAGCGGTATTTACCCCGCGCGCTTGCAGCCAGGTGGCATCTATGCGGTACACCCCCTCCGCAGTCACACCCAGCTTAAGCCAGGTTCCCGTAGTCAGTACGCTATTGCTAGCATAGGGCTGAGCTTGCAATGCGCCACAGTACAGTGCAATACTGTAGGCTATATACTTTAGAAATAGGGCAACCCGCATGAGCGGTTAAAGTTACGTGTGAAAGGCAGACCTGCTACGCTATAGCGCGTCAAAGCAAAGCAAGAGAGACCATGATAACCTGCACCCTTACTTTCCCTACTTTTGCTACGCTACACCCTGCCCATATATGTCACATACTGAAACCATACGAAGAGGCTTTGCCGAAATGGCCCAGGTGCTTGCTGCTTTCAGCACCGCTGAAAATTTTGAGCGCATCCAGGCCGCGGCTGCCCTAATGACCACCGCATTGAAAAACGGCAACAAAATCATGAGCTGTGGCAATGGTGGTAGCATGTGCGATGCCATGCACTTTGCTGAAGAGCTAAGCGGCCGTTGGCGCGAAGACCGCCCCCCTGTGGCCGCCCTCTCTATCTCTGACCCCAGCCACATCAGTTGCGTGGCAAACGACTACGGCTATGAGCATGTGTACAGCCGCTACCTGCAGGGCCTGGGCCGCACCGGCGATGTCCTCCTCGGCATCACCACCAGCGGCAACAGTGCCAATGTGCTGCGTGCTGCGGAATACGCCCGCGCCAATGGTATCAAAGTAGTGGGCCTCACAGGTAAAGCTGGCGGTGCCATGGCCCCGCTCTGCGATGTGGAGATACGCGTACCCCACATGGGATTTGCTGACCGCGTGCAAGAGGTGCACATCAAGGTAATCCATACCCTCATTCAGCTCATTGAGGCAGAACTGTTCGGCCGTAACTATTGACAAAAACTGAGCACCTCCACCCTGCGCTGCCCCCAGCTTTTGTGCAGTGCATGCAGGCGCAGCTGGGCGATGCGTTTGAGGCGTTTGTTGCTGCACTGGCCCAAACACCACCCGTCAGCATCCGGCAGCACCCGCTCAAGCCCGCACACCTGCCTGCTGGATGGCTTAGGTCTCCAGTACCCTGGTGCGCAGAAGGCTTGTATCTGCCGCAGCGCCCTGTGTTTACCCTAGACCCGCTGCACCATGCCGGTGCCTATTATGTGCAGGAAGCCAGCAGCATGGCACTGCATACAGCTATCACCACCATTCAGAAAGCTGTCGCACCCCAGCGCGTGCTCGACCTTTGCGCTGCACCAGGTGGCAAAACAACCCTGCTTGCCGCCGCACTGCCCCGCGCCCTCATAGTAGCCAACGAAACCATTCGCAGCCGCGCCACTATACTTGCTGAAAACGTAACGCGCTGGGGCATGCCAAACGTCATCGTTACCAGCGCCGACCCTGAGCAGTTCGCGCCCCTGGCTGGCTTCTTTGATATGGTTGTAGTTGATGCACCCTGTAGCGGCGAGGGCCTCTGGCGCAAACAGCCCGATGCTGTACTGGAGTGGAGCGAGAGTGCCGTTCAGCTCTGCGCCGCGCGTCAGGCCCGCATTGTGCAGGCGGCAACAGAATTGGTTGCCCCGGGCGGCCACATCATATACAGCACCTGCACCTACGGCGAAGCCGAAAATACAGCTCAGTTACGCCCGCTACTTGCAGAAGGCTGGCAGCCAGTAGCTTTACCCGCATTGCAAGCAGCAGGTTTCGCACCATGCGTGCAGGGCAGCCAGGCACTCGGGTATCAGGCCTACCCGCATCGTGTTCAGGGCGAGGGCTTGTTCATTTCCGTTTTAACCCGTACGGGTGGGAGTGTATACTCTCCGTTGCGTTTCAAAAACGAAGGCGCATTCCAGGCTGCTACGCCCCCGCCAGACATGCAGCACTGGCTGCTGCCCAGCACCCCCTGGCACTACTTCCTGCATAGCGGAATGTACACCGCACTTCCTGAAGCAATTCTGCCAGACGCAAAGCAGGTATCCCAACACCTGAAACCCCTGCTGCCTGGCACGCACCTGGGCGAAGTTAAGGGCCGCGACCTGCTCCCTGCCCATGCACTGGCCGTGAGCACTGCCCGTAGCACTGCACTGCCCCCACACGAACTCACACTGCCTGATGCCCTCCGCTTTCTTAAGAAAGAATCACTATCTGAAATCCCAACTGCCGCAGGCTGGTACCTGGCCACCTACCAGGGCTTGGGCCTCGGCTGGCTCAAAGCGGTGCCAGGCCGTGTGAACAACTACCTCCCCCAGGGCTTGCGCATCCGCATGGCGCTGCCCGCAGAAAACATAACGGCAGACGAAGCCTGAACGACGCCCCTTCGCCACAATCTCTTACTTTTACACCCTCATGCTCGCCCGCATACAAACCCTACTCGCTGAAGTAGAAGCCTACACCTTCAACGGGTCCGAAAGCCTGGAGCAGTTCAAGCGCCTCTACACGGGCCGTAAAGGTGCCCTCGCCGAACTCTTCGACCAGCTCAAGCAGGTACCCGCCGCCGAGAAGGCCGCCGTTGGCAAAGCCCTCAATACCTTAAAGCAGCGCGCCGAAGCCCGCCAGGCCGAAGCCCAGGCCGCTGCCGAAGCCGCCACACAGGATGCCACACAGCCCGCTGACCTTACCCTGCCAGGTACTGCTGCATTTACTGGCAGCCGCCACCCACTACGTATCGTACAGAACCGCATCGTTGAAATTTTTAACCACATCGCTTTTGAAGTGGTAGAAGGCCCCGAGATAGAAGACGACTGGCACAACTTTACCGCGCTGAACTTCCCGGCCAACCACCCCGCGCGCGACATGCAGGATACCTTCTTTGTTAAACACCTGGATGACAAAGATGGCGAGCACACCTGGCTGCTGCGCACTCACACCAGCAGTGTGCAGGTGCGTGTCATGGAGCAGCGCCAGCCGCCTTTGCGCCTGCTCATGCCCGGCCGCGTGTACCGCAACGAAGCCATCAGCGCACGTGCGCACTGCTTCTTTCACCAGGTAGAGGGGCTTGTGGTAGATGAGGGCATCAGCTTTGCTGACCTCAAGCAGACGCTGCTCTATTTTGTGCGCAACCTCTTCGGCCCCGAAGTGGAGATTCGCATGCGCCCTTCGTACTTTCCTTTTACTGAGATTAGCGCGGAAGTGGACGTAAGCTGCCAGATCTGCGGTGGCCCGGGCTGCAACGTATGCAAACACACTGGCTGGGTAGAGATACTGGGTTGCGGCATGATAGACCCGGCTGTACTCACCAACTGCGGCATAGACCCCGAGCGCTACAGCGGCTACGCCTGGGGCATGGGCATCGAGCGCATCGCTATGCTGCTCTACCGCGTGCCCGATTTGCGCCTCTACAGCCAGAACGACCTCCGCTTCCTCCGCCAGTTTCAGCGCTTAGTATAACGCGATACACACAAGCCAGGGTGCCCCTGCCCACCCTATCATTTCAGCGCAAGCGGGAATCTAAACCTGCTAGGTGAACTACATATTATATAGTAGTGCCCTTTAGCATTTACTATATTACTTGAAGTGCGTAGTGCCCGCAGCCGCTAGCACCAAGCCCATCGCCAGCAGTCTGCAAAGCCAATGATGCAGCCGGGTAGTACGTATATACGTGCTACGGCATCACCCTCAGCTAAATTATATTCCAAATGAATCACACTTTACTTTCCGTAAGTCATTGATTATCATAGCTTCCAAAACATTTTCTTGCACCCATGCAACCTTTCATACGCTCCTGCCTCTATTGAAGCATAACAAACAACAAACAGAACACACACCATTAGCGCACTGCATTATGAAAACCGCACACACCTCCAAACTGCACCTGCTGGAAGCCATCGTTATCGCACTGGCTCTGGCACTCACAGCAGCCCCTGTACTTGCTGCCACACCCATCACTACTGGCGATCCTGTAACCACCAGTGATGCAAAAGACGAACGCACCCAGCTGCAGAGCTTAATTGGCAAAACGTTTAAGCTGGCAGTAGACCACCTGTATGCTGAAGCAAGCTGCGACATCAACCCAGGCAATGCCGAAATGGTGCCCCTCTGGGATGAAGACAGCGCTACCGTAACCGAAGTAACCTACCAGTGCGGCCGCGGCTTCCGGGTAATGCTGCGTACCGTAACCGGCACCGAGGGCTACCTTGAAGCCAACAACATGGCAGAACTGAGCCGCCTGCTCCTGGGCCTGAATGTATAAGCAAGCGTAGGATTGCGGGCCCCAGGTAGAGCAGTGCGCTACTGAACCCACCTGACCGATCAACCGCTTACAGCCAAGCACCAACGCAGAGGCCCCTTTTGGGGCCTCTTTTTTTGTATAGGGCGGAAGTTGTGCAAAAAGGAGTTGCAAAGCTGAGCAGGCCTGTCGTAACTTACTGTGTACCCCTACCGCACATGCTAATTTCTGTACCTACCCTTCGGCTGGCTAGCTTGGCGGATGTACCCGCCATACAGGCCATTTACCAGCCATTTGTTACAGACACATCCGTTACGTTTGAGACCGAGGTGCCTACTGTAACGAATATAGCCGAAAAGTTAACCCGAACGCTACAGCAGCTACCCTGGCTGGTGGCCGAAGTGGCAAGCAGCCAAGGTGCGCAGGTGGCAGGCTTTGCCTATACGCATAGGCACCGAGACCGCAGCGCATACCAGTGGGCCGTAGAGCTGAGTGTGTACGTAGCTGAAACTTACCGTCAGTGCCATGTAGCAGAAGCACTTTACACGGCACTCTTTGCCATACTGCGGCTGCAGGGCTATTATAGGGCGCTGGCAGGCATAGCCCAGCCCAATACGGCCAGTGTATGCTTTCATAAAGCGATGGGGTTTACACAAGTAGGGGTATACAGTGCCGTGGGCTTTAAGCGCGGCGAGTGGCACGATGTGGCCTGGTATGAACTGGCATTGCAAGGCAAACACCTGCCGCCCGCTGGCCTGCCGCTACCCCTACCCGAAGTGCAGGATACGCGGGCCTTCGCTGCGGCGTTACATGAAGCTGCCCGCATCATCCGGGTGACGCATATGTCAGATTAAAGTCAATTTTGCATTAACCCTTTTCGTAGCGTTGCACATTAACGGGCTTGCCCGTAAACTGCCATCCTATTCTATCCCGCTTATCAACCTGACTCATGAAGAAAGAAGAAGTTCTGCAGCAATTTTGTATGCCGCACACCAGCCCCACCTACCCCCGCGGCCCCTACCGTTTTATTGACCGTGAATATTTAATCATTAGCTATGAAACAGATGCCGACGTGGTGCGCGCCCTGCTGCCCGAACCGCTGGAGTTTACTGAGGCTGTGGTACACTACGAATGGATCAAGATGCCAGACAGCGCCGGCTTTGGTGACTATACCGAGAGCGGCATGGTGATACCCTGCCGCTACCAGGGCGAAGACATAAACTTTGTAACGCAAATGTATCTGGACGACCTCGCACCCATCGTAGCGGGGCGTGAGATATGGGGGTTCCCGAAGGAGTTTGGGCATCCGGTGTTAAAAGTTAACAAGGATACACTTACCGGCACATTGGAGTACTCAGGCGTGCTGGTGGCTGTGGGCACCATGGAATACAAACCACAAGCCATTGACGTGCACAAAGTGCAGGCAAGCATGTCAAAAACACAAGTAAACCTAAAGCTGATACCACACGTAGACGGCACCCCTGCGATAGCACAATTGGTTGCCTACAACCTGACAGATATTACAGTAAAAGGGGCCTGGGAAGGCGATGCACGTCTGCACCTGATACCGCATGTGCATGCACCCGTAGCAGACCTACCCGTACGCAAAATGAAAGGCGGCAAACACTTCATAGCTGACCTTACATTGCCCTACGGCCGCGTGTTGTTTGACTACCTGAAGTGACTAGTTTAAATAAGGCTGCATCAACAGGTAGATTAGAGTTTCGGTATCTGCCCTAAAGCCCTGGCGGGCATAAAATTCCTGTGCGTTTTTATTGGTGATGCCCGTTTCAAGCATGAGGCCGCCTGCGCCAGTATCGGTTACCAGTTGCTTAGCACGTTCGATGAGTTGGTAGCCTATGCCCTGGCTGCGGTAGGCTTCGCGCACGTACAGGTCGTTCAATATCCAGAGGCGGCCCATCTGCACACTACTGAAGGAGGGGTAGAGCTGACAAAAGCCGAGACCGAGTTCCTGGCCGTCCTGTTCGGCAGTTACCAAGAAAACCTCACTTTCGTTGCGTTCCATTCGCGCTTGCAGAAAACGGGCGCAGGCCTGGGGGTCAGAGGGTTGGTGGTAGAACTGGCGGTAGAGGTCAAATAGCGGGACAAGCAGCTTGAGGTCTGGCGGGCCAGCTTTGCGCAAGAAGTGTAGCATGATTGAAATATAGCGAGGTAACGCCAGCCCACAAAGGGTAGGTGTTGAAACATGTAGGCCCTATCTTTGCAGGGTGAATGAACAAACGCTGGAAGGGCTGCTGGTTGGTTATGGCGCCCGCTTAGATATACCGGTGCAGTGGGGCGAGATGGACGCCCTAGGCCATGTAAACAACATCGTTTACCTACGTTACTTTGAGAGTACGCGTATTCGGTTCTGCGAGGAGCTGGACTATTCCGGCTTTGACCCCACAAAAATGGGCTCACCAGAAGCCCCGTATGGGCCGATACTGGCCAGCATAACCTGCCGCTATAAATTCCCAGTTACCTACCCTGATACTCTGGTAGCAGGCACCCGCTACAAGCCCGGTAGCCTGCATACCTACGGGTTTGAGTTAGAACATGTGTTGGTGAGCGTGCAGCACCTACGTGTAGCCGCGGCAGCGGTGGCCGGGGTTATCGTATACAATTACACAGATTTGCGTAAGGCGGAACTGCCAGAACTGCTGCGAGAAAAGCTGCTTTCAATGGAAAAAGCGTAGCAAAGAATAGCAGAAATGCGTAATTCCTAAAATCACGTATAAACTAACTGTTCAAACAAAGGTTATTGTTGTGAATTACGTAATAGTCAAAGCCTATTTCTACATCTACAACTTTTCAGTGTATTCGGGCGGGGCTCGCTGGTAAGGCGTATTTTGTAAATTAAGGGGAAGCTTGGCATATAATTAGCACAAGCTAGGCTAGTACATTTACTACCCTAGCTTTGTCACACGCATTAACTGGCCTAAAAAGCCCCCTGGAAGTTGTCTCAGTAGAAACCCTAAATGCCGTTTTAGGCGAAGGGAATTTTGCTGAAAACATTCCTTCAATAGATCAGTTTGCTAACCACCCGCTGCTGCAGAACAGCCTGGTTACGCCTGCCCCTTTCTTTACCTATATATACGACCGGCGAGCCCAGGTTATACCCTTTGTAAGCAAGAGTGTAACGGAAGTAACAGGCATTCAACATGAGGAGGTTACTGCAGGTGGCTTTGATGCGTTGCTGAATCGCTTCATACCTGAAGACAAACAAGAGTTTTTAACGATGAGCCTGCGTGCGATAGCTCACTTGCGCGAAGGAAGCAACTACGTTCCAGCCACCCTGAAAACGAATTTTATATACCGCATGCATCATAATACCGGCCGCGTGATGCACATGTTTCATCAAAGCGTACCGCTGTATATAGATGAAAACCGAAATATCATTTATGCGCTACAGATTGTGTCTGAAATGCCATTTGCATTTCAAATGAAACTGCCAAGGGGCGTGATGAGCTATGAAGATGCGTTGGGACGCATGCACCACGTAAACCTGCATGAAAAGCATGATGGGCCTGTAAAGAAGATAACGAAACGTGAACAACAGATTTTGCGGATGCTCACGCGCGGGCTGAACAGCCAGACGATAGCGGAGGATGTGAGCCTCTCGATACATACTGTAAACAAGCATCGGCAAAACCTGCTCAACAAAACAGGTTGCCGCAATACTGCGGAACTCATAGAGTACGCTTTTCGTGTGGGATGGCTGTAGTGAAACTTATAGGAACCGATACTATCTAAACTGAAGCCCGGCATGAGCCGGGTTTTTTTTGGGGCCTCTCCATACCCCCTACCTTGTAGGAGAAGGGGGTGTAATATTCCGCAAGCCATCTAGCACAGCCAGGCCATCTACGACTTCCAGTATCTTATGCACTGCACGCGCAAAGGCATACTTGGGTACCTGGTTTAGCGCAATCACTTGTTCATTTTCTCTTACTTTCCATTTGCGTAGCGGCAGATGCACAATACGGATGCGCATGCTGAAGTGTGTAAACTCATGCTGCACATAGCTACTGAGCAGGTTGCCTATTTCTGGTGTGCTGCTAAAATCTGGCAGTTCCTCGTTTGGCAGTTCCCATAAGCCGCGCCAAAAGCCCGCCTGTTGTCGCTGCCGCACCACAAGCTGGCCCGCCTCATAGCCCACAAGGTAAAACTCAAAGTAGCGGGTAGGCCGCACGCGTGCTTTGTGCTTGATAGGGAATTGCGAAACTGTACCGCGGACATAGGCGGCGCAGCCAGCCTGCAAGGGGCAGCTGGTGCATAGGGGGCTGCGCGGTGTGCAGCAGGTGGCACCCAGGTCCATCATCGCTGAGTTGAAGTCAGCGGGATTGTTGTCACCCAGCCAAGCATCAGCCAGTGTCTGGTAATGTGTCTTTGCGGCGGGTGCATTGATGGGCGTGGCGTCTGCCAGAACGCGGCTTATGACTCGAAGCACGTTGCCATCTACCACTGCCACGCGCTCACCAAAAGCCAGCGCCGCTACCGCACGTGCAGTGTAGGGGCCAATGCCGGGTAGGGCCATCAGGGCAGTGTGTGTGCGGGGCAGCACACCGCTACAATTGTTTACTACAGCCTGTGCGGCACGGTGCAGGTTGCGGGCACGGCTGTAGTAGCCCAGGCCCTCCCAGGCTTTCAGTACTTCATCTACTGGGGCGGCAGCAAGGGCCTGCACCGTAGGGAAGCGTGCCAGGAAGCGGTGGTAGTAGGCTGTGCCTTGGGCGATGCGCGTTTGCTGGAGTATGATTTCAGACACCCAGATGGCGTACGGATCCGTGGTTTGGCGCCAGGGCAGGCTGCGGCCATGGGTACTGTACCAGGCTACAAGCTTAGTGCCTATTTGGTGCGCTTTGTTGTGTGGGTTTGCCCGTCTGCTGCCGCCTTTTGCCATGCCCACCGTTTTATAGCGTATTGATTTGCAAGCTGTTGATTATCTGTGTACCTTTGCATACGCTTTTAAAACGCGAGCATGCTGTGACCAAAGCCGAGATCGTAGCGAAGATTGCGCACAAAACAGGGCTTGACAAAGCCGATGTTTCGACCTCGTTGGAATCGTTTTTCAAGGTGGTTAAGAACAGCATGGCTGAGGGCGAGAACATTTACATTCGCGGCTTCGGCAGTTTCATCGTTAAAAAGCGTGCCCGCAAGGTAGCGCGTATCATTTCGCGCAACAAACCCATCGTGATAGACGAGCATTTCATACCCAGTTTTAAGCCTGCCAAGGTTTTTGCCCAGCGGGTAAAAGGCAGCTCTAAACTGGCATCCGGTGCTAAGAAAGCCGATGCGCCCCTAGGCAGCACATCCACCCCCGGCAGCGGTGCAGCTACTCCCGCTGGCGCAGCCCCTTCTTCACAGCCGCCGCAAGCCTAAGTATTTCTCTCTAGCGCTACTGAAGCGCGCGGCCCCTAAGCGCCCCAAGCACGGCATGACACAGCCGAACGAACCCGCCACCCCCACCCCACACACTCAACCGCTTCTGCACTGGCCGCACTATGCGGTACTGGCCTTGGGTGTGCTTACGTTTGTGCTGCTGCTTACGGCAAACCGCACGGCGCTGAATACGCGCAATGCCACCGTAGGCGCTACCCGTGATGGTGCAGGTGTTACAACTACAGCCCTTACTATAGAGGGCGTTACCCTGGCGGCGCTGCCCCAAGGGCCCGATGGCGAGGTGCTGCGCAAGCTGCAAGCCCAACTGGCCGAAAGCCAAACGCCCGATGAAAAAATACAATTGCTGAACAAATTGGTAAGTGCCGCCATGAATGCGAACAGGCCAGATGTAGCAGCACTCTATGCTGAGCGCAGCTATAGTATAGATGCAACAGATGCACGCCTAAATCAGGCCCTGGGTTTGTATAAAGCTGCCATTGCGGGTACTGCCGCCACCACAGACACCAGCCTGCTGCACTTGCTGGCACCACGGGCCCTTGCGCTGATGGATACATACCTACAAGCCAAACCTGCTGACGTAGATGCACAGGTGGACCGTGCGCTGCTGCAAGTGCAGGCAGCCCGCCAGCCTGCAGACATGATGAATGGGATACGCGCCCTGCGCACCGTGGCCGATGCCAACCCAGCACACCTACGCGCCAACCTGCAGATGGGTGTGTATAGCCTGCAAACTGGGCAACTGGAAAAAGCCGAAGCCCGTTTACGCCAAGTGCTTACGCTTGATGGCAACCATGCCGAAGCGCACCTCTACCTGGCACAAACCCTGGCCCGCCAGGGCAAAACGGCTGCCGCCATAACCGAATATGACACTGCTGCTAAACTGACCCAGGACCCCACGCTACGCACACTGGCGCAGAGCGAACGTGCCAAGCTAAAACCCCAGTAGCACAACCGCGCCTATAAACTGATTCGTAATCCTTGCGATATATTTCTCCAACGTATTGTTTCACACTTAACCTTACTTAAGCAACATGCCTTCAGGTAAAAAACGTAAACGGCATAAGATAGCCACCCACAAGCGCAAGAAGCGCCTGCGCAAAAACCGTCATAAGAAGAAGAGCCGCTAGCCCTAGCGGATAACAATCCCATTGCAAGAAAACCGCTGCACATGTTACCGTATAGGCAACATGTGCGGAGCCTTGCAGGTGCGCACACGCATAGCTAAGATGACCCTGGCACACCCCTAGCGGGGCTTGCCCCATTACATGTGTAGCAGTGTTTTGCTGCTATATATGCGCACGTGCCGAGCATAGCCCGCAAGGCTTGCATCACTTAACATAAGCCTCATACACTGGTGGCAAATGAACTCATAGTAAGCAGTACCGACGAAGGTATGCGCATTGCCATACTGGACAATAAGCGCCTAGTCGAATTGCACCACGAAAAAAGGACCAACCTATTCACGGTTGGTGATGTGCTGCTGGGGAGGGTAACCCGCCTTCTGCCCAGCTTAAATGCCGCGTTTGTTGACGTAGGCTACACGCGCGACGCCTTTCTGCACTACCTGGATCTGGGCCCGCAGGTGCGCAGCCAGCTCAAGTATTTGAAGGCGGCACAGAGTGGCCCTGCCATACCGGTAGGCGAGATTAAGGCCGTGCCCGATATAGATAAGCATGGCAAGATTACTGACGTACTGAAAGCCGGACAAACGGTGCTGGTGCAGGTAATGAAGGAAGCCATTGGCACCAAAGGGCCGCGCCTGAGCAGTGCCATAAGCCTGGCGGGCCAGTACCTGATTCTGATGCCTTTCAGTAGCGATGTCTCCGTGAGCCGTAAGTTCCGCAGCCATGAAGAGAAGCGCCGCATCAAGCAATTGCTGGATGGCCTGTGCCCACCTAACGTGGGTATCATTGTGCGTACGGCAGCGGAGGGTGTGGAGCTGGACAAGCTGAAGATGGACTTTAACAACCTGATGCAGCGCTGGGAGCGGCTATCTGCTGAGATACCGGATGCGCAGCCGCCCCGTAAAGTGCTGAGCGAGATAGACCGCACGGCAAGCATCTTGCGCGACATGCTCAGCATTGGTTTCGATGCGATTTACACCGATGACAACGGTGTGTACCAGGAAGTGATGGACTACCTGGAGCGGAACCTGCCCGAGAAGAAGAACATCCTGCAACTGAAAAAAACCAAGCAGCCGCTCTTTGAGCACTTCGGAATCGAGAAGCAAATCAAAGGCTCGTTTGGCAAGAATGTGAACATGAACAACGGCGCGTATCTGGTGATAGAGCACACCGAGGCGCTGCATGTGATAGACGTAAACAGCGGCAGCCAGCGCTACCCAGATCTGAGCAGCGAAGACGCTGCACTGCGCATTAACAATGAGGCTGCGGCTGAGGTGGCGCGCCAACTTCGCTTGCGCGACATGGGCGGTATCATTGTGGTAGACTTCATTGACCAGCGCAAGATGGAGAACCGGCGCAATGTGCAAGACATGCTGGCCCGCGAAATGGGGCGGGACCGCGCCCGCCACACCATACTGCCCATGAGCCGCTTTGGCCTGATGCAGATCACACGGCAGCGCGTGCGCCCTGAGGTGAACATCAGCACCGACGAAACCTGCCCCAGCTGTGGCGGAACCGGCAAGATAGGCCCCAGCATCATGATAGCCGATGAGGTGCAAAACAACATTGACTTTCTGATACAGAAGGGCAGCCAGCGCAAGCTAAAGGTGATTTGCCACCCCTTCCTGGCAGCTTACTTTAGGCAGGGTTGGCCCAGCACGCGTATGCGCTGGTACTTCAAGTACAAAAAATGGATAGGCATAGAGGCGCAAAGCAGCATGCCGCTCACCACAGTGAAGTACCTGGATGAAAATGACGACGAGATAAAGCTGGAGTGAGAGAATCTGATTAAATCAAAAAGGCGGGCCATAAACCCGCCTTTTTTGGCTTAAATAGAAACCGCAGTACTAGATTTATCAGCGTTTATCTTTCTAACACTTTCTTCTTACCTTTAGGTATGGCTGCGCGCAAGGCTATACCTCCTGCCCCGAAGAAGCCCGCTGTACGGCAACCCCCGGCACGTAAAACCGTCATGCCTATAGCTTCTGGCCCTGAGGCGGAGGCCATGCTGGAAAGTTTCATTGAAAAATTTACACCTGAAATTGCCGCGCATGCACGTGCTGCACTAGCCAAACTGCGTAAACAACTTAAAGGCGCGGTTGTACTGGTGTATGATAACTACAATGCACTTGCTATCGGCTTCGGGCCCAATGAAACAGTGAAGGACAGCATATTCTCAGTTGCGGTTTTCCCGCGTGCTGTTAGCTTCTTCTTCCTCCAGGGCCGCAAACTTCTCGATCCTCAGAAATTATTGAGAGGCACCGGTAGTCGAGTAGGCCACATTAAACTGAGCAGCACCAAAGACTTAGATCAGCCAGCCGTAAAAGCACTGATGGAAGCTGCCCTAGACCAAGCAGCCGTACCGCTAAACACGAAAGCAAAAGGGTATGTGGTAGTGAAGAGCATATCGGCCAAGCAGCGGCCCCGAAGACCAATGGCTATAACTTAAGCTGCTACAGGTGGCAGCCGCTCCAGCAAGGAGATATGCCAGCGGGCCTCTATCCATCGACTGCCTACTTTTTTCCATACAATAGTAGTAATGCAGTTGAAGGGGTACTGCATGCCTTGCAGTTCTAGATACTGGGTAAACGTAACGACACTCATTGCCATTTCTGTTGTTTCTAAAACATTGTATTCGGTAATGGTGGTATAGGTTTGTGCATTCAGCGCAGTAAGTTTTGCAAACAAATTACGAAACCAGGCTTCCCATTCTTCACGATTTTTTACAACTACGTTCTTCCCATTTTCATCCAGATCAATTATGCCGAAATCGTCATCGCATAAATCAGCAAGTGCATCAAAGTTGTGTGTTGAAACAAAATGAAAAAGAAGCTGGGTTTCTGCTAGCAAAGTCTTTGCTGGGTTTACATTTTCAGATACAGTTACGGACATAGGTGCTGTTTTTACAATATAACGCGCTGTAAAATGAAAGAGTTTCTATAGTTTTATTATTTCAGTATGAAATGAAAAAAATTGATGCTCAGGAATTTAACTTGCTCATTCCCTGTTCATAGTATGTAATTAACCCCCTTTTCGAATGGAAAATTCAACCCTCAATTTCATTTTGGCCAATACATTGCAACGTGGCGATGTAATTGGCTTTACTTTTTTTACTGGCTACATGGCCATGCTGGCCGCTACGGTGTTCTTCCTGTTTGAGCGCACACGCATGGCGCCTAAATGGAAGCTATCCCTGCTCGTATCTGCATTAATCACGGGCATAGCAGGAGTGCATTATTTCTACATGCGCGGCGTTTGGCTGGACACAGGTACTTCTCCTACGGAATTCCGCTACATTGACTGGACACTTACTGTGCCCCTGATGTGCGTAGAATTTTACCTGCTGGTGAAGCCTTATGGCGCAAAAGAGAGCCTGCTTTATAAGCTTATTGCTGCAGCTGTGCTTATGCTTGTAACAGGTTATGTAGGTGAGGCCATACAGCCACAGAATAACATTTTCTGGGGTGTGGTTTCAACCGTAGGCTGGGCTTACATTGTATATGAAATTTTCTTAGGTGAGGTAGCTAAACTTTCTAAGACTTCTTCTGATGCCGCGGTAACGGGTGCAGTAACTCTGTTACGTCGCTTTGTACTCATTGGCTGGGCTATCTACCCTATTGGGTACATGCTTCTGCCTGGCAACTTACTGAGTGGCCTGGGTATCGAGCCTAAGGTAATGGACTTGCTCTACAACATAGGTGATGCTGTAAACAAAATCGGCTTTGGCCTGGTGATCTACAGCATGGCCGCAAAATCTAGCCCAGAACTTAAGGCTGCGTAGTCTTACTTTTGGTTAATAATCTAAGGCCCACTACGTGGGCCTTTTTTGTTTCTTGCCTGTATCCATATACTAGCAAGCTTCTTTATATCCGTGCCCATATTCTCAAACCTCACCGTCATTGAGCTGAGCAGCGTGCTGGCAGGCCCGGCTGTTGGCGCATTCTTTGCAGAGCTGGGGGCTACCGTCATCAAAGTAGAACCGCCAGGGGGCGACGTAACCCGAAGCTGGAAAACCTCAACTGAGAATGTAGACACTACGGTAAGTGCTTACTATACGAGCGTGAACTGGGGCAAACAGTGCCGCGTGCTAAACCTGAAAGTGGAAACAGCGTATCAAGAACTGAAAGCGCTTGTAAAAACTGCGGACGTAGTCATCAGCAACTATAAAGTAGGCGATGATGAAAAGCTGAGGGTTTCTTATCATCATTTACGGGCGCTGAACCCCAAACTTATCTATGCACACGTTACGGGCTATGGCAGTGAAAACCCACGCGCCGGGTACGATGCAATCGTGCAGGCAGAGGCCGGCTTCATGCACCTGAACGGCAACGCGGGCGCCCCCCCCACCAAGATGCCCGTGGCCCTGATGGACCTGATGGCTGCACATCACTTAAAAGAAGCCATACTGGTAGCACTGCTGCACCGCGAACGCAGCGGCGAGGGCAGCTACGTAAGCGTGTCGCTGCTGGATGCGGCCCTGGCCAGCCTGGTGAACCAGGCCGCTACCTGGCTGGTGGCGGGGCAAGACCCGCAGCGCATCGGCAGTGAGCACCCCAGTATTGTGCCCTATGGTACCGTATTTACTACTGCCGATGGGGCACAGATGATTCTGGCCGTGGGCAATGACAAGCAGTTTGTGAACCTCTGTGAAGTATTGGATATGGCTGCGCTGTCTACTGATGGTCGCTTTGTAACCAACCCCTTACGGGTGCAGCACCGCGCAGCGCTGCTACCGCTGCTGGCGGTAGAGATAGGAAAATTCAATCGTGATGAATTATTAACACGGCTACATGCCCGCGAGGTGCCTGTCGGCGCGGTGCATACCGTGGCAGAAGCCTGCGCCCTGCCTGAAGCGCAGCGCATGCTACTACACGATGCAGCTACTGGAATGAAGGGTATGCGCACTGTAGCCTTTGAAGGGCCGGTGGGCTGGAAAAGCGAAGCGCTAACGCCGCCCCCGGAGTTGCCCAAGTAGTAAGTATTTTTTAAAACAGCTGCCCATTCATCTCGTCAAAATTGGGCAGGGTGGCCAGCCGCGAGGTGCTGCCAGTGGGCGTAGTCACATACACATACAGTTCGTGCCCATTCGTTACGAGCACATAAGGCGCAGCAAACTGGCTGTTGTATACCGCGGCTTGTAACACGGCATCGGGCTTGAGCTTGTAGTTGCTGGTTTTGCATTCGGCGAGCAGCAGCGGGCGCCCATTACGCCCATACACCAGCAGGTCAAAGCGCTTTTCCAGTTCGTTGTATTTAAGGCCACGCTCTACGGCCATGAGCTGCGCTGGCACGCCGATGTCATGCATCAGGTAGTGCACCAGGCGCTGGCGCACTTCTTCTTCTGCGGTAAGGCGCACATATTTTTTGCGGAGCACGTCCAGCACCTCAGCTTTGCCAGCCTGGGTGCGGGTGGTGAGTGTGTATTCCGGTATGGCCCAGGGCATGTGCAGTAAAGTACTCAGAGAGCCATTACCTCGAGGTTGTGGTTGGTATAAATGCAGATGTCAGCTGCGATGTGCAGGGCCTGCTTCACCATTTCTTCTGCGCTCAGGTGGGGCGCATGCTTTTTGAGGGCTACTGCGGCGGCCTGGGCAAACATGCCCCCGCTGCCGATGGCGGCCACCTGGCTGTCGGGCTCCAGCACATCGCCCGTGCCGCTAAGGATGAGCGCCTCGGTGGCATTCATCACGATGAGCATGGCTTCGAGCCGCCGCAATACACGGTCAGATCGCCAGTCTTTGGCTAGCTCTATGGCTGCGCGCTTCATGATGCCCCCATGCGCGGAAAGCTTTTCTTCAAAGCGCTCCAGCAGCGTAAAGGCATCGGCGGTGCTGCCAGCAAAGCCTGCCAGGATGCTGTCGTTGAGTTTGCGCACTTTTTTTACATTGCTCTTGAGCACGGTAGCGCCAAGTGTTGCCTGGCCGTCGGCACCCAAGGCGGCCTGGCCATTGTGCAAAATGCCCAGCACGGTGGTGGCATGAAAGGTAAGTTTGGGTTCGGCGCTGCGCATAATGAAAGTTTAATACACCCTAAGCAAAGAGCCTGTAAATTTAGCCATTCGTAACCAGAGCCCCTAACGCCCCCAGCATACTGCCCATGACCCCCAAACTAGACCAGATACTCGGCCGCCTGGCGGCCTACCAAACGGAAGCCAACAGTATACGTGTGCGTTTTGAGCAATGGGCAATGAAGCATGGCGAGCTTATGCAGCAGCTCGCAGCGCTACAGCGTGCCATTGCGGCCCAGCACCCTTACTTTGCAGGAACACTGGCGGTGGAGAGCTACCACGAAAATTTTACAGATGATGCAGGGCGCAAGTGGGAAGCCAGCTACCTGAAAGGCGTGGCCCTGTATCTGAAAGATGTGCCAGTGGTGCAATACACCCATGATGAAACGCAGGAGCGGCAGGTGTTTTATGAGCGGGGTTTTGCGCTGCACTTTAAGCCGCTGCTAAATGGGCGCATAGAGGTATTCTGTGTGGGGCACAGCCGCCGCACCGATGCGCCACCCTTTAGCAAGTTGCTGTACATTTACGACTACCCGCACGAGCTTACACCTGAAGTGGTAGAAGAGCAGGTGCTGCGCATGCTGGAGCTGGTACACAAAACCAGCTTCCTATTTGAGGATATCGAGGAGCCGGTGACGGCGGCACCAGTAGGGTTTAAGCGGGTGTAGTAGCAGAGTACTTCGCTACTTTTTTATTTCAAGCTCTGCCAGCCACTGATGGCCCAACTCACGTAACAGGTCAATGAGTGGTAGGGCCTGATGCCCTCTTGCGGTAAGGGTGTATTCTACGCGTGGCGGCACCTCAGCAAAAGCTTCGCGCGATATCAGCCCGCTCTCTTCCAGTTCTTTCAGCTGGGTAGAAAGCATCTTGGGTGTGATGCCTTTGATGTCCTGTCTCAGTTCGGTGTAACGCCAGGGCTTGTTACGCAAGCGCCAGAGTATGGGCAGCTTCCACCGGCCGCCTACCTGTTCCAGCGCATACTCCACGTGGCTGTGATACGTGCGCCCATTTACAGTAAATGCTGGCATCTGCGTTTACACTACAATAGTTACCGAAAAGTAACCAATATACACATTCGATACCAAGCTACTATGCTACGCATCAGAGGGTACTTTTATCACATGAAAACAAAAAACATGAAAATCTTTTTATTACTGCTGTTGACCTCCCTGCTTGCAGGCCAGGTTAGCGCGCAGCACGGTGCTGGGCGTAATGGTAAGGTGTTACTTATCGTATCAAACCCTAGCGTGAGCAAACAAACGGGCTGGCCCATTGGTGTATGGGCGGCTGAAGTGGTACACCCCTACTGGGAGTTTACTGAAGCAGGCTATACTGTAGACATCGCCAGCCCTGATGGCGGTGAGGTGAAGTGGGACGGCTTTAGCGACCCCGAAGATGCGAGCAAGTACAGTGCGTTTGATATTCTCTCACTCGGGTTTAAGAAAGACGCAAGCAAGATGGCGCTGCTGCAAAACACAATCAAACTTTCTAATGTAAACCCAAATGATTACAAGGCGGTATTTGTGTGCGGCGGCCAAGGGCCGATGTATACGTTTATTGACAATGTCGAACTGCATAAATTCTTTGTGGACTTCTATCAGACGGGTAAACCTACAGCTGCCATCTGCCATGGTACCTGCATTCTGCTCAAAACCAAACTGCCTAGCGGGAAGCTGCTGGTAGAAGGCAAGCGCTGGACGGGCTTTGCCTCTGCGGAAGAGGCGTATGCGGATGCGTATGTGGGCATGCAGATTCAGCCTTTTCGCATTGAAGACGAGGCGAGAAAAATGACAACTTCAAAGTTTGAAGTAGGTGAGCCCTTTGCCGCCTATGCCATACAAGATGGCAACCTAATTACGGGGCAGCAGCAAAACAGCGGCACAGCAGCCGCCCGCTTGGCTATTGCGGCGCTGGAAAAAGACAGGGCACGCTACCCTACCTATGTACTATTACATGGTGCTTGGGCCGATGCATCGTCATGGGACGGCATTAAGCCAATGCTAGCTGCACATGCAAACGTGATTACGGTAAATCTGCCGGCTCATGGACTAGACTTCACACCTGCCAATAAAGTAAGCATGGCCAGCTATGTAAAGGCTGTAGCTGATGTCATCAACGCGCAACCAGGAAAAGTAATTCTGGTAGCGCATAGTATGGGTGGCATGGTGGCCTCACAGGTAGCAGAGAACCTGCCCAATAAAATTGAGAAGCTTGTTTTTGTATCAGCCTACCTGCCCCGCAGTGGAGACGACCTACTCTCACTTGCCAAACTGGATAATACCAGCAAGGTGGGTGGGAATCTGGTATTCAACGCCGATTACTCTGAAGCCAGCATCAAGAAAGAGATGATTGTTCCTGGCGTATGCGCTGACTGCCCCACCTGGCTACAAGAAGTTCTGGTAAAGTATCACAAAGCTGAGCCTGCCAAGCCCCTGGGCGAGAAGGTAACGCTCACCCCAGCACGCTATGGCAGTGTGCCTAAGTACTACATCAGCACCACTCAAGACCAGGCCGTTCCCTATACCTTACAACAGCTGATGATTAAAGCGAATGGAGGTATTAAGAAAGTGGTAGAAATGTCAACCAGCCATCTGCCTTTTGCTGTAAAGCCTGCTGAGTTTGTAACCCTGCTAAAAGGGCTGAAGTGATGCGGAAGTATACATATGTTGTAATTCTGGTAGTAGCAGGCTTTGCGTGTACAAGGCCTGCTTACTGCCAGCTAAATGAGAGCGACAGCCTGCGATGGCAGTTTAAGGCCAGTGCTACAGCTTCGCTACTGAATGGTATACTAGATCGTTTCATCACAGTAAACAAGCTGGAGGCAGGCCACGCACTTGAGCATTTTGGTTTCAGCACCCGCAACGACTACCAATATGGTACTTTCGGCCCAAGCACCACAGAAAATGACCTGACCAGTTTCAACTACATTTACCTGAACCCACGCAGCAGGGTATACCCCTACCTGATGGTCCTGGCCGAGGTAAATTACCGCCGACAGCTCACACAGCGATACCAGCCAGGTGTAGGGGTAAGCTGGAATGTAATGCGAAAACCTCATCACTTTCTTAAACTGTCAGCCACCGCCAGCTATGAAACATCTACCTATAAAGGCACGCGTTTTACCTACCTAGAAGATACCACACGAAATGTGGTAAACACGGCCCGCCTCACAGCCCGTGCCTATGGCAGACACCGCCTGTTTAACAACAAACTTCGCGCATTTTACGAGTTTTGGTTTCAGCAGTCTGTTCAAGTGCAGCAGAACTACCGGCTATATGCTGAGGCTGCGCTAGAACTACCCATTACAAAGCATTTCTCGTTTCGTGCCAATGGCCGCTTCACCTATGAGAATATACAGCTACTGGGCCTGAAGCCCTACGACCTGTATGCGACATTGGGCGTTAGCATCAGCAGTTTTTGATGATTTATGATGAAATAAAAAAGCCCCAAGATTGGGGCTTTTTTATTGTAAGCGCTTCTGTCAGAAGCCTATCGCTTTCCACAAGTATTTTTGTTTACCAGGCTCCAAGCTGTAAAAGGCGTTGCGGTTGTTTTTGCGCACGCGCACCAAGTGCTTGTCTACAAAGGCTATCTCATCTACCTCAAAAGGCATCAAGGCTTCGTTCTTTTTATTGATTACGCCCCACTTGCCCTCTTTCTTGGTGCAGGCCAGGCGGGCCTCGTTAAAATCCATTACCTCGTCATAGATTGGTGCAATGGCTTCTTTGAATAGAGAGTCGGCATAGCCGTATTTATCGCCGCGTGCGAACCAGCGCATGCCATGCACCTCATCGCCGATTCGTTCGGGTGCCAAGGGCGATACCAGCTTGCCCGTCTTGTCAATCAATGACCAGAGACCGGCATTTTGCGCCATGAATCGGTTTGTGGTTACAGGTAGTAAGGTTTCATAATTATGTGCCAATACTACTTTTCCATTGGTGTCTACGAGGCCTGCTTTGCCGTCTTTGTTACGGAAGGGGGCCAGTCCGCCTACAAAGTACAAGTCGGTATCGCCAGGTTTTGGCGCCCCCAGCGATGGGAACACTTTCTTACCATCTGTGGTGGCATAGGTCATCTTCTTGTCCTTTACCACCAGCGCGCGACCCTCACTGGGAATGCCCACGTATTCATACTCCAGCGGTAGCTGGGGCGTATTCACGCGGTCTATGAGGCCGTATTTGTCGCCATTTTTTACTACGGCTACGCCATCAATAAAGCTGCCGGCGCTGTCGTACTCACAAGGGATGATGAGCGTACCGGCAAGATCAATAAACCCATATTTGCCATCGTTCCACACTCGTGCGCGGTCGCCGCTAAAAGCATACACGGCGTTGTGGGCGGGTGGGGCCAGCTCGGTGCCGTCGGCTTTCAGGTAGCCGAAGCGGCCCGTTTTGCGGCAAATGCGGAAGCCGCTTTGCAATGCACCGATGGTGTCATAAAGGGCAGGCACTACCCAATCGCCTTTTTTATCCAGCAGGCCCCATTTGCCTGCCAGCGCTGCGGGTGCCATGCCACCCTGAAAGTCACCCACTTTGTCATACTTGGCTTCTACCACAAAGGCGCCACTTTTACCCAGAAAGCCCCACTTGTCGCCTTGCCGTGCGGCGGCGGCATTCTCGCTAAACGGGCGCACCTCAGGATAGTTAGGAAGTATCACTAACGCACCGAGGGGGTTAATGAAGCCACACCCGCTGGGCCCACAGGCGAGGTAGTAGTTGGCCACGGCCATATCCAGGTCTCGCCGCACCTGGCTGCGCTCGGGGTAGTCGGGGAATTTTTCAAGAAATGCCTGATACGAGGCGGCCATTAGGTCGAACGTGCTCATGTGGTAAATGGTGCGCCATGCATTCTTCACATTGCGGTTGCGGGGGTAGCCATCTACAAAGCCTTTGTAGGCATCTACGGTTTTCAGTTTGGTAAAGCGCAGGTATAGGGAGTCTTCTGCCTGGCCGCGCTGGGGGCTGTCTATGTATTTGTCTACGTAGGTCTGGTAGGCCTCGGGAGTGCCCACGGTATTCACGCTGTCAAAAGCGGCGACAAAAAACAATTTGCGTGCATCGCGCACTTCGGCAGCATTGGGGTATGTATCCAGAAAATGTTTGTATGACCGGGGTGTGTTGATGCCTTTGGCCACAACAAATGCGGCGGTATTGCGCAGTTTGATGGCAGCGGGTAGGTCCTTGCTGCGGGTAAAATAGCCAATGAAGTGGTCGTAGCCCTCTACTGTGTTTGCCTTCTGTGCAGCTTCGAAGGCCTGTTTCATAATGGTTTCATGCAGTTCCAGCACTTTCTGAAATGTGATGCCCATTGCAATCAGTTTTTGACGCTCCTCCTGCTCATACTTGGCATAGTCTTCTTCTGCTTGATTGATGTGTGTATAGGCACTATCCAGGCTGAAGGATGCGTTTGCGGGATTGGCGGTGCTGTTCAACACAGCATAGCCATAGTGCGAACCCGCAGAACGCTTTGCCATGCTTTTGTTAAAGGCCTCCCGCGCCTTTATAAACTGGCCTTCGGTTATGTATTTTAAGCCAGATTCCTGGGCTGCAAGCGTAGTGCAACACGCAGTTGCAAGCACGAGCGCAGCAGCAAGTAAACGTAGAGAGCGTAACATATAAGGGTGATCAATGAAATAGAAGAAGCGAAAACAAAAACGCGTGCCGGGTAGGGTTACCACAGCACGCGCACAAATTACTAGGTTTTACAGAACTAACGGGCCGTGCCGCACAGATGCATGCAGGATTACTTCTTGCGTTTGGCTACGAAGATGAAATCGCCGCCCTGGTCTCCGGTGCTGCCGATTTCGCCAAACTGGGGTACCTGGCGGTTCGGGCTGTTGTTGATTACGTCATTGCGGAAGCCGTTAAACAGTTCCATGGCTGTGATAAACTCTTCGCTGTTGTTCTCCAGGCCGCGAATCAGGTATTCCATAAACACGCTCTTGTCTGGCACTGTCTTCAAGGCGCCACTGGTCATGCCGCGGCGGCTCTGCAGATTATACATTTCCTGTATGGCAGGGCTGGCATCAGCTACGGCACGGGTCTTAAACATACCGCCGCTGAAGCATGCATCTGCAATCAACAGGGTGTGCTTGGTTTTGATACCGGCGATATAGTCGCGCAGGGTGCTGTTTGGGAACCAGTTGCTACGATTGGCCATAGTAGCATCAACGGGCAGCCAGAAACCTTGCTCCATCTGCTCATCCCAGATGCCGTGACCGGCGTAGAAGATAATCAGGTTGTCGTTTTTGCCCAGGTTGGCCTGCAGTTCGTCCAGCTTTTCCTGTATCTGTGAGCGTGTGGGGTTTTCCAGGAAGTACACAAACTCATCCCGGAAACCGTAATTGTCTTTCAGCACCTGGGCTAGCTTCTTGCCATCAGCAATTGGGTTGTCCAGCGCTACGATTTCTTTATCGGTGTAGTCCTGCTCTGCAATGAAAAGGGCGTGGTAGTTGGCATCGCCTACGCCAGTTATTTTCTGAACTTCTACAACCAGGTTGATTTCGGTCTTGTTGCCCACGCTATCCACGGCTGCTACGGTGAGTTTGTTCTCGGCATTTTCCTGAAAGAAGAAGGTTTCTTCACTTTCATATTTGTCTCCAGTTATGCTTTTGGTGGCAGGTTTGCCATTGATGGTCACACTGGCTACGCCGCTCAGGTCGTTTGCCTTCATCTGCACACGCACACGCTGCTGGTTTGTATAGGCGCGGTCTTTCATGCCACGCTCTTTGGTCATGCGGGGGCTTATCATGGCAATGGCAGGCGGGGTAATGTCTGCTGGTTTCCAGGGCTTCAGGTCAAGCCAAGCCAATTCAAACAGATTGAGCTGTTCGGTTCCGTTTGAACCTGCGTAGAACTTGCCATCGTTGGTGAGGGCGATCTGCTGCACGCCGTCTTTGTATTCGTACAGGCTCAGCTTCAGGTTCAGGTCGCTTGTGCGCCACACTTTTACTTTTTTGTCTTCGCTGCTTGTAATTACATACTGGCCATCATTCGTAAAGCGTACGGCAACGGCGGGGTCTTCCATGGGTTGCTCGCGCAGCAGCTTGCGCTCCATCAGGTTCCATATCCGTATTGCTTTGTCTTTACCGGCGCTGGTCACGGCATAGCGGCCATCAAAGCTGATGTCGAGCGAGGGTATTGATGTTTTGTCAGCCAGGTTACCTTCAGGCTTCAGCACACCTACTTCATTTCCGGAAGCGATTTCGTAAATCTTTGCTACCTCAAAGCTGGAACCACACACCACCAGTTGGCGTGAGTCTGGGGTAAACTTCATGTCCTGGGTGCCCTGGTAGCTAAAGTTCTTCACTACCCCTTTATTCGCGATGTCCCATACGCGAATGCCTGCACTGCTGGTGCTGGCAAACATTTTGCCATCTGGGCTAAAGGTTACCAGTGTAGCAAAGGCATTGCTGCTGGGGGTGTTCGTTGCCTTCAGGTTGCTCACGGAGTTGTTGGCGGCTTCCCATACTTTCAGCACCTGGTCTTCGCTGGCGCTTACGATGTAAGAGCCATCTATAGAAGAGGTGATGCAGGTGATGGGTTTGTCATGCCGGGCGATGGGGGCAGCATCCAGCGCCTGGGGCAGTGTGCTGCGGATAACGTTGCCTTTTTCGGTGCCGAACACCACATAGCGGCTGTTGTGGGTAAAGTGTACGGCGGTAATCTTCTCTTTGTTGTAGCTGATGGCAGTAACCATGCTGGTTTGCGCCATCAGGGTGCCAGCGCAAAGGGCTACTGCCAAGCAGCAGGCCCAAAGGGTAGCGTTAATCTTTTTCATAACAGTGGGGTGACAGGTAACGTGTAGTCTGTGCGGAAATTCGGATAAGTAAATATACTAAGAAAAAACCGTGCCGGATTTGAACTGCATGTTAAACAAAGAGGACATGCTTATGCCGGCCCTCTAGTACTCAAGTTGTTGATTATCAGTTTATCGCAAACTCGAACTGGCTCTGCTTGAAGGATTCCTTACGGTTGCGGCGGGGCAGCTTGAGGCCGGCGAGCTGGGCATAGTCGGTCTTTACGGCAGCGAACACATCCTTGTGCTCGGCATATGCAAAACCCAGGTTCAGGTCAGCGGCTACTTTGCTCAGCAGCAGCCAGCTGGGCAGGGCATCTACTACGTTTTCGGGGTGGCGCCAGTTGTCCGTCGCTTGCCCGGCGCTGTCCAGCCTGCTTTTGGGCATGGCCATCCACATGTCTGGGGTCATGCGGCGTATCTGCTTGGCCTGCATGCTAAGCTGAGGTATGTTTTTGGCGTTGATGAAGATACCCGCGCTCTCCAGGTGCGTGGCTGCGGGCAGCAGGATGGTGCTGCGCTCATGGCCAATGAAGTACTGGTGCGCATGCACAATGAAGGGCACCTCATTCATGAGCTCGGCCAGGAGGGTGGCCAGTTTGTCGTCTTCCATGAGGTACACCAGTTCGTATTTTCCTGCGCGGATGTCACTCTTTAGCGACTCTATCTGTACCGGTTTGAAGCCGAGCAGTTCCACAGCGGCGCGGTTCGGGCTGCGGTCGTCTTTGCGTAAGAAGCTGTCTCCCCAGCCCGCTTGGGTGTGCGGTAAGTAATGCACATCGGCCTGGCCCAGGGCGGCTGCGGTTTTCTTCAGTGCCCAGTTGCTTTCCAGGCTGGCGTGCGCACTGCCCAGGAATAAGGTTTTGCCTTTGTGCTTGGTTAGCATGGCGCCCACCTGCTGCAGCCCTTCTTCAAAGGCTACGGGCAGGTCGCCCTTTAGTTTTACGCCGCTCACGCGTTTTTCGTTGTGCTGCATGTAGCCCAGGCGGCCTTCATCGCACATCCAGTACTCGTTTATGGCGGCATTGTGGCGGGGGGTCTGGCGTAGCACGGCATTGTCGCGCAGCCATACATCCACATTGCAGCCCGTGCTGCAGCCTGTGCAGATGGTGGGTGTGTAGTTCATCTCCCATACCCGCGCCTTGAAGCGGTGGTCGGTGCTGGTGAGGGCACCTACGGGGCAGATGTCTATCACGTTCATGCTATAGGCATCGTCGAACGTGTGGCCAGGCGCAGTAGCAGGGTAGTTTGCATCGCCACGGCTGTGTATGCTGAGCTGGTTCGTCTTGCTGATTTCTTCGGTAAAGCGGGTGCAGCGGGTACAGTTGATGCAGCGCTCGGCATCCAGGGTTACATTGGGGCCTAGTGTGATGCGTTTGGGTTTGTGCACTTTGTCCACCTCAAAGCGGGAGCCCTCAGGGCCATACTTGTACGTCCAGATTTGTAGTGGGCACTCGCCGGCTTGGTCACAAATGGGGCAGTCCAGGGGGTGGTTAATGAGCAGGAACTCCAGCACGCCCTTTTGCGCTTTTTCTATGGCAGCATTGGTGCGGTTGGTGCGCACGTACATGTCGGGCGCGAGCTGGGTATTGCAGCTGGTGTTGGGCTTGCGGCCCCAGCCTATCTTGGGGCTGCCATCGGCCTCCTTCAGCACCTCGCCCGTGGCGCGGTCTTTCATCGGGAAGCCTACATCTACCAGGCACATGCGGCAGTTGGTAGGTATGCTCATGGCAGGGTGGTAGCAGAAGTAGGGTATCTCTATGCCATTGTCTATGGCAAACTGCAGCAGGTAGGGCTTGCCGTCGTAGGCGTAGGTTTTGCCGTCGATGTAGATATTGGGCATGGGGAGGGATGTAGGGGTGCTGGGCCGAAAATTACAAAGATTTCGTTTGGCGCGACGGGTTGAAATGGGTACAAATTAGGAGGGGCGAGCACCCTTCTACAGCATAAGAGGCATAAATAAGCCGCCCCTAGCTACTACTAACACCTGGGTCTCGTGTATTATACCTGCATAATTTCGCGCAGCACAGCCGCATAGGGCTTCCACCGAGGTGTGAACAGGGTGCTGTTGTGCCAGTTGAACACGAACTCGCCCTTGTAGCGCTGCACGGTAGCGCGCAGGTCAAGCCAGGTTTTGCGGAAGGCATCCACACTGAGGGTGTCAGTATTCACAATGTGTTCATTGTTCTGAAAGAGGCTGGTTTCCATGATGAGCAGGGGCCGCTCGCGCAAGGCCAACTTCTGGCGCGTAAGGACATTGAAAACCGGAAAGCCATGGCAGGTACCGCAGCGAAAGCCGGGCTGTGTGGCATGGCCTGCTGTGCTGCCCCACTGTAGGTTGTGCGCATCCCAGCATTCCCAGGTGCCGGGTACCTCAAAACGCAAAAAATGCTGACGCCCTGTAGCCACAGGCTGCTGCACACCTGCCCGCTCAACCGCCCTTCGCAGGCTGGACAGTTCCGATGAAAATACTTCCGCGTTCTGGTGCGTGTGGTAGCCAGCATGGAAGCCTATGTGGTGGCCGCGCCTTCCTATTTCAGCAAAGAGCTGTTGGGCGAAGCTGCTGGTCAGGCTATAGCTGCGCTCATAGCGGTTGGTGTGACGTGTGGCTTTGAAGAAGAAGTGCGCATGCGACCCGGCCTCTTCAGCGAGCTGCATGAGATGTTCGAAAGTATTGTAGGGGTCTGCGCTATGCGTGGCGTCGAGCCAGGGCATTTTTTGTGCGGCATCGGCATAGGGTGCATAGTGCTGGCTGCCCCCCCACTGGTGCAGGGCCACCCACGCGGCCTTCAGCGAGTTGTTGTAGAATAGCATTTGATCTACATCGTGCGTAGGCACCAACTGGAATGCCACGCTGCGGCGGGGCTGCGCTATGCCCAGGTGCTGCAATGCATGCCAAAGCAGTTCCACATATTCATCTACCACAGGCCGCTGCAAAAAGCCCGCACGGCAGGCCAGTGTGCTTTCGGCGGGTATCCGGCCGTGCACATCGTGCAAGGCGGGGTAGAGCATTTCTTCCCAACGTGTGAGTAGAAAGAAGGCACCTGCTACAATGTCGGTGCCCAGTGCAACCTGGTGCTCGGTTACTGATACTTCCTCCGTACCATACAGCACTGGCACATCTGCCTCTAACGCTAGCAGGCTATTGAGCAGGCCCACGTGCTGGGGCAGGTTTGCGGCATAGAGGTAGCCATCGGTTTCATCACACTTACTAAAGAAAGCATCGGCCAGTATAAGCCTGCTACCATTTGGCAGCTCAATGGCGTAGTCGTTTCTGTTTTCAAAGGTCAGCTGATACTGCAACCCCAGCCGCTCGCCCAGCAGTATATCCAGGGTGTATGTGCGCTCAGGTGCAAAAGAAGCAGGCAGGCGTACTATGAGCATGTTTCAGTAAGGTAAACAAAAAGCAGTATTACTGCCGTAGCTCATGCAGCCAGCGCAAGAGCCTGCTACCATAATGCCACACGCAATGGTAGGGCCTGGGCCGCGCACCAAAGCCCTGAAAGAAGTGGGCGATGCCCGGGTCTGCGCTGCCCTCAAAGTCGAACACGCGGCCTGTTTCACTTGCCCACTGTATGCTGTGCCAAAGTAGCAGCGTCATAGCGCCGCTGTCTTTCAGGGCGGGCTCCATGCCACCGGCCAAGTAGTACACCGTGTTTGCATCGTGCACTAGATAAGCGGCGGCGTGCAGGCGCCCCACTGCATCTACGGCAAAGAGCAGGCGGCGTGCAGCGTGTGTGGTGGCGGCGGCATCCAGCTGGGTGAGCAATGTGAGGCTATAGGGCACCTCAGCCTTGCGGCGCTCAAACGAGGCCTGCACCAAATCATAAAATGCGAACACATCTGTGAACTCGCGTACGGTGAGCTGCTCCTCTGCCTTACGCAGGTTCCGCTGCGTGTTCTGGTTAAAGCGCTGGCGGTGAATGCTGGCATCGGGTGCGGGCTGTAGCTGGTAGCTGTATAGGGTGGTTTGCTCCCAGCCCTGCCAGCCCAGCGGTTGCCAGTAGTCGTAACCGTAGTGGCAGTGAAACTCGGCGTAGCTGTGGTGCGGTAGCTGCGCATGCACAAGCTCCGTAAGGCGGCCCTGCTCATGCAGGGTGTAGGGGTGGGCGAAGTGCAGGCCCAGCCTTGGCGTAAGGGGCGGGTTGCTGAGGAAGGTGAACCCTGCACGTCGCCACTTGTGGTAGGGCAGCACGGCATGCACGGTATCTTCTTCTAGCACACAGGCCGCGCCCCAGTCACCACCCGTGGCTGCCTCGAGCCACCAAGGCTGGAAGAAGAGTGGAGTACTTTGATGCTGATTTGTAAAATGTTTGTAGTAGTCGAGTTCCAAAACCACATATTGGGAAAATAGTGTTGTTTCATTTCTAGAAGCATACCTGTAAATTTGAAGTAAATTTGCAGTATATGACAAAGCGGTGCGTATTACTTTTTTCTGGCATTTTTACTGCCTTTGTATTTCTGCTACAGGGTTGTTTGAATACAAGCAGTAATAACCCCTTGCCTGAGCAGCCCAACATCCCAGCGTACGTGGGTAGCTGGCAACTTACAGGGTCTGCTTTAAACGGATTCAACTTGCCGACAGGGTGCACTTCTATTCAAAAGCAACTTTCTATTAATGCAGAAGGTAATGGGTACTTTTTTGTGAAAAGTTGTGATAACATTTTCTGTGCAGGCGGTAACGGTTCAAGCAGTTGGCTTACAATAGCTTTTACATCGGACGAATCTGCCTCTACCCCAGGCGAGATTCTTTTTTCGATTCCGAATGTTGCAAATGCTTGTGATTTGTGTGGTACAGTTGGTTCATTAAGCCAAACAAACGCGCAACTCCAAACATTTGGGATTACACTTGCTTCAACATTTAGTGCGACGTTTACTGTCAGTATTGACAACAATACCCTTACCCTGGCTTATCCTGTAAATGGGAGTCTCCCTGCTTACACAGAGATATACTCTCGCATTTCTAGTATTCAGGCTTAGTCTTTAATCTCTTTTAGTGTACCTGGCTCGGTAGTAAAGGCCAGCGCCTTGGCATCATCAAACTCGCCCTCCCAGCGCGCTACCACACAACTGGCCAGGCAGTTTCCGGTTACGTTAACGGCGGTGCGGGCCATGTCCATGAGTTGGTCTATGCCCAGGATTACCGCCGCGGGCCACTCGGGCAGGCCAAACATGCTGAGGGTACCCATGATGATGACGAGCGTGCCGCGTGGCACCCCGGCCACGCCTTTGCTGCTAAGCATGAGCGTAAGGCAAATGATGAGTTGCTGCCCTATGCTAAGCTCTATGCCCGCAGCCTGCGCGATAAAGACGGTGGCCAGCGCCAGGTAGAGCGTGCTGCCATCCAGATTGAAGCTGTAACCTGTGGGCAGTACAAAGGCAACTACTTTACGCGGTACGCCAAACTTCTCCATGGCTTCCAGCGCGCGGGGCAGGGCCGCCTCACTACTGGCGGTAGCAAAAGCGATGCTCACGGGCTCGCTGAGTGCGCGCAAGAACTGCCGCAGCGGTAGCCGAATGACAAGCGCTACCGGTAGCAGTACCAGCAGCACAAAAGCAATGAGAGCCAGGTAGAGCGTAGCCAGAAGTATGAATAAATTCTTAAAAACGCCCAGGCCCATATGTGCCACGGTAAACGCTACGGCGCCACACACGGCAAAGGGGGCAAAGAGCATCACGATATCCGTAAACTTAAACATGACCTCACTCAGGCTCTCAGCAAAACTGAGCATGGGGCCGCGGCGGCTCTGGGCTACCAGCGCCAGGCCGATGCCGAAGATTACACTGAATACCACAATCTGAAGGGTTTCGCCATCGGCCACGGCTTTGGCGATGTTGTCAGGAAAGGTGTGCAGGATGATATCAGCCGCTGAGCGTGCAGGCACTTTGGGAATCTCTTCGGCGGCACTACCCGTTGGTGCCGGGATGCCATCGCCGGCACGGCTGAGGTTGATGGCGGCAAGGCCAATGAAGAGTGCGAAGGTGGTGGCCACTTCAAAATAGAGCAGACTCTTCCAACCCATGCGGCCTACCTGCTTCAGGTTGCTGTGGCCGGCGATGCCTACTACCAGCGTACCGAAGAGCAGTGGACCAATGATGGTCTTGATGAGTTTCAAGAATATCTTGCTCATCACGCGTAGGCCATCGGCAATCTGAGGTACATCAGTGCCGAGTTCCGCGCCAAGTAGCATGGCAAAAAATATCCATGCTGTGAGGTGCCTGCGCTGTGCGGTATATACGGCCAGTGCCGCCAGCGCAGACCAGCGTAGACCGGCAGTAACCAGAGGGCTCAGCAAGATGAGGTCGTAGGTGTTTAATAAAGTAACCGCCAGGGCCAGGGCACCTAGGCCCAGGGCTACTATGAGCGTATTGCGTGGGTTCATTCCGTAGAAACTAAGGCTATAATCAAAGCGCTATTTGAACTGCGCTGTACCTATAGCCTGCAAACTACATTTTTTAACTACCCTTTGAAATAAAGGCACGCCGGTTGCAGGTACAGGTTTTGCAGGTTTGTGTTACTTTTGACAATGCTGATGCGACTCAAGTATAGTGTACTGGCATTTGTGGCGGCTTTAATGGTGCTGGCATGCCGCCGTACTGCTGCGCCCGAACCCGGCACAGAGACGCTTACTTATGCCCTAGGCAATGCTGCCACGGCCAGCTTTGCTGCGCTGCCAGGTGGCGGTGTGCAGGTGAAAATTTCAACAGCCAGCGTGCAGGCCGGCACAGTAGCGGCACTTTATTACGGCCCACTGAATGAGCAACAGGGGCGCGCTGCACTGCTGGGGAGTGTTAACACAACTGGCGAAACAATATTCACAATTACAGCACTAGAAAATGGTTTGCCCTTTGGGTTAGCTGACCTGCAGAACTTTGACGGCTGCCTACGGCTCTATACCACTAACCCAAATACGCCCACAGCGGGTGCTGATGTAGGCGGCAATGCCCTGACCGGTGATGCCACACCTTACAGCCTGCTGCCACAGAATAATTCGGGCGTGAGTGGCACATTTACGATATACAAGCGGAGGAATGGGCTGTCGCGCGTTGATGTTGTGCTAACCGGCACACAGGCAGGTGCGCTGCACCCGCTGCACATACACCTGGGTGGGCCCAGCGTGTGCGGCACGATTGCCGTTACGCTGCAAAGTGTGGTAGGTGCTACCGGCACCAGCAGCAGTACCCTACGGGCCTATGATAGCCAAAGCATACCAAATGCAGGCGCACCGCTCAGCTACATGGATTTGCTGGGCCTGAGCAAGTGCCTGAAAGTGCATACCAGCAGCGCGAACGATGCTGAGATTGCTACGAACTAATCGTATTAGGCAGGCATTGTCTCAGCTAGCGGCACCTGGGTTTCTTTGATTTTGGCAAAGCCGCCATACACATTGTACACCTGGGTGAAACCCGCCCGTGCCAGCAGGGATGCTGCAGCCATGCTGCGGTAGCCCCCCGCACAGTGTATCATATAACTTTGGTCTTTGCTGAGCGTAGCAAGCTGATTGGGTAGTTCGGCCAGCGGTATGATCCGTGCACCTGCTACGCTGCCGTTAGCAACTGCTTCGTTTACATTGCGCACGTCAAGTACCGCACCCGTATGGGCCTTTACTTTTTCAGCAAAGGCTTCAGGAGTCAGGCTCTGTATGGTATGCAGGGATTTACCTGCAGCCAGCCAGCTAGCAATGCCACCTAGTAAGAAACCCTTCACATTTTCAAAGCCTACCCGTGCCAGGCGCAGCACCGCCTCGGCTTCCTTGCCTTCGTCAGTTACCAAGAGCAGGGGCTGGTCGTGATCTAGCAGTGTGCCCACCCAGATTGCAAACTGCCCTCCAAGGCCAATGTTAATGGCGCCTGGCACAAATCCTTGTTCGAAGGTGCTGGCCTCGCGGCAGTCTAGAACGGTTGCACCCGTGTGCAAGGCTTGCTCGAAAGCTGCCACTGCAAGCGGGCGCATATTGTGTTGCATTACCTCAGCTATCGGTGCAGGGCCCCGCTTGTTAATGCCCGCATCTACAAAGAAGTATTTGGGCGGGGCTGCCAACCCGTCTAACAAAGCGTCTACAAACTGCTCGCGGGTCATGGGTTGCAGGGCATAGTTCAGCTTGCGTTGCTGGCCCAGGGTAGTGTAGGTTTCATTGCCTATGTTTTTGCCACAGGCACTACCTGCCCCATGGCCCGGGTACAGGATGATATCGTCAGAAAGTGGAAGGATTTTAGTTTGTAGGCTGTCATACAGGTGGCTGGCCAGCTGCTCTCGGGTCATGTTCGCATGCTTCACGGCAAGGTCTGGCCTGCCAACATCACCAACGAACAACGTGTCTCCAGTGAAGAGGCAGTATGGATTTTGCTTAGCATCACGCAGCAGCAGACACATGCTTTCAAGCGTATGGCCTGGGGTATGCAGCAACTCAAGCGTGATAGCCCCCAGCTGAAACACCTCACCATCTGCGCCTACGTGTATGGCGTATTGGGGCTCTGCGGTAGGGCCATACACTATTTTGGCGCCTGTAGCGCGGGCCAGGTCCAGGTGGCCGCTTACAAAGTCCGCATGGAAGTGCGTTTCAAATACATACTTGATTTTGGCACCGCGGCTGGCAGCCAGTTTCAGGTAAGGCTCTACCTCACGCAAAGGGTCAATGATGGCAGCTTGCCCCTGACTCTCAATGTAGTAGGTGGCTTCTGCCAGGCAGTTGGTATAGATTTGCTCAATGTAATAATCCTGCATGTGCGTGTGCGTTTTGGCTGGTCTAAGACTGCAAAAATACAAAACCCAATCTGTAACGCTTCAACTGCCCGTTCACGTATGCCCAGATGGTACTAGCTCAAGGTTTCACCAAATCAGCAATGAGTGAGGTATACACGAGCTCACCGCCTGCGTTGCGATGGTCGTGCTGGGCGCTGCGACGCACGGGGCCGTCGTTCCACTGCCAGGGCTGCTGGTGAAACGCACCCGCTTCATCCCAGTATTCCAGCAGTTGCACCCTGAACCCTGCTTTTAGCGCCTGGCGTTCTAACAGACGGTAATCATAGAGTACTTTGTGGTCATCAGCACCAGCACCCGTACCGCCAGGGCGTACCTGCTCACGGTATGCCGGGCTGGGGTGCAGGCCATCCGGCACTGCAATGCGCAACACGCCACCCGTTGCTAAGAAAGTATGACAATGCTGCAGGGCAATCAGGCCTTCGCTTTCTGTGAGGTGTTCCCACACGTGCTCGGCGAGCATACGATGTAGGGTCCCCGGCTGCCAGTAGCATGCAAAGTCTGATGCACGTAGTAAATTCAGGGTATCTACATCGGTAAGTGTCCAGCCCGGGTAAGCAATGCTGGCGCTACCCAGCACTACCTGCCGTGCAGCACATATCTCTGTGTTACGTACTAGGCGCAGCCACAACCGGCGTAGTTGCTTTAGGTATTGCTTCACAAAATGAAATAAAACACGCAGTGCTTACTCTACGCCGAGGGCCTTTAAGTCGCGGTAACCCCCAGAAAGTGAGAAGGCTTTGATACCCTTTTGGCATAGCAGTTCGGCGGCATCGTAGCTACGGCCCCCGCTAGCGCAGTATAGCAAGTACGTCTTGTTCCTATTCAGGGTGTCAGCATGTGTGGCAAAGTCATTGCGCATGAAGTTCATGAGGCGGGCCTTGAGCAAATGGCCTTTGTCCCACTCTTCTGGGGTGCGCACATCCAACACAACTATGCTACCAGCACCTGCAGCCATTTTCTGTTTGAACTGCTCGGGTGTTAACGTGGCTACCTGCGTGCAGCCCTGCTGTGCATACCCTGCGCCCCAAATCACTAGGCATGCTACTACAAAAATGAAACGCTTCATGCTACAAATATAGCGCGAGGCTCGCGCAGTTGGCTACTTACTATCTAAGGGGGCGGCGGTTACTGCAGCAGCTTGGGGCTCATTCGCAGGCTCACGTACAGCGATTTCATCAAATTTTTCATGGTACTGGGGGTGATTTGTGCCCATCAGCTTGTCCCACCAGTTGAAGTACAGCCCGTAGTTGTATTTGAAATACTTGTGGTGCATGTTGTGGTGGGTGCTCGTATTGTTCCAGCCTGTAAGCACGCTGCGCGTAAACCCCTTGGGGTACACTTCAAAACCCAGATGGCCCAGCACGTTCATCACCGTCATGTACAAAATGAAAATAAAAACTGCCAGTGGGTGTATGGGCATGAGGAACACAATGAGCGGTAAGATGCCAGCCTCTGCTACTGCCTCTAACGGATGAAAGGCGAAAGCTGACCACGGACTTGGGTTGGTGCTAAGGTGGTGCACATTGTGCACGCGGCGGTAGAGCACGCGCCAGTGCATGAGCCGGTGTGTCCAGTAAAAGTAGGCGTCGTGCAGCACGATGGTGAGCAATATGCTCAGTACAAAGTAGCCCCAGCCATAGTCTGCCAGGTTGGTGTAAATCTGCGTGTAGCCTGCCCGCTGCGCCATCACCACGCCTACAGATATGACACCAAAAATGAGAAAGGTGCTGAGCGAGTACAGCACTTCACGGCGATAGTCGGCCTGCTTGGGGAAAAATGCCTGAATGCGCTTATGCAAGTAGCTACGCCTTTTCCATACGTAAAAAAGCAGGTAGGCAGTACCTGCGATAAGCAAATAGCGCAAGAGCATCAATAGCGTGCTACCGATAAACACTTGCCAATACGCTGCAGATGGAGCCATCACGTTCATGGTAACTTAAATTTAATGAGCGATTGATACCGCAACATGTTTTGTAGGGTATCTTTGTATTCTGATCAACTGTATGAAAATGAAGTTAGTCTTTAAACTAATTAGTTTATGTCTGTTAAGCCTGCCTATTGAATTATACGCCCAGCAGGACTTAGCCTCTGCTGTAACCCCAGCAGCAAAAGTTGCGGGTGACGAGAAGGAGCCAAACATCAATGATTTTCTGGCAGTGGAGAAAGAGCCGCTGCCCCTAAAGCTGAATAAATTTCTGGACACCCTGCAGTGGAGCCCTGAACTGGACAGCATGAACTGCCCACGTCAGGTGCTTGTGCGTGTGCTGGTAAGCAAAGAGGGTAAGTATCTTAAGCATGTTACGCTGGTGAATGTACCCGAACTGTTTGATGCAGAGGCTGCACGCGCGCTGCCCAGCTTGCAGTTTATGCCTGCGGTGCAGAACGGCAAGCCTATAACTTGCTGGACCGACCTATCTCTGGTGCGCAAGGCCCCAGCCCCAAGTAAAGCGAAGAAGGGAAACCGATAACTTGCAGCCCTTGCCACAGGGCAGGTTATCCATTTGATACACGCACTTTTCCCTGCGCACTGGCGCGACTATGAACTGCTGGACAGCGGCGGCTTTGAAAAGCTGGAGCGCTTTGGTGCGTTTACACTGGCACGGCCAGAACCCCAGGCGCTATGGCAGCCATCGCTAAGCAAAGCTGAATGGAGCAATGCGCACGCCCGCTTTGAGCAGCGCGGCAGCCACAGTGGCGAGTGGCATTGGCAGAGCAAAGCCAAGCGCCCCGAATCCTGGCACATCCAGTACAAAGGGCCGGGTTACAGCCTGCGCCTAAAGCTGGCACTTACCGCATTTAAGCATGTGGGCGTATTTCCAGAGCAGGCAGCGAACTGGGATTTTATAGTAGAAAAAATACAGGCCTTGCAGACGCAGGGCATAGCTGCGCCACGCTTCTTAAATCTATTTGCCTATACCGGCGGTGCCACACTTGCTGCACGGGCCGCAGGTGCTGAAACCACCCACCTGGATGCGGTGAAACAGGTGGTGAGCTGGGCAGCAGACAACCTGGAACTGAGCGGTCTTACGGGCGTGCGCTGGATCGTAGAAGACGCCTGGAAATTTGTGCAGCGTGAGGTGCGGCGCGGCGCTAAATATCATGGCATCTTGCTGGACCCGCCCAGCTTTGGGCATGGGGCTAAAGGCGAACGCTGGAAACTGGAAGACATGCTGGACGGGCTGCTGGCCGATGTAGGCAAACTGCTGGACCCGGATGTGGGCTTCTTGGTGCTGAACTGCTACAGCCTGGGCCTGAGCCCGCTCATTCTGGAACGTGTGGTGCAGGCGTGCTGCGGGGCACGCGCCAAGCAGGTAGAGATTGGCGAACTATACCTGCCAGAATCTACCGGACGCAAACTACCCACGGGGGTGTATGCGCGGTATTAATATTTTCTTTGTAAAAACACTTCGCATACCATGCAGCGTGCGCTGCCACCCCCGATGTGCTCAATGGTATCCACGTTTACTACCACGGGCTTGCCGTGTAGCTGTAGCAGGTCACGCTGCGCAGCCGTAAAGCCCTCATGGGCGCGGCGGCTCATCAGCAGGGCCTGCTGGCCGCTGGCCATGCGCAGGCCCAGTAGGTTGCCGCAGTAATACTGCTCCATCTGTGCACGGGTAATCTGCAAAACGGCTCTATGTTTACTGAGTGACTGCAGCACCGCATCACGCTCGGCAGCATTTGGGATGCACTCTGCGCACACCACAGCCAGCCCCTCGCAGATGGCCATGAGCACGTTGGTGTGGTAAATGGGTTTGCCTTTAGCGTCGGTTGAATCGAAGGTATATATAGTGGAATAACCGTGCAGCCGCGCAAAGCGTTCAACGGCATTCTTATGTGTGCGCTGGCTTAAGGCGGCATAAGCTATATTGTTTACATGGTCCAGCACCAGGCTGCCGGTGCCTTCCAGCACCTCAGTGGTAGCAATAGTGGGGCCAAGGTGCTGCACGTAGTCTATTATATAGTTTTCCTTAGTAAGCAGGGCCTCTACGGCAGGAAGCTGTTGCAATTCCGCGCGGCGGTTTGCGGCGCGCATGGGGAATGTGAGCAGGCCGCCATCGTGTGTGGTCATCAGCCAGTTGTTCGGGAATACGGCATCGGGCAGGCGCTCGGAGGTGTTGGGGTAGTCTAGCACATGCACCGCCACGCCGGCGCCTTGCAGCGCCAAAACCATACCCTCAAACTCACGTAGGGCCTGGGCCTGCACATCGCTCACAGTGGTATACTTCTGCTGAAAGGCATTGTCGGTCGCGGTCTGTGCGTTGTAGCCAAAGTGGTGCGGCCGCACCATGAGTACTGCTGGGGCCAGTTGATTTCTTGCCATAAGATTGCTATTTACTTTCCGCTGGGCTTAGCCCGTAATAGGCTTCGCGCCAAATGTACACTTGGCGGGCCTGGTGGTAGTAAGCCATTTTGCCATTTTTGCGCATGCGCAGCACACCACTGCCCGGCAGCACTTCCAGTTCGTCCAGGTCTAGTCGAATCACCGGTTCGTTTCGGCGCGTTATCATGCCCGTTTTCCCATTTAGCTTGACACGTGCCACAGCTGCCGCGCCCAGTCCTGTAAAATTTTCTGCGGCATCGTATTGTGGGGGTATTGCCTCATTACCCGTTGTATCCACATAGCCCCACTTGCCGTCCAGCATTACGCGTGCCAGCCCGTGGGCATAGTCGTGCACCAGCTCATACTTGGGGGGCACTACGGTGCGCTCCAGTTTGTTAATGAATCCCCACTTTTTACGTGCTTCAAACGCCGCGAGGTTATTGCGCAGGTACGATATGCGCTCATAGCGTGGCTGTATTACTACTTTTCCGGTTTTATCTACCAGCCCCTGCAGCATGCCCAGGGGCCGCTGCATCACCTGTATGCGGGCCGTGCCGCCGCTAAAGCCAGGCAGGGCGGCCAGCGTCTCGCCATAGTCATACACCAGCGGCACTATCAGCTTGCCCGTTCTATCTGCATAGCCAAACTTTTTGTCGCGAGCTACCAGCATCATGCCCTCGGCGGGTTTGCCTATGTAGGTGTATTCTATCGGCAGTATTACTTTATTGGCACTGTCTATCACGCCATACAGCTCGCCACGGCGCACGCGCATCATGCCCTCGGTGCAGTCTTCGGCCCAGCTGTAGCTAGGTAATACAGCTACCCGCCCACTTTTGCTTACAAACCCCACGCTGTCGTTCATGGCGCGCACCCAGGCCAGGCCTTCGCTAAAGCTGCCTGCATCTTTATACTGCATGGGTATGACGATGCGGCCTGTGGTATTGATAAAGCCTACACTATCAGCCCGGCGTATCGTGGCTATGCCCTCGGTAAACGTGCCTATGTTATCATACTCAGGCTGTAGTACATCGCGGCCGCGTGTATCAATGAGGCCATAACGTTTGTCTTGCCGCACGATAGCTACTCCACTTGTGAAGCGCTCGGCTTCGTCGTAGGTGCAAGGAATCTGCACCTCGCCCTTTTTGTTCAGAAATCCTTGCTTTCCATTTTTTTCTATCAGGGCCAGCCCCCCCACAAAGTCGTCGGCCCAATCGTGGCTACACGCAATGATGAGAAGGCCGGTGGTGTCTATAAAGCCGTACTTTTCTTCTACACGAATGGGATACAGGGTAGCCCCTACCGTGCGGTAATCGTGCCGGGCGCTGTCAGGCCAGGGGTAGTCGCGGTAGCGGCTTAAAAAGAGGATGTAGCTCTGGGGGTCAGCAGGATTTGTGCCCAGCTTGTAGGCCTCCTGCCATGCGCGGCGTGTTAACGGGTGCTTGGGGTAGGTGCGCGCAAATTTTACCAGCGCCGCCGCCCCGCCAGTACGCGTACTTACCACATACAGCGAGTCTTCGGCATCTTTGTAGTGTTTGCCTTTGGGGTATTGCTGCATGTAAGCCAGGTAGGCAGCAGGTGTGCCAGCGCGCGTGAGCGCCTGAAACCGCCGCAGCTCATACAGTGCCAGTGCCTGCCCGTGCTGTGGCGCGGCACTATAACTTGTAACGAATTGTTGATAGGATTCGGGGGTATCTGCCTGCTTCGCTGCAGCAAAGGCTTTTACATACACAATGCCAAGCGCACTGTCTATCAGTATAAGCCGTTCGCTGCTCAGGGCGGCCAACTCTCCGTACTGTTTGATGTACCGTTCCCAGCCTTGCAGGCTGTTGCGGCGCTGGGTCTCTTCAAAGCCGCGCAGTAGCACAGTGTCGCGCAGGGGTAGCAGCTTGGCAGCAGTGATTCCATACTCTTTCTCTATTTTTTCCAGCCCTTTCGCATCTGTGGTCTTACGTTCGGCAAAGTCACGGTGCATGCGCACCAGTACAGGCAATGCACTATCTGGGTTGTAAAACCGATTCAGCTCTCGGGTAGCAAAGAGGGAACACAGGCCAAAATCTGCGACCAGGTTGGTTAGCGCTGGGCCTTTTTTGCGGTTCTGCTCAAAGCTGGCCTTGGCCTTGAAGTAGTCGCCAATGTGTAGCGCCTCAAAGCCCTTCTCTAACGTTTGGCCCTGCACGGGGCCCGATAAAGCCCAACTTAGGGCGAAACAAACTATACATACGCGCATTGCTACTGGCACCTGTTGTTTCACGTGTGCAAGTTAGCAAAAGCAAAAGCTGTGCTGCCCAAAACTAAGCTGTACGCTCATACCCGGCACGGCGGCGGCGAGACTGGTGTACAGCATTGCGCAAGATGGTGCCCCCCAGCACAGTAGTGAGTGTAATGAAGAAGCCGCCAGTAAGCGCCAGCAATAGATACATCTGGTCAAACCGCCAACTGATGGTGCGGCCATTCTGTCGGGCCATCCAGCGAATAAAATTTGAAAGCCACTGTTCCTTTTCAAGCCGATACAGATCAAAAATGCTCAGGCGGATGCGGTCAGCCCAGGCGGCATCCAGCCCCCAGAGCACCAGGGTATCTACATAGTCGTACAGGGCAATTACCACCAGCCCATACAGCAGTTCATTTAGGAAGGTAAAAAGCACAATGCGCTGGCTGCTGGCCTCATACCGGTAACCATACCAGAAAGCCAGCAACAAAAAAACCAGTTGTATCAGGTAAACCAGCTTCATTTTACGCAGGGGTAGCGGTACCTACCGGAGGTGAAATATAGGCTACCAGCCCGCCTTTTGCAAAATATCTGTGTGTTCTGCCAGCGTAGCCGTTATGTTGGCCATCTGCTGCAAAAAATCCAGGTCGCCAGAGGTAATGGCCCGTTTGGTTTGCGGGTTTTCTACCAGCAAATATCCCAGCAACTTATCTTCCCAGCTGATGGGCACCAGCATCTGATGCTTTTCTTGGCGGTGCTTAAGCCGCTCCAGTAAACTGTAAGTAAGCATTGCAGGGTCCTGCGTTTCCATTTCTGAGAAACGGTAACTGCGCATACCCTGGTTGGTAAATACTTTAGCCAGCTCCAGTTCATTATCCTGAAGAAGAAAAATATACACGAACTCAAAAGCGGAGCTTCGGTACACATTGCCCAGCTCGAGCAGCTGCACCAGCCTGCTCTCTCCCTCATGCAGTTTAAGTGTTTCTGTAGTGCCGTAGGCCGCACCATCCACTGCCAGCGCCAGCGATTTCTGAGAGCGCTCATGCTGGCTTCGCAGCAGGCCCCAGTCGTCTGGCGAAAGCTTGCTTGAGCTGTAATACAGCGCCGCTGTTTTCACCACGTGTAGCATCTCGGCTTCCTGCCAGGGCTTCTCAAAGAAGTAGTCCAGCCGCGCGTGGTCTATAATGTTGAGCAGGCTTCGTGCATCAGCGCAGCCCGTGTAGAGCACTTTCACAGCCTGCGGTAGCAGTTCGTTGGCTCTGATTAGCAGTTCATCGCCATGCATGCCATGCATGATCAGGTCACTTATAATAATGGCATACTCTTCCCCGTTTGCTTTTGAGGTTTCTATGAGTTCGAGTGCTTCAGGGCCACTGGTGGCTACTTCCAGGTTGAATTGATCGCCAAATTCCGGTTCAAGCTGTAGCAGCAGGCCATCGGCGCATTCTTTTACATCGTCTACAAGCAAGATAGCAGGGCGCAGGAGCATGGGTTATATCTAGCTAAGGACGGGTGAGGTTCGTATGATAAACGTAAAAATAGTGATTATTGGGCGGGATAGAGGACAGATTGGTTTTCAGTTTAATTTGTAAACGCCTGATCCACATTCACTTTCAGAAAAGTAAACAAAAAAGAAACAAAAAGATTGCATAGCTTTGTCAAACAATAAATGTTTAACCATTTAATTTGCACCCGCACTTTAACCCTTTTACCTTTCTGATATGAAAAAACTATTCGCTATTGTAGCATTTGTTTGTGTGGCAGGCATGGCCCGCGCCCAATGGACGCTAGACGCAGCCCACAGCAACATCGGTTTCGCCCTGGACCACATGGTGGTGAGCGAAGTAGTAGGTGGTTTCAAGAAATACACACTTGACTTCACCGCTACCAAAGAAGATTTTAGTGATGCTGTGATAAACGTTACTATAGACGCAACTTCTATTAGCACAGACAACGAAGGCCGTGATAAGCACTTAAAATCTCCTGATTTTTTTGATGCTGCAAAGTACCCCACCATCGAACTAAAGAACGCGAAGCTGAGCAAGGTGGCCGACAAGAAGTATGAATTGAAGGGAGATCTTACCATGCACGGCGTAACCAAGGCCGTAACGTTTGATGTAGTAAACAAGGGTGTGCTTAAACTGGGCCCTGCTTCAAAGACAGGTTTCAAAGCTACCACCACCGTTAACCGTAAAGACTTTGGCCTTACCTACGGCAAGGTGCTGGACAATGGCGGACTGGCCATTGGCGACGAAGTACGCGTAACCGTAAACATAGAAATGGACAAGAAGTAATTCTTCGTTCCACGCTAGCAATCCTTAAACGCCGTGCATGTTTATGCACGGCGTTTGCTTTTAGCTATACCTGAACCATGCACTAGCTGCCAGATAAAACGTTGCTCTGTATATTGCCATGAAAACAGAACCCAAAACCCGTATGCCAGCCGCCCCTCATGCTGCAAAGCCGAAAATTGTAAAGCCCACCCCTAAAGCTGCAAATGGCAAGACCGATAAACCTGCTGAGGAGAGGCGCAAGCCGCTCACCATAGGCGAAGAAATACAGCAGCATCACTTTCGCAGCGAGGCGGAAAAGGCATATATCAATTTGGTATTTACTGGCAACTACCTAGCTAGCAAGATGCAGGTCTTACTGCGCCAGTTTGACGGGCTTACGCACCAGCAGTACAACATACTGCGGATTCTGCGCGGGCAGCAGGGCAAGGCCATCTCGCTACTGGATGTAAAATGCCGTATGCTGGACCGGCAACCTGACGTGTCTCGCATTATAGAAAGAATGGTGAAAAAGGGGCTCATTAACCGCAGCGTCTGCGGTGAAGACCGCAGACAGGTGGACCTCACCATTACCTCAGCCGGCTTAAAACTCCTGAATGAGATTGGTGACAAACACCAGCAAACCCACAGTGCCCTGTTTAAGCTGAATGATGCAGAACTGGTGAAGCTGAACAAGCTGCTTGACTTTGCGCGCAGCGAGTGACCCGTGTAACACTAAGCCCAATCATGTTACACATGTAACATGATTTCTGGCAGTGGCTTACGGTGTATGTCTGGTACGGTTGCATCATCAGCCGGATAGCCAACGGGGATAAGCACGAAAGGTTTTTCGTTTGCTGGTCTTTTTAATATTTTCTGAAGAAAATTCATAGGGCTGGGGGTGTGGGTGAGTGCGGCCAGTCCTGCGGTATGTAAGGCCGTAAGCAGCATGCCCACCGCGATGCCAACGCTGTCGTTCACATAATAATGTTTGCGAACCTGGCCCTCAGCATCGTAGATATAGTCAATCTTGAATACGACGATCAAGTATGGTGCTACCGTAAGAAAAGGTTTATGCCAGTCAGTGCCTAGCGGGGCCAGGTCGTCTAGCCAGCTTTGGGGCATGCGGCCTTCATAACTCTTTCTTTCTTCCGCCTCGGCGGCCTCCTGTATCTGTGCCTTGATGCTAGTGTCTTGCACTACTACGAAGCGCCAAGGTTGTTTGTTCGCGCCACTTGGGGCCGTGCCTGCAGTGCGTATGGCCTGCTCGATAACGGAGCGTGGCACGGGGTCAGGGCTGAAGAAACGGCAACTGCGGCGGCTACTCAGGTGTGTGTAGAGGGCTTCGGCACGCTGGGTCTGCTCCATCGCTGTAAGGCGCGGAATGCTGTATGGAATGTGGGGATAGTCAGCCATGGTGTCTAGGAAGCAATACTAAACCCAAATGCAATATGTAAGGGTCAAGCGCATGACATAAAAACAGGCCAGGCCCCTAGAGGCCCAGCCCGTGCCGGAAAGCAAAACGTTACAAAAACCTATTTTACACAGCAACTGCTTCTTCCAGCGCTTCCGTTTCGCCATTTACAGCCGTGACTGTTTTGCTGCTCAGGTGCTGACGCACGCGTTGCTCGATTTCAGCCAACAGGTCGGGGTTGTCTTTTAGCAGGTTTCGCACGGCATCACGCCCCTGCCCCAGCTTGTCACCATTGTAGCTGAACCAGGCCCCACTCTTTTTGATGATGTCATTTTCGCTGGCTATGTCCAGCACTTCGCCTGCTTTGCTGATGCCCTCGCCAAAGAGGATGTCGAACTCAGCCTGCTTAAAGGGCGGTGCTACTTTGTTCTTCACTACCTTCACCCGTACCCGGTTGCCAGTAGCCTCGGTCCCGTCTTTTATCTGCTGAATGCGGCGCACGTCCAGCCGCACGCTGGCGTAGAACTTAAGGGCATTGCCACCGGTGGTGGTTTCGGGGTTGCCGAACATCACACCTATTTTTTCGCGGAGCTGGTTAATGAAAATACACACGGTGTTGGTTTTGCTGATGCTGGCGGTAAGCTTGCGCAGGGCCTGGCTCATGAGGCGGGCATGCAAACCCATCTTGCTGTCACCCATTTCGCCTTCCAGTTCAGCCTTGGGCACCAGGGCCGCCACACTGTCTATCACAATTACATCTATGGCGCTGCTGCGTATCAGGTTGTCGGCTATTTCCAGCGCCTGCTCGCCATTGTCGGGCTGTGCTATGAGCAGGTTCTCGGTGTCAATGCCAAGGCGCTCGGCGTAGCCGGCATCAAAGGCGTGCTCGGCGTCAATGAAGGCAGCGATGCCGCCAACTTTTTGTGCTTCGGCAATGATGTGCTGCGCCAGGGTGGTTTTGCCGCTGGCTTCAGGCCCGTATATTTCTACGATGCGGCCGCGGGGTATGCCGCCTACGCCCAGGGCTACATCCAGCCCGATGCTGCCGGTACTGATGGCGGGCACCATAACGGTGCTACGGTCAGAGAGGCGCATCACTACGCCTTTGCCGTATTCTTTTTCCAGCTTATCTACGGTGAGTTTCAGGCTTTTCAGCCGTTCGGCCTGTTGGGCTTTGGTCAGGTCTCGTCCGTTGTCACGGCCGTTCTCTTTGGGGGTTTCTTTTTCAGTTGCCATATTGCTTTCCGGTAATAGGTGGCGGTTATTGTGGGTATGCAGCAAAGGTACGGAAGGAAATGGCGGGGGTAGGAAGTTATCCCCCGTGCATAACTCCACCCACCGTAAGCCTAATTTTTGTAATAGAAGCGCCGAATGTAGCCTATCTGCAGGGTAAGGGCCACGCCAACAATCGAAGTGGTGCGATTCATATTGCCATAGATCAAAAATCCAATCCCAAAAAGAGGAAACCCAACTCCTGCATCAGCCTCTATGTGTAGGGCTGCGCTTTCATTGATATCATATCCAACTGCCTTTATGTACCCCAAGCCACCAGAAACACGCCAGAACCACGGACGGCCATATCTACGGTACCCAAACAAAAGATTGTTTGCAACCAAGGAAGCAAACGGTGGGGGGTTCGGACCTAAAAAAAATAACTGATTTTGGCCACTTACATTTCTGTAAGACAGGACTACACGACGCAACTGCGTATGAACACCAAAAGTAACTGCTGCGCGAATCGGCTCACCACCCCCGGTGAGGCCACCGTCCGCCCAGATTAGCACGGGGTTTTTGCGGTAGGCAGTATCAACCTGCTGCGTGTAGCTGCGTTGGTAAAGGACTAAGAGCAATATGAAGAAGCCAACTGTGCGAAGCATGCCCCAAGGTACCTTTCAGCCACGGTACGTTGCAAGCATTTAAATTGCTTTAACTTACTTTTGCATACTTCCTTTCTATCTATGAAAATACTCGGCATTATCCCCGCACGCTACGCCAGCACCCGCTACCCTGGCAAACCGCTGGTTACCATAGCAGGTAAAACGATGATTGCGCGTGTGTATGCACAGTGCAAACAAGCTGCTGGTCTTGCAGATGTAGTGGTAGCCACGGATGATGCCCGCATCTATGACGAAGTGAAACGAATAGGGGGAGACGTGTACATGACGCAGGCAGACCACCCTACGGGTACAGACCGGTTGATAGAGGTAAGCAAACTGCTGCCTGGCTATGATGCGTATGTGAACATACAGGGCGATGAGCCTTTCATTGCGCCCGGCCAGATAGATGCCGTATGCGAAGCGCTGGCTAACCCAGGTGTGCAGATTGCAACGCTGGTGAAACCCATTACAGATGCAGCAGATCTTTCAAATCCAAACGTTGTAAAAGTAGTGCTGGGCACAGCAGCAAATGGCGTGCAACGTGCGCTGTACTTTAGCCGGAGTGCAATACCGCATGTACGTACAGTAAGTGAAGTCAGCAACTGGCTTGGGCAGTACCCGTATGTAAAACACATTGGCATATATGGCTTTGGTGCTGATGTGTTGCCGAGGATAGCAAGTATGCAGCAAGGTGCGCTGGAGCGTGCAGAAAGCCTGGAACAATTGCGCTGGCTAGAAAATGGCCTAGATATTGTAACACGTAAAACAGAGGCTGAAACCTACGCCATTGATACACCAGAAGACCTTGCACGCATTGAGGCGCTTATCGCGAACGGCGTGCTACGGTAATTCACATTTTCTCAATAAGTCCATTCAGCTGCCTAACCAGCGTATCCACTTCAGCCTCGGTTGTTTTGTAGTTCGTGATGCAGGCGCGCAGGCAACGGGTGTTCCCCTTGGGGTCTAGCGCTGCTTCGCTAATCCACACATCGCCCAGGGCATACAGGTCTTGCAGCACCTGCTGGCGTGTTGTGGCACCATCCTCTAGCTTGGGGTGCGTAAAACACACCACTGGAAGTGCCGTGCGATTTAAAAATTGCCAGCCACTTTCCGTGAGCTGTGCGCGTAACCGCTCGCCTAGCTGCATTTTTCGGGCCACCAGTTCGGCCAGGCCTGCTTCGCCCCACTCACAGAGGGTGAAGAAAACCTTAAGGCCTATACACCTGCGGCTCCAGTGTAGTGTAGTTTGAAACGGATTCACAATGTCAGCAGGGCTGGGGGGCATGTAGCTGGCTGTTACGCCAAAGGCAACATCTACTGCACTGCGGTGCCGTGTAAAGAACATACCCGCCCCGTAGGGTACGCTCAGCCATTTGTGTGCATCTACGGTAATGCTGTCAGCATCGGCGATGCCCTGCAGCAGTGTACGGTATTCGTCATGAAACGCTACTACCCCCGCCCAGGCGGCATCTACATGCAACCATAGGTTTTCTGAATTACAGAGTAACGCTAGCTCAGGCAGCGGGTCAATGATGCCTGCTGCAGTGGTACCCGCAGTACCTACCACCATGAGCGGTGTATAGCCTGCTGCGCGGTCTGCTTGCATCATTTGCCGTAGCGCATCCACATCGAGTTTCAGGTCAGGTGTGGTGGGCACCGTGCGCAGGGCACGTGTGCCCAGTCCGGTGTGTTTGCACACTTTGTCAAAAGAATTGTGCGCCTGCTCACTCACATAAACTACGGGCCGCACACCGATTGCTGCCAGCCCCTCCGTCACATATTCAGGGTAGGCATGCGCCAACGCAGCTAGTAGAGCACTGTGGTTGGCTTCACTGCCGCCGGCTGTGTAGCTGGCAGAAAAATTTTCATCTACCGCCATCCCCAGTTTGCCACCTATGTAGCGCAGCGTGTGCTGCTCCATCTCATTCGCCCAGGGGCTGTGGCTCCAGGCTGCGAGCTGGGGGTTGTACAGGCTAATGAGTGCATCTGCTAGGACAGACGAAAAGCTAACCGCAGGGTTAAACAGCCCCATGTAACCCGGGTGTGTAATGTGTACGGTATACTTGCGGAGTGCGGCTACGCTCTCGCCCAACACCTGCATCAGAGGCAGCGGTTCGGAAAAGTCGAATGCAGCCAGGTGTGTGCGCACTTCACTACTGCTTACGTTTGGGAAAATGGGCAACTCACGGGCGTGGTAGAAGTGCTGCAAGATTTCTGCCTGTAGCTGCTCCAGAAGTTGTTGTGCGGTTTCGTATGCGGGAGTGAGCGTCATGTTGCGAAGTAAGTAGCTTTTTTACAAAGTGCAACCTGCCATATCCCAAACACAAAACAGATTGTTTACACACCCGTAATGCCTGTGTAGCAGTGGGGTAGTTACTTACCCTGACAATCAACCCAACCTATGCTACGCATCCTACTTCTTTTCATTCTACTCGCTACCACCTGCTACAGCGCACAAGCCCAGCAGCCACCCAAGCGCTACTACTGGTACGCTTTCGCTGAAGATGTAAAAACCAAACTGCGCCTTTACACAGCTATAGACAGCGTACTGCTGAACGGCAGCATGTATGGCAACCCACAAGTGGATAGCCTTCGCCACCAATGGGAGCGCGCCGTGCGCAAAGACAACGCAAACTTTGGCGGTACCTGGGATGTGCGCCTCGACTTAAATGCGTCATCAATTCAAAAAGAGTTCGACAACTTTATGAAGATAGCCACCGACCGCGGCTATACGCGTAAAGAGTTGGTGTATAAACCGCGCTTAAGGTAATTTGAAAGCGATGAGGCAGTAGCCCTAGCTGGCAAGTGAGGTTACTTGCCAACGATTGAGTACAACTGGTGCTCAATATCTAAAATATGCTAGTTTTATCTTACTTTGCTCAGTAAAGCGGAATAGGAGACCAATAGCATGGAACAGAGAGCTAGAATATTGCAAAACCTTGAACGGCTTAGAAACTTAAATGTGCCACTGGCAGAGGGCGAGTTAGCGCGCATTGAAAATTTGTATGAAATGGGCGTACTATACGCGCCCAAAAATGAAGAACTGTATGAAACCGTACGTTCTGTAGCCAAAGAATGTGATATCCCAATCGCGCTCGTTACAATCGTTGATAGCGAATGGGAATGGTTTTTGGTTAATACAGCTTCCACCAAAACGCATGGGCCACGGGAGCACTCCTTTTGCAATTATACAATTCTGGGAGACGATGTGCATGTGGTAGAAGATCTTACACAAGATGTACGCTATAAAGAAAGTGTGTATGTAAAAGGAGAGCCCCATTTACGGTTCTATGCAGGTATGCCATTGACACTGGAGGATGGAGGTAAACATGGGGCACTGTGCATGATAGACTATAAGTCTCGAAGCCTTACGCCTGCACAAATGAAATTGATTAGGATTGCTGGGAATCATGTTTCCGCTTTACTAAGGCTAAGTACAAAAAGCCGCCAGCTCAGCACCATCAATGATAACCTACTCAAAGCACTTGTTGAACTTGAGCAACTCAAGCAAGAAAGTGTAAATACCCAAAAGCTAGATGCCATTGGCCGGTTGGTAAGAAACCTACTTCACGAGTTTAACTCACCTTTTGCAGCGCTTAGGTCTGCTACCGAGAGCCTTTGGGTAGAGTTCGACAATTTTACCTCAGCGTTTAATAACGGTTTGTTAAAATTGCCACCAGAGGTTACCACATTGCTAAAACAGGCTGAGGTATATCGGCACAAATATTCTAACACCGTGGCGCTAGAGCCCAGAGAACAGCGACGATTGGTTAAAGAATTAGAAATAAAGCTGAAGAATAGCGGCTTTACTGATGCCGAAGAAAAAGCGGCCGCACTTAAAGATGCCCATATTATTTATCCCGATCCATTTGTTGACGCGCTGCTAGAATCACATTTCTATCCCTTGGTAATACAGTTTCTTAGAACCCAGAATAAGTTTCAATGGAACTTAAAGAATCAACGAACCTCCTTAGATAGATGCATAAAGGCTTTTTACACCCTAAATTTTTTTTCTGGAAGCCAGCATGCCACCAGCCGGCAGCTTGATCTGGGTACTGAGATTGTACGAATAGTAAATCACATGCAGATGCCATCTGGCATTCACTGTATACTAAACGTGCAGGATGTTCCTCCTGTTAGGGCTTCAGTACAGGATGTAGAGTTATTGGTTCGCATACTTGTCGCAAGCGCGAACTTTAGAATTAGGCCGAATTCCAAAACAGAAATCCAATTTTTGTTGGAGCTCACGAATACTGGCATAGCGTTAGATGTGGTGGACAATGGGTACCCTATCGCACCAGACCTTCTCCAATCCACCTTTGAACCTTTTGCTGATTACAGGCAAGATGCCCAGGATACCGGCCTGGGCATGTATGTATGTAAAGAAATTATTAAAAAGATGGGGGGCGATATCCGCATAACCAGTACAGAAGAAACTGGTACAACTGTGCATATTCTCATCCCGCCGGCGGGCAATAGCTAGTGCTTGGGGCTTTTACTTGGCAAAACAAAGCGATTAACTTAGTGGCATGAAACATGTTCGTTTATTAGCAGGCCTGTTTTTTGTATGCACGGGCTCAATCTGTCATGCACAAGTACTTTGGGGGTTTGTTGACGCAAAAGGCAAAGAAGCCATCAGCCCGCGCTATACCGCTGCAGGCCACTTTAGCGAGGGGCTTGCACCCGTGAAATTCCCCACCACAGGCCGCTGGGGTTTTATCAATACCAAAGGCGTAGCCGTGATTCCCGGCCGCTACGACTATGCCAACAGTTTTAGTGAGGGGCTGGCAGTGACCGAGTGGGCAGGCAAATATGGCTTTGCAGATGCGGCCGGCCGCGACGCCATAGACCGCAAGTATGATGCCGCCTACGACATGCGCGAGGGCCATGCGTGGGTGCGCACCCGTGGCAAGTGGGGGCTGGTGAACAAACTGGGCAAAGACGTAATCCCACCTAAGTACGACGATGTGCAGGGTGGCTATCTATCAAATGGAATGACATGGGTAAAGCAGGGCAGCTATTGGGGGCTGGTGAACAAAGAGGGGCGTGAGCTTACCGCCTTTCGTTTCAAGAGTGTGGCGGACTTTAGCGATGGGCTGGCCCGCGTGCAGACAGACAGCCTATACGGCTACATCAACCCCGCTGGCGAGGAAGTGATACCTGCTAAGTTCCCGCTAGCTGCTGACTTTAGCGACGGCCTGGCTGCGGTAAAGCAGCCCGCCAGCGATGGCATAAGCTGGGGGTTCATTGACAAAACCGGTAAACGCGCCATTGGTTTTAAGTATGAGTACACCAGCAAGTTCAGTTATGGCGTAGCGGGTGTACGCCTGAATGGCAAGTGGGGATTTATAGACAAAGGCGGCAAGAAGCTGGGTAAGTTTGAGTACGACTTTGTGTCAGACTTTAGTGAGGGTTTCTGCACAATCCAGCAAGGCGCGAAGTGGGGCTTTGCTGACCGCACCGCGCGGCCCATCGTGCCGCCCAAATACGAAGAAGTGAAGGAGTTCTCAGACGGCCTGGCTTGGGTGCGCAGCGGCGACAAGTGGGGTATGCTAGACCAGACCGGCCGTGAAATACTAGTCCCAAAATATGATGAACTCTTCGCCTACAGCCCGGACTGCATACGGGCGCGCATTGGCCACAAGTGGGCCATTGTAGACAAAGTGGGCAATGAACTGGTGGCTCCTAAGTTTGATGAGGTGGATATGTACAGTACCGCAGAGGGGCTTGCACCTGTGTTGGTGGGGGTAGCGCCCGCCGCCAAACCTGCACCTGCAAAAAAGAAGTAAAAAAACCTTCCTACTGCCTTACCACACGCTGGGTGCTTTGCAGCGTGCCCTGCTGCAACCGCAGGGTGTAGATGCCGGGTGCCTGCTGGCTCAGCACCTGGCTCAGCACCTGACTCACGGCAT